>Ga0308164_10000147_pt1 | contig 194772 bp, 154 predicted proteins | sample PhyTR2_FD_201031 | JGI IMG/M metagenome (GOLD analysis project Ga0308164, IMG submission 201031) | Phyllosphere microbial communities from UC Gill Tract Community Farm, Albany, California, United States - DLSLT.R2 | ecosystem: Host-associated > Plants > Phyllosphere > Unclassified | place... | reverse complement strand
TTACCCTCTGTCTGTCTTAAACTGCTCTTTTCTTTTTCCAGCACTATCCCATTATAGCGGTCAACCAGTATGGCAAAACTAGGGTCTTCCAGCAGGGCACCGCTTGGCACTACGCTTTTATTATTTTTGCTGTCAGCCAGATATTTTTCAATAGAAGCCAGTACACTGATCTGCGTTTCCACTTTTGCCAGCTGCGCAGCGTAATCACTGGTAGAAGTTACCAGTTGGCTAGACTGCGCAGTAATGTCAACTACCTTATTTTTTTGTTTAAAAGTTTGTACGTTCCCTTCAATATTGCCCAATTCCTTACCTACAAAAAGCAGGCGGTCTTCAATAAATGCAATCGTGCTGTCTGCAATTTTATTTTTGTCGGCAATGTTTGCCTGTACATAAGATTCTATCAGTTTGTTCAGTATATCCACTGCACTCTGCGGTACTTCCGAATTATAATCCAGTGCAATAATATTCACATCCTTAAGCGGTATGCTCACTTTCAGGTTAGACACATACTTATTCACGGTCTGTCTCAGCGTAGATACTTTAAGCAAGTATACTTCATCCTTCAGCAGTTTACCCTCCCCTTTTTCTATCTGTATTTTGCCCAGGCCCGGAACGGTAAAGGGTTCAAGAAAGTTTACGTCTTTGTTAAAGCCCCCGTTTACAACATGAATCCTGTTGCCCTGCATCGTTACTTCCAAAGATTTAGGCTTAATGCTGTCTGCAGCGGCAAATACAATCAATTTGAAAGGGGAATCCTTGTAGAGGTCAACCGAGCGGACCTGCCCTTTATGGTAATAAGAGATATTAGACTTCAGTCCCTGCACCACTTTTTCCATTAGGTGCCTGGTTTTTAAGATCTCCGCTTCTCCCTGTACGCTGCTGGCAGAACCAAATTGTCCGCCCAATGCCTTGTTCAGCAGGTCATCTTCAGAAGATTTATTCTGGTCATCAGTAATCAGGATCCTTGCAGAGGTGGTATAGGCTTTAGCGGTGTATCTGAGATATAGAAATGATAAAGCAAGACATAACACCAATGAAATAAAGAACCAGTACCAGTTCGCCAGCATTTTGGAAAACAATAATTTAAAGTTGACCTTGTTCTTTTCTACAAAGATATCTTCAGGATAGGGCGTACGATCACTCATTGCGGTCTTATAAAAATTATCAGAATTTGGTTAATATGGTAACAATCAGTGTTGCGGCAGCAATTCCAATCGTGATTAAACGTGTTCTTGGTGCATTATTAGCAGCACTCTTCGCTTTAGTAGGTTCTACATACAGCACATCGTTCTGTTTCAGGTAGAAGTATGGAGAGCTGATCAAATTGGTAGAGTTGAGGTTGAGGCGCACAATGTCCTTTTTATCCCCGTTGTCACGCATCAGCATAATATTGTCCCTTTTACCATAAACAGTAAGGTCGCCCGCCATAGAGATTGCATCCAGCACCGTAACCTTTTCACTCGGCACGGTATAGGTTGCAGGTTTAATCACTTCCCCCAATACAGTAATTTTATAGTTTGCAAAGCGAACCTGTACAGTAGGGTCTTTGTAGAACTGTGTGGCTTTAGTGCGGATCACTTCTATGGCCTGGCTCGTGGTAAAACCAGCCAGCTTCACTATGCCCAGCATCGGCAGTTCCACGTTTCCGGCTTTATTCACCAGGAAGCCGCTTACGGCCGTTCCTCCAGAAGCTACAGCTCCAGCAGCCACTGCGCCCGGTGCTGCAAAGGCATCCTGACCAAGGCTCTGCACACTGATCGTTAAGATATCATCTGTCTGGATAAGGGGTTCTTTATAATCTGCCTTGATCACCTGCGTAAACCTTGCAGTATCAACGTTTGCGAAATAAACGGCGTTCTGAGTACTGCCACATGAAGAAAAGACTACTGCACCAAGGGCCATGAGGCCTAAAAACAACTTACTTCTTTTGTATACTTTTTTCATGCGCGCTAATTTGCTGTACTAATATTATTTTAAAAATTATTATCAAGTTCCATCATCCATCAATTAACTATAATGTCCTACAGTTAACATCCTTTATCATTTTAAACGGGCACAAAAACCCATTATTATATCATTTATGTTACAAATAAAAGCAACACCCATTAAAACCATCAATCACAATGGTTTAAGAATAAATCAATCAGGAATATTTGGTTAGAGATCAGAGTGGGAATTAAAGCATTTAAACTTTAAAACATCAATTGTTTATAAAACAAGCTTCCAATTAAATGGTTTTGAATTTTTAAACAATTATTTAGTTCTTTAATTATTATAATTATTAAATTCATATCAAATAAATAGTCTAATTATCGTTGAACAAAGTTAAACAAATTCCCATAGGAGGTAACACAGTATAAATGCTTGTATTTCAATTTAATATAACCAAATAGTGTGTGCTATACACTAAGCGATACCCTAAATTATTTAAAATTATGGGGAATTACAACTTTCTCTAATATTATTATTTGAATAAAAATCATCTGGCATGTGACATTCATGTCACAAGTGAGCAAAATCATCCCCACAAGCACAATAGGAAGGGAATTTATATCTACACTCAAATCGTGTGTTTTCCCCATTAAATTTTTGTTAAGCATTGGTTTTGCCAGAATTCACAGCATATCTACTGTAATCTGTAGTGATTGGGAGCTTTTCAATTTTACTATAAGATAATGTCAGCCTCCAACAAAAACGGGTACAATACTACTATTGTATTTAATGTTATTATTTTAGCCTTATGAGTAGCCAGGTATTTGGGTTACTATAGCATTGCAAAGCCTAAAATGAAAATCTGCATTTATACAATACTATACTTTATTCTCCCTTTCAGTTCGTACTGTAAAGGCAATCCAGACAGCCTCATCAATCAATTAAAAATTGAGATCAACAAAAAACAAGTTTACGATCAGCAAAAAGAGACCAAGATCAGCTTACGTAGGAGCCAGTTAATTACTTTAGCAGCTTCCCAAACCGAAGAGCGGTATTCATTATATAACCAGATATATCAGGAATACAAAGATTACACATTTGATTCTGCACATGTATATACCCAAAGACTGCTTAGGATGGCGGTCAGCCTCAACAGTCTGCATAAGCGCTACGACAGCCAGATCAAACTTGCCATTATCCAGGTTTCCTGTGGTATGTTCAAAGAAGCTTTTGATGGAATTGAAAAAATGCATGCAGACTCAATGGATAATGATTTGAAGTTCCGCTACTATGAATTAAAATCTCAGGCTTATATTCGTCTATCTCTTTATAACCGGAATAAATTTTATTCCCCCTCCCATCTTGCCGAAGCACGGGCAGCATTACATTTTGCAATAAATCTTGCAGCACCCGGATCCTATGAGAAACTGTGTTATACCGCTTCGAACTTCCGCGACTCAAAACAATTCAGCAAGGCTATTGCTACCTACCAGTCTATCTTAGCTCAGCCAACAATCAGTGACCACCAGCGGGCTATGACCTTGCACGACCTCAGCAGCCTTCGGCCCCTACCCGAAAGGAAAAGATTGCTTACCCTTGCAGCTATTTATGATATCAGGTCATCCACAAAAGAAACACTTGCTATTTCCAGCCTGGCTAATATACTAATGGCAGAAGGTAATATTGCCGATGCAGAGATATTGTTAAATGAAGCCCTCAGTCAGACCAAACACTATGGAAACACTTTACAGCAAAAAGAAGTCCTAACTGCCTTGGAAGGTATAGCGGCACAAAAACTCATACGCCTCCATATCAATCAAAATAACACGCTGACTATTCTTATCATTATTCTGGCGATCGCGATTGTCCTCACCGGGGTCACTTTCTTCTTTGTTTACCGCAAATTATCAGATGTCAGAAAAAGAGAAGCTATTGTTAACAGCCAAAATTATAAGCTCGACGGACTAAATAAAGAGTTATTCCAACTCAACAAGAAGCTATCAGAAGACTCCAGCATTAAAGAAGAATATATCGGACAGTTCTTCAACATTATTTCAGCCTACATCGCCAAGCTGGAGAAGATCAAACGGTCATCCGAAAAAACCATCAGAAACGAAAACTTTAAAGAGCTCTCAGAACTTGCCAAGGCCATTAATATCAAGGATGAAAGGACGGCCTTGTTCCATACTTTTGATACTATATTTCTAAAGCTGTACCCCAACTTCATTGCTTCCTTTAATGCCCTGCTGGCAGAAGAAGATAAGATCGTTCCCAAGCGAAATGAAATATTAAACACTAATCTCAGGATATTTGCCCTGATCAGGCTAGGCATCAAAGATAACCAGGTTATTGCCAATATTCTGGAAAGTAAAGTCACCACCATTTATACTTATAAATTCCGGATCAGGTCAAGGGCATTAGTACAGGGAGATGAGTTCGATAAAAAAGTTATGGAAATCAAATTCAGCAATCTGGAGCAGCCCGCTCCTGCGCTTTAAAAACACTTATTTAATGCAGCTTATCCTATCAACTGCGGCAGTATATCGTCTAGTTTAAGACTATCCAGGTATGGATTTTTAGCGACCATTTTTCATGTAATTATTTGATTGTAAATATTTTGAAAAATACGTCTTATGGATTTTTTCAAATCTCATTATGTGGAATAAAAATTTGGGATAACTATTCACAACTTTGTTACAACCCCAAATAATTTACCCATTCTAAGCTATGACGTAGTAAAAATCAACCCTTACAAATTCACAGGCAGCAGCTGCCTGTACTAAATTAACCAAACAAGAGATCTAACCAATAAGTATGAAACATCATTTACTCAAAGTGACCGGCTTATCAGCCGTGTTATTACTCAACACATCAGGCTTCGTTCAGGCAGCTAAAATAGCTAAAACGATAAAGCTTGATAATCACTCATTTATCAGACCATTACATCAGCAGAATGAAGTTACTGGTACAATCGTTGACGAAACAGGGCTCGCTCTTCCTGGCGTTACTGTTAAAAACCAAAACTCCGGCAAAACAGTACTTACAGATGTAAACGGTACTTTCCGTATTGCAGCCGCAGCTACAGACGATCTGACATTTACATTCATCGGCTATGCTTCTAAAACCCAGAAAGCCGGCAGTCAAAAGCTCCGTGTTATGCTTAGTCCTTCCAACAATGATCTGGAAGAAGTTAAAGTTGTAAGTATAGGTTACGGTACCAGAAATGCGGGCGAGGTAACTTCTGCAATTTCACACGTTGATCCAGATGAGTTCAGGCAATCCGGCTCCAGAAATGCATTGGATTTAATTCAGGGCAAAGTAGCAGGTCTACAAATCACTAGAACGGGTGGTTCCAATCCTAACAGCGGTATCGCCGTACAATTGCGTGGCGCGGTAACTGTTACAGGCAGTGCCAGCCCCTTATATGTAATTGACGGTATACCAGGCGGAAACCTCGACCTTCTTCAGCAAGATGACATCGAATCTATTGATGTAATAAAAGATGGTTCAGGTGCCGCAATCTATGGTTCAACTGCCAATGCGGGAGTAATCATCGTTACTACTAAAAAAGGTAAAAAAGGCCCGCCACAATTCGCTTATTCCTCTTATATCAGAAAAGAGTATTTAAACCAAAGACTTGATTTCCTGACAGCCGATCAATACCGCCAGAAAATTGCCTCTGGAGAATTAAAACAAACAGATTTTGGCAGTTCAACAGATTTTTATGACCAGTTGATCAATCATGGCAACTTCACACAAAACCATAACTTCTCTATGTCTGGCGGCGGTGACAACACGCAGTACCGCGCTTCTGTAAATGCTAAAGATGCCGATGGTATCGCACAGGAGAATAACCGTAAAGATTACACCATGCGCCTGGGTATTACACAAACAGGCTTAAACAACCGTTTAAAAGTACAAGTCAATCTGGCCACCAACATTAACAAGATCAACCTGCTGGGTGGTGAAGGTTTTGAAAGTGAACTGACCAAAAACCCTACCCTATCTAACTACAATGCAGACGGCACTTACCGTTTTGATTTAACCAGCAGAAATGAACTTGCTCGTTTAAACCAGGAAACCAATTACCGTAAACAGCAAACCAGTTCAGGTGATTTAAAGGCAGATCTGACCATTATTGAAGGTTTAACCCTTTCTGCTTTTGGTTCGGCGCAAAGAGATAACCGAGTTGACGGACAGTACATCCTCAAGGCAGGTGAAAACTCAGTTGAAAACACCAATTTTCCAAGAGGCGGGTATGCGGCAAGAGGAACATTCCTTTCGCAGGATTACGCTTTTGAACCAACTATTGAATATAAAAAACTAATTGGCGAGAAACATAAGTTCAGTGTTTTAGGAGGTTACAGTTTCAGATACCATATTGAAGAAGGTTTCAGTGCCAGTAACCGTGGATTCATCAATGATCTATTCCATGAAGATAACCTTGGCCAGGGTTCAGCATTGGGCTTAGGCAGGGCAAGTATGGCCAGTAATAAAAATGACAATACTTTAGTTGCCTTATTCGGACGTATCAACTATAACTTCGGCAGTAAATATATAGCTGCTGTAACTTTACGTCGTGAAGGATCTTCCAGATTTGGAAATAACAACAAGTTCGGTTACTTCCCATCTGCCTCTGTGGGATGGTTAATGTCTGAAGAAGATTTCATTAAAGACCTGAAATTTGTAAACAGCCTGAAATTCAGGGTAGGTTATGGAGAAACAGGAAACAGTGGTTTCGCCAATAATGCTTCTAGGGTAACCTTAGGCGGTGGTGGTCGTTATATCTATCCTGATGGCCAATACCTGGAAACTTACGGGCCAAACCGTAACCCTAATCCAAACCTGCGTTTCGAAAGAAAAAGGGAAACCAATATTGGGGTAGATTTCAGCTTGTTCACCAATAAATTATCAGGTAGCATCGATGTGTTCAACCGTACTGTAAAAGATCTGTTAGACACTTATACTTCACCACAACCACCATACGTACAAAGTAATCTTTATACCAACGTAGGTCAGATTTCCTCTAAAGGTATTGAGCTTGCATTGAGCTACGCTGCAATGCGTACACCAGATTTTAGCTGGGATATTGATGCCACAGCAAGTACTTTAAGAAATAAATTAGATTCTTATTCTAATGATGAATACAAAGTATTGTTCAAAACCTTTGGTGGAATCGGCGGTGCCGGCGATCTGGGTGATGCTATTACTACTTACGAAGGTGGTAATCTGGGCGAATTCTGGGGTAAACGCTTTGCAGGATTTACACCAGAAGGTAAGTGGCTGTTCTATAACCGTAATGGCCAGGCAGTACCAAATGCGCAGATCAATAACTCCAAAGACCGTAACGTAACTGATCTTGCTCCAATTGGAAATGCCATCCCCAAATATTACGCTTCATTAGGTAACAACTTCAGGTATAAAAATCTGACCCTGCGCGTATTCCTGAGGGGTAAATTTGATTATGATATCCTGAACACTACAGCCTTGTCATATGCAAATAAAACCTATAGCGGAAACCTGCTGACCAGCACTTTTGATAAATACAGCCAGATCAATGATACCTATATGTACTCTGACTATTATATCGAAAGAGGAAGCTATGTAAAACTGGATGAGGTAACCTTTGGTTACGATTTCAGGTTAAAAAGCAAATATGTAAATAAGCTTTCTGTGTACTTTACAGGTTCCAATCTGGCAACTATTACCGGTTATAGCGGCAGTGATCCAGATTATATTTCAGATACAGGAACAGGCCCGGGCGTAGATAACAGAAGTGCGTACCCAAGTACAAGATCGTTCACCTTCGGCGTAAATGTTGGATTTTAATAAGAAAGAGATGAAAAGAACATATATCACCTATATCATACTATCAATCGTACTGTTAAGTACTTCCTGCAAAAAACAACTGGAAGAAAATGCGTACGACCTGTTAATCGCAGATAACTTTTACAATAACAAAACTGAAGTTATTTCTGCTGTTTTAAGACCTTATACACATGCCAATGCATGGGTTACCCCATCTGGTCAGGATGGCTGGTGGAGACCGGCAGAATTGTCCGCTGACCAGCTGGCATGGCCAACTAAAGGCCGTCATGGTGAAGATGGCGGTAAATGGAAACGCCTGCACTACCATACCTGGACTACTGATGAGGGCGGTTTAAATAATGCCTGGAGGTTAATGTATACCGGCGTTGGTTTCTGTAATGATCCAATCGAAAACATCGAGAAAAGAAGCATTGAAGCAATGGGTATTACCCAGGCGGAGAAAGATTCATATATCGCTGAATTGAAACTGCTGCGGGCTTTCCATTACCTGAAACTGATGGACTTATTTGGAAACATTCCTGTGGTTACACAGGTAGGTATTCCGGTACGACCAGAAACGATGGCCAGAAAAGATGTTTTCAACTTTATTGAAAAAGAGATCAAAGACAATATTGAGAAAGCACCAAAGCTTTCAAGAGGACAGCTGGGCAGAATGTCACAGGCTTCGGGTTATGCTATGTTAACTGAGCTTTACCTTAATGCAGAAGTATGGACAGGTACCGCGCGCTGGGATGATTGTATAGCTGCAGCAGACCAGGTTATTAATGGTATTGGCGGTGCCCAGAACGGAACTATGGCTTTAGATCCTAATATCACTGATCAGTTCAAAACTACCAACGACCTTTCTAAAGAGGTTATTTTCTCTATTGCCTATAACTTCTCCATCGCCAGCTTTGAGCCGTCATGGGTAGGTGAATTTTACCATTTCAAACAACAGGAAATTTATGGTGGCGGACGTAATGGTAACGATGGCGTAGTTGTAGTTCCAGGTAACTATACCACTTATGATGCTGCCGATCAGCGCAGGTCTAACTGGCTGAGCATTGGCCCGCAGGTAAAGTTTACAGATGGTGTTAGCCCGGTACTTGCTTCCGAAGAGTATAATGGTCAGCAGCTGGTATTTGTTGATAATATCAGGAAAAACAAATCAAACTCTACCCTGTCTAATATGAGCGAGGGAGAAGAGAACAGCGGTGTACGTTTTAATAAATACAAATTAGGTAATCAGCTGCCAGGCCCGGGCGGTGTTCCAGCTATTGACTTAAATTATAACAATACAGACTGGAATGTTTACCGTTTAACCTGGATCTACTTTGCAAAAGCAGAAGCACTAATGCGTAAAAACGGCGGCGTTGCAGATGCTACTGCTGTCCAGTTAATCAATAGTACTAAATCACGTGCCTTCAGCACTGCAGATTTTGCAACCAGGCTTTATACCACCAGCACACTTACCTTAGATGAACTCCTTGCAGAACGTGGTCGTGAATTTATCTTTGAAGGCTTCAGAAGAGATGACCTGATCCGTTTTAACAAATTTACCACAGGCAGCTGGTGGGATCACAGTCCTACTACCGCTACCAGATCATTGTATCCAATTCCTCAGCAACAAAGAGATCTGAATACTAACCTGAAACAAAACCCAGGTTATAATTAAGAATAAGCTAAAGCTCTCACTATGCCCTCAAAATGTTAACATTTTGGGGGCATTTTTTTTTATGCCTGAATTTAACTAAGCTTCACTGCCACGTTTTATACCAGCTGAAGTTAAATCCTTTTAAGCCTACAGAACACGTCCTTCTGCCCTGGTTATTTAGTTAAATAAATAATTATCTTTGTAACCTTATACCAAATTAAAATGTGCGGAATCGTAGGATACATCGGCTATAGAGAAGCCTGGCCAATCGTATTGAAAGGCTTAAAAAGATTAGAATACCGCGGCTATGACAGTGCTGGTATCGCATTGATTAATAACGAGGGACTTAATATATTCAAAAAAGCAGGTAAAGTTCAGGAACTGGAAAATTTCAGTGAAGGTAAATACCTAAAAGGCAGCATTGGCATGGGGCATACCCGCTGGGCAACCCATGGCGAGCCTTCAGACAGGAATTCACACCCTCATACCTCAAACGATGGTAAATTAACAATTATCCATAACGGGATCATTGAAAACTATGCTGTCTTAAAAGAGGAACTGATCTCAAGAGGACATACTTTCAACAGTGATACCGATACAGAAGTTCTGATTCACCTGATCGAAGAGATCTATAAGAAAGAAAATGTAGAACTATTTGAGGCTGTACGTTTAGCCCTTCATCAGGTTAGCGGTGCTTATGCCATTGTAATCATGGACGAGGAACAGCCAGATCAGCTTATTGCTGCCCGTAAAGGCAGTCCAATGGTAATTGGTGTGGGTAAAGGAGAATATTTTATCGCATCAGATGCTACCCCTATTATAGAATATACCAAAAACGTAATCTATCTTAATGATAATGAGATCGCTTTTGTTAAACGCGATGAACTGCTGATCAAAAGATTAGATAACGTAGTTCAGACACCATACATTCAGGAGCTGGAGCTTAAACTTGAAGCGCTGGAAAAAGGCGGTTACGAACACTTCATGTTGAAAGAAATCTTTGAACAGGCAAGATCTATCAGAGACTGCTTAAGAGGACGTATCTATCCAAACGAAGGACGCGTACAATTAGGCGGAATTAAAGAATATGCTGATAAGCTTAAAAATATCGATCGGATTATCATCGTAGCCTGCGGTACTTCATGGCATGCCGGCCTTGTTGGAGAATATCTGATTGAAGAATACGCAAGAATCCCAGTTGAAGTAGAATATGCTTCAGAGTTCCGTTACCGCAACCCAATCATTACAGAAAAAGATGTAGTTATTGCTATCTCCCAATCCGGAGAAACTGCAGATACTATGGCAGCTATAGAAATGGCCAAAGAAAAAGGCGCCACTATTTTTGGCGTTTGTAATGTGGTTGGTGCATCTATTCCAAGATTAACCCATGCTGGTGTTTATACCCATGCCGGTCCTGAAATTGGAGTGGCCTCTACAAAAGCATTTACCGCGCAGGTAACCGTGCTTACCTTGATGGCATTTTATATGGCACAGCAAAGAGGTACGCTTACTCAGGCAAAACTGGTAGAACTACTGATTGAGCTGGATGATATTCCTAATAAGATCTCAAAGGCTTTAGAGTCAAATGAGCTGATCAAAGAAATTGCAGAGAAATTCAAAGATTCAAGAAACTGTTTATTCTTAGGCAGGGGCAGTGGTTTCCCTGTAGCTTTAGAAGGTGCTTTAAAACTAAAAGAGATCTCTTATATTCATGCTGAAGGTTATCCCGCAGCAGAAATGAAGCACGGCCCTATTGCTTTGATTGACGAAGAAATGCCGGTAGTGGTTATTGCTACCAAAAACTCTTCTTACGAAAAGGTAATCAGCAATATCCAGGAGGTAAAAGCCAGAAAAGGTATTGTATTGGCCATTGTAACCGAAGGTGATACAGAAGTTAAGAAGATGGCCGATTATGTAATTGAAATCCCGGATTCTGACGAAGCATTTCTGCCGCTACTGGCAACTATCCCCTTGCAGCTGTTATCTTACCATATCGCTTTATTAAGAGGATGTAATGTAGATCAGCCACGCAATCTTGCCAAGTCTGTAACTGTGGAATAAGTTTTTGCAGAGCATTAGAAATATAGTTATTGAAAGGAGGGCTTACCAGCAATGGTAAGCCTTTTTTATATCCGGTTGTTTAATCCCATCAGGTACAGCGTTATATGTTATTGCAGGTGTATCAAAATTGTTATAAATAAAAGTTGAAGCTAAAACTTGCATTTATCATAATGTTTATATTTTTGGAAATAGAAAAAACGATTTAGTTGCTTTAAATCACCTTATTATATAAATACAACCATACATAACCAAACTAAAATCAACCAAAACTACAAACTATGAACCAAACCTTTACTTCAGCTTACCTTTCAGGCCAATGTCCACTTCCTGATCATACACAATTGTAAGACACAGGTACACCCTAAAATTTAGAATTTGTGACCGACATAGGTATACCTCATAGCATAGCATTGCTATAGGATGCAGTTGTATTGTCAATTTTTCACCATCCAGACTTAAGATAAATTTAATAGGACAGCTATTCAGCACTTATTAAATCTTTCATGTCTCGTGTTTATGCAATCCTATTACCAAAATTTTATCACTAAACACCTATAACCAATTTTTATGACCCTATTAAAACTTACAAAGAGAACTGTGGGGCTTTGTCTTGTTCAGGCAATACTGCTCGGATGCGGCAAAGAAGAATACCCTGCAGTCAGCCTCTTCACCTGGAAAGCTAAAGTCGACGTAACCGACAAGGCAAAAATCTCAGTAAACTTCGAAAACAGTGGCGGTGCTACTGCAGAAGAAGGTTCACTTAAACTGGTAGACAATGATGTCAATTCAAAATTCCTCATTAATCCCTACCAAAGTACTTTCTACATGCAGCTTACCTTTCCTGCAGCGCAGCAGGTAGCTTCCTACACCCTTACCTCTGGAAATGATGCCCCCGGCAGAGATCCTAAAGACTGGGTATTAAGCGGATCAATGGACGGCAGTACCTGGGTAGAATTAGATAAGCGGGCTGGCGAAACCTTTTCCGGAAGAAACTTGACCAAAACCTACAGCTTCAAAAATACAACACTCTATAACCAATATAGAATCAGTGTTTCTGCCATTGGCAGCGGCACTTTGTTCCAGTTATCAGAATGGCGCGTCATCGAAGTACCTGCAGAACAGCAATAAAGCGAAGGCTCAACGTAGAAAAATCAACCGACCCAATAACAGTAACCTGTTAATAAAAAAATTATGAAGAAAATAAAACATAGAATTGATAACATACTTGTGCCTAAAGAATATAAGCTCAAGGCGCTTGCTGTCACATTGGCTTTGAGCAGCTGCCTGTATACCCATGCAAATGCTGCGTCAATCGCCACTAATACCCCTCTAGTTATAGAGCAGGTAAAGGCCGACATTATTGTCCGCGGTATCATTAAAGACGCATCCGGCCTACCATTACCTGGGGCTGGCGTAAGAGTTAAAGGCACTTCCATAAGTGCTGCAGCGGATACCAATGGTGCATTTACTATTACCGTTCCAGATCAGAATTCAGTATTAATCGTTACTTATGTAGGTTACGATAATCAGGAAATCACAGTCGGTACACAAACAGTATTGGATATCCGGTTAAAAGAAACACCGGGTTCAGATTTGAAGGAAATTGCGATCGTAGGTTTTGGCACCCAGAAAAAAGAAAGTTTAGTAGGCGCACAGTCCTCCGTTAAAGCTTCTGAATTAAGGCAGCCAGTTTCCAGCATGAGTCAGTTGCTTGCAGGACGTATTCCGGGAGTAATTAACGTAAGCAGGAACGGTGAGCCCGGTGCAACCGGATCTGATATCTTTATCCGTGGTATATCTTCACTCAATGGTAATGACCGTGGACCACTTGTGATCATCGACGGGGTACCTAACCGTAACCTTAATGATATCAGCGTGTACGACGTAGAGAATTTCACTGTCCTCAAAGATGCTGCAGCTACTGCTGTATATGGTATTCGCGGAGCAAACGGTGTAATCCTGATCAATACTAAACAGGGAACACTAGGCGCTCCAAGAATCAATGTAGAGTATTACGAAGGAATCAGCCGCTTCACGAAAAAACCAGATCTCATGGATGGTGTAGATTATATGAACCTGGCCAATGAAGCCAAGTATTCAGATTATCTTAGAAATGGTGCAGCCGGGGCATTCACGCCAGCCTATTCTATAGACGCAGTACAGAAAACTGCGGCAGGAACTGACCCTGTTCTTTATCCAAATGTAGATTGGTTTAAATCAATCTATAAAGATTACGGCAGAAACAGGTCAATGACGGCAAATTTATCTGGTGGGGTCAGCAATGCTAAGTATTATGTTTCCTTGGGTTATTATGGCGAAGACGGTTTGTTTAAAACAGATGATGCCGTAAATGATGCTGCAAAACAAAGCTTTGGCCGCTATAATGTAAGCACTAATCTAAACTGGGAAATTACAGGGACTACTAAGTTAGATCTGGGTATTAAAGGTATCCTCTCCCAGACCAAATATCCAAGCAACTTATTAGCTCAGGATATATTTTATCAGGCTTTCCTGATCAATCCTACCTCTTTTCCAGTATTGTATCCAAACGGCAGCCTACCCGGTATCAGTCCACAGGCAGATCAGCGTAATCCTTATGGAGATGTTACCAGAAACGGGTACAGAATAGGTTATGCAAATCAATTGTATTCCAATCTTCGTCTTACCCAGGATCTGAAAGAAATCACACCTGGTTTATCAGCAACAACCATGTTCTCTTTTGATGTAAATAACAATAATGCTATCTACAGAACAAAAAGAGAAAGTTTGTACAGAATTAATCCGAACGATCCTTATATCGTTCCCGGCGATCCTGCATCAGGTTATAAATATGGGCTAATCTTACAAGGACAAGACTTCCTAAACTATAATATAGAAAATGGCGGAGATAAAAAATTGTACTTTGAAGCGGCAATTAATTACAGCCGTACCTTTGGTAAGCACGCAGTAACAGGTTTAATCTTATACAATCAAAATGATAATACTACCCCATTTGCAGGCAATCTAACGCTATCTATTCCATACCGTCTGCAAGGTATTGCCAGTCGTGCCACCTATGCATACGATAATAAGTACTTCTTTGAGGCCAACGTAGGTTACAACGGTTCTGAAAACTTTGCGCCAAATAAACGTTATGGATTTTTTCCTGCATTTGGTTTAGGATGGCTCGTTTCCAACGAGAAATTTTTTGAACCTTTAAAGAATACGTTTCAAATGGTTAAATTACGCTATTCTGATGGTATTGTTGGTAGCGGTGGTAGTGGTTCCGGCTATGTTGGTAATGAAAGTGAGCGCTTTTATTATCTCACTAAAGTTGGTGGTGCTGGAGATTATAATTTTGGCCAGAATGGCAATAATTTCTATGACGGACTTGGTGTTACCGCATATGGTGTTGATGTTACCTGGGCAGAAACGCGGAAACAAGACTTAGGTTTTGAATTAAAGGCCTTAAACAGCAACTTGTCTATCATTGTTGACTTGTACAAAGAGCGACGAAAAAACCAGTTCATTTCAAGAGGTACCGTACCAAATTATATCGGTCTTGCCAATACCCCTATTGGTAACCTGGGTATAGTAGAGAATAAAGGTATTGATGGTACCATCCAGTATGATGCCCAGTTAGGTAAAGACCTCTCTATTAATTTACGAGCCAATGTTACTTTCAACAAAGATAAAGTGATTGAAAATGACCAGGCCCCTCAGGCGTATCCATGGATGGAGCTGCGTGGAAAAAATGTTCTTGCAGGTACCCGTGTAGGTTATATTGCAGAAAAATTATTTGATAGTCAGGCAGAAATCAATGCCAGTCCCACTCAATTCGGAACCTTGATGCCAGGAGATATCAAATACAAGGATTTAAATGGTGATGGGAAAATAGACTCATTTGACCAGACTGTTATTGGCAGGGGTGATTTAGCAAGTACTACCTACGGGTTTGGCTTCTCCCTAACTTATAAAAAGTTTGATTTCGGACTGTTCTTCCAGGGACAGGACAATGCTGATATTTTAATGAACATCCCATCCTTTGCAAACTCTGGAGGTTTAGGCAATATGCTTGCTGTTGGTGCAGACCGCTGGACACCAGAAAATCCACGTCAGGATGCAGTTTATCCAAGGTTGTCGTACGGAGGCACGAATAGCAATAACTATCAGAATAGTACCTGGTGGTTGCGCGATATAAGTTTCCTCAGATTAAAAAATGCAGATTTTGGCTATACAATGAAGGACGGAATTAAAACGATAGGTATTAAACGATTGAGAATTTACGCCATGGCATATAACGTTCTTACTTTCAGTAAGTTTAAACTTTGGGATCCGGAACTTGACACGAATAATGGCACACGTTACCCGCTTACCTCTAACTATTCACTTGGTCTGACGGCTAACTTTTAATTAAAAGAAAATGAAGAAAATATTATTATATACAGTTGGAGCGATGCTTCTGACCAGCAGTTATAGCTGCAAAAAATACTTAGATCAGGTACCCGATGACAGGCTTACTTTTGTACAGTTGTATGAGAAAAAAGCTACAGTGGACAGAGCCCTGGCAGACATATATTCTACCCTTCCAGAACAAGACCAAGACCGCGCGCCTAGTTCTCTTGGCAATATAGGACCCTGGACGGCTGCTTCTGATGAAGCAGATTATACCTTACCCAACTTTAGCGAAAATGTAAATACCGGCTCATGGGATGCTACTAGCGGACAAGTTAACTACCACTGGCAAACTTTTTACAGAGGTATTCAAGCGGCAAGTTCGTTTATGGCCAATGTAAACAGGTGTACAGACTGTAACCTTGGCGGTATTGATCTGGTAAAACGATATTATAACGAAGCAAGAGCTTTAAGAGCCATCTACTACTATTACTTGATTAGACAGTATGGTCCTGTAGTCTTGTTAGGTAACGATCCTATTCAGTCAGATGCTCCTCTTGCTGAAATTAGCAAACCGCGTAATTCCATGGATGAATGTGTTGCATATGTAGTAAGCGAATTGGAAGCCGCCGCTGCCGAGCTTCCTCCTACGCCACAGGCAAATGAAGACTATGGACATATCACTGCTTCGGTAGCCGATGCTTATAAGATTAAAACTTTGCTGACTGATGCACGTCCTTTATTCAATGGTAATACCGATTATGCGACTTTGAAAAATGCAGATGGCAAACAACTCATCAGTCAAACACCAAGTGTAGAAAAATGGACCAAAGTTGCTACCGCGGCTAAAGCATTCTTAACAAATCCCAACTACTCAAATTATGCTTTATATAATGTATCAAGTACACCTTCAGGCTTACCTAACACAGCATTCAACCGTGCATTCATTGCTACAAGAGATGTAATGCTAAATGGGTGGAATTCTGAGATTATCTTTGGCAGAGGCGGAGATGTAACTTTATATCAATACTCCCTAGCACCTAACCATAGCGGAGCATCAGGCGGAGACAAAGGCGGTTCATTCCTTTCCCCTTCACAACAATTGGTAGATGCCTTCTTCACAGCGAATGGACTACCTATAGAAAATGATCCAAGCTACACTGCAGTAGGTACCTCTTCTTTTCAGGCACCTGATCCAAACGATCAGAATGCTACACGCTCTGTCAGCAATATGTATGTAAACCGCGAACCGCGTTTTTATACTAATATCACTTATACCCAGCGTAAATGGATCAATCCGCAATCCAACATTATAACAGATTTCACTAATAATGGTAATGCTGGTAAGGCAGGAATTGCGAACAATGACTACACTAAAACTGGTTATACTTCAAGAAAACATCTAACTGTAGCTGGCTGGACATCAGGCCGCGCAATTTTTACAATGATCAGGTTGGCGGAGATCTATCTTGATTATGTAGAAGCACTTCAGGAGTCAAATCCTTCCAGCCCTGATATCCTTACTTATCTTAATCTCATCCGTACCCGTGCAGGCATTCCAGCTTATGGTAGCGGAGCAGGTTCAATTGCAGTACCTGCAAATATGAGAGAGGCTATCCGCAGGGAAAGACGCGTAGAGCTTGCATTTGAGTTAGACCGTTATTTTTACACCAGGGAATGGAAAATTGCAGAAACTACTGATACGCAAATCAGAGGATTAAATATTACACAGAATGCACCTGGCTTTTATACTCCAGTAGTTACTGAAAACAGGGTCTTTCAAAAGAAACATTACCTGTGGCCAATACCAAACGGAGAAAGGCAAAAGGTACCTTCTCTAGTACAAAATACAGGTTGGTAAACTGCTCTTAATAAACATAAAAAAAGCACTTGCTATATAGTAAGTGCTTTTTTTATGTTTAAATAATAACGGATATGCTAACTAAAATGCGTTCTCCTCACCCCGCATCACATTAATAACCGTTAAAAAGATAATCCTGATATCCCACATCAGCGACCAGTTCTCAATATAATATATATCATGTTCAACTCTACGTTCCATATCTCCTGTCTCTTTGGTTTCACCTCTTAAGCCATTTACTTGTGCCCAACCGGTAATCCCCGGTTTTGAGAAGTGCCTTACCATAAATTTGTCAATCAATGTCCTGTATTCCTCTGTATGTTTAAGCATATGCGGTCTTGGACCTACCACGCTCATATTACCCAGAAATACATTCAAGAATTGAGGAAACTCATCCAGACTGGTTTTTCTCATAAACTGGCCAAGTTTAGTAACCCGCGGATCTCCCTTGGAAGCCTGCAGATGATTACTTTCCTCATTCTGGCGCATACTCCTGAATTTATAACAGAAGAAAGGTTGGTCATTCCGTCCGCTTCTAAGCTGTTTGAATAAAACCGGGCCCTTGCTTTCCAGCTTAATTAATAAGGCCATCAGTGGGTACAGCCAGCTTAATATAAAAATAATCACCAGTGAACTAACAACAAGATCAAAGGCGCGCTTCTTAAAACGGTTGGCCAGCTCTTCCAGGGGTTCAGGCCTCAGCGTTATCATAGGGAATTCCCCACCCAGGTAACTTACAGTATAAGGAGCAGAAAGTGCTTCGCCCAAATCCGGGATAAACTTCAAGCGGATAAGCTGCCTGTCGGCTTCCCTTACCAAAGCATTTAATTCCGACATCCTTGCTGTAGGTATACAAACGTATAAATCCTTAACCCCTGCATTTACAGCAAGGGTTAATTCATGTAAAACCTGCGGATCCAGCGTTTCAGACTTGCCATCATAAGGGTTAGTGTCAGCTCCTATAAAACCATAAAAATGTATATTTCCCTGAAGCTTCAGGTATTGCCTCAGCTTTGCAGCAGTGTAATTTTTCCCTATAATAGCAACAGTCTTACTTGCTTTAAATTTCTCTACCAACAGATATTGAAAAAGTGTACCTATAAAACGGTTCATTATACAGGCAATAAAAAGGAAACTGTAAAACAGGATCACAAATTCGAGTGAGAACTTTGTGTCTTCCGGAAATATCAAATAAGAAATAAATAATACAATGTGCAGCATTACAGCCCTCCAGGTATTACGGTATATCCTTTCCAGCCGCCTTGCAACATGTTCAGTATGCAGTCCAAAAAAGAATGAAGACAACAGCCATACCAGGTTGCATACAATGAGGTAGTGCGATTCCCATTTCCCGGCTTCTGCAGGGTGTAAATAAATATAGGCATAATATGCCAGCATAAATACACCGTTAAGCATCAGCAGATCGGCAAGAGGGATAATAAAACGTAACAGGTAAAGGTATCGGGTCTGCATCTATGTAAAAAGTTCCTTGTTCTTAAATTCGTAATTGCCTATCAGTTCGTACATCTTGCCATTCTGTACATTTTTCTCCAGTACAGCCAGATGCCGATCGTGGTGAAGATCTGTGCCGGCACAGTCATACAGACCGGCTTTCAAAATAGCTTCTGCGGCTGCTTTAACCCCTTTGCCATAATAACCGGTAACCGAAAGCAGGTTTAACTGCAGCAGACAGCCCAGCTCTTTCATACGCTCATACCGCTCAAAGTTTTTGTGATAAAATAAGTAACGCTCAGGATGGGCCAATACTACTTTATATCCTGCCACATGAAGTTCAAATATAATCTGATTAATATTTGGCGTTTCGGCCAGATAAGACATTTCAATCAATATGTGCTGCCCAGGCAAGGTTAACAATCCAGGCTGAGCCTTAAAGCTACTATCAGCCATATATTCAGCGGCAGCCCCCAGCATAACGCTCAAACCTTCAGACTTTACTTTTCCTTTCAGCTCATCCAGTACCGGCAAAATCGTCTCAGGGGTATTAGGATAAAGATCAGTAAAGATATGTGGGGTACAGATCAATTTTTCAAAGCCCAACTCCTGTAGCTTATGAATATAAGCAAGAGAATTTTCCATACTCGCCGAACCATCATCAATTCCGGGCAAAAGGTGAGAATGGATATCTACACCTAACCAGCTGATATCACTCACTATTGTTTTTCGTTGAAAAAAAGAGAACATTCCTGTTTTTTAAATGGTTTGTACTAACTTCGCTACTGATGCCAAAGCCAATTGCTCTAATACTGCTAAACTGGAATACCCCGCAATTTACTTCCAATGCTATCACCTCCCTTCTGCAACATTGCAACCCGCTGCTTTTTGATATTATAGTGGCAGACAATGGTTCTACAGATGGGTCTTTAAGCATACTCCAACAATCGTTTCCAGGGCTTATCTATTTGGATAACCAGGAAAACCTTGGTTTTGCAGAAGGAAATAACAGGGCAGTTGAATATAGCATCAGTAAAGGCTATATCTATTCGCTCCTTATCAACAATGATACCGAAGTCGATCAGGATGTGGTAACCGGACTTTTTGACCATCTGGAAGAGCATCCTAAAGCTGCAGCAGTACAACCTGCTATCTACTGGATGCACCAGAAACAAGTCATATGGAACGGACTTGGCTTATATAATCCCATAACAGGTAAAATCTATAATAATAATAAAATACAATCAGTAACAGCTTTCCATCAGGCTGAATGGCTTACAGGATGCTGCATGCTGCTCCGCAATTCAGTGCTGAAGCAAACAGGTGCATTCAACAAAGCCTACTTCCTGTACTACGAAGATGTAGAATTATCTTTCCGTATCCGGAAAGCCGGGCATGAACTGCATTACCTTCCCGGGCTTAAAATCTACCATGAAGCAGGTGCCTCTTCTCAGCTCAGCAGCAAAGCAAAGGAAGGTACGCTGAGCCCTATAATCCATTACTACGTTAACCGTAACCATATCTGGTTTCTACGTCAGTACGGCAATCCATTATGCTATCCGATCATGTTCCTATACCACCTGCCCTATTACCTGGTGCTGCTAAGTTATTTCGTACTGCGGGGGAGGAGAAAGAAGGCAGGTTATTTATTTAGTAGCCTGAAAGATGGATTTTTCGCTCCGGAAGAAGTAATTTGGCCGAAATTAAAAAAAGATATAAACACTTCCCTATGATCATTTTTACACTGATCTTTTTACTTTCTTTCATCATTGCTATAAGAGAGATCATCAAGGGAAATACCCAGGATTTTTTACTATTCCTCATTTTTGGCCTTTCGATTTATACAACGGCAATGTCTGTTGCTTTCATGGTAGGTTTGAGAGATATTATTCCGATTTTCCAATTCTTTAAAGAGCTACTTATTATTGCAGTACTAAGCATCAATATACTGTCTTTACGCAAAAAGCCCCGTTTCCACCTGATCGATTATCTGATACTGGGATTTTTCCTGTATACACTAACTTATGCTATACTGCCCATTGGCGAGCAGGGCTTTGTGAACCGGTTGATTGCACTTAAAAGTACTTCGTTTTTTGTACTGGTATATTTTACAGGTCGTTTCTTTGATCCTGAAAAAATATATATCAGCAAATACTTTAATTATATCATGCTGCTAACAATTGCTGCGGGAGTGGTCATTTGCTGCGAATATTTGTTTAATCAGCACTTGCAGACAATTACCGGATATGCAGATTACAGTTATTATTTTTTCAATTTCGAGCCTAGCGGTAACTTCGGTTTAAGCTGGACCTTTGAGTCTGAAGGAGGGTTCAAACGTTTTGCCAGTTTTTTTGCCAATCCATTGGAAAATGCAGCAGCAACTTTATTGGCGCTATCAACAACTTTTGCACTTTATACCAGAGATGATAATAAATTTAAACCAGACCTAACCGGCATTTTTGCTTTGGCAGCGAGTTTTGCTTGCATAACTTTTGCAATATCCCGCGCGCCCTTTGCAAGTTATTTTTTAGTAATATATATCTATGCATTATTAACCCGGAAAAAATATATCACTCATACAATTCACCTCGGAGTTGCCTTGGTAGCATTGTATTTCGTTTATATCTTAACGCGCTTTGAAGACAAGACCAGTGGTCTGATAGAAGTAATTGTTAACACACTTAATTTTAGTAATCCATCCAGTGTAGGCCATGTTGTAGAATGGGTCCAGGGGATTACATCGATGATCAGTAACCCTATGGGACTAGGATTGGGCACCTCTGGCCGGGTGGGGGGTACACTTGGCGAAACTACAGGTGGGGAAAACCAATTTATAATCATTGGTGTACAGGTAGGTATCCTGGCGCTATTATGCTATCTGGCAATTTTCATTTCATTTGTAAAAGCCGGTATAAAATGGCTACCGGTATTAAAAGGCAAAGAACGTAAAGTTTGTATGATGGTGTTATTAATGAAAATTGCTTTTTTTATACCCTTACTTACTTCAGAAGTTGAGTCTTCTTCTTACATTTCTTATATGAACTGGTTCTTCTCCGGATTGCTGATAAGTATTTTGATGAACCATAAAACCAAAAGCAGGGCTGTCCATGTTGATTGAGAATATTATACGCAAACTAAAGAACGATCCAACTTATAAGTGGGAAAGTAAATACAGTATCAGAGATTTGTTTTTAATAAGCCTGCGTAGATTTAATCAGGCTAGCAGAGGTTTATTATTACGCCCTTTTTTACGTAAATCCAGTGGTCTGCTTTTTCTTGGGGCGAAAGTAAAAATCAGTCATGCCTACCAGCTTGAAGTTGGCAAAAACCTAATAATTGAAGATAACGTTTACATAAATGCGCTGTCTGAAAATGGAATCGTTATCGGCGACAATGTATCGATTGCCCGTGATTCGATTCTGATCTGTACCGGAGTCATCGCACATAAGGGAATTGGTATTACCATAGGTAGCGGCACAGGCATCAATGCACGTGCTTATTTATCTGGTCAGGGGGGTATCCATATAGGTAAAGATGTAATCTTTGGCCCCGAAGTTAAGATCTTCTCAGAAAATCACAATTATTCGAATCCCCTTCTGAGTATAAAAGCCCAGGGGGTAACCAGAAAAGGAGTGAAAATCGGTGATAGTTGCTGGCTTGGTTCTGGCGTTACTGTATTAGACGGTGTAACTATTGGTAGTGGCTGTGTTATTGCAGCAGGCAGTGTAGTTACGAAATCACTACCAGACAACTCTATTGCGGCAGGTATTCCAGCTAAAGTTATTAAACATCGATTTAATATAGAAAATGCTTAAACGTATAGTCATTGGTATAGATATCAGAGATTTAAAACTGGCCAAGACCGGTACCAAAACTTACCTGGAAGAAATGTGCCGGGCCTTTGAGAACCTACAGCACCCTGGCGCTGCTTTTGTATTTCTTGATACCACTATACCCCTTTATACAGGCTCGGGGAAGCTGGCCAAATACCTGGAACATTTTCGTTACCAATTGTGGAAACAAGTCATCCTTCCAGTCAAAGCCATGCTCAACAAATGTGATTATGTTTTTTGTACAGATAACTTTGTACCACTGCTCCACTTCGGTTACCAGACCATACCAGTCTTTCATGATGCTTTCTTTTTCGAAAACCCAGAGCACTATGGTAAACTATGGTTAAAACTTTATCACCTTACCGCTATTCCAGCCGCAAAACGATCTGCATTTGTTATTACACCCAGTATGTATGCCCAGCAACAGATTCATCGTTATACCCATATTCCCTTAGAAAAATTGGAGGTTATATATGAAGGTCCAAAAACACTGGATAGAATGCCAGATAATCAGGTATTGGCGCAGTTCAAGCTGCAGACTGGTAATTATATCCTGCACGTCGGTTCCATGTTCAAGAGGAAAAATATTCCCCTACTGATCCAGGCTTTTGCGGAACTCAAAACGCAAAAGCCTACTACTATAAAACTTGTCCTTGCCGGACCATCTTCCGCCAGTAAAGATAGTAACGACTTCGAACTGATCTTGGAGACTATTGCAGCTCATCATTTGCAGGAAGAGGTAATCCTGACCGGATATTTAACAGACAACCAGCTGGCCGGCATGTATGCCAATGCCCTGATGTATGTATTTCCTTCGGTAAATGAAGGCTTTGGTATCCCCGTACTGGAGGCTTTCAGCTATAACTTACCTGTACTGGTGGCAGACAATACCTGTTTACCTGAGGTTGGTGCTGATGCTGTACTCACTTTTAATCCTTTTGATGCAAAAGATATCTGCCAGAAAATGAAAATGGTGATAGATGATGATGAGTTGCGAAATAGCTTGCAGCATAAAGGCCAACTCAGGTTAGCAAATTTCTCCTGGAAAAAATCAGCGACACAGCTTGTAGAGTTGCTTCAGTTACACATCAGCAGAAAGAAGTCTTGATTATTTTTCTGTAAATATCCGCACATGTTCATCTGCTACATGCTCCCAGTTAAACACACTTAAAGCGCGTTCCTGTGCTTTTACTGCCAGGGCTTTCATAACAACATGATTAGCCTCGGCAAAATTGATTTCTTCAGTTACAGATGTAATATTGCCTTTCTTGAACATGCGTGCCGTATCCTTAACAGCATATTCATTCTCTTCAATATCGCTTACAATCAATGGAACACCTAATCCCATTACGGTTAAAACCATCGGAGACAATCCTTCCACATCAGAGGGTTGGATATAACAATAGGCATTTTTGATCAAGGTATTTACTTCATCACCGTACAAGAAACCCGGGAAGTATACATGTTCATTGGCCAGGTCCATCAGTTGCTGCTCATAAGGCGACGGGTTTGGTGAGCCCCCAATCAATACCAGTTTCTTATTAGCATTGGATGCGGTAAAACCGGGAATCAAGTAATGTAATCCTTTATCAGGAATAAAACGGCCTATGAACAGATAGTAATTATCCTTTTCGAGTTTTAGGCGGTCCAGCACAGCTGTATTTTCTAGCCAGGCCGCAATCTCAGAACCAAAAGGAATAAAAGTAAATTGTTTTTTGAACCTGTCTTCAAAAAGTTTTTTGGCAATTACATTATCAAAAATAACTTCATTAGGCAGATAAGCAGTGAGATAGGCAGAAAACTGAAGATACAGTTTGGCGTACCACGACCATTTATCCCTTTTCCAGTCTACACCATCCTGGCTGATAAACACCTTTTTTCCAAACAGCCGCAGCGGAATTGCCCAAATACTGTTTCCACCATTCTGGATATGAACAATATCGGCAGTGTTATGAAAGATAATATGGCAGGTTGATTTGAATGAATGCAGTAAGGTATCAAAACCACTACGCTGTACAGTTTTGATAGTTTTAATCTGTACACCTTTGTACTCTTTAATGTCCACAAAAACATCAGGGTACTGTCTATTATAAGCAACAACCTGGTGTCCTCGGGCCACCAGTCTTGGAAATAACTCCATGGCAAACTTATCAGCACCTGCAGCACCTTTTGCCGGCGGAACAGATCTGAAACCAAATGCAGCAATGCGCATAGATGAATTAAGCGCTTTCTTTAACCCGGAACGATTCAGTAGCGATCAAATCCTGCTTGGGCGGAAAGTTTGCCTTTATATAGTCGCTAAAATAGCCAGAGACATACTCATCCAGAGCTATTCTCCAGTCGCGCATAATATTCATTTTACGCAGCTCCAGCTTTTTATTGATCAGCCTTTCCGAAGGCGGACGAGGTGCAAAATATGTATCTTTAAAGTAATCAGAGCTCACTTCATGAAAAGTCACCTCATCACTTAGCCCCAGTATATTTACCAGTTCTTCCGCTACTTCCCTTCTGCTGGTTTCCCCACCGCATACCAGGTTATACAAACCCCAATATTCGTTTTCAAAAAGTAATTTCACGTTTTTTGCAAAGTCAACGGTAAAGGTTGGAGTGCCATCCTTATCATTTACTATATGCAGGTCGCGGGCACCCGCAGCCAGTTGTTTGATCAGTTTATTGATAAACTTCTTATCTTTTTTTGGACCGCCGCCCATCATCCAGCCTGCACGGCAGATGATCGATCTTTCGGCATTTTCGCGTACATAGCGTTCGCCCATATATTTTGAACGCGCGTAATGGCCTAGCGGATTAGGTTCGTCCCAATCATCATAGAAGTCTTTTGTACCGTCAAAGATTCCGGCAGTACTGATATATAAAATAGGGATCTGCAATTCATTCGCAATGAATACCGCATTCTCTACCGAGGTAGTATTGGTCAGGTAGGTATCGTCAAGGTTCAGCTCACAGTACTCCAGATCGGTATATGCTCCCAAATGGAACAAATAGTCTGGCTTAAAATCAAGCACATCTTTGCGGTAGTTATCAAAATCGCGAAAATCAAGAAGACTGAGCCAGTCTTCGTTTACATCCTTGTCTGTACACTTGATATCGTACTCATCTTTGAAAACACGGTAAAAAGCTTCACCAAGCATTCCGCCAGCACCAGCGATATAAATTTTTTTCCTCATTACGAAATTAAAGTCATCTGAATCAACACTTTACCACGATTCAATGGCTAATTGAATACTAGAACCTATCTTTGGTTCCAAAATTAGCGTTTTTTTCTTCAATCAAAAATGTTTTTTGATTGTTTCACAGGTATCAAAACTATAATTACAGCTATTATTTATATAATTAAGTGATGAATTTCCACCATCTTTGGCACCAATATTAGCACACACAGGAATAAAAATTGTGCCATTAATTTAAAAAAATATACAAGCTATTCATTTATGAATATTCTATTGGCAAACTGGACCTGGTATCCAAGCGGCGGGGACTGGACCTATGTCGAACATATCAGTTCATTATACCAGGAACATGGACATACAGTTGTTCCCTTTTCCATGACGGATGGCAGGAACTTTAAAAGTCCTTATTCAAAATATTTCATCAATCATATTGATTATAAAAAGCTGAATAAAAAAAGTATCACTGCCGGATTACGGGTTGTTAAAACCAGTATCTATTCCAATGAAGCCAAACAGAATCTGGAAAAACTGCTTGATACTATTAAAATAGATCTGGCACATATCAATGTAATTCATCATTATATTACCCCGGTAATACTGAAAACTTTAAAAGACAGAGGTATTCCTATCATCTGGACTTTACATGAATATACGCCTATCTGTCCGGAAAGTACATTTATAAGCCATGGCAAGGTCTGCGAAAAATGTTTTGGCGGCGCATTTTATAACTGTATCACCAATAAGTGTAAAAAAGGTTCCCTTCCGGCCAGTATTGTGGCAGCTACAGAGAACTATGTTCACCGCTATCTAAATTACTATCAATACGTAGATTATTACCTCTGCCCTTCCGTATTCCTGTATCAAAAATTTAAATCTTTCAATTTCTTTCCCGAAAAACTCGTGCAGCTGTATCATGGCTATAACTATACAGAGATAGAAAACACCCTGCAGCAAATAACACAGAACCAATACCGGATGGAAGCCGGGCTTTCAAAAGAGCTTGGCAGTCAGGAGAGGTATATCGTATTTGTGGGCCGACTGGAACAGATTAAGGGAACTCATACCCTGTTGGCGGCGATGATAGACAACCCAACCATAAGGGTAAAAATTATAGGTACTGGTACGCAGGAAGATGAGCTTCGGGCTTATACACGTATTCATAACCTTGTCAATGTTGTTTTTATGGGTAAACAAAGCAAACAGCAAACACTTGAGGCTATTGCCGGTGCAGAATTTCTGATCTGTCCATCAGAATGGTATGAGGTACTTGGGTTTACAGCTGTAGAGGCTATGGCTTTGGGTAAACCAGTTATCGGATCTGCTATTGGTGCTATACCAGAAATGGTTATTCACAATCAGACTGGCATGTTGTTTGAACCTGGCAACGCGCAGCAGCTTGCTGCGGCTATCAGCCTGTTATTTGCAGATCCAGATATGATTCAACGAATGGGCGACAATGCTAAAACACATATACACCAATTAATCAATACCCGGAAACATTATAGCAGGCTGCAGGAATTAGTCCCGGGTTTGTAAAGAATCACCTATCATCTGCTATTATTATTCTATTATTGCATATTTATATCCAGAAAATACCATTATTATCAATCCATGAAACCTACTAAAGGCTCCATACTTCTTTTTATAGGCCTGTTGCTAAGCAGCATTGCCGGCTTCTCACAAGTTGTATACGAAAACCCTAACAACCCTATTTATAAGTATCTGTCCAGACAGGCGCAAAAAGGAAATATTGAATACAATGATTTGATCCAACCCATTAGCCGCCGTGATATTGCTGGTTATTTAAGCACCCTGCAATCACAGCAAGATAAGCTGAGTATTACAGAACAGAAAGAACTTGCCTTTTTTCAGCAGGAATATGCTGAGTTCAATACCGATATTAGGGATACCACCACCTTCTTCAAAAAAGACCAGTTTGGCAGAAGAAGGTTTCTGTCTGTTAAGACCAAAGACTTTTTTCTTAACGGAGATCCAGCATTAAGTTTCGAGACTTTTAACGGCAGCGGTAAAAGTGTTTTCCGTACCGCTACAGGTTTAACTTTCTGGGGCCATGCGGGTAAACATATCGGCTACCAGTTCTATTTTCAGGATATTACAGACCGTGGCAACGGGATCGACAGCCTGAGAAGGTTTACACCAGAAACCGGCATCATCAGAACAGCTAATATCAATCCAAATGCAAAAACTGTAAACTACAGTAACTTCAGGGGATCGATAAGTTATAGCTGGAATAACGGTTCCATCAGCGTGGGCCAGGACCAGATGTTATGGGGTTATGGGCAAAATGGAAGGGTAGTTTTATCAGATAAAGCACCGGCTTACCCAATGATCAGGTTGGATTACCAGCCTCTGAAATGGTTGCGCTTCAATTATATGTATGCCTTCCTTAACTCTGCTGTGATCGATTCCGCTGCCTCATACAGCAAAGGAAATGATCTATATGGCACAGATCGGGAACAATATGTAAACAAGTATTTTGTAAGCCATACTTTAACTTTCCTACCACTGAAGGGCTTAAGCCTGAGTGTAGGAGAATCAATGGTTACCAGTGATAACTTCCAGGTAGGATACCTCATACCAATTATGTTCTTTAAAGCCTTTGATCAGTATGACAGCCGATACAAGCTGTCTACCGGTTCTAATGGTCAGTTCTTTTTTAATGTAAGTTCCAGGAACCACATTCCTAAAACACATATCTATGCCTCCCTCTTTATCGATGAAATCCGTACCGGAAGCATTTTCAACAAAGCCAAAAGCAGGAACCAGTTAGGTTATAATATTGGCGCTACCAGAACGGATGTATTTATCCCTTACCTTACTTTAGGAATGGAGTACACACGCGTTAATCCTTTTGCTTACAATAACCTGATCCCGGCACAAACCTATACCAATCAGACCTACCTGCTGGGCGACTGGATCGGTCAGAATGCAGACAGGGTAAGCGCCTGGGCCACTTATAATCCTATTCCACGTTTAACCACTTCCGTACAGTTTGATTATATCCGTAAAGGCACAGAAGGCAGCTTACCAGACCAGTACTGGGCAGAACCGCAGCCGCCTTTCCTAAGCCAGGGACCTGCAGAAACCCAAAAACAGTTATTGATCCAGGCTAATTATGAACTGGTACATAAACTGTATATCAAAACTGCTTACCAACGCCAGAGCGGGGTAATCAGACCGGCAGAACAGACCAATGCGGTGCCAAATGAATTCCGTTTGGCAGTATCCTATGGTTTCTAAATTAATGTTTTTAATACCTTATATTTGTAACGGTAAACTATCAAAAATCTTCCATGCGAATTAAATTTCTATCTATCATACTTTTTGCCTTTTTCATTTTTAGCACACAGGAAAGCAGGGCGCAGGCTATTTCCCTGAGTAACATTCAGAATATAAAGGTCTCTCAGCTAACTGACGAGCAGATTACCCAGGCATGGAAAAAACTGGAAGAAACTGGTGTTCCCGAAAAAGAAGCATATAAGCTAATGGAACAGAAAGGACTACCGGCAGGAGAAGTTGAAGAGTTCAAAAACCGTGTTACCTTATTAGGTCTTAACAAAAAGGGTGCTTCAGTACCTAATAACCCTACAAAACCAGATATCAGTTTTTCAAGAGATACCACTTTAATTACACAAAAACCTGTCAGACGGTCTATTCCAGATGTATTACCAAAAGCCCCGCTGCAGGTATACGGACTGGAGTTCTTTAACCAAACTACTATCAAATTTGAACCTAATTTCACTATAGCTACTCCAAAAAGCTACGTACTGGGTACCGGCGATGAAGTTATTGTACTTGTAACCGGATTAAACGAATCAACTGTTAAAACTAAAGTAACACCAGAAGGAAATCTTCAAATACCATATGCCGGCCTGGTTTATGTGAACGGTTTTACTATTGAACAGGCCACCAGCCTGATCCGGAACAAACTGATCAAGATCTATCCTGCCATCAGCGGCGGACAAACACAGGTTGCTGTTAATTTAGGCAGTACGCGGAGCATCAAGGTAACATTAATTGGTGAAGTTAAAACCCCGGGGTCCTATACCCTGTCTTCGGTTTCCACACTGTTTAATGCCCTCTATAATTCAGGCGGACCAAATGCAAATGGTTCATTGAGATATATTGAATTAATCCGGAACAACAAAGTATACCGCACCGTAGATTTTTATACTTTTCTGCAGAAAGGTATTGAAGATGGAAATATCCGATTGCAGGATCAGGATGTAATCCGTATCCCCGTATATAAAAGACGTGTAGGTATTGAAGGCCAGGTAAAACGCCCGGCTATCTATGAGTTGAAAACAAATGAGAAATTATCAGACCTGCTTTCCTATGCCGGTGGCTTTACTGATATAGCTTATCGCGGAACAGCGAAAATACAGCAGATCAATGAAACAGAAAGAGAGGTAAAAGATGTTCCTGCTAACCTGTTCAGCGATTACAGCCCGAGAAATGGCGACCTGATTGAGATCGGTGCCATTACCAACCGTTTTGCTAACCGGGTTATCCTTGAAGGTGCAGTAAACCGTCCCGGGGTGTATGAACTTACTGCTGGTTTCAGCTTAGGCACTTTATTGAAAAATGCGCAAGGCTTAAAACCTGAAGCCTATATGGAGCGAGGTTATATCAAGAGGACATTACCTAACCTGGAAAAAGAGTTTATCTCTTTTAATCCTGCAGCTGTGATTAATGGCAGCAGTGATTTTCCTTTGCTGCGCGAAGACTCTATTATGATCCAGGACCGTGCAGAATTTATCAAAGACCAGATCATCACGGTAAATGGTAATGTACGTAACCCTACGATTTTCACCTACCGTAAAGGCATCAAACTGGCAGATGTAATTGCCATGTCCGGTGGTTTTACCGAAGAGGCTGCAGAGCACCATGTTGAAATATCCAGGATTATTGAAAATAAGCAGGACAGTGTAGCTAATCAGTTGGTCAGTACCTTCACCGTTAACTTAGACCCTGCAAGCGGAACGGTACCGGATATCGAACTACAGCCTAAGGATTATATCTATGTACCGCGCCTGGTAAACTACAGGGCATTAGGTAATATAAGCGTTTCTGGCGAAGTTTTATTCCCCGGTGAGTACTCTGTTCAACGCAGAGACGAAACAGCGCAGGACTTCCTTAAAAGAGCTGGAGGCTTGACACCCTACGGGTCTTTAGAAAACACACAGACTTATCGGAAGGGTGTACGGATTAACCTTGACCTGACTAAGGACATTACAAATAAGAAACAGCGTGAGAACATGATCCTATTGCCTGGCGATAGTATCTATGTACCACGCACTATCACCTTCGTAGAAGTTGCTGGGTCGGTGAACAATCCCCAATTTGTAAGTTACCATGGCAGCCGGTTTAAGTATTACCTTAATGCTGCTGGTGGAAGAACACAAAATGCCAGGTTAAAAGGTGCTTACGTAAAGTATCCTGATGGTCTGAATAAACCGGTAACCCACTTCCTATTCTTCCGCAACTACCCTGCGGTAAAACCAGGCAGTAAAATTATCGTACCAGAGAAGACTGGCAACAGTTCCCTATTAAAATTGGGATTAGGTGAAATTGGTGGCATAACCTCTGCGGTAACTGCTTTAATCAGCCTGATCGCTATCTTAAGTAAATAAAATGAATACCGAACAACCATCCTACCCATACGAGCCGGAGTTTTCCTTTAAGAAGCTGATCAGTGATCGCGCTGATGATGTGAAATATGTCTTCAGTTTTAAGAAGTCTATGGTATTAGTTATTATGGTTGCAGCTGCCATCGGTGCTGCTGTAGCTTACAAATGGCCGGTTACCTATACTGCGAGACTCACATTTGTCATTGATGATGCAAAATCAGGAAGTGCAGGGGGCCTTGCAGGTATTGCCAGTCAGTTTGGTTTTAATCTTGATGGGATTGGCGGAGCCAGCGGTGTTTTAGCTGGCGACAATGTGCAGGAACTTCTTAAAAGTCAGCGATTGATTAAAGAAACACTGCTGTCTCCATATGATAGTCTTGGAACACTCTCCCTAGCTGATAAATATGCACAGGTAAACAAACTTGATCAGAAGTGGTTAAAACACAGTAAGGATGGAAAGATTATCAAATTTCCAGTAGGAATCAAAAATTATACACGTACACAAGACAGTCTTTTACATGAAATTACTACCATGATTTTAGGCGGGGAATTTGGAATTGCTAAAACAGATAAGAAACTAGGTTTTTTCGAGGTCAATACAACAATGAAAGAAGAAAAGCTTGCGCAGTTATTCTGTACCCGAATGATCAAACAAGGCACAGACTTCTTCATTCAAACAAAGACAGGAAGATTAAGGAACAATGTCAACCGATTGCAGAAACGGGCAGATAGCATTGGGGTAATATTAAATAAAAAAACCTATGCAGCAGCTGCTGCTAACCAAGGGCTACTGGATCTAAACCCGGCTTATACTTCGTCCAATGCGGCAGTAGATATTACTGAACGCGACAAATTAGTATTAAGCAGTATCTACACTGAAACAGTTAAAAATTTGGAAGCAAGTAAAACCATGTTAGCACAGGAGACTCCTACCGTGCAGATTGTAGATGAACCCGAATTCCCCTTGAAAAAGAACAGGATGAAGTATTCCGCAACTATGCTGTTATTTATGATCGGATTTGGAGGACTGTATGCTATTTATCTAATTGCTACAAGAAAATCTAAAGACGAAAATGGTTAACCATACGTCTATATGCTAATTTTTTTAAAAAATAGGACCGTCCTTTTAAACTTAAAAACTGTTTAAAAACCTTTTTTTTATCTTCAGTCAACTGGTTTCCATAAGTATTGTAAAACAGCTGAACGCTATTAAGACGATCTCGTAAGAAATCATCGTTACCCCTCAAATATGCAAAGATTTGTAATAAGGTACTCCTATATCTGTTTCTAGGTTTGGTACGTGGGGCAATACTCAGGTTAGTATCGTGTTTACGGTATCTGATCAATGCTTCTGGTACTTCTCTAACCAAACCAAAGCTAAATGCTGCAAGTGCAATCCAGGAATCATGAAATTGAATGTCAGCTGGAATTTCTGAAAAAAAAGTACGTAGCTGAGGGTTCATCACAATAGTACATCCTGTCACAAAATTACCAAATAGGAGGCTTTCTAAGTTATGCAGATATTTATCTTGTCCAAATTCATTTCTAAAAGATTTATTCAGTAAATGGTTGTTTTCATTAACAAGCATCAGATCACTATGTACCATATTAGGAAGATTACTATCCATCTTCTCAAGTAAAGTCGCACACTTTTCAAGCTTATCTGGCAACCAGATATCGTCCTGATCACAAAGCGCCACATAATTTGACTTGTTTGCTAAAGCCACAGCTTTTTTAAAGTTTCTGATTAAGCCTAGCTGATGATCATTAATATAATAGATTAATCTGCCGGCTATTTGATATCTGTTTAAAATGCTTATCGTACTATCGGTAGAACAATCATCACATACAATGATTTCATCAGGAAGCAGTGATTGGTTTAAAAGAGACTCAATTTGCGCTTCGAGATATCTTGCACCATTATAGGTGGTCATCACAACGGATATTTTCATAGCGTATTTTTGATACCTGCTTTCATCTTCACAAAGATCCATATTTCTGTAATGAAATTGTTCTTAAAGACCAGCAACTGTAAAAGGATATACGTCAAGCTACACCCGATGATTGATAGCATTATGGTATATATTAAATCATAGGAAAGGGACCGACTAAACCAGGTTACTGGTACAAATATTAAACAGCTAACTAAAGCTTTAAAAAAAAGCGACCAATCATAAGAGAACTTGAAATATTTTTTAATAAAATAAATATATAGAAGCGTGACTATTATCTCAGACACAATGTTTGCGAAGGAGGCTCCTTCTGCTTTAAACAAGGGAATCAATATTATATTCAGGAGCAGGCTTACGGTTAAGCCGCCTAGAACACAGAAAAACATCTCTCTATTTTTCCCTGCAGGAATTAGTACCAGATACAAAAAGAAATGACCTAAGCCAATAATTGAGGGTAATAGTGATAACAAACGCATACTATCTGTAGCGGGAAGAAACTCATCACCGGAGAACAGTGAAATAAATTCCGGCGCGAGTAACGCTAATCCAAAGGTTATGGGCACAGCAAAGAAAACAAGGAACCTAAAAGCTTGATTTAAGGTATGCTGTACTTCTTCCATCTTCTTTTCAGCAAAATACATGGAGATCTTAGGCACCAAAATTACTCCCATTGATGTTACAAATGGTAATGTTATCTTGCTTAATTTTACTGCAGCTGTATATAGCCCTACGGTTCTACTATCTGATAAGAATCCTAATAAAACTGTATCCATGTCAGTATACATACTAGCGGCAACTGAGGTGCCTAGAATATAAAATAAAGGCACTAAATGCCGCTTTAATTGAAGTTTACTCAATATTATACTGACCTTACCTTTCAAAAAAAAGAAGCTCAAAATGTTATTGCCAAGAAATGAGAATATCATTATGAATAAATAGTTTTGAAAATCACCTTTGTTCTTAACAAAGAAATATAATAATAATAAGCCAATAATTTTAAATAACACAGAACGTAAAGCGATAGATTTAAATTCTTCCAGGCCTGTATAAACCCAATCTATATAGGAGAAACCTAAGAGAACCAACAATGATGCACCCAGGTACATTTCTTTGTCAACAGAGAAATAAGGAAAAATAAGAATTACCGAGAGATAAATCAAGAAAAGGCAAGCTGTAGATAATAGGTAAATTACCATGAGTTCAGAAAAAACCTTTGAACGGCCTTCATTATCATTTTTATACTTCGCTATTTCCTTCATTCCGTATACTGGGATTCCGATACTGGCTATTAAAGCAAAATACTGTGCAAAAGAAAATACAAACTGTACTTTACCAATCCCTTCAGGACCTAAAATCCGAGAAACATAAGGAAAGCTCAATAATGGGAATAGTAAGTTAGTGACGGTCAGCAATAAATTATAAAAGTAGTTTTTAGCCATACCAATATGCCGTCACTACTAAGATTTTACATCTAACGTTTCAAAGATAGAGTTCTTACTTTTAAATTCTTTAACCAAACTTTTCATTTGGCGAACAACTTCCATATCCTCATTTCTACGGGCGTGCTCTATTAACTTATAGATTTGTATTTGGACATCATCAAATTGATATTCCCTTACCTTACCAATCATAATTTTCTCATGATGAGTAGGCATGGTGTTTTCATTATCATTTAATAATTCCTCGTATAATTTCTCCCCAGGTCTGAGTCCTGAATATTCAATTAAAATATCCTGATTGGGTACCAATCCAGCCAATTGAATCATCTTTTTAGCAAGATCTACAATTTTGACTGACTTACCCATATCAAAAACATATATTTCCCCCCCAGTACCCATACAGCCTGCTTCTAAGACCAAACGACAAGCTTCCGGAATAGTCATGAAATATCTCGTGATATCAGGATGTGTAACAGTTATAGGTCCTCCTTTTTCGATTTGTTGTTTAAAACGTGGTATCACTGATCCGTTAGATCCTAAAACATTGCCGAACCTAGTTGTGATAAATTTAGTAATAGGCTTAACTTCCAAATCGTTAATATAGCTCAATCCATTACTAAAAATATGATCACGATGATGCAGTGAATTATTTAATGACTGTACATAGATTTCTGCAATCCTTTTTGAAGCCCCCATTACATTTGTAGGATTTACTGCTTTGTCTGTAGAAATCATCACAAATTTCTGTACTCCATATTTTACGGCTTTGTCAGCTATAGTTTTTGTACCGAGAACATTTGCTTTAATTGCTTCACACGGATTTTCTTCCATTAATGGAACATGTTTGTAAGCACCGGCGTGATATACATAATGGGGTTTAAAAGTACTAAACAAATTATCCATTCGTTTATCATCACGTACATCGCCTATAAATGCATGGAAGTTTTGGTTCTTAGTAGATTCGGTCAATTCCAGATATAAGTCATGTAGGCCTGTTTCTGATTGGTCACATAGAATAATCAATCCTATCTCAAATTTGGTTAATTGACGCACAATCTCGCTGCCTATTGAACCAGCAGCACCGGTAATAAGAATTCTTTTATTTTTAAGTTGACTTCCTATCCCTTCGATATCTATATCAATTGTTTTACGTCCTAAGAGATCTTCAATGTTTACATTTTTGATCTGAGTAGTTTGTAACTTACCATCTGTCCACACATTTGGTGGAGGGATATTTAAAACTTTGATGCCATGCTCTAGGCAGACTTCAACAATTTCTGCTTTTCTATCTTTGGGAATGGTGTAAGAAGCAAAAATAATTTCATCCAACTGATGCTCCACAATTAGATCTACTAAATTTTTTGCATCAAGAATTTTGACTCCATCAATTGTCTTACCCATCTTACGTTGGTCATCATCAACAAAGGCAATAATATTTTTATTTACAACTGGATCATGATCAAAAGTCCTTTTAGTAGCAACGCCAGCCTCTCCGGCGCCATATATCATTACCCGCACGGTATCAAGCTTCAGATTTTTGATATAAATAAAAAAATATTTAATTAATACACGATATGTAATCAACATCAAAAAGCTAGCTAAGCCCGTTATAATTAGTATTCCATTTGAAATGAGAGCCCTATTGCCTGTTGCAACAAAACCCATATTCAATAAGAAGAATGTACTATTTGCTACAATAACTGCATAAAGAATTCGGAAGGTATCCTGAGCACTGGTATACCTAATTATGCCAGCATAACTCTTCACAGTGACAAAAACAAGACTACTTATTACCGTTGTAATTAATACATTTCTGCTAAATTCTAAGTAATCGAGATTAGAAAAATCAAAATTGTGCTTGATTAAATAAGCAACAGTCAGTGATATAAAACAGATTGTTAAATCAAGAGTAAAAATTATCCACCGTGGTACTATGTTTATTTGGCTGAACAAAATAAGTATATTTAATGTTATACAAACTTAATCAAAAAACCGTACCAAGTTTTAATATGATAAGATAAATATGAAAACATAATTGATAGCATTTCATAGAAGCCCATAAAGAAGTGTACCATTACCTCATATATCAGAATCTAATTTACAATGAAACACAAAATTAAACACATATATCATTCAAAGTAGTTGACCTAAATTTTGAACGATATATGTAGCTCAAAGAGGTAACTATTCGAAGTTATTTAAAGTTTTGAAACCACCCTTCTTTAAATATTCATCTTTTTTCATTAAATGTAGGTCAGATTGAATCATATCTTTCACTAAAAGAGGCAAATCATATTTGGGCGTCCAACCAAGTTTAGTTTTGGATTTCGTAGGGTCTCCCAAGAGTAAATCTACTTCAGTAGGACGGAAATAAGCAGGATCGACCTTAACTACTTCCATACCAATAGATAATTCCGTTTTATTTAGACCTAATTCTTCAACAATAGTATTATCGATACTTGCAATAAAACCTGATTCTTCTGCGCCTTCACCTTTAAACTCTATTGTGATTCCTAATTCAGCAAAACTCATTTTTACAAAATCTCTTACTGTTGTGGTTACACCCGTTGCAATTACATAATCTTCTGCTACATCTTGTTGTAAGATTAGCCACATCGCTTCAATATAATCCTTAGCATGCCCCCAATCTCTCTGCGCTGATAAATTACCTAGGTACAGGCACTTTTGTAGGCCTAATGCTATTTTAGAAGCAGCTCTTGTGATTTTTCTTGTAACAAATGTTTCACCTCTAAGCGGACTTTCGTGATTAAACAGAATACCATTACAAGCATACATATTATAAGCTTCCCTATAATTTACAGTAATCCAGTATCCATAAATTTTGGCCACTGCGTAAGGTGAGCGAGGATAAAAAGGTGTCGTTTCACTTTGGGGAACTGCCTGAACTAAACCATAAAGCTCAGATGTAGAGGCTTGATAAATTCTGGTCTTTTTTTCCAAACCTAAAATTCTAACAGCTTCAAGAAGTCTTAATGTACCAATTCCATCTGCATTTGCAGTATATTCTGGTGTATCAAAACTGACTTTTACATGGCTCATAGCAGCCAGATTATAGATTTCATCTGGTTGAGTTTCCTGAATAATCCTTATTAGATTTGTTGAATCAGTTAAATCACCGAAATGTAATTTAAAATTAACACCGTTTTCATGCTGATCCTGATACAAATGATCTATTCTGTCAGTATTAAACATTGATGATCTTCTTTTAAGACCATGAACAAAATATCCTTTTTTTAATAAAAATTCGGCAAGATATGCACCATCCTGGCCTGTTACACCTGTAATAAGGGCGACTTTCATAGATAATTTTTTTTTTGTACTATTTATTTATATGTAATTTAGGCAAATTCGTCTCCGCATGTTGCGACTATGGATTTTGACACTTCTTTAATTTCTTGCTCATTATCTTTGGGATAAATTAGCAGTATCTTTCCGTCATCGACAATTATATAATTATCCAATCCTTTTATAACTGCAACTTTATCTTTTGGTATTTGAATCATGCAATTAGAGGTCTCTGTTAGATTTACAGTATGGCCTGAAAAGACATTATTATTTTCATCTTTTTCAATAACTTCATATAATGATGCCCAGGTACCAAGGTCCGACCATCCAAATTCTCCTGGAATTGTAAACACATTATCTGCCTTCTCCATGATCGCATAATCAATAGAAATATTTTCCGACTTGGGATAATTCTCCAATATAAAAGCTATTTCTTCACTAGTATTATATACTTTTTCACCACTTTGAAATAGGCCAAAGAGTGTTGGAGCATATTGAGATAACGCAGATAAGATGGAATCTACTTTCCAAACAAATATTCCTGCATTCCATAAATAATCACCATTACTGACAAATGATTTAGCCTTTTCAAGATCTGGTTTCTCTAAAAATTTAAGCACTTTGTATACTCCATCTCTTTCCTCGCCATCAAAATTTATATATCCATATCCTATATCAGGTCGTGTTGGATTGATACCCAGCGTTACCAGCGCGTCATTTAGCTTCACATATTCAAGTGCCTGAGTTATCTTCTCCAAGAAAACCTTTTCATCAAGAATTAAATGATCAGAAGGGGCCACAACGATTCTAGCCGAAGGATTTAATTTCTTAATTTTAAAAGAAGCATATGCTATACATGGTGCTGTATTATTGCGACTTGGTTCTGATATAATATTTTCCTTTGGTAAGGTGAATAGCTGTTCTGAAACCAGTCCAGCGTATTGTTCATTTGAAAGAATGTAAATATTTTCTGGAGGACAGATTTTTAGAAAACGATCATAAGTCAGCTGAAGAAGCGATTTACCTATTCCTAAGATGTCAATAAATTGTTTTGGAAAATTGTTTCTGCTTTTAGGCCAAAAACGGCTACCAACACCACCTGCCATAATTAAAACATAGGTGTCCTGCGTAGAAAAGTTATTCATTCTTAATATTTAAGTTACTGAAAAAAGAAGTATGGAATAGTGGAGTGTCTGCATAATAGGACCTTCATATAACCTTAACAAATTTATGACCAATTTGTTCTAAGTGTATCATTTACACCATTAATATCTAAACATATTAATATTTATCTGTTTAACAAAGAGTTTATTAAAGAAATAACCGTAAATGTTTTATTAAATAACACGGGCTCTTTTAAAATCTGAACGATATTCCTACTTCTCCATGAAAATTAAACACATCATTTTTCGGGACATAATATAAGTCTGTTGAATAATTTTTCATATCCCATTGGTAATTTAAAGATTTTATCACTTGTAATTTTGCATTGAGGATAAAATTTTGGTAGGCCCATTGACCCTGCGAAGAAATAGCAAAATCAACCCATCTGCGGCTGTGACCATTAAGGTCGGTTATTGCAGCATCATAAAAATCAGCATTATGCTCGTAGCGTTCAAATGCTATTCCAAGTTTATTTAATGCTTTCACCCAACTTATATCAAAAGATTGCAGATTCCCACCTGATCCTGTACCAGCACCTAAAACTTGTCCCAGATTGGTATAACCTTGTCGGACTTGAAAATGTTGATAAAACCCTCCTGCCGGACGAACCAATCTGTCGGGTGACTGCGAAAGTTGATCAACTTCAGCATTTATTTGAATGAATTCCTCTTTCTTATATTTCAGAGGAATTAATTTAGTAATTCCAAAAATATACGCCCGGGCATGATCTGGAGATCCAATAAAATCTCTATAATTATATGCATTATCATTTATACCATATTCAAAATAAATCTCTGCATGCGCCTTCGGAAAAAGCCAACGGGCATACATACTAATTCGTTGGTCACGGGCAAAAGGATCACCCTGGGAGCCGGTAGTTGCTTTTTGCACTGGAAAAAAGAAAGGAAAATAGTCTTTAAATCCTTTAATATCATCGTTATATGCCATAAAATCACGCATAAATCCTAAGAAAAAACCTGGGACCCATTTTGGCTGATAGCTAATATTAAAGCCACTTAGATATCTCCAATCATTATTATAAGCATTAAATAGATTTTGTCCCGAAATATTATTTGTTTGCTCCAGCGGAGTTAGGCCTGAATTTTCGAGTTTTCCAGCTACTATTTGTGCTTCAAATGATCCAATACCTGTTCTAATAGGCCTTGTCGTATTCAAAGTCAGATGCTTAAACCCACTGGCATTATTAGTCATCATTATAGCATTCTTAACCCCTGGTCCCCACCACAAATTTTCATTTGAAAGACCAACTGATATTGGATCAAATGTTAATCTAATACTGCTTTGACCCCAATTTGCTTTTGAATAGGTCCCTGTACCAAATCTTTCTGGATTATCCATAAGATTGTAAAAACCATAGTAACCAGTTAATTCAGCATTACTGCGATTAGATGTATAAAATCCTTCAAAATATTTATTCTGTGCATAAACAAATTCTGGCCTAAGCTGAATGCTTAATGGGCCGAGTTTAGCAAAAAAACCACCACTGATCATGGTTTGATACCCTTTGGACGGTATCATTGCTCCATCATTCCAACCATAGGGATGATGCGAATTAACCTGCTGTAGCCAAGTTAGAGGTAACACCTTAACAACCCCCAGTTTACCCAAAAAGTGTACTGGATCAACAAATTTGAATTTTGTTCCTGAATTTGATATGCTATCAGGTTTAAAAATATTATTTATTTTAAAAGCAGCAGTAGGATGGATTGGCCGGAATGAAAAAGATACACTAGAATCTAAATCTCCTAAAAGTTGCTTACGTCTGTAATAATCCTCAATTCCAGCGGTTCCCACCGGAAGGGATTGACTCCATACTGTATTGATATTGAAAAATGTGAAAGTTAGGATTATAAAAAAATAATATTTTTTAGACATGTATTTGAGATTAGAAACGGTATGATAATCCAGTTTGAAGTTGCAAGTTAAATGCATCTTTACCACTAACATTTATATCGTCAGTTGGACCTTGATATAGATACCATTGATAATTTAATGATTTTACACCCATTAGTTTGGCATTTAGAATTAAATTTTTATAATTCCACTCACCGTTAAAGCCAATACTGAGATCGGTCCAATGTCTGCGAGAATCCTGATTGTTTGTATAAGAATATATGTACAAGTCATTATTATGAACATATCTTTCAAATTGCACTCCAACCTTTTTAAATCCTTTTATCCAACTTACGTCCAACGTTTGAGAATTTGCACCTGGACCAATACCAGCACCCAAAACCTCTCCTCTATTTGTATACCCATGTCTGATATATTTATTGACATACCAGCTGCTTGCATTGTATATGTCTGTTGGGCTAGTTTCTTGCAATTGTGTTGCTTCGATGCTAATCATCAGATTTTCCTGCTTACTACTATTAAAAGGAATAATCTTTCTTAAGCCAAATATATATGCTCTATTTTTCGAACCTTCTAAGGCCTTATTCCTTTTCGTGCCCAACGCATTGTTTTTACCATATTCAAAATATATTTCAGCATTTTCTTCAGGCCATATCCATCGCATATACAATGAGCTTCTAGTATCTCTTTTCTCCAAAGGTTGGTCTGTAGTTATACTAGTTGTGGCAGAATAAAAGGGTAGATAATCTGTAAAACCAGATAAATCTTTATGATATATTTGCGCGCTGGATGTGAAACCAAAAAATAGTCCAGGAATCCACTTTGGCTGCCATGTAACTGTTATACCTGATAAATAACGCCAATCTTTCAGTTTAGGAACATATAATGTGTCTCCTAAAAAGGTTTTTTCAGGCTCTAAAACACCAAATCCGGAACCTTCAAGTTTTCCTGCTATAATCTGTCCTTCAAATGAACCGATAGCAGTTGATATCGGCTTTCTAGTATTTAAAGTTATATGTTTAAATCCTGGTGCGTTATTACTCATAAGCAAAGAATTGCGGATACCAGGACCCCACCATAAGTTTTCAGTTGATAATCCAAATGACAAAGATTCATAATTTAAGCGTATACTACTTTGCCCCCAATAAGCTTTGGAGTAAACATCATTACCAAAACGCGCCGGATTATCAATATTATTGTAATAATCATAGTAACGGGCAGTGAGGACTTCAAATTGATCTTTATTAAAAGTATCAAATTTGTGATTAGTAGCCATTACAATCTCTGGTCTGAGTTGAATACTTAACATACCATAATCAAGATACAGCCCTGCACTGATTATCGCTTGTAACCCTTTATTTGGAATCATAGGACCATCATTCCATCCATATGGATGACTGGAATTGATTTGAGTTTGTATCGAAAACGGTAATAAATCAACTTCAATTTTTCTATTCTTTGAGAAATACCTTGAATTGATATTTAGAGAATTTGGTTCTTGTTGAATACTGTCTTTATAAAACACATTCTTGGCCATCAGTGCTATCCGCGGATATGTCGGCCTTACCATAAAAGAAATTGAAGGATCAACTGCTCCTAACAGCTGTTCACGCCGGTAAAAATCTTCAATCGCAACTGTTCCCACAGGCAGACTCTGTGCACAGACAATCGTGACCTGCAAACCTAGTAATATTATAAGATAAGTAACTATAAATTTCTTCATTAGTATATTTCCATCATTTGACATTTACAACGCTCACTTTAATATTATCGATCGACCAACTTTCATCGCATTTCGGATCAGCAACATTTTTCTGCTTTAGCTCATCTAGGCAATGTATTACTAGGGTTTCTTCTGAATGACTTATACTTCTATGTATTTTATATAGTGTTGTCCCCGTGGCACTACTTGCTTGACTACAGAAACCTGGTAGATTTATCGTTGAAGCTCCGCTTTTAGGATTATTATTGTTATTAGGATAATCAGAAGGATAGGATTGCGGAGGACAAAAATTACCGGGTTGACAACCTATATTAGAAAATGTGGTATATATATAAGTTTTTGTACCAACAACCAACTTCCATATATCTGGACCTGCGGTTTGATTTTGGATTTGCTGGTTACCTTCCCAATTGTCGTGTATAAACAAATCAAATGATATATCAACAATATTATGTTTTGGTAAGTCATTAATTGTTAGTGTGAAACCACCGTTATTATAATTCCCTAAAACCTTTGAACCATTAAAATCTGAAATCCTTCCATTTGAAATGTCAGCCAAGTTATTAGTCTTAAAATCATTATTATAGATTTCCACTTCATCCTCTACAGTTTTTGCACAAGAACATAGGAAAATAGCTAATAATATATATATTAATCGATGTATAGTCATATGATTATAATGAGTAGATAGCAAATCTAAGTATATTTTGTATTACGGCTGTACACCAAATAATTTGGACCGGCCCTCTGTTGTAAAACGTAATAATAAAAAAAGTACAGTAACTAAAATTCCAAAAAACACAGTTTGCGCAGCTGACTTGCTAAAATAATTTATTACAGCTATATTGATTAAAAGTTGAACAATTGCATATAAGATTGAAATTACAACATGTGAATATTTTTTTTCGTTTGCTAGAAACTGATAAAAATGAGTACGATGAGCCTCAAATATATTTTCTTTTCTAAGAAGTCTAAATATTATAGTACAAACTGTATCTAAACCATAAATCAGCAACAGCAAGATGTAAGCATAATTGTCTGTTGCTATAATGAGTTTAAGTACTAAAAAAATGATAATAAAGGCGATACTAACACTTCCTACATCACCTGCGAATGTCTTTGCCTTGGTTCTAAAATTATAAAAACCGAAGACTAGTAAAGAGGCTGTTACTACTATCAAAAATTCGGTTGATATAAAATATTTTATAAACAGGTTGATATTTAATAGGGTTAGCGTAGTAATAAGACTATATGAAACAGTAATACCGTTTATTCCATCCATAAAATTATAGGCATTTATGGTACCAATAATAAATATACCAATAACTATGAGATAATAGAAAGATAGAGTCATTAAGTTCAATTGAAACAACATCAATATGACTGCAATGATATGGATGATTAACCTCGCTTTATTGTCTAATGTGATTAAATCATCTATAAAGCTGATTACTGCAATAAGGACAAGGCCTATGGTAAATATCGGGTATAGCTGTCCATATGCAAAAAAATGTATTAAGGATGCTAGAGAGAATAATACCCCTCCACCTCGTATTGTAATTATACTATGTGAACTGCGATGATTTGGTTTATCAACAATATTGTAACAATCAGCAATTTTAAAATATAGTATTTCTATAGCAAATAAAGCTAATATTATATAGAGTATATTAAGTGGTTCCATTATTAATTTTATCAAATGAACTAGCAGTCAAATATAATCCTTCCCTCGTATCAATGGGCAAAGGGGAGGTTAGGACTGCCAGAAGTTTATTATTACTAACTACATAGTTCTCAGTTAGCTTTTTAACTTTATCCTTATTTAATGGTAATCTGAGGGCATCGCCTATTGAAGTAAGCGTATTTATAATTTTTTTTGGTACAAACCAAAACTTTGGTTTTATTCCCATAGCGTGACACATTAATGTTATCACTTCATTCGTTGAGACTGGTTCATTATCAGAAACATTATAGATACCAGAAGGAATCTCAGTCGTAATTAGTTCTTTTATTACATAACAGAGATTTCCAACGCTCAGAAATGATCTATTATTATTATAAGATGCTAGGGGGTATGGAATACCGCTTCGAATAAATTTATACAATAGATTTAAATTACCTTTATTCCCCGGACCATGGATCATGCACGGCCGCAATATATAGACTGATTTACCGACAGGTAGATGTTGGGACAAAATATAATCTTCAGCCATTAGTTTAGATTTGCCATAATGGGTTGCTGGGGATGGATGTATATCTTCGTTCAAGATACCATCAATTGAATCTGCCGCGGCTTTAACAGAACTAACAAAAATAAATTTACTGCAATTTGATTCCAAAAAATCATTAAAAATTCTTTTCGTAACTTCTGTATTTACATAATAATATTCAGAAGGGTCGGAAATATTTTTTAAATCGTGAGCTTTTCCCGCCAAATGAACGATTGCATTAGATCCTATGGTAATATTATTATGAAGTAATTGTTGTCGGCTTATTGTTTGGTATAGAAGATGATTGGTGCTAAAGTACTTTGTTAAATTGGTACCTACAAAACCAGTTGAACCTGTGATTACAATATTCATATTGAATTTCTTTTGTTTATAAACCCCCACCATTTAAAAAAATATTTTGAATACACCATTAATTTATTAGTGTATACATTGTTTAAGCGACAAGATATTACGATTTGATTATTAAGTTTAATAACACTATTGACACCGGAGGTACTGATACCGCCTACGCGCATTTTGACCCACAAGTCATCTACATATTTATAACTAATCTTATGAAGATATATTAACCGTAATAATAGTTCAAAATCACCGGCAATGGTCAAGTCTGTCCGGTAAAAACCATACTTATCAAGTATTTTCTTCCTTACGTAAAATGTAGGATGGGCTGGTTGGAATCCAAATTTAAATAAAAAAGGCTTAAAGAATTTCGATGAATAGTATCTAACCACTGTTGTTGGAATCTCTCTATCAACAAATTGAATATCTGAGTATAGAGCATCAAAAGAACCGAGCTTAAATTGATGTGCTATACGAGACACAACATTTTCGTCCGCGAAAAAATCATCGGAATTTAGAATGCCAATTACTTCGCCAGTTGCCATCTTAATTCCCTTATTTATAGCATCATATATTCCTCTATCAGGTTCTGATACATACTTAATAGTTTTAAAGGATTTAATAATTTCAATTGTATTATCAATTGATGCTCCATCGACAATTATATATTCAATATCGGAATAAGTTTGATTCAAAACTGAAGAAATACAATATTTTAAAAATTCAGCAGAATTATAGGTAACTGTTATAATGGTTATTTTCATATGTCATAGTAAAGTTACCTATCTTAATAATAAACTAAAGATGTGCTTGATTGTATTATAACGAAACTTGATTTTGTTCATGATACTGATATTACTTTTAATATCGGAGGCTATAGAAGCATTCGTGTCATGCTTTCGGTAAAACGTTAAACGTTCATCTAAAAACACCGATTTGTAAAACAAATCACTTACAAACCCTAACCAAATATCATGCATAGGAATATCTTTTGGAAAAGGCAGAGCTTTTTTAAGAATATTCTTACGGAAAGCCATGCAACAGCCAAAATAAGTGTTCTTACGTAAATTCCTTACTAGCCCTGGTGAAGAATTTACAATCGCAAAATAAGAAGGAACGATGATTTTTTTTTCATTATCAATAAAAGTACAGTCGCAGACTACCATATCTGCAGTCTGCAAAGCCTGAATCATTTTTGTAACCTTATTAACAGCCCAAATATCATCCTGATCAGATAAAAATATGTAATCTCCGACTGCAAGTCTGAGTGCGTTCTCGAAGTTGAAAATTGGGCTTTGATACTTTTGACCTCGATAAAGTTTTATCCGGCTATCATCATAACTTTCTATAATTTCAACTGTACGATCTGTTGATGAGTCGTCGGAAATTATGATTTCATCATCCCCACTAATTTGAGATAATATTGAATCCAGTTGTTCACAAATGTATGTTTCGCCATTGTATGTAGCAATGCAGACTGATATCATGTTAACATGTGATTATAATTAAAATAATGACCAACTAATACTTAGCTGGGAATAAGATATGCCGAGAAAAACTTTTAAGGTAATACCTGTCCTTTAAGGTAAAGCTTAGTTTGACGGCGCGAAGTAATGTACTTCCAAAATAGTACAAAGAGCCACTGTGCTCACTTGCCATTGCTTGCTTGGCACCTTTTAAATACAAATCATATCTTATCTTAAATGATTTAATATCTGACATATCATTACTTGAAAGGTTGTGAACCAAATCAATTGGCAATAAAGTGAAATTAGTCATGATTTTCCTTAACCTATTGACGAAGACAAAATCACTAAAATACAATGGAACACTTTCGTCATATCCCCCGGCTTCCATAAATAACTCTACAGAAATTAAAAGTCCACTATTTAAAAGACTAATATTATTCATCGAAAGATTTCCTGAGTGCAGATCATTGTTTATATAACCTCTTTTATATTTATATCCACAAGGTGAAATTAGGTTCCCTTCTTTTAATAGTCTCAACGCATACAGATTAGAAAAGGGTAATTTATTAATATTTTCTTGAAGTTTGCTAAGAAAATCTGCTGGGAGTATGGTATCCTGATCAAATAAAAGGACCCATTCTCTCCCTATTTGTTTTGCAAAGCTGACACCACTATTATATGCTGAACTCACGCCGGGATTTCTTGAATCATGGATGTAAGTCACATTAGGGTAGCTATTTGCATCAAGATCCGGCGATAAAGAATTATCATAAACGTATAATGCCAAATCGTTGCATAGCTCTATACTTTTGAGAGGAGCTGCATCTATCAATTTTTCATTGTATAAAACAATTATTATAAGTAGCTTATCTAGTGTAAACATGGTCTAAACTTAATATATAAAATAATCAGACCAAATTCATTATGGGGTAAGTGGTCAGTCCTCTACGGGGATGATCCTTAAGCAAGGAATACATCGTAATAATAGCTAACATACCGGTTGAACTCATCAGTAGAGGGTTAGTACCCGCAATAAATAAATAACCAAAATAAGCAGCTATTAGATATTTGCTGTCTCCTACCTTTTTATTCAGAGACAAATAAATCACAGGATATAATAATAAAAAAAACATAGCTAGTGCAAGAGGAATGCCAAACCATCTGACTACATCGAGATAAGTTAACTCAGTCTGGCTTACGAATGTTCTGTTACCAGAAGTATAGAATGTGCTTCCAAGACCCTCCCCCCAAATCAAATATTGTGGGTGATCTATGAAAAGTAAAATATAGGAATCAAAATGACCCGATTTAATTGCTGAAGACTGGTCTGCTTTTTCAAAAGATAAAGTTTGAAAAAAGACCAGGATTGCAATGCCCACTACCGTAAAGGCAATTACTAAGGGTGTTTTATTTCTTTTCATCATTAAGTGGTTAAAAAGAAGATAAGTAACAACAACTACCCCAGATAACATATTTGCCCTAGTTCCCGACAAGATTAAAGTAAACAGAAACAGGCCAGCCATTACAAAATTGAAAACCCTCTTATTACCATTGAAAAAAGCATTGCAATAGTATGCTAGAGGAAATACTAATAAAGGAGAAGTCCTGTAATATAGCATAATGACCTTATAGCCATAGAAATCTCTACTTGAAAACTTAGCAACATCCTTAGCGTTAAGATAGTGATATACAGTGAGAATAGAATTCGGATCAATACTAATACATATATAGATGGGTATAATAATTAATGGAATAAGTATACAAAACCTAATTAGGTACTTATCTAAAGCAATTTTCATATCAATTATTACGACCAAAAGAGTGATAATAATGAACGACTTAAAAAAACCTACAGCAGCTACCTGATCTGAAAGGTTATCTTGGATAACAGCTGAAATAATTCCTAATAAAGGGATTAATATAAAGCCAAGGCTTATTGCTAAAATATCCCTGTCAATCCTCACCAAATTTTTACACTTCAGTGCGGCCCAGATTAATAAAATCGCTATAAATAATGGAACCTTTAGGTGAAAAATAAGATCTCCAGGATCAACTATCAGAACAAATACTAACACACATATAGTAAATTTAACAGCTGATTTTAGCATTAATAGCAGATTAAATGATTATAAAACACTGAATTTGATTTTGTGATTCCAAATATTAATTTTTCAATGTTTGTTTTACCCCATGTAGATATTTATCTGCAAACGTCCGCGTTCTCATAGCCAAGTCACGTTGTAAAGCCTTATGATCAGTACTGCCTTTACTTAATTCACCTAGAAGAACTTTTTCCAAAGTGCTTGCTAGTGCAACGGAATCTTTGGGATCAAAGTAAACACCATATTTAGGCTCTTGTTCCTTATGGACTTCTATGTTTGACAGAATTAATCTTTTCCCCATAGTTTTAGCTTCTTCAACTGTCGAGCTCCAACCCTCAAAATAAGAAGGGTTAATTACACAATCACTCAACGTAATTAGATCAATAACATCAGAGTACGGAATAAGGCCAAGAAAGAAGATATTGTCCTGAAGATGATTCTGCTCAACAAAAATCTTTAAATTTTGGACATGATCACTTTTACTTCTAAAATCATTCATTAGGCCTGAAGTAAGTAATAATGGATTATACCCCTTGGTTTTTAAAAGATTGATCGCCTCAAAAACGATTTTATGATTTTTGTGAGACCAAAATTGATTTGGTAAATAAAAGAATGATTTATTTATTGAATATTTTAATTGTAACGCCCGTTTTTCATCATCGGATAGTTCAACTTTTATAGCCTTTACCGGCTGGCTGACAAAGTGAAGGATATTAACCTTATCGGAAAATTCCTCGTACTCTTTTTTAAAATCATCAAATGCGGAAAAGCTGCTTAAAAAAATGTTATCACTCTGCGTAATTAAACGGTGTAAAAATGCTCGCGTATCTTTAAGTTCTTTATCCGTCCAAAGATCAGGAAAATGAATATGTTGAAAATCCATCACCCAATTTATCGTTTTAACCTTTTTTGAGATAAAACTAGAGTGACTAACTATATCAATATTATGCTTTATCATTAAGCTATCCAAAAGTGGATTAACATTAATTGTCTTTTCGAAAATTTTATCAACTACCCATTTCGGAGAATTACGTTTCAAAAGATTTGTCTTTATGATTCTCACATACGGGCTAAATAAATCAATATATTCCTGTGACAAATTATCCGGTACAAACAAAAAAATTTCCACATCTTCTTTGAGGTAAGTATATATTGCAAAAAACAGATTTCGAAAATAATTTATCCCACCTTTATAGGTAGTTGGATAATTCATTAAAAAACCAATCCTTATCATTTTTTTATTTGTTTAAAATATTTAACATAAGATTTGATTCCTTCTAACAATGAAATCGAAGGCTGCCATCCATAATTTTTAGTTTTACTATTATCAGACCAGAAAAATCTTGGATCGCCCTCTCTAATCTCTCCATTAAATTTAATATCTAGAACTGCTCCCATTTCATCTTTCAATAATTCCAGAACCTCACGAATTTCAATTCTGTTTCCACTACCACCATTGATAGTATCAATACTGGTACTTTTTATGGCAAATGTGTAAATGAGTGACGCAGCATCTTCAACATGAATCCAATCACGAGTTTCCTTCCCTGTTCCCCAAAATAATACGTCAGAAGTTGTTGAGTTTTGTATCTTCTTGCAGGCGTCATAAAGCAGTTGTTTCTGTAATTCTGCTCCATAAATAGAAAAAAAACGTATCACACCAACAGTAACACCAAAATTTTTATGATATGATGTACATAACTCCTCTGCAATTTTCTTATGAAATCCATATGGAGATATAGGTGTTGAAGATGTGCTTTCCTTTATTGGAAGATCTGGTAAGCTTCCTTGCACAGCTACACTTGAAGGATATATAAATTTACATTCAGGGCACTTTAATCTAATATACTCCAAAACAGCTAGCGTACTTTGAACACTTTTTTGAAAGTCTTCATATGGGTTAACTGTTGAATAATGCACAGAGCCACTTCCACCGCAATGAACAACTATATCAAAAATCTCATTTATATTAATCAGAGTTTCAAAAGTTATAGTAGACTCTACCCAATTATCAATGCCCCATTTCGAGAATTCATCTGCATACCATTTACCATGTCCCATTCCTGTAACATGATGTCCCTTTTGTTTAAAGTATTTTGCCGTATATCTTCCAAGAAATCCATAGGCCCCGGTAACTAAAATTTTCATTGCTGAGCAAAGTTAATAATAAAAACTAAAGCGCACGAACTCTTACTGTTTTCAAAAAAGTATAAAGATGATTGCTCAGAATCAACTATTATTTGTGTAGCAAAAGGAAAGTAGATATTTAATTCACGTACATTATTGGTATTCCACTAATGTTTTTAGCTTTGTTGTGCCTTTAGGCAATATTAGTAAGGAGCTAACTCGGGGATTGCTGATATTCTATCTTTCAAAGTTAATCTTATTATACATTTTCATTTTTTAAGTTAATATGCGTAGAAATTTACAACTTGACTTCTTAAGATTTTGTGGGGTTGCGTTAGTTATGATCCATCATTTGGGTTCGATTACTAATTATCCAAATAGCGGAAGATTAGTCAACTTCCTTAATAATATTCATCACCATTTTCAATGGGGAGGTTGGGTAGGCGTGGATCTTTTTTTTGTATTAAGCGGATATTTAGTCTCAGGTCTAATTATTAAAGAATATCAAATACATGGTTCTTTTAATGCTAAAACATTTTTAATTAGAAGGGGGCTCAAGATTTATCCCACATATTATATTTTCATTGTGTATCAATTTTTGTTCAGTTATTATTTTTTGCACAAGCCACAAACACTAAGTGGCTTATTTCATGAAGCTATTTTCGTAGCAAATTATTTTGATTATAATAATATACATTTATGGTCTATCAGCGTTGAAGAACATTTCTATTTCGGGCTAGCCCTGGTTTTTCTAATATTAATAAAATTCCAAAAGGTCAATCTAAAATCTATTTTAATCATATATTTTGTATGCTTAACTGCTGGGATTCTTTTTAGACTACATAATTTTTATTCATATTCCATATGGGATTTTGATAGAGATTATACCAGAAGTCATATTAGAATTGACGCATTATTTTTGGGAGTTGTATTGGCATTTGTGTCAAATTACAGGAAAGAAATATTTAATAAAATACTTATTAATCGTTTTCGTAGTTTCTATTTTGTATTAGCATTACTTTTCTTAAGTACGAATTTTGTGTTTAATAGAGATACCTATAGATTAATATCTGTAGTTAGTCTTGCTCTAAATCCCGTTTGCTTCGGCTATATATTAATATTAGTGATAAATTATAAAAATCCCCTATTTCTAAAAGTAATATCTCCGTTATCTTTTATCGGCATGTTTTCATACTCAATCTATTTGTTCCATTTGAATTTTTTGATGATAACTGACCAACTATTTAAATTAGGAACAGGTCCGTATATTGTTTTTTATTTTACATCTTCAGTTATCGGTGGTATAATTATAAGTAAGTGTATAGAGTATCCGATAATTAAATATCGTGAAAGACACTTCCCCAGCAAATCCCGAAATCACGAGAGAGAAGCTTAACATACCTCAATTCAGTAATTGTTCTAGTTACTACTTGTTGACATATAGAGATAATATTAATGTGAAATTTTTTACAATCAACTATCTAAGATATAGGGAAGAGGTAATCTTTGATTAATGCCTATTATCTCAAGATCCCTCGGAGAGAAAATGCCAATGCTTTGAGTCAGCTTCATTATTCCTTCCAAGATATAGGACTCTTGCAGTTGTCACTTATCAGTTCAACAAGATCAAAAGAGTCAAAAATATGTATACAGGGAGTGACAATTATTAAATGAAATGCAAAGGGGGGACGCGAATGATTGATATAAGTTATTTGGTTAGCTTACTTAATACAGCCGATATACAAAAATCTTGTAAATAGTGTATTTAATCTGTACACTAAAGGTCACCATATTTAGAGGAGGACGAATGATAGCTTAAAGGTAACACTTCGAAATTTTCTCTTAGAAATTTCAGATATGTATCTTCATCGTAATATATTGAATCATGTAAACTTACCTCTGCTTCCCATTTACTACTGTTAAAGTTAAAAGATTTTATAATCCTAGCCGGATTTCCTATTACCATACTAAATGGGGGAATATCTTTTGTGATTACAGTCTTAGCGCCGATTACACAACCATGCCCAATGGTAACATTACCAATAATACTAACATCATGTCCAAGCCAACAATTTACACCTATTTTAATGGATTTATGATAGCTATTTCCTGAAAATGAATACGGTAAAAGGGGATTATCAAAAACATGATCACTGCAGATAAAAGAACAGCAATTTCCAAAAATACCATATTCGCCAACATAAATAAGCTTACCAACAGAGAAGAAGTTATTCCTGCCAATATACGTATTCCTACCTATTTCCAATTGAATGTTTTTCTTCGATCTATCGTTAATGGTGAATAAGGTATTTTCTCCAATTGTGCAATTGTCATTTATACAGATATTATCTAAACCAAATATCTGCACATTTGGACCAAAAAGAGTTTTTTTTGAAATGTTAGGAGCATTATATCGCCTTAAAGCGTTTCTATACTTTACCAGAGTAATTTTAATTTTTTTTAACAACTCAATAATATTAAAAGATGAACAAAACTGAACAATCACAAATGACTAATCTTTTTTCATAGCTATAGCCGCCTGTATAATTCTCGTTGATGAATTACCATCGATTTTATATAGCATATCTTGAAGATAACATTCTAATGCAGGGCGCAGTTCTTCCATTTTATGTAAATACGACCCGTCAGAAATACTATAGAATAAGCTTAAAATTTCCTCTGCAGACCTAGGAACAAGAGTAGCATTTGTTGTTACAAATAGCTCACTCCAAATCCACCCATCAAAAACAGGGCAAATGGTTAGTTTGTTTGCAACCATCGCATCTATGGTAACAGTTGACCCGAAACCTACGTAAACATCGCATGCTTTAATGTATTTGCGGATGTCCTCCTTTGCATCAATGATTACAACGTTCTTTTTATTTTCCATCAAAGATGTGGTTTCCTTAACATCTTCTAGAGGATGTGGCTTAACTACCAAATATACACCAACAACTTTATCGGCAGCATCAATGACCGCTTGTTTCATTGAAAGAATTAATTCGGGGCTAGAAATAGAATTATATTCTTTTAAATGATACGTTGAAGCCAGTAATATCATTTTGGCTCCCTCCGGTACACCTAACTGTTGACGTACTTTACAAATTTCTGAATCTTTAACATTTATAAGATCATCATGTCGAGGCGATCCTGTTATTACAATTCTATTTTCAGCTATTCCATTTCTTAGTATTTTCTGACCGTCTTTTTTTCCCCAGACTGCAACTTTATCAGCAAGAAGAAAATTCCATTCTAAACCCTCCTCAAGAGGTCCAAATTGGATTTCAAGAACTGGCTTGTTTTTATTACGTGCTATCAAATTATATAAACGCGTACGAGGATCTGCTATATCTGACGAAATGATCAAAGAAGGGTTATATTTCTTGAATATTCTTTCAGCTAAGATAACATGTGGTACCAGTAGCTTAAAGTGAAAGTTAAAAAGCCAGTTGAAAGCGTTCTTCATTTGGGGCCATAATGTTCTTTGCTCAAAACAGATAATATCATGCAAAACATTCATTGAATGTAAATCTTTAATAGCTTGATTGAGTTGACGCCGACATAATGTGGAGTCCCTACTGGTATCTTTATTCCAATATTGCCATATGGACTGCGAATGTACATTTTGCATTGGCATATAAGATTCATTTAACTGGCCGTCATGAATAACTAATCCCGCAATGTTATCATGCTCCAATAAAGTTTTAGCTACTGGATGGAGAACATCCCGATACATGTAGCCACTAAATCCTAGAAATAGAAATAGTGGGGACTGCTGATGTAACTCAGTCTTTGCTACCTTCAACAACTTAATGTAATTGATGATCCGGTGTTTAATTAATGTTACATGTGGTCTAATACTTTTTAACAAAGAGGTAGAATTGCCATCCTTGGATAGAGCCATTGTTACCTGATAAATTGCAAGCTCAGGTGTCACAAGTTCCCAAAAAGAGATTCCATTAAACGTAAAATGTTCGGATAATGTTTTTCCATTTGGAAGACGGGTCTCTCCCCAGGCTTTAACAAGCTCAATGGATATTTCTAAAGGTTTTGAATAATCGCTCATTAAGCTGTCTTTTTATTAAATCTTCGTAGAACTTTGAGTAGTTCTTCCTTAGCAAAGTTTATAACCATATTATCTCTGTTAACAATCCATAAATAAAATGTCAATAATGCTAATAATATGACCAACCTCACAAAGGCCCATAATATGTATTGTAAGGTATTTGTGGTATATGGCAGGATCCAATTAAGAAATAAAAAGGTGCCAGTAAGCATTAACAGTGGAAAAACCTGCCAAAAGATATATTTTAAAACTATTTTAGGGTTATCAACTACAGTGGATAATGCAATTGCTGTATAGCCAACCCCATAAATAATATATCCACAGATTGTTCCTATTGCAATACCTCTTAGTCCTAACCCAAGATGGACTAGTAATGCATCTATAAGAAAAACAGCACAAATAGAACAAATCTGTGCAATTATTATAAATTTCTGTTTATTAATGGCAATAATAAACATACCTGGAACATGCGAACTTGACATGAAAAAAGATCCAAATATGAGAAGCTCAACAATAGGTATTGCAGGAATGTATTTTGGTAAAAACAGCACTATAAGTCCAGGAATAACAATGATAATACCACAAATTAGAATAGCAACCAAGGCCCACATCATCCTCATTGGCCCAATTAATAAGCTTGCAACATCCTTAGGATCTTTGTTTATGGAATATCTTTCTAGCATGGTAGAATATAAAACACTTGCAACAGAACCAGGGATAAGGCCTACTATACCACTAATCATTATACCTAATGCATAATAGCCTAATTGTGCTGGACTCATATTAGAAGCAATAAATATCCTGTCAATACTAACTGTTAATGATTCCAGTATGCCTATACCTAAAATGGGAATGCCTAACATAAAGCATGCCTTTATAGTTCTAGCATCAATTTTATAAGGAAACCTATAAGCCCCTTTAATCATCCAGTATATCAGAACAATCAAAATGGCAATGCCCATACCTATTAAACCACCAATTACTGGGTTAGGAAATAGGTATAACATGCCTATTACAAGAATTGTCGATAAGACCGAAGTTAGAAATATACCATTGCTAACTAAGATAAATTTAGAATTAGCACGTAGTAAAGAAAAGAAAAAATAATACATCATCTGAACGAATACCACAATAGCCAATATTCGAATAGGCCAGATATAATGTTGTGATACAAAAAAAGATGAACCAAGTAAGCCTATCATAGCAAGTAATGAAAGGAATAGGTTTGTCCAGAACACACTATTCTGAATCTTTTTTTGCTCCTCCTTATTTCCTGTACCAATCATCATCGGAATTGATTTATTCATCCCGTGAGTCAGGCCTAATTGCGCATGGGGACAATAACTCAAAATTAAATTGAGCACATTCCATATTCCCAGTTGGGCAGGACTAAAAAAAACTGGCATCAAGACCGCTCTCACTAAGCCAAATACTTGACCTAGTACAGAGGATCCTACATAATGACCAGAGTCTTTAATAATTTTTTGTCTTGAAGACTTATGGCTTTCGCTCATTTCAGATCGGATAATCGAAATATATTATTTGTAAAAATTTTCGGTTTCCTTTTCCTTAGACAAGTAAGCTTTAGAACCAATATGTGTTTCTCCAGGTCTTGGATAAATGAGAGTAGTAATATCATCTAAATAACCAATACGTGCACCAGCTTTAAAAATACGCTCCTGCAAATCTGTATCGTTAACACGATTCCATTTTTTACGCCAGCAATCCTTATTATATTTCACAAAGCTAAGATAACTTCTGTAAAACCATGTTTGAGTACCACCAATTGGAATTTCATCCTTACTGCAGTTTATGACATTTTCCACCCCTTCAGAAGAAATTGTTTTATAATTGCTTGATACAAATTCATAATCACCTTTGATGGCAAAACGAAGTAATTTTTCCAAATGATCTTCTGTCCAAATATCATCGTCGTCGTTTCTAGCAATCCATGCTCCGCGAACCATGGACAAAGCAGTATTAGCCGCGACAGTTGAACCGTTATACCAATGATTAATTGCAGTTGGAGGATAACGATAACCACGAGTTGGTATATTGAAATACCTTATTCTGTCATCTTTTACCTGATTTACCAATTCAGTAGTATTGTCAGTACAGCAATCTCCTACAATAATGAGTTCAAAGTTTGTATATGTCTGATTCAAGATACTTTTCACAGCACGTTCAATTAATATTTCACCTCTGTTATAAGTGGGAATATAAATACTAATTAGGGGATTAGGATCATTATAATCGATCTTGTTTGCAGCCCGCTGGCGTTTAAGCTCAGCTGGTTCTGTCATAGCGTACTTCAAGCTATTAAAATTTGATATTAGATTGTTTTTAAAACTCATATTAAAATTAATTTTAGAAATGATTTATAAAGTCACATGATTGGAAATGGATTCTCTACATTAGTGACTTTAAAGTTATTTAATAATTTATTGACAGTTATCTTCTTCACGTGTATATTGCTTGGTCACTATGTTAACTTACACAGATAATTCAGTCCAGTTCGCAACATTTCCTTTAGCTTCAATGACCTTAGCTCTGGCTTTAGGTAAACCGTCGCCTATAAAATTAAAAAGGTTAGCTGTAGCTACGGCATTGATGCCATCTAGATTAAGTCCTTCGATTAAGTGAGATTCATTTCCAGCCCCCCCTGCTATGATTAATGGTACTTTAAGACCGTTTTTTATGTTCATTATCGTGTCAAAATCGTAACCAAAACCTGTCCCATCTTTGTCTATAGAATTTAGATATACTTCACCAATATTTAATGAGGAGATATAAATCAAATATTCTTCCAAAGTTTTTTTCAATTCCACTTTACCATCATTGATAAATACTTTATTTATATATCCATCGGTTTTGTAATCAATAGAGGCCACTATGCTTTGTGATCCATATTTTTGAATAAGCAAACTTACAATTTCTGGATTGGTGTATAACAGCGTATTTAATACAATTTTATCCGCACCACTATTAAATAGTAATTCAGCATCAGCTAAAGATCTAATTCCTCCTCCTGCAGCTATAGGAATAAAAACATCATTTACTAATTTATTTACAGTTAGCGCAAATTCCTCAATATCTTTCTGATCTCGCGTTGCATTAAGCACTATCAATTCATCTAATGAAAAAGCTATGTTTTGGAATTTATAATTATTTTCAAGCCATTTAAGATTTCCTACGCGTTGTAGCCTAAAATTGCGGCTTTGCATGAAAAATCCCTGGCTATAAATTAAGGTAAATATGATACGTTTTCTTAACATTAGAATTTATCTATAAAATTTCTAAGTACCTTTAAGCCGTTATGTTGACTTAATTCAGGATGAAATTGCACCCCCGCAATATTGTCTTTTTCAAAACTAGCTATAAATTTCTCACCATATTCACAAGTGGAGGCATTGATATCATCTTGTCCCATCATTCTATAACTGTGCGTAAAATAAAAATCAGGTTCATGATTAATACCATTATACAGCCGGGATTGGCTGTTACAATGCACTTGATTAAAGCCAACATGAGGAACCTTCAATTCGGCTACGTTAAATCTGTTTACAATGGTATTTACAAATCCTAATCCTTTATTGTAGCCATCTTCGTCGCTTGACATCCCCATTAATTGCATACCCAGACAAATTCCTAATATTGGTTTATCATTTTCAATAACCATTTCTGTTAAATACTTATCCAATTCCTTTGATTTTATTTGGCTCATTGCTTTTCCGAAAGAACCTACACCAGGTAAAATCAGTTTATCTGCTTTTTTTAAAATAGAATATTCAGAAGACAAAATAACATCATCGACGCCTAAATACATTAGAGAACTGGAAATCGATTTGATATTACCCATCCCATAGTCAACAATAACTAGATTCATATTATAAAATCTTCACCAGGCGTAAATTTAGGTTCCCAAATTCCGTCTATCTTTTCAAACAGTTCTTTATTTGCATATTTATCTAATACTGCATCAAATTCCGCTTTACTCATCTGATAATATTCTAAATAAACATCAATTAGATCATGAGGATAAGCATTATCATACATCTTAACAAGATTCAAAGCCTGGTCTCTTGTCATGGAACCTCTTCTTATCTCGATACCAGCATCCTGAGTAGCACGCCCAAAGCCAAATTTCAGATACATAAGATATGCATGTAAAGCATATAAAGCTTGGTCATTTTGGGAGAAGTTGGTAAATGTATCTAAGTTACCTTCATCTTTCTCGATCAAACCGCAATGCTCTTTAGCTACTACGTAGTTCCTATATGAATCCCATGGTTCAAAATATGACCAATGAGTAAAGGTTAAACCTACTTCAGAAATTTCATCATCTGTTGGGAACTTAAAAAACGACAAATCTGCATCTGAGATATCCCCATCTTGTTTTATTCTTTCAAATACCTTCTCATGTCCTCCCTCAAGGTATACACGCTTCATATAATTTATATCATAAAGTGGTTTATTCTTACTTTCGGTAGATCCGCCATATTCTATCTCTCCATCTTCGCCATAAACTAACAAAGGGATTTTAAAATTGGTAGCGGTTTTAATAACTGCGGTCATAATTGCAATTAGCCACCCGTAATACGGAAACCCCTTTTCGATAAACCCATATTTATTTAACCTATCCAGAACAAGCGGATTTGGAGTCAAGTGTATATGGTTATAACCTGAATGAATAAAATTACTTAGATTTTGGTCGCCAATCTGAAGTGATAAAGCTGGTCTAACAGTAATCGCAAGCGGATTCATACCATATTTGTATTTTAAAGTATATGCCACATATGAGCCATCCTTGCCTCCACTTACTGGCACAATACAGTCAAAATTGCCAGTTGTGGATTTATGTTTATCCATTAGCTCTTGTAGCTCCCTTTCTCTTGGTGCCCAATCAATAACTTTTTTCTCCTCCATCCACTGACAAGCATTACACCAGCCTCTCGCATCAAAAGTTATACGAGGTCTAGTAGACATGTTAAGGCAGTTCTTACACCAAAAAATAGTTTTGTTACTCATTTTTTCTTATATTATATAATTGAATAATTAAATACTTGTCCAGCCACCGTCTATTGCAAGATTCTGACCAGTAATATACTTTGCATCATCAGACAACAAAAAGGTAACCGCCGGAGCAATATCACTAGGATAGCCCATTCTTCTCATAGGTACTTTTCTCTCATAGTTTTTTACAAAAGTAGGATTTTGATTATCAAATATACCCCCAGGAGAGATTGTATTTACACGAATATTTTGCGGACCTAAATAAGAAGCCAAATAACGGGAAAAATTTACGATTCCTCCCTTTATTGCCGAATAAGCTGCTGGCATAGTCATGGACGTATTATCGTAAACAGTAAAATCTGGTCCAACAATTCCATAGACAGATGCCATGTTTACTATTGCTCCACTTTTCATCTCAACCATATATCTAACAACTTGCTGAGTAAAATAAAAATAACTATTAAGCTGAATATCAACATTTTTCTGCCATGAAGAATAAACAATATCTTCAAATTTATTGCCCCAATCTTCGGTTCTGGGATAGGCGTTATTAACCAATCCATCGATCCTGCCAAACCTTTCTATAATTGAGTCTATACATAAATCGACTGATTTTGTGTCAGTGATATCACAGTAAACAGTGTTTAAATTTTCAGAATTAGTATTGTATATATCAATATTAATACAAATTGCTCCTTCTCGTCTGATCAGCTCAACAATTTCAGCTCCTAAAAGGCCATTTCCTCCTGTTACAATTATAACTTTACTATCTAATCGGTTCATTTGATAAACTTATTTTTAAAATTTCAATTGATTCACTAAACGTATTCATAGGGACTTTTTGTGTGTTCAAGCATTCTATAAAATACTTCATCTGGTCTTTATAACTATCCAAGATATTAAAATTTGGAGCTTCAAATATTAAGGCTCCTTCGCCATCGTAAATAACATGTCTAATAAGATCAATATACCATGTGTTTTCTTCAAATACTATTTCAAGGCTTCTTTTAGCCTCTCTCCTGTAATAATTAAGGATAATCGAAATATTAAATGATGGATAAGATAAGATATAATTAGAATAATCTGGCGCATTTATGCCTAATGAGGATTTGCTACTGGAGAACCCTTTAAAAGTATTGGGTTGACCAAATAACCAACATGCATAATCCATCTCGTGAAATAAATCTAAATGTACACCTCCTCCCATTTCCAAATTCGCACTATAAATATTTTTATAGTTTTGTCCAGGCCTCCAGTCAGGCAAATAAGATCCGCAATAAATGTTGACTTCATTTATTACCTTATCAGTTTTAAATAACTGCTCTTTTACATATTTTAAACAAGGATGAAATCTTAAATTGCATCCTACATAGGTAAAAAGATTGTTTTGCCTAATAAGAGCGAGTATTTCGGTAATATTATCTAGTGAGTGTACTGCTGGCTTTTCAATAAACATAGGTAATCCTATCTCTGCAATACTCTTTATAGTTTGAAAATGCTCGCTAGTGGGGTTTGAAATAATAACAAAGTCAGGGTGACCAATTTCACTTAAATCATAAATGTTTGTTATGTTTTTTTCTACAGTTGCATTCCTGTTAGACCTAAGTGCTTTAATTTTATAAATAATGCCAAGCGCATCGAGTGAAAGAATATGCTTTTTCGATATTGAGCCTAAACCAATTATGACTATTTCCATATGTCAAAATCTAACTTGTTTTCAGAAATTAGAAAGTTTAGAAATTCAAAATCTACTACATGGTCAAGATCGAAACATAAATGAGGCATTTTATATATTAGTGATCTATCAGTAAAAACACTTTGATAATTATCATTGAAGAATTGTCTCCTATAAAAGTAGAAAGATGCATTTAAATCGTAAACTTGCGGAGCGGTTTGTCGACTGAGTACTACACCATCATTTTTCACCAAATTATAATAGCCAGATTTCTTTAATTCCACCATATTAAAGTATGGATTTCTAGCGGCGTCGTTTACAGAAAATAAATTTAATGCCGATTCATCTGATAATAATGCTTCATAAGCTAGTTCTAAATCTTCACATGTTCGCAGGGGAGAGGTCACATCAAGATCTAAAATATAATCAAAACGAATATTATTCTTCTTCTCCTCATACAATAACAAATCAGATATAGCGCTAATCTTACCAGCGTTGTCTGTCGCCAGACTTGCAGGCCTAATATAGTTGCTATCTACTCCATATTGCCTAGCAACATCCAATATAGCATCATCATCAGTTGACAAGGCAATTCTGGCACCAAATTTAGAGGCAAATTCTTGAGCAACCTTGATGCTGTATGCGATCAAAGGAATTGAGTTCAAGAGCTTAATGTTTTTACCAGGAATTCCTTTAGATCCTCCACGGGCACAAATTGTTATCAATCCTTTCATTACTTAAATGATATATGTTTAATATCTTCCTGAGCTTTAATAAAATCCTGATGTTTTCCAATATCAAGCCAATATCCTAATAGAGGGTAATGTACTAAATGGTGTTTGTCATTTTCAATTACCTTGTCCATCATATCTGTAGCATTAAAAAACTCCCCAACCTTAATCGATTCCTTTAACGAAAATTTCATCAGATATATACCACCATTTGAATAATAGGTATAAGTTGGCTTTTCCGTAAACGAGGCAACAGTTTGATTTTGAGTCTCCAGGACAGCGTATGGTATGTTTACTAAATATGGAATACTAGCTAAAGCCATTTCTGCTTTTGCTGATTTGTAAAAATTATAAAAATCCTCAAAGTCAATATTTGTCAGCAAATCTGAGTTCATTACTAAAATATCCTCATGGTCAATGGTTCCTAATAAAGATAAGGCACCAAGCGTGCCTAATGGCTCAGTTTCTTCGATATAATATATATTAACTCCCTTTTTAGATCCGTCGCCGAAATAGTCAATTATTTGATCTTTTAAATATTTAACACTAATATAAATGTCATTAATTCCAAAAGAAATCAAGCGATCAATGTTATGTTCAAGTATTGGCTTATCTCCTACTTTCAACATTGGTTTTGGAATTGTGTTTGTAAACGGTTTTAAGCGTTCACCCTTTCCCCCAGCCATAATTAATGCAGATACTGGCAAGATTGTCTTGGTTTTTCTCAGATCCAATATTTGAAGAATTTTCCGGGTCCGGTCAACTAGTGGAATAAGTTTCACATCCGCACGACGGTATGACTTTATTAAATCTACATTATCTTCATCTTGAAACAGGCATTTATAACTCGTATTCATAAATGTTGCTACTGGTTCAGATATTTCCGAATCATTAAGCAAGCCTCTTCTAATATCTCCATCTGTCAGTGAGCCTACTATTTGATTTAAGTTATTTACAACAAACAGTGTTCTACTTACGCTTTCTGGCAATTCATCTAACATTCGCAAAGCCAATCGGGCTACAGTCTCCTCTTTGACAATATGATTCATATAATTAAGCATAACTTTATAGTCTTTTCAAAATATTTATTATAGCTTTAGTCGCACCTCCATTCCAATACGGATTGTGTGCTACTATCGCTGAACTCATTTCGATTTGGTGTACTGCATTGTAAATAGCTTCGACCTCTATTTTGGTTTGAAGAACATTATCTCCAGCTATCCGACCTTTTTGTCTGTCTCCTAAATTTATAACTGACTTATTGAATGATGCAGCCTCTATAATCCCGCTTGATGTATTACCCATCAAAAACGAACAGTATTTCATTGCAGTGAAATAGCTCTGGGTACCTAAATTTTCAACTAAAAACACCCGAGAATTAGTACTAAAATTTTTTACAAATGCTTTTCTTATGATATTACCAGCTGTATCTGCATTAGGCATAGTTATAAGAACTTGATAAGTTGTTAAGGAGTTAATAGCGTTTACAAGCTCACTTGCGTATCGTTCATTTTTATTATAGGCTACAGTTTCTGGATGAAAGGTAATAAGGATTGTTGGAATCTTAAGATCAACCCCCCACTTCTTGTAAAATTCATCAATGGTTAATAGATCGATTTTTCCTATATTATCTAGGCCAAGAGCGCCAGTATTATAGATATTCTCTGAAGTCAATGTTAATTCCTTAATTCTATCAACATAGTATTCGGTAGAAACAAAATGATATTTGGAGGCGAGGGATATAGAGTGTCTAAATATATTATCAATAGCTCCTAAGGTTGTTTCGCCCCCATGAATGTGAGCAAACGGAATATTAAAAGCTATACCTGCAGAGACGGCACCAAACATTTCAAACCTATCACCTAAACATAACACCAAGTCAAATTTGTGTTTGTGCTCGTTCCAGAATGAAGCGAATTTTATTACTGTTAATCCAATTGATGTAGAAATAGATTCAGAGGAATCTGTTAATAAAATGGATTCGATCTTATATTTTACTTCAAATCCGGCGCTGTAAATATGCTCAATTGTTTTACCATGAAAGTCAGAGAGGTGTGTACCAAATGCTATTATCTTCAACTCAAAATATGAATCATTCTTAATAGCTTCTAGCAAAGGTAGATATATTCCAAAGTCAGCTCTTGAGCTGGTCAATACACCAATTCTCATTGTATTATATCATCATAAGTTAATTTATAACCTGCCTCTAAATTTGAAGTAATTTTTTTACCAATTATATCATACATATTCATGGGTGAGATACCATCACCTGGTCTTAACATAACAAGGTCAGTTTCAATAATAGTGTCTCCCTTAGATTTATTTTTATTTAGATGAATACTCTTTCTGGCAATAGCAATATTTTTAATTTCTGACTCACTTGGTAGCTTATCGGTTGATCCTAAACATTCTTCTACATTTCTTATAGCCTGTACCATTAACTTTAATTCTGCAGGCTCTAACGATGCTGCATGGTCTGGACCTGGTAGACTCCTATCTAAAGTAAAATGTTTCTCAATTATTTTAGCGCCAAGAGCTACTGCGGCAATAGGAACTTCAATGCCTAAAGTATGGTCTGAATAACCAACTTCAACTTTATACATTTTTTCAATTTCATTCATTGCCAACAGATTTACATCACTGTACGGTGTAGGATATTCAGTGTTACAGTGTAAGACAGTTATTTTGGTGGAGCTATTTCTATTGATTACCGCGATAGCTTGGCCTATCTCCGCCATTGTGGACATGCCCGTAGATATTATAATCTCCTCAGCAAGATTTGACACCCTTTCGAGATATGGTAAGTTTGTTAGTTCTCCCGAAGGAACTTTATACAACCTAAGCCCTAACTCATAAAGGAAGTCCAAACTATCGAGATCGAAAGCAGTAGAAAAAAACTTTATATTTTTTACATTGCAATATTCAAGCAGCTCAAAATGATTCTCTTTAGACAGCTCAAGTTTTTTTAGCATTTCATATTGACTTTCCCCTATCACATCTGCATTTCTCTGTTGATAAGCTGCTTTTAATGCATTTTTACTAACTAATTGCGATGCTTTAAAAGTTTGAAATTTCACATAATCGACTCCAGCATCTGCTGCTGCATCAATTAATTTTTTAGCTGTTGCTATATCTCCATTATGGTTTACACCAGCTTCTGCAATAATTATTGTTCTTCTCATTTTGATTTTAATCTTGCTGGATTACCATACACTATAGCGCCATTAGGTATATCATTGACAACAACCGCACCTGCACCTACTACTACATCTGATCCTATATTTATACCTTGGATCACTACAGCATTTGCACCTATAAAACTTCTCTTTCCAACCCTAACATTGGCCGCTAATACTGCACCCGGGGCAATATGAACAAAATCATCAATCTGACACTCATGTTCTATTACAGAAGCAGAATTACAAACTACACATTTCCCAATTATACTACAGGAATTTATAACAGATCCAGGCATAATAACTGTGCCTACACCAATCTTGGTCATTTCTGAAACATAGGCGTTGTCATGGATGAGTTTTGGCATATTCAATCCCATACCTTGTAGGTCTTTAAATATCTTCGAGCGAATATGATTATCACCTATTCCTAAAAATATAGCGAACTTTCTAATAAGATCTATAACATTGGGATTTCGTTCACTTCCTAAATATTCAAGATTATATGGGTTTAGTAATTTCTGACTTACCTCACAATAACCTTGTATTTTAAAATTACTTGATACTAACATGTCAAGTACAACATAGCTATGTCCTGAGTAACCGATTATAACCGCTTCGCTTTTCACAGGCGTACACTACTAGGTATATTGACAAGCCTGTCTGCTATCCATTCACTATTTATGAGTGTATCTGTTTGAAAGTCCTTGAACATTGGAAGTCTATGCATCAGTTCCCAAACGGGCCTAGCCATCACTCCATTATTATTCATATATTTTAAGAAATCTTGCTGCTGTTGTTTATCCTCTAATAATAATGCATTTAGCCAGTAATTAGCCTTAGCTTCAATATGTTCAGTGACAAATCTGACACCAAGTGTTTTAAATTTATCACTGTAAATTTGTGCTAAATCTCTTTTATTTTCAACAAATGCAGTAAGCTGTTCTAATTGTGCACAAGCCAACGCAGCATTAAGGTTTGGCATTCTATAATTATAACCTATTTGGTCATGTACGAATGCCCAAGGGTGAGCTACCTTAGCCTGTGTAGTAAGATGTTTAGCTTTGGCAGCTATGTCTGCATTGTCAGTTATTAGAGCACCACCACCACCACTTGTTACTGTTTTATTTCCATTAAAACTAAATGTTCCAATTTGACCGAAAATACCAGTGTGTTTTCCTTTATAGTAGCTTCCCAGAGATTCTGCTGCATCTTCAATTAAAACTATATTCCAGTGAAGGCATATATCTGCAATTTCATCGATTCTACATGGGAATCCAAACGTATGCATTGGTACGCATGCTTTAATTCTCTTGCCTGTCTTTATATTGTAAGTGAACCCATCCGCTCTAATTTCAGCATTCTTTTCTAAAAAAAGTTTTAGTGCCTGTGCTGAAAGTCCTAGAGTGTCAATATCTACATCAAGAAATACAGGAGAGGCTCCAATATAACTAATAGCATTGCATGTAGCTATAAATGTTAAACTCTGAGTAATAACTTCGTCTTCTCCGCATACATCAGCAAGAATCAATGACATATGTAAGGCATTCGTTCCGTTAACGATTGCGATTGCATATTTTGCGCCGGTGATCTCGCACATCATCTCTTCAAACTTATTTACATAAGATCCCACTGAAGAAACAAAAGTGGTATCAAGAGTATCCATCACATACTTCCGTTCATTACCAATAAATAATGGTGCATGTAGAGGTACGAATTCTTTGCCCGGAAATACACTTTTAACAAATTCTGCAATGTTATGAAAAAGAGTGTCCATTATAGTTATATATTATAAATATCAGCTTTATACTTTTTTAAATTCTCACTATCACGAAACCACTCTATTGTTTCGGCTATACCTTCAGACAGGCTATACGAGGGGCTCCAATTAGTAAACTTTCTAATCTTTTCATTTGATCCGTATAATCGAAAAACTTCAGATTTTTCCGGTCTTATACGTTCCTCATCACTGATAATTATAGCATCTGGATTTATTTGTTTTATCAACTCAGATGCTAATTCGCCTACAGATATTTCTGATTGAGTAGCAATATTACAGTCTTGCCCTACAAGATTATCAGATTTTGAAATTTCGATAAAACCTCTTGCTGTATCTTTAACAAATAACAGATCTCTAGTTGGTATCAGATCACCCAATTTAATTTCTTTTTTGCCACTTAATAATTGAGTAATAATGGTAGGTATCACAGCCCTGGCAGACTGACGTGGACCATAAGTATTAAAAGGCCGCACAATAGTTAGTGGAAGATCAAAACTCCTATAAAAAGATTCTGCAATACAATCTGCACCAATTTTTGACGCAGAATAGGGAGATTGCGGTTGTCTCGGATGATTTTCATCGATAGGAATATATTGAGCCGTTCCATAGACTTCTGACGTAGAAGTGACTAATACTCTTTCAACCCCCAAGTCTTTAGCTGCCTGCACAATATTTAAAGTGCCTTTGACATTAGTATCTACATATGAATCAGGAGAATGGTAACTGAATGGAATGGCAATCAAAGCAGCTAAATGAAAAACAACCTGAATATCTTTCATTGCAGTTCTAACACCATTTGGATCTCTTATATCCCCAGAAAATATTTCAATATTACTTAATTGTTCTTTTTTTAATGTATCCAGCCAGCCCCAACTATTGAAAGAATTGTAATATACAAAAGCTCGTATCTCACATCCTTCTAGTAATAATTGCTCAACTAAATGACTTCCAATAAAACCGTCTGCTCCGGTGATTAAAACCTTTTTATTTTTAATAATCATGTTATTTTAATATTATTCTAAAAGTTTCTCTAATTATTAATATAATTACAGCCAAAAATCCAAATGCAATGCCACCAACCACTAAGCCCTTTATTTTCCCTAGTTTGTTCTTGGCTAAAGGAAAAATCGGGGTGTCGATTACTTGTATTAATGGGGTTTCCTTACGCAATGCTAGTTTCGATAATTCTAAATTCTGGACCAATTGAACTAAAATAGCCTTGTTAGACTCAGCATTAAATTGCGAACGCTGAGTTGGAACAGTTCTCAATATTTGTCTAGTAGGATTTAAATTTGGAGTTTCATCAATTACTGCAGCACTTGAATATATGGCGCCATTCAATACATTTCGAACTGAATCTGTTTGTATTTGTAAAACATTGACGTTTTCTTGTGATTTTTTTGTTTTAGTCTGAACGTAAAAATCATTTACTGTTTTTACTATTTGATCATTGAATAACTTTGAAAAGTTTTCATTTTTGGACTTCACCTCAACCTTTATAATATTAGATACTTCATCAAGTTTTTTTACAGAAAGATAATTCGTATTTATATCCCCCACAAAATCGCTCAGTAAACTATCTTGTAATCTTGTAAATCCATTTTTTGAAGTTTGAAATGTTATGTCTTTTAATTGATTATTGTTACTCCATGATCTTTTATAATCATTAATGTCAATGAATAAATCAACAAGTCTTATTTCGCGTCCATTATATTTCACCATCCCTAAAAGTGCCTTTTGAATCATGTTGCGAGATTTATATAACTCAAGCAAATTATCCCCACTGAAAATTCCTTCTCCACTACCACCTCCTCCAAGACCAACCATTGATGCCAGACCGGCATATTGACCAAGCGCACCAGCACCTCCCTCGGATTCTTGAAGGACGAAGGTACTTGTTGCTATAAAAATTGTTGCTTTTTTGGATGCATAATAATATCCTAAACCTGCTCCGAATAGACCACAAATACAAATTATGATCCACTTACTTAGGATGAATTTATAGCCGCTCTCAAATTTGAGAAACATCTCTTTCAATGAGATATCATTATTATTATTATCTACCATTTTTTTCTTCCAATTTTGTTGCACTAATATAATAATGGTTTGACCTACCTCAATACGCTTATTAACACTGCCGCTACTGTAGCTAAACCAGAAAATATTCCAACAACACCCGCAGCCCCAAGTGGCGATCTAGCCGCCCTTTTTGGTACAAATATTTCTGCACCAGGTTTGACTTTTGGATAATTATTAAAAAACAAGAACTTCCTCGTAGCATCTACAGAGCCATTTGCATATTGTATATAAGCTCCTTTTTTGTTAGCATTATACGTAAACCCACCTGCGCCATTAATATATTGTTTCATACTTCGGTTGGAACTATAAACCACATTTATTGGTCTAAGGACCTCACCTGTAACTTTTACAGTTTGTAATAGTTTGGGAACTCTAATTATATCACCATCCTCTAATAATAGATCAAATTTTGACTGAGGCTTCTTAAGTATATTCACCAAATCAATACCAACCAAATCACTACCTAGGGTTTTTACTTCCTGAACTAAAGCGGCAGTATCTTGAACACCCGTTCCTTGTAGTCTTTTCAGATTTGCTAGCTTTTGCACTTCTTCATCCCTTTTTTCTTTTGAAGCTCTTGCCGAACTAGTTGCAAGTTTCCCATCTTTTGTCCTACCATTTTTATCGACTGTATCTGACTCGTCAACTACCAGAGGACCAGGTCGTTTTAAGGAAGCTCCTTCAGCAAAAGATAAAACTGTTAATCCGCCAGCCCTCTTTATTACATCTGAGATCCTTTCATCTTTACGAGTTATAGTATAAATTCCAGGATATAGAACCTCACCTTCAATTTTTATCTGCTTTTGAACCTCATACCCCTCTGCATTTCTTATTGAGACAATATCAAAAGGTTGCAAAGTAAATGACGAATCCTGCACACTAAGATCAGATGATATATTAATATTAATCACATCTGCGGTCTTAGCAGACTTAGACATAACATCACTGTTTTTAACTCTTCTAGCAATTTCTATACGATTTGGAGTAGCTCCCTCCTTGAACCCGCCCGCCATCTGGATTAAAGCTTGAACAGTCATTCCTTCTGCGAAATCAAAAGTACCGGGTGCCCGGACTTCGCCTTTAATATCTACTTTATATTCATCACGCAAATCAAAAATTGAAGAGATGGTTACCTTATCTTCTCTTTTCAATACAATATCTTGTTCGGAACCGTTTAAGATTTTCGATACGTCAAATGATTGGAGAGCTAGCGTATTATCTGAATTAAGCCTGGATACATAACCTCTATTTAAAAAGGCATCCTCCTTAAGTCCATCTGCTTTTTGAATCAATTGTTTTAAGGTTAATCCAGGTTCTAATTCGTATTGGCCAGGACGGAATACAGCTCCTGTAATCTCTACCCGATTTGCGAAACGATCTAGAATAGGTTCTACAATATATTTGTCACCATTCAGTGGACTATATTTTGTGAAGTCATCTGCATTCACATCCGTTATCCTTCTTTCTTTATTGGTATTCTGTAATACCTTAATTTTTGCTGAGTATGCTTTATTTGAGAACCCTCCGGCAAAAGAAATTACATCTTCTAAAGTCTCAGTATTTAGCACCTCAAATAACGCTGGCCTTTTAACTTCGCCAGACATCTCTACTCTGGTCTGATAAACCGGAATATTAATAACATCTTGATCCTGTAATCTTACATTGCCATTCAGCATGCCTTTCAACAATAAACTGTAGATATCTACCGTAGCTACAATCTTATTATTTCTTATTACCTGTATCTTTCTAAATGAACCGTTATCATTTGGACCGCCAGATGCACTTAATGCATTATAGACGTTTGACAGGGAAGATATAGTGTATGTTCCAGGTTTAACAACTTCACCTAAGATGGTTACTTTGATACTTCTGATATTACCCAAATTGATAGCCACATTCGTACGCCCGCTTCTTAAACTTGGGTAAGTTGAAGACATTGCAGCTCTGATTTTTGAAGTAGCTGCTTCTATAGATAATCCACCAACTGAAATTAAGCCAACATATTGCAAACGGATTGTCCCATCAGGACTAACCGTCAATTTATAATTAGCTTCATTGTCACCTGTAAGGTCAATTAATAACTGATCATCAGGACCTATAACGTAGCTTTTTGGCGTTGCCAACCTTAAGTTAGGCTCAAATTTCAGATCACTGTTCCTGAACAAGTCTACTCCGAAGATTTTTGGAATTAGATTACCAAATGCATCACGTAATTCTTTATCTCTAGGATTTCCCAAATTAAAACGCCCTTTCGTTGTATCGGCACCATTTGTATATGTTCTGCCGTTACTTTGATCATCACCATTGTCCTGGTTATTCTGTGAGTTACCCGAATTTTGCCCAGAATTACCATCCTGTTTTCTGATTCTTTCTACCCTGGTTCTCAACTTGGCAACCTCTTCAGCTTTCATACCCTGTGCCGCCGCCATTTGCTCCAACTGAGCATCATTATAACCAGCAGATGCAGCACGCTGCATCAACTGACGAATCTGCACGTCCGTTAATTCATCAACTTTAACATCAGAATAATTAGTTTGTGCAGATGCAGTCTGAGTAACAATCAGACAAATAAACAATATAAAAACTGCAGCTATTTGTTTAAAATTCATAGGAATTAGGTAGTGATAATATTATATTTATTATTCGAAATAGTTCAGCGTCTTAAAGCCGCCCTCTTTCAAATATTCATCTTTTTTCATTAATTGTAAATCAGCCTGGATCATGTCCTGCACCAACAATGGCAAGTCATATTTTGGCTCCCAGCCAAGTTGCGTCTTCGATTTTGTTGGATCTCCAAGTAAAAGATCTACCTCAGTAGGTCTGAAATATCGTGGATCAACCTGTACAACAGTAGTCCCTGGTTTAAGATGAGTATCATTAAGTCCTAGAAAGGCAATCATCTCCTGATCTACATCAATAATAACTCCTCTTTCATTAGCGTCTTTGCCGCTAAACTCAATTTCTATCCCCAGCTCTGCAAAACTCATCTTTACAAAATCACGAACAGTAGTAGTAATTCCTGTTGCAATGACAAAATCTTCCGGTTTTTCCTGTTGTAAGATCAGCCACATTGCTTCGATATAATCTTTAGCATGACCCCAGTCTCTTTGCGCGGAAAGGTTACCGAGATATAAACACTTCTGCAGACCTAAAGCAATCTTACAGGCTGCACGTGTAATTTTACGCGTAACAAAGGTCTCTCCCCTTAACGGACTTTCATGATTAAAAAGAATACCATTACATGCAAACATGCCATAGGCTTCCCTGTAATTCACAGTTATCCAGTAACCATAAATCTTAGCTACTGCATAGGGTGATCTTGGATAGAAAGGAGTAGTTTCACTTTGAGGTACGGCCTGAACCAAACCATATAATTCTGATGTGGAAGCCTGATAAATCCTGGTTTTCTTTTCCAGTCCTAAAATACGGATAGCTTCCAGTAACCTCAAAGTACCAATCCCATCAGCATTGGCAGTATATTCAGGCATTTCAAAACTCACCTGTACATGGCTCATCGCCGCCAGGTTATAAATTTCATCTGGCTGGGTTTCCTGAATGATCCGTATTAAGTTGGTAGAGTCTGTCAGATCGCCGAAATGGAGTTTAAAATTTAAACCATTTTCATGCTGGTCCTGATATAAATGATCAATTCTGTCGGTATTAAAGAGAGACGACCTTCTTTTCAAACCATGGACAAAATATCCCTTCTTTAACAGAAATTCTGCAAGATATGCGCCGTCTTGTCCGGTAACGCCTGTTATTAGGGCAACTTTCATTGAGTTAATATCATATTAATTGAGAGGTCAAAGATAACCTAATTATTTGATTACTTAGAAATATATAACATTGCTGAAAGCTTACAGATTCTGTACGCAACGGTTTAAACTATCTCTCCAATATGGTATTTTTAAACCTAAAGCATTTTTGATTTTCGTTTTATCCAGAACTGAGTAGTGCGGACGTTTTGCCTTAGTTACAAAGGCCGAAGAAGCTACAGGTAACACCTTCATATCAACCTCTGCAAATTCAAATACTGCTTTCGCAAAGTCATACCATGAGGCTACCCCTTCATTGCTGTAATGATATAAACCATAAGCTTTAGGATCATTCTCCACTACCTGCAGGATTACATCTGCCAGGTCCATAGCATAGGTTGGAGTACCAACCTGATCATAGATCACTGTCAGTTCAGATCTGCTTTGAGATAGCTTCAGCATGGTCTTCACAAAGTTATTGGCCTTTTCAGAATACAGCCAGCTGGTCCGGATGATATAGTACTGTTCTAAATGATTACCAATCTCCTGTTCACCTTTCAGTTTTGATAAGCCATATACATTAACAGGGTTGGTAGCCAAGTCTTCGGTCAATGGAATGCTCGAATCGCCATTAAACACAAAATCTGTAGAAATATGGATAAGTGTAGTATTGTATTTTAAACAGTTTTCAGCTAACCGTTTAACGGCGTACTCATTGATCTCGAAGGCATTCTGCTGATCTTCCTCCGCCTGGTCAACCGCAGTATAAGCGGCACAGTTAATACAGTATTGAGGGTTATATTTTTCAAAAACCGCCGCAGTCTGTTCTGCACTGGTAATATCAAAGTCTGCTGAACCCAGGAAGGTAAAGGTATAATTTTGAGAAGCGTTGTTTACCTTTTCCTGAAGGCATTGACCAAGCTGGCCTTTACCGCCAACTACAATGATATTGTTCATCTATTTTGTTTATCGCGTTTCGCAAGCAAAATCTGCTCCAAATTACTCTGGTAGATTTTGATTTACACTATTTTCAATACAAAAATAGCAAAGCGATCCGTAGAATAGCATATTAGGAATAATTTAGTTATTCCAAAACTGTTCCACTCCCCAAATAATCACTGTCCGAAACCTCTTTCCCATCAGGAGAGACAAAAAACACCCAGACATGTATCACATGCCCGACAGACTCTGCTGCCAGTTTATATTCATAGCTAAGGTCTGACCGTAGAGGTTCTGATTTAATATACCGCAGCCTGTCATCATCAACATCATACATGATTACCATAGCCCTGTCATTACCCAGAACTTTCATATTCAGCAGCTCATGTACATCCCAGCTACCTTTAACTATCCTTCCTGGTGTAAATTCAACCTGTTCCGACCATACCCTTTCTCTTCGGCCAATACTGAATTTCACTTCCGCATAATCTATCTCCGGACCATCATCCCTTGTAATGATCGCATGCGCCAGGTTATACTTCATGGCAAGCGTCATCTCATCATCTTTGTTTTTTTTATTATAAAAACCAATTTCAATATACTCCCTGGCTAAACTTAAGAAAGAAGACATCATACCCAGGTTATGATGCTGACTAAGTAACTTCTTTTTTTTGCTCTTTGTTGTTTTTCTGGGCCTTGCGCGTACAAGATTCTTCTTGCTCTTACCCTTGCTTCCTACCGCCTCCCCGGTTTTTCCGCGGAATGGCCCGTTGATACCATGGTCAAGTGTTCCCATATGTTAATCGTTTTTATCCCAGATTACCTGGCCTGCATAAACTGAATCAGACATCCGCTCGCGGTCATCACTCACAAAAGCGAGATAGGTTTCTATAACCATTCGTTTTGTAAATCTTGGCAGTTTAATAGTTTCTTTCTCTGCCTCTCTTCTTGCACCGCTGAGCAGGTTGATAGCCCTTCGGCTGTCTCTGAAATAGGCAACCAGCATCACCTGGTCGCGGGGATCGTTCCCTTCAATTTCCAAATCTGCATCCCAGGTAAACTCAAGTACATTCTGCTCAAGCTTAACCTTTACATCCAGCGGCAGCGGAAGGCCACCTTTAGCGATCATCAACTTGGTAAAATCTATACTTTTATTTGGATAGGTGCCGGTAACAGCATTAATTTTCGTGTAAGAACTCGCATAATTATACGCACTCCAGAATTTACCCGGAGGTACATTCTTAAATCCAATTTCTACAACCTGCCTGATAGGTTTTAGTACATTTGTAGTGAGCGCAGTACCTTGCTGGTTGGCAAGCTCTCCACCATAAGATCCATTCTTAACGCCAATAGTCCTTATAATCTGCCTGCCCCATTCATCTTCATACACAACATGTGCGCCGATCTTTCCATTTACAGACCCATTTGGGCCATCATTTAAAATTCCCATTGCTGTTGATTGTTTAATGTTTGTAGTACCTAAGATAAGGGTTCGCCCATATCTAATCAATGGCTGATCAGACACTTATAAAGGATTAATTTAAATTTGACAAAATAATGACCAAGATATAATAAGGACCTTACAAGGGTATAAGCTTGTGAACCCCTTAGCAACCTTTTCTGAACCCCTTGTCAACCCCTAATCAAACTTGAATAAGACCTTACTAAAGAACGGATTAGACCTTGATTAGAGATTACGATACCATAGGCTTACTATAGCGAAATTCACCACAAATACCGGAGGTTTTAACCTGATAAGGACCTCTACGATTAATATTTTACTGGGAATCTCTTATCTTAGGAGCAGGTCAATATTTATCGCTAAACTTTTTACTTTACTTACTGTTCCTTAAAGCACATGCCAAACAATGAATCACAACGCCTCAAGGCTGTACACAATTTTCTAAATCTCAAATTAACTCGTCACACCGAACTGCAGGAAATTGTTCGTTATGCGGCTGAAATATGCGGCACACCCTCAGCATATATATCTCTCATAGATGATAAAATGCAGTATGTGCTGTACAGTGTGGGTTCTGAGTTGAAAAAGATTCTGCGAGATGACAGCATCTGCAATCTGGTGATTGAACAGGATAATGTGATGGTAATTCCCGATACGGCGCTGGACCAAAGATTTGCAGATAGTCCTTACAGGCATGCCCCTGCCAATATCCGCTTTTACGCCGGGGCCAGTCTTAAAACACAGGAAGGTTTTAACATAGGTACGCTCTGTGTAATTGGGCAACTACCAAAAAAAATATCAGAAGTACAGCAGACTATCCTAACCGTTTTATCACGCCAAGTAGTACATATCCTCGATTTCGAATTAAGCCTGGCGCAGTTGAACACTCAATATCTCGAAGCTAAAAAAGCTGAAATCAAACTTAACTCCTTTTTTGAAAGTTCGGTATCCTGCCATCTGCTGGTGGGGCGCGACCTCAAAGTGCTTGCCTTTAACAAAACCTTATCGGATATCATCAGGAATACACTCGGCGTAGAAATGAAAATCGGCAATGATGTTAACCAATACATTGACGGTCTGCATATGCCCGAGTTTCTGCTCAATTTTGAGGAAGCCCTCTCCGGAAAACATGTGATGAATGAGAGCGCTACTGTACAGAACAACCAGAAAATCTGGTGGAATTATGATTACGTACCGGCTTATGATCCCGAAGGAGAAATTATTGGTGTCTCATACAATGCCATTAATATTTCTGCAGTTAAAGTGCAGCAGGAGGAATCGGACGCAAAGGACGCATCTTTAAAAGCAATTGCCTTTATACAGTCGCACGAGCTGAGGCGCCCGGTATCTTCTATTATCGGACTGATGAATCTGTTCAGGGCGGATAACTACCGTGCGTCTAAAGAAGATCTAATGATGCTGGAACGTGCCGTACAAGAACTGGATCAGACTATCCGAAAAACAGTAAACCACACCGAATAGAATTAATGGACTATCCTATCCCAACTCAGCATCGGCTTAGAGTTAAGGGTGTCGGTCGTGTCTTATAGTGATAATAATTATAGCAAATATTTATTTAATAAAATATTTATAGATTTTTTCGTCATTTTTATCATTCCAACCTATAAGAAAAATGATCGTGTACCTAACTCAATTAAAAAATATGGTAAGGCCTATTTTTTCAGCTGCAGACCAACAGACCAATTATTTTAAAATATTTGTGCAGAGCTTGGTCGCCAAATTTCAACCGCTTCAGATTATCTGTTTCGCTAAAACCAGTTCAATCACACAAAGCTCAGGATGCTTTCAGGATCAGAACAATAGCTACAACTGTAATTATTGTTTATTGATGGTAACCGAAAGCAATACCCGCCTGGATCATGAAGCACAGAACTTTGCAAACACCCATTTCCAGCATGGTGTAATTTCTATCCTTTGCCATGGGCAGGAATCTGTTCTGGAAGCAATTAAAGCGAACAACAGATTTTTTATCAGCATTTACAGTACCGGACAGCTGCTCTACAGTCAGAACGGCATGAGCCAGTTTGATTTCAGTACTAAGTTTATCCCTACACAATCTGCAAAGAAGGCCCAGAAGCACTACAGCCAGCGGATGCCTGTGGCAGAGGGTTTTCTACGTGGCGCAGCAGAGTGCCTGGCTCAGATGGATTATAATGTTTCCACCTTCATGCTGCACCAGGTGGTTGAGCAATGCTGCATCCTGCTGATCGGTGTGCATCTAGCCTACCGCTCAGAAATACACCATTTGCTTCGTTTATTACACCTATGCAGCTCCTTTTCTGAAAGGCCCATCAAAACCTTTCTTACAGGCAGCACCGAAGATGAGCGCTTATTTGCAATCTTAATGAAAAGTTACTCTGATTCACGTTATGGATCTGGATTTCACGTTTCTGAACAGGATGTCAGAAGCTTGCATCACCGGGTTAACACTTTTGTTAATCTGGTAAAAGAAATGTGTACTGAAAAGATTGAAGAGCTGGAGCAGGAGGTAGTTTTATATCAGCAAGCCAAATCAGAATACGTATTGGAAATGGCGCCAATCTAGTATATAATAAGGCCGCTCATAGGTTCAATATGTGCGGCCTTAATTGTTATCCAGAAGTATAGCTGTGGAAAAAAAATATCTGGCTGTAACGATATTGCTTGTCACAGCCAGTTTGAAACTCTAAAACTTATTGAAGATAACCTTCTTTATTTAATAAAGCAAGTGATTCCATTAATATGCTTCCGCTAATTGCTGCCCGCAGACCTGCTTTGCCGGTTTTTGGTGCCTCCCACCAGTGAAAGCCATATAGAATTACCGGACTTTTAGCTGTTCCGGAAGTCCATAAAATCTGCGCACTGTTTTTCAGGAAACTCACATAACGTTTTCTATTGCTCTCCGGAAGGTCTTTATTCCTGATCAGCTGTGTAAGATAACGCACAAAAACACCTTTAAATAAATTCACATCATGGTCTTCCTGCTCTGCCCAGTCGGTCAGTACCTTGTTATTGGAGTTAACCAATGTGCTGGTGGCCCAGTCTGCCGTTTTCACCGCATCGTTCAGGTAAACCTTGTTATTGGTGATTTTGTAGTACTCCAAAGCTGCACCCATATAGGTACCCGCATTATAAGTCCAGTCGCCATTTTTATCATTGATGTTCTCATAGACCCTGCCCGACTGCTGTACCACGCGGTTTTCTTTGATCCAGTTATAGATCATGGAAAGCCATTCCAGGTTAGTATGGCCATTAACCACTTCGGCCTGACCGTATTTTTCCCAGCGGCGGGCGGCAATAATTGCTGCGGGACCATTTGAAGGTACACCTTTGCTCTTGCCAGCAGTATTGTTCTCATGGTTCCAGGGAATACCTCCTCCATCAAAAGTATTCCAGCCGGCAGTAATATCCGTCCACAGTTGCTTAGCCGAAGCCTCATACCGCGCATCGCCAGTGGCTTCAAAAGCACGCATATGGGCCATACCATGCCAGCCCATATCATCATAATAATTATTATAGAAGCGTCCCCCGTTTTTGGCTTTCACGCCTTCATAAAAATCAAAGATCCGCTGTTTGTACACATCTGATTTGGTACGCTCATAAGCATCTACCAGTACATCGAGTCCATGTGCTTCTGGCCAGTAATCAAACTGCGCCACCGTACCCAGGTTATCATTGTTAAAATGGTGACGCGTAGAGTTCCAGTATATATTGGCGAAACTGGTGCTGCTGCTGTCCGCAGCGGTGGTCCAGTTCATATTATACTTGGTACTCCGGTCTACGTATTCATCATCGATCTTGCCGCAGGCACTAAGCATCAGTGCCGAACAAGCCATTAAGAGTATCTTTTTCATCTGTTAAAATTTTAATTGTATGGAAGATGAAGCTGTCTTGGACCAGTAAGCAGGTTAAGGCTAGAGGCATCACGGCAGCTTCATCTGTAGTTACCTAATAGACGATTTCATGGGTATACTTAGCTACGTCAGCGCTGAAATTAACGATGATGCTGCATTTCTTCACATTTCTGTTCGGGAACTTAAAGCTGTAATTCCACTGGTCTTTATCATTTGGATAGAAGAACAGGTCAAAATAAGTTCCTGTCTTTAACGACGGTGGCTGGTTATCTCTGTTTACACTACCTACTTTTTGTTCTACACCGGCCATGGTCATCCAGAAGAAATACCTGTCATCACCAAAATTGGTAGTGAAATCTGGTACAACATCATCAACTCTCCAGATACCTTTACCCTGGTAAGCCAGCGTATTGCGTTTCTGTGGCGTACACATGAAGAAATCAAGTTTGGTCACCTCAGCTATGGATACAGATGAAGAATTGAAATCCATGCGGATCCTGTAGATACCTTCTTTTGCCACGGTTGATCCGCCAGCAGTTTCTTTAAAGGTTGTACCCTGTGCATCTACGGAGAAAGTACGCGAAACTTTAGTTCTTGAATCTACAAAAGAGTAGTTTTTGCCAGCGGTAAGTTTGGTATAGATCTCAAACTCATTACCGCCTTCAAGCGCTTTTAAAGCTAATGCCTTGCTCAGATCCGCCCCTGCTTCAGTAGCTTCACCGGTCAGGTATAATCCTGCCGGAACTTCGATACTGCTGGTACGGGTAATGTTGATTTTGCGTACCTGTGAAGAAAGGGTTTTGGTTAATCCTCTTGAAGACTGTACTGTCCATTTTAATACACCTTCCTGCGCAGCAGCAATACCGGCCAATGCACCGATCTTGTTCAGGTTCTGATGTGTGATGCTCGCCCCTGTTGCAATCCCGTTGTTATCTGCTGGTACTACAAAAACCGGCTTGGAGAAATCGCCATCTGCCTTATCAAATAGTACATCGTAGTATACCAGTCCGTTATCTTCGGCTACAGATTTTTCCCACTCAAAGTATAAGCTCGAGGAGCCGGTTGACTGCAGGACTACGTTTCTGCCATCGGTAGGTGCATATAGCGTACTTACCCCGGTAACATTTACCTCTTTAAATTTATCGTCTTTTTTACAGCCTGTACCTACAATAATTGCAAGCAGGAACAATGAGGCTGATAATATATGTTTTTTCATCTTTTAAGATTTTATGTATTTCAAAAATTAATATCCTGGGTTTTGTGTCAGGTTAGGGTTTTGCAGACGTTCTTTTCTAGGGATGGCCCATAGATAATCACGGTTGCGGCTAAAGTTTCCTGCAGGCAGTTTGATATAATCATAAGTACCGCTGCTTTTATCAAACTTGGCACCACGACCTGGCTGGGTAAGCACTACTTCTGCAGTTTTCCAGCGGCGGATATCAAAAATCCTCAATCCTTCAAGCGCCAGTTCTGAACGTCTTTCATTGCGGATCACCTCACGCAGGGTGGCCTGATCAGCAGATGGAATGTTCAGGGCTTCGCCCGTATTGTCAAATCCGGCACGCTGTCTCAGTTTCCTGATGGTGGCATCCCAAACGGTGCTGTTCATCTGCCCGGTTTCGTTTTTAGCCTCGGCATTCATCAGCAGTACATCTGCAAAACGGATAATTGGTAAGTTTAAGCTGCTTTCCCAGCCACCGCCAAAATAAGTGGACGGATTTGGATCGGCATATTTGCGGTAGTAATAACCTGTTGGGGTTTGTGCGGTACCTACACCGGTATACTTATCAGAGGTTTTTCCTGCAGGCGTTACACCATCCGGATGGATCACTATAGGATAGGTTTTTCCGGCACGGTCTGTCCAGGTCGACCCATCGTAAACGATAGTTGCACCCATACGTACATCGCGGTTAGCATAATCAGGATCTGAAGGAGTCCAGCGTTTACCGTTTTTCATCAGGTAGTTGTCTACCAGTCCCTGAGTTGGTCCCGCCAGGCATAACCTTGCCGCCGCAGAAATCGGCGCAAAATCTACCAGATTACCCCAGGTACGCAGATCTGGCACAAACTCATAGCTCAGCATAATCTCTGAGTTGTACTCGTTCTTTGCCCAGAACATTTCCTCATAATTGGAAAACAGACTGTAAGAACCGAAGGCTGAACTGTTGATCAGCTTATCCGTATACTCGGCTACTTTTGCATAATCATTATCATACAGGTAGGCACGTGCATTTAAGGCAACGGCTGCACCTTTGGTAATCCGGCCATTATCTGCCGCGGCATACTGCTCTTTGCTTGGCAATACCGCTGCTACTTCATCCAGCTCCTTATGGATCCAGGCCACAATTTCTGCATGTGGTTTACGGGTAAGGGTTTTAGATTCTTCGAGTGTGATATCTGTCGTGAAATGCGGCACATCGCCATACCAGGTAGTTAACTGCAGGTACAGCATGGCGCGGATAAAACGGATTTCCGCTTTACGCCTCTCCCGCAGATCGGCCGGCATAGTAGATACCCTGTCTATATTGGCCAGGAAAGTGTGGCAGGTTTTGATACCGCCGTAGGCATTGCCATACTCACTTTCGAAGCGACCGTTAGAGGCATCTGCAATACCGGTTGCAATGATCTTCTCATTGGTGGTACCGTATCCGTTGTAAACGTTATCACTCAGAATTTCATTATTGAAGATATAGTCGCTGCTGAACATCTGGCGGTAAGCCATGCTCAAAACCGAATTGGCCTTATCTTCGGAAGTCCAGTAGGTTTCGTCCGTAAACTTATTGGTTGGTGTAACATCAAGCTTTACACAGCCTGTGGCAAACAAACCGAGGGCCATAGCAGCCGTGCGGACGTAGATTAATATTTTGTTGCTCATCATTTCTATTCTCTAATGTTCATTAAAATTCAACATTCAGGCCTCCGCCAATGTATTTCAGCAGGGGATAGTTACGTCCGCTGTTGGCGCCCGAAGCGTTCATACTGCTTCCGAACTCTGAAGATTCAGGATCGATAAAGGAGTTTTTACTGAAAGTGAGCAGGTTTTGGCCGCTTACAAAGAAGCGCAGTTTGTTCATACCTGCTTTGCGGCTCAGCTCTTTTGGCAGTGTATAACCGATCTGGATGTTTTTTAAACGCAGGTAAGCCCCATTCAAAATATTCAGGTCTGATCCTTTACCATAGTTGTTCACCGTAGATGCAGTACCCGGGGCAGTTAGCCTAGGCCAGTGTGCATCAGGATTGGCCGGTGTCCAGTAATCCAGCTGATGCTCGTACATCACAAAAGAATATCCGCCATGGAAAGGCTCAATCCTTTCGCCCCTTACGGCCATATCACGCTGACCAACACCTTGCCATAACATGTTTACATCAAAACCTTTCCAGGCCAGGGAGTAGTTAAAACCAAAGTTTAAGCGTGGGAAAGCGTGACCCAATACATAACGGTCGTTATCATCGATAATACCGTCGCCATTGCGGTCCTGATACTTCACATCACCCGGCTGCGGCGAGACACCGATTGGCAGGGCAGAGTTTCTGATATCGTCCATATTCTGGAACAAGCCAGCAGATTTGTAGCCATAATAGCTGTATAAAGGCAAGCCTACACGGATAATACGTTCAATCTCATCAGAACGGCTGATCTGTTCGCCGCCTTCAAACTTGGTAACCTCGTTCCATGAATCGCCCACATTGAAACCAAAGGAGTGGTGGAAATCATTATGGTTAAGATCATAATTGATGCTCAGCTCCCAACCGCGGTTAACCATTTCGCCCAAATTGGCTTTTGGTACGGCACCACCCAGTACCAATGGGGTTTGCGGGGTTAAGAGAATGTCTTTGGTACGTTTGTGGAAATAATCGAATGTAGCACGCAGGCTTCCATTGAAGAAAGTAGCATCGGCACCGATATTTGCCGAGGTAGTGGTTTCCCATTTCAGTTCAGGATTACCAAAAGTATATCCTGTTCCCGGTACGGCAACATTGTTAAAGCCGTACTGGTTATTGTAAATATCGTAGGTAGTGAAAGTCTGGTAATCGTCGATATTCTGGTTACCCAGTTTACCGTATGAACCGCGGATCTTCAGGTCGCCCACCTTAGTTTTATATCCTTCGAACCAGTCCTCCTGTGTAATCCTCCAGCCCAGTGATCCTGAAGGGAAGAATCCCCAGCGGTTATCTTTGGCAAATTTAGAAGAACCGTCATAACGGAAACTCGCTTCAGCATAATACTTGTCTGCATACGAATATCCGGCACGGCCGAAATAAGAGTAAATACTTCTTTCAGTGGTTCCGCCAACAGAGTTGTAACTTGAAGGATCAATAATGGTACCTTCGATAGGGATCCCTAAAACAGGATCTACAAAGTTCTTTTTGATCTCCATGCGGTTCTGTCTGTAAGATTCGTTAGAGTATCCTGCCAAGACCGACACATTGTGCACTTTACCGAAGGTCTTGTTATAGTCCAGCATTGCCTGCATGTTCAGCAGTGTAGCTTTACCGTTATAATCTTCAATGCTGTTGTTTTTCGCATTGTTGAGGTTTACCGGGGTGGCATCACCAGAGAGGTTATACACCGGGAAGTAAAACCTTCTGATGAGGCGGTTCTCCGGACGCAGGTCGAACCCGATCAGTCCTTTTGCTTTTAAGCCGTCGAAGATTTGAAGCTCGCCATTCAGACTGCCCTGGAAATGGTCGTTATACGTTTTGGTATATCCGCCCTGCTCTAAATTGGCAAGTGGGTTAGAGCCTGTAAGTACATCATTAGTATAGTATTTTCCATTGGCATCTTTAAGTATATAATTGTTGTAGACTGGTAAACGTCCGGCATCTGCCAGCAGGAAACCCGTATCGCCCTGATAGGCATTACCTTCAGATCTGTCGTACCACAAAATACTGGTCAGTTTTAACCTGCCGATAGTAGTACTGAGGTTGGAACGGTAGTTATATCTTTTCAGACCATAATCCGGACCTTTGAAATTGCTTTGCTGATTATAATAGCCGGCAGAGATGAGATAGGTGGTAGTGGCCGATCCGCCCTGTATAGAGAGGTCGTAATTTTGCTGCCATCCATCTTTCATAATACCTTTCAGGAAATATTCGCTATCACCTGTAGACAACTGGCGCAGCTGCTCAGAAGAATAGATAGGGTTTGAACCCGAGTTCACGTAAGAATCATTACGCAGCAAGGCATTCTGATAACCTTTTAAAGGCTTAACCAGGATATCCGGTGTTTGTGCACCTACCAATGCGCCGAAGCGGATCAGCGGTTTCATGTTCAGTTTACCCTGTTTAGTGGTGATCAGGATAACCCCGTTTGCAGAGCGCGATCCGTAGATAGCGGCACTACCGGCATCTTTTAGGATAGAGACACTCTCGATATCATTCGGGTTAAGGTTGTTCATATTGCTGATATCATCGCTAATAATCCCATCGATAACCAGCAGCGGGGAGTTGTTACCGAAGGTGCTGATCCCCCTTAAGTTAACGTTCATCGCGTTATCATTAGGGTTCATGCTTCGCTGCTGGATAACCAGACTTGGAGAGGTACCCTGCAGGGCCTGCATCACATTACCTACGGGACGGTCTTCAATCTGACTCGCCTTTACCTGGTCTACCGCACCTACTACGCTGGCCCGGCGCTGTGTACCATAACCTACAACCACTACCTCATTTAAGGCGTTCTGTTCTGGGGTTAATTGTACATTAATACTGTTTTTGCCGTTTAGGGGCACTTCTTTAGTCGTATAGCTGATATAGGTGAATACCAGGGTAGCGTTCGCGTCTGGCACTTTAATGCTGAAACGTCCGTCTGTTCCGGTACTGGCACCCACGGTAGTTCCTTTTACACGTACACTTACGTTTGGAACCGGTCCGCCTGTCTCATCGGTTACCCTTCCGGTAATAATAACATCTTGTTTATTCAGCGTTCCGGCTATAGTGGTACTTAAAGGGCCAGACATAGTCTTGCCTTGTGGTGCTTTAATTACATTCCGGAAATTCTTGTTGATTGACTTTGCTGTTCCGCCAGCCTGGGCAGGAAGGATCATCGCCAGCAGCATAAGCACAGCGAGGTTTGTGGAATACAGCAATTTTAAAGATATACGGTTGATACAACTGTACATCGATTTAATGCATTTTTTGTACATCAATTCAGGTTAAATTATATTTGGTTAGCATTGGCAACTACTGTTGCATAAACGATTTAGTGTGGTGTTTAAGCTTGTTATCCTAAACGCATGAGCAGTTACCTCCTTCTTTTTATTTAAACTCCTGTTATTTTTTTATGTGTACCGCAAGGATAATTCATTTACTGCGGGATATATTTAAGGTTTGCAATGTATATATATTTTTGTTAACGCTTGCTTTCTACGGTATAAATAAAACTATCAGCTTTATAGTACCCGGCATTGAACTCTGCAGGCCGCTCTTCCTGGTCATAAACAAACCGCTTTCGGAAGAGTATCGGACTGCCCAGCGGCACCTGTAGCTTGTTGGCTATCTTGTCATCGGCGCCCATCGCCCTGATTTCTTCTTTTGACAGGGTGGCGATCATGCCATGTTCCAGTTCCAGCAGTTCATATAAAGGCCGGTTAAAATCATCATCTGGCTGTACCCCTATCCGCGGATGAAAGTAAGACACAAAATAAACAAAGGGCTCTTCCGGTCTGCCCCTTACCCGTTCCATCTTTAAAACCGGCTGATCTGGGGAAATGGTAAAAAAATCAGCTACCTGCTGCCCGGGAACTTCCCAGGATATATGCAGTTCAAAGTTTTTGATCGGTATGCCCCGCAGCCGCATTTCCTGTGAGAAGCTAAGCCAGTTGTTAGACTTAGAACTTACCGCACCAGTAGATACCTTTGTACCCGCCTTCTTTTTCCGTACCAGTAATCCTTCCAGTACCAGTTTATTGATCGCTATCCGCAGTGTAGTACGCGAGATGGAAAGCATTTCTGCCAAAGCCACTTCGTTTGGTATATTCTTACCGTTCTGGTATTGTTCTTCCGTAATCAGCTTTCGCAACAGATTTTCGGCCTGAACATGCAGGGGAACGGAGCTTTCGTGTTCTATACTGTAGCGCATATCAATGATCTGCACAAACGTAATTAATTTGTATCCGAATTATATGTATAAACATTATATGCAACAAATTTATTACAATGCAGTGTATCAATGCTGTTATACCTGCTCAATTATTTTTCAATGTATTTTGTTCTACTTATAAATTTTATATGTTTGTACATAATAACCAGATATAAATCCTAACACATTAATAACCACTGTTCCTATTGGTCTCTCATTTGAGCCTGAAAGCAGCAGCAGCAATTAACAAATGAACGTAAACACCGAAGCTCAAACCGGCAAAGAGGAAAAGCTACTTCGTAAAACGGAGCAGCACCTGATGCCTTCTCAATTATCTGACTCTAGACCTGAAAAAGAAGGATATAATATTTATCCTGTCTCACACCTGGAGGAAAACAAAATTTTTAATGGTTACGACTCTTTTACCGACTGGATCATCAGCCAAAAGACAGTGAGGATTGATGGCTATGCAGGTATTTTCTGGCAAGAAATTAAATTGGCCATTGCTGATGCGCTTTCGCAAAAAGGCGTATCGGTAAGCTGGACAGACACCGCAGACTTTTTGAAAGACAGTGAAGCACTTGATGTGCTGCTTAAACCCTTTCTAGGTACAGCAAATTCGGTATGGGGTACCAAATGTACTTTAGCGCTGGCAGACCTCTTTAATGCTGAACAGCTTGCTGCAGCTAAGCCGGACCAGCAAACCTCTGTGAGCATTCTGCTGGGCACCGGAGCCTCACTGGCCGACTGGGAAGGCGGACTGGCCTATATTGACCTGCCCAAAAACGAACTGCAGTTCAGGATGCGTGCCGGAACCATCAATAACCTTGGTTCAACTGCTGCTTTGGCCAATGCTCAACTTTACAAGCGCTTTTACTTTGTAGACTGGGTATTGCTGAACAACCATAAAAAAGCTATACTAAACCAGGTTGATGTGATGGCGGACGGACAATCGCCTTTTACCTTAAACTGGATGTACCAGCAAGATTTGGCAGATGCGCTAAATCATATTAGCAAATCTATTATACGCGTACGCCCATGGTTTGAACCGGGTGCCTGGGGAGGACAATGGATAAAGCAGCATATTGATGGTTTAAATAAAGATGTACCCAACTATGCCTGGTCTTTCGAACTCATTGTGCCCGAAAACGGGCTGGTATTTGAAAGCAGCGGCAACCTGCTGGAAGTATCTTTTGATACCCTGATGTTTTTGAATGGGGAACAGGTTTTGGGAAAACATGCGGAACACTTCGGGGATGAGTTCCCGATACGTTTCGACTTTCTGGATACCATTGCAGGGGGTAATTTATCGATACAATGCCACCCGGCTTTAAAATATATACAGGAACACTTTGGTGAAACGATTACGCAGGACGAGACTTATTATATCCTGGACTGTGAAGAAGATGCTACTGTTTACCTGGGTTTTCAGGAAGATATAGATCCCGCAGCCTTTAAAAATGTATTGGAGGAGAGCCAGGCAGAAGGAAAAGAAGTGGAGATTACCAAATATGTGCAGTCGCACCCCGCGAAAAAACATGACCTCTTCCTGATCCCTAATGGTACGGTACACAGCGCTGCCAAAGGTAACCTGGTACTGGAAATCAGTGCTACGCCTTATATTTTTACCTTTAAGATGTACGACTGGCTGAGGCTTGACCTTGATGGACAGCCGCGGCCCATCAATATAGACCATGCATTCAGCAACCTTGACTTTTCGCGCAAAGGAAAGCTTGTTCAGGAGCAGCTGATCTCGCAGCAACGGGTGATTGCAGAAGGATCGGACTGGCAGCTGGTTCATTTGGCGACGCATGCGGATCACTTCTATGATGTACACCGGATAGAGTTTGACGATACCCTTGAAGTAGAAACGCATAACGTTTGTCATGTGTTGATGCTGGTAGAAGGAGAAGCCATCCGTATTGAAACGGCTGACGGAACCGTACACCAGTATGCTTATGCGGAGACCTTTGTGGTACCTGCCGCAGCGGGCGCTTACAAGCTGAGCAACCTTGGGAAGAGCCGGGCCAAAGTCATTAAAGCATTCTTAAAATAATCAATAAGGCATTCTTATGCTAATCATTAAACCATTCCTAAATCATAGATATGGAAACTGAAAACTATCATTCTACCTCGGGAAAAAGCAGTACCTATCTGTACCTGGTCTGCCTGGTTGCCGCTTTGGGCGGCTTCCTGTTTGGATTTGACACCGCGGTGATTTCTGGCACGATTACCCTCGTAAAACATGACTTTATGCTGGATGCGGTGAGCGAAGGCTGGTTTGTAAGCTGTGCCCTGCTGGGCTGTATTATCGGGGTAAGCTGCTCAGGCAAACTGAGCGATCAGTACGGAAGGAAGATCGTGCTGATTTTATCGGCCATCCTCTTCCTCGCATCGGCTATTGGCTGTATGTTCTCCACCTCTTTTACTGCACTGATCATTTTCCGACTGATCGGGGGACTGGGTATCGGCGTAGCCTCTATGGTATCGCCCTTATACATTTCTGAATTTGCCCCTTCGCGTTTGCGGGGCATGATGGTGTCATTGTACCAGCTGGCACTGACCATCGGGATAGTGCTGGCTTATTTTTCAAATGCCTATCTGGCAGATCATACTCAGCTGAGTTATGACAGCCCGATGCTGACGCAGATTTTCTCATCTGAAGTATGGCGGGCCATGCTTGGCCTGGGTGCTTTACCGGCGGCAATCTTTTTAATAAGCTTGTTCCTGGTACCGGAATCTCCACGCTGGCTGATGCTGAACGGCAGAAAAGAGGAAGCCTTTAAAATCCTGGTGAGGATTGATGGTGAAACCGCCGCCCGAAAAGAAGTAATGGCCTTTGAGCAGCAGGGAGACGAAAACGATACGTCGATGAAGGAGCTGTTTACCCCAGTTTACCGTAAGGCTCTCTGGATTGGCCTGCTCCTGCCCTTTCTATCGCAGGTCTGCGGCATCAATGCGGTGATCTATTACGGCCCCCGTATCCTGGAACAGGCCGGCTTTACGCTAAACAATGCGTTGGGCGGACAAGTAACGATAGGGCTAGTGAATGTGGTGTTTACTTTCGTAGCCATTTTTACAATTGATAAATGGGGAAGGCGGCCACTGCTGCTTGTGGGCATAGCCGGGGCAGTGCTGTCACTGCTGATCATCGGTGTGCTGTTTGCCATGGGCATGACCTCTGGTCCCTGGATCTTATTATTTATCCTGGCATTTATAGCTTGTTTTGCCTTTTCTTTTGGCCCCGTATGCTGGGTAGTGGTAGGTGAGATTTTTCCGAATGCAATCAGGGGGAAAGCCATGGCACTTGCTACCTTATCCCTCTGGATAGGTAACTTCCTGGTAGGACAGCTTACCCCGCTGCTTTTGGACGGACTGGGCTCATCTTGGACCTTCTGGATCTTTGCTTTATGCTGCTCACCTGCCTTATGGCTTACCTGGAAAGTGATTCCGGAAACAAAGGGACGCTCATTGGAAGATATAGAAGCACACTGGAAAAGCGAACATCAACATGGACGTTAATCTATAAAGACACTTGTTAGCGCCTCGCTGAAAGAAGAGAAACACATTAAAGAACAACCTGAGAGAGATGGCCAACCTGTTAAGATCATCCAGACCTGCTCAGGTATTATAATACTATATTATGATGAAAATAAAATTATCACCACACAAAAACACAGTTATTACCAGCTGCCTGCTGCTGGCGGCCTTAGTGTCTGGCATCTCTGCACCCTGCAAAGCGCAGCAGCAAAATGTGCTGCAATATGTAGACCCGAATATCGGCACTGCCCATAGCAGGTGGTTCTTCTATACCCCGGCGGCAGTACCTTATGGTATGGCGAAGCTTGCCCCTTCTACCAACGGGCATTATGGAAATGCCTCTGGCTGGGAAGCTGTTGGCTACGATACGCGCCAGAACTCCATTGAGGGATTTGTGCATTTTCATGAATGGCAGGTTGGCGGCTTAAGCTATATGCCCACCACCGGAACACTGAAAACCAAACCTGGAGAGCTGGAAGGGACGAACACTGGATACCGCTCGGCCTTTGACCGCAAAAACGAAGTGGCCGAACCAGGTTACTATAAGGTACTACTGGGCGATTACGATATTACGGCCGAACTCACGGCTACAAAAAGGGTTGGCTTTCAGCGGTACCGCTTTCCGAAAAATGAAGCTTCACACATTATCCTCGATATTGGCAGCAAGCAGGGTGAAAGCGGCGAAGTGACCGATGCGAGCATCAGAATGACTGATGATACACATTTTGAAGGTTTTATTTTCACCTATCCAAAGTATGTAAAAATTTACGATCCTAAGGGTAAAGTAGCTCTTTATTTCTACGGAGAGCTGAGTAAAAAACCGGCAGACGTGACTGCGTTTTCTGCAAAAGGAATTCAGCCAAATACACCTACGGCACAGGGTACCGGTGCTGGACTTGCATTAAACTATCAAACAGCTGAAGGCGAAACCATAGAAGTGAAAACAGGCTTATCATACACTTCGATAGCCAATGCAAAGGGGAATTTCGCGGCAGAAGCAAGTAAGCTCACTTTTGAACAGGCAAGGAACAATGCCCGTAAAACCTGGCAGCAGGAACTGGGCAAAATCAACGTGCAGGGCAGCAACAAAGCCGATAAAATTAAATTCTATACCGGCCTGTTCCACGCCTTATTGGGAAGGGGCATTGCGAGTGACGTGAACGGTTCTTACCCTAAACACGGCGGGGAAATGGGTAAGCTGCCGGTGCAGAAAGCCGGACAGATGAAGGCAGAGTTTATCAATACCGACGCGATATGGGGCGGCTACTGGAACCTTACCCAGCTCTGGGCACTCAGCTATCCGGAATGGTATGGCAGTTTTGTAAATACCCAGTTGCAGCTGTACAAAGACCGTGGCTGGTTTGGAGACGGTATTGCCAACAGCGAATATATTTCTGGTGTGGGAACTAACTTTGTGGGACTGGCTATTGCTGCGGCTTATAACTCAGGCATCCGTAATTACGATACCGATTTAGCCTATAAAGCAGTGAAAGCGAACGATCTGAATTATCAGAACCGTATAATGGGCGCGGGCAAGCTGGATACCAAAGCTTTCCTGCAATATGGTTATGTACCGCACCTGGAACAAACTGGTCGCGATTTTGTAACTGATTCTGCAGGTTCAAACTTCTCTGGATCTCATACGCTGGAATATAGTTTTTCTGCCTTTGCAACCGCGCAGATGGCCAAAGTGATGGGTAAAACCAAAGATTATCAGGAGATGCTAAAGTATTCTAACGGATGGCGACAGCTACTGAACCCGCAGCATAAGCTGATGCAGCCGAAGCGTGCGGATGGAACATTTGTCGATAAATTTGACCCCTACCAGCCATGGCGGGGTTTCCAGGAAGGAAATGCGGTACAGTATACTTTTTATGTGCCGCAGAACCCGGCCGGACTGGTAGCAGCCATTGGTAAAGATAATTTTAACAAGCGTCTGGACAGTGTTTTTACCGTATCTGAGAAACTAGGCTTTGGCGGTGGCAAGCAGATCGATGCCTTTGCGGGGATCAATGCTATCTATAACCACGGAAACCAGCCTAACCTGCACATCAGCTGGTTGTTTAACTTTTCGGGACAACCCTGGCTAACGCAGAAATGGACCAGGATGATTGCAAAAGATTTTTACGGAACAGAACCTATTCATGGTTATGGTTACGGACAGGATGAAGATCAGGGGCAACTGGGTTCATGGTATGTGATGACCGCACTGGGACTGTTCGATGTGAAAGGACTGACCGATGCGCGTCCGATGATCCAGCTGGGCAGCCCGGTCTTTGATCAGGCAGACATTACCCTGGGGAATCAAAAAAAGCTGAGCATTATTACCAAAAACAATTCTGCGGAGAATATCTATGTTCAGTCGGCCGCCCTCAACGGCAAAACCCTCAACAATTGCTGGCTGTACCGTGATGAACTGATGAAAGGCGGTAAACTGGTTTTTACCATGGGAAACCAGCCGAATAAGAAATGGGGCACGGCCGTACCTCCGCCTTCGGCACAATAAAAGATTAGTATATTTCAATACCTAATATAACTTCATATCACTATTTTTAAAATCAATCATATTTATGAGTCCTGATATCAATCATATTTACGATTCCCATATAACCTTCGATCAATGAAAAGATTTTTTAGAAGTTCTCTACTGTTATTATCGCTGACATTAACTGCAGGGCATGGGCTTAGGGCCCAACAAGCCAATTTAGGAAAATATGTAAACACCTTTATCGGCAGCTATCCGCTTACTGATCCTAAGATTCTGGGTTATCAACTGCCCAGCGACTGGCGTTCATGGGCGGGCCTTACCTTTCCGGGAAGCTCTATGCCCAATGCCATGGTGCAGCTGAGCCCCATGACGGAATATGGTTCTGGTGCAGGCTATGAATACGAAGATGACATCATTTACGGTTTTACGCATACCAATAAAGGGCACTGGAACCTATGTAACCTGCCGCTGATGCCGGTTTGGGAGGATGGGATAGCGGAAGCCAAAGCAGTAATTGCCGCTTCGCACAATACCATTGAGGGCAAGGGGCGTAACCCTAAAGATTTCGGTTCCAGGTTTTCACATGAGCAGGAACATTCTTCCCCAGGCTTCTATCAGGTATACCTGGAAAACTACAAAGTAAAAGTAAGCCTTACCTCTACCCTGCGCTGCGGCTACCACAGGTATGATTTTACGGGTGCAACCGGCAGGCAGATCATTTTTGACCTGGGCCGTGCCAACAACCGGATTTCGGGCTGGGAGATTGAGCAGGAAGGAAAGAATATTTTAAAGGGCTTTCAGCAGACGGGTGAGCGTATTTATTTTTATGCAGTGCTGAATACGGATATCAGTTCAATTGAAAAAGATAACAATGCCAAATCTGGCGGCTATGCGCGAATTAAACTGGCAGATGGCAAGAAAGGCCCTGTTGAGGTTAAGATAGGGATTTCTTTTGTGAGTACCGAAAATGCTAAAGAAAACCTTGAAAAGGAAATCGGCACTCAATCGTTTGACAGCATCAGGCAGCAGGCGGCGCAGACCTGGGAGCAGGTATTGGCCAAAATCAAATTGAAGGGCGGCACTGAAAAACAAAAGCAGATGCTGTACTCCTGTTTGTACCGCTCGCTGTTATGGCCAGCCTTACGGAGTGATGTGAACGGACAGTTTACCGATATTAAAATGAAGCTGGCAAGCTCTAAGGATTTCAACTATTATACAGAGCCTTCTTTATGGGATACCTATCGCAACAAGGATGTGCTTTTAGGTCTGGTGTCGCCTAAAGTGGCACTGGATGTGATCAAGTCGATGAAAGATGTAGGTGATAAAACAGGCTTTATCCCTACCTTTTTCCATGGTGATCACGGTGCCTCTTCCATCGCGGGAGCTTACCTGCGGGGAATAGACAATTTTGATATCAAGGGTACTTATGCGATCCTGCTGAGAAATGCGAATGTTTCTCCCGGCGCCCGTCCGCATCTTGCAGAGTACATAGAAAAGGGATATATCTCTGATCCTGAGGTGGCACATCCTGAAGTGGAAACCAAAGCCAACGCTGGTGTGTCAAAAACGCTTGAATATTCTTACGATGATTATTCCCTGGCGCAGCTTGCAAAGAAACTGGGTGATACCGCGAACTACAGGATTTTGATGGCCAGATCAAAGAATTATAAGAACATGTTTGACCCTTCTACCCGGTTTATGCGTGGAAGACTGAAGAATGGCGACTGGATCAAACCCTTCGACCCACAGTTTCCGTATTACGAATATATGTACAGAGAGGCTAATGCCTGGCAGGTATCGTTTTATGCGCCACATGATATGAAAGGCCTGATTGAACTGTACGGGGGACCGGCAGGTTTTGAATCTAAGCTGGATTCATTGTTTACTTTGCCCTGGAACCCTAAGCATATTGCCAGAAATGTAGAAACCTTTATCGGTCAGTACTGCCATGGTAACCAGCCAGACCATGAAGCACCCTTTGCCTATACTTTTATCGGCAAGCCTGAAAAGACACAGCGGGTACTGGACAATATTATGAATAACCTCTATGGCATAGGCGACAAGGGCCTTGCACTGGCAGGGATGGACGATGCGGGGGAAATGTCTGCCTGGTACGTATTGAGTGCTACAGGGCTTTACACCTTTTCGGCTACCGACCCGGAGTACCTGGTTACGGCACCTTTGTTTGATGAAGTTAAATGGACCACCAATACGGGGAAAACGCTGACGGTGAGCAAACCTGGCAAAGGCAGGGGAATAACGGAGATTAAGGTGAATGGTAAAACAAATGCGGGTTACTTTGTATCACACGATCTGTTTAAGAATGGCGGAAAGGTAGAGGTACTGACAAAATAGGATTTGCTGCCTGTAGGGGCAGAAAACCTATTGTATACTTAATTCAGTAGATTGAACATCGGGCAATGGTAAACGGATCAGGATTTTCGTTCCCTTGCCCAGTTCACTCTCTATGCTGATACTGCCCTGCAGATCTTCAATCTGGGTTTTAACCATAAACAGCCCCATTCCTTTTCCATCGATGGTGGTATCAAAACGCTTATACAGACCGAAGATCTGATCGCCGTTTTTCTCCATATCAATTCCTTTACCGTTATCTTCAAAAGTTAACAGCAGCTGCCCATCTTCTATTTTATTAGATACGCGGATAAATGGATTATCATCTTTTCTGCGGTATTTGATACTATTGAGTGTGAGGTTATAAAACACACTATAAATATATCCCCTTACGGTAAGTAAAGTAGGCACCTGAAAATCATAATAAAACTGCACACATTCCTTCACCACCAGGTTATTAATACTGAAGGTAATTTCATCCATGAGCGCCTGAAAACTGACCACCTCTTTTTTGTAGTTGCGCGGGTCTTTTACCTGCAGGGTATGGTTAATATCTTTGATAATATTATCCATGGTGAGGATAGAGGTATTTAACCCCTGGATCAGTGAGGAGGCCTCCCCTCCTGTATCTACATCTTTCAGCAGCTCTGTAATACTGATGATATTGGCTAGCGGTGCCCGCAGGTTATGCGAAATCACATAGGTAAACTGCTCGAGGTTTCGGTTACGTTTGATCAGCTGATGGTTTTCCTGATCAAGGTTTAACAGCACCTGTGCTACATCAGTATAATCGATAATCACCCCTTCACATACTTCTTCACCGAGTACTGCATCATAGATCAGATAAGAATTGATCAGCAGCCTTACCCGCTCTCCATTCTTTTTGATGAGTGTATTCTCATAATTGCGCACGCGTCCCTCTTCCAGCAGGATGCTGAAAGTATCGTGAAGTTCCTGCTCAGATAAATAGAGCGAACCGATTTTTTTGCCGATCAGGTATTCTGGCGCATCATAGCCCAAAATAGCTGCAAAGGCCACATTGCAGGAACGGATTTTTCCATCTATGGTAGTACTGAACACGCCGGCAAGGTTTTGCTCGTATAAACGGGATTTTTCCTGCAGCTCATGTTCCAGCAGGCGGCGGTCGCGCAGTTTACCCAGCTGGTTATAGAGTATAAATGGAAGTTTCCATGGTTTCTCCTTCAGGATATAATCTGTGGCTCCGGCCTTTAACAGCTCAACCGCTTCTTCTTCTTTTTCTTCCCTGGTAGCAAAAATGAAAGGGATTTCTTCTTCAAGGGTCTGAACCAGCTTTAAAGCACTGTTGATAGAAACTTTATGCACGCCGTTTTCTGCCAGTACCAGATCTGGCCTAAATTGATGGAGCTGTTGTACATAACTCTCCCTGGTATGAACGGAAAAACATTCATACTCTTCAGAGAGTTCGTTTAATATATCCTGCAGTGCACCACCCAATTGTAGAGAGTACCGGAGGTAAAGTATCTTAGGTCTTTTATTCATTACTATCACTAGTCGTAATCAGCCGTACAAATATAAGATTTTCAACTATCAGAACAGTCGTAAACCCCGAAGAAACAGCCGTGTATTTAATCGAAAAAATTACTGCTCAAATTACGGGGGATTATTTTGCCCAGATTTCTGGCTCACAAGGGCCCCTGTCCGTTATTTGAGATTACAATATGGTATTAGCTACAAACAAGAAAACAATATAACACCCTTTTTAAGAATTATTTAGATGTATGATGTTTACGAATAAAGAAGGATTACCGCACTGATCAATATTTATTTATATTTAGTCTGTTGGCAATTATAGTACCAATAACCAGAGTTTTCATTTTCTTTGAAGAAGAATGCACCAAACGCACCAATATCGGGCTTTTTGTGAAAAAAATGCTGAATGGAGGCGTAATTCTAATCTGTAAACTTATAATTTGTTAATCTCAGATTGAGCAATCTTTGCAATAGTTGGTTAGGGATAACCACAAAAAAACCCCTGTACAAGGCCTGGTTAGATGCGCTGCACAGAGGTGGTGTTATAGTTTGAAAAAGGGTGGTGGTTTCTACTTGAATAATCCGCCTAATCCGCCGAGGTTACCCAGGCCTCCCAAAGAGCTCTGGATACTATCTGGGGTAATACTATGATCATTTGGATCATTAGCTTTCTTAGAGAATTGGTGCAGGATAGCAGGTAAAGCCGCAGCTATAGCACCGGTAACTGCTGGCGACAGACCAAATTTACTACCCAGGCTACCCAGCATACCACCTTCAATGGCACTGGTTACCGGACTACCTGATGTAGCACCGCTGCTGAGGGAGGAAAGCAATTCCCCGATACCTCCGCTGCCCTGCGCCTGCGCTTTGATACCATCATTGATATGTCCGGCAATATCATGATGAACCTCATCTTCGCGACCTGTTGGCAATGCAGCATTTACTTCTGGGTTGCCACCGATCTGGTCTTTGACCATTTTTAAAATTTCATCAAACATATCTTTATCTTTTAGTTGATTATTTGGGTTAAATACTGGCTGTAGGCATACCCTTCCTTGCCGTCTTCGGTACGGATGAGCGACCATAACTCATTTGGCCTGCTGAGTACAGTTACTGTAGCACCGTGTGCTGCTTTGGTAAGTATTTCCTGATCTGTACCGGGTCCTTTACGTACATTCAGGTTGGAAGAAGTAGTAGAAACTGTTGCCCTTGTACCTGAAGCAGCCGACGCATCGATATTCAGGACCAGGTCGCCACTACGGAAATCAGGATCTATCCTGTTATAGGTATCCCATAAAGAATCTTTCAATGCCCCGCTGTTCGTTCTGCCATCGATATATAAAACATTATCCTGTTCTCTAACCTGCAGGTTTTCGATACTGCCGGCTTTAGCTGCAGATATGATTGCTGCGTATTTTTCTTCTAATGCCATGATTATTTAATAATAGTTAGGTTATTATTGATCTTTTTCGGGTGTAATGCATTGAGCGACATCATCAGCTGCTGTAATTTCTCACGTGTGATCTCTCCTGTAAGATTGATCTCACCGTTCATCACTTCTGCTTTTACTCCGGGGAAATCCTTAACTGCATCAACGGTGTTTTTAGATAAGGTATCATCTTCTGCTATAACTACTGGTGCAGTTTGTGCCACCGTATCTGTTACTGTTACGGTAGTATCTGTGCTTTCTGTAGTTTTAGTTTTGCTTTTACAAGCTGGCAGCTGCATGGCTGTAAGTATCAGCGCTGAAAATAGGAGCGGTTTCAAAAATCGTTTTTTCATAGGTTTGTCTTGTTTTTAAAATGAGAACATGCTTATGGCCGTGTAGGCTGCGGTTGTACAGGGTTGCCTTTACCCGACTGATTGGGTGTGCCCCTATCTGTGCCTTTGAGCAGATTGATACCGAAAATGATCAGCAGCAATACAGCAAGTACCAGAATAATTTGTAGAATCCTTTTTTTCATAAACATAACCGAACAACTATCAGGGCGGGTAAAGGTTTAAAAAATATGGGCTTACATTACGCCCTGAGGGAATATCCCATACAAAGAAAATCCCTGCTCCAAGAGAAAGCAGGGATTTTAACAACCCTGGATGATCAGAAAATCAGGATAAGCTCTTAAAAGCCGTACATCCCGCCTGAAACGCTGATCTGCTCTCCCGTGATCCAGGCAGCTTGCCCCTGCGACCAAGCGGCGTTTTGGAAACTTTTACAATAAACCCAATATATTTGTATACATCTCCTTCCTGTAAAAAGTATTGTCGTTTTCGAAGTTTCTTAGGCTTGAAATGAACCATTAATAACTCCTTGTTGCTCTCTAAGTTTGTCCCAAATCTTCTGGTATTTGGGAAAGATAACTACCTGCTTTGATTTCAATATCTATGCGCTATTGCAAGCTTCATTCATGTTCACTATATTTGAATGTTCATGATTCATGAACCGATTTTATGTCTGAACAAAAGATATTATATACTGCGTTGGATAAACTCCAGGAACTAACACGTCTCGAATATACTGTATCACATACACAGTATATCTCAGCCGGGCATGAGATTGATGCATTGATCTCCATTGGCACGGGTAAAAAGCTTAGAAAGTTTAACGTCGAAGTGAAAAATGAACTTCGCAGTGCGCAACTCCCCCGCATTTTGCACCAGTTAAATCTGATCAAGGGTTATGCACCACTGATCATCAGTCAATACATACCCAAACCACTAAAACAGGAACTCAAATCTCAGGGTGTAAATTATCTGGAAGCGGCAGGTAACGCTTTTATCCGAACGGAAGATTTATTTGTTTATATTAATGATCAGCCTGTTACAGAAACCAGGCTTGCGGCGGAGGGAAAGCTCTGGAATCCTACCGGCTTAAAATTTCTTTTTGCTATTTTACAATTCCCTGAACTGATCAATCAGCCTTACCGGGCAATTGCGCAATCTTCTGATATCGCACTTGGAGCAGTTGGTGCGCTGATCAGTGAACTGGAAGCCGAAGGGTTTTCAAAAACAGGAAGCTCAGGCGAAAACAAAAATTTCAAATTTATTGAACAAGAGGACAGGCTAATTCAGAAATGGACAGAATTATTCAGGGCTGTTCTTCGTCCAAAACTCCTTAAAGGTACTTACCGTTTCATGCACCAGGAAAATTTCAGAGATTGGAAGAATATTGAACAGGGAGATTTTTTATGGGGCGCTGAACCAGCCGGAGCATTATTGACAAATTATCTTTCTCCAGAGAAGCTTACCATTTATTCCGAAGTCAGCCCGTCTCAACTAATGAAGCAACTTAAACTAATACCTGACAAAAATGGACCGGTGGAAATTATGGAGCAGTTTTGGACCATCCCATATGAGCCCAATGAGATTGTCAGGACGGTACCCTCCTTATTGGCATATGCAGAATTAATCACTAGCTTTGATAGTCGCTGTCATGAAACAGCACTACGGATAAAGCAAAGATATCTTGAAAAATAAACCTTCGATCGAACCAGAAATAATCTCCATGCTCAAAGAAATGGAGTTGATATTTGCTGGTTTCGGGGTAGATTTTTATATAGTAGGTGCCACTGCCCGTAATTACCACCTTTCAGCATCAGAGGAAGCTACTGCATTAAGAAAAACGGATGATGTTGATCTGGCCATTTTACTCAATGATGCAGGGCAGTTCAATTCGATAAAGGCGAAACTGATTGAATCTAGAAAATTTACGGCTCACCCTACAGAGCATATTAAATTATTTTATGAAGAAAGAATTGAAGTAGATCTACTTCCTTTTGGAAAAATTGAAGCCAGTAATGGCATGGTGTTTTTACAACCTCCGAATAGCTTTTCACTTAGTATGCCTGGTTTCAAAGAGGTCTATCCATTTGTTGAAGAAATTACATCTTGTTCAACAGCTTACTCACGTGGCTTTCATCTGTTAACCCAAATTCTGATGCAATTTGCTTTAAACCGAATCTGCCGCTATCCAGTCTCTGCTTAATTAAACTTCCCCTGTAGTTACCTATATAGTCTCGTATAGTCATACCAGCATTTTTTTTAAAGTACTGGCCCATGTAATCCTTCGTGAAATTGAAATGATCAGCCATCACCTGTGCTTTTAACTTGTCAGGATAATATATATGTTTATGTATGTAGCAGAATACAGCTTGCATATCTCTTGATCTATGTTCGTTAGATCTTATTTCTGGCATATTACGTTGTAGAATATGTGCCAGCGTTAGCACTTGCATCCAAATAAGCTCTTCATTTCGCAGTACATCCTTCTTCAGGGTTATAATTACGTCAAAAATTCTACTAATGCTAAGCTGATCTTCATCAGTGAAAACAAAACCTGATAAATGTGTCTCCCTGCTTTTAATGAGGTATTCTAAATGACGAAGACCTGAATTAAACACTCCTTCAGCTTGATGAATGTATAGCTCAGTAAATTTGAGATATACAAAGTGTGTTGTGCTTTCTATTTCAAAATAGTGCTCCTCTTCAGGACCTAATAAAAACACAGTCCCTTCTTTATATTTAATAGAATTGGAATTTATAATGTGGTTGCCTGCACCGCTTTTTATATAGATAACCTCATAATGATTGTGGTTATGTAAGGGATGCTCCCAATGTGACACTTCAAATTCAGAAATGATAAGGGGTGCAAATTGCTTATATCTTTTCATAGAATAATACAAATTTAACATAGTTTATTACAAAAAGGACCAGGATTCTTCTGCTGATCTTTGAAAAATCAAGAAAAACAGACCTGATTGGTTAGGCTGTATTGATATTCCAGATTTTATAATAAACAAACATGACAAATAACAAAACAGCAATTGTAGTCGGCGCCAATGGTGTAATAGGCACTAATCTTATAACTTACTTAGAAGGATTAAATGATTGGAATATTGTAGGCCTCTCGCGCCGTGGCGGACAAAACACCAGCAAAACAACATATATTTCTGTTGATCTGCTTAATGAGGAAGATTGCAGAAAGAAATTAACACCCCTTAATAACATTACACATATTTTTTATGCTGCTTATCAAGACAAACCTACCTGGGCCGAATTAGTTGAGCCTAATCTCAAAATGCTTGTCAATGTATTAACTATCATAGAGTGTGTTGCTCCAAGTTTGCAACATGTAAGCCTGATGCAGGGATACAAAGTATATGGCGCCCACTATGGCCCCTTTAAAACTCCTGCCAAAGAAACCGATGGCTTGCACATGCCTCCGGAGTTTAATGTAGACCAGCAACAATTCCTGGAAAAGCAACAGGCAGGAAAGAATTGGACCTGGTCTGCAATACGACCATCGGTTGTGGGTGGTACTGCCTTAGGAAATCCAATGAACCTTGTAATGGTAATAGCTATTTACGCTACGATATCTAAGGAACTGGGATTACCTCTTCGCTTTCCGGGAAAGCCAGGCGCTTATGATAAATTGATGGATCTTACAGATTCTGGCTTACTGGCCAAAGCAACGGTTTGGGCAGCCACAAATTCTCTTTGTGCTAACCAGGCTTTCAACATTACCAATGGTGATCTAATTCGCTGGAATGAATTATGGCCTAAAATTGCGAACTACTTTGGGATGGAAGTAGCCCCACCGTTACACATGCCTCTGCAAACTATCATGAGCGATAAAGCTTCTGTTTGGGCAAGTATCCAGCAGAAATATGCCTTAGAAAGACATAGCTATGAAAATGTGTCATCCTGGGCATTTGGCGACTTTGTATTTTCATGGGACTATGATTTTTTTTCTGATGGTAGCAAAGCAAGAAGGTTAGGTTTTCATGAGTATATAGAAACAGAAAAAATGTTCTTTGATCAGTTTGATGAACTCAAGAAGCTCAGAGTTATCCCTGGATTTTAACAGCAGAATTATAATATTACCCCCCCATCACAAATTATTGTATTATGAACCCGTAAATGATTCTTCATAAAATTATAGACCATGCGCTGCATCTACTCTCAAATACTCAATGACCGTTTCAGATTTTTTCTTTAATTCCCCTTTTTTATCGGGCGTATGGCTAATATTTATCACACTGATATAGCTAACTGGATCACCCGGACACTCATAGATACGCAAAGTTGAATACTCATTTGATGAATCATCAGCCTGGGGAAAGTCTTTCAGGGATATTGCATTACCGGTATTTAAGTTTCTTATTATTTGCTCCGGATCGGTGACGGTTTTCAGCTTTCCCTCTATATCCCGTTCTTCCATCCACTGATCATTATGTTCAGAGAACGGGGTTGTTGCTCTTCCTGAAAGGGCAAAGAGGATAGGCAATCCAATAATAATCAAAGCTTCAATTACCCAGACCACCCATAAAAAAGTACCAGAAACAGTATTATGTTTCAGGGAAAAAGTACCAGCATCATTTAAGCTTAGCATTGCCTGAAAAAGAAGCTGGGGATGTGTAAAAATATACCAGAAACCTGTGAGGTTAAAAGAAGAACGCACCCACATTCCACCCCCCATAGTGCTTTCAGATTCAGACATCAGAGATACAAATAATGACCATTGGCAATACCAGGCTAAAATGCCGCATAATACTGCCAGCATGAACTCATATTTTGTATTTCTGATCTTCCCCGCCCCAATTGCAATGAAAACCCCTCCGCCAATTCCAAATCCGAGCCCTACAGCAATAAAAAAGTTTAGATAAATAAAGGGGATAAACCATTGCAAGGCAATATAAATAATACTAAGGATGACCGTGATCAGGAATGACGTGACCAGTGAAATAAATATGCCTTTAACGGGTGCTTTACCTGACGGCTTATAGTATAAATGTTCCATAGCATGTTGTTGAGCTATAAAGCTAATTATATTTTGAATTGTCTGCGATTGGTTTGTTACTTATTGCGCAATAAAAAAACTGACACAGGCCAGTTTTTTAATAGTTTGAATATTTCTGCCCGTTTGGCAGTTTACTTCTGATTGCTTAATTACGTATTCCTACCCTATTTCTTTTAAGATTTCCAGGCATGAAGTAACCGCCTGATTATAACAATCTCGGCCACATGGTAAGCGTTATGGTCTGCGATCTGCAAGGCTTCGCGCAAAAGGGTTTGCCCATCTCCATGTGCGAATGGTGTATATAAATCACCGTTACGCATCAAGTCAATAAAGGCTTCCAGGTCTGCCTGAAAAGCCTGCACACTTGCATCAAAAGCATCCTTGTCTTTTGGGGCAAGTTCTTTTGGCCAATAGTCGGCCGGCCAGTTTAGCGCTTGATAATTGGGATTTTGGCAAAAATCAAGCATGTCTGCCTGGGCTATTCTAAGATGCTCAATTAATTGCCAAATGCTGTACGGTAAGTTGTGTGGTCTTTCGCCCAACAGGTTTACAGGTAAGTCAGCTATCACATCATTAAATCCTACGTGTGCACCACCGCCTCTTAAGAGTTTTTCTAATTCTTTTATTAAAGAGTCATTTCCGTTTTCCATAACTGTTTTGAGTTAACCCATCAGGGGATGTTTTTTTATTAGCTTATATTTTCCATCAGTAAGGTAATATTTAATGATTTCTAATAACCAGCTAATTGATTATAATTTCATACTAATAACGTATCATCTGGATGAATATTGATCCTTCTAATTTTATTTAAATCTTTTAACCCTTTATTATAAATTATGGTAGCTATTTGTCTATACGGTAAAGAATGGATAAGTCCATACAACACCTGCCTACCAGAGCTACCGATTATACAATTAAGTTTCTAAAATACAACAGAATTAGGAGATAATTGAATTATTCATACTTTAGCATAAATTTAAATTAACTCTCTCAAATGATTTTCTCTTCTACTGGTACGCCGGCACGACAGGTCGAAATAGATCTGTTACGCATAATTGCTGCACTAATTGTTTTTGTTTACCATTACACAGATTCATTCAACTTTTTTTCTAACATCGTTCCTGGCAATCTATTTATAGGCCAATACCTCAGATATGGATATATGGGTGTAATGTTGTTTTTTGTGATAAGTGGTTATGTAGTTACTATGTCTACCATGAAGAAGAATATCTCTGAATTTATTACTTCACGGATAGTGCGCCTTTATCCTATATTTTGGCTGAGTTGTATAATAGCAGCACTATTACCGCGCGTTTTTCCACATGTACATCCCTATCTGCCATATCCTTCTATCAAAGCTTTCCTTTTGAATTTAACCATGGTACCTACAGCATTCAGGACGGTGATGATAAATCCAGTTTTCTGGTCGCTGTTGGAAGAGGTACATTTCTATTTAATAATTTCACTGATTATCACATTCAAATTATGGCCAAAAGTTTTAAGTGTTATCAGCATTTGGATCGGAATATATGCTTTTCAGCTTTTATTAGGTTGGGGCAGAAGTGACGAACAGATTGGAATTTTAGTTCCCAAACATAGTCTGTATTTCATAGCCGGAATACTTTTTTATCTATTGCAATGCAAACAGTTTGCCCAATGGAATGTGACAGTATTACTGATAGTAACCTTTTTGTTAACTATTCCGGTAGCACGTAATCTTGCTGATTTTACCAACAGGTTTTTCACAGGTCCACATATGGTTAGCTTTTATGGATACATCATTATCAACTCCACTATTTTCGCGATATTCTGGTTAATTGCTGAGAAGCGGTTTTCTATAAAATCTAATAAGATAATTATGAAACTTGGCGACCTGACATATCCGTTTTATTTGATACATCTATATGGTTTAGGTTTATACTGGTATTTAAGAGATAAAGTTCAAAGTCAATTGCTATTATTAATGATAATGTTGCTTGCTATCAGTGCATCTTATTTAATCAACAGATTTTATGAGAAGCCATTAACCAGATTTATCAAAAAGCTTAAATATAAATCTGTGGGTGTAACTGATATAAAAGCCAGCAATAATGATCAACCCATAATGGAAATTGATGCTGATAGTTCAACAAAAGTAACTGGTTCATTTTGAAACGATAACCTACTACCTTTAACTACTTAATCACCGGAACAGTGCTTTTAAAATCCAGCAGAATTTGAGTTAAAGACCAATATATAGACTCGCCAAGAAAAAAGAACACCTGGATGCGGCAATGATCTGGTGCGGTTTTTGAGAAGTTGAGGCTTTATATAATCTCATATTTCCGTTTATTTTATGCTGATACTCCTAAACAAATCCGTCAACAAATCTTTGACCCCTTCATTTTTCTTAAACTTGGTTACCAGGCCCGCAATGTCAAGCTATGCTCCGAAAATTTGAGAAAAACTATAGCTTTCATATCAGAAAGTAAGAAGTAATGCAGAATACACTATCCTAAATGTTAACCGGGGTTACTTCACCCCTTCTAAAAATAATTGAATGGAATTTTATATCAACAAAAAGAAGTCCGCCAGAATTCTTTATATCTACTATGCTATATTTATAGTTTTTGCTGCAGTGCTATTATTTAGCTCAGGACTAGTTACCGACACGGTTAGCTTAAAAGGAATTGTGATTTCCTCTATCTCTATCGTAATCTTGGTTATTGTACTTATTAAGGCTCAGATTGCACGTAGAGATACGAGCCCAATGATTAAGCTGGAACCCGAAGGACTTACCTCCAGAACCACCCCGATGAGTAAAGCCGCTGGTGTAATTAGATGGGAAGATATTACTGATATAAACATTGTTGAATTGACCGGCGACACCCTGGTAAGCCTGTCGGTAAAGAACGCTCCGCAATACATGGATAAACTACGTAAGAAGATGCCAGCCTTCGCCTTAAAGGATATTGTGGATCAAGATGGAATTTTAACCTTAAATCTTAGTGCTTCAGAACTTGATTTTGATGCAGCAATATTGTTTAATCACATTACTACCTATGCTAAGCAGCAAACATTTTAATATCTCAGACTAATGAGGTAATTAAAAAAAACAGTCATTACTCAAATATAAACTTCGATTAGATATAATTTGCCCTTCTTTCACTAAATTATAGTTGGAGTTTGCAAGAAAACCACCAATTTAATTTTGCTACAGGCATAATCAGCTAATCAACAACCAAATAATGGCTCAATTATAAGCCATGATATCCACATATAGTAAATTTATATAACAAGGCTTTACCAGTACGTTAGCTAATCATAAACATTGCTGCAACATAACCTCATTTTAACACCATTTAACCACAATACCTTAATTATTTCTTAAACCAGGCCGGGTCTTCTGTTAATAACGCGAGGGTAATTTCGCGTCAAATTAACTAGACAAACAATGTTCAAAAATTTACTTAAATCGATCCCCTTACTTTTATTATTCTTACTATGCCTGTTCCGACCCTCGGTTATACAGGCCCAAACCTCTCAAGCCGGTATTACAGGAACTATTCTTGATGACAAGAAAGCTCCTATACCTGGAGCTTCTGTTCGGGTGCGCAATGAAGCTACCGGATTTACTACAGTTACGGTAACAAACCAAAAAGGAGAATACAATTTTAAACAACTTCCTTTAGGCGGTCCATACACAATTGATGTAACCTATATGGGTTATGCTGCACAAAAAAGAAGTGGTTATACACTTAACCTGAGCGACCTGTTGCAATTAAATATACAGTTGCAGGAAACTAACAACACGCTTAATGCAGTTGAAGTGAAGGGCAATAGTATGAAAAACAACATTCCTAACCTTGGTGCTTCTACCTCGGTTAATGCCCGGAACATTCAGAAGCTGCCGGTTAACGGACGTAACTTTACTTCCCTTATAGATCTTTCTCCTTTAAGTCGTGGTGGAAGTGTTTCTGGCCAGCTGGCAACTTCTACCAACTATACCATTGACGGGATGAGTGCTAAAAACCCCACTTTTGGCGGTACCGCAGCACCAAGCTCTCCTTACTCTATCTCTATAGAAGCAGTACGTGAATTTAAAGTGGTAACCAACCAGTATGATGTAACTTATGGCCGTAGCGGTGGTGGTACGATCAATACAGCTACCAAATCGGGTACCAACACAATTAGTGGAAGTGCCTTCACTTTTATAAGGGCAGATGAATTATCGTCTAAATATGATACCCGCGGTAATAAACGCGATGTGCCTTTTTCTACGTATCAGTATGGTTTCTCGCTCGGCGGACCAATTATTAAAGATAAAGCGCACTTCTTTATAGCTTTCGACAATCAACGTGACTCAAGACCATTGCAGATTGCAGATATTCAAAGCCCTGCAGATGAAGTTCGTTACGGTATTAGCCAGGCTAACTTAGACCGCTTTGTAGATATTGGCAGCACTAAATACGGATTGGCAAGCACACCACAAGTTGGCTCATTTGATAAAAAGGAAAAAACAACGGCAGTGTATGCACGACTGGATTTCCAGCTGAACTCGAAAAGCTTGTTAACTGTAAGCAACAATTACATTTACGATTTAAACAACCAGAACATAGGCGACAATACTGCTATTACAGTGTTCGAAACCTATGGAACAACCAGAAACAAAAGCAACAGTACGCTGGCTACCCTGCGTTCAACTTTATCGCCTAGTTTTACCAACGAATTAAAGTTCCAGCAAATGTCTTCCTCGTTAGAGAGTCTTCCCGGCGATCAGATGCCACAGGGAAATGCAACCCTGCCAAGGGCAATTGTATCTAACGTTACCTCTGCTGTAGGCGGCAGCAACCTGAATACTTCGCTGCAGCTGGGCGGACAGCGTTATGCTCCTGAATATTTCTTCAGTAATATCTCTCAGTTAACGGATAACCTGTACTACAACACAGACAAGATTAACTTCACCTTTGGTACCGACCTGATGTATACCCACATGAACTCCAGATATGGTAGTGAGGTGAACGGTCGTTTCTACTTTACCGGACTGGATAACTTTAACAACCTTTTACCGGACCGTTATGCAAGGGAAATTCCATTGGTTGAAGATCCAAGCGTAAAACAAAACTTTATCAATACCGGTATATATGCGCAGATGCAGACTAAACTGGCCAAAGGTTTAGAGATGATGGCAGGCGTAAGAGCAGATTATACCAACTACTTAAACAAGCCTAACTTTAATCAGGTTGTGTTTAACGATCTTGGCTTAAGAACGGATCATTCCCTAACTACTTTTCAAATACAGCCACGCGTACAGTTTACCCTGGATGTGAATGAAGAGCATAAAGATATTATCCGTTTAGGTGCTGGTATTTTTGGTTCAGACATTTTGAACTATACCATGATCAACAATATGGTGTTTGATGGAACAAAACTGGCTGCCGTTGATATTACACGCCCAAATACTGGTCCTAACCTGGTTCCGGTTCCTAATTTCCCGCTTTACCGCGATAATCCTTCTGCATCACCAGGTACAGAATTATTTAACATCCCGGGTGTATCTAAACTATCAACAATCAATTTAAACCGCGAAGATGTTAAGATCCCGGTTGTATATAAAGCTAACTTCTCTTACAACCGCTTTATTACCGAACGCTTGAGATTGGGCGTAAGTGCTTACCTAACTATGGCACGTAACAACTACATGTATACGGATGCGAATATGGTTGATAATCCTTATTTCACCCTCTCTAACGAAGGTAACCGTGGGGTATATGTACCAGCATCTACTATTGTAACCAGAAATGGTGCGGCAGACTGGACAAAAGGTCGTAAAACAGAAAACGTTGGCCGTGTGCTTGCTTTAAACAGTGATGGTAAAGTAAACCAGTATGCCTTTGTATTTGATGGTACCTTCCGTTACTGGAAAGATGGTGAAGTTTCATTTAGCTACACCTACAACAATACCAGAGACAATACTTCTTACAATGGTAACGTGGCCAACTCGGCAACATTATCTGTACCGGTTAAAGATGATCCACGTGATTTAAGCCACATGACTGCTTCAGACAATCAGTTCCGTAATAAGATTGTATTCTATGGTACCCTGCCAAGCTTATACGGCTTTAGCGTTGGTTTCCGTTACTCGGGTATTGGCGGTACAAGATATTCTCTACTTGCCGGAGGAAACGTAAATGGCGACTTTGTTGCCACGAATGACCTTGCTTATGTGTTTGACCCTAACAATCCATCGGTACCGCAGGCTACCAGAACTGCAATTCAAACTTTGTTAGACAATCCAAATGTAAGTTCTAGCCTGAAAGATTATGTACGTAAAAGCTTTGGTAAGGTAGCAGAAAGAAACGGTGGTGTGAATGGTTTCTACGGACAGTGGGACATCCGCGTAGCTAAACGCTTTAAGACTTTTAACAAGCAATACATTGAGTTTTCTGGCGATTTATTTAACGTGGCCAACTTGTTGAATAAAAACAGAGGGGTAAGTAAAAACCTTGGCGCTACCAATATCTATGCGTTAAACGGTTTCAATACAACTACTAACAATTATAACTACACTGTTAATGCAAATGCCGGTGTTGTTGTGCCAGGCGGTAACCCTTACCAGTTTCAACTGGGCTTACGTTACGGCTTTTAACTATACGATATAACAATCTATGAAATACTTAAATACAATGCTGCTGTGCCTTGCCCTTACCGGGGCTAAGGCACAGTCTGTTGCTGTACCAGCACAGAAAAATATACAGTCGCCCCAGGTTGATAAGAATGGTGCGGTAACCTTCCGGTTTTTAGCGCCGAATGCGCAGAAGGCAATGTTGATTATGGACGATGCCAAACCAAGGCCCATGACTAAAGATACTGCTGGCGTTTGGAGCTTTACAGAAACCTTTGCACCGGATATTTACCGGTACACCTTTTCAATTGATGGTAATGTACTGCCTGATCCGAATAACCCAGACATTAAGCCCCTGTTTAAACGGGCATTGGGCCAGAGCCTGGTGCAGGTGCATGGGCCATCTACCCTGAGCTGGGAACTGAATGATGTACCTCATGGTGTTTTAAGTCAGCATTTCTTCAAATCAAAATTGATTGGCGATAACCGCGACATCAGGGTATATACCCCACCGGGATATAATCCTAATCGTAAAGAGCCCTATCCGGTGCTGTACCTTTTTCATGGCTTAACGGACGAAACCAGTGCATGGGTAACTGCAGGTCGCGAGAACATTATTATGGACAATCTGATTGCCCAGGGTAAGGCGAAACCAATGATCATTATCAACACGCTTGGTTATGGTGCTCCTGAAATGTTTGATCCCGCTACGGGACAGCGTACGAAGGAGGCTTATCAAAAAAATGAAAAGCTTTTTGTTGAAGCATTATTAACTGAGGTAATACCAATGGTAGAAGGTTTGTACCATGTAGGAAAAACCAAAAGCTACCGTGCGGTTGCGGGCCTGTCTATGGGCGGCGGACAATCATTGGATGTAGGTTTTAATCATGCTGATATGTTTGACTATATGGGCGCCTTTAGTCCTGCAGTAATTCTTTTGGATCCGGATTGGGATAAGGCTTTCCCTAATCTGAATGAGGCTGTAAATAAAAAACTAAAGCTGGCCTGGATTGCCATAGGTAAAGATGATTACCTGGCTCCCCTGGACCGCAAGTTTATTGACTGGCTTAAAGCTAAAAACATTGCACACCAATACAAAGAATCTGAAGGTGTACACAGTTACCAGGTTTGGCGCCGTTACCTGACGGAATTTGCACCCTTACTTTTTAAATAGACTGCAATACCTACAATACTGCCAGTTGAGTGAATTGGCTTTCAAATCGCACATGCGGAGAATAACGTGTATATTCTCCGCATAAAATGCGGAGAATATATTGATATGCGGAGAATAACGCGTATATTAGACGCATAACATGCGGAGATTAATATGTATATCCATCAGTTACCTCAATGGCCACAATTTACCTGGGATGAAAAAACCCTTTTACCAATATTAGGTAAGGTTAGATACCTGCAGGGAAAACTATTTGGTAAAATGGAAGGAATAGGGTTTGAGATACAAAACGAAGCTTCCTTGCAAACGCTTACAAAAGATGTTTTAAAAACCAGTGAGATTGAGGGCGAAATTCTCAATCCAGACCAGGTTCGCTCCTCTATCGCAAGAAAATTAGGGCTTGAAATTGCCGGCCTTGTGCCATCAGATCGAAATGTTGATGGTGTTGTGGAAATGATGCTCGATGCTACTCAAAAATATGATAATGAATTAAGCGTAGAACGTTTATTTGGCTGGCATTCGTCATTGTTCCCGGCAGGGCGTAGCGGCATGTATAAAATCGTTGTTGGTAATTGGCGAGACAATGATAAAAAAGATCCAATGCAGGTTGTATCAGGGGCAATGGGTAAAGAGAAAGTACATTATCAAGCTCCTGATTCCGATATATTATCCTCAGAAATGGAATCGTTTTTAGAATGGTTTAATAGCATTAACGAGATTGATCCGGTATTAAAAGCAGGAATAGCTCATTTGTGGTTTGTTACAATCCACCCCTTTGATGATGGTAACGGGCGGATCGCACGGGCAGTTACAGATATGCAACTGGCAAGGGCCGACAGTAGCACACAGCGCTTTTACAGTATGTCGGCACAAATACAACTGGAACGGAATAAGTATTATGAAATATTAGAAAGCACTCAAAAAGGAACAATTGACATTACACCATGGCTGTACTGGTTTCTGGACTGTTTTGGCCGCGCATTATCCACTACCGATGAAACACTTGCCAAGGTGTTATTTAAGGCCAGGATGTGGGAGCATTTGAATAAGCTTACACTGAATGACCGTCAGAAGTTGATGCTTAATAAATTACTTGATAGTTTTGACGGGAAATTAAATTCATCCAAATGGGCAAAGATTGCAAAATGCTCGCAGGATACAGCCGGACGTGACATTCAGGTCTTGCTTGATCAGCATATTTTAATTAAAGAAGAAGCTGGTGGTAGAAGTACAAGCTATATCTTAAACGAGCAGTTTGAGAAGAACGAATAAGGGCTGAACCCTCATTTAAAGTTGAACCTTTAAAGGATCAGCTGTTTTTTAAATAAAAGGTGAATAGATCGGTATTTGAAAAGTCTGAAAATCCTGCATGGCGTAACAGTGTTACTAACTGTCCGCGATGATAAGTAGAATGATTTACCATATGGGGTACTGTTTTTCTAAACTCCATAGTGCTTACTTCCCCATTTGGTTTAATAATATTAACCTCTTTATTATAATCCTCTGCGGGTAATTCATTAATAAGATCTTTTAGGTCATCAGAGGCTTTTTTCCAAATAGCTATCAGTTCAGCTTTGCTGCCATTAAACAGGCTTGAGAGGTAGGTAGGCTCAGGAACGTTTGTCCAGAAGTCTATCCAGATCTTTTTAGCACTAACCATATGAATTGCGGTTTCCCTGATACTACTAAAGCTGCTTGCCGTAACCTGATTCCACTGTTCATCATTAATTTGCGTTAACCATCCGATAGCAATTTCATCTGCCCAGTTGATGTAATTGGTTAATTCAATAAAGTAATCTTTTAAAAAGACGGACTGTGAAAGGGTATTGTCCTGAGCCGGACCGGTTGTAAGTGTTGTCATAATCAGAATTATTTTATGACTCAAAGGTAGATATGCCCTGCGCTACACAGCAACCGATGAACGTCCAAAAAGTATGGCTAAACGTTCAAACTTTCTTGCTGATACTGTTTTGGAGTAACGCCATAAGCTTGTTTGAAAGACTGTATGAAACTTGATAAACTTTCATATCCGAGTTCCATGTAGATTTCGCCCACCTTTGACCCGCTATTTTTAAGCATCTGCGCTGCAATTTGCATACGTTGCTCCAGTAACCACTTTTGAGGGGAAGTACCGAATATTTTTGCAAAATTCCTTTTGAATGATGAAAGGCTCATGTTGCATAAAAATGCCAGTTCCTCTACAGTAGTTCCGGTACAGATATTAGCGGTTGCCGCCTGCCTGATCAGCATATCTGCATTTGCCGTATTATTGGCATATTGAAGTTTATTGACAGCATCGGGATAACAGCCACTTACATAAACCAGTAGCTCTTCAAGTTTCACCTTTTGTAATTCTACAGATAACGACTGTCCGGATGCCAGAATGATGCCAAGAGAATCTATAAAATTTACCAGAAAAGGATCCTTATCAAATACCAGGAAGGGCTCCTGCTGGTATTGTTGACTACCAGATGTGTGTGACCGGGGATGGCGTACAAAAAAATCAGTAAGCAGTTGATTATCGAAAACAAATAAAATACTTCTGTACAGACCGCCAGTTGCTGCAATCTTTTCACTCATCAAGCAGTTTCCGGCGGTAAGCAACAGAAATTGATGTGGGTTAATACTTACATGTTTACCGGCATACTGAACAGTTTTAGCGCCTTCCAGCAAGAAGCTAAACATGTTTTGGTGTAATGTGATTTTGGAATTGCCCGTAGCTACACCAGAATTATACTGAATAATGGAAACCTCTCTTGGTAGGTTAAGAGATGGATCTTGCGTATTTGCTGGAGATACCGGCTTTTTCATTTATTAATTGATGAATCTGTTTAGCGATTTCCAGATTAGCTCTTCTGTTTAAAAATTTCTGCGCGATGAGCTCTTCCCCATGAACGTAATTCTGTCATTACATTTTTTAAAGTTCGGCCATGAGCTGTAATGGCATATTCTACCCGTAGAGGGAATGAATTGATAACCGTTCGGCTAACCAACTGATTCACCTCAAGATCTTTTAACTCTTTTGACAACGTTTTATCTGTAATGCCCGGAATCTCACGGGCAATCTCATTAAACCGCTTACTGCCAAAAGATACCGCAATGATAATAGGAATCTTCCAGCGGCCATGCAAAGCATCCAGGGCATCTTTTACTGGCATAATCCACTCTCCGCAATCTCCTTTCAGCGTGCTTTGCTGTGTGATATCTGTTTTGCCCATATGCGTTACTTTACTATTGGATAGCACTTTCCAAAGTGGAAGTACTATCGATTGGATAGCAAATATGGATAAATTTGATGAGTATAAAAAAAATATAAAATGATAGAAGCTAAAGGATATGCTGCCCAAAATTCAGGCAGCGGATTAGAACGTTGGGAATTTCAAAGAAGAACGCCACGGCCACATGATGTATTGATAGAGATTTTATTCTGTGGCGTTTGCCATACTGATCTCCATATGATTAATAGTGATTGGGGACCAGGCATATTTCCGATGGTGCCGGGTCATGAAATTGTGGGGCGGATAATTGAAATTGGAACTGAGGTAACAAAATTTGACATTGGCGACCATGCGGGTGTCGGTGTGATGGTTGATTCATGTGGAACCTGTGCTGACTGCCAGGCGCAACTGGAACAGTTTTGTTCGGTAAGCCCGGTACAGACGTATGGTAGCAAAGGTCATGATGGACTGACAACTTATGGGGGCTACTCTAATATTATTGTAGTGGACGAAAAATTTACCCATCGGATATCAGACAAACTTAATCTGGCAGCCGCCGCACCTCTTTTATGCGCGGGAATTACTACCTACTCGCCATTAAGGCATTGGAATGTTGGTAAAGGTCATCAATTAGCAGTAGTAGGTTTAGGAGGACTTGGACATATGGCTGTTAAGTTTGGTATTGCCCTGGGTGCTGAAGTTACTGTACTCAGCACTTCAGAATCGAAAAGGGAAGATGCAAAAACACTTGGTGCGCACAATTTTGTAGTAACGTCTGATTCACAGGAGCTGGATAAAGTAAGAGGTAAGTTTGACTTTATTCTGGATACAGTATCTGCTAAACACGATTTAAACCTATATATCTCTTTGCTTAAAACTGGCGGTGTACACATTTGTGTTGGAATTCCAAGTGAGCCGTTTACCCTCTCTCCTTTTTCGTTGCCTAACGGAAATAAGGTTGTTGCCGGTTCGGGTGCAGGTGGCCTGGCAGAAACGCAGGAGATGTTAGATTTTTGTGCAGCACATGGTATTGTTTCTGAAATTGAATTGATTGATATCAAAAACATTCATCCTGCCTTTGAACGCATGGCCAAAGGTGATGTAAGGTATCGCTTCGTGATTGATATGTCCACACTTGTATAGGTATTAAAATCACAGATCCATCATACCTGATATACCTCTCTCAATTCAATGATGATTAATAAACCATTTACTGTAACAAAATGTCGTGATTAAATATCTAATGTGCAATACATTAAAAATTAACGACAATCATAATGATTAACAAATTCTGGAGATTCTTCCGCTGGATATTGATCTTATCAGCAACTTATTGGCTACTCACCACAATATATTTTGGTTACACTAACGTTGATGAAAAAAAGGGTATTTACACCTTTTACTGGTCTGGTTTAAATGCGCTCTTTATAAAAGATAAAGATTTTGGAATTGAGCGCAATAAGGCGGTAGAGACAAAGCTAGTCGGACCAGATGGACCATATATTATCGGCAATGAATGCTTCTTCATTGATGAGCATAGCAAGATTAAAAAAAGCACAATACTGCCCGGGCAAACAATTTTAGTACAAGTTGCCAATCCTGGCATCCATAAATTTACGGTAAAGCTGAAAACCGCTTACAAGAATGAGGAACACCTATACAATATGCCAAAAAAGCTAATTGCTATCTCTGATATTGAAGGTAACTTTACAGGTTTCTACAGCTTTTTATTGGCAAACAAAGTAATAGATAAAGATTGCAACTGGATTTATGGCTCCGGACACTTGGTTTTAAATGGCGATTTTGTAGACCGGGGAAATCAGGTGAGCCAGGTTTTATGGTTAATCTACAAACTGGAACAGCAAGCAGAAGAAGCCGGAGGAAAAGTACATTACATTTTAGGTAACCACGAGATCATGATGATGCAGGGCAATGCATCTTATGCAGATTATAAATATCGTGCAGCGGCCAGACTGGTTAGTAATAATACTAACTGGGAAAGTGCCACTAAATTTCTCTATTCTCCACAAAGCGAACTGGGAAAATGGCTTCGTACAAAGAACATTATTGAACGGATTGGGACTACAATCTTTGTACACGCCGGACTCAACAGCCAGCACGCTGCATCAAAGATGGATATGGATACCTTTAACCAGATTGCACGAAAACATTATGGCGCATCCTTCCAGAAAAAATATAACAATCCCAAAGAACGGCTTACGTTAAACTCTATTACGGGACCTTATTGGGACAGGAGCCTGGCCATGGACCTTAAAAATAAGCTGATGTATCTTCTTCACGGGATTGATGTGAAAGCAACTACACAAGACGAACTGAATAACATTCTGGCCTATTATCAGGCCTCCCGGATTGTGATTGGCCATTCTGTAGTGGGTGATATCCGGGCAGATTACCAGGGAAAGGTGATTAAGATTGACCTGAAGCATGGCCAGACGATGAACTCTGGGCAGACCAAGGGAATCTTATTTGAGCATAACCATATCTTCAAACTTGACGGCAAGGGATATAAGGCTGACCTTTGATTTCTTTAGCTTTTTATAAAGCTGAGACATAAAAAGGGCGGTATCTCTAAAAATACCGCCCTTTGTTATCTCTTTATTTTTTAATCAGATCGTACAGCTCATCCAGCTTAGGAGAAAGTACAATTTCTATCCTCCTGTTGGTGCTTCTTCCCTCTGGGGTAGCATTTGTACCCAGTGGCTGAAACTCTCCCTTTCCAGTAGCCGTTAAGCGGATGCCTGCTACCTTTTCAGTTTCTGTAAGGAACCTTACTACAGATGTAGAGCGAAGTACGCTCAGGTCCCAGTTATCTTTGATCTGCCCCAGGTTATTGATTTTTTGTGAATCGGTATGCCCTTCTACTGCGATAAATATCTCAGGCTGTGTTTTAAGCACTTTGGCCAGCTGGCTCAATGCCTGCTTACCCTTGTCATCAATAATAATACTGCCGGAAGGGAACAGTAATTTATCAGTTAATGAAACATATACTTTACCATTTTTCATTTCAACAGTAAGCCCATTCTCGGTAAAACCTAGTAAAGCCTTCTGTAATTTATCTTTTAACTGCGTAGATGCCTCATCACGTTTCTTTAAAATATCTTCTACTTCTTTTAAACGCTGCTCGCGCTTTTTAAGATCGTCAGACAGTTTACTGATTTCAGTACTGCTCTTGCTTCTTAATGTAGAGTAATTGCCATCTGCCTCCTTATACTTGCCTTCCATCTCATTCAGTTTGCCATATAGATCTGCAGTATCCTGTTTTAGCTTAGCCACAGTTTTCTCAAGGCTTTGCGCACTCTGCTGAGAACCGTTCCAGCCCACATTCAACGAATCTTGCTTTGCAAGTAAAGCCTTATACTTTTTTGGAGACAATACCACACATGAGCTAAAAGCGCTAAGCAATAACCCAAGTGCCAGAAATAAACTAAGATTTTTCATAATTATTCTACTATGGCTTTTTTGAGGAACTGTACAAACGGATATACACCTGTAAAAGCCTGCTTTAATTGATTGTTGATAGTTGGTTTTAATAATTCCTTATCCGTGATAGGAAAGGTTGCAATATAACTTTTAAGCTTTAGCAATTCTATCTGTGGATGGTTTGCATCATACCCTTTAGGTGCTTTTTTAAGTGTATCTTCTGTACTTAATTGATAAAGCTCCTTAAATGCGGACGCTTCGATAATCTCAAGAAACTCTGACGTGTTATAATCTATCTCTTCGCGGATGCTTTTAAGGTGCGAAGCCTCTGGCATCCAGTATCCGGCAGCAAAGAAAGATTTACCTGGCTGCAGGTGCAGATAATACTCGGGACTGCTATCCTTGTTCTGCTTAAACGAGATACCAAAGTTATTTTTGTACGGCGCTTTATTTTTGCTGAAGCGGACATCTCTGTAAATACGCATCACACATTTTTTTGCCTGTGTTTCTAAAGGAAAGGTAGGGTCGGCAGCGGCCAGCAGCGGGATCAGTTCTTCTACAAAAGAAATTACATCTGCTTTGGCTTCTTCAAACAATGCTTTGTGCTCAGCAAACCACTCCCTGTTATTATTTTCTGCTACAGCGGTTAAAAAGTCAAGTGTTTCTTTCTTAATCATGGTTGATCGTAATGGGCATTATAACTTATTTTTGGAGAGAGCCAGTGTAACAGGATTACCCTTGAATAGCGGTAATTAAAAGGTGCCAGGATAAAACATCCGCTGAATATTACACCTACATACAGCCATAGGGAATCAAACTCCAGGTTGCCGCCAGAAAAAATATAAGTAAGCATACCTACCGTAATCATCTCTATTACATTCATGGCATAACTTACATACATGGAAGCATAGAAATAACCTGGTTCTATTTCGTAGCGCTGACCGCAATGGCTGCAGATATCATTAGTGCGCTGTACGTTCATTCCATATAAAGTACCCGTAAAAATATCGCCCCTGCGGCAGTGCGGGCACTTTCCATTTACAAGGGCAAATAATTTTGTGGTTTTCTTCATTAAGCCCCGGGCAATTTTAGGTGTTTTGTGAACTGCGCTGTACCTTATATTTTTTATACCATAAAAAACCTAAGCCAGCTATAAGCAGATAAGGGATTGCCATCAGGTAAATAACACCCTGGTTAATGCCTTTAGCCTGCGTATTTCCGTTCTTTACACCCTGCTCAGCATTAATGGTACACATTGCACACTGTGCCGAAGCGGTATTGCTGCCTCCAGCTGCCAGGAGCGACAGCATCAGGAAAAATATATATAATGCTTTTTTCATCTTTACGCTTGTTTTGCAGCTCCCTTAAAGAACCTGTTACAAATATAAATTATTAAACGTTTAAAAATTTACCAGCGCATACGCGGAGTGTAAAATTTAACGCTCTACCGAGGTTTAAAAATTGTAATAAGGTGAGATCATCAGATACACGATTACTCCCGTTACGGCTACATACAGCCATACCGGATATGCCCAGCGTACAATCTTTTTATGACGCTCAATTTGCATACTAAAGCCGCGCAGAAAGCTGATCAGGATTAGCGGCAGAACTACTATAGCCAGCAGAATATGTGTAATAAGGATAACGTAGTAGACAATCCTGGTAGCCCCTACAGCTGCGGTTTCTGCGGCCGACAATACCCCATTATGATCAATATCGCCAAAGCGCGTATCTTTCTCATATAAATGGAACAGGATGTAAAACACCAGGAACAAAGCTGAGAGGATAAAGGTGATGACGTTGGTTACCTTATGTGCCTGGATATTTTTCCTCTTGATAAAGATGAGTGATAAAATAAGCAGAACAGAACAAGCCGCATTGATACCCCCGATTATATGAGGTAACAGATAGATGAATGATGGTCTTGGTTCTGGTGGTGGTACCACTTTAAGGATAACTACTACGGTTAATACTACTGCCGTTACTATCCAGATAAGGCGTAAAAAGAATTTGTCGTTGATATTCATTGTGTGTATGTATACTTTAAATGGCGGGGGTAAAAATGCATTTACCTGCCGTCGTCCATATTGCGCAGTTCTTCGGTAATGAGCACCTTGATCTCATCATCAAGCTTGGTAAGTGCTTCCTGGTTGGTGGCATCATAATACCCCCTGATGCGGTGTTTGGTATCCAGCAGTACAAACAGGTTGCTATAGATAAACTTGGTTTCGCCCTTAACCTGTTCCTGGTGCGCATCTATAAAAAGACCTTTGTTGATCCAGTTGTATACCATGGTACTGTCTCCGGTAAGGAAATCCCATTTACCAGCTTTAGCCTGCAGTTTTGTGGCATAAGGTAACAGCTGCGCAGGCCTGTCATGCACAGGGTCTATACTCAATGCGGCAAAGTTGATAATCCGGTTTCTGCCATAGGTATTAACGAACACTTTCATCGCCTTATTGGCAAATTCAACAGCATAATTGTTACCCTTGGTATAGAAGAGGTTTAAGACCATGATTTTGCCTTTATAACTGTTCCAGTTTAAAGTATCGGCCTGCTGGTTGATAAAACTGAAGTTGGGCAGCTCATGATACAACGTATCTGGTATTTGCCTGCCCCTTTTGGTATGGAAGGTTTTGGCCACCACTTTAGGGCCAAAGAAAGGGAGGGGTTTATACCGGTTTTTACCCTGATGAACTAGTTCATAATATAAAAATCCTGGTACCGCTAAAATGGCTACCAGGATTGTTACTTTTTTTATTGAAGTAAAGTTCATGAATTAATTATTCATATGCAGATGTAAAAACCCACCCTCAATTAACATCAGTGTGATAAAGTATGCGATAAAGATGAATGCCAGACCCAGCGAAAGCTGTAAGCCTCTTTTTTCAAATTTAAGGTGCATAAAGAATGCTACAATATAATAAGCCTTTAACAGGGTTAATAGAATATACGCAACGTTACCTGCAGATTGTGGAACCATACCCTTTGGCAAGATTACCAAAGCGATGATGAATTCTACAACAGTTATCCCCAGAAGGATAAAAAATACCTGCCAGATCTTTGCTTTGCTCAGACCAGCATGCTCATCATGTCCATGCTCGCCATGTGCATGTACATCTGTATTGTGTGTGTTATGTTCAGACATAATATTTTGATTGGAAAAATTAAACTAAATAGAAGAAGGTAAATACAAATACCCACACTAAATCTACAAAGTGCCAGTATAATCCTACTTTTTCTACCATTAAATAATGACCTCTTTTTTCGAAGGTACCATTGATAGTCATGAAAAGGATAATGATATTTAACAACACCCCTGTAAATACGTGGAATCCGTGGAAACCAGTAATAGTGAAGAACAGGTTAGCAAACTGCTGTGCCGAAACTTCTGATACCGGGCCAACAAAGAACTCTTTTAATTTCTCTGGTTCTGGAATAGTTCCCCACCAGAAACCTTCATGGTGTAAATGTGACCACTCTAAGGCCTGACAGCCTAAGAACATGAAACCACCGATAATTGTAGCAATCATCCATCCTACTACTTCTTTCTTAGAACGTCTGTGACCAGCCTCTACTGCCAGTACCATAGTTACAGAACTCATGATCAGGATGAAGGTCATTATACCCACAAATACTAATGGCGCTCCTGAGTCTATAACACCAGGAATCGATTGAAATACCAAATCCGGATCAGGCCAGGTAAATTTTGAGAAACGTTGTGCTCCGTAGTATACCAATAATGAAGAGAATGTAAATGCATCAGATAGCAAGAAAAACCACATCATTATTTTACCATACTCTACCGACCACGGTGAACGGCCGCCACTCCACGGAGTAGTTTTTACCTGATCTAATTGTGATAATGAATCCATTTTAAAAATTGTAATAGTTTGTTAATAGTCTAACTGTTCAAAAGTAAAAAAACATAGAGATATATCCATAATATATCTATAAAATGCCAAAATATAGAGGCAATTTCAATACGGTATACCGCCGTTTCTGGTGAAACCTTAGTATATGTTCCCCAAAGGCTGTTCAAGATAATACAAAGTCCGGCAAAAATATGGATTAAGTGCATTCCAGAAACAATATAAATAACAGAGATAGCTGCATTGTTATTAACCAATGTAGCACCGGTTCTGTACAGAGCCGACCAGGCCTCTACCTGCATATATCCAAATGCAACACCCAATACCAGCGTTAGCCATAGAAACGCCTGCTGCACCTTAAAGTTTTGTTTACGTACAGCTTTTGCTGCAAAAAATAAACAAACACTGCTTAATATCAATAATGCGGTGCTGTATTCGAATGCTGCCGGCAAAACCAGTCCGTGGCCCTTACCTTTTGAAGCTGCAAACACGATATAATAACTTGTAAATCCCCCAAACATAATAGTAGAGGATACTACAAACAGCCATAAAATAAATTTTTTGGCTTTTGAAGAAGCTTCAACACGCTGGTTAACTTCTTCCTGCTTTAGTGTGTGTACCATATAAACCTATTTCCCTATAAAATCTAACAATAATATTAATTGTACCAATGGTATATAAAAGAAGGAGCAGAACATTACCTTTCTGGCACTCTCTATATCTAACTTAACCAGCAGCTGCCAGGCATACCAGGTAAATAATAACCCTGCAGCTACAGACACTCCTGCTATATAATAACCACCAAAATGATAAATGGTAGGCATTAAGCTTACCGGTATTAAAATAACCGTACTCAGAAAAATAAACCAGGCCGTAACCTTATCTTTTTTTTTGGTAGGCAATAACCTGAAACCTGCTTTTTTATAATCATCGTCCAGCACCCATGCAATAGCCCAGAAATGCGGGAACTGCCATACAAACTGCACCAGAAACAAAATACCGGCAATTTCATAATCAACGGGTAAGAAATGACGGATGTGACCCAGGGCGGCTAGATAACCGATTAGCGGTGGCAGGGCACCTGGTATGGCACCTACAAATACCGCTATGGGCGATTTGCGCTTTAAGGGTGTATAAACAAAGGCATATAATAAAATGGAGAATACAGATAGCAGACCAGTCTCGAGGTTTAGCTTGCCCAGCAACCATGTGCCCAGCATACCCATAATCAGTCCCATTACCAGTCCCTGCCCGGTAGTCATCCTGCCGGCAGGCATTGGACGGTCTTTAGTCCGCGTCATTAACTTATCCAGGTCTACCTCAATAATCTCATTGAAACAGTTTGCTGCTGCAGTAACCAGAAATCCGCCAGTAATTAAAATAGCCCAGTTACCCCAGTCAATTGAAGGCACCTCGCCCCTGGCAACCTGCATCCTGGAACCAATCAAAAAGGTGATTGAAGCCGAAAACACAACCAGAAAAGTGAGCCTGAATTTTATAAGTTTAGATAAGTCTGAGAAAAATAACTTCAATTCCTTTTGTTTAATTATTGATTATACGTGTTTGTTCTGTAAACCAGGAGGCAGAGATAAAACTGCAGGGTAAACAAAACGGTTGAGAACACTAAATGTATTACCTGTGAAAACGGCGGCAGCGCAAAGTTAGACAATATTAATCCACTTGCAATCTGAATTAATAAAACTAGTACAATAGAATTTGCCAGTCGCAGTTCGGTTGCCTTGCCCCCGAATTTATTCATCACCAGCTGGTAGGCAAATACATTGATAAAGGCTACCAGAATAGCCAGATCGCGGTGATAAGTGAATACCTCTCCTATCCTGGCCACCCAGGTATTCCGCTGCTGATACAAAAGTGATTTGGCAACTGCATCTATGGCTTCCCTAACTTCGGTACCAAGTGTAGTCTGCAAAAACGTTAATACCACAGCCAGTACAATAAGGCAGCGCAGCATGGTAAGCTTAGACATGATAACTGTAGGCTCTTTATACAGGCTGGTACTATAGTAATAGGTATATACCAATATGGCCAGCATAACCAGCGCAAGCAGCATATGCACAGTAACTATCCAGGCCAGCAGATTGGTAGACACTACAATAGAGCCCAGCCAGGCCTGAAAGCCTACCACGATAATATTGAGGATGCTAAGCGCAATAATGCGCTTGGCAGATCTCCTGAACACGAAGGAGTAAATTACTAATGCCAGTAACAGGAAACCCGTTATAGCGCCGGTTAAACGGTTAATATATTCTGTCCAGGTTTTTGCTACATTGAAAGTTTCTGGCAGGGTGATCGACTGATCATGACGGATACTATCGGCCAGGTTCTTTTTACCCATCCTATCGAGCAACTTCGCAAACTTCTCGTTTTTTGCAAGTCTGCCGGCAACATACTTAGCCTTATAATCTTTTGGCAGCTGATCTACAGATGTTGGTGGGATATACTGATCGAAGCATTTTGGCCAATCAGGACAACCCATTCCAGACCCAGTGCTGCGTACTACACCACCGGCAACGATAAGGATTAACGTTACTATAATAGTGATGAGGTTGAGCCTGATAAATCTACTTTCAGATTTAGGAACCATGAATGTATGGGTTAAAAAAAATGAGGTTACTGTGCTAAGTAAACTTAGCCAGATAACCTCATTTAAATCTTATATGTTATTAATGAAACTTCGGATGAGCTTTATCTGGAGCATTTACTGCATCCCACTCTCTTTGAATTCTTTCAGATTCAGCATTTCCTTCAAAGTCATGTGGCATATTTGAAGCCATAGTCTGTGAATAAGGAATAGTTTGAGGAATGAAATCCTGCTCTGCTCCTGGCTTGCTGTAATCATATGGCCAACGGTAAACTGTTGGAATTTCTCCTGGCCAGTTACCATGTAAGTGCTCAACTGGTGTAGTCCACTCTAATGTGTTAGACTCCCATGGGTTCTGAACTGCTTTTTTACCAAAGAAGATAGAATAGAAGAAGTTGAACAGGAAGGCTACCTGAGCAAGGGCAGCAACAATTGCCGACCAGGTTACAAAGATATTTACCGTAACCCATTTCTGCATAAATTCAAATTCAGTAAATGCATAGTAACGTCTTGGTACACCGTCAAGTCCTAAGAAGTGAAGCGGGAAGAATACCAGGTAAGCACAGATAAAAGTAACCCAGAAGTGCAGGTAACCTAATTTGGCGTTCATCATTCTTCCGAACATTTTAGGATACCAGTGATAAACACCGGCAAGCATACCAAAGATAGCTGCAGACCCCATTACAAGGTGGAAGTGGGCAACTACGAAGTAAGTATCGTGTAAGTTGATATCCAGGGAAGCGTTACCTAAGAAGATACCAGTTAAACCACCTGAGATAAAGAAGGAAACCATACCGATTGCGCAAAGCATTGCAGGGGTGAACCTGATATTACCGCGCCATAATGTAGCCAGGTAATTGAATGTTTTTACTGCAGATGGTACAGCGATAATCAATGTGGTGATCATAAACACACCGCCAAGTAATGGGTTCATACCCGTTACAAACATGTGGTGACCCCATACAATGAATGATAGTATAGTAATCCCGATCAGTGAATAAACCATTGCATGGTATCCAAAGATTGGTTTTCTTGAGTTTACAGAGATAACTTCTGATGAGATACCCAGTGCCGGCATAATTACGATATATACCTCAGGGTGACCTAAGAACCAGAATAAATGCTGCCATAAGATTGGTGAACCACCTTCATTTGGCAATACCTGTGTACCCATAACAATATCAGACAGGTAGAAACTTGTACCAAAACTACGGTCAAAGATCAGGAATACCACACCTGCTACTAATACAGGGAAAGATAAGATACCTAGGATTGCAGTAAGGAAGAAAGCCCAGATAGTTAAAGGCATTTTCCAAAGGTCCATACCTTTAGTACGCATGTTTAATACAGTACTTACATAGTTGATACCACCCATTAATTGTGAAGCCACAAATATGAACATACTTACCAGCCACAAAGTCATACCCAAACCAGAGCCTGGAATAGCTTTTGGTAAGGCAGATAATGGTGGATAAACTGTCCATCCTGCACTGGCAGGTCCCGATTCGATAAAGAATGAAGCCATCATGATTACACAAGCTGTAAAGAACATCCAGTAAGAAAGCATGTTCATAAACGGTGATGCCATATCGCGCACACCCAGCTGTAATGGAATAAGGAGGTTACTAAAGGTACCGCTCAGTCCGGCAGTCAATACAAAGAATACCATGATGGTACCATGTATAGTTACCAGTGCCAGGTAAAACTCTGGTTTAATACGTCCCCCTTCAGCCCATTTACCTAAGAAAGTTTCAAGGATTGGAAAGCTTTGATCTGGCCATGCAAGCTGAATACGGAATAAGATAGATAATCCCATTGCTATTACCGCCATAACGATACCAGTTATTAAAAACTGTTTAGCGATCATCTTGTGATCCTGGCTAAAGATGTACTTCGTTATAAAAGATTGTTCGTGATGACCATGAGCGTGATCGTCATGGTGATCGTTGTTATGTGTATCGTGTAATGTTATAGTTGACATAATGCGCTATTCCAGTATAATTATTATTTTGAAGCCGGTTTATTCATTGCTACCGCAGAAGAATCTTTTGCAGCAGTAGCTGTGCTGTCAGCTGCGGGTGCCGCTGCTCCGGCTGCTGCTGGTTCTGCTTCCAATGGCAGATTAAATTGTTTCCTTAAATCATTGTTGATGATTTTAGGCTGTTTAACAACCCATGCATCGTATTCTGCCTGAGATACAACCCTAACAACTTTTTTCATGTTATAGTGACCAGATCCGCAGATTTTTGCACAATAAAACAAGAACTGAAATGCCGGATCATTTACTTTAACCTGCATATCAGCAGTAGTGATAGTTGGTGTAAATTCAAAGTAAGAAGTCATACCTGGTACAGTGTTCAGCTGAACCCTGAAGTGAGGCATATAAAAACTGTGCAGTACATCTTTACTTGTCAGGATTAACCTTACCGGTCTGTTAACAGGGATTACCATTTCATCTGCCCTTTGGTCGTCAAGGTTGTTTTTATCCTTGAAATCCATACCCAGTGAGTTGGTTCCGGTAATCAGTTTGTAGTTTTTTGTACCTACCACACCATCAGCACCTGCATAACGGATATCCCAGGCAAACTGCTGAGAAGTGATCTCAATGCTCAATGGTTTGTTGTTAGGGTCTTCAATTTTATAGAAGATTGATCTCCAGGTAAGGAAACCCATTAAAACCAATACCGTTAAAACTAATGCCGGAACGATAGTCCAGATACGCTCTAAAGCATTGTTGTGTGGATAGTAGTATGCTTTTCTTTCACCAGAGTGTTTGTAGATAAAAGAGAATATGAACAATACGATGTGCGTACCGATAAATACGATAGTAGTAAGGATCAGCGTGATGTTAAACATCTGGTCGATTTTCTTACCATGCTCTGAAGCGGCATCCGGAAGGATCATGCTGCCATGAACAGTATATTCAAAATATACACCGTACAATCCTACAATCAGGAACAGTATAAACAACACAGCGTTAACTGTATCCCAGTTGATACCTGATTTTTTATCCTGAGCCTCACGGGTCAGTTCATATACCCTGATTGCTTTTCCAACGATTGCTATGAATAAACAACCCAGTAAAAATAACAGGACATAAAATGTTGCCGATTTATATATCGAAGACATGTCGATAGGTTTTGCGGCTGTAGCGGCAGCACCAGCGGCGGCTTCTTGTGCAAAAGCGCTGGTACTTGCAAACACAGTAAGAAGTACTGCCAGGGCCGTTGTTGTCTTATTGCTAATAAATTTTCTTAACCTCATTTTCTTAAACGTAGTACGATATACTTCTACTATACTATTAATCTCTATACTCTTTCTAATCCAATCAACTACAAATGGTGATTTAAACTTTCCTCTAACAGAGGGTGGTTCTTTGCAATTAATGGTTTCTTGCTTAATGCAGTCAACACTGTAAAGGTAAACAAGCCTACAAAACCAATAGCTATACCTATTTCAGGAATTCCAAATCCCGGATGCTCTTCTACAGTACCTGGCATAATCATCTGGTAGTAATCTACCCAATGGCCTAACAATACTACGATAGATACACCAAGAAGAATATTTTCCTGTCTCTTGTTATCACGGTCCATCAGTAACAGTACCGGAGATAAGAAGTTAAGTACCAGGTTCAGGAAGAACCAGAACTTGTAATATTCAAAACGTTTCCAAAAATACACAGTTTCTTCCGGCATGTTGGCATAATAGATCAACATAAATTGAGCAAACCATACATAGGTCCAGAAAATAGAGAAACCAAAGATGAACTGGCCCAGGTTATGCAGGTGGCTGTTATTAACCCATTGCATATAACCTGCTTTTCTCAGCAGGATAATGATGATGGCCATAGTTGCCAGACTGCTTACCCACATTGCTGCGAAGTTGTACCAGCCAAACATAGTAGAGAACCAGTGAGCTTCTAAAGACATCACGGTATCAAATGCAAATATTGGTGTAGTGAAACCATAAATTACAAGGAAGATACATGAGTATTTAAAACTCTTGGTATATGAATTTAAACCACCTTCTAAATCTTCATTGTTCGATAATTTCGACAGTAATAAAGAGAAGAAGCAATAGATACCTAAAAAGATTACCTGACGGCCCATAAAGAAGGGTACGTTAAGGAAAGCTGATTTACCATCAATCAGGCTATCATAGTTCTCGCTTGATTTATCTGTTAATCCCGGAGCATTCCAGTGGTGGTATAAATTGTGTGTGTATAAACCTAAACCGATAATAACGATTAAGATAACTACGGCTATAGGTAATGTTTTTGCCATTGCCTGCGGTACACGTAGTATAGATGCAGACCATCCGGCCTGTGCTACAAACTGAACAGCAAGAAAGAATGTACCCGACATACAAACGCATGCAAAGTAATATGCCATTAATAATAGATTGGCGAAAGTGCGCTCGTGAAGTTCAGGAGTGATAAAACCATAAGCAATTGCCAGCACGCCAATGACGATACCTACAAGGCTTAAAGTTTTAGCTTTTCCTGTAAACTCAAACTGCTCAGTTAAATTATAATTGTGAGTTCCCATTTATATCTGCTTTTCTATTGTATTTGTTGTAATTGTTGAACATACATCACCACTTTCCATCTTTGATCTGGTGTAAGCTGTGAAGCATGAGATCCCATGTTATTTAAACCATACATGATAGTATGATAGATTTTCCCTTCAGAAAGATCTTTCATTAAACCACCACGCGATGATGCTGCATCACCATGGTAAGCAGGTACGCCGGTAAATTTCTCAATCTGTACCAGGTGACCTTTTCCATCACCTTTTTCACCGTGACACGGACCGCAGAATACAGTGAAGTATTTCTTGCCCGACAGCAGGTTTTGTGGTGACTTTGCCAATGGGTTCTTTAAGTTCAACCCTGCAGCTTCGTAGCCTTCTTTAGTATTTGCATACTCATATTTTACAAACCCGATAGGATCAGTATTTGGAGGTGGAGTCTGGTTTGTTAATCCGTCTGCAAAATTCTTATTTGCCCTGTTTGGCTTATAAGCAATATTGTCATACATATTCCTTGCATACTCTAATCCTCTGCTTTCTTTACCCCTGCATGCAGATAGCGATGCAACAGCTGTCAGAACAACAAATGAGGCCAGAACTATTTTATTCTTATTCATAGCTAATATACTTCCTTTCATTGTGCTTAACTTCAATAGCACCAGCGTCTTTTAATAATCCATCAATTTTGCTGTGGTCTGCATTTGCCTGGGCATCAACAGCGATAATAAATCTATCATCAGTAGCTCTCAGGTCCATCACCCTTGGTGCTCTTCCAGGGAAGAGGTGGGTAGATGCATAATAAGATCCTACTAAACCAAATGCAGTGAACAAAATTGTCAGCTCGAACATAATTGGAATAAAATCTGGCAAAGCGAATGATGGCTTACCCCCGATGTTATTCCTCCAGTCTACTACTGAAGTAAGGTAGATCAGCGCGAAAGCTGAAACCGTTCCTGTAATCCCGCAGAAAAATGCAAGGATATCCAATCTTGACCTTTTAATCCCTAGTTTGGCTTCGATGCCGTGGATAGGCATTGGCGTATAAACATCATGGATCTTGATGTTATTCTCCTGTAACTTTTCAATGCCATGCAGCATTTCGTCCGGATCGCCGAAACTGCCTAAAATATATTTGATATTACTCATTGTTATATTTTTGCGTATTCTTCTTGTTTAACACTATCAAATTTCTCTAAAGATTCTACGTATTCTTTTACGTATACTTTATCCAGGTGGCCATCTTTAATCTGTGCCATCTTAGCCTGCTCACTAGAGGTTTTAAGCAATAACTTCACCTCTGCAATTGCAATTGAAGGCAATACCCTCAGGAATAATAGGAATAATACAAAGAATACCCCGATAGACCCAACGAATACACTCACATCTACCCATGTTGGATAGAACATGGCCCAGCTTGACGGCAGGTAATCACGGTGCAGTGAGGTTACGATAATTACGAAACGCTCAAACCACATACCGATGTTTACCACGATAGACAGGATCCATGTTGCAGGAATGCTTAAGCGGATTTTCTTGAACCAAAGTAGCTGCGGAGAGATAACGTTACATGTCATCATCATCCAGTAAGCCCACCAGTATGGTCCTGTAGAACGGTTAACAAAAGCGTATGCTTCATATTCAGAACCTGAGTACCAGGCGATGAAAAACTCAGTGATATAAGCTACACCTACAATTGATCCGGTTAGAATGATGATCTTATTCATCGATTCAATGTGGAACATGGTGATGTAGTTCTCTAAGCCTAATACTTTACGTGCAACAAGTAATAGTGTTAATACCATCGCAAATCCAGAGAAAATTGCCCCGGCAACAAAGTACGGAGGGAAAATTGTGGTGTGCCATCCTGGTATTACAGATGTTGCAAAGTCCATTGATACAATAGTGTGTACCGAAAGTACCAGTGGAGTTGAAATACCTGCAAGGATCAGTGATACTGTTTCAAAACGCTGCCAGGTTTTTACGTTACCATTCCATCCGAAAGAGAAGATAGAATAGATTCTGCGGCGAAGGCCTGTAGCACGGTCGCGGATAGTAGCGATATCTGGTAATAAACCTGTGTACCAGAATAATAATGATACAGAGAAGTATGTAGAGATGGCAAACATATCCCAAACCAGCGGTGAGTTAAAGTTAACCCATAAAGACCCGAATTGATTTGGTAATGGTAATACCCAGTAAGCTAACCATGGGCGGCCCATGTGTGATACTACATAGGTAGCAGCACAGATTACCGCGAAAATGGTCATTGCCTCTGCAGACCTGTTAATTGAATTTCTCCAGTTTTGACGGAAGAGCAAAAGTACCGCTGAGATCAGTGTACCGGCGTGACCGATACCTACCCACCATACGAAGCCGGTGATATCCCATGCCCATCCTACGGTTTTGTTAAGTCCCCATGATCCGATACCGAACCAGAAAGTATAACTTACGGCAACAACCCATAAGGTAGCCCCGCAAAGGGCTGCTATAAAACCTATCCACCATGCCCTGTTCGGCTTGTTCTCAACTGGCATTAAAATATCATCCGTAATTTTTGCATACGTGATATTATTGCCGGTGATTAGTGGTTCTCTTAATATTGATTCGTTATGTCCTGACATAATGTATTTTCTTTAATATCAGCTTACGCTTCGTGTACTGTTGGTAATGAATCTGTGTTTCTTATTTTGGTCATGTATCCGATTCCTGGCTGAGTATTGATTTCTTCCAGAACATAGTAGATACGCTCGCTGCGCAATGCTTTTGAAACTTCTGAATTTGGATCGTTGCCATCACCAAAAATAATTGCATTTGCTGAACAGGCTTCCTGACATGCCATTTTGATATCTCCGTCTTTTAACGGACGTTTCTCAAGTTTAGCGGTTAATTTACCTGCCTGGATACGTTGGATACACATTGAACATTTCTCCATTACCCCTCTTGAACGTGAAGTTACATCTGGGTTTAATACCAGCTGAGTAAATTCGTTGTTCAGGTAGTTATCGAAACGTGAATCATTCCAGTAGTTAAACCAGTTGAAACGACGTACTTTATATGGACAGTTGTTTGCGCAGTAACGTGTACCTACACAACGGTTGTAAGCCATGTGGTTTAAGCCATCTGAAGAGTGTACTGTTGCCAATACCGGACAAACCGTTTCGCAAGGTGCGTGATCACAGTGCTGACATAACATTGGCTGGTGAACCACAGAAACGTTATCAAGATTCTCCATGTGGGCAATCTCTTTTTCTTCTGTAATGCTTTCACCTTTTTCTTCATAGCTATAGTAGCGGTCGATACGGATCCAGTGCATCTCTCTGCGCTTGCGAACCTCATCACGTCCTACTACAGGAATGTTATTTTCTACGTTACATGCAACAATACAAGAACCACAACCTGTACAGGCGTTCAGATCGATTGCCATAACCCAGTTGTTACCTGGTTTTTCGTATTTATCCCATAAATCGTAAGATTTATGACCTTCTTCATGTTTACCGGTTCCGGCAGCAGGGTTTTTCACATATTCTTTGAAGCTGGCTTCGCGGATAATATTTCTTCCTTCAAATGAATGGTGCGTTTGTGTTTGCGCCAGCTCATAAGTACCACCAGTTTTAGAGATAGTAGCTGTAGAAGTGTATTGTAAAGTTCCGTTGCTGAAGCTCAGGAATGGGAAGGCGTTTTTACCAACGTTATCTCCTGCTTTACCTACTTTGGTACGTCCGTATCCTAAAGCGATAGATGCAGTTCCCTGCGCCTGTCCAGGCTGGATCAATACTGGTAAGGTAATGCTGTAACCGTTGCTTCCTTTAACTTCTACTAAGTCAAATTCTTTTAAGCCTTTGCTTTCTGCAAATTTAGGCGCCAGGGCTATGTAATTGTCCCAGGTTACTTTAGAAACCGGATCTGGCAATTCCTGTAAGAATGCGTTGTTGGCATGTTTACCATCGCGCATTGCACAGTTTTCATAAACCTCAAGCTCAATATCTTTTGCAAGGGCTTTGCTGCTGTTTACTATTGCAGGTGCTACAGCAGTTAACGGAAGTGTAAAAGCATATGCTGCTGCAGGTTTTGCAGGGGCAGTAAATACACCAACCTGTAACAGGTCGTTCCATGTTTTGCCGATAGCCGGCAGAATATCTTTCTCCCAGTTATTGCGAACATACTGGTAGTAATCTTTAACAGGAGCGTTAGACCAGTTTAATAAACTCTGCTCTGCCTGACGGGTGTTAAAGATTGGGTTAATTGTAGGCTGAACGATAGAGTAAGTTCCTTCATAAGCACTTGCATCACCCCATGCTTCCAGATAGTTCTGGCCAGTGGCAATAACATTACATAATGAAGAAGTCTCATCAATACGGTCTGAGAAAGATACCCTCAAAGGCACTTTGCTTAATCCGTCTGTGAAAGCTTTCGCATTTACCACATCATATGCAGGGTTGCTGTCCAAGAAGAAAACAGCGCCGATATTGCCTCTGTTTAAATCATTCTGGAATGCTGCAAATACTGCATCGTTACCTGCGTATTTTTTTATTGGGTTATCAAGGTCTATTGTAGTACCGTAACTTCCGATAGCGGAGTTAATGGCATTTACAAGAATCTGGATATTTACATCGTTAGATCCGCAAACTACCAGTCCTTTTCCTTTTTGCTGTACTAATTCTTTACCAACTAATTTAATCGCTTTTTCTGCGGTAACATTGTTTGGTAAAATACCGCCTGCAAGGTTAGAACCCGTAACTGCATTATATAAGGTAATTAATGCCGGGCCCTGCTCTGATAATTTAACCGGAACCCTTGTATCTGCATTGGTACCTGTCATGCTCATACCAGCTTCGAACTGGAAGTGACGTGACATTTTACCTTTTTCAAGCGATTTGTAGTTTCTGTTTTCGATGTACTGAGAAGTAAATTCTTCTCCGCTGATCCATGTACCTAAGAAATCTGCACCAAAGCTAACTACAATGTCGGCCCTGTTGAAGTTATACTTTGGAATAACGGCTTTACCGAAGCTACTTTCATTTGCTTTAATGATACCTGTATAAGATACAGCATCATACTGAACATGTTGTGTAGTTGGGTAAGCAGCAATAAAATCTGCAATTACTGCCTGAGTAGAAGGGCTGTAAACAGAAGAAGAAACGATGGCGATTTTCTTACCTGAAGCCTTTGCTTTTGCAAGCTCGGCAGTAACAAAAGCATCAACTTTTGACCAGGTAGTTTCATCATTCTCTAATATTGGTGTTTTAAGTTTTGAAACATCATACAGGTCTAAAACAGAAGCCTGTGCAACAGCATCAGTACCATTATTATATAAACCTGCATTTGGGTTTGGTTCAATCTTAATTGGTCTGCCTTCTCTGGTTTTTACCAGGATGCTCTGACCTTTAAAGCTTGAAACATAGTAATTCGGAACGCCCGGTATTACTTCTTCAGGTTTAATCAGGTAAGGGATTGACTTGTGTATCGGAGCAGGCTGACAAGCTGCAAGTGTTACCGCACCAAGACCAAAGCCTAAGGCTTTTAAAAAGTCACGGCGAGGAGTTACTGTACTTAATCCTGCTTCATTTAAAACATCTTCTATTGGAAGCGGCTCTGCGAATTCGTTTTTGTTGATCTCAACAAAATCGGAGGTCTTGTTAAATTCCTCTAAGCCTTTCCAGTATTTTTTATTGCTTTCCATTTAAGCTATATTACTGTTTATCGAACGTTCTTTTTATTAACTCTGTTAGTAGTGACATTTACCGCATTCCATTCCACCTAATGCTGCTGGTGTAATTTTCTCACCTTTCTTGATTTTCTCATGAGCCTCAATGATTTTGGTGTAGAATGCATTGTCCTTAACTTCTAATTTGGTGTCTTTATGACAGTTGATACACCATTTCATGGTTAAAGGAGAATACTGGTAAATCTCTTCCATGGTATTTACTGGTCCGTGACAAGCAAAACATACTGGCTCGTTCGGTTTCAGACCTTTTTCTTTACGGATAGCTTCTTCAGCAACAACAACGTGTTGTGAGTGATTGAAATATGCAAAATCTGGAAGGTTATGTACCTGAACCCATTCAATTGGTTTTTCTTTCGTTTTATCGTAAGTCATTTTATCAGGATCGTAACCTAATGCATTGTAGATCTTCTGGATTTCAGGAGAAATATTACCATCATGGTTATCTCTGCCCTGAACCTGCTTGTGACAGTTCATACATACGTTTAATGACGGGATAGTTGCATTTCTTGATTCAAATGCACCGGCATGACAGTACTGGCAGTCTATCTGGTTAGTACCAGCATGCAGTTCGTGTGAGAACTTAATTGGCTGTGTTGGCTGGTAACCGGTGTTAACACCAGTGTTCCACATTCCCATCCATCCCCATGAACCAAGGAAGGTAATCAGGCACAGGATAAAGAAAAACACAAACTTTTTGTTTTTGAATAACTGGCCAACACCAGCTACCATTGAAACGCTTTCTTCTTCTACAAGAACAACGCCTTGTTTTTGAAGGATCAAACGCTCAAGCATTTTGATTGCCCTGCCCAAGATGACAAGAACAACAATAGAGATCAGGATTACCGCAACAACTCCCGCAATAGAGAAACTTGAAACTTCATCAGAACCACCTGCTCCTGCTCCGCCAGCATCTGCTGCTTTCTTTGGCTCGCCTGCTTTAACATAAGCAAGGATGCTTTTAATCTGCTCTGGAGTTAACGAAGGGAAAGCCGTCATCTCTGCATTTGGATTAAACTTAGACGCCTCTACAGCTTCTTTGTCTCCCGATGCAATAAATGCTGGCGCATTGTTAATCCATTTTAATAAAAAGGCCTCGCTTTTAGTAGGTACTACAGTTTGCAACGCAGGGCCGATCAGATCACGGTCCAGGGCATGACATGAAGTACATTTTTCCTTGAAGATTTTTCTTCCTTCCGCTGCGTCTTGTGCTTGTGTACCAGAAACGATTAAAACAGATAGAGCCGTAAACATAAATGCCGACTTCCAAACTCTTCTAATGATCAATGAGATATTCCTCATAATGAGTATTTTATGCTATTTTTTAAAAAACTGTAATGAACGCTTTTGATGTTTAAACTTATGTTCCTGACCAAAACGTTCACAAAAGTAAAATTTATTAGGTTACCAATGACAAATAAATGACAGGAAATACAATTTATAATCATTCTAAACTTTGCGTTTAAAAGGGTTTAAATGAGGAAAATCAGCACTTTTTTGAGAAATGCTGATTTTCCAGATACCAAATTCAATAAAAAGATTTGGTGATTTAAATTACATTTTTAATATCCATGCGAAAATGAGCGGGGCCACAATTGTAGCGTCAGACTCGACTATGAATTTAGGTGTATTGATGTCTAATTTACCCCAGGTAATCTTCTCATTTGGCACAGCACCTGAGTATGAACCATATGAAGTTGTTGAATCAGAAATCTGGCAGAAATAACTCCAGAAAGGGATGTTTTCCATTTCCATATCCTGATATAACATAGGTACCACACATATTGGGAAATCTCCTGCAATACCGCCGCCTATCTGGAAGAAACCCACACCTTTGCCTTCGCTATTTTTGATATACCAGTCGGCCAGGTAGCCCATGTACTCAATACCGCTTTTCATGGTTGAAGCCTGAAGTTCTGATTTCATTACATAAGATGCGAAGATATTACCCATGGTAGAGTCTTCCCATCCTGGTACTACAATCGGCAGGTTTTTTTCTGCCGCAGCAAGCATCCATGAGTTTTTAGGATCAATCTCATAGTATTGTTCCAGATCACCGCTCAACAGCATTTTGTACATGTACTCATGTGGAAAATAGCGTTCGCCTGCTTCTTCAGCATCTTTCCAGATTTTGTGGATATGTTTCTGTAAACGTCTGAAAGCTTCTTCTTCAGGGATACAGGTATCAGTAACACGGTTATAATGGTTTTCTAACAGGTCCCACTCATCCTGCGGACTAAGATCTCTGTAGTTAGGTACACGTTTATAATGTGAATGCGCAACAAGGTTCATGATATCTTCTTCCAGGTTTGCTCCGGTACAAGATATAATAGCAACCTTATCCTGACGGATCATCTCGGCCAGGGAAATTCCCAGCTCTGCTGTACTCATCGCACCTGCAAGTGTGATCATCATTTTTCCGCCTTCATCCAAATGGGTTTCATAGCCTTTAGCCGCATCCATCATCGCCGCTGCATTAAAATGGAGGTAATGCCCTTCCATGAATTTAGATATTGGTCCTCTTGTTACACTCATCGTTATCAGATTATACTTTTTTTATGTGGCGCAAAAATAAGGAATTATTATTAAAAGCCGGAGCTCTTGCTATCTTTAAAACCAAACACGGCCTGCCTTGTTATTGCATGGGTTGAACAAAAACCGCAAATCCACATAAATTGTTTATTTTGCCGTTTAACACCTTATAATATCCGCTCCAGTTTATCTATGAAAAGACTTTTTATCTGCAATTTCCTCATCTTCTCTTCCCTCGCCGGATTCGGACAAATGAAACTGATTAAACGTATGCTTTCGGAGGATCTTGATACTACGCGCCGCGCAAGCTTTATGCCGCTGCCTTTTCTGAGGTACTCGCAGGAAGTAGGACTGGAATTTGGTGTAGGTGCGCTTTATTCTACCTATCTGGATAAGAACGATCCTATCAACAGGAGCTCTAACTTTGCAACCATACTCTCTGTTTCTACCAAAAAACAGTACAACGTTACTTTTAAAGGTGATATCTGGACAAAAAATAACGACTACCATATTATAGCTGATCTGCGGTTGCGGAGTACGCCTTTCGATTTTTTTGGAATTGGCAACCAGACGCTGGAAGCGGATAAGGACAGAATTGTACAGCATCAGATCCGTACAGGGATAGACGTAGAGAAAAACATATTTCCTTTTGCTTATACAGGAATATCGGCCAATTTTGAAAGGAACACCTTCAGGGATGAACAGCCTGGAGGTATTCTGGATACCGATCCGGCCATACTCGACAAAAAGGGCGGAAGTGCGGCCTTTTTAGGTGTATCACAAACCTACGATACACGTAACAGCAATAATTATCCTACGCATGGCTTTTTTGGCCGGGTATCTTACCAGTATGCGCCAGACCTGTTTGGAAAAGAAGATTTTAATGGCAGCCAGATCCGTGTAGTGGTTAAGAACTTCTGGCCGCTTGCCAAAAAGCTGGTACTGGGGGTAAACGGTATTTATTATACGGTACAAAGCAAGAACACACCTTTTTATATGATGCCCCAGTTGGGTAATGAAGATATTATGCGCGGTTACTATGCCGGGCGGTACAGAGATGAGAACCTGTTGGCCGGACAGGCAGAACTACGTTACAGGTTTAGCAACAGGTTTGGCCTTGCAGCTTTTGCTGGCGGTGGACGTGTATTTGCTAATGGAGACTTTAGCCTTAAACAATTTAAACCTTCTGTAGGCGGCGGTTTAAGATACTTCTTTGATCCTGCAAAAGGCCTGAGCGTAAGGGCAGATTATGGGATAGGAGAAAAACGGCCTAATGAAGCACGCCAAAGCGGCTTTTACCTTAGCCTTGCCGAAGCTTTTTAAATTGATTCTGATCTCTGCAGAGCTCTGCTAAGCTGTACAATTGTACAAGCAAAGCAGCATTTGGAAGCTTATAACAATGGCCCTATAATCTGTAATATTCAGCTTAAAACTTTATCTTGAAATGCTCCTTAGCCTGTCCCTTTTTAAAGTAAACCAGTCCGATCCAGAATAAATCTATAGTGACAGTTACCTCAGGATGGTTTTTAATTTCCTGCCAGGCTTCTTTCATTCCTGTGCTCCAGTAAATATCATCAAATATAAGCAGGGAGTTCTCGTGCACTTTTGGCAGGCACCAGTTAAAATAATTCAGGGTAGCATCTTTCCGATGGTTACCATCTATATATACAAAATCCAGCTGTGTGGCCTCTTCAATAATTTTAGGCAGCAGCTCATCAAAATTACCTACCTGTAATTCTACATTATCAAGCTCCAGGTCCTGGAAATTCTGATAGGCCTTTTTTGCAGTTTCCGGACAGCCCTCAATAGATACAATATCTGCTTCAGCGCAGGCCTTGGATAAATAGGCGGTGGTAATACCCAGGCAGGTGCCCAGTTCAATTATACCTGAGGGATTGTTGTGTTTGGCCAGCCGGTAGATCAGTTGCGCCAGTCTGGGTGTTTTCAGTGCATTCTTAGCAATGTCCTTTATGGCCTTGGTACGGTTTTTATTAAGATGTGAGCCTGCACCGAGATCTGTCACGGTGATTCGCGTATCGTCATTTAAAAGTTTTTTTCGCTGCTCCTCTATATCATGATAATCTGATTTACTGGAAAAGTCGTAAATTACCTCATCCACCAGCTTATAAACAAAGGGTGAGTGGGTACCATGCCTGCTTTTAGCGGTTAAACGATGCTTCAGAAAATCACTGACAAATTGTAATACCATAAGTACAAAAATAGGCAAACGCAACATTCTAATTTGCATTTTTTATGGAAAATAGTACAGAAATAAGCGCATTAGTCAAATTATTAGATGATTCTGATCCTGAAGTTTTTCATCATGTACAGCAGCGCCTGCTGGAACATGGTCATTCTGTGATCCATTTCCTGGAAACAGAATGGGAAAAATCTCTTGACACGGTTTTGCAGGAGCGCATTGAAGACCTGGTGCACCTCATTCAGTTTACTACAGTAAAGGAAGACCTGAAACTATGGTACCAGAGTGGTTCATTTGATCTGTTGCAGGGTGCCCTGGTGATTAACCGCTTTCAGTATCCTGATCTGGACGAACAAAAAATAATCAATCAGATAGAAGAAATTAAAAGGGAAGTATGGCTGGGCCTGCAGCCTGAAATGAGCTCTGTAGAAAAAATCAAACTGATTAACCATATTATTTACAATAACCATGGCTTTAGCGGGAATACTAAAAATCATCATGACCCGCAGAATTCATTTATTAACCAGGTACTGGAAACCAAACGCGGCAACCAGATTTCACTGGCCATCATCTACTCTACCATTGCGCAGAAGTTAGATATACCGGTGTATGGCGTTAACCTGCCGCAGCATTTTATACTGGGTTATATTGATGAAAGCAAGATGGACGACCATGAATTTGGGGTACTCTTTTATATCAATGCCTTTAACAAAGGGGCTATTTTTGGCAAACATGATGTAGACCAGTTTTTACGGCAGCTTAACCTGCAGGCACAACCTGGATTTTATGCACCCTGCAGCAATGTGGAGATTATTCGCCGTATTATCCGCAACCTGATCTCTTCCTTTGAGAACCTGGGCTCTGCAGAAAAAGTTACTGAGCTGAAAGAGCTGCAGGAGATTCTGACGAATAACGATTTTTAGGCAGGATTACGCAAGTTATCAGCACCTTTTCTCAGCTGTCTTTTTTTAATTTAAAAACTTGTTTGCTTTCATCCAGGCAGTTAATTTATCAAACCACTGATCTGTAGTGGTTTGATTATTTAAGCCAAAGCCATGCCCGCCACCCTGGTACAGGTGTGTTTCTACAGGAACTTTATTCTTTACCAAAGCCTGGTTAAATAGGATAGAATTCTCCACAGGTACCGTTGCATCATCATTTGCGTGCACCATAAATGTTATCGGCGTATTGGCATCTGCATGTCTTTCATTTGAAAAGTATTCTTTTTGCGCATCGCTGCCATTGGCACCGATCAGGTTTTTTACAGAACCGGTATGCGGCGAAGAAATAAAGCTCAGTACAGGATAAATCAGCACCGCAAAATCAGGGCGTAAGCTTAACTTTTCTTTGTTTTCAATCTTCACATCAGCATAATGAACGGTGAGCGTTGAGGCCAGATGCCCTCCTGCCGAAAAGCCCATGATACCAATTCTGGAAGGATTGATCTTCCAAGCCGCAGCATTTTTCCGCAGCAGGTAAATGGCCTGCTGAGCGTCTTGCAGGGGACCAAAAGATTTATCTGTCATGATAGAATCTGAGGGCAGGCGGTACTTTAGTACAAAAGCTGTTACACCATACTCATTAAACTTTCTGGCTACATCTTCTCCTTCGTGGCCCAGGGCCAGATGAGAATACCCGCCACCGGGACAAATGATAACTGCCGTACCATTAGCCTTTGAAGCTTCGGGCTGGTACATAGTGAGCGTAGGACGGGAAACCTTAGTGCCGCTGGTTATCTTACCATCTTTAACCACATCTATTTCCTTATAAGTTGCAGGTACGGGTTTTGCACCTGGTATTTTACCCGGGTACAGGTCCAGAATTTCCTGTGCTTGTAAACTGCTTCCTGTTATCATCATTATACCTATACTCCACAACCAGAATGATTTCATAATTTTTGAATGTTAAAAAACCTGCATGCAGCATCTTGTAAAGTAATATGCCTCATGCAGGTTTAAATATTTCTGCTTTTATTTATGTAGCTAAATTTATTAAAACTCCATCAGATAAGCCTTCAGAAAATCGTTCAGCTCCCCGTCCAGTACCGCCTGTGCATTGGAGGTTTCATAGTTTGTTCTCAGATCTTTCACCAGCTTATACGGATGTAAAACATAGTTTCTGATTTGTGAGCCCCACTCTATCTTCATCTTTGAGCCCTCTACTGCAGCAGATGCTTCCATCCTCTTCCGCATTTCTGCTTCATATAGCTGTGACTTTAAGAGGCGCAATGCATTTTCCTTGTTCTGCAGCTGTGAACGTGATTCCTGGTTTTTGATTACAATACCCGAAGGTTTATGATACAAACGAACCGCAGTTTCTACTTTGTTCACATTTTGCCCGCCGGCACCGCCAGACCTGAAGGTTTCAAACTCTATATCTGCATCCTTAATTTCAATCTCAATCGTATCATCTACCAGCGGATAAACATATACCGAAGCAAATGATGTATGCCGCCTTGCATTAGAATCAAACGGTGAGATCCTTACCAGACGGTGCACCCCGTTTTCACCTTTCAGGTAACCGTAAGAAAAATCTCCGGCAAACTGCAGGGTTACAGATTTTACCCCGGTAACCTCGCCCGGCTGATAATCCTGCTCGGTAACTTTATGCCCGTTCTTTTCGCCCCACATAATATACATACGCATCAGCATGGCTGCCCAGTCGCAGCTTTCGGTACCACCGGCACCGGCAGTAATCTGCATTACGGCATGAAGCTGGTCTTCCTTGCTGCTTAGCATATTCTTAAGCTCCAGGTCTTCGATCAGGTGCAGGCATTTCTCATACTGCTCATCCATCTCTTCATCCGTGGCGTCACCAGATTGCAGAAAATCAAATAACACCTGTGTATCTTCAAATTCGGCATTTACTTTCTGCCAGGCATCTGTCCACACTTTCTTGGCATTCATTTCTGCCAAATGCTTTTCGGCCTTCTTAGGATCATCCCAAAAATCCGTTTGTAAGGTAAGCTCCTGTTCTATATAAATAGCTTCGAGTCGTGTTTCGACGTCAAAGATGCCTCCTCAGCGACGCTACTCTGTCCCTTAAATCCTGTATTTGTTCTTTTGTCATAATCACAAATATAGAATTATTTCTTCATCGCCATATAGTCTAGCGTAAGGTTGGTAAGGGCCTTTACTCCCAGAATAAAGCCACTTTCATCCAGGTAAAAATCTGGGGTATGATGCGATGGTGCCTTTAGCGGGTCTTGTCCCTTAGGCATACCGCCCAGAAAGATGAATAAGCCTGGCACCTTTTCCTGGAAAAATGAAAAGTCTTCTGCCCCGGTAACCGGCTGCCTTAACAAAACATGGCTGGCACCCGCCGTAGCCTTGAGGATGGGCAGCATTTTCTCCATCAGGGCCACATTGTTAAAGGTAACGGGATAGTGATTGCTGTAAGGGATCAGCACCTCGGCCTTGCCCCCGCCAGCTTCTGCGGTTTTAATAGCTATGGTTTTTACCCTATCAATAAACATTGCTTCATCTTCTTTGCTGAAGTTTCTGATGGTGCCCAGCATTTCTACCTTTTCGGGGATGATATTGGAACGCACACCGCCGTTAATGGCCCCGATGGTAACCACGCCAGGGTTCTCTGTTACGTTCAGGTTTCTGCTTACTATGGTCTGCAGGTTATTGATAATCTGTGCGGAGATAACTACCGGATCAATGCTGCTCCATGGATATGCGCCATGTGCCTGCCTGCCCGTTACCGTAATTTTCAGATCATTTACTGCAGCCATGGTACCACCCGGACGGTATGTAAGGTTTCCTACCTCAGTCTGAGAATTGATATGCAGGCCAAAAATGACCTCTACTTTCGGGTTTTCCAATACACCCTCCTTAATCATCAGTGCGGCACCGCCCTCTTCTCCCACAGGCACACCTTCTTCTGCAGGCTGAAAGATAAACTTCACTGTACCGGCAATGTCTTTCTTCATGGATGCCATTACTTCGGCCACGCCCATCAGGATAGCCACATGTGAATCATGTCCGCAAGCATGCATTACACCTACCTGCTGACCGTTATATTGCGTTTTCACTTTAGAGGCAAAGGGAACATCTACCCTTTCGGTAACAGGCAGTCCGTCCATATCTGCACGCAGAGCCACTACCGGACCAGGCTTGCCGCCTTTCAAAACACCTACTACCCCGGTTTTGGCTACCCCGGTGGTTACGGTGATTCCCAGCGATTCCAGATGTTTCGCAATAATGCCTGCAGTTCTCACTTCAGTATTCCCCAGTTCCGGGTGCTCATGAAATTCACGTCGCCAGGCAATTACCTTGCTTTCAATTTCCCCGGCCTTCTTTGAAACGGCATCTCCCTGGGCATTCTTTTGTGCAAATGTTTTAATCGACAGCAGGATCAACAGTGTAAAGTAAAATCTTCTCATATGTGGTTCATTTTATTCTAAATATAACTCAATCTCCCGAGATTTAATTTATCGGCAGAAATATTGTTGAGCATTTAACAGATTAAAATAAACCAGTACATTTACAAAAACACGAATACTATGTTACCAACCGTAAATTTTACAGAGACGGAAGCCTATAAGTATCTGGCTGACCACTTTATTGACATCAACGAAAAAAACCTGAAGCAGCTGTTCCAGGAAGATGAGAAGCGCTTTGAGAAGTTCTCCATCATATTTGAAGATATCCTGCTTGACTATTCTAAAAACAGGATCAATGACGAAACCCTGGCCCTGCTGCTGCAGCTGGCCCGTGAATGTAAATTGGACGAAGCCATTAAGGCGATGTACAGTGGTGAGAAAATTAACCAGACCGAAGACCGTTCTGTTTTACATATAGCCCTGCGTAACCAGAGCAACAGCCCTATCCTTGCCGATGGTAAAGATGTAATGCCTGAAGTTAATGAGGTATTGGCTAAAATGGAGAAATTCTCTGCTGAAATTATTTCAGGATCATGGAAGGGTTATACCGGAAAAGCAATTACAGATGTGGTAAACATTGGTATTGGAGGTTCAGATCTGGGCCCGGTTATGGTTACCGAAGCCTTAAAAGCCTATAAAAACCACCTGAACCTGCATTTCGTGTCGAATATAGACGGCACGCATATGGCAGAAACCTTGAAAACAGTAGATCCTGAGACTACCCTGTTTATTATTGCTTCAAAAACTTTTACTACACAGGAAACCCTTACCAATGCCAATACTGCGAAAGACTGGTTCTTGAGCAGGGGTGGTAAACAGGAAGATGTGGCCAAACATTTTGCGGCCCTCTCTACCAATGCAAAAGATGTTTCTGCTTTTGGTATTGATACCGAAAACATGTTCGGTTTCTGGGACTGGGTAGGCGGAAGATACTCTCTATGGAGTGCTATTGGCTTACCTATTGCGCTGAGCATAGGTTTTGATAAATTTAAAGAACTGCTGGAAGGTGCACATGCGGCCGATCAGCATTTTGAATCTGCACCTTTTGAAAGCAATATCCCTGTAATACTGGGCTTGCTGGGTGTATGGTATATCAATTTCTTTGATGCAGAAACACAGGCTATTTTACCTTACGATCAATACATGCACCGCTTTGCTGCATATTTCCAGCAGGGAGATATGGAAAGTAATGGTAAACATGTAGACCGTAATGGCAATGAAGTAAGTTATGAAACAGGACCGATTATATGGGGAGAGCCTGGTACCAATGGGCAGCATGCCTTTTACCAGCTGATTCACCAGGGTACGCGTTTAATACCTTGTGATTTTATTGCTCCGGCGCAAAGCCTGAACCCTATCGGTGAGCACCATCCTATCCTGCTGTCTAACTTTTTTGCACAGACGGAGGCCCTGATGAACGGTAAAACCGAAGAGCAGGTTAAAGCAGAGCTGAAAAAAGACGGCAAAACCGACGAAGAGATTGCTGTACTGGCACCGTTCAAAGTTTTTGAAGGTAACAGGCCAACCAACTCTATCCTGCTGAAAAAGGTTACTCCACGCAGTCTGGGCAGCCTGATTGCCCTTTATGAACACAAGATTTTTGTACAGGGGATTATCTGGAATATCTTCAGTTTCGACCAGTGGGGTGTTGAGCTGGGCAAGCAGCTGGCTAAAAGCATTCTTCCGGAACTAAAAAATGATGAGCCGGTATCGTCTCATGACGTTTCAACAAACGGATTAATTAACCAGTATAAAAACTGGAGATAATAAAATTTGTTAGCGTTCTCATTTCGTATATTAAACCATTGTAAATAAAGCTGATCTAATCAGCAACACACCAATAAACTATATGCATATGAGAACGCTTAAAAACTTATTCCTTGCAATTTTACTGTTTTCTGCTGCAGGCTTAAAGGCACAGACAGACAAAGCAACTACCTTAAAAATTCTGGAAGCACAGAACTATGTATTTGTGGCCACTTCGGCAATGCCGATGAACGCCAGTGATATTAACAAAGTAATGAGCCGGATGCCGGGCTATACAGGTGGGGCCGGAAACATTAACCTGAATGGTTCAAGTTACGACCTGACGGTAACCAAAGACAGTGTTGTAGCCTACCTGCCTTATTATGGCCGATCATTTACACCAAAAATTGGCGGGATTGATGAGGGAGGGATTAAATTTAAATCCAAATCTTTCAGCTATAAAGCAACCATGCGTAAGAAAGGCGGATGGCTGGTTACCATTACACCGAAAGATGTGAGAGACAATTACCGCCTCACGCTGATCGTTACTACTGCAGGTTATGCTACTTTGACTGTAACCAACAATACACAGCAGCCAATCTCATTTAGTGGTTATATGGCAGAGCCTAAACCCAAAAAAGAAGCTTAAATTATTTATTTGCCGATGGGATAAGTTCAATATGGAATAACTTATCCCATTTTTTACCTGTTACAAACAGGCGTTTGCCTGCAGCATCCCATGCAATTCCATTCAGCACGTCTGTATTAGCGAATTTATCTTTTTCAGGTAACAGTCCGCCCAGGTTAAGATAACGTTCCACAGCACCGTTTTTAGGGTCGATTACGGCAATCTTATCAGTCTGATAGATATTCGCATAAATCTTTCCATCAATAAACTCCAGTTCGTTCAGCTGGTCTACCTGCCCGTTGTTGTCATAAACATCTATATAACTTTCTTCCTTATAGTCGGCCGCGTTTAAAAACCAGATCCGGTTACTGCCATCAGATTTAATCAGTTTTTGTCCGTCATAGGTAAGTCCCCATCCTTCTCTGCTGTTCTGATAAGGGAAAGTGCTTTCCTGCTTTAGAGACTTGGCATCAAATACAAAACCCAGGTTTTCTTTCCAGGTGAGCATAATAATTTTATCAGCAATCAGCGTGCTTCCCTCTGCAAAATACTGTTTGTCAAGATCTATCTTCTGCAATGCCTTTCCAGACTGCAGATCTACCCAGCGCAGGGTAGATTCCCCATACTCGCCGGTGCTTTCCAGAAACCTGCCGTTGTGGTATTCCAGGCCCTGAGTGTAAGAAGTGGTATCATGCGGATAAACCTGCAGCACCTTGTAGCTGTACTCAGCTGGTTTAAGAGCAGATTTCAGCACAATATTAATAGTTAAGGTATCTTTTTTATCTCCGGCATCTACCACGGCGGTAATGAGTTTATAACCCAGCGACAGATCGCCGGTTTTAATGGCAAAAGCCTCAGCATTGTTCTTAGAGCCTACCGCTTTCCCATCAAGCAGGTAACTTACATTGCTTACTTTGGTTGCCGCCGGAACATCCAGCTCTACCTTCACTTCATCGCCCAAACCATAGGTTTGTCCCTGTTCAGGAAATTTAAAGCCCATTACTTCAGCTTTATCGCCCTCATCCTTACAGGATAGTACTGCTGTAGTACTTAAAAGCGCGCAAAATAATAACAGATATTTCAGAGAGGTACTACGAGGGCCAGAATGCATCTTCAATATGATTAATTTTATAAAGTTCTTTATTTTCAAATACAATTGCAACAATGTCAAAGCGGATTTCGCCCTGATGGTTCTTTTTGTCAATATACACTCCGGAAGCAAATTCCAGCTGTTTCTCTTTCTTCCAGTCTACAAAATCCTCAGGCGCACCATGGTCAGCAGACCTGCGGGTTTTTACCTCCACGAAAATCAGCATGCCCTGGTAGGCTGCAATAAGATCTATTTCTGCCCGCCCATAAACCCAATTCTTCTCCAAAATCTGATAGCCCTGCTGTTCCAGATATACTTTGGCCAGCCCTTCGCCATATTTACCCAGTTCATGGAAGAGAGCCATTATTTAAGGATTACTGAGCCTAAGAATTTAGAGATTTCGCGTTCAACGTTCTTGATATGCGCATAGCGATGCATAAGGATTTCCTGATTTGCCGGATCGGCCTCTACCTTGATTTCCTGTAGCAGCCCCAACAAAATGCGGTCTACCTTTCTTTTTTTAAGATGATACAAACCACCAAGGATAGTAGCTTTAAGGTTCACCGTTTCGTCTCGCACATAAATCTGGTGCTTATTGTACCAGTTTTCACTTAGTGCATAGGGCGAAGTGGAAAGCGTAATAGCCAGATCTGCGATTACACGGTTATCATTTTTTATAAACTGGTTGGCTACCGGAAGGTGCCCGTTTTCTATTTCTTCCTTATAATTCTCTATAATCAGCTTACAGGTGGCATCCTCAAAGGTTACATCTGCAAGGTTCTGCATCATGAAAGAGCCGATGTACATATTATCTATTCCGTCCCAGCTCACCAGCTCATGTCCAAAGGCCAGCAGCAGGCGGATAATCTCATGCTCCTGCAAACTATCGTCATCTGCAGCAACTTCCATATCCGGATAATCCGGCTGGGGACTGTCGTCAAATAAATTATCCGGCGGCCCGTCCTGAAAAGGAGATGAAGGACTAAAGGTCTGTTTTGGAGCATAACCCTGCTGCGGGGAACCGGATTTTTTGGATTTGGCCGACTTGATCTTGTTCAGCTCCGTCAGCAACATCCGCTCTTCTACCTGCAGCAAACGGCTGCATTCCCTGATGAATACAGAGGCTTTAATATTGTCTGGAATCTTAGCGATACTTTCTACAATATCCCTTATAATTCCGGCCCGCTGAATAGGGTCGTTACCCGCCTCTTTAAGCAGGATATCTACTTTGTAAAGAATAAAATCTTTACGGCTGTTTTCAATATAGATTTTAAAGGCACCCGCACCTACTTTGTGCATGTATGAATCAGGGTCGTGGCCATCAGGGAAGTTTACTACCTTCACATTGAGCCCTTCTTCCAGGATCATGTCCAGTCCCCGCAAAGAGGCTTTGATACCCGCTGCATCACCATCATAAAGGATAGTGACATTTTGCGTAAAACGCCCTATCAGACGGATCTGCTCAATGGTAAGTGAGGTTCCAGATGAGGCCACCACATTTTCTACCCCTGCCTGGTGCACAGAAAGCACATCGGCATAACCCTCTACCAGGTAACAGTTATCAGCATCACGAATTGCTTTCTTAGCCTGATAAAGGCCATACAGTACATTCGATTTATGGTAGATATCACTCTCCGGCGAGTTCACATATTTCGGAACGTTCTTGTCCGTTTTCAGTGTCCTTCCGCCAAAACCAATAATCCTGCCGGTAAAATTATGGATCGGGAACATTACCCTTCCCCGGAAGCGGTCGTACACCTTCCCCTTATCATTCCGCACCGATAAGCCGGTACGTTCCAAATATTCTTCTTTATGCCCGGCAGCCTTGGCGCTTAGCAATAAGGCATCCCATTGATCAGGAGAGTAACCCAGTTCAAATTTTTTGATAATATCTTCACGGAAACCACGCTCTTTAAAATAGCTGAGGCCAATAGCCCTTCCCTGCTCACCCGTCCACATTTCATTGGTAAAAAAATGTGCTGCATACTGAGAAATTACATACAGGCTTTCCCTGGCATTGTTAAGCTCAACATTTTCCGGGGTTTCTTCCTTTTCTTCAACCTCAATATTATACTTCTGGGCCAGGTACTTTAAAGCCTCCGGATAGGAGTACTTTTCATGGTCCATGATAAAACGGACAGAATCTCCCCCTTTACCACAGCCAAAGCATTTGTAAATGCCCTTTGTTACCGATACGTGAAAGGAGGGAGTCTTTTCATTATGAAAAGGGCAGTTACCAATTAAACTGGTACCGCGTTTTTTTAGAGACACAAAATCACCTACAACTTCCTCAATTCGGGAAGTATCCATGATTTTATTGATTGTATCCTGATATATCATTAATGGGTATTACTCAATATTATGTTATTTAACCAGCGGAAACAGATGGTCTGCCAGTAGCTGGTTACCCTTTACGTTCATGTGCACACCGTCAACGGTGAGTACTCCCTTAGCCACATCTTCAGCATTGTTTTGAAGGTCATAGTCGGTAAACAGTTTCCTGAAATCGCACAGCGGAAGGTTGTTTTTGGTGGCCAGGGTACGGATTTCGGCGGCATATTTATCCAGCTCGCTGTCCATCTCATTGGCTCCGTTTTTCTTTTCGCCAATTACTGCAGGGGTACATAGAATTACTTTTGCACCGCCCCCCTGTATCTTGTTGATCAGACCCTGGTAAAACTGAACAAATTTGTTCTGGTCGGTTCCGGTTTTCGAAGTCAGCTTATGCCATACATCGTTTACTCCGATATATATCACTACTACATCAGGTTTCTTTACCAGTACATCATCTTCCATCCGCAGGTAAAGGTCGTACACTTTATTGCCGCCAATACCAGAACCAATTACTTCATACTTTGAAGAATCAAGTTTCTTTCTGATCAGGTCAACATAACCCCCTGGTTTTACCCCTTGCTGGGTAATGGAATCGCCAAAGAAGATAATCTTTTTAGGTTTTATTTTCATGGCCAGAAAGGAAACTGCTGCACAGCAGATTACCAGAAATAATATAGACTTAAGAATCTTTTTCATCGTACAGATTTTTTAGAATAGCGGTAGGAATCAGGTAATCCTTCCGGGGTTCAAAGGTAACCAATTCTTCAATTGTTTAGGTTGTTAATCAGTTACTAAATAAGATAGCTAAGGTGATCTTGAAAAACATCCAGGAGCAAAAGGCATAAAATATTCGACATATATGGAGAATTTAATGCCGTAATCTGCGTAAAAATGGCTGTTAACTGAGCAGGTTATACGAATCTACTTCTACAGATATTTTAAAAAGGATGCGAAGAATTATAAAATCGTCTCTGCAATAAAGACGATTATTGTAAAGAAGGATGGAGAATTATAGCCGAAGAAGAAGGAGAACTCAATATAAACGGTATCCAGGTTTATATAAAACCTGCCTGGAAGTGGATGATTACCCCTTAACTTATTTCCCTTTTTCTAGATGGTAGTCTTTGTGCAGAATTAAAAAGCTTGCCCGCTCCTCTTTTTTGAAAGGAACGTTCCAGTTTCCCTGATAGGTAATTTTGGTGGGCAGTTTTTCCTCACCAAAATAGCCCATTTCAATATTCATCTGCACATCAAAGTCAAACAGCATATTGCTGTATTTCATATCAACATAACGGCCCAGAATAGCAAAGTCACGTTTATCAAATATCGTTACCAGCTCTTTTATCATTAACCCATCCCTGGTCCAGCTGCTCAGGTCTTTCTTCTCAGTTACCCTGAAACGGTATACCGGTATAGAATCAAGGTAAGTACCACTCTGAAAAGCGTAATCATAATACTGCCGCATATTGGCAGTAAAAATCTCAGTCTTGCTCCCTATAAAAGGTATACCTTTCACCGGTCTGCCGGGATTAAAGATCAGTGTTTTCAGTTTATCTTTATACCCTGCATTAGAACCGCCCTTACCATCACCAGCCGGGGCATTAGGTACAAAATCAGTTTTGTAGGCATTCATAAAGATGTAATCAAACATCTCCAGGGTATAGAGCTGGTACTTTCCGTTCTTCTTAAATACCTTGCCTGTATCTTGCTTAACCAGGTATTCCATCTTTACCGGACCGCTGTTACGATGTCTGATTTTGCGGTAAATCTTACCGTTAACCTTGTTCTTCTTGTCGTAAGTATAAATCCTGTTCTCAGCAATGAAATTATAAGATTTCATTTTTCTGAAACTCTGGTAAAAGGTAGTGTCTGTAGTAATTGCCCTGATAAAGGTTTCAATACTGAGCTTCTGCGACACAATATTTATCGCATTAGGGTCCAGTTCAATCGTCTTAACCGTATCAGGGTTAAAGCGGTCTATCTGCTGCGCGGTACTGTATAAACCACAGCCCAGTAACGCTATGGCTAAAATAATCCTCTTCATTGGCTAGTTCCCTAACTGTTTCAGCGCTATATAGGCCATTAAACCAGTTGAAATCTTTAATGCATCCTCATCCACATCAAAATTAGGATGGTGGACAGAATAATTAGTCCCTTTATCAGCGTTACCCGTACCCAAACGGTAGAAGCAGGCATCAGTTACCTGAGAGTAATAAGCAAAGTCTTCTGCGGCCATCCATATATCAAGGTCAACCACATTCTCTGCACCCAGGTATTCCTGCGCAGACTGGCGCGACGCTGCCGTTACCTTTTCTTCATTGATCAGGAAAGGATAACCATGGTGGATATCAAAATCACAGCTTCCGCCCATACTTTCCGCAATACCTTCGGCCATTTTCTTCATCAGGCGCTTTGCTTCCGCACGCCATTCTTCGTTCAACGTTCTGAAAGTACCTTCCAGCTTCACTTCATTAGGAATGATATTAGTTGCACCATTGGCGATAACCTTTCCAAAGGAAAGTACAGAGGGTAGTCTTGGGTCTGCATTACGGCTCACAATCTGCTGCAGGGCAACAATAATATGAGAGGTAATCAATACAGGGTCAATATTCTGCTGCGGTTGTGCACCATGCCCCCCTTTGCCATGAACCGTTACATAGAGTTCATCTGCAGAAGCCATATAAATGCCAGAGCGGAAACCAACTTTACCGGCAGGGATCATTGGCATAACATGCTGACCGATGATCTGCTGCGGTTTTGGGTTCTCCAATACTCCTTCGGCAATCATAATACTTGCACCCCCCGGCAGGATTTCTTCGCCTGGCTGAAAGATCAGTTTTATAGTACCTCCAAACTCCGCTTTCAGACTGTTTAATATATAAGCCGCACCTAAGAGCGAGGAAGTATGTACATCATGACCACAGGCATGCATTACACCTGGGTTCTGGGAAGTATAAGGTTTGTCGTTCGCCTCAAGGATAGGCAGGGCATCAATATCACCACGCAGAGCGATGACCTGATCAGATGGCAGATCACCTGTGATAATTCCTACCACACCGGTAGTCGCCATTGCAGTAAAGGAGATTCCCCATGCTGTAAGCTTATCTTTGATAAACTGTGCGGTATTAAACTCTTTAAAGGAAAGCTCTGGATTGGTGTGAAGGTGACGACGGTAAGCTACCACATCTTCAAATATCTCTGCTGCTAAATTCTGTATCTGCTCTTTAGTTATCATATGCCTGTGTCTAAACTTGGTGCATTAATCTTTTCTCTGAAAATAAACAGGGTCGTAAACATTGACCGCAGTTCATTCAGCATACGCTGGGCTTCAAGTCTGCTCCTGAAATCGCCCACACGCAGGTAATAATTTGGTTCTTTATAAATGATATAAGAATTGATCTTTGGATAGACGCTTTTAAACCTGGTCTGTTCATTAAACGTTTCACGCCGGTCAGACCCATAAAATACCTGTACCCTGTAGCCCATCTGTGAAACAATAGGGCCATTACGGCGGATGGTAACCGGTGCCGTTTTTTTGCTCAGCGCAATCCTTCTCGCAATCAGGCTATCAATGAGGGGGTCTTTGATAATGGTAACCTCACCTTTCGTCTGCGCAAAAACTATTACAGAAAAGCAACTTAGAAAAAACGTAAGAAATAATTTCATGGATTAACCTTAAAAAAGAAATGCCGATTTCTTTTTACAAAAATCGGCATTCTTTGTGTGTATTACAAATTACATTCCTGCACCGTGGCAGTTTTTGTATTTCTTACCGCTGCCACATGGACAAGGGTCGTTTCTTCCGATAGTAACTTCTTTACGGATTGGCTGCTGTGGGGCCTGCTCCCGTGTATCACCAAATTCAGGCTCTTCTCCGCCAGTTGCTGTAGCAAATTCCGGTTTAGACATTTTCAGTCTGCTTGGTGCAGCTTTAGGCGCTTTAGCCTCCTGAAGGTCATCAGCTTCCTGCTGACCTGGGATACCACCTTTATATAAGAAACTTACTACTTCTTTATTTACATTGTTTAACATGCCTTTAAACAGGTTAAACGCTTCCATTTTATAAATAATCAATGGATCTTTCTGCTCGTAAACCGCATTCTGTACAGACTGTTTTAACTCGTCCATTTCACGCAAATGCTCTTTCCAGGATTCATCAATCAATGCAAGTACTATGGTTTTTTCAAATGCCATGGTAACTTCCCTGCCGTTATTGTTAATCGCTTTCTTCAGTTCAACCGGTACCTGGATGCTTCTGATGCCATCAGTAAATGGAACAATAATCTGCTCGATATGGTCGCCACGTTCTTCAAATACCTGCGTTAATACCGGTAATGCCTGAGCAATGATACCTTCAGATTTTCTGGCGTAGAAAGCCGTTGCTTCTTCAAATAACTTATCAGTAAGGATATGTATGCTTCTTGAACTGAATTCTGATTCTGTGATAGAAGTATCCAGAGAGAAGTTTTTGATTACTTCCAGTTTAAAACCTTCATAGTTGCCTTCTTCTTTGTATTCGGTAACCACATCTTCTGCCACATCAAACACCATATTGTTCATGTCAACGTCTAAACGCTCACCAAACAAGGCATTTTTACGCTTTGCATAGATTACAGAACGCTGAGAGTTCATTACGTCATCATACTCAAGCAAGCGCTTACGTACACCAAAGTTGTTCTCTTCTACTTTTTTCTGCGCACGCTCAATAGATTTGGTAATCATTGAATGCTGGATAACTTCTCCATCTTCAATACCCATTTTCACCATGATATTAGAGATACGCTCAGAACCGAATAAACGCATCAGGTTATCTTCCAGTGAAACGAAGAACTGAGATGAACCCGGGTCACCCTGACGACCGGCACGACCGCGCAACTGTCTGTCTACACGACGAGACTCATGACGCTCAGTACCTACAATTGCCAGACCACCTGCTTCTTTAACACCGGCACCCAATTTAATGTCGGTACCACGACCAGCCATGTTGGTAGCAATGGTTACTGTACCTGCCTGACCAGCTTCAGCAACAATATCTGCCTCTTTCTGGTGCATTTTAGCATTCAGTACATTATGTTTAATGCCTCTTAATTTCAGCATTCTGCTTAATAACTCAGAAATCTCCACAGAGGTAGTACCTACCAGAACCGGACGGCCTTCCTGAGTTAATTTTACGATCTCTTCTGCTACTGCATTATATTTTTCACGAACAGTACGGTAAACATAATCCTGCTCATCTTTTCTAGACATTACCCTGTTTGTAGGTATCTCTACCACATCCAGTTTATAGATAGACCAGAACTCACCAGATTCTGTAGTTGCAGTACCAGTCATACCACATAATTTGTGGTACATACGGAAGAAGTTCTGTAAAGTAACCGTAGCATAAGTCTGCGAAGCATCCTCTACCTTAACGTTTTCTTTAGCTTCAATTGCCTGGTGCAAACCATCAGAGTAACGGCGCCCGTCCATAATACGGCCGGTCTGCTCATCTACAATTTTGATCTTACCTTCATCAATGATGTACTCTACATCAATCTCAAATAAAGTATAGGCTTTCAGTAACTGGTTAACCGAGTGAACGCGTTCTGCCTTGATAGAGTAATCACGCATCAGCTCATCTTTCCTTGCAATCTTGTCTTCACTGGCAAGTGTAGATTTCTCAATTTCGGCAATCTCTGTACCTACATCAGGTAAAACAAAGAAATGCTCATCTTCACCAGATTTGGTGATCAGCTCAATACCTTTCTCAGTAAGCTCTACCTGGTTGTTTTTCTCATCAATATAAAAATAAAGATGAGCATCTACCTTAGGCATATTTTTAGACTGATCAGCCATATAGCTGTTTTCAGTTTTCAGTAAGATCTGCTTGTTGCCACCCTCACTTAGAAACTTGATCAGTGCTTTATTTTTTGGTAAACCACGGTAAGCACGTAACAGGGCTAAACCACCTTCACCTTCTTCGGTTCCGGTTTTACCATCGTTAATTAATTTCTTGGCTTCGTTTAAGGCTCTTGAAACATATTCTTTCTGTGCATTTACCAGACGTTCTATCCTAGGTTTCAGTTCATGAAACTCATGCTGATCGCCAAAAGGAACAGGACCTGAAATAATCAGTGGAGTACGGGCATCATCAATCAATACTGAATCGACCTCATCTACCATAGCAAAGTGCAGCTTGCGCTGTACCAGCTGACCTGGCTCCTGCGCCATATTGTCACGCAGGTAATCAAAACCAAATTCGTTATTGGTACCATAAGTAATATCTGCCAGGTAAGCATTTCTGCGTTCCTGAGAGTTTGGCTCATGTTTATCGATGCAGTCTACACGCAGACCATGGAATTCAAATAAAGGACCATTCCACTCCGAGTCACGACGTGCCAGGTAATCATTCACCGTAACAATATGCACACCCTGTCCGGCTAAAGCATTCAGGTAAGCCGGTAATGTACTTACCAGTGTTTTACCCTCACCCGTGGCCATCTCGGCAATTTTACCGTTGTGTAAAACGATACCACCAATCAACTGTACGTCATAGTGAACCATGTTCCATAATACCGTACTGCCCGCAGCATCCCAGGAGTTTGCCCAGAAAGCTTTATCACCTTCAATCTTAACATTGCTTCTGCGTGCTGCATAATCCCGGTCGTATGCCGAAGCCGTTACTTCCAGCTGAGGGTTTTCTGCAAAACGTCTCGACGTTTCTTTTACTACTGCAAATGCAGCAGGCAGGATATCCATTAATACAACTTCAAGTTCTTTATCTCTGTCTTTCACTAACGCATCGATCTGCTCATAGATAGCAGTCTTCTCAGATAGTGATAAATTCTGACTTTCGGCATCAGCTTTCAGTCCGTTAATCTTACTGTCAATCTCAGACAAAGATTTAGCGATAATATCTTTAAAGTACACGGTTTTGTTACGCAATTCATCATTGCTCAACACCGAAAGTTTAGCGTATTCCTCGTTTATTTTAATGACAAGTGGTTGGATTGCCTTAATATCTCTTTCCGATTTACTTCCAAAAACTTTGGTTAAAAATCCTAGCATCGTTTCTATTTGTGTTTTATTGATTTAAAAATCATCGTTTTACAACAACCAAGCCATATCAGATGATAGGTCACTTTGGCAGTTGCCGGGGGATAAAATTACAAAATATCTTACACTTTGCTTCGTTAGAATACGAATATTTAGGCAGACAAGTACAAATTGTCATTCTGCTGTAAGGATTAACTGAACTTAAACTATAAAATTTAGGCAAAGCGGTTATCTTTGCCGGCATGAATATCTTATTATTAGGTTCTGGCGGAAGGGAAAGTGCTTTCGCCTGGAAAATGAGCCAGTCTGAAAAATGTACTAAACTATTTATTGCACCGGGTAACGGCGGTACAGGGGCATACGGTAAAAATGTAAACCTTAACCCTAACGATTTTGAAGCAGTAAAAGCACTGGTGCTGGCAGAGAACATTGAAATGGTGGTTGTTGGTCCGGAAGAACCTTTGGTAAGAGGTATTCATGATTTTTTCCTGGCTGATGAAAAACTGGCGCATATTCCGGTAATAGGTCCTAAAAAAGAAGGTGCCATACTCGAAGGCAGTAAAGATTTCTCTAAAGAATTTATGGCCCGCCACGGGATTCCTACCCCAGGCTCCAGATCATTTACTAATGAAACATTAACAGAAGGACTTGCCTACCTGGAAAACCATAGTTTACCAGTTGTGCTGAAGGCAGACGGACTGGCCGCCGGAAAAGGTGTGCTGATCTGCGAAAGCGTTGCCGATGCACAGGAAGAACTGCAGTTGATGCTGGGCGGTAAATTTGGTACCGCAGGCTCTCTGGTAGTAATTGAAGAATACCTTACCGGGATAGAACTTTCGGTATTTGTGTTAACGGATGGCGACAACTACCTGGTAATGCCAGAGGCGAAAGATTATAAAAAGATTGGCCAAGGCGACAGCGGACTGAATACCGGGGGTATGGGTTCTGTTTCACCTGTTCCATTTGCTGATGAAAAATTCCTGAAGGAAGTGGAAGATACCATTATTGTTCCTACCATTAACGGATTGAAAAAAGACAATATAGATTACACTGGTTTTATCTTCTTCGGCCTCTTTAAGGTGGGCGACAGACCAATGATTATTGAATATAACTGCAGAATGGGCGATCCGGAAACGGAAAGCGTTATTCCAAGAATTGAAAATGATCTGGTAGAACTGTTTGTGGCTACTTCGCAGAAGCGACTTAAAGATGTGCAGTTAAGGATCAGCCCTAAAAGCGCAGCAACCGTGATGATTGTAGCGGGTGGGTACCCTGGTGATTATGAAAAAGGAAAAGCTATTACAGGCATCGACAATATCCGTAAATCTGTGGCTTTCCACGCAGGAACTTCACTGGAAGGCGCTGTAGTAAAAAGTAACGGCGGACGGGTTCTGGCGATAACAAGTTTACAGGATACACAGTTTGACGCCCTGCAATCTGCCACTGCAGATGCCGCAAGGATATATTTTGACGGAAAATACTTCAGAGAAGACATAGGGTTTGACCTGATGTAACCTCATCGTACTTATGATAAGATTGAAAGGCCTGGATTTATCCGGGCCTTTTTTGATATAATCATTTATTAACCGTGTGTCATCCGTTTAAAATAACCACGACATTAGCTTTTCTCTTTTTAGCAATATATTTTGTAATTTAATCCCCGTATGAACCTCTAAATCAACATCCAAATGTTAAACCGTAGAAAATTTATTGGCCAGACAGCCACCGCACTGGGCACAGCTGCCCTTCTCTCTGCTATTGACAACCCTGCCTACGCCATATTTAATAAAACGATTGGTGCTAACGATCAGATCAACATCGGAGTAATCGGCATTAACGGCATGGGCTGGTCAGACCTTAAAGCTGCACTGAAAGTTCCTGGTGTAAACCTGGTGGCACTTTGTGACAGTGATGCGAATGTGCTCGACAGCAAAATGGCCGAACTTAAGTCTATGAACGTAGATGCTTCAAAAGTTAAACGGTATAAAGATTACCGGGCTTTGCTCGATCAGAAAGATATTGATGCAGTAATTATTGGGACACCTGATCACTGGCATGCCCTGATGATGATCCATGCGGTACAGGCCGGTAAGGATGTATATGTAGAAAAACCTGTTGGAAATTCTATTATAGAATGCAGCACCATGGTAGCCGCCCAGCAAAAGTACAATAAGGTAGTACAGGCCGGCCAATGGCAGCGTAGCCAGCAGCATTTCAAAGATGCTGTGGATTTTGTAAAAAGCGGACAGCTGGGTAATATCCGTACAGTAAAAGTATGGTGTTACCAGGGCTGGATGAAACCCGGTCCCGTTGTACCAGATACCGCTCCTCCTGCAGGTGTAGATTATGCCATGTGGCTCGGACCGGCAAACAAGCGCCCTTTCAACTCCAGCAGATACCACTTTAATTTCCGCTGGTTCTGGGATTATGCTGGCGGCTTGATGACCGACTGGGGCGTGCATTTAATAGATTACGGATTGCTTGGCATGGGCTCCCCGGTACCAAAAACCGTTTCTGCCCTGGGCGGGCGATTTGCCTATCCTGATCTGTATGAAGAAACCCCAGACACGCTAACTACGCTGTATGAGTTTGATAAATTCAATATGGTCTGGGATTCTGCAATGGGTATTGACAATGGCTCTTATAACCGCGATCATGGTATAGCCTATATTGGAAATAACGGTACACTAATACTAAACCGGGGCGGATGGGAAGTGATTGAAGAAAGGCAAAGCGGAAATAAGGTGAGCAAGCCTTTTGTAAAATCATCAGACAATGGTCTGGACAACCATATGCTCAATTTCTTCGATGTGCTGAGAACTAGAAAAAAGGAAAACCTAAACTGTTCTATACAGGACGCAGCACATGTGGCTACAGTGGCTCAGATGGGTAATATTGCTTACAAAAGCGGCCAGAAATTATCATGGAACAACAACAAACATCAATTTACCAACCAACAGGTAAATGATAAATATCTGCTTGCCCCTTATCATAACGGCTACAGCTTACCGAAAATATAAAACAGAAGGGTGTCGAGAAATTATCTGGGCCCCCTCTTGTTTGTTGTATTACCTATACCAACCTCCTTTAACTGCAGTACTACCTTCAGTTCGACTTATTCAATCCTAAAATGTGAAAGGTTGTTATATAAACATCTTACTTATTCTGCATTAAATTCACTTTTGCGTTCCTGATTAGTTATACATTTTCTGATAGTACTCATCCGCCATTCTGCCAGATTCAAACGCAGGATCTACATCGGCAGCAGCTTTCTTTACAATAGCCAGCCATTCAGCCGGTTTTTCATAATATAGCGGTAATACAGCCTGCTCCAGCACGTCCATTAAACTGGCATTCTCAGCCTGATCAATCTCCTGTTCAGTACCACGGTTAACTGCCGGCTGTATTAAAAAGCTGTTTTCCTTATCTTTTGCAAATTCCGGCACCCAGCCATCCGGTAAGGAAAGGTTTACGCTGCCGTTCATAGCAGCCGTCATTCCGCTGGTGCCAGATGCTTCCCTGTACATCTTTGGATTGTTGAGCCATACATCAGAGCCTTTCTTTAGTAATTCTGACAGTGCCAGCTCGTAGCCGGTAAGTACTGCACAATTTGCAAAAGGCTTTATTCGGGTAATAATCTCATTGAACAAAAGATTGGCCCCGGTATCTTCCGGATAAGGTTTACCCGCCCAGATAAACTGCACAGGATGCGAAGTATTTTCTATCAGCTTAAGAAACCTTTCCCAGTTGTACATTACCAGGTCTGCGCGCTTATAGGCGGCAAACCTTCTGGCCCAGACTATCGTAATCACATTTTCATCAAACACTTTACCACACTGGTCGGCCACAGTTTTAAAAAGCGCCTTTTTCATCTCCTTTTTCCGGCTCACAATCAAGGCATCATCACTATTGGCAATTGCTTTAGCGATGGTAACATCCTTCCAGTATTTTGCATTCTGTGCATTGGTAATTGAGGTGATCTCACAAATTCCTGCATTCTCTCCCCACATCTCACGTGCTACCTCTCCATGCAGTTCAGATACGCCATTCGCCTTGTGCGAAAACTTGAGCGCCGCCAGCGTATAGCTAAAACGGTCGCCTTCCATGCCCAGAATATATTTCACCTCATGTTCCTGCATATGGTAAAAGAAAGACATTTCTTTCAGCAAGGCATAGTCATGCTCTTCATTACCCGCCATTTCAGGCGTATGCGTAGTAAATACCACCCGCTTTTTTACCTCTTCCAGGCTTTTGTATTTGGCATGCAGGTAAAAATTCAGCGGTACAGAATGTCCTTCGTTCATATGATAAATTTCCGGCTCAATCTTCAGGATGTCCAGCAGCATAGCCCCGCCAATACCCAGAATAATGCTTTGGGCAATCCTTGTAGCCTCATTCGGGTCATACAGGCGATGGGTAATGGTACGTGAAATCTCATCATTTTCCGGCAGGTCTGTGCTCAGCAGAAAGATCGGTGCAGAACCAAAAGTTTCAGGTTTAAGCAGAAAAGCTTTAACATGCACCGGTGAATCATGTACAGGAACAGTAAAAACTATTCCGGTATCCTGCAGAAAAGAATAATCCTTTTCCACAAATGCTGGAACCATTTTGGCATCCTTATCTCTTCCCTGGTCATAATACCCATATTTCCATAACATACCCACACCAAGCAGATTCTGCTTTAACTGATAGGCACTTCTCAGGTGAGAGCCGGCCAGGAAGCCCAGTCCGCCGCTATAAATTTTCAATGCCTGGTCTACCGCGAATTCCATAGAGAAATAGGCTACTGAAGTACTGTATTTATGATCTGGGCTATACCCGAAGATCTCGTCTCTTGTTATCATATTTGAATTTACATAAAAGGCTGTAAAGTACAGACAAACAAAACGTACTGAGGTTTGATTTCTATCGTTAACTTTACATTAAGCCTTACATTAAAACGCTATGTTCAGAACCTCAAAAAAATTACTGGCACTCAGTGCCGGATTATCCTTCTTAGCTGTAGCCAGCTATGCGCAGCAGACAAGACCAGTTGCTGCAGTACAACCAAACCAGCAGGCACAAGTAAAGGCAGCCTTTGATCAGGCTAATATTAAGTTCAGCGCTACAGACTCAACCAGAATGAGCAAAGACAAATCTGAAGTACGCTTGTATGGTAACGCAGCCTTACACTCCAAAAGGCTGAAGCTTGAAGCCGATGAAATTATTTATAATAAGAATACCCGGAAAGCAATTGCCCGCAATTACAAGGCTGTAAATAATATTACCGGCGCATCTTCGCGCGGCAACTATGGCGAGTTTTCAGTAAAAGAATAGTTAACAGGCCCTGGTTTCTATGTGCTGAATCTACAACATCAGGCAGCAGTAATCAGGGCTTCTTTTTTCTTTTCAGGTTCAGGTAATCGATAAAATACAAGACCTTAACCGATACACTATTATTTTGAGGGGCACCGAGTATCCCGTCAAGGTTACTGTTGTACCGCCTGGTAAAATAGGGATCGTTCGTTTCCGCAGCATCCTTGTAAGAAAGCGTGAGTTCGCTACCTGGCGCAAACTGCCAGGTATAGATCAGATCAATATTAAACACGTTATAATTCCTGTCCAGCCCGTTTAATGGTACTCCCTGATAATCTCTGAGGGTACCGTCGGCATTCAAAAGATAAAACTCCTTGTTTCTTCTGTCACTCCAATAATGCCGCAGCACTACAGACAGCCCCATTTTATTACTGAAACTGTACTTGGCATCGAAAGAGTTTTCAACCGTCCGGCGGTCGTACCGCGAAAAAACTGCCTGATTGCCCTGTGCTGCCACCCAGTTTACATAATTGAAATTAGGATTATAAGCAAGATCCAGCCCAAACGCAATCCTGTCGTTAAGCCTCAGGTTCTGGAAGAAATAAAAGTTGTATTCCTTCCCCTTAAAAAGCTGCTGCTCACGGTAGCGGATATTGCCGCCAAGGTTATAGGCTTTGGTACGGTTAGGGTTTACATATAGGGCAATACCATAATTCTCCGGCATCTTATACACCTGACCATTCCGTGCTTCGTAAAAATCATTTTTCTGCCTGTTGTAGTCAACATCTGTTTCGAGCGACCAGAAGTTTTTAAACTGCACATAATAACCGCTGTTCACGCCAAAACTTTGATAATCCCCAGGCGTTACCCTTCTTGAATAAATCAGGTTTGTAAAGCTTTGCCACTGGTTGTACCATTTACCAGGTTTATACACGCTGTAACCAAAATTAAGTTTCTGATCTAAAAAGTTATTGTTGGTAAAAAAGCCCATATCTGAAGGGTCAAATTTATCATCTGCATATTGCTGCAGGTAGCTCCAGGTAAAGTTGCCGCTTTGCTTTCCCGTTTTAAATTCATAATTAAAACCCGTACTGCCAGTAGCCCCTTTCAGATAGCTCATTTTTGCTGCAGCATTTACAAAATACTCATTCTTCTTATCGTTGAGGCTTAGCAAAAGGGCAGAAACATTGGCATCATAAGCCTCCCCCTGCCGCAGCACATTGGTATTAATAAAGGTAAGAGAGCTATTGTTTTTCAAAGACTGGTCAAACACCAGGATATTGTAATTGGTAAGCGGCTGAGTTTTAACCTGGCGCCTGATGCCCTGCGCATCCTCCACCTCGGTGTACATATTATTAGTTATCGCATTAAATATCCCTATGCCCAGTCCTTTTGCCGTACGTCCCGAAATTTTAGTTGCATTGAGCACCTTTGCCTCGCTCTGGTCCTTCACTACTTTCTCCCCATCCCGCAAACCAGAATAGTCAAAATAGGAAGGAATAGAACCAATCCGTTTGGAATAGAAGAGATCACCTTTGTTAAACAGCTCCGTACCTTCTGTAAAAAATTGGCGGTTCTCATTAAACTTCACTTCAAAAGGGGTAAGGTTAAGAATCCTGTTATCAGATTTTACCTGACCAAAATCAGGGATCAGCGTCATGTCCAGCGTAAAGCTGTTATTGATGCCATATTTCACATCCATACCGCCGTTAAAAGATGCTGTAGTGTTTTTTACGCCTGGCAGGTTTGCCGGATAATGATGTACGTAAGCAGAAACATAGGGTGAAAAAGATAACCTTACAGGAGGCTTGATGTCTTGTAAGCCGGTAAGTACGCCCGACTGGTTAATAAAGCCGCTCACCTTAGGGTCTACAAAATTCCAGAAGGTCTGCATATTAGCCTTCATTCTTCTTCTTATAAAGTTTAACCCCCAGTTCTGAATCGATTTATCAGAGAAACGCAGAGCCGAATAAGGAATTTTCATTTCACAGGCCCAGCCCAGTTCATCAATTTTAATGGCACTTTCCCATACGGCATTCCAGTTCGGGTCTTCTCCGCCATCTGGCGAATACTTTGCATCAAACTGAACGCCGGCGGCTGTTACAAAAAAGCCATTTCCATTTCTCCTGTCCAGAAAGGAATCAAAAACCACCCCAATAAAATCAGCATTGCCGATGTTATCACGCGTTACCAGTTCATGAACCACACTATCCCTACTGTCGAACATCCTGGCAGAAACATAGATAGCTGCATCATCATACAAGATTTTAACTTCCGTACGTTTCGCCTTGCTTTCTACCCGTCCCGGAACAGGGTTATTTTCTATGAAATCTGTTGCAACAGGAACATCAGTCCAGCATTGATCAGTAAGCACCCCGTCAATTTTTGGCGGCAGACCGGTGCGTTTAGCCGCCAGTTCTTTGGGTTTAACCGGCGTTTGGGCAACAGCAAAACAGGAAATAAATAAGAATATTAAGAGCGAAGAGCGTTTCATTTTAGGACGTTGGGGATTGTGCTATAAGACTAAGAAAAAATAGAATTGTTGCATCAGAAGAAAGAATTGTTCAGATTAACGGTAACCAAGCAAAATTTGAGACATAAGGATTCCATATCTGGTACCTGAGCTTAGCTTGAGGAGCTCAGGCACCAGACGAACATATAGCCGCTGAACGAAATTGCTTGTGTAAGTACCGGGTACTGTCTGGTTTAGAAGCCGCCCGTTAGGGCTTTAGCCTCTACATATTTTTCAATGCTTTTAAGATTAAAGCCTTTCTCTTTCATGGTAGAAATATAGGCAGGTGTTACACCCAGTGTTTTGGCAGAAATCACTTCATCAATAGTAACATTGGTATAGCCAAGTTTTTTAAAGCCAGTAAAATCTGCTGCTGTAATACCCAGCGCCTTTAAGGCAATAATCTGATCGCTGGGAATTTTGCCCACACCTGCATTTTCAAAGCTTTTTACATATTCAGGTGTTACACCTAAAGCTTTCATGCCAATCAAATCATCTTTAGATACATTGTAACCAATGTTTTTAAAGCTTTGCAGGTAGTCCGGACCAATATTCATTGCCTTCATTGCAATCAGGTCATCCAGAGATACCGAACCTGATTTATCTTCATTCCTGTTTTCGTGCTGCGGTTTTAATAAAGCTTTCCTGTCAGCTTTCTGTGGCTGAACAGCGGCAGCAACGTCTCCTTCCGCAGCAAAATCTTTAGTACTCTTGATAAAATCGCCAGTAATATTTTGCGCCTTGAAAGTAATCAACTGCGACACTGTCAGGTTCTGATAGCCTGATTTGCGGATATCTTTTATGTAAGCTGCATCAACATTCAGCGCCTTTAGCGGGATAAGGTCTTCCAAACTCACATCAGGAAAGCCATTAGATTTAATATCCCGGATAAAAGATTCATCAATTTTCATGGCCGCCAGCGGGATCAGGTTTTCTTTAGTAAGATGTGTGTATCCCTGTTTTTTCAGCATACTGATATAAGAACGGTTGAGGTCGATAGCAAAAAACACACTTGAATCATCTTTACCCCCTGCATCAACACCTTCTTTTTGCAGGTAATCCATAAAAGCCTGATCAGGACTGTAGGTATAAGAGCCCATTCCCGTATTACCGGTAAATTTGCCCGTAAAGTTCATGGTACCCGCATCGCGTACCAGATGAAAACTTCCTTCTTTATCACGTGGCAGGTTTTTAAACTCGCTAAGCAGAAAGGTAGAACTGTTTGAGTTTTTACCCTCCTCGTCTTTTTCAAAGCGAATTATAACTTTGTCATTTTTGATAGTTGCAAACCAGCTACCTTCATTTTGGAAAGTACTTGCTGCGGTGATAGAATTATTACTTTCTTTAATATTGTTCCCCGTAGCATAAGCCCTTGGCTCATTCACAAAGCATACAAATACCAGCAGTACCGGAAAAATACACAGGTATTTCCAGGTGGTATTCAGGTTCGATTTTTTTGCATTCATCATCATTAATCGTTTTTTTAAAATTGATTGATTATAGTTGGTTGTTAGGTTGACAGGAAAATGTGGTGCAGATACTTTTACCAGGCTAAGCTGGTAGCTGCCGGGGTCAATATCTTTATGTTCAAGCAGGTCACTATCGGTAAGAAACTCCAGATTATCTTCTACAGCTTTACGGTAGAACCATGCGAAAGGGTTAAACCATTGAAATACGAGGGCAATCTCTGCCAGTATGATATCATAACTATGGCCCTGCTCAATATGAATTTTTTCATGCAGCAAAATCTGACTATAGGTGTCCCAGTCATATTTTTCAGGGTTGATAAATATGCTGTTGCCAAATGAGCATGGGGCCTGATCGCCTGACAGCTCCACTATCCTAAACCTGCCGTCATGAATTACCGGTCGCGAATAAGCCCGGTACAGCAAGGTAATGAGCTGCACCATAAAATTGATGATAAATATGGCCACACCCGTCCAGTATATATAAAACAGAAAGTCTGCTACTGGTATGTTCCGCAGAAACGCAGTACTGTTTTCCTGAGCAGTATTATTTACCGGGCGCTGTACCGTAGACTGTGCTGAGGAGTGTTCTGCAGCCATAAAACTGATGGGGGCAGCTATACGCTGATCAACTTTTCTGAAAGAAAACTGCGGTGGCACATGCACTAAAGGCAACGTAAAAGCAAGTACCAGACAGGCCAGGAGCATAATTCTGTTTAACCTGAAAAAGGTCTCGTTGCGTAGCAATACCTGATAAAAGGCCAGACAGGCGCACAGTATGATGGCTACATGTAAGATATAGGTGATCATGACTTTTTAGATTTAATAAGGGTCATTATTTCTGCAAACTCTTCTTCTGAGAGATTTTGCTCCTTTGCAAAAAATGCAAGCATCCGCGGATATGAATTATCAAAGTACTGGCTCACTACATCTTTCAGTGCAAACTTCTGATAATCTTCCCTGTTGATGAGCGGATAGTAATAAAACATATTGCCCATAGTTTCATGGCTCAGAAATCCTTTCTCTTCAAGGATCTTTACCATGGTGGCAACACTGTTATAATGTGGCCGGGGCTCTGGCAGCAAAGGAATAATATCTCTGATAAAGGCTTTGCCTATTTCCCAGAAAACCTGCATAATCTGTTCTTCTCTTTTCGCTAGTTTAACCATGATCTTAATATTGATATACAAATGTAGTACTAATGGATTAATATCAAAACTAATCGATTAGTAGATAAGTAACATTTTAGTTACTGTTTTGGATTAGGGCTAAGATAACCCATTGATAACAAGAACAAAGGTAACCACGTGACCAGTCAAGACTGAATTAAAGGTTGTTATTTACTAAAACAGTGAAGGAATTCTGAAGGGACCTTGCAGATACCTTGCGGTATATAAGCCCATGTTTAACTCGCTATTAACTAAGGACTAACAGATAGTTGACAAGGCCCTGGCAAGGCGTTGCCAAACCATTGACAAGGTGTTGACAGGCCTAAAGCCTTGTCAACGCTGTTTCAGGGCTTGGTGAAAGCCCTGAGAAACCTGAGTTATTCTTTAATTAACCCCGAAACAATCCTATCTTAATACACTGCAAGGTATTAACCAGGTATCCTCTGAATACCTGCTAATGCCCATCTGAGCACCATTTATGAGAAAAGATAAGGAAGAAGAGTTAGGCGGAGTAAATCAATACGACCCGGAAATTCAGCTTACAGCAGCTTTTGATAGGTGCGCCACCATAGATCGGGCATTTCACCGTTCACCGCCATCGTATAATCTTCATAACGGCAGGGCACCAGGTGAAAGCGTTCATTTTTAGAAACGCCAGACGGGTACGGTACCTGCATCCACCATCGGTCTGATTTTTTGCTTTTTACAAAGAGCATTTCGCCGGTACCATCTGTTAAGCTGGCGCGATAAATCAGGTATTGTGATTTAGGGTTTAGTGGAAAATCTTTTTTACGGTTATAATAACCATCAACAAAATACCATACCATTTGTGCCAGCAGCATAGCCGTCTGACTGCTGTTGTCAAATGCAGGGTTAAATTCATAAAAACCTATAGAGGTTAGCTTGTCATTAAGACCCGCATAGTGTGATATTTTGCAGGCCTGTTCGCCATAGAACCCATTAGGACTGGCGTTGCCATTTGCAGCCGCATCAGAGGAGCGGATGGCAGAAAGGTCAAAGCTCACCATATTGGCATTCCGCATAACAGGTTCTACAGAACTGATATCATTGGTAAATTCTCCAAGACGGTGAACGTCGAAATACAGCTTGTTCATCACTTTTAAACTCTCCTGGTTTACAAAATAGGTTTGGTAACCTACGTTGCTGAAGTTGAAGAGGTAATTGGGCTGATGCAGAAAAATCCTGTTCAGATAGGCATCAGAACGGGTAGCAATATTGCCCGGCTCTGCCAGGTCATCGTCCAGATCAAATTTATTGTCAACCACTACCAGATCTACCTTCTGCTCCAGACTTTCATAAGCCATGTACTGTGCATAGGTAAGATCTTGTCCCCCGCCAATAATAATGGGGATAATACTGAGCCTGATCAGTTCGGCAATTACCATTTTCAGGGCAATATAGGTATCGGCTAGCGCAGCGCCAGCCATAATATTGCCCAGATCAATAATGCGGCTTTCAAAAGCACCTTCATTCAGCAAATAAAACTGTTCCCTGAAATAATCCGGTCCGAGCGAACATCCGCTGTTATTTACCGCAGCCCGGTCATCACTCACCCCAATTATGGCCATATCATACAGATCATTGCTCAGCTCCGGAAAGTTCTCCGTATAAAAAGTAGCCTTTAATCCCAGCTGACTGGTATAAAAGCCCTGTTTAGGGGTGAATTTTTCAGGGTTTAAAGGAGAGAAAAAATCGGATAAAGACATATTTGATATAATGTATGCCATCAAATATCTATTTTTGAGACCATATATTGATCAACATCCTAAAAAAAATGAAATGATTTTAGTTACCGGCGCCACAGGTTTTTTAGGATCAGAACTTATCTGCCAGCTTACCCTGCAGGGCAAACCAGTACGCGGCCTGAAGCGTGAAAAATCTGTAATACCGCCAATATTAAAGGGCAATAACCTGATTGAATGGGTAGTTGCGGATATTAACGACCTTGCCACGCTGGAAGATGCTTTTGAAGGCATTACCCAGGTTTATCACTGCGCCGCTCTGGTATCGTTTAACCCGAAAGACAAGGCTGAGCTCCTTAAAATAAATATTGAAGGCACCAGTAATGTGGCCAACCTATGTGCCGAAAAACAGGTAAGGCTGCTCCACGTAAGTTCAATCGCAGCATTAGGTGAGCCCAAAAAAGGTAAACTTATTACAGAAAACGACTACTGGGAATATGACTCCAAAGTACATTCTTATGCAATTTCCAAATATGAAGGAGAGATGGAGGTTTGGCGCAGTATTGCAGAAGGCCTGGATGCGGTAATTGTGAATCCATCACTCATCATAGGTAAAAACGCAGGTATTACCGGCAGCGGCGCTATATTCAACATGGTTAGAAAAGGTTTATCGTTTTATACCGCCGGCGCTACGGGAATAGTAGATGTAGAGGATGTGGCAAAAGCCATGATCCTGCTGATGGAAGGTCCGATTTCTGGCGAACGTTTTACGATTTCTGCCGGTAATTACCATTATCAACAGCTTTTTACAGAAATTGCAGAAGGTATGGGCGTTAAAGCGCCTGCCAGGGAAGCCAAAGCCTGGATGCTTGGTATTGCCTGGCGTGCAGCAAAGATAGGTTCATTGCTAAGTGGCAAGGTACCTGCGCTTACCAGCGATGCGGCAAGGAGCAGTCTCCATGTCAGTTTATACAGCAACGAAAAGATAATTAACAGTACAGGTATCACCTTTAAGCCCCTGCCACAAAGTATCCGGGAAGTATGTGCAGGTTTAACACAAAACAGTAATGAAGCAGAATAACATTTATATAATAGATTTTGACAGTACTTTCACCCAGGTAGAGGCGCTTGATGAACTGGCACGTATTTCCCTGAAAAAACATCCTGAGAAAGAAGCTATTTTTCAGAAAATTGAAGACCTCACCAATCTGGCTATGGAAGGAAAGCTTTCGTTCAGTGAGAGTCTTGCACAGCGGGTTAAGCTGCTTGAAGCATCAGAAGAACATCTGAAACAGCTCATCAAACACCTGAAAAAGAAAGTATCAAGTTCATTTTCCAGAAATGCTGCGTTTTTTAAGAAACATGCCGATCAGGTATTAATTGTTTCTGGCGGATTCAAAGAGTTTATTACTCCTGTAGTTAGCCAGTACCATATCAAAAAGGAAAATATCTACGCCAATACCTTTATCACCAACGAAGAAGGTAAAATTATAGATTATGACCATGCCAACCCGCTAAGCGAGGAAGGTGGTAAAGTAAAACTGATGCAGCTGCTGGACCTGGAGGGCGACCTCTATGGAATTGGCGACGGGTATTCTGACTTCCAGCTGCGCGAAAGCGGTATGATCAAAAAGTTCTACGCCTTTACAGAGAACATCTCTAGGGAAAGCATTGTGAGCCGGGCCGACCATGTTACGCCTAGCTTTGACGAATTTCTATATGTGAATAATCTGCCAAGGGCGATATCGTATCCGAGAAACAGGATTCTCTGCGTAATAATTGGCGAGGTACCGGCAGAAAGTGTGGAGCTGCTGAAAAAAGACGGGTTTTCGGTACGCCATAAAAACTCGCTGGAAGACAAATATGTGAAAGATGTACACATGGTCTTGATGGCAGACGGCGAGAAGCTGGATCCCGAAAAACTGAAACTTGCAGTGAAATTAAAAACAATCGGTTATCTTGGCAACGCCAAATATAATCTAGATATGAAAACCTGTACGGATATGGGAATTGTGATCTTCGAAGATCCCAAACATAACCCCAGAAATTACAACTTTATCCCTAAGCGGATGATGGACTTTATGAACAAGGGTACTACCTACCTGAGCAGTAACTTCCCTAACCTGCAGTTACCGCTGATTGAGAAATCGCACCGGTTAATCCATGTGCACCACAATGTGCCGGGAATTATGGCAAAGATCAATACCGTATTTGCCAAACACAGCATTAATATTGTGAGCCAGTTTCTGATGACCAATGCCACAATCGGCTATGCCATTACGGATATCAATGCAGAGTATGACAAAGATGTATTTAAGTCGCTCAAGAAAATTGAGCACACCATCAAGTTCAGGGTATTGTATTAAAAACAATCATCAAAACTGCCAACATCAACTACCGCCAACATTATGGAGCTTACACCTGAAATTATAGATAAGCTGGATAAACTGCAGCAGAAATACTCTGCCATGGGCCAGGATATGTCGGCCTACCTTGATGGTTTGCTGTATGCAGATTTCCTTACCTATTGGGATTACATCCATCTGGATACTTTATTAAGTCTCCAAAGTCCCAAAACTCCCTTCCCTGATGAGGAAATTTTCATCATGTACCATCAGATTACAGAGCTGTACTTTAAGCTTTCGCTGCATGAGTTTAAACAGATTGCGGAGCATGAGGCTTTAACGGCAAAGTTTTTTACGGAACGCGTAAAAAGGATTAACGCCTATTTCAATGCGCTGGTAAGCTCTTTTGAGGTAATGGTAAACGGCATGGAGAAGGAACAGTTTCTGAAGTTCAGAATGTCGTTACTGCCGGCAAGTGGTTTTCAATCGGCACAATACAGAATGATTGAAATTTGCGCAACAGAATTTAACAGACTGGTTGATAAAAGTAAAAGAGAAGAACTTAGAGATGCTCCGATAGAGGAGAAATTTGAATATATCTACTGGAAGTTTGGTGCTACAGAGCTGGCCAGCGGTAAACAGACCTTAACCCTGAAACAGTTTATCGATAAATATGCCGCACAGTTTCTGGCTTTGAGCAAGGAAAGGGAGCACAGCAATTTTTCTGTTTTATACCATCGGCTGGAGCAGCAGGGCGAAGATGTTGCTGCGCTGGCGGAAGAGCTGCGGACGCTGGACTTATTTGTGAACGTGGAATGGCCTTTATCTCATTATAAATCTGCTGTGAGGTATCTGGAACGTGACCCGGTAGATATTGCTGCAACTGGCGGAACCAACTGGCAGAAGTACCTTCCGCCGCGTTTCCAGAAAAGGATATTTTATCCCTTTCTATGGACAGAAACACAGCTGGACGAATGGGGCAAAACGTGGGTGCTTAGTGTCCTCGAAACACTCAGAAATGAAAAATAAAGTCGTTTAGCAGTGTAATTATTCTTAATTTTGGGCTGAAATAAATACCTGAACAGTGATAGAGAAATTAAGCATAAAAACCACTAAAGCTGGTCAATCCAGACTGGCTGAAACAGATATAACTGACCTGCCTTTTGGAAAGGTTTTTACCGACCATATGTTTGTGGCAGATTACGAAGACGGAGAATGGAAAAACTTTGAAATACTTCCTTACGGACCGCTTCCAATGAGCCCGGCAATTTCTGCCTTACATTATGGTCAGGCAATTTTTGAAGGACTGAAAGCATACAAACAAGCAGATGGCAGTGTGAGTGTGTTCAGGGCAGACAAGAATTTTGCACGTTTCAACAAATCGGCCACACGCATGGCTATGGCAAACATACCCGAAGAACTGTTTATGCAGGGCATTGCTGCCTTGATTGATGCAGACAGGGCATGGGTACCAGATGAAGAGAACTATTCTTTATACATCAGACCGGTGATGTTTGCCACAGATCCATTTCTGGGTGTAAGGCCATCGGCAACCTATAAATTTGTGATCCTTACCAACCCAAGTGCACCTTATTACAGTAAACCCCTTAAGGTTAAAATTGAAACACATTATACCCGCTCTGCGGATGGTGGTGTGGGTGCGGCAAAAACTGCAGGTAACTACTCAAGGGCGATGCTGCCAACAGCAGAAGCACAGGCAGAAGGCTTTGACCAGCTGATCTGGACGGATGCCAAGGAGCATAAATATGTAGAAGAATCTGGTGCGGCAAACCTGATGTTTGTAATTGACGGTAAGATTGTAACCCCTGAAGTACGTGAAACCATTCTTGACGGTGTAACGCGTGATACCATTATTGAACTGGCCAGAAGCATGGGTATTGAAGTGGAAGAAAGAAGGGTCTTGATTCAGGAAGTGCTTGACAATATTGAAAACGGAAGCCTTACGGAAGCATTTGCAGTAGGTACCGCAGCAACAGTTACGCAGATCAGCGAGATCAGCTATGAAGGTAAAGCCTATCGGCTTACCGACCCGGCAACGCGCACCGTGTCTACTGGTATAGCAAAAAAATTAAACGATATCCGTTACGGCGTAATTGCTGATGAATTTGGCTGGAACTGGACAGTTTAAACTCCGGGATTTTGTCTGATCAACATTGATCTGGGAGATACAGCAAATAGATTGAAAAAGGCACCTCTGCGCAGGTGCCTTTTTTTGTGCAGAAAATTTGCACATAGTAACATCTGTCACACAATTCTTTAATTCTCCGCCAGCTTTATTATTTTAGCTTTTCAATTTAACTATTCATGAACAAACCTTTACTTTTCGCTGTTGCAGCTGGCTTAAGCCTTAGCTTTAACCTGCAGGCGCAGCAGCACAAATTAAATTTTCAGCAAACGCAGGGCCTGGCTCCCTCCCTCACCAACAACCTTAACCCGGTTACCGGATGGAGCGATGAAACGCATTATATAGAGATGGATCTTAAAAAGCGTCAGCTTTATGCCGTAGATATTAATTCAGGGGCACGCGCATCTTATACGCCACCACCGGTAAGCAATGTAAATGTGATGGTAACAGATAATGATGTATATATTCAATACGGAAAAGATAAACCAAAACGCCTTACTAAAGATGATGCAGAAGAGAAAAACCCTACACTCTCTCCAGACGGTAAGTATGTTGCTTTTACCCGCAACAGTGATTTATATGCCGTAGAAGTTAATACAGGTAAAGAAATACGCTATACTACAGACGCCACGGATGTGATCTATAATGGTTATTCATCATGGGTATATTATGAGGAAATTCTGGGCAGACCAACCAAGTATAAGGCCTTTTGGTGGGCTCCGGATAGTAAACACCTGGCATTTATGCGTTTTGATGATACCAAAGTGCCTATGTTCCCGATCAACGGCAGTACCGGTCAGCATGGTTATGTAGAGAAAACGAGGTACCCAAAGGCGGGCGACCCAAACCCGGAGGTTAAAATCGGCTTTGTAGCCACCGCAGGGGGTGCAGTAGTATGGGCAGATTTTAATGAAAAGGACGACCAGTATTTTGGTACACCTTACTGGAGTTTTGACGGCAGCAATATGATGGTGCAGTGGATGAACCGCGGTCAGGATAACCTGAAATTTTATGCGGTGAAACCAGAAACAGGTGCTAAAAAGGAGATCTATGATGAGAAACAGAAATCATGGGTAGATCTGGATTTTGACGGAAGAATAGAATACCTGCAGGATAAAAAACATTATATCCTGAAAAGTGATAAAACCGGCTGGGCACATTTTTACCTGTACACGCTGGATGGCAAGCTGGTAAATCCGCTTACCGCGGGCAAGTGGCAGGTATCTGACCTGTTAACAGTAGATGAGAAAAACAAAATTGTTTATTTCACCGCACGGAAAGAAGCATCTACACGTACTGATTTATACCGAGTAGGTTATAATGGCAAGGGTTTAAAGCGCCTTACTTTTGGAGATTATAATCACCAGGTACAGCTCTCTCCTGCCGGAAACAAGTTTATTACTACTTATTCTAACGTATCTACCCCGCCTAAACGCGCGCTGGTTGATAATACCGGTAAGATAATTAAAGAACTTGGAGATAGTAAATCTGCTGAATTTGCCAGCTTTAACATTGGTAAAACCGAGATGATTACTATTCCTACTGATGACGGGTATAACCTGCCGGCAGTAATTACCTACCCTGTAGATTTTGATGGGAGCAAACAATATCCGGTAGTTTTCAGCATGTACGGCGGACCAAACGCAGGTACTGTAACCAATACCTGGAAGGGAACAGGTGTACAATGGTGGGCACGTGAAGGCGTTATACAGATTTCGGTAGATCACCGTGCTTCTGGTCAGTTTGGTAAAGAAGGCGTAGCCTTAATGCACCGGAACCTGGGCAAATGGGAAATGAAAGATTATATTACTGCTGCGAAGTGGCTGAAAGCAAAACCATATGTTAACCCTAAGAAACTACTGATTACAGGACATAGCTATGGCGGTTACATGACTACCATGGCCTTAACCAAAGGGGCAGATTATTTTGACTATGGTTATGCAGGCGCACCGGTTACCAGCTGGGAATTGTATGATACTGCCTATGCAGAAAGGTTTATGGATACCCCGCAGGAAAACCCTGAAGGTTATAAAAATGCTTCGGTACTTACTTATGTAGACAATTACAAGGGATTACTGCGTATTATGCATGGTGATATGGATGATAATGTGCATATCCAGAACACCATTCAGCTGATTAATAAAATGGAAGATGCCAATAAGCATTTCGAACTAATGATCTATCCTGGCGGCAGACATGGCTGGGGAGGTACAAAAAGCAAACATGATGCTTCTGAGCGTTACCGCTTTTACTACCAGAACCTGCTCGATAAACCGTTTACAGAAGATCTTCTAAAATAAGTTCTGTGCAGGCCGGCTTTAAAAGCCCTGTTTAATTGCAAAAGAGTTACCAGAAAGGGTGTCCGAAATGTATTTTGGACACCCTTTATCATTTTCTGTTTGCCGGCACAGCTCGTTCCCGCGCTTCTTTACGTTTCTGACGCAATAGCCTGCGCTTGTCACGGTCGGCCTTCATCTTTTCGAACTCCGTAATGCGGGCCTGTATCTCGGCCTCTTTTTCAGGACTGAGGCCTACTGTATATTTTATCCCCTGGAATAGCGTTTGCCATACAAAGCTAAAGAACGAATTGGTGGGGTTCCGCTTAAAAAATATGGGCGCAGCAATAAATTCGCCTTTGGCATTGGGGTTATCGGGGTTAATAACGAGGGAGTTTGCAAGCATAGAAAACAGGCCTTGCTTTACCAGTCTGTTATTGCCCTCAACTTTCTTTAGCAGACCCACACTGAGGTTATGATAAGCAAAACTCATATTACCCTGTGCTTTATTTTCATTGGCTACCACATTAAATATCAGTTTGTTTACGATGCCGCTTTTTACCTGCAGCATACCCAGCGGTTTAGTGATACGGTTAAGCACTGAGCCCTCCATATTACTCAGCTGTCCGTCGTAAGAAAAGGCGCCATCTTTTGCATTCAGGTCGAACTTGAAATTAACCCACATATTGCCCTGCCCCATCATCTGCGACTGCAGCCTGGCCAGCATCATAGGATTTCGGGCCTTTCTTTTTTCATCGTTGGTTACATTGAGTACTGTGCCCGACGTATTTTCGAAAGATATTTTGCCCCGCTGTTTGGTATAACCATCGTATTCTGCATAGCTGAGATCTACATTGTTCAGGTTAAGCTTATTTACTGAGACCTTGCCTTTGAGGGTCTGCAATAACTGGTGAGGGAATTTGCCCATACGTACCAGGCCTCTTACGGGCAGTTCATTATTATTGAACACAGACACATAACCGTTTGCTATATTCATTTCATTTGCAGCAAGCTGCTGTTTCTTTACATACAGGAGCAGATCTATACCACTGAGGCTGATATCGCTCATCTGTATGTTAAAGCGCTCTTTGGCATATCCCGCTACCCGGCCAAATTCCATTTCAGAATAACGCGGCACTACACCGAACTTTTTTACGCTAAGCTGCCCGGTTGATGCGCGGAAGGCCAGTTCGTTCAGTTCAATATGATAAAGACTATCCGGAGTGGCAAAACGATAATCATTAAGGTTTAACAGCACATCTTTTAAGAGGTAAAATCGGGTGGTATCCACTGCAGAGTGCGCATCGATAAGCCAGTCTTTGAGGGTAATATCCAACTTATCCAGTGAATCTGTCTCAGACACCGCCAGGTTTTTATTTACATATTTAAAGCTGATATCTTTAAGATCGATCGTATTTACACTAACCCTTTTCAGCAGCTTTGAAATATAGTCATACGGAGATTTGAGTGGTCGCGGGGGCCTGTTCTCATTAAAATCAAACTGTTTATTGGTCATTACCACTTTAGGGTGTTCAAAAAGCAGCTGATCGATATTGAGTTCCTTGGTCATGTAACCATTAAAAGGATGGAAATTACGGATGGTTAGTTTTTTTAAACTGATCTCGTAGATATTATTTGGCGCGCGCTTAAGCGCTACCAATTTATTGAAGATATTGGTATCTGGGATAATCCGCACATCACTAACGGAGGCATTGCCCAGCAGGAAGTAGGTATTTACCCGGGTAAATTCTATTCTATACAGGCTGTCTGTCGAGTTCAGCACCAGATCCTTCAGGTCGCGGGTAATCAATGGTCGTAACCTGGCACTTAAATACCAGGAAGCCGCATCAGCCAGCAGGAACAGCACGAACAAGGTTCCGGCAACCCATTTCAGAACGGTAAATGCTTTACGGGACTTTCTAACCATGCAGTACTCGATTTATGTTTTACAATATAGGTGTTTTATTAAACAAAAATCTCTCTTGTTAGCTCAGTTTAACGCTTTAGATCAGTTTAACCCCCGCTTTGCTGATGCTAACTCTTTTTCTCCTCACGTTCTTTTTTACGTTCCTCACGTTTTTCCTTACGTTCATTCATTTTTTCTACTACTACTTTACGCCCTGCTTCAGGACTTTTCATGGGCACAAAACCTATCCCTACAGTTTCGCGCATTCCAATAAACACGGTTTTCCACAAGAGGTTAAAGAATGAGGCTCCTGGCGGACGTTCATAACTGATCTGTGCAGTACGCAGGGGTTTACCTTCTGCAGGATTGGCATCTTTGATTACCAAAGTATTGGCCAGGAATGAAAGCAAGCCTTTCTTCTTAGCCGGCTGCCCGTCTTCTCCCTCTTTTAACAATTTTACCTTGAGGCCGGAATAGTACATATGCATCACCCCTTTAGAACCTTGTGCATTGGCACTTGCAGAAAAGTCTAATTTTTCTATCTGACCGGTCTCTACCTCAACCAGGCCCAGGGCTTTGGACAAAGGGTTAAGCTTTGACATCTGCATTCTGCCAACATCTCCATTAAATGTAAACGCCCCATTGTTCGAAGACAAATCAAAATTGATACGGATGTTAAGCTGGGCCGCTTTTACCATAAAGGCGTTTAATTTAGCCAATGCAAAATGGTTTTTGGAAAGCGATAAGGAATCATTGGTAACATTATAAATATTACCTGTTAGGGCATCAATATGAACTGTTCCCCGTTCTTGCGCTATAGGGTTGTACTCAGTATAGGCAACATTTACCTTTCTGAGCTGGAAGGTATCTATAGTTGTTTGTATGGGCAGCCTTTTCAGTGCCATATGCGGAAAATTGCCAGATTTATTACCGTGGCCGGGGGGCATTTCGCGGTTCATAAATACTTTCGCAGTGGCATTACTGATGCGGAGTGCATGTGCATGCAGCACCCCGTCGTTATTGAGCTTCAGGAAATCTACTCCATTAAAATCAATTGCCGGAAAATGAAGATCGTATCTGTCTTTCTGTGTTTTCAGCTTACGGCTAAACTGCAGGTCGGGGTACATGGGTATCATTTTAAAATTCCTGATCTTTATGTTCCTGCCCATGGCCGACCCTGTAATGGTATCTACCTTCATGGTGTACAGCTTATCTTTAGACAGGGAATGATAGCCTGCCAGTTCAAAAGACACATCTTTTGTATAATAGAATCTGGTGGTATCAGTATCAGAACTGGAATTAAGCAGAAAATCTTTAACCTGCAGGTTGAGGTGTTTTACGGAATTGAGCAGCCTGCCTGTCTCGCCACTTACATAATCAAAATCGGCATCTTCAATTTTTATGGCCTTGATATGTACAGATTTGAGGCTTTTTGAAATGCGCTGGTAGAGGGTCCTTGTATCAGTAGAGGTATCTGGCTGTTTACGTACCTTGTTATAGATCATGTTAATTGATGGATGTTCAAGTATGATATCGTTCATCTCAATCGTTTTCTTGAAATAGACCTTAAGAATGCTGATCCTGCGAAGCTGTAGTTGTTCCAGTTTTACCTGAAAAAGATGCGTTGGCGCGGTGCCTTGCTTTTTCCAGGCATTAAAGACCGCGGTATCTGGAGCCAGCAGAATACTGTCTACGGTTACGCTGCCAGTAACTAAATTCATATGAATGTCTTTAAAATCGATCCGGTATAAATGTCTCGACCCTTTATATACTACATCTTTGATCTTCTCCGTTAATAAGGGTTTCCATTTGGCATTAAAATAAATTGCAACACCGCTGATCAAAACAATCAGGACTATAAATATTCCGGCAATCCAACGCCATAACCGTGTAAAACCTGATCTCTTATTTGTCATAAATATTTTGTTGATTACTACTATACAAGTACAAGCTATACAATGTTTGTGGACAGATGAAGCATTTTTTAAATTCTGCCAATTTGTCATTTCTAAATTAAATTTAGTATTTTTGTACTCAGTAAAATGTTACCATTATGATCGAATTACAACTAGCCGATAAAACACACGATGAAGCACGCCAGGGTGAAGCCCTTGTTGTTGACGCACCAAAAATGCGCGATGGCAGAAAGCTATATATCGAGAGTTACGGTTGTCAGATGAACTTCGCTGATAGTGAAATTGTTGCCTCTATTTTATTAGACCAGGGTTTTGAAACTACTGGAAATTACCAGGAGGCAGATGCCATATTTATCAATACCTGCTCTATCCGTGAAAATGCCGAGCAGCGTGTAAGAAACCGTTTATCGCAGTTTGGAATAGAAAAGCGTAAAAATCCTAAATTGATTGTTGGGGTTTTAGGCTGTATGGCCGAGCGCCTGAAATCTAAATTTCTTGAAGAAGAAAAACTGGTAGATATGGTTGTTGGTCCGGATGCCTACCGGGATCTGCCGCAGCTGATAGAACAGGTTGGCGAAGGACAGAAAGCTATCAATGTACTGCTTTCAAGAGAAGAAACCTATGCAGATATTAGTCCGGTACGCTTAAACGGAAATGGTATTACAGCGTTTATTTCAATTATGAGAGGCTGTGACAATATGTGTTCTTTCTGTGTGGTTCCTTTTACAAGAGGACGTGAAAGGAGTCGTGACCCGGAATCTATCCTTGCAGAGGCATTAGACCTGCACCTGCGTGGTTATAAAGAAGTAACCTTATTAGGTCAGAATGTAGATTCATATAAATGGAAGGGCACTGAAGAAGCTGGAGAAACAGCAGGCACTACGGTTAACTTTGCCCAGCTACTGGAGAAAGTTGCAATGATCAGTCCTGAACTGAGGGTCAGGTTTTCTACTTCACACCCTAAAGACATTACCGACGAAGTATTATATACTATTCAGAAGCATGATAACATCTGTAACAACATCCACCTGCCGGTACAATCTGGTAACAGCAGGATTTTGGAACTGATGAACCGTACTTATACCAGGGAGTGGTACATTAACCGGGTAGACGCAATCAGGCGTATTATTCCGGGATGTGCAATTTCTACGGATGTAATTACAGGTTTCTGCACGGAAACGGAAGAGGAACACCAGGATACCCTTAGTATGATGGACTATGTGGGTTATGATTTCGCGTTCTGTTTCAGCTATTCTGAAAGACCGGGAACAATGGCTGCGCGGAAACTGGCAGATGATATACCTGAAGAAGTGAAGAAACGCCGTTTAAAGGAGATCTTGCTGAAACAACAGGAAACCTCACACAGAAGGCTGCAGGAGTCTGTAGGCAAAAAGGTAAGGATCCTGGTAGAGGGATTCTCTAAAAAGTCGGACAAAGACCTCTGCGGAAGAAACGATCAGAACGCCATGATTGTATTTCCGGCAGTTGAAAATGTTACACCGGGACAGTATGTAAACGTGGTAATTGAGCGTTGTACCTCTGCAACCCTACTAGGTAAGATCATAGATTAAGAGACAAAATATTTATATAAAATTCATTTATTTTGGACGTACAAGATATTAAAAACCGATTTGGAATTATTGGTGGCTCTCCACTGTTAAACCGTGCCATTGATATTGCAAGGCAGGTATCACCTACAGATATGTCGGTGCTGATTACAGGAGAGAGTGGAAGTGGAAAAGAAGTTTTCTCACATATTATCCACCAGATGAGCACCCGCAAGCATGGTGCTTTTATTGCTGTAAACTGTGGCGCCATACCTGAAGGAACTATAGATTCGGAGCTTTTTGGACACGAGAAAGGATCATTTACCGGAGCACATGAGGCACGTAAAGGTTATTTTGAGGTAGCGAACGGCGGCACAATATTTCTTGATGAGGTGGCTGAACTGCCATTGGGCACACAGGCACGATTACTCAGGATATTAGAAAGTGGTGAGTACCTGCGTGTAGGTTCATCAAAAGTACAGAAAACAGATGTGCGCATTGTAGCAGCTACCAATGTTGATGTGTATGACCGTGTTAAGTCGGGAAAATTTCGTGAAGACCTGTATTACCGTTTAAATACTGTTCCATTGCGTATTCCGGCCTTGCATGAGCGTAAGGAAGATATTTTCCTGCTGTTCAGAAAATTCTCTGCAGATTTTAGTGATAAATACCGCAGCCCGGGTATACACCTGGAACCAGATGCCATACAGATGTTAAGCAACTATAGCTGGCCGGGAAATGTAAGACAATTAAAGAATATTGCGGAACAGATCTGTGTACTGGAAAAAGACCGTAATGTAAATGCCGCAGCATTGCTGAGTTATATACCAAATGAGAATGGCAGTAACCTGCCTATGGCTATAAATGGCAACGGTAAGGAAGATTTTTCTGAACGTGACATCCTTTACAAAGTTCTTTTTGATATGAAAAAGGACATGATGGACCTGAAGAAATTGGTTGCCGAGATTATACAAAGCGGTGGTAACACCTCGCATATTGTAGCAGATAATCCGCATTATATAAACCAGCTGTACCAGGAAGTGGATCAGACGATCAATCATGACTCTACTCTAACCATTAAAAAACCTTTACAAAACTCGCCGGTAGATTATAACTATACGCATGAGGCGGAAGAAGTAGAAGAGTCGTTATCGCTGATAGACAAAGAATCTGACCTGATTAAGAAAGCGCTTAAAAAACATAAAGGCAAGCGTAAATTTGCTGCCCAGGAACTGGGTATTTCAGAACGCACGCTGTACAGAAAAATTAAAGAACTGAACTTAAATTAAGTGATGAAGAAACTATGGTTGTTATTGCTGCTTCCCTTAACGGCAGCTATTATGAATTCATGCTCGATAAAACTTAACGGTGCCTCTATTCCGGCCGACATGAAGACGGTAAACGTTCAGTTTTTCGAAAACAATGCCCCTCTGGTTATTCCTACCCTGAGTCAGGATTTTACAGAGGCCCTGAAAACGAGGATCCGTAACCAGACCAGGCTGTCTATTACCCAAAACGAGGCTGATGCAACATTTGAAGGCCGCATTACAGGATATGATATTAAGCCGCAGACATTGCAGAACAATAATGCTCCTACTGCAGGGAGTAACAGGTTAACTATCAGGGTAAGCGTAAAGTATACCAGCAACCTTAACCCTAAGCAGAGCTTTGAAGAGAACTTTGAGAAGTTTAAGGATTTTAACCTTGGCAGCCAGAGTGTTGAATCAATTCAGCTGCAACTGATCAGAGATGTTAACCTGCAGCTTACAGAAGATATTTTCAACAGGGCCTTTGCGCAATGGTAGTGAAATTAGATTTCAATTATTAACTTAGCAACGTGGAGCTCAACAAAAATATAGAACAGCAACTTGCCGTATTACTGGCAGAGCCTAACCGCTCATGCCTTGAAAGTACGGCTATGTTGAAAGAATTGTTGGAGAAATATCCATACTATCAGCCGTTACACCTGTTATTGGCAAAAGCGAATTTACATGCTGAGAAGGTAGAAACACTGGCAAAAACCTCTCTGTATACAAACGGACAGCTATTACATCAGTTTCTATTCAGCAAAGAAGCCAGAACGGGCAATTTTAAGGTAGTGAATGCCGCCCCCCTATCGCCTGTGGCTGTTGAAGCAGTACCTGTGACAGTCGAAGAACTACAGGAAGAGCCTGCGGCAATTAGTTTTGCCGAAGATGGCATACTGCCAATTGTGCAGGAAGAAGTTGACAAACCTGAAGCTGTACCGGTTCCGGATGAGCAGGAGACTTTTGAAGAAATAGCCGAGGTTGACATTAACAATTACCGTCCTTTTAGAAATTACACCCCACAATCTGACGCAGGAACTAACACTGAGACAAACGGAACAGAAAAAACCTTAGCAGAGGAGCCAATAGTTCGTAAAAACTCATTAGAGGGCGACTTTCTTTTTGAAAGCATTGCCTCTTCAGATTTCTTTGCCTTTGAATCGAATTTTAGTCCGGAACCTGTAGAGCAGCCAGCTATGCAGCAAGTACCGGTTATTGAAGAACATGACGAGCGTGCAGCAGCAGAATCTGTGCGTAAACAGGTGAGCAATTACCATGATGATAAACTGCCATATACTTTTCTTTGGTGGCTGGATAAAACCAGGAAAGCACATCAGCATACCTTCCAGCCTTATGCGCCAGTTCCTAAAAAAGAAACTTCACAAGAGCTGCAGCAACAGTACGTTGAACATATTTTTCATATCCAGAGCCATTTAGCTGGTACTGAAACGCTACTTAACACAGCTGAACCGGAAAAGCCTGTTTCCAAAGATTTTAAGATCATTGATAGTTTTATAAAAAACGATCCACAGATTACTCCTCCCAATGCGGAGCAGATAGATAATGAGAACAAGGCAAAGAAGAGTGCGGAAGACCAGAACGACCTGGTATCTGAAACACTTGCTAATATCTATATTGAACAAATGCTTTATGACAAGGCTATAGATACTTATGAAAAATTAAGTTTGAAGTTCCCAGAAAAAAGCCGTTACTTTGCCGACCTTATCCAATCTATAGAAAAGAAAATTTAACCATTTAACATACTATGCTTTTTTTAATTATTTTATTAATCATTATTTGTGTTGCATTAGGCCTGTTTGTATTGATACAAAATCCTAAAGGCGGCGGTTTGGCAACAGGTGGATCGGGCAGTAATATGTTCGGTGTACAACGTACCGGTGACGTTTTAGAGAAAGGTACCTGGGTACTGTTAACCCTTGTTGTGGTAATTTCACTTGCTGTTACAGCTATTGGAAAAACCGGTGGTTCTACTGCTGCAGGTAGTTCAGATTCTAAAATCCAGGAGCAACTGGATAAAACGCCAACCCCTTCACCAATTGGTGGTTCGGTAGCACCGTCAGCAACAACACCAGCTGCACCGGTTACTACAGACACAACTAAAAAATAAAGCTTCAATAATATTTAAAAGCCCGTCAGGTATTCATCCTGACGGGCTTTTTTTGTTTATACCTGCCAGTCTGACACGATTTTAGAAGCGCTTAATCTATTAGCTGACAAGCCTGTGTAAATTTGTCAAGCAAAGTAGCGTTGGCATAAAAACTGATGTATCAGCAGCGTTGAATTTATACATTAACCTTTAAATTAAAACATAAATAAAGTTATGGCTTTAAACATTAAACCCATTGCAGATAGAGTAGTTGTTGAAGCTGCTCCTGCCGAAGAAAAAACTGCTTCGGGTATTTATATCCCGGATACAGCGAAAGAAAAACCTCAGCAAGGAACAGTAGTTGCAGTTGGCCCAGGTAAATATGCCGAGCTGACAGGAAACTTAGTACCATTGAGTGTTAAGGTAGGAGATGTAGTTTTATACGGCAAATATGGCGGTACAGAAATTACTTTCGAAGGTAAAGAATACCTTATTATGCGTGAAACTGATCTCTACGCAGTTCTTTAATAACTGGTATAACCCAGAAAGAAACAACAACCAAATATTTAAAAACAGAAATTTACAATGGCAAAGCAAGTAAAATATAACGTAGAAGCCCGTGACGCCCTGAAAAGAGGAGTTGATATCCTGGCTAATGCGGTAAAAGTAACTTTAGGTCCAAAAGGACGTAACGTAATTATCGATAAAAAATTCGGTTCACCAGCAATTACTAAAGATGGTGTTACTGTAGCAAAAGAAATTGAGTTGAAAGACCCAATTGAAAATATGGGTGCACAGATGGTGAAAGAAGTTGCTTCTAAAACTGCAGATATTGCAGGTGACGGAACAACTACTGCAACCGTTCTTGCTCAGGCAATTGTTACTGCAGGTATTAAAAACGTGGCTGCCGGTGCAAATCCAATGGATTTAAAACGTGGTATTGACAAAGCTGTTGCAGCTATTGTTGCCAACTTAAAAACTCAGTCTCAAACTGTAGGTGAAGATAACAACAAGATTAAACAAGTTGCCTCTATCTCAGCTAACAATGATGAAGTAATCGGTTCACTGATTGCTGAAGCAATGGGTAAAGTTGGTAAAGATGGTGTAATCACTGTAGAAGAAGCAAAAGGTACTGAAACTGAAGTTAAAACAGTTGAAGGTATGCAATTTGACCGTGGTTATTTATCTCCATACTTTGTTACCAATGCAGACAAAATGGAAGCGGAATTAGAAAACCCTTACATCTTGATCTATGACAAAAAGATCAGCAACATGAAAGAATTGCTGCCGATCTTAGAGAAACAAGTTCAAACTGGTAAACCATTATTAATTATTGCTGAAGATTTAGACGGAGAAGCTTTAGCTACTCTGGTAGTAAACAAAATCCGTGGATCTCTGAAAGTTGTTGCTGTTAAAGCTCCAGGTTTTGGTGACCGTAGAAAAGCAATGCTGGAAGACCTTGCTATCTTAACAGGTGGTACAGTGATTTCTGAAGAAAGAGGTTACAAATTAGAGAATGCTGACCTTACCTATTTAGGTACTGCTGAAAAAGTTGTTGTTGATAAAGACAATACTACAGTAATTAATGGTGCAGGTTCTTCTGATGACATTAAAGCTCGTGTTAACCAGATCAAAGCTCAGATTGAGACTACTACATCTGACTACGATAAAGAAAAATTACAAGAGCGTTTGGCTAAATTAGCTGGCGGTGTTGCAGTTCTTTATGTAGGTGCAGCTTCTGAAGTTGAAATGAAAGAGAAAAAAGACCGTGTTGATGATGCTTTACATGCAACCCGCGCAGCGGTTGAAGAAGGTATTGTTGCTGGTGGTGGTGTAGCTTTCATCCGTGCTATCGAAGCATTAGAAGGAATGAAAGGTGCTAATGATGACGAGACTACTGGTATCGCAATCGTTAAACGCGCAGTTGAAGAGCCATTACGTCAGATCTGTGAAAACGCAGGTATTGAAGGTTCTATCATCGTACAAAAAGTTAAAGAAGGAAAAGCAGATTTCGGTTACAATGCACGTACAGATGTGTATGAAAACCTAATCAGTGCTGGTGTTATTGACCCAACTAAAGTAAGTCGTGTAGCATTAGAAAACGCAGCTTCTATCGCAGCTATGTTGTTAACAACAGAATGCGTATTGGCTGATGATCCTGAAGATAGTGCACCAGGTGCTGGTATGCCTCCTATGGGTGGCGGCGGCATGGGTGGAATGATGTAATAATCATTCAACATATTAACGTCAGATTAAAAACCCTACTGAAATTCAGTAGGGTTTTTTTTGTTCTGTAAATTTTAACTCTTTGTAAGGCAGATGTTTGGAAAGTGGATTTCACTTGTATATTTTTAAACAACGCTACAATATGAGGAAATTTCTACGCACTATTCACACACTCGTTTTGCTATTGGTTTTCGCTAGTGTACAGGCACAAGTTAGCCAGGTAAACAATGTGACTATTATTCCCGGATTTTATACCCCAGGTTCAACTATAGCCGCAACCTTTACGCTTGGAACAGAATGTATTGCCCGTACCAATACCTTTGAACTATATTTATCTGACGCGACAGGTAGTTTTGCCAATCAAACATTAATAGGGTCGTACGCCAGTTTTTATTCTACGTTTGTTAATGGGGTTATACCTGCAAATACGCCTGCAGGAACAGGTTATCAATTACGCATTAGATCCACAAGTGATGGATTATATTCTACACCTACTGCCGCTTTTGAAGTAAGAGCAGGAACGTTAACCACAGCCAGTATTACATCCAGTTCTGCAATAAACTCTGCCAATCCGAATACTTATGGATTTTGTATTGGCAGAACAGGTAGCGCAGCAAACATCTTTTTAGAGAACGGATCTACAGCCACCGGTACGGTCACAGCTTCTGTTACCAATGAATTAGATGGAGGCCCTGTACAGCAAATCACTTTTAACGGAGGTATACAAACATTTTCTCCGTCCTTAGCTCATTATACGATGCTGGCAAAAGTTGTTATGCCAGATGGCAATATTGCAACAAGAGCATATTTTATTGTTAATAACGTTGTAAATACTGCCTTCTCTACTACAGGTGCCGGACTTGTCTGCCTGCCTTTAGGGGAATTATCTTATGGTGTAGACTTTCAGACTGCAAGTGGTATACAGAAAAATTTCCCCGGTAATGTTTATCATATTACATGGGGAGACCAGACACAGGATGATTATACCTATTGTCAATTGGTGGCAAACGGCACAGTTAAACATAACTATACAAAATCATCCTGCGGAAGCAGCTTTAATGGAAAACAGAATGTATTTGGAATTAATATCAGCACAGTAAGTCCTTTCTGCGGCAGTATTGGCCAGCCGCTTTCAACTTCGGCCAAAGTTGTAACAGTTACAAAGAATGATTTTGAAGGTCCCGCCACAGCATGTACAAATACAACTGTCATTTTCAGGAATACCTCCCTACCTGGACAAAATCAGGATGACAACTCTGTGGACTGTCAGGATAATAACGTTCGTTACAATTGGTATATAAACGGACAGATCGTAGCTGCAAACCAAGTTAAATCTACTCCCCTTGCTCACATATTTACAGTATCGGGAGTATACACCATAAGGCTTGAATCCACCAGTAGCGGAACTTGCCAGGGAGCTCCTATAGAAAAGACAATTTGTATACAAGCCCCTCCGCAGCCATCATTTACTTTACCTGGAACCGCACCTGTGGCACTTTGTTCGCCTGCAGTGATTACTCCAACAAATACTTCTATAATAGATGCCCCTTGCGATCCAACTGTGAGCTGGAAATGGACAATAATAGGACCAGGGAATTTCACGTATGATAACGGAACATCTGACATTTCAAAAGAACCAACCTTCAGATTTACCACCCCAGGGATTTATAGGATTAAACTGACTGTTACCACTGCATCCTGCGGTGATTTTGCAACAGCTGAGCAGACAGTGACTGTAAACGGGACCCCAACCGCAACTTTATCTCCTGATATCAAACTATGCAACCTGAATTCTTACGATTTTAACAATACCACTACTGGCCCCACTAAGACCACATTTACCGGTTCGTTTACAGCCACAGATGCAACATACAGCTGGACCGTAACAGGAGGTCAATTTGAATATCAGAATGGTACCAGCTCGGCCTCTCAATACCCTAAGATACTGTTTAAAGAATTTAAGGAGTATACCATCACTGTTACCCACACCAATGCCTGCGGAACAATTTCAGATACACAGGTCATCACTTTTACACAGGCGCCAGTGGTTAATGCAGGAATTGATCAGACGTTATGTTTTAATGACATGGCAACTCTGGCAGGATCTATCAGTGCACCAGTAATAGGCTACACCTGGCTGGGTGGAACAGGTGTATTTAGCGACAGAAATATACTCAACCCAACCTATACCCCAAGTGCAGCTGAAAGATCTGCAGGCATGGTCACATTATCATTGCAGGCAACGACTGAACTTGCCGCACCATGTAACACGATTACTGATGAAATTATATTAACAATCAGACCTCAGGTGATTGTAACCAGCGCGCCAACCGCCAACATCTGTACAAATACCAATTTAAATTATCAGCCTACCGCAACGCCTGCCGGAACAAATTTTACCTGGACAGCCACGGGAACGCCTAATGCAGGGGGGTATACATCTGTAAGTACGGGCACAACATTGCCTATTAGCGATATTCTCACTAATAGTGACGCAATCAATAATGCTACAGTAACTTATATCATCACTCCTACCAATATTAGCCCTGATAATGTAGCGTGTACAGGGCCTTCATTTACGTTAACGGTAACAGTTACCCCAAGGCCTGTCATTACTGCCGCAGCTGCAAGGGCGGTAATTTGTACAGGTTCTGCAGCCGGAATTACTATGACCTCTAATTTGTCTGGAACCAGGTATACATGGACCAATGTAGTTACTGGTGGAATCACCGGGGCAAATACAGTTTCAATACCTACTACGGCAGCCCAAATAGCGGATATGTTATCTAATCCAGGTACTACACAAGGTTCAGTAACTTATACAATCACTCCATACTCTGCAACAGGTTGTGCGGGTACCCCCTTCGATATTACCATCGCAGTTGATCCGGCCGTAACTATTGCTAATGCAGGCGCGGATGAAAGTATCTGTGATATTACAAGTTATACATTAAACGGAAATATTCCCGCAGTTGGAACGGGTATATGGACTCTGACCTCTGCACAGACCGGAGTAATAATAAATAACCCTTCGCAATATAATACTACAGTAACCGGATTAGTGGGCGGCCAGGTTTATACATTCAAATGGACCATATCTGCGCCAGGCGCCTGTGGACCATCATTTGATGAAATCACTGTAACAGTTAATACACCAACCGTTGCCGGCACAATCAGTGCTGATGCTACAGTTTGTCAGAACATAAACAATGGTACAATCACTTTAACCGGAAATACCGGGCTGGTCATTAGATGGGAGAATTCTACTGATGGAGGAACAACATGGCAGCCGGTTAACAATACAACAATCACACTTAATTATACTAATTTAAGTACTACTACAAAATACAGGGCAATAGTACAAAATGGAAGTTGTGCTTCACAAACTACTAATGAAGTTACCATTACTGTTACCCCGGCTTCAACTCAGGCAGTAGCTGGCCCTAACCAGATCATCTGTAATCAATCCACGGCTCTGCTTGACGGTAATGTTCCAGCAAGCGGGGAAGCCGGTATGTGGACCATTGTTACGGGCACACCTAACACCTTAATTACGAATCCTTCGGATCCTAAAACAACAGTGACGGGACTTGTAGTTGGCCAAACCTACGTGTTCAGGTGGACTATTACCGGAACATCTGCCTGCGGGCCTACATCATCTGAAGTTACTATCAGAAACCTTCCGCCTTTAACTAATATCATCAGCAGCACCAGTACAGAAGTATGTAACGGGCAAGTGATAACTATTACCGGCAGTACACCAACCGGTGGTAATGGAACGTATTCATACACCTGGGAAAGCAGCGCTGATGGCAACAACTGGACTGTTATTACCGGACAGACCGGCAAAGATTTAATTTATACACTCACCAGTACTTTAACATTCCGGCGGACCGTAAACAGCAGCGCCTGTACTCTGGTCAGCAATACCTATACTGTTATTGCCCAGGCACCAATAACAAATAACATAATTGCCGCAGATCAGTCAATATGCACAGGTAATGTTCCTGTACCATTAACAGGAAGCATACCAACGGGCTCTAATGGCAACTTTAGTTATCAATGGCAGTCCAGTGTTGATAATGCCAACTGGACTGATGTTTCGGGAGCTGTGTTTGCGAATTATGCACCACTGGCCTTAACTACTACAACCTCCTTCAGACGTGTAGTAAGCACATTAACCTGTACCGGAAATCTCAGGAACATTAGTAACGCCGTAACAATTACGGTAAAACCAAATGCAAAAGCAGAGTTTACCTATACTTTAGATAAAGCCTGTACCCCATTTGTTATTGATGGCAACAATATCAAAGCAGTGCCTTATCCAGACCGGAACGCCACTTACACCTGGTATGCAGATAACGTAGTTATTGGAACAGGCATCAACTTCCCGGGTTACACCATTTCTACCAGCAATGCAACTGTAACCATTAAACTGGTAACTACACCAAGTACAGGATGTTTACCAGATGAAATGTCTCATGACTTTAGTACCAATCCGGCAGTTGCCGCTACATTTACACAAAGCGCTACGCAGGGCTGTGGTCCGCTGGCCGTAACTTTTGTGAACACTTCAACCTCTTTAACTACTGGTACTTTCAGATGGAACTTTGGAAATGGAACCACTTCCTCACAGGTAATGCCAGGCGCGATAACCTTTTTACCAGACCCTACAGGTAAAGACACCACATACACCGTAACGCTAACTGCTACTACCAGCTGCGGAACCAGCTCAGTTACCTCTACAGTATTTGTGAAAGCAAAACCTATTGCGGTATTTTCTCCAAGCAAAACTACCGGCTGCTCTCCAATGACGGTTACCTTTACAAACACATCTCCGGGGGGAACAAACACTTACTATTATGATTTTGGCGACGGCACACTTTTAACCAAAACTGATAAATCTCCTGTACAACATACTTTTATTACCAATACGGTGAGGGATTTTGTAGTAACTATGATTGCAGAAAATGAATGCGGCAGGGACCAAAGTTCTTATAACATCCGCGTTTCGCCTAATACAGTATTACCGGAGCTGGTAGTTAATGCGAATGAAAAAGAAGGATGTGCACCGTTTAGAGTAAACTTTTATAATAACAGCCGGGGTGCTAACTTATTTAAATATGATTTTGGCGATGGATCAACAGTAATTACCCGAAGTGCACCTGAAGTAGTTGCCCATACTTTTAATACGCCGGGTACATATACGATAACCTTGACTGCTTCTAACGGCTGTTCTGATACTACAACCACCGAATCTATTACTGTATTGCCTCAACCACTGGCATCATTTACTGCTGACAACACTTTAGGCTGTCCGGGATTGGTGGTGCAGTTTAGAAACACCAGCACGGATGGAGTGAGTTACCTGTGGGACTTTGGGGATGGTACCACTTCTACAGAGATGCAGCCAAGGCACGTATTTACTGGCGACAAGGAGTATTATACCATTAGCCTTACTGCTACCAATAGTCTGGGCTGCACCTACACCGCTATAATGAACGAATACATTCATGTTGTAGCACCGCCTGTAGCACGGTTCAATGTAGCACCATCAACTCTGATCAGTATTCCCAACTATACATTTAGATTTGAGAATGAAAGTACAGGCAATCCTACCATCTGGGCCTGGGACTTTGGAGATGGTGTTAAATCTACCTTACAGAATCCTTCACATACCTATCTGGATACAGGATCATATGTTGTTACTTTACGCGTATCTAACCAGCAGGGATGCTTTACCACAACTTTTAAAACAGTTACCATAGTTGGCGTACCTGGATACCTGTACGTACCAAATTCGTTTATGCCGGGAAGTGAAACGCCGGAATTGAGAGTATTTATGGCTAAGGGTTCAGGCATTAAAACATGGACCCTGACCGTGTTTAATAAATGGGGACAAACCTTATGGCAAACGAATAAACTGGATGAAGGAAGGCCTGTGGAGTGGTGGGATGGAGTTTATAACGGCATTCCGGTACCGCAGGGCGTATATTTCTGGAAAATTGATGTAGAATTTATTAACGGAACCGCATGGAAAGGAATGACCTATGATTCAAAAGCTCCAAAGAAAACAGGCGTAATTCACCTCCTAAGATAATTGAGAAGAATGAAAGTATATTTAAGGTTTATAGCAGCATTGTTTATAATTGTGTGGTCTATAAAAGGATCAGCACAGGATCATATCTATTCGCAATTTTTTAATGCCCCCCTATACCTCAACCCTTCCCTGACAGGACAGTTTGAAGGCGACATCAGGATGAATATGCTTTACAGAAATCAATGGACGGGATTAAGTGGCACACTGTCTTACATTACCGCATCTGCGGATATCAACATCCCTCATTTTGGCGGGGGGTTAGGTTTACAATTTAACCGCAGCTCTGAAGGTACTGCCTTTCTCGTGAAAAACAATGTGGCTGCCAGCTACTCTTACAGTGTAGGAAGTGAAGATTTTGTACTCTCATTTGGTATTCAGGCAGGATTTACCAACAGACAGATTAACTGGAACAAACTCGTTTTCTCTGATCAGATAGACAACCGTTTAGGTTATATACCTGGCAGTATCAGTGCAGCTCAGATGCCTGATATGGCCAATAAGTTTTTCTTTGATCCTGCTGCCGGGGTTAACCTCGTTTATAAAAGTTTTATGGCCGGCGTGGCCATGCACCACATTAATGAACCTGATGAATCTTTTAGTGGCGCCCAGGCAAAATTGCCCCGGCGTATCACAGCCAACGCCAGTTATCGCCTCCCCCTAACAAGAAGCTACAATTATGGTTCGGATGATGGTGCCTATCTGATTCCCTCGGTAGTTTATTATAAACAGGGCAACGTTACCTCTATGAGTGCCGGTGCCCAGTTTAAATATAAAAGTGTTAATACCGGAATCTGGTACCGTACAGCGGGCGAAGGCGGACCAGATGCAATTGTGGTTTCCCTGATTTTTGATCTGTTCTCTGGCGGAAGAAATGGTGAGAAACTCAGACTGGGATTAAGTCATGACGCTACTACGTCAAAAATTAATTATACCAACACCAATGGTACATCTGAAGCCAGTGTAGGTTACGAAAAGTATTTCCCGAACAGCTCCAGTTATAACAAGTTTAATGGTTTGAGGTGTTACGATTTCTATTAAGAAAGCACTCCTGTATATTTTTTTCCGGGCTTCCCCTATAATCAGGTTAAACTACTTAGATTTGTATTATGCATAGGGAACAAATCTCCGTATTTGATATTTTTAAGATTGGTATAGGCCCATCAAGTTCGCACACACTTGGACCCTGGAGGGCCGCTCAGCAGTTTACAGCTTCCCTGAAGGAAAAGGGATTGCTGGATAATGTTGAACAGATAAAAATATTGCTGTACGGCTCGCTTGCAAAGACAGGTGTAGGGCATGGTACTGACATTGCTATCCTTTTAGGATTAACAGGTGCCGACCCGGTTACCTTTGATGTAAACGCTATAGACCCCACTATTGCCGCAATTAAGAACGACCAGCTGCTGAACGTTGCCGGAACAAGGCTGATTACTTTTGATTTTACAGATGACCTGGTTTTCCTTTATCTCGAAAGTCTTCCCTTTCACCCAAATGCTGTTACTTTCCAGGCCTTTTTAGACACGGGAAAAGCCTTTTCAGAAACCTATTATTCTATAGGCGGCGGCTTTGTAGTAAAAGACGGAGAGCTGAACGGTGATAAGAAAGAGGTAGACTTGCCCTTTCCTGTTGAAGTTGCAGGGGATCTGCTGCACTGGTGCCTCACCACAGGACTGAAGGTTTCGGAAGTAGTGATGGAAAACGAACTTGCCTGGCGCACAGAGGAAGAAACCAAAGCCGGTATAATGCAACACTTTCAGGTAATGAAAGAATGTACATTCCGCGGTTGCCATACCGGGG
>Ga0308164_10000146_pt1 | contig 194811 bp, 144 predicted proteins | sample PhyTR2_FD_201031 | JGI IMG/M metagenome (GOLD analysis project Ga0308164, IMG submission 201031) | Phyllosphere microbial communities from UC Gill Tract Community Farm, Albany, California, United States - DLSLT.R2 | ecosystem: Host-associated > Plants > Phyllosphere > Unclassified | place... | reverse complement strand
CTAGGGTCTGTCTGACTGAAAAGTGGGGACGCCAGCCAATACTCGTTCGTGGTGAGCCTGTCGAACCATGAACGGCCTGTCCTCATGCCTTGAGCGCAGGCCATTCATCCTTCGACAGGCTCAGGACGAACGGATATCTGGAACTCAGCTCTTCTTTTTGCTGTGAATGTCGCTTTATTGTGGCTCGGCTTCTATGACTTCAGTCAGACAGACCCTAGGCGGCCCCGTCGAAGGATGAACGGCCTGCCCTACAAATAAAAAAGAGCCGCATCAAGCGGCTCTTTTCCATAGCGAAACCGCCTTAAAACGGCGCCGACTCCGGATCCGAATCCTCGGGCGCCTCCTTCGGCCCCGTGACGGCGACAGGCTTGCCCTTGCCCGCTGCAACCCGCACCCCCAGCACTTCCGCCGGTGCCTCCTTTTGCAGCGCCGCGGGCAGTCCCTCACCCAGCGCCGTGCGCCCTTCCCCACCCAGCGCTTCGATCAGGTCGGGCAGCAGTTTGCTCAGCTCGCCCGTCGCAATCGCCACATCGGCATCGAAACCGCCGTCGTCCTTCGACTGCCCGTCGAACACCGTCTCGAGGAAGGTGATCTTCTTGACCTGCAGGCCTTCGGTCAGCAGCAGCGAGACCCGGTCGTCCCAGGTCAGCGCCAGCTTGGTCGGCAGCTTGCCGGCCTCGATATGCGCCTTGACTTCCTCGATGTCCAGCGGATGGCGCGCGTAGCGCACCACCGACTTGGCCTCGTCGGCGCTCTTGAGCTCGCATTCCTGGTCGATGGTGAAACCCACCGGCGGCTCCTGGCTCGACAGCCAGTGCGCCATCGCGGCCTGCGCCGCGGTCTGCGTGTCGAGCAGGGCCACGGCAAAGCCCGGCAGGCCGTCGACCAGCAGCGTCACCACTTCATCGGCGCGCGCCTGGCTGCCCGTGTCCAGCACCAGAAAGCGCGCCTCGGAGTCGATCCAGATCCACATGCCGCCCTGCTTGGTGAAAGCCATCGGCAGCAGGTCGAGCTTGGCTTCGTCCTTGAGCTCCTGCTTTTCCTTCTTGCCCGGCTTGCGCCCCGAGTTGCGCTCGATCGCATCGGCCTTTTCCTGCACCTTGCGGTTGAGCACGCTGGCCGGCAGCATCTTGCTTTCGCTCATGAAGCGCAGGATCCACTGGCCGCCGATCGATTCGGCAAACACGCCCTCGGCCTCGCCGCGCGGCGCGACCCAGCCCGCCGAGCGCTCCTGCGTGGCGCCGCACTCGGTGAACGGCGTGCGCGCCAGCGCTTCTTCCACCTGCTCCAACGTACCCTGCCATTGCTCGGCAATGCGGTACACGATCATGTTCTTGAACATCCCAAACCTTTGACTCATGCAGCAGGGGAAGGCATCGCCGCCCTGCCCGGTGATGCGCTGCACCACCGTGGTTGATCTAAAAAAATCGATAGCTTGCAGCCCAGGCCAGACCACAGCTTGGCACTACTTTACACAGCATCACGCCATCCACACGTCAGCGATACAAGCGCCGCGCAAACTGGCATCCAACGCTGAAGTTTTCCTGCTGCAGCGTGTCATCCACCCAGAAAGGACCCAACATGGCTATCTTCCAACGCACCCTGACCGCCACTGCCGCTGCCGCCACCGTCTTTGCCGCGCTGGCCCTGCCCGTGTGGGCCCAGGCGCCGGCCGCCACGAGCGCCATGGCCGAACCCGCGGCCCGCACCGCACCGGCCCACGGTCCGCGCGACCATGCTGCCCATGAAAAGCGCATGGCCGAGAAGGCGCAGAAATTCCAGGCCGCCCTGCAGCTGACCCAAGCCCAGCAGGCCGACTGGACGCGCTACCGCGAAGCCGTCAAGCCCGTGCGCCCGGCCAAGCACCTGGACCGCGAAAGCTTCGCCAAGCTGAGCACGCCGCAGCGCATCGACCTGATGCAGCAAAAGCGTGCCGAGCGCAACGCCCAGGCCGACCGCCGCGGCGAAGCCACCAAGGCTTTCTATGCCACGCTGACGCCGGCACAGCAAAAGACCTTCGATGCCCAGACCCTGCGCCACGGCCATGGCAAGCGCCATGGTCCGCACGGCAAGCACCACGGCCCGCACGGCGTAAACCCCGCCGGCCAGACCGCTGCCCCGGCAGCGCCAGGCACCGCGCGCTGAACCAGAGGCAAGCCTGCCGGCTTGCACACTCCCGCAAAAAGCAGGCCCATGGGCCTGCTTTTTTTTGGTTTTTTTGCCACAAGTCCATGGCGGCAAAGCAAGGGCAGCAATGATGCGGCAATTGCTGTCAAAGGGACGGTTTCATCCTCTCTACACTTGTATGAAAGAGTAATCGATCCCCTCCTCAGGAGTTGCCACAATGCGTTTGAAATCAATCCGGCGTTCTGTTTTTGCATGGACGACGGGCACAGCCCTGGGTCTGGCCAGCTGGGGGGTCCAGGCCCAATCCCAGAGCGTACCGGTCTTCAATGACCACTCCCCCACCTGGTACGTCCAGGGTGCAGTGGCTGAAAACGACGCCTATTCAGCCAGCCTTGGCACCACCGTGCCTTGGCGGCAATGGACCTACGGCCTGGGTTCGGGCCAGGTCACCGGCCACTGGGATCTGTTTGCCAGTCACTGGTCGAGCCGCAGGATCGACGACGGTCGACAGAGCTCCTTTGTATTTGGCGCGCTGCCCACGCTGCGCTGGCGCGCAGACCAGGGACAGTCGGCCTGGTTTGCACAGGTCGGCACGGGCTTAGCACTGGCCAACAAGCGTTACCAATCCGTCAACAAGCGTTTCAGTACCACCTACAACTTTGCCACTCACCTGGCGGTCGGTGCCAATTTCGGTGCGCAGCGTGAGCATGAAGTCATGCTGCGCGTTGAACATTATTCAAATGCCGGTCTGAAGAAGCCCAACCCGGGAGAGAACTTCCTGCAATTGCGCTACGCACGCCGGTTCTGACCCGGAGAAGTTATCCACACATTCGACACGGAAGCTGAGAAGCCACCACACGAACCGCCCGCCAGGGCGGTTTTTTTTCGCCTCAAACCCCTGTGGATAAACCTGTGCTGAATTTCTGCATATCTTTAAGCTTATCCACAGGATGCGTCAAGGAGACAAAGTTATGCCCAAAGCGAATGCAGCAGGAAGACCCATGGAGACACATACTTCGAATCGATGCAATTCATTGATTCATAACGGTAAAACGGAGTTATCCACAAAAATCGCATGGCTCTATTACTACCACTATCTATAAATAGCACTTGTAGAAACAACAACAAGCTCAAATTTTCGGCAGCCTGAGGTCATGCTGCACATCTGGTTGATCGACAAAAAAAGCCCTGAAGACGTCAAAAAAAATGAGCACAGTCCAAAACACAAAACAAAAAAACTCGCTGAAAAGAAAGTTATCCACTCATATATTGATAGCAAACTTCATATAAAAACAAAGGAGTCAAGCGTTAAATACATGGAAAAAACAACGCCCTAACACTATGTGGATAAGTAAATATCAACTGCTGTTTTATCCACAGGATGCAAAGAATTCTCGAAGTTATCCACTTTTCGGGTACATCCAGAGCAGGGCTCGGCACACAGCCTTCTTTGCTGGGAAGTTCTTTGTTCTGCATAGGAAAAATGCAGTTATCCACAGAAAGGCGCCGCATCTACTACTACGACTAATTTCTTATAGTGAAATAAATGAACAACCAGGGAGAGTTCCCGGGACAAGCCGCGTTGCCACGGTTTCCAGCCAAATCCGTCTTGCAGGACAAGGACAAAAAGCGCAAAGTCCAGCCTTGATGCAAGCGGTCCGGCGCAAAAAGCCCGTGCGACCCCATGAAATCCCGTCGAAATGGGGATAACCAGTGACGAAACACCTGGGGCAGGGCAGTTGTCCACAGTTTCTTATCAACATCTGTGGAGAAGCGTGGGGGCTGCCGCGGGCACACCAGCTAAGTCGTTGATTTCATTGAAAGGTTCAAATAAATTCAACGCAATGCCACCCGGGTTGTGGGGCGTGTAACCCGGTTACGAAGGTGGAACAGGCGGCAGAAACCATTCCACCGCGTTGCATGCCCATTGGCGATGGCGGCAATTCGGGCACGGAAGATGTCCAGGGGTGCCAGGCGGTTTCGACCAAAAACGTCAGCAGCCTGGAGCCAAAGAAACGGCGCAGCGGGCAGAAACGGCACAGCGACGCCAGGTCGCGTTTTCAGGTCCGGGCAGGGTGGGAGTGGTCGGAACGCGTTGCCAGGCGCCTGTGGGGCGCTGCAGCGGCTTGCACAAGGCATGCAGCGCAAGGGCAGGCCCGGTCAAAGGCGGTCAGGGAGTTCTCCGGCAGGCAGGCAGCCGGGCGCATCGGCGCAGGAGGGCAGGCGTTGGGAGCAGGGCAGGGTCCCTGCAGCTTGGCGGCCCCTGCCTGGCCGCCAAGCCGTGGATGTCGGGTCAGCGCGGCAGGCGCTTTTCCAGTGCAAAGGGCGGCAGGCCATTGAGCAGGCGCTGGCCGTAACCGGTGCGCACCAGCCGCTTGTCGTAGCAGTAGACAAAAGCCCGGTCCTCCTCGGTACGGATGGCGCGGCCCACCCACTGCGCCAGGCGGATGGCCGTGGCCGGCACCACGAGCTCGCTGAAGGGGTCCCGGCCGGCGCTGCGCAGCCATTCGGCGCGCGCCTCGCCTACGGGGTCGTCGGGCGGTGCAAAGGGCAGCTTGGTGATGAACAGCGACTCGCACAGCGCGCCGGGCAGATCGAGCCCCTCGCCAAACGACTGCATGCCGAAGATGATCGACACCTGGCCGTTGCCCACGCGCTCGCGGTGCAGGGCCAGCAGCTGGGCGCGCGGCATGGCCGTCTGCACCAGCACATTGGCGCGCATCGCGGTCGAAAGAGCGTCCACCGCCAGGCGCATCTGCTCGCGTGACGTGAACAGCACCAGAGCGCCCGCCTCGACCCGCGCCAGGTCATGCAGCAGGGCATCGACCATCTCGTGGGTGAAGGCACTCGCCTGGCGTGGATCGGCGTGGGTCTCGGCCGCGACGAACACGCCCTGGGATGCGTAATCGAACGGACTGGGCACTTCCAGCGTGGTCACGGCCGCATCGCCATGCAGGCCCGACTCGCGCAGGAAGAAGTCGAATTGTCCACAGCTTGTCAGTGTCGCGGAAGTCAGCACCGCGCCCCGTACCTGGGACCACAGATGGCGCTTCAGCGTGGCCCCTGGAAGCAGCGGGCTGGCATGGGCCTTGACCACGATGAATTCGCCATCCGTCTCCAACGTGAACCATTTCGCGTTGGGAACGTACTGCGTGTCGTCATCTTGCGCCGGTTGCTGCAGCAGCAGCTGCGCCGTGTTGTAGACCGACTCGAGCCGCGGAGCCAGTGCGCCGACCTGTGCATACATTGTGGACAACCTGCGCGCTTCTTCGGGTTTGTCGCGGATTTCCGCGCGCAGCGCCTTGGAGATGGCACGCAGCGCGTCGAGAAAACCATTGGCGTGGTGCGACGCCTGGGCCAGTGGCTCGAGCAGGGCCTCGGGCAGCATGCCGCGGGCAGCGCGCACGCGTGCCGGACCCCAGCTGTCCTTTTGCGCCTTGAGCTCGTCGCCATAGGAGTCCATGACCAGGCGCGCCAGGTCCTGCAGCGTCTGGCGCAGCTGGCTTGCATGCCCGGGCACGTCGGCGACTTCCTCGACCTCGAGCAGCGTGCCCACGCGCAGCGCCCGGCTCGCGAGCTTGTCGACCCAGCCGAGGCGGCTCAGATCGAGCGCGCAGGCGAACTGTGACAGCGCGGTGGCCGGCAGATGGTGGGCCTCGTCCAGGACCAGCAGGCAATTGTCGAGCTCGGGCAGCAGCCGCGCGCCCAGCGAGGACAGCAGCAGATCGTGGTTGGCGACGATCACCTGCGCCGCGACCATCGACTTGCGGCGCTCGTAATAGGTGCAGCTGTCGAAGACCGGGCAATGCTTGCCGGTGCACGAGCTCGACTCGGCCGCCACCGGGCTCCAGGCCTCGGGCTCGGGCGGCGTGGTCAGCGAGTCGCGGTCGCCATCCCAGACGCCGGTCGCCATCGCGTCGGCCATGCTCGCATAGAACTGCATGCGCGCCTCGCGCTCCTGCGCCGGGCGTGCGGTGCGGGTCGCGGCTTCCTCCTCGGCAAACAGGTCGTCGGTTTCGTCATGCGACTCGCCCGTGCCCGCGAGGCGCTCGAGCTTGAGCTTGCAGACAAAGCGCCCGCGGCCCTTGGCGAGCGCGAACTTGAAGGGCTGCTCGAGCTGCGCGGCCAGCGCCGGAAGATCCTTGTTGACCAGCTGCTCCTGCAGCGCCACGGTGGCCGTCGAGATCAGCACCCGCGTGCCGCGCGCCAACGCAAGCGTGATCGCGGGAACGCTGTAGGCCAGCGATTTTCCGACCCCGGTGCCGGCCTGCACCACGGCAATGGCTCTTTCGGGCGCCGGCGCGTCGTCATCGACCTTGCCGAGCTGGGCAGTGCCAAACGTCGACGCGACCTGGGCCGCCATGCGCCGCTGCCCCTCGCGGCTGCGGAACCCGGGGATGGACGCGACGACATCATCAAACGATTCAAGGCCCAACTGGGCCCACTTTTGCTGGGACATTGAGAGCGAAATGGGCTGGCCTTTCAGGCACCAGCAGCTGTAAATAAGAAATAAAACACAGATATGTAGCGAATAAGATGTTAAATCTTATGTTTTCTGGCTTGCATACATACGTTTGCAGCGCTGCAGCCCATGTATTTGGGCATGTCTGCAGCGGGCAAAACACTATTTTCGCAGGACTGGGAATTCTGTGGATAAGCGAGGATAAGTAATTTGCCGGCTCGAAGCAGTCGCACTTATCCACAGCATTGCGTGTGCAACTGCATTTGCACAGGCTGTGCATATCCCTGGGGGCAGGGGTGTGATCTGCGTTGGTACAAAGGAAAAAAATGCTGGTGCAGAAGGGACTTGCAAGAACTCTGCACAGCTTGTCCAGGTTTGCTCATTTTTCGCTTGTGCATCCTATCCGGGCACATCGGGAATTTATCCACAAAACGCTTCGCGTGCCTTCAGGGCTGGATGTGTGCGGTGGGTCGCAGCCGGCGCCATCGGTGCAAGTGAGGGCTCGACGCCGCCACGGAGCAGGGCACAAACACCGAAAAAGCGAAAATTGCTTAAAAATGAAGCAAAAAACGGGGGTGGATCGCCAGTCGCGTTGGCAGGATGCTATTAAAAAATGAGCTTAAGGTTCACGGTGGACCATGGAAAAATCAAGATTTCCCGGGAGAAACTGTTTTTCCTCTGAAACGGCTGCCTATCGAGCCAAAACGGATTTGTAATTTTTCATATCTTCCTTGCCGTGGTTGCCTGCGCTTGGCTTATCAGTCCGCAAGCGATCGGCAAATCGGGCCGCGCAATGCAGTGCAAAGCCGATGCATCAAACGACCGGAGACAGTTACCAATATCCGCATGGTTCAGCCATTTGACGCAGGGGCTTGCTTCAATCCCGCGCAGGGTTGTTACGGGAGGAAAAAGAAGTGGCAATGCGCTTGGAGCATTCAGGGCCGGCCGGCGTATGCTGCGCCGCGCTTCATGTCAGGCAAATTGCTAAAATCCGCACCTCTGGGACGGCCCAGGCAAGAATTGCCTTGCCTGACCGGCCCGCTTGCGTCTGCGCCAGACAGCACGCTGCAATGCCTCGACGGGAGCCGGGGCGTTTGGAAGATCACCTAAAATTCTCCACCCACATCAGGCAGCTTCCACCGGCAGCAAAAACCGATGAATTGAAAAGCCAGTCCATATGACTGGCTGATTGGAAATAATGAAAAAGCGCGTCGCAATCATAGGTCTTTCCTTTAGATTCCCCAGTACGAATACCGACCAATACTGGACAGACCTGCTCGACGGGCGCGATCTGGTCACCGAGGTCGATTCCACGCGCTGGGCCAAGGATGGCTTCCTGCATCCCGACAAGAATCACCCGGGCAGCAGCTACACGTTTTCCGCCGGCTCCGTGGGCGATGTGTCGCTGTTCGACGCCGGCTTCTTCGGCATCTCGCCGCGCGAAGCGGCGCTGATGGATCCGCAGCAGCGCATGCTGCTGGAAATGAGCTGGGAAGCGCTCGAGAACGCGGGCATCAAGCCCTCGACGCTGCGCGGCAGCCAGTGCGGCGTGTTCATCGGCATTGCCAGCGCCGACTATGCCTACCGGCTGGCGGAAGATCTGGGCGCGATCGACTCCTCGGTCGCCACCGGCAACACCGGCAGCATCGCGGCCAACCGCATCTCCTATGTGCTCGACCTGCAGGGTCCGAGCATGGCGATCGACACCGCCTGCTCCTCGTCGATGGTTGCCTTCCACCAGGCCTGCCGCTCGATCGAGTCGGGAGAAACCACCCAGGCGCTGACCGGCGGGGTCAGCCTGCATCTGCACCCCTATGGCTTCATCACCTTCTCGAAGGCCACGATGCTGTCCAAGCGCGGGCGCTGCAATGTGTTCGACGCGGCGGGCGACGGCTACGTGCGCTCGGAAGGCGGCGGCATTTTCGTGCTCAAGGACTACGACCTGGCCGTGGCCGATGGCGACCGCATCCTGGCCGTCGTGGCCAACACCGCGGTCAATACCGATGGCCGCAAGACGGGCCTCACGGTGCCCAGCCCCAAGGTCCAGTCGGCGCTGCTGCAGAAGGCCTACAGCCAGGCCGGCATCGACCCGGCGGACATCGACTATGTCGAGGCGCACGGCACCGGCACGGCCGTCGGCGATCCGATCGAGGCGCGCGCCATCGGCGATGCGCTGGGCAAGCGCCGCCCCAAGGGCAATCCGCTGCTGATCGGTTCGGTCAAGAGCAACATGGGCCACCTCGAGGCCGCGTCCGGCATTGCCGGCCTGGTCAAGGCGATCTATGCCATCCAGCACCGCGTGGTGCCGGCCACCATCGGCATCAAGACGCTGAACCCGAAGATCGAGTTCGACGACTGGAACATCGAAGTCGCGAGCGAATCGCGCCCGCTCAAGAAGTCGGGCAAGCTGATCGTCGGCATCAACTCCTTCGGCTTTGGCGGGGCCAACGCCCACGTCATTCTCGAAAGCTACGAGCCCGCCGCGATCGAAGCGCAGGCCGGCACCGCACCTACAGCCGCACCCTTCATCCTCTCCGCCAAGGACCCCGCGGCGCTCAAGGAAGCGGCGCGCAGCTTTGCCGATTTCGTGCAGGACCAACCGTCGACCGCGCTCTACGACATCGCATACGGCACCGCCTTCCGCCGCGAGCGCCATGAGCAGTGCGCCATCGTCGAAGGCAGCACCGGCGCGGCCGTCGCGCAGGCGCTGCGCGCGTTTGCCGAAGACGCCTCGAACGCTCCGGGCGTGGAGTCGGGCACGGCCCTGCCCAAGCCGCTGGGCCCGGTGTTCATCTACTCGGGCAATGGCTCGCAGTGGGCCGGCATGGGCAAGCGCCTGCTCGAAGAATCGTCGGTGTTCAAGGCTGCGGTGCAGGAAGTCGATGCGATCTTCCAGCGTTACTCGCCGGACTCGCTCGAAGCCGAGCTCGCGGGCCGCAATGGCGAGAACCGCTACGAATTCACCGAGGTCGCGCAGCCGGCGCTGTTTGCGCTGCAGGTCGGCGTGACGCAGATGCTGCGCGAGCGCGGCATCGCGCCCGTGGCCGTCGCCGGCCACAGCGTGGGCGAGGTCGCGGCGGCCTGGGCTTCGGGCGCGTTGACGCTCGAGGCGGCCGTCGAGGTCATCTACCAGCGCAGCCGCCTGCAGGGCACGACCAAGGGCAAGGGCGAGATGAGCGCCGTCGGCCTGGGCCATGGCGCCGCCGAGAGCATCCTGGCCGAGCTGGGGCTGACCCCCGGCCTGGTCATTGCCGGCATGAACAGCTCGCGCGGCGTGACCATTGCCGGCGACCCGGCGCTGCTGACGCAGCTTGAAACCGCATTGACCGAGCGCGGCGTGTTCAACCGCCGCCTGGCGCTGGACTATGCGTTCCACAGCCCGGCCATGGACGAGATCGAAGCCGGCGTGCGCGTCACGCTCGGCGGGCTCCAGCCCGTCGCGGCCAGCGTGCCCTTCTACTCCACGGTGACCGGCGGGCTGCTGGACGGCACGGCGCTGGGCGCCGAGTACTGGTGGCACAACATCCGCCAGCCGGTGCTGTTCGAGCAGGCCATCACGCAGATCATGGCCGACGGCACGAACGTGTTCGTCGAGGTCGGCCCGCATGCCGTGCTGCGCAGCTACATCAACGACTGCCTCAAGGACCAGGGCGCCGAAGGCCGCGTCATCCCCACGCTGGCGCGCAACGACGACGCCGCGCAGCGCGTCTTCAGCGCCGCCAGCCAGGTGCTGATCACCGGTGTGGAGATCGACTGGAAGCAGTTGTTCCCCACCACCGGCAACTTCGTGCAGCTGCCGTACTACCCCTGGCAGCGCGAGCGCCACTGGCACCCGGTCACGGCGCAGTCGCTGGGGCAGCTCGACCGCCAGAAGGTCCACCCGTTGCTCGGCTACGCGCTGCCGCAGCAGGCACTGACCTGGGAAAACCGGCTCGACACGCGCCTGAGCCCCATGCTTGCCGACCATGTGGTGGGCGACACCATCATCTTCCCGGGCACCGGCTTTGGCGAGCTGGCGCTGGCCGCGGCGCTGCTGTGGCAACCGGGCACGCTGGCCGAGGTCGAGGAGCTCGAGATCCGCGCGCCGCTGCTGCTGAGCGAGACCAGCGCCAAGATCGTGCGCGTGGCCATCGACCCTCAGGACGGCAGCCTCACGGTGAAGGGCCGCGAGGTCGGCAGCACCGATCCCTGGACGCTGCACACCGTCGGCCGCATCCTGCGCGAGCCGCGTGACGGCCTGCTGCGCCAGGATGCGCCAGTGCTGCCCACGCGCCAGCCTGATTTCAGCGGCGCGAGCCATGCGGCGCTGACCGAAGCCGCGGGCCTGGCCTATGGCCCGGCGTTCCAGTGCATCGATTTCGGCTGGGTCGACGGCGGCTCGGCGCTTGCCGTGCTGAAGATGCCGCAAAGCATCGAGGCCGAGCTCGCGCAGACGCACCTGCACCCGGCCGTGCTGGACTGCACCTTCCAGCTGATCATCCAGCTGCTCCGGGACGACATGGGCGTGCATGAAGGCGTGACCTTCATTCCGACCAAGATGGGCCGCATCAGCTTCCGCGAGAGCCAGGCCCAGCCCGGCTTTGCGCGCGTGACGCTGCTGCGCCGCACCGCCCACTCGCTGAGCGCGGAATTCACCGTGTTCGACACCGAAGGCGTGGCAATCGCCACCGTCAAGGAAGCGCGCTTCCGCAGCATCCGCCTGAGCAAGAACGCCGCCGACCGGCTGCGTTTCCTCGACTACCACGGCATTCCCCAGCCGCATGCGCTCGCGGGCGACGCGGCGCCGGCCGTCGGCTTCGACAACGTGCATTCGGCGCTGGCCGAGCTCGCGCGCCGCTCGGCGCTCACCGGCACGCATCGCCGCTACTGCGAAGAGGTCGACCCGCTGCTCGACAGCCTGTGCAGCCGCTTCACGCGCCAGGCCTTCGAACGCCTGTCGGCCGACGGCCGCAAGCTGTCCGCGCAGCAGGTGCTGGCGCTGCAGTCGGCAAACCCCGACATCGCCCCGTTCCTCGCGCACCTGCTGCTGCTGGCCAACGACGACCAGTCGATCTCGCACACGCCCGACGGCTGGGAGCTCGTGCCCGGTGGGGATGACCAGGCTTCGGCCGAAGACATCTGGAACAGCCTGATCGCGGACTATCCCGACTACTTCCAGATCGTCCACTCGGTCGGCCGCATCGGCATGCACCTGCCGCAGCTGCTCGACGGCAGCCTGACACTCGAGCAGGTCTGCCCGCGCGAGACCTCGCTGGTCACGCTGCTGCGCCAGGCGCTGGGCGCCAAGAGCCGCCAGCGCATCGGCCGCACGCTGCAGGAGCTGATGGCGCTGGGCATGCGCCAGCTGCCCGAAGGCCAGCGCCTGCGCATCGTCGAGATCAGCGAGGGCGCGCCCTCGTTTGCAATGGACGCCTGCCTGGGCCTCGACGCCGACCGCGCCGACTATGCGTTTGCGAGCCCCTCGGCGGCGACGCTCGACGAGGCCGCGCGCCTCAAGGAACAGTTCCCGCACATCGACACGCGCCAGATCGGCAGCGCCGCGCCCGTCGCCGGCTGCCAGCTGGCCATCGTCACGCTCGACTTCGGCACCGTGCCCGAGGCCGTCGCCGCGCTCGACTATGCGCGCGCCTGCCTCGCGCCCGGCGGCTCGCTGGTCGTCGTGGGCCAGCATGTCTCGCGCTGGATCGACTTCGTGTTCGGCGCGCAGCAGAAGAACTGGTCGCACATGGACGACGGCAGCTGGCTGTCGAACCAGCGCGCGGTGCAGTTCTGGCAGCAGCAGCTGCAGCAGCTGGGCTTTGCCGGCGCCGACCTGTTCGAGCTCTCGCCCGACACCCTGTCCGGCCCCTATCTGCTGCTGTCGCAGCCCGCGAAACCCGCGCAGCTGCCGGCCACCGCACCCAAGCGCGCGCCGCGCAGCTGGATCCTGCTGGCCGATGCGCAGGGCGTGTCGGCGCAGCTGTCCGACCAGCTCGTCAAGAAGCTGCAGGCGCGCGGCGACATGGTCGTGCAGGCCGGCCCCGGCGATACCGCCGCGATCGAAAACCTGCTGCGCACCACCACCGCGAGCTACGGCAAGCTCGACGGCATCGTGCACCTCGCGGGCATTGCCAGCGGCGCGACCGAAGCCGAGGCCGTGCTCGAGCAGCAGGTCGCGCGCTGCGCGCTGGCCGCGGCCATCGTCCAGGCCTGCGAAAGCACCTCGACCAGCACCACCTGCTGGCTCGTGACCCAGGCCGGCGCCAGCGACCTGCTGCCCAACGCCACGCCCACACTGGTGCAGGATGCGGCGCTGTGGGGGTTCGGGCGCACGCTGATCAACGAGGCCTCGGACTGCGAAGTGCGCATGGTCGACCTCGAAAGCACGCAGGCGCTCGAAACCATCGTCGCCGCGCTCGCGCAGGAGCTCGAGCAGCCCGACGCCGAGCAGGAAGTCGTGCTGACGCAGGACGGCGCGCGCTACGTGCCGCGCCTGCGCCTCGCGTCCCGCCCGCAGGAGCAGCAGGAGATCGATTCGCCGACCATTCGCCTGGCCTTCCAGTACCCGGGCCAGCTGCGCAACCTGCGCTGGGAAGCGCATCCGCGCGTCCAGCTGGGGCAGGGCGAGATCGAAGTCGACGTGCGCGCCACGGGCCTGAACTTCCGCGACGTCATGTACGCGCTGGGGCTGCTGTCCGATGAAGCCATCGAGAACGGCTTTGCCGGACCGACGCTGGGCCTGGAATTCTCGGGCGTCGTCACGGCGGTGGGCGATCCGGACTGCGGCTACGCGCCTGGCGACCTGGTCGTGGGCTTCGGGCCCTCGAGCTTCGGCAACCGCGTCATCACGCAGGCCAGCGCGATCTCGCTGATCCCGCCGGAAATCTCGCTCGAGGCCGCGGCCACGATCCCCAGCACCTTCTTCACCGTCTACTACGCGCTGCATCACCTTGCGCGCCTGCAGCCCGGCGAGAAGGTGCTGATCCACGGCGCGGCTGGGGGCGTGGGCATTGCCGCGATCCAGCTCGCCAAGTGGATCGGCGCCGAGATCTACGTCACCGCCGGCTCCGACGAGAAGCGCGACTTCCTGCGCCAGCTCGGTGTCGACCATATCTATGACTCGCGCACGCTGGCTTTCTCCGACGAGATCCTGGCGCAGACCGGCGGCAAGGGCGTGGACGTGGTGCTGAACTCGCTCGCGGGCGAGGCCATCAACCGCAACTTCCGCGTGCTCAAGCCCTTCGGCCGCTTCCTGGAGCTGGGCAAGCGCGACTTCTACGAGAACACCAAGATCGGCCTGCGCCCGTTCCGCAACAACATCAGCTATTTCGGCATCGACGCCGACCAGCTGATGCAGTCGCGCCCCGAGCTCACGCGCAGCCTGTTTGCCGAGATGATGGCGCTGTTCACCGAAGGCGTGCTGCACCCGCTGCCCTACCATGTGTTCGACGCCAACGACATCGTCGAGGCGTTCCGCTACATGCAGCAGGCGCGCCAGATCGGCAAGATCGTCGTGACCTACCAGAACGACATCGGCCAGATCCACACGCCCGCGCCCGTGGCCGCCAAGCCGCTCGAACTCGCGGCGGACGGCAGCTACCTCGTGACCGGCGGCCTGGGCGGCTTCGGCCTGCGTACCGCCGAGTGGCTGGCAAGCAAGGGTGCGCGCCACCTGGTGCTGATCAGCCGCAGCGGCCCGAGCGCCGAGTCGGCCAAGGAAGCCATCGCGCGCCTAGAAGAGCAAGGCGTCAAGGTGCATGCCGCGGCCTGCGACATCACCGACCGCCAGGCACTTGCAGCGCTGCTGGCCGATATCGGCCAGACGCTGCCGCCGCTCAAGGGCATCGTGCATGCGGCCACCGTCATCAACGACGGCCTGATCCGCAACATGGACGCCGCGCAGATCCGCAGCGTGCTCGCGCCCAAGGCGATGGGCGCGCAGCACCTGCACGAGCTCACGCTGGGCACGGCGCTCGACTTCTTCGTCATGTTCTCCTCGGCCACCACGCTGTTCGGCAACCCCGGGCAGGGCAACTACGTGGCCGCCAACGCCTGCCTCGAAGCGCTCGCGAAGTACCGCCGCGCCAACGGCCTGGCCGCGACCTGCGTGCGCTGGGGCGCGATCGACGACGTCGGTTTCCTCGCGCGCAACGAGAAGATCAAGGACGCGCTGCAGGGCCGCATGGGCGGCGCGGCGCTGAACTCGACCATCGCGCTCGACGCGCTCGAGAGCATGATGACCACGGACCAATCGGGCCTGGGCGTCATGGAGCTCGACTGGAAGGCGCTCGCGCGCTTCCTGCCCAGCGCCGGCAGCCCCAAGTTCAGCGAACTGGCGCGCGACGCGATGGACAACGAAGCCGACGAGGAAGACTCGGGCGACATCCAGCGCGTGCTGGCCGAGCTGTCCGATGCCGAGCTGCAGGTCACGCTGACCGACATGATCAAGAGCGAGGTCGGCGAGATCCTGCGCGTCTCGCCCGAGAAGATCGACCCGAACCGCTCGATCTACGACATGGGCCTGGACTCGCTGATGGGCGTGGAACTGGTGGTCGCGCTCGAAGGGCGCTTCGGCATCCAGCTGTCCGTCATGGCGCTGAGCCAGAGCCCGACCATTGCCAAGCTCGCCGAACGCATCGGCCTGCAGCTCAAGGGCAGCGACGAGGCCGGCGGTGCGCCGGCCGACAGCCAGGTGCTGGCGCAGACCAAGCAGGTGCTGGCGCAGCATGGCAGCGAGGTATCGGCGCAAGCCATCGCCAGCCTCGCGCAGGACATTGAATCTCAAGGCACTGCCGCAAGGATGATCAACTGATGACACGCAAGGGACTTCCGGGCCTCACCGCCCAGATCAAGGACAAGCTGATCCAGCAGGCGCTCGAGCGCCGGCTGCGCCACGCAGAGCAGGGCAGCAGTGTCGCGGCCCCGGCCCCGCCGGCGGCCGGCGCCGTGCAGGTGGCCGAGCAGCACTACAGCTTCCGCCTGCACCCCGGCTACCAGCAGATCCGGATCATCAACGACGGTGCCGCGCGGCTGGGCATCGGCAGCCCGTTCTTCAAGCTGCACGACGGCATCGCGGGCGCGGTGACGCGCATCGCGGGCCGCGAGTACGTCAACTACTCGAGCTACAACTACCTGGGCCTGTCGGGCAATGCCGAAGTGGCAGACGCCGCCAAGGCCGCCATCGACCAGTACGGCACCTCGGTCTCGGCCAGCCGGCTGGTGTCGGGCGAGCGCCCGATCCACCGCGAACTCGAGCAGCAGATCGCCAAGGCCTATGACGTCGATGACGCCATTGCCATGGTCAGCGGCCACGCGGCCAACGTGACGACCATCGGCCACCTGTTCGGTCCGAAGGACCTGGTGCTGCACGACGAGCTGATCCACAACAGCGTCGTGCAGGGCATCCTGCTGTCGGGCGCGCGGCGCCTGCCTTTCGCGCATAACGACTGGGCCGCGCTCGATCAGATCCTGACCGAGCAGCGCCACCAGTTCGAACGCGTGCTGGTCGTGGTCGAAGGCATCTACAGCATGGACGGCGACTATCCCGACCTGCCGAAATTCATCGAGATCAAACGCCGGCACAAGGTGTTCCTGATGGTCGACGAAGCGCATTCGTTTGGTGTCATGGGCAAGACCGGCCTGGGCATCCGCGAGCACTTCGGGCTGGCCGGCAGCGATGTCGACATCTGGATGGGCACGCTGAGCAAGGCGCTGGCCGGCTGCGGTGGCTACATCGCGGGCGAGACCGCGCTGATCGAGCACCTCAAGTTCCTCGCGCCGGGCTTCCTCTACAGCGTGGGCATGCCCCCGCCCGTCGCCGCCTCGGCGCTGTCGGCACTGAAGCTCATGCGCGAGCAGCCCGAGCGCGTCACGGCGCTGCAGGAGCGCGGCCGCTTCTTCCTGGAGCTGGCGCGCGCCGGCGGCATCGACACCGGCACCAGCACCGGCCTGGCGGTCATTCCCGCGATCATGGGCAGCTCGCTGCGGGCCGCACGGCTGTCGGCGGCGCTGTTCGAGCGCGGCATCAACGTCCAGCCGATCCTCTACCCGGCAGTGCCGGAGAAATCGGCGCGGCTGCGCTTCTTCATCTCCTGCGAGCACACCGAGGCGCAGATCCGCGCCACCATCGAGGCGCTGGTCGAAGAGTCCGGCCGCCTCTGAGCCGGGCATGGCCAAGCGCTTGCCGGCGGTCCTGACGCAGCTCTGGGCGCTGCTGCGCCAGCCCGCGCCGGCGAGCGTGCAGCAGCCCTATCCGAAGCTGCGCAATTTCATCCTCGACGTCATGGCCGAGGGCCGGCGCAAGAACACCATCAACCTGCTGTTCGAAGCCGAGGTCACGCCCATGCGCCGGCACCTCGCGGCGCAGCCCGAACGCGTTTCGCTGACCAGCTACATCGCGCGCGCGCTGGCCTGCGCGGTCAACGAGAACCGCGCGATGCATGCCTACCGCAAGGGCAAGCGCCAGCTCACGCTCTTCGAGGACATCGACCTGACCTTCATGGTCGAGCGCGACATCGGCGGCGCGGCGCTGCCCGTGAATTTCATCGTGCGCGCCGCGCAGCGCAAGGCCGCGGGCGAGATCCATGCCGAGCTGCAGCGCGCCAAGCAAGCCGCGCTGGGGCAGGGCGGGCCGCTATCGGCCGTGGAAAAGTTCTTCTTCGAGCTGCCCCGGCCGCTGCGCCGCATCGTCTGGTTCTTCATCCGCCGCGACCCGGTGATGTTCAAGGACCTGGTGGGCACGGTGGGCATCACCTCGATGGGCATGCATGCCCAGGGGGCAGCGGTCGTGATTCCGATCACGCCAATGACGCTCACGCTGTCGATCGGCGCGATCGGCAGGAAGCTGGTGCTCGAGGACGGCGTGCCCGTGGAGCGCGAGTTCATCCAGCTCAACCTGGGCGCCGACCACGACATCATCGACGGTGCCCCGCTGATGCGCTTTTGCACCCGTTTCAAGGCCATGCTCGAGGCCGGCTGCGCGCTGGAGCCCCCGCATCGGACTCATTAGGTTACGCAGTATTACGAACTGGCAAGGTCGAATTTCAGGCCTAAACTGCCTCCACTCATAAAAGGGACGCCGCGCCTGCGGTGCTCTCATATTCATAACAGTGGAGTAACAATGGAATTTCTCAACACAGCCGACTTCTGGATCGGCCTGGTGAAGATCGTCTGGATCAACATCATCCTCTCGGGCGACAACGCCGTCGTCATCGCCCTCGCGGCCCGCTCGCTGCCTCCCGAGCAGCAGCGCAAGGCCATCATGTTCGGCTCGGGCGCGGCCGTCGTGCTGCGCATCGTGCTCACCGTGGTCGCGGCCAAGCTGCTCGAGCTGTCGTTCCTGCAGGTCATCGGCGGCGTGCTGCTGCTGTGGATCGGCTACCAGCTGCTCAGCGGCCAAGACGAAGGCGAAGGCCACGGCAAGGGCACCGGCACGATGATGGCCGCGATCCGCACCATCCTGATCGCCGACCTGGTCATGAGCCTGGACAACGTGATTGCCGTCGCCGCCACGGCGCAGGGCAACATGGTCCTGCTGATCCTCGGCTTGGCCATCAGCATCCCGCTGGTGGTTTTCGGCTCGACGATGATGATCAAGCTGATGGAACGCTTCCCCGTCATCATCACGCTGGGCGCCGCGCTGATCGGCTGGGTCGGCGGCGAAACGGTCGTCAACGACAACCTGCTGCGCGGGTACACCATGGCCCACCCGTGGCTGCACTACGCGGCGGCTGCTGCGGGCGCCATCCTGGTGGTTGGTCTGGGCAAGTTCATGCAGGCGCGGTCGGCCAACAAACAGCAGGCGCTTTGACATCCTCACCGTCCTTAAGAGACGGTGATTCCTTCTGCAAGACGGCGATGTCCCGCCGCGAGAATGTTTTTGGCAGCATTCACATCTCTGTCGTGGACAGTGGCGCAATTGCTGCAAGCCCATTCTCTTATTCGCAAACCTGCCCTACCTTTGGGACTGCTGGCAGGAATGCTCCCACAGCACGAACAAGTCTGGGTGGTATAGCTTTCGTTGACTACCTCGAAGACGATACCGGCCTGCTGGCTCTTGTATTCCAACATCGTCTTGAACATGGCCCAGCCCGCGTCCAGCGTGCTCTTGGCCATCTTGGTTTTGACCAGCTTGGCACTGGCCACGTCGCCCACGAAGATGGCAGCGTTGTTTTTCACAAGCTGCGTGCTGAATTTGTGCAGCATGTCCTTGCGTTGGTTCCCAATCTTGGCGTGAATCGTTTTGACTCGTTGCTTTTTATGCGCTCGCTGTGCCATTCCCAACCAGGCCTCGAGCTTGCGATAAAAGCGCCCTTCGATTCGTTCGCCCGTGGAAGCTACAGCCGCGTGCCTAAGGCCCAGATCGATGCCGACACTGGACGTGCCTGCGCTGGCCCTGGTTTGCACCTGCACCACGACATTGAGATACCAGCGTCCCCGGCTGTCTTGGCTGAAGCTGCCAGCGCGCAATTCATAATCGGCCAGCCCATAGCTGTCCCATAGAGAAAAGCGCTGACCGGCAAAGACGATTTGCCCCGCTTTGTACTTCAATGCCTGTGCCTTGAAGGGAACCCAGCCCAGGCTGTATTTACTGCTTTGGGGATTGGAGACGCGCCAGCGCAGCTTGACCTTTTTGGATTGCCTGCGCGCTTTTGCGTAGTCCTCGCACACTTGCTGCACGGTGGGCGAGCCAATGAGCACGCCATCGCACTTGCTGAAACCATTGGTCAGTTTCTGCAAATCATAGCCTGAGAGCCACTGATGGCGTTCACGAATGGCGCGGTAGCTGGTTTCATTGCAGAAATTGAAAACTTGGTTGACCTGGCGCGCCATCGCGGACAGCACCTTGTGGTGTTTGTCCTTGATTCGCAGGCGCAGTGTTTTGGCGCAATTCATCAATCAATTGTCACCAAATACCGCTGTCATGTCTTTGTCGACGAGACTATCGAAAAGTGGCACCCGATGTTTTCCAAGGTTTGCGCCGACTTTGAAGCCTGGCTCACTGAGATGTATGGCGAAGACGACCATGTTCACCTGTTGGTCGCCCAAGGTATCTGTCTCCAACATGATCAACAGCCTCAAGAGGGTGTCAAGCCGCCTGCTGCGCAAAGGGCGACCGGATATCGTGCAGCGTTACTACAAGGATGTGCTCTGGCCACCATGTTACTTTGCGGCGCGGCCGGCCAGGCGCGGCCGGCCAGGCTTGCAGACGGCATCGAGCCGACTACAAGCCGCGCTACCCCTCCCCGCCCAAACCAGGCGCCTTTGGCTCCAGACCGCAAGCGGCCCACTGTCTTTGACAGGGCTTCTCGCGCACTTGGTGATTGCATAAAAAACGCACTGCTTGGCAGTGCGTTCTTCGTTGGGAGTCGCGTTCACAGGAGCGGCCTGTTCTTAAAACTCGAGAGCAGGCCGTTCATGGTTCGACAGGCTCACCACGAACGGTTTCAAGGGAGGCTCACTACGATTTGAACCCGTTCGTCCTGAGCTTGTCGAAGGATGGACGGCCTGCCCTCAAGTTTTGAGAGCACCCTTGGCCATCTTTCCCACAACCAACGCCCCCAACTCTTCGATCTTCAAATCCAGCTGTTTCCCGGAATCCTGCACCGCCCCATTTCTCCAAAGAAAATAATCCGTCCTCCCATCCGGCTCCCCCAGCGCCGCATACACGCGCGGCATGATCGGCACATGGTCGCCGTACCAGCACAGCCAGCCGGGGTGGTCCATGGATTGCAGCTGATCGCGCAGCATGCCCACCATGCGGTCGGCGTTGGCCAGGTGGCGCAGGTAGATCGTCAGGTCGTCGCAGCCCGCGGGCGGCACGGAGGAATACAGCCGCGCCACATCCTCGGGCAACGCCTTTTCCAGATGCAGCGGCCCGTGGTTTTCCATCGAGATCACGAAGATGAACAGCGGCTGGCTCGAAGCCTGCTGCAGCAGCGCACAGACCTTCTCGGCCAGCGCCACGTCGCCGATGTACGGGCCGGTGTTCTCCACCTCGCGGAAGCTGTCGATATCGATGAATTCATCGAAACCCATCAGCGGATACACCTCACGGCGCGTATAGAAGCTCGCATGGTACGGGTGCACGCAGACCGTGCGGTAGCCCTGCTGGCGCAGCAAGCTGGCCAGCGTCGGCACGCCCTTGCGCGCGAGCTTGCGGTAGGGGTTGAAGCGGTGCACGCCCAGCGCCGCGGCGCCCAGCCCCGAGAGAAACGCGAACTCGGTGCGCACGGTGTTCGCGCCCCAGGCCGCGACCTCGACCTGGCCCTGGCAGACCGCCGTGGCCTGCATCGCATCGAAGGCCTGCAGCACCTCGGGCCGGATGCCCGCAAACAGCCGGCGCGCGTCGAAAAACGATTCGCTCTGCACTACCACCAGATGCGGCAGCACGGCGCCTTCGGCAGGGGCGGGCGCTGCGTCCTCGTAAGCAGGCAGCGCGTGGGGTTTGCGTTCTTCCCGGGCATAGCGCCACAGGCTCGTGAGCAGGCCCAGCGCGCGCAGATCGGCCTGCGGTGCGAAAGTCACGGGCAGAGGCTGCCTCGCGCCGCACCACAGCAGCGCCGCGGCCACGAGCGCCAGGGCCGCGACCATCACAAAGAAGTGCGCGAGCGGCATGGAGGCGCTCAGCGCCGGCTCGAAATGCAGCCCGCCATAGAACGCCGCGCCAAAACCGGCGACGGCCATGACCGCGCGCGCCGTGCCCAGGAAGGGCAGGTACAGGCGCGGGTGCTTGAGCGCATCGAGGAAATACTCGAAATCCTGGAAGATGAAGGGCTCGCGCAGCGAATGGAACTTGGCGTTGTTGACCAGCACCACGAACAGCTGGAACGCCAGCACGATGGCCATCGCGAACCAGGGCCGGTGGAACACCGCGAGCTCGAAGCAAAACAGCAGCAGCCACAGCGCCGCATGGATGGCCGTGGTCGCCAGCGGGCGCCGCCACAGCGGCAGCGGCCGAGGCTGCACCGCGCACTCCAGCGCCAGCGACAGCACCAGACCGACCGATATGGGCCCCGCGAGCGCGGCCCAGGGCATCTGCTCAACCACGGTAGCCGATCAGCTTCAGGATGCGTTCCGAGATCACGGGCGGCAGCACCGACAGCCACCAGGTGCCGAAGTTCAGCGGGAACGGAAAGCTGATGCGCGGGCGGTTGCGTTCGAGCCCGCGGCGGATGAAGCGCACCGCCTTGTCCGCCGGCCAGAGGAAGGGCTTGGGGCCGGGCATGTCATGGCACATCTGCGACTCGACATAGCCGGGCATGACCACGTTCACGCGCACGCCCTCGGGCGCGAGCCAGCCGCGCAGCGCCTCGCCATACACCTTGATCGCGGCCTTGCTGGCGCAGTAGCTCGGCGTGACGGGCAGCCCGAAATACGCCGCCAGCGAGCTGATCAGCGCGATCTGCCCCGCGCCGCGCGCGCGCATCGAGGGCAGCACGCCATCGACGGTGGCCATGGCCGCGAGCACGTTGACCTCGATCAGCGCCTCGATGTCTTCCCAGCGCTCGCCCGCGCCGTCAGGCCCGATGTTGGTATTCACTCCGGCGTTGACGATCAGCAGATCGACGTTTTCCCGCGCGCACACCTCGCGCAGCCAGGCGGACAGCGCCACGCGGTCGCGCACATCGAGCACCTGCGTGATCACGCGCGCGCCGCGCGCCGTGCACAGCGCCGCCTGCTCGGCCAGGCGCGGCGCGTTGCGGCCCTGCAGGATCAGCGTGTTGCCCGGTTCCGCATATGACTCCACCAGCGCGCCGCCAATGCCGCCCGTGGCCCCCGTGATCAATACCGTGCGTGCCTTCAAAGCCATTCCTCCAGGGGTGAGCGCTCGGCGGCCAGCAGCCGGTGGCTGCCCTGCACCGCCAGCGCGATGCCGTCGCGGCAATAGAAACCGCCGTTGACCTGCGTGGTGTGGATCACGGCGTTGCGGAAATACTGGAACAGTTCGGCATCGGGCGCCGTGCCCCCCTGCCAGAAATCATCGAGCGTGCCCTGGAAGGTGAGCCCGGGCATCTGATAGATCGGGTTGCTCAGCGCGATCGTCGGGCAGCCCAGGCCCACCGAGATGGCCCCCACGGTGCTGTTCACCGTGACCGTGCCGCGCGCATGCGAGAGCAGGGCGTCGAGGTTGCCGGTCTCGATGTAGTCGACGCGATCGGCCACATCGAAGCGCGCCGTCAACCCGCGCAGCGTGCGCCGGTGGTTCTCGAGCCCGGTGTCGAGCGGGTGGTTCTTGATGACCAGGCGGCTTTGCGCCGGCGCGTGGCGCGCAAAGGAGGCCAGCACGAACTCCATCACCTCGGCCATGTCGTTGAACATCGAATGCTCGCGGATCTGCGCATCGCTGCCCAGCTGCAGCGGCAGCACATAGAAGGGCACTGCGCCGTGCAACAGGTTCTGGATCAGCGCGTCGTCGCGCGGCGCATGCCAGCGCAGCAGCGGCAAGCGGGTGGCATAACCCGCGTATTCGGTTGCGGCGGTGATCGTCGAATGGGTGCGGTAGCGCGGATAAAGCAGCGGGTTCCAGAACCCTGCCGAGTGGTAGGCGATGTCATGCCCCGCGCGTACCCTGAAGGGCGAGCGAAAGGGCTGCACCGCGGCCGCCTCGGGCAGCCTGCGGCCCACGTCCATGAACCACTTCGGGTCGCGCGGCAGCAGCGAATGGGTGTTGACGCCCTCGCGCTCGAGTGTGACCCAGTGCGGCCGAAAGTAGCCCTCTTCGAACACATGCGTGCGCAGCCCCAGCGCGCGGCCTTGCTCGATGGCCGGGCGATGCACCGGCCGGCAGTCGCCAAACAGCACCTGGTCGGTGATGCCGAGCTCGCGGTACTTGCGCTCCAGGAAATCGGGCAGCCCCGCAAGGCCGCCGCGGTAGTTCGAGGCGCCGCCGCCGCTCCAATACAGCCAGTCGCCCGCATTGAAGTGGATCTTGTGCACCGCATGGCCATCGGCCTTGAGGCTTGCGGCCAGGCGCAGGAAAAAGGGGGAACACACCCCCTGCAGAAACAGAAACGAACGCCTCATCGAACCCCCACCACCCGCCGCAGCACCACTCTGAATAATTTGCGCCACCAGGGCAGCTTGCCGCCGGCGCGCGCGCGCCAGGCAACCAGTTCGTCCAACGCCTGCTCGGGAGCGATCAGGCTGCCGCCCGTCCGGCTCAGGTAGAGCGGATACTCGACCAGCGCGCCCGCGACCAATTCGTCGAGCGACAGGCGCCGCGTGCGCCGCGCGTTCGGCACGGCATCGTGTGTCAGGCCCCAGCCCGAATAGAAGGGCTGGCCATGGCAGGTCACGGGCTTGCCGCGCAGCAGCGCCTCGAACCCGGCCAGCGAAGTCAGCACATGCACATGGTCCACGGCCATCAGCAGCTCGCCCATCGGCGCATGCTCGACCACCTCGTCGCACCAGCGCAGCGCCTCCTGCTCGCCCACACCGCGCGCGCGCAGGCCAGCGAGCACATCCGGGTGCGGCTTGTAGACCACATAGGCATCGGGATGCGCCTCGCGCACCGCCTGCAGCAGCGCCATGTTGGCGCGGATGCCGGGCGCACCGTAGGCCAGCGAGGCATCGCTTTCCACCTGCCCCGGCACCAGCACCACCATGGCGGCGCCTTCCGGCCTTTGCCAGAGGAGGCCGCCGGTGTTGTATTTGGTCAGCCCCTGGGCGACGATGCGCTCGCGCAGCTGCCGCGCGCGCTGGCGCTGCGCGGCGCTGAAGCTGGCGCTCGACAGCAGATGCTCGAGATCCGACGGACGCGTGGCGTCGTAATAGATGCCGCGTCCGTCGATCACCCACGACATCGGCCGGATCAGGTCCACGCCCAGCCCCACCGAGCGCAGGAATCCGTCCTCGATGCGCAGCACCCGCACGCCCTCGGGCAGCGCCCCCGCCAAGGGCTTCATGCCCCAGACGGCCAGCACCGCGCCCGCGGGCACCTCGGCCACGCTCGCAACAAACACCACGCGCGCCGGTGCGAAGCATTGGCACACCACCGATCTTTTCCAGGAGGAAAAGTCCAGCGCGTAGACCACGGAAACATCGTTCAGCTCAGCGCTTTTGGGCAACACGCAACTGCTCCATCAATGCCTCGACCTGCTCGAAATGCGCGTCCCAGGTCGGCAGCGCAAACCCGGCCAGCTTCTGGCACTGATCGCGCCGCAGCAGGCTCTGCGGCTGTGCGTACTCGGTCACGAGCTCGGCCCAGCGCCGGCCGTCGAGCGGATCGACATATTCGGGAATGTCGCCCGCAATTTCGCGAAACGCCGGCAGGTCGCTGGCAATGACGGGCACGCCCGCCGCGAGCGCCTCGGCCAGCGGCATGCCGTAGCCCTCGGCAAACGAAGGAAACAGCAGCGCCTGCGAGTGCTTCAGCCATGCGGACAACTGGGCATCGCTGCAGCCGGACTTCTCGAACACGAAACCCTTGAGCACCTCGCAGCGCTCGAGCAGGTCCACGACGTTCTGGCACAGCCAGCCGCGCTGGCCAATGATGACCAGGCGCGGCGCAGCGTCACCCAGGCGCTCGATCAGCTGGCGCCACAGCTGCAGCATCAACCAGTGGTTCTTGCGCGGCTCGATCGTGCCCAGCATGACGAAGTAGGGCTTATCCATAGCCGGCTTTGTCGTGGCTGCAGGCAACTCCGCAGGCGCGAGCAAAGCCACCGTGTTGGCCGGCATGGGCAAGCTCCTGGCATGGGCATGGGCCGTGAATTCCGCCAGCGTCGCGGCCGAATTGGCAATGACGCCATGGCCGGTGCGCAGCATGGTGTCCAGGCGCACCTCATGCCGCCCGGTTTCGCCGGGGCGGCAATACTCGGGATGCGTGACCGGAATCAGGTCATGGATGAAATACAGCGGCTTGAGCGCAGAACGCGCCACGAACTGTGCGTACATGGGTTTTTCGAGGCCGTTATGGCCGGTATTGAAAAAGAAACGCGGGTCGGAGAACTTGCGCCCCACGCTGCCCATGAATGCCTTCGCCACGGCCCGTTTGACCAGGGCATTGAAATTGCCGACGGGAGCCAGCAACGCATCGAAGACGCGCCTGGATTCCATCTCGGAAAGCTCGATCCACTGGCCCGCAAAGCGCACCAATGCCGTTGCGCGCTCACCGAAGTGGCGCACGTATTCCAGGCTCACCCGGTCCACCCCCGTGGGCCGGCGCCCCTGCATCGCCCGGTCTACAAGACGGGTGACATCGATCACTGACTCACGCATGGCGCTGTCTCCCCCCGACTACACAAGCACGGAGCGAATTACCGGGTCACGCTGATCAGGTTGGCCACCGGGAAGATGGTGGAGAAGATCACGTTGAGGAACTTCTGGATCTCGGCCGCGGGTGCGTTCGAGACATACAGCAGGTCCTTGTCCTTGATGGGAAAGCTCTGTGCCACAAAAAAGGCCGCGGGGTCACGCAGATTCATGCGGTAGACGACCGGCACCAGCCCTTCGGGCGTGGTGTTCACGGTCTTGCCCTGCAGATCCAGCGCGGCCGGCGACTCGAGGCGGAAGATGAACACACCTTGCGCATCCGCACGACTGTCTTGCACGCCGCCCACGCGCGCCAGCGCCTGCGCCAGGGAGATACCCTGGGCTTCGAAATTGAGCTCTTCGTTCTTGCCCGTCGCACCCAGCGCCGTAAAGCTCAGCGGCTGAAACAGCGAGGTCACGACATCGCCCGGCTGCAGCAGGATGTTCTGGCGCGGGTCGCGGATGATCACATCCAGGGGCAGGGCCTGCACCAGGTTGCCACGTGTCACCTGCAGCGTCATCTTGTTGACCGGCTGGCGCGTGCCGCCGGCAGCAGCCAGGGCATCGAGCAAGCGCTCGCCCTGTGCCGTGAGCGGCATGCGCGTGCTGTTGTTCACCTCGCCCACCACCGTCACATTGGAGGTGTTGTTACGGATGACGCGCACCAGCACCTGCGGCTGGTTGGCCTTGCCCTTGAGGCGCTGGATCACTTCAGCTTCGATCTGCTGCGGGCTGCGGCCGGCCGCCATGATCTGGCCGGCGAATGGAATGTTGACGCTGCCGTTGCTGTTGACCATCTGCTCGGGCATTGCCGTCACACGCGTGGTCGAAGGGCCAGAACGTGGGTCAACTGCGCCGCTGCCGAACAGGGCCGCGGGCGGAGCTTCCCACACCGAGACCTCGATCACATCGCCCGCGCCAATCACATAGCCCGATCGTGCGGCCGTGCCGAACACCTCGGAAAACAGGCTTTGGCGCTGGCTGGCCAGCACCCGGCGTGCCACCGCATCGTTGATCTCGACGATCTGGATGCCCATCTCGTTGGGGTTCATGGCCACCTCTTCGACCTGCTCCCGGCTTGGGCCGGAAGCGGGCAGCCAGGAAGGGGTGGTGGAGCAAGCGCTCAACACGGCCGCCACGCCGGCCGCAAGCAGCAGGCGCAAGGTCGTGGAGCGCGCCGTGGTAGCGGCAGTCTTTGTCGTCATATTTCTACTCATCATGTTTTTCACTTGCTGGGGTCAGCTGCTCTTGGCCGCCACCTGCCGGTAGACATCGATTGTCTGGTCGACACAGCGGCTCCATGTAAAATTCCGGGCCTTTTCCAGGCCTGTCTGGCAGGCGGTGGCGCGCCAGGCTTCATCGCACAAAGCGGTATGAATGCCCAGGGCCAGCGCATCGATATCATCCGGGTCCACCAGGCACGCGGCGCCCTGCGTCACTTCGGGCAGCGAGGTGAAGACGGACGTCACCACCGGCACGCCCGATGCCATGGCCTCGAGCACCGGAAGGCCAAAACCTTCGTAGATGGACGGGTAGACAAACGCCTGGGCGCCGGCATACAAAGCGGGTAGGTCGGCCTCGGGCACGAAACCGAGATAGCGCAGCCAGCCTTGTGCCGCCAAACGTTCGATTGTCGCGTGCAAGGCCTCACTTAGCCAGCCTGCTCCGCCTACAAGCACCAAGGGGTATTGCTCGCGTACCTGAATCGGCAGGTTTTCATAAGCCTGAAGCAGGTTGGCAATCTTCTTGCGCGGCTCGAGCGTGGAAACGCACAGGGCGTAGCGCTTGTAAACCAAGTCGTGCCGCGCGAGACAGGGCGCAATCACTTCAGCCGGTGCCGGTGCGAACCGCGACGACACCCCCAGCGGCACCGCGGTGATCCGGTCCTCGGGCCAGGCCAGGAAGTCGATGACCTCGCGCCGCGTGGCCTCGGAGTCGGTGATCAGGTGCTGGGCACGCTCCATCGATTGCTTGAAATCGCGCTCGAAATGGCGGATGCGCTCGATGGGGTGCGTTTCGGGATATTTGAATACCGAAAGATCGTGCACCGTGGCCACACCCGCTTCAGCGCAGGCGGGCAAGAAGAAGTTCGGGCCGTGAAACACCCGGCCGCGGCAGGCCGCGGAAGTCTGCCAGTCGCGCAGCCAGCGCGGCGGCTTGAGTTTGAAGAAAGGCTTCTTCGCTTTTACCGTCCCAGGCGCGGCGGGCGCTTGAAGCAGCTTGGCCGGTTCATCGATCCAGCGCCCGCCACGGTAAAACCGCACGTCTTGCACCTGCGCATGCAGCGGCAGCCGCTGGGCAAGCTCCCAGGTGTAGCGCCCGATACCCGTGAGGTGCGGCGCCAGGGCCTCGACCGACAAAACCAGCTTCAGATCCACGCGCTATGCCTCCAGCATCCAGCGCAAGGTATCGCGCAGCGCGATTTCAGGCACCTCGCCAACCACCGCATCGAGCTTGGCACGGCTGCCCACCAGCGTCTTGACTTCGTTTTGACGCACGAAAGCGGGGTTCACGCGCACTTCGAAGTCATGCCCCGAAATCTCGCGCGCCATGTTCAGCACGTCATTGAGCGACCAGGCCTGGCCCGAGCACACATTGAAGGTCTGTCCCACGGCGGCCGGCGCCTCGAGCAGGCGGCGGTACAGCTGGACCACATTGCGCACATCGGAGAAATCGCGCTCCACATCGATGTTGCCCAGTTCGATCACCGGCGCGCGGCGGCGCACATGGCTGATGATCTTGGGAATGAGGAAGTTGTCCGCCTGGCCCACGCCGGTGTAGTTGAACGGCCGCGTGACGATCAGCGGCAGCCGGTCCGCATACAGACGCGCCGCATATTCCATGGCCAGCTTGCTGACCGCGTAATCGTTGGCAGGGGCGGGCGGGGTGTCTTCACCCAATACGCCGCCCACGGAGTTGCCATAGACATTGGCACTGCTGGCCAGCAGCACCGCATCCAGCGGTGCCTTGGCCTGTGCCAGGGCTTCAAGCAGATTGCGCGTGCCGACCAGATTGGTGCGGTAGATGGCTTCCACATCGCCATGCGCGACGAAAGCAATCGCCGCAAGGTGCACGATCTTGTTCGGCTGCACTTCTGCTATCACTTTTGCCAGTCCTGCGGCATCGGACAGATCGGCCGCATGCAAGGCGCTCACGCCTGGGACATCGCCCGCTTCGGCATTGCGCACCAGCCCATGCACTTCATAACCTGCGCGCTCCAGTTCCAACGCTAGATAGCGGCCGGTAAAACCATCCGCGCCCGTCACCAAGATTTTCTTCATCGCTTTGCCTTTTGCTGTTTAGTGCAGGGATCGGGCCATGGCGCCTTCGCGGCACCTGAATTCAGCCCATCCATCCAGAACTTTGTTGTTAGTGGGAGTTTGGGGAAAAACGTCCTGTCATGAACCAATCAAATGACAGCTTCAGGCTCTGAAAACCCGTTTGTCCTGAGCCTGCCTAGCCGGCCGCGTCGAAGGATGAACGTCCTGCCCACCAGTTCGCACAGAGCCTGTCCTTTCAAACGTTCGTCCTGAGCCTCCCTCGGCGGGCCCGTCGAAGGATGAAGGGCCTGCCCACCAGTTCGTATAGAACCTCTCCAAAAACTCCCGCGCCAAAACCACCCCTCCACCGCGTGCCGCATTGTGCCGGCTCCCCACCTGGTTCACCGGTAACAAACACGCAACAGATGCAGTTACCCCTGCCGCCAGGTACCCAGAACCCCCAGCGCCGCGCCATTGATCTCCGCTGCCCGCGCCGCAGTCGACGCCTCGGTATAGCAACGCAATTCAGGCGCATTCCCCGAGGGGCGCAGATGAATCACTTCCTCATTGGCAAACGTCGCGCGCAATCCGTCGGTTGCGTCCAGGCCAGTCACATTGCCGGACACTCCACCAAAAATCTGCTCGAATGCCAGCCGCTGCTCGGCGTCGCTGCCGGCCTGCATTGATGCCAGACGCTCCTGGCTCAGTGCGGTGGGGAAATTCTGGATACGGTCGCTGCAGGTGAACCGGGTCGGCAAGGCGCCGAGCAATGCCGACACCGAGCATGCCTTGGCACGCGCGCTGGCGAGCACCGCCAGCATCGGCAGCACCGCATCGCGCGTGGGCAGGGGCGCGAGCTCGCGGCCTGCTACATGCATCGGGCTCATCAGCAGAAAACCGCCATTGGCCTCGTAGCCGCACACGCCCGGGCGACCCTGCTCCAGGGCCGACTCCATGGCTTCGATCACATAGGGCGAGCCAATGCGCGTGCGCGCCGTGTGCGCAAACCAGCCGGACTTCTCCAGCGCGGTGTTGCTGCTGACCGGCGTAGCCACGCACTGCGCATTGAGATAGTGAGCGCACAAAATGCCCAGCACATCGCCGCGCAGCCATTCGCCATGCTCATCGGCCACCAGCGGCCGGTCGGAGTCGCCATCGGTGGACACGATGGCATCGAGCTTGTGCTCGGCGGCCCACTGGCGCGCCAGCACAACGTCTTCGGGGCGCACCGCCTCGGTATCGACGGGAATGAAGGTGGCGGAGCGGCCCAGCGCCATGACTTCTGCGCCCAGCGCTTCGAACAGCGTGACCAGCAGGTCGCGCGCCACCGCCGAGTGCTGGTACACACCCACGCGCAGGCCGCTCAGCGCATTGGCGCCAAAGAAGTCCACATAGCGCTGGATATAGGTACCGGTCACATCCACTGCCTCTGGCAGTGCCTTGGGCTGGCGCAGCGCGCCCGCCTCATCGAAATCGCCCGTACGCATGTCGACCTGCTGGGCCTTCATGCCCACTTCATCGGGCTTCAACACTTCACCCGCAATGCGGTTGAATTTGATGCCGTTACGGTCATCGGGAATATGGCTGCCCGTCACCATGAGCGACGGGATCTTCAGCGAAAAAGCATGCAGCGCCAACGCCGGCGAAGGCACGTAGCCGCAAAACAGCGGCACGCCGCCCTGCGCCTCGATGGCTGCTGCGCACGCCGCAAGAATGCGCGGCGTGCTGGGCCGCAGGTCACCCGCGAGGGCCACCTGCATGCCGGGAGAAAACTCGCCCAGGCTGGCCATGTGCTGCAGAAAGCCCGCCGCATAGGCAAAGCAGACTGCATCGGTCATGGCCACGACCGGGCCGCGCGCACCACTGGTGCCAAACGCGACTCCGCTTTGGGTCATGAGGTCGCTGATATTGACAAGCGGAAGTTGCGTCATAGAGGTCATGGGTGGTGCGTGGCTGTCAATTAGAACGAGAAGCCGGCCTGGTTGCGGCGGATGTCGGCTTCAACCATCATCTGGCACAGCTGTTCCAGCGTCGTGGTCGGTGCCCAGCCCAGCTTCGCCTTGGCGCGCTCGGGGTTGCCGATCAGCAGTTCCACTTCCGCAGGGCGGTAGAACTTTGGGTTGATGCGCATGACGGTCTTGCCGGTTGCGGTGTCGACAGCGGTTTCGCCTTCAGCCTGGCCCTTGAACTCGACATCGATGCCGGCGCCCTTGAATGCCATCTGCACGAAGTCGCGCACGGTTTCGGTACGGTTGGTGGCCAGCACGAAGGTATCGGGCTCGTCCGCCTGCAGCATGCGCCACATGCCTTCCACATATTCCTTGGCAAAGCCCCAGTCGCGCTTGGCATCGATGTTGCCCAGGTCCAGGCAATCCAGCTGACCCAGCTTGATCTTGGCGACGCTGTCGGTGATCTTGCGCGTCACGAATTCGCGGCCGCGCAGCGGGCTTTCGTGGTTGAACAGAATGCCGCTGCTGCCGAAAATGCCGTAGCTCTCACGGTAGTTGATGGTCATCCAGTGCGCATACAGCTTGGCCACGCCGTAGGGGCTGCGTGGGTAGAAAGGCGTGTCTTCGATCTGGGGAATGGCCTGCACCTTGCCGAACATTTCGGACGTGCTGGCTTGGTAGAAGCGAACCTTGGGGTTGACGATGCGAATCGCTTCCAGCAGGTTCACCGGACCGATACCGGTGATTTCTGCAGTGGTCAGCGGCTGCTCGAACGACACGCCCACGAAGCTTTGCGCAGCCAGGTTGTACACCTCGGTGGCGCCCGTGGTCTGCAGCAGGCGGATGCTGGCCGACAGGTCGGTCAGGTCATATTCCACGAGGTGCAGATTTGGGTTCTTTTCAATGCCCAGCTCTTCGATGCGCCAGAAATTGACCGAGCTGGTGCGGCGGTATGTGCCGTAGACCGTGTAGCCCTTGCCGAGCAGGAGTTCGGCGAGGTAGGCGCCGTCTTGGCCGGTGATGCCGGTGATGATTGCTGTTGTCATATCGTTTCCTAACTTCAATTATGTTAAGGGGTTGAAATAAATTAACTGTTTTCTTGGTAAATCGAGGCCTGCTTTTGCCTTAAGCATTTTATCGCAAGCCATCAATGACTATTGAAATTATTCATCACAAAATGATAAATATTGCTGCTGCTCTTTGTTGTAACAGAAGAGGTTAGTTGCTATTCAAAAATTCGGAACGCAAAGAGTTACATATCACTGAATATGTCCTGTCATAACTGAACTCTGAAGCTCTTTTGGAGGCTCTTTTTTTCTGAACTTCAAGTTGTCCAGTGCACTGGTCAAAAAGGAATTTGGAAAAAGCTACGTCGAGGGAATCTACAGAGTAAGGATCGAAATAGTACCCAGTATCGCCGAGTACTTCCGGAATTGAAGTTGAACAGCTGGCAATGACAGGAACGCCCAATTCCATAGCTTCCAAAACGGGTAGTCCAAAACCTTCAAATATCGATGGATAAAATATTGCTTGGGCTCCAACAATAAGAGTTGCCTTGAGCGATTCATCGATATAGCCCAAATGGACTATGCGGCCTGATTCAATTTCTCCAGAAAGTCCATTTTTTTCTGCATAAGCTGAAAATGCTGGACCCCAACCTTGTCTTCCTGCAAAAACAAACCTGTATTTCTTTAGTAGATTTGGATTCTTTTTCAGCCATTCAAATATCAATGCAATATTTTTTCTTGGCTCAATTGTACCCAGAATAAGCAGATACGGCTCGATCTCACGATCGCCAATCAGCTCACGGGCTTCAAGCGCGATTTCTGTATTTACATTGTTTCCCAACAACGCAACAACAGTTTTTTCTTTCGGCACATTGAATAGCCATTGCAGATCGCTTGCCGTCGACTCGGATATGCAAAAAAATAAATCCGTGCTGTTTATTTGCTCGGTTAACCCATGCAAGTGGAAGTTAATAGTGTCTTGAGTATGACATTCCTGTGTAAGCAGAAAGGAAAAATCATAATATAGGTGGCAGTCTTTATGAAAGACCCTGCGATGTGGTTTTATATGAAGGAAAAGACCGTAACTTATACGTCCTTCGATGTAGCCACGATCATCCACTTCAATTTCAGCAATCCCTTCTTTGGTCTGAAAGGCTGCTTGCAGCGAGGCACCACTTCGGTTATCAAGGCACTGTTTAATGATGCTTCTATCAATAACCTTATCAAAGACACTAAATCGAACTTCAAACTCGAGAGATTCGTCGAAAAAAAATCTTTTTGTGAGTTCAAATACAACATTTGAAATTCCTGTGTATTCTAGCTCCCAGAGCGGCGCTGCGCCCAGCATCAATATAGGCTTGGCAGTATTAGTATTTTGAAAATTGTTGCTCATTACAGCACTCCCGACGCGTGAATATTCCTAATAAATGCTTGCAGACTATATTTGTCCTGAGCATCTTTTTTTGCATTTTCCGACAAGACTTGATACTTGCTTTGGGAAATTTTTGCAGCAGATATCAAGGCGTCAATAGCTGATTCCAATTTTGGCGGGAAGTGCGTTGTCGGCAAATGGCTATGAAATGCGTGGTATGGCCCTTCCGTAGGTAATTCTTCGTGTTCCATTACGATGGAATTATTTTCGTTTATGTAATCGGCCATTGCTGTGGCTTTGGTCGAAATTGGAACTAAGCCTTGGGCCATTGCCTCAATAATTGGAAGATTCAAGCCTTCAGTTGAAGAAGTGCATAAGTAAAAATCAGACATTTTTACCAGCTTCTTCATTTGGCCATCAGATAAGATATCGCCAATGAAAATAATGCGATTATTATTCCCAGTAAATCCATGATGCGATGACAATATTTCTTGTATGGTGCCAAGAGTTGTATTTATATTGTCAATAACCAATTTTACAATCAAAACCATCTCTGGCTGCTTTTTTTGAGCCATTTCGAAGGCTGTCATCATCGACTTGATTTGCTTGCGCCGATCGTAAGGGTTAAAGACCGAAAAAAATACCTTACTTTTTTCGTAAGTCTTCAACACCTCTCCAAGCGTCTTAACGTCTGAAAGAACTGGTGCTCTTGTAGTGTTGAGAGCCAAGGTGGCAATAAGATCTATATCCAAATCGTCAGAAACTCTTGGAACGATTACAGGCGGGGGCAATGTTATTGCGGTGTCAATGCCAAGCGCCTTAATATTATTTCGCGTGAAGTTAGACCAGCACCATATTTGATCAGCATGCTTCAATATGTTGACGTGGTTGTTCAATGGATTCCCATCGAATGATTCATTGCTAAATTGAGGAAATTCCCATCCACCGATGAATATGTTTCTCATACCAGGGAATGGTCGAATATGCTCGATGGGTTTTACTGCAAGATGATTATCATCGTGTCTAACTCCAAAAGTCTCTTGCGCAATTTTGGATTGATATATTTCTGGTCTTACGACGCGATGAGTTTCTATATCTGCCGCTTCAAGGCCCTTTGAATAAAGATCTGCGACAATTTTCCATGAATAATGTGCTCGGCCAAACTTCATTTCTTCGTTAGAAATGAATGGCAGCTTTTCTTCGTCGATTGCGTTGCTTATGAAAAAACGTTTTTTCATTAGTATTCCGATTGGTTTTGTTTATTGAATTTTTGCAATTTATATCAAGTAATGGATTTCGAAATTTCAAGCAAATTTTCAATTGTTAAAGGTTTTGCTTTAGTCGAGACTTTACCGATACTTAATATGCTCTCATTTGACGCACTTAGTTGGATTAAATCCTCCACCGTTAGAGGTGAAAAATCATTGCCTGCTCCGAAGTTTTCTGAGTATCCGCTGTTTTTCGATTGATCTGGAGTTTTTGAATTGTTTTTAGCATCAATTTCTAAATTAGAGTTATGCGTAGGTTTTGATGCCTCTGCTTGGCTTCGGCAAATCAAGCTATTTATTTTTTCTAATGAGGTAATAAGCGCAGACGTAGTTTGCGCTGTTTTTTCATTTTCTAATTTTATAGACGCAGACTGTTCTTGAATAAATTCGAAAATACCAGTCAATTTTTTATTTAACTGATCGAGATTAAATTTGTTCTCGTTCGCAAGATTGGAAATCTTGTATTCAATAGCACGCAGCTTTCGGCTGTTAGAATTGTTATTTTCTGTTTTATCAATGGCGGAAAAAATCCAGCCGACTAACGGATTTTGACTTCTTCTTTGTTTTTTTATAGCACTGTCCAACCCAGATAAGTTTGGATTATGCTTCTGTCCTTCCTTGGAAAAACGCAATTGACAGATAATTTGCATTTTTGAATAGCCTGCTTCTAATCTTGAAAGATAATAATTCTTTCCTTCAAGATCAGGTTCTCGTTTTAGAAGAGATTTATAAGCGGATTCGACAAAATGATGACCATCAAGGGCCAGCAACTTTGCTAATGTTGGTGCAGTATTTTGCATATTTTTGAATGATTTTTGCGTGGACGCAGGAGTGTGTGGCTCGATAGCTGTATTTGTAGAAGCAGTAGATGTTTGATGATCTATTGCCAGCTGCGTCTTTGAAGCATCTTCGGTAATTTCAGCTTGTCGAATTGATGTCGAGATTTGTTTTTTATTGGAATAAAAAATCCCAAATAATTTTCGCAATGGTGCGGTCATGCGCCAAGCCAGGGAAGCGTGCGTGCTATCAAGGCTGTGCTGCACTCCCGCAAGCAATTGACGCAAGTGCATCGTAGTCTGCTGACCGGATTGGATTTCTGCTTGTAACTGCGCTTCTATTGATGTGCATTTCTCAAGCAAGCTGGTGTATTTTTCAGTCGCCTGCTGTGCTTGCTCCTGCATCTCAAGCAGCTGTTCATTGATCTTTTGTTCGAGCTGTGCTTGCTGAACAATAATACTATCTAGGGCTTGCTTGGACCTATCCGCACGCTCATGATATTCATGTTTACGTTTTTCCAATTCGCATTCAAGGCGGAGGATTTCATCGTTAGCTGCTTGCCGTTGCTGCTCAAAAACTTTTTCTTGTTCTACACGTTGGAAATGCAACGCATTCCCTTGCTCCTGCAAATCACAACGCAAATTTTCTTTTTCAAGTGAAGCTTGACGGTGGACATCAACCAGTTGAGCGTTAATTTCATGCTCTCGTGCTGCGCGGCCAGCTTGCAGAGTTTGAAGCTCTGTATGAAGAATATTCAACTGCTGTTTAAGGCCCGCTTCGCGAGCGGCATGTTCATTATTTAAATCATGCTCTTTCTTGCGGTGATTGCGTATCTGTTCAGCGGTTTTTTCTTCAGTTTCTTTTTTGAGTGCAAATAACTGAGCTGAAAGCGCCCGCTCTCGCTCAAGCCATTTTTGATGTTGCTCACGCAGTTCGTCTTGCTTTTTTAATATTTTTTGATTTAGCAAGTTCTCGCGCTCGGCATTGCGAGTTCGCAATGTGCTTGTTTGTTCCGAGTATTTTTGTGCCTGTTGAATTTTTTCTTTTTCCAAGATAATCAGCTGCGCAGAAAACTGCTGCTCACGCTTAACTTGGTAGCGAAATTGATCTTCTAGCTTGTCCTGGATTTGAAGAACTCGTTGCACATGATCTTTTTCTCTTTGTGCTTGTTCCTGCTGCAAACGCTGAATTTCAACTTGTCCGGACTTTATCTGCAAATCAAATGATTTTTCGCGTTCAGCTTGGCTATCCTGCTGCAAACGCAAACGCCCATCGTGAGCGCGTGCCAATTCTTCTCTTTCCCGTGCAGCTTGCTGCTGATGAGTAAGCAGTTGAGCACTGATTTCCTGTTCACGTAGTACTTGGAGGCGAAAAAGCTTTTCCAATTCCTGATGAGAATTTTTGACAGACTCTACGTGAGTTTTTTCACGCGATCCAAGTTCTTCTTTTAAACGCTCGAGTTCTTGTCGCGCATGTAGGATTTGCTGGTTGAGTGCTTTCTCGCTTTCAACGCGCTGGTTGTGTCGCGCGCTTTCTTCAACAGCCTGCCTTTTAATAAGTTCAGAATTTTCCTCATCATTTTTGTAATCAAAAGCTTTGAGCTGCTCTGTGAGTTCTTGCTCACGTTGTGCAAAATTATGCGTAGCATCTTCTAGTGCTTGCCTGGCCTGATTTTTATGCTCAGCACTTTCTTGATCCATTTGCGTGCGTGCTTGCTGGAGCTTCTGTATCTCTTGTTGTGCAGCTTGCAATTGTTCCTCAAACGCCTTTTCAAGATGCGCATGCCTGCTTTGCAGTGAGCCTTCCTGTTCGCTTTGACTTTTCAACAATGCCGATTTTTCAGAAGCAACATTTATTTGGATGGATTCCAATTCAGCAGTCAGATTTTGTTCGCGTTGAGTCAAAAGATCTATTTTTTCTTTTAACTGCTCCTCCTTCTCTGAAAATGCCAGATTCAGTGCATGAATTTGATCCATGTGGTTACTTGTAGTCATTCCATCCGACCTTCTTGTGCTTTTTCTTTGTCATCGTCATCGTTCTCATCGTGCGAAATTCCCCAAAATACTTTGGATATCCCCGGGAGAGTGTCGATTTGCGAATTTTCATCGACTGATGACAGCTCTACACTTAAAGAGCAAATGCCGAAACCTAATATACGGTGATCGGTCGATTGACTGAACGTGGCTGGAGAGCCAGTATGTGAAATGAAAAATTCAATTTGGCATATAGGATTTTTGGTGGGGCAGGTAAAATGAACCTGTTGCTCGTTTTTGGAAGATTTTCTAAAAAGGACGACACCGACTTCTTTGCCGTCTATCATTACCTGCAAAACTGGGGCATGGGCTAATGTGGCCGCAAATACCTTAATTCCCATTGATATATCGATCTTTGCTTCCGATATGTCAGAAACATCCAATGGTAGAACAAGTTTTGCGTATTTTCCACTGCTCCATACTCCCCAGCTCTCTGAAGTATGAAACCCCTCAACTAGGTAATGTGATGCACTTGAACGAGAAAAATCTATCTCTGTACGTATGCCTTGAGCAAAAGGTTTGGCAAGGATTTCAACCGTCCCCCACGTCTGTTCAGTGCGACCATGGGCAATCAATTGTTCTGCCGCGCCGAGTGATTCTCCACAAAGTGCAGTACCGATAGCTGCAATATTCTGCTCCATGGCTGCTGCAGATGGAAGAACCTGTTTGAGTACTGGATCAAGTGCTGATCCGGACTGCAAAGGACGGAACGCCCATGACTCAAGGCTGTTACGGACAAAATGGTCCCCCAAGGGGAATGCCTCGGTTTTTATTTTCCTCTTCTGGTCTTTTCCCGAAAATATCGTTTTCCAGAATTCATCCTGAAGAACAGCATGCGAAACCATTGCCGTATTCGGAATGTCTACACCATCAAGAATAAATTTTTCACATGGATCATTAGACAGGAATATACATTTCTGTCCCGCGCAACGGGCTTCTACACCAAGCGAAGAACCCAATGTAAGAAAGAACGGCGTTTCAATCTGAGAGAAAATTACTCCATAGCTATTACCGCGAATTGAAACAACATTCTTTCCATGTCTGCCACGAAGATACTCTGTAGTTTCTGCACTATTCTTGCGATATGGATGTTCAAGAAATATGACATCAGAGTGAGATTTCAGCGTTTCAGCGAGCGCGCCTTCATAGTCTTCCCAAGTGATAAATCTTCCTTCTCGAATAAGGACTGAATCCCTTGCTGTTTGCCCAATCAGAATTGGTACTTGGTTTGGCAATGAAAGTGCAGGTAGCTGTAATCGAGAAAACAAGGCACTGAATCTTCTTGCCTGATAATCAATCTCTTTTGAGGGTATCTCATTCTGCGTAATGAGCTTGGCAATGTGGACACAATTGGTTGTAACCAAAAAGCATAAATCCCGCAAAAATCTCACTGGATGAATGTAAAAACTGATATACCTTTTTCCAGCCTTGTCGAGTGCGCGTTTAAGCGTTGGTGGTAATTCGAATCCCACCACAAGGTCGCGTGCTAAAAGCTGGTCTAGCAATTCCGGGAAAATTGTGAATTCTTCAATATCGAATAATGAAGCCCAAGTTTTATCGGCATTGTCCTGGAATTCGGAAAATATGTCGTCGTGGTTGAGGCAGCTACGGAATGCCTGAGCCTCCTGAGGTGCAGTAATGACACTTGTCTTTACGCCCCAATTTTCCCATGTGCTATGTGCGCCAATCACTCTTGCAAGCCATCCAAGATTTCTGTACTGAAAATTGGAAAATCCTTGAGTAGTGAGTTGTGATCTTAGGAAATCACAGGTCAGTGCAACGCTGAGTATTGGGGAAGTTATATCTAACTTGCTCACGATACCGCTCCTTGTACAAGCGTCTTCGACCGATTTTCTTCTACAGTGACATGTGATTCGAGTATTAGTCCTAAAGAACACAACAACTGCTTAGCTGAGGTTTGCCAAGTAACAACATTTTCATGCAATTTCAAATTGTGTTCGTGATGTTCTTTGGCCAACCAAGCCTGAATAGCACAGGCTAAGCTTTCAGCATCTTGGTCAGCGAAAAACGTGATACCGGACAAGCCTATTTCGCGGAACACTGGAAGGTCGCGAGCAAGTATAGGCTTGCCGTAAAGGGCAGCTTCTATCACTGGCAAGCCAAAACCTTCGGCTCTTGATGCGACAAGAACGCCGCCGCATGCTTCATAGAGCTGGACCAAATACTCATCGCTGACATTTTCCGGCCAGAAAAGACGTTTGCCGGCTTCAGGATGATTACGAAGTTGTGCTTGTAGGGCTTCGGTTTTCCACCCCGCGCGACCGACAAGCACCAGTGAACACGCAAGACCGGGTTGCTGCCAAAGCCGCTCAAAAGCGGCTAGCGCTTGATCGTGCCCTTTGCGCGGTTCGATAGTGCCGACCATCAAAACGGAGGGGATTTTTCTTAGGTGCGCAAGTAAGGTTTTCGCATTCACTGGAAGGCCATTGCTGGGCGCGCTGGCACTTATGTCGGCACCCAATGCAATAGTAGTTTTCGGTAGCGCTGCAGCCGGCAGGCCAAAACGGACATTGAGGTAGTCCTGCAATTCAATTTTGACGTTTTCAGAAATACAGATGGCATTATCTGCATACACTGCGATCCACCGTATCCAACGCTTGAAATTGCGTTCGGTTTTCGATGGGAACCATTCAGGGTGTTGTAAAGGCAAAAGATCGTAGACCAGCACATGCAATTTAACGCCCGCTCTTTTCCACTGAAGCACCTGCCCTTGGTGACGGGGCAACAGATGGGCCGCTAGATCAAGTGCAAGAAAGACGTCCCCGCTTTGTGTCTCTACAGGTCGAAGTGCAAGTTGCCCTTTGCCTGCTGGCGTATCGAGGAATTGGGCATCAGCGTAAACGTAACCATGTTGACGAGTGGAATAAACTGGACAAACACGGTAGCCAGCAGGCGGCATTTTTAGCAATTGCAGCAATAATGCCCGTACAACGCGTTGGATGCCGGTGCGGGCATCGCTTCGGTGGATCACAGAAACATCTACCAGCAGTTGTAACGTCGAATCACTGCGTGTAGGAGCAGTAATCTCCGTAGCTACACCAGCGTACTGGCGCGCACGCCTCACGGGCAGCCGTGTCAGCAGCCATGCTGGTATATGCCGGGCCAAATCAATCATTCTGCGGCGTGGCTTTGATAAAAAGCAAACGCATCATCCACATGATCAAACGCAGTGAGCTTGCCTTTGATCAGTACGGCAGCGCGGTCGCAGTGGGCATGCACGTAGCCAGGATCATGAGAAACAATGATCATTGCTCGATCTTTGCGTTTCTCAAAAAGTTCTACCCGACATTTTTCATGAAAACGGCTGTCACCTACAGCTACGATTTCATCAATTAGAAAGCAGTCAAATTCCACCACCATACTAATCGCAAAAGCCAAGCGGGCGCGCATGCCAGCCGAGTAGGTCTTTACAGGCTCCCTTAAGTAGCGGCCGAGTTCAGAAAACTCCTGCACATAGGCTATTTTATCTTCGGTACTTGTTCCATACACACGGCAGATGAAACGCAGGTTGTCTAGCCCTGTAAGCGTTCCTTGAAATGCACCGCCAAAAGCTAATGGCCAAGAAACACTCATATCGCGCCGAATAAGACCTTCGCTAGGGCGCTCGGCACCACTAATGAGACGAATGATCGTGGATTTACCTGCGCCATTGCGTCCCAGGATGCCCACTTTTTCGCCAGGTCGAATGGTGAGATTAACATCGTCAAGCACCGTTACGCTGCCATGACGTGTCGTATAGCGCTTAGTTACATGCTCGATATGGATCATTCTGGCATCACCGTGCGGCTGATTTCACGCATTTTTGCCAACCCAAGCACGTTTAAACCGGCACAGCATATCGCCATGTAGCCTATGTCGTAATGCGCCTTGAAAGTCGAGCCAAAAAATCCTTCACGCAATAACTCGACACCATGCACCATCGGCAGGAAAAGTACGAACTCTTGTGCTGCTGTGGGTAACGCATCCACCATAAAGCCAGCACCCGAAAGTGGGAAGAGCAGGTAGGAGAAAGGATGCCAAAGCTTGTCAACAATTTCAGATTGTTCGCTCCAAGCGCCCATCAAAATGGCTAGAGAAAATCCGAACCAAGCGAGCATGAACCAAGCGAACAGCACTTTGCCAATGTCCTCCGGTGGCTTGATCCAGCCAATGACGGCGAAGATTATGCTGAGTACCATGAACGAAATAGTGGCTCCCGCAGCTTCAAGAAGCAGGCGTGCGGCAAAGATATCGACCACTTTTACATGGCGGTGATACATCAGTGCCAGGTTTGGTTCGATGGCCCCTATGCAGCGGCCAGGCATATTTCGCCACAGCAAAACGGTGGAATAGCCGGTCAAAGCAAATGCTGTAATCGGCAGATTTGAGCCATGTGCGGCCCCTGCCACAGACCAAAGTATCGTTACGCCCAGCGTAAACAGCATAGGCTCGACAAAGAGCCATAGAAAGCCGATATTGTGACGTCCGAAGCGAGTCAACACTTCGCGCATTAGCAGTGCACCAATGACCCGCCGCTGAATAGCCCAGGAAGCGGCGAGGGAAGAATGAGGAGGGCGAGAAGGTTCTGCCATCATTTACTCCTTCAATCTTGGTGCTCGCGGACACCTGCCAGCAACATGCTCAAAATGCCCCAGGCGACCAGGCCCAATACAAAGGTTGCAAGGATGCTGCGCATGCGCCGCGGTTCAAGCGCAATATCTGGTAGGCTCGGCTGAGCAATCCGCTCAACATATACCTGCTTGCGCTGCGCTTCATTGCGCGCCTGTTCGAGCGAGGCGAGGGTGCTGGCTAACTGCTTGTCGGCAAATTCGCGCTCCAATGCCAAGCGTTGAAAATCAGCTGCCTTATTGGCCAGCGAACGTTCGCCTCCTGTAACCCGGTTGGTTTCAGCGTCTATCTCTCCCTGCAATGTGCTGGCGCGTTTTTGCAGGGCAGAGATCTGCGGGTTCTGCGGCGTAAAGGTTCGCAGTTGAGCCAACTGCGTTGTAGTAGCAATTAGCTCATCTTGGAGTTTGGCAATCTGTTGCAGCTGGACGGTGGCCTGTCTTTCAGGGTCTACGACGCCTTTTGCACTCCGGTAGGCAGATAGTGCCAGTGCCGCGGCCTTAGATTTCTTTTCAGCATCAGCCACTTCCTTAGCTGCGGAACTGATCAGATCCTGGCGGCCGCGCTCATTGAGCCTGTTGACCAAGCTTTCACTGAGCTCAAGCAGCTTCTGATTGATGTTCTGCGCATCTTGCGCCGTATAGGCGCGCACCGTAAGCGTGGTGATCGACGAAGCGGTATCCTGCTGAATGTCCACTTTTTTCTGGTAATAACGATGCAGGGCTTCGAAACTGGTATCAAAGTCCAAACCGCCAAAACGACTGACCAGATCTACCGATTCGCTGGAAAACGCCTTGCCCACAGCAAGTGTGTCATCGATTTCCTTGAGGGCATCCCGTGAGAGAACATAGTCGCGCACGGTATAGCTATCGTCTTGGGCACGCGAAAAACCCGCGCCTTTGAGCAGTGCGCCGAGTCCCGTGGCGGCTTGCTTGTCAGGGCTGCGCACCACGATGCGACTTTCCGAGACATAGACGTCCGATGCCATCAGGCCGAAGTAGACGGTCGCAAGGACAGTCGGTACCGCCACGGTCAACAGAAAGAGCCGGTTGACGCGTGAAAAGCGTTTTTTCAGGGACTGGCTCCAGCTGCTGGAGGTCCCGTTGGGCGCGGGAGAGGCTTGCATTTCCAAAAGATTTTCCTAGTTGCACGTCGAAGTCGAGCGTGCAAATTGTTGTGTTCGAGATGCGCGGAAGGGGCTCGACATGCGGCCCCTTCGTTAATTCAAGTCCCGGCTATAAGGCGGGAGGTCAATCGATACGCATCAGACTCGTCCGTATACGTCCTGAAAACGCACGATGTCGTCTTCGCCAAGGTATTGGCCGCTTTGCACTTCGATCATGACCAGATCGAGCACGCCGGGGTTTTCCAGCCGGTGCATGTGCCCCGCTGGGATGTAGGTGGATTCGTTGGTGCGAATGAACAGTTCCTTGTCGCCATTGACGACCTTGGCCATTCCGCTGACAACGATCCAGTGTTCGCTGCGATGGTGATGCATCTGCAGCGACAGGGAGGCACCGGGTTTGACTTCGATGCGCTTGATCTTGTAGGCCGGGTCTTCTTCGAGCACCGTGTAGGTGCCCCAGGGGCGGTGCACGGTCAGATGGTGCTTGTGGGCTTCGTGACCTTGCGCCTGCAGTTCCTTGTACAGGTACTTGACTTCCTGCGAGCGCGACTTGTCGGCAACCAGCAGCGCGTCGGGGGTGTCGACGATGATCAGGTTTTCGATGCCTACCGCGCCAATCATGCGCTGGCTGCTCTGGATGTAGCAGTTGCTCACGTCATGCAGCAGTGCTTCGCCTTGAATGCGGTTGCCTTGGGCATCGGGCTCGACCAGGTCGCCGAGCGCGCTCCACGAGCCGATGTCGCTCCAGCCAATGGAGCAGGGCACCACGGCGATCTGTGCGGAGCGTTCCATGACGGCGTAGTCGATGGAGTTGTCGGGGACTTGGGCAAAGCAGGTGGCGTCGAGCTCGAGCTCGATCAGGTCCTTGCCTTCGGCCTTGCGCGATGCGTCCAGGCAGCGCTGGGTGGCCGAGAGGATGTCCGGGCAGTGCTGCTGCATGGCCTTGAGCATCGCGCCTGCCTGGAACAGGAACATGCCGGAGTTCCAGAGGAAGCGGCCTGATGCCACATACTCGAGAGCAATTTCCTGCGACGGCTTTTCGACGAAGCGGCGCACCTCGTTGCCTTCGGCTTCGATGTAACCGTAGCCGGTTTCAGGCGCATTGGGCTGGATGCCGAAGGTGACCAGCTTGCCCTGCTGCGCCAGCGTGGTGGCCTGGGCCACTGCATCGGCGAAAGCTTGTTGATCCGAGATCAGATGATCGGCTGCGAGCACCAGCAGCATGGCGTCGTCGCCATGGGTCTTGGAGACATGCATTGCCGCGGCGGCGATGGCGGCTGCGGTGTTGCGGCCAAAGGGCTCGAGGATGTACGAGGTCTTGATGCCGGCCTCATTGACTTCGCGGTATTCATCCTTGGTCTTGAAGAACAGCTCGCGGTTGGTGACGGTGAGCACTTCCTCGGCTTGCGGCAGCACGGCGCCGCGGATGAAGGCCTTCTGCAGCAGGCTCTGGCCATCGGCCAGGCGGATGAACGGCTTGGGGTGCAGCTCGCGCGAAACGGGCCAAAGACGGGAGCCGGCGCCACCACAGAGAATTGTCGGGATGAGTTTCATTAGAGAGCTAATAGTGTCCATCTCACCTCCGCGCAAACAGCGCTACAGGAAACGGATGTTGAATTGTGGATAACAGCGCCTGGCAAGAAGCCCGTCTGCACCTGGTGCTTGAGCCGTAGCATCATAGTTGGCACCGCCATGGGGTGTGCCATACCGCACTTGCCGATGGGGTTCATATTTTCACATAACTTGTAACTTGTGGTGGCTCTTGTTACGTCTGATGTTGCTGCAATTCACAGGAGTGTGCTGTTGCCGGAGAAGAGCTTCAGCAAATGCTGTGGTGCTACATAATCAATAGCGTATGTGACGGCGGTCACAATTAGGCCGCAAATCCTCTTTGTTTTTTACACGCTGTTGTAGGAGAGAAGGAGGTTTGATTGCGAGAGGTTTTATCAAAGACTTTCGACCATCCAGCGTGCCGTGGGGTACCTGTTGACGGAAAAGGCTTGGATCGACCTCAGGCGCTTGCCGTCACATTCCCATTCTTGCGCGCAATCACCTGGGCCATGATGCTCACCGCGATCTCGGCCGGGGTCTTGCTGCCGATCGACAGGCCGGCGGGCGAGTGCAGCCGCTCCAGGGTGTCGGGGCTGATGTCGAAGTGTTCCTGCATGCGCTCGCGGCGGCTTTGGGCGTTGCGGCGCGAGCCGATGGCGCCGACGTAGAAGGCCGGGCTCTGCATAGCTTCGAGCAGGGCCATGTCGTCGAGCTTGGGGTCGTGGCTGAGGGCTATGACGCAGCTGCGCAGGTCGGGGCGGAAGGTAGTGACGGCGTCGTCGGGCATTTCGGCGGTGCGCTGCACGCCCTGGATCTGCAGCGAGTCCATGTACTCCTGGCGCGGGTCGCAGATGGTGACGACGAAGCCGTTGAAGATCGCCATGGTCGCGAGGTACTCGGTCAGGGTGCCTGCGCCGATCAGCAGCATGCGGTAGCCGGGGCCGAGCACGTTGTGCAGCGCGTCGGCGTCGATGTCGAGCGCCTGGGGCGCTTCGGTCTGGTGCAGCGTGACCTGGCCGGTGGCGAGGTGGACGCTGCGGCGCACCAGGGCGCCCGAAAGCAGCTGCGCGGTCAGTTGCTCCAGCGCGCCGGCATCGGGGTCGAATTCCAGCACCAGCTCCAGCGTGCCGCCACAGGGCAGGCCAAAGCGGTGGGCTTCGTCGGCGGTGACACCATAGGTCACGATCCGCGGCGGTTGCGCCCAGCCGCTCGCATGGTCCATCTGCTCACCCAGGCGCGTGTAGCGCTGCAGCAGGTCGTCCTCGATGCAGCCGCCCGACACCGAGCCTACGGTCTGGCCGTTCTCGCACAGCGCCATCATGGCGCCGACGGGGCGGGGGGACGAACCCCAGGTGCGCACGACGGTGGCCAGCACGGCATGCAGGCCCTGGGCACGCCAGCGGTGGAGTTGTTGGAGGACGGTGATGTCTATGTGGTTCATGCGGGGGAGGGGACGGCCGTTGATCCTTTGACGGGGATAACCAGGATCAGGCTAAACGGATAGGTCGCCCTTGGACAGGCTTTGAATGAACGATTGGGTAGGCCCTTCATCCTTCGACAAGCTCAGGATCAGGACGAACGGTTAAACGAACGGTTGTGATTCGTCCGGCGGGGTAAGCAGCTGGGTCGCCAAAAAGTGTAGCCCCGGTCCTCGCGCCGGCGCGTAGGCCGCTGCCCAACTACGCATCCTTGTTGCACCTTCCGCCCTCGGCCTGCCTCATCAGCGTGCAAGCTGTTCTGAAATGGTGCGCCAACCTTGCCAGGGGGGAGGTGCCGGGTACCCGAAGCGTCGAAAAGCCCCTGCAAAACCTGGCATGCAGTTTGCTTGAAAGCTCTCATCTGCCTTGTGTACAACACGGTATCCAAGCGCAGAACGACTTTCGCCAAGGCCCAACCACAAGGAACCGCCATGTTTTCACGTCGCCTCTTGCTTGCTTCCCTGACCGCTTCCGCACTTGCCGCATCGATGGTGGCGCCCGCGCATGCCGCCGACAAGGTCATCAAGGTCGGCACCCTGAAGCTGATCCATGGCATCACTCCCTATTTCTACGACCGCTTCACGCCGCCAGGCTACAAGTTCGAGGTCGTGACCTTCGAGACCCCGACCGACGGCAAGAACGCGGTGGTCACGAAGTCGGTCGATTTCGGCACCTATGGCCTGGCCGCCGCGACGCTGGGCGCAGCCGCGGGCGAGCCGGTGGTGATCATCGCGCCGCAGTCCAACGGCGGCATGGCGATCGTCGTGCAGAAGGACGCGGGCATTGCCAGCTTCAAGGCGCTCAAGGACAAGCGCGTGGGCATCCTGCCGGGCTCCACGCAGGAAGCCGTGTTCCTCGACCGTCTCAAGGCCGAGGGCATGAACATCAAGGACGTGAAGTCGGTGCGCGTGTCGTTCAGCGAGATGGCCGGTGCGCTCGAGCGCGGCGACGTCGATGCCTATGTGGGTGCCGAGCCCGGCCCGTCGATCAGCGTGATCAAGGGCGTGGGCAAGGTGCTCGAGCTGCCCTACAGCACGCCGACCGGCTCCGTGAACATGGTCATGACCACCCATGCCGACAACGTGAAGGGCAACGCCGAGCTGGCCAAGATGTTCCTCGAGGTGCACCGCAAGGCCGCCGAGTACGCGACGGCCAACCGCCCGGCGCTGATCGCGATGGCCGGCACCAAGCTGGGCCTGCCCGCCGATGTCGCCAACCTGGCCGCGGAAAACGTCAAGCTGACCTGGAAGATCGATGCCGATTGGGTCCAGCGCAGCAAGTACTACGGCTCGCTGATGCTCGAGCGCAAGCAGATCCGCAAGCTGCCTGACTACAGCACCTTCATCGTGACCGGCCTGAACCCCCAGTCCTGATCGCCGTCCCGCCCTGCAGCCCGTTCCGGAAAGATCCGCCATGTCCACATCCGCCCTTGATTCCCGCGCGCATGCCGTGCCCCCTGCCAAGCCGGCGCAGCCGACGGCCGAGGCGCAGACCGCGCAGTCCGAGTTCGTGATGCCGGCCGGGCCCGGCGCACTGCAGCGCTGGCTGAGCCGCTGGGTGGTGCCGGTGCTGCTGCCGCTGGCGCTGCTGCTGGCCTGGGACCTGGCCGTGCGCTGGACGGGCACCATGCTCGTGCCCGCGCCCAGGGAAGTGGCGCTGATGCTCTGGGATTTCGCGTTTGGCGGCATCTATGACGATGCCTTCAGCGAGACCCTGGGCACGCACTGGCTGCAGTCGATGGCGCGCGTCTATGGCGCGTTCGCGCTGGCCGCCGCGGCCGCCATTCCGATGGGCCTGCTGATCGGCAAGAACGCGACGATCCGCCGCGTGGTCGACCCGACGCTGCAGATGCTGCGCCCGGTGCCGGTGACCGCCTGGCTGCCGCTGTCGATGATCTTCTTCGGCGTGGGCCCGAACGCCGCGATCTTCCTGGTGTTCCTCGGCGCGTTCTTCCCGATCGTCATCAACACCACCTTTGGCGTGAAGTCGGTCGAGACACGCCTGTTCGAAGCTGCCGCGATGCTCGGCTGCACGGGCACCTCGATGTTCCGCCAGGTCGTGCTGCCCGCGGCGCTGCCCTCGATCTTCAACGGCCTGCGCCTGGGGCATGGCATTGCCTGGTTCCTGATCGTCGTCGGCGAGATGACCGGCGTGCCCGAGGGCCTGGGCGCGGCGATCATGGACGGGCGCATGCTCTCGCGCACCGATGTCGTGATCTCGGGCATGGTCGTCATCGGCTTCACGGGCTTCGTCACCGACCGTCTGCTGGTCGCCCTCAACAACCGTCTGCTCAAGTGGAGCCCGCAACACAATGTCTGATCCGATCGCCACCCGCACCCCGGCCCCCATCATCGACATTGCTGGCGTCAGCAAGGTCTTCAACCTCAACGGCCGCCCCATTCATGCGCTCAAGGATGTCGACCTGAAGATCCGCAAGGGCGAGTTCATCTGCCTGATCGGCGCCTCGGGCTGCGGCAAGTCGACGCTGCTGCGCATCATGGGCGGCTTCGAGCCGGTCTCGACGGGCTCGGCCCGCATGTACCACGCACCGATCCAGGCGCCCGGCCCGGAGCGCGGCATGGTGTTCCAGGACTACGGCCTGTTCCCTTGGCTCACGGTGCGCGAGAACATCGCCTTCGGCCCCAAGCAGCGCGGCCTGCCCGCGGCGCGACTGCGCGAGATTTCCGATCGCTTCGTCAACATGGTGGGCCTGGGCAAGTTCGCCGACCATTTCCCGAACCAGCTCTCGGGCGGCATGAAGCAGCGCGTGTCGATTGCACGCGCGCTCGCCAATGACTGCGAAGTGCTGCTGATGGATGAGCCCTTTGGCGCGCTCGATGCGCTGACGCGCGAGGTGCTGCAGCAGGAGCTGCTCGACATCTGGGCCAAGACCAAGCTCACGGTGGTCTTCGTCACCCACGCGGTGGAGGAAGCCGTGCTGCTGGCCGACCGCGTGGTGGTCATGACCGCCGGGCCCGGCCGCGTCGAGCGCGACTACCGTATTCCGCTCGATCGCCCGCGCTGCATCACGGACCCCGAGTTCAACCTGGTGCGCCGCGAGCTGACCGAGATGCTCAGCAGCCATGTGTCGCTGCCCAAGGCGGCGTGATGCTGGACAGCCTGCAGTCGCTGCCCCAGGCGCTGCGCGACGCGGCGTATGACAACACCGCCGCGGTGAAGAACAGCGCCGCGCAGCTCGCGGACTTCGAGGCCCGCAGCGCCGCGCTCGTGGCGCGCGTGCCCGGTCAGCTCGACCAGCGTTTCGGGCCGGCCGAACGCCAGATCTTTGATTATTTTTTGGGCACACCCGGCGCGCCAACGCTGCTGTTCATCCACGGCGGCTACTGGCAGATGCGCCACAAGAACACCTTCCGCTTTGTTGTCGAAGGCGCGCTGGCGCGGGGCCTGCATGCGTCCCTGATCGGCTACACGCTGGCGCCGCAGGCCAGCCTGACGCAGATCGTGCAGGAAGTGCACCAGGGCATCGCCGCGGTGCGCGCGCATGGGCTGGCGCAGGGCGGCAGCGGGGAGATCCTGCTGTGCGGCTGGTCGGCAGGCGGGCACCTGACGGCGCTCGGCCTGGGCTGCGAAGGCGTGCGCGCGGGGTTGGGGATCAGCGGTATCTATGATCTCGCGCCGGTGGAGCTTACGTATCTGAACCGGGCGCTGCAGCTGACACCCGTTGAGGTGCAGACGTTGAGTCCGTTGCGGTTGCCGGTGGTGGACAAGCTGTTTGTCACTGGTTACGGCACGGCGGAGCTGGAGCAGTTGCAGGCGCAGAGTCTGGCGTTTGCTGAATACCGTGATGGGTTCCCCGGGGCGCTGGTGGCGGTCGAGGGGGCGGATCATTTCAGCGTGCTGGAGGCGCTGGCGGATGCGCGGGGGCGACTGCTGGACGAGTTGATGGGCTATCTGTAAACCAAGGGTCACAGACTTTGCTTGAGGGCAGGCCGTTCATGGTTCGACGGGCTCACCACGAACGGGTTTTTTATCGGCTCGTCATGAGTTCATAGCGTGCGCCAAAAACGGGATTGGAACCGTTTGTCCTGAGCTTGTCGAAGGATGAACGGCCTGCCCTAAATAAGCGCCCACCCCCTCAAGCCGCCACCTTCCCCTGCCTCGCCGCCTGCAACGTATGCAAGGTGATCTTCTTCACCTCGTCCCGGCTCACCGCAATGTGTTTGCGCAGCAGTGCCTTGGTGCTCAAGGTATCGCGAGAAAGCAGGGTCTGGAGGATCCGTGCATGCTCATCGTAGGCTGCGTCGATGCGGTAGTTGCGCGTGAATTCGAGGCGGCGCACCACGCGGATGCGCTCGGTCAGGTCGCAGTGGATGCGCGCCATCTCCAGGTTGCCGCTGGCGTGCACCAGCGCCATGTGGAAGGCTTCATCCATCTGTGACACCTCGGTGCAGGCGCTCAGCCGCTCGGACGCATCGACGCACCACAGCGCGCACAGCGGTTCAAGCCGCTGCGCCAGGTCGGGGGCCGCGCCGAGCAGGTCGATGGCCGCGCATTCGAGCACCGAGCGCACGTCGTAGAGCTGCTCGAACACATGGAAATCGATGCTGTTCACCAGCCACCCGAGCTTGGGCATGACCGAGATATAGCCTTCGCGCTGCAGCCGCACCAGCGCCTCGCGGATCGGCGTGCGGCTCATGCCGAGCAGGGCGCTGACCTCGTTTTCGCTGAAGCGGTCGCCCGGCACGAAGTGGAAGTTGTCCAGCGCCTCCTTGAGCTGCGTGTAGGCCGAGGCGGCAAGGCTGATCTGGGTCACGGAAGTCTCCTTTTGTTGTTGTCGGGCGGTCTAGCGCAGGCTGCGGCAGTAGGCGCGCCATCCGCCGAAAGCCGTGATGTCCGTGGCCTGTGCCAGCGCATGCCCTTCGCAGATGAAGCCCTTGCAGCTCTTGCCATTGGCCAGCGTCACGGTGCCGATGCCCAGCGGCGCGGGCACGCCGGCAACGAAGCGCCCGAAGTGCGCGAGCGGCATCTCCCAGACCTCGACGGCAATGGCTGCGCCGTCATCGGAACGCGAGAGCCCGGGCTTGGGCGGCACGGTGCCCTGCAGCGCGTAGAGCCGGTAATGGGGGCTGGTGTGCGTGGCTTCGACGCAGCGTGCGCCGCAGCTTTGCAGCTCGTGGTTCAGCGGCATGCCGCTCAGGTGCGCGCCGACCACGGCCACCTGAATCATGTCCCCCTGGGCGCCCACGGTCCACGTGACCGGCGCTGCCGCAGCCTTGGCCTGCAGTCCGGTCACGCCCGCGGGCAGCGCGGCCTGCTGCTCGAGCTGCGCGGCCCAGCGCACCAGGTCGGGCTCGCGCCAGCCGGGGGCGATCAGCGTGATGCCAAAGGGCAGGCCGTCCGGCAGGCGGCTCGCGGGAATCGCGATCGCCGACCAGCCCAGCAGGTTCACGAAGTTGGTATAGATGCCCATCTCCGAATTGACGGCAATCGGCTCGGCCAGCACTTCGTCGATGCGCGGGTGGCGCGGCGCCGTGGGCACGCACAGCACGTCCCACTGCTGCCAGAGCTTGTCGGCTTCCTGCCTGAGCTCGAGCAGGCGGTACTGCGCCGCGAAGGTATCGACCGCGGAAAAGCGCTGCGCCACATCGAGCACGTTGCGCACGACGGGCAGCATCTTCTCCGGCTGGTCTTCATAGATCCGGCGCGCGCCGACCACGCGCTCGGCGACCCAGGGGCCGTAGTAGAGCAGCTCGGCCACTTCGAACAGCGTGCCGAAAGGGATGTCCTCCAGCTGCGCCGTCTGTTCCTTCAGCCGGGCGGAAAACTCCGCGAATGCGGTTTCGTAGCTGCTCGAGAGCTGGCGGTGCGCCGGCGTTGCCACGCGCAGCTGCGCCAGGGGCTTGTGCACCGGCGCCATGGGGCGCGCGCGCGAGTAGCCGTCGCCCGCGTCATGCCCTTCCATCAATGCCATGACGCTGGCGCTGTCCGCCACGGTGCAGGCCAGCACGCCGATGCAGTCCAGCGTGCGGCACGCAGGCACCAAACCGGTGCCGCTGACCGCCCCAGGCGTGGGCTTGAGCCCGACGATCTGGTTGAAGCCCGCGGGCACGCGCCCCGAGCCGGCGGTATCGGTCGACAGCGCAAAAGGCACCAGGCCACGCGCCACGACCGACGCCGAACCCGAGCTCGAGCCGCCGCTGATCAGGCTGGCATCAAAGGTGTTGGGCACGACGCCATAGGGCGAGCGGGTGCCGACGAGGCCGGTCGCGAACTGGTCGAGATTGGTCTTGCCCAGCACGATCGCGCCGGCATTTCGCAGCCGTTGAATGACAAACGCATCGTCTTCGGCCATATAGGCGAAATCTTCGCAGCCCGCGGTGGTGCGAAAACCCTCGACATCGATGTTGTCCTTGACCGCAAACGGCACGCCATAGAGCGGCAGCTGCTCGCGGCCCAGCGCCTGCTCCAGCGCATCGAGCTCGTCGATCTGCGTCTGCAGCAGCTCGGCGCTGGCAATGCTGATCCAGGCAGTGTCTGCCATATCGCAGGCCAGCCGCTGTTGCTCGAGCAGTTCGGCGGGCGTTGCGCCCTGGGCGTATGCGTTCTTCCAGTCTTCGAGGGTGCCGATGAGCATGATGGATACTTCCTTGTATACAAGTCGGTTCCATCAAGCAGGTTGTGTGCCAGCTGGCTATCGCCCCAACGCCTGAAGGCAGACGTTCATCCTTCGATCCTTCGACAAGCTCAGGATCAGGACGAACGGGGATGAGCTCAGCCGCCGACCACCGTGCTCAGCGCCACCCCATCGCGCCCCGGATCGGCGCCGCCATGCAGGCCGTCGGGCTGCACCTGCATGCCGTGGACCCAGGCGATGGTGTAGTTGTAGGGATTGCGTCCCACGCTGTAGCCCTCGGCCTCGAGGGCACGCGTCGTGTAGCGCGGAATGCGGTTGCTGACGTCGATCGAGTTGCTGGTCGAGGAAAAGCGCGGCGCCGAAACGGCGGTCTGCATTTCCATGCCATGGTCGATGACGTTGAGCAGCACATGCAGCACGCCCATCGCGATCTGCGTGCCGCCGGGCGCGCCGAGCACCATGTCGAGCGCGCCGTCCTTGAAGGTCATGGTCGGGCACGACGAGGTGAAGCGGCTCTTGCCGGGCTGGATGCTGCCGGCGCGGCCCGGGCGCGGATCGAACACGCCCATGCAGCCGTTGTAGAGAAAGCCCATGCCCGGCGTGATCACGCCCGAGGGCATGGCCAGCGAGTGCGTCATCGAGACGGCGTTGCCATCGGCATCGACGATGCTCAGATGGGTGGTGTCGCGCGGCACGGGCGCGCCCGGGTTCACGCGCTCGACGCTGAAGCGCTGGCCCGCGCGAATCTGCTGCGCCACCTCGCGCGCCATGTCCTTGGACAAAAGCTGCTCGAGCGGCACGTCGACGAAACGCGGGTCGCCGATGTAGCGGTCCTTGTCCGTCGTCGCCTTCTTCATCGCCTCGCAGACCAGGCGGATGTACTCGGGGCTGTTGTGCTCCATCGCGCCGAGATCGAAGTGCTCGAGGATGTTGAGCATCTCGAGCAGCATCGCGCCGCCGCCCGGGGGACGGTTGGTCGTGATGGTGCGGTCGCGGTAGCTGCCGACCAGCGGCGCGTTGCGCTGCACGCGGTACTGGGCCAAGTCCTCGAGCGTGATCAGCGCGCCCAGCGATTGCAGGTGCGCGACCATCTTGTGCGCGAGGTCGCCGGTGTAGAAGGGTGCATCGCCTTCGTCGGCGATCTGGCGCAGCACCTGGGCCATGCCCGGGTTGCGCAGCGGCGTGCCGATGGGCTTGGGGCGGCCGTCGGGGCGGCAGTACAGGGCGCGGCCTTCGTCGCTGTACGCCAGGCGCTCGAGGTTGCCCACGCGGCCCATCGACGGCTCGTCGATCCAGAAGGCATGCATGCCGGGGCGCACGAAGTAGCCGTCGTTGGCCCAGGCAATGGCCGGCTCGACGACCTGCTTCCACGGCAGGCGCCCATGGGCGCGGTGCATGTCCGCCAGGCCCTTGAGGGTCGCGGGCACGCCGATGGATTGCGGGCCGATGTCGTTGACGCGGCCCGTGAGGATGAAGCCGAAGCCGTCCTTGGTCTCGCCTTCGAGCAGGTGCTCCCACATGGTTTCGGTCGCGGCCAGCGGCGCGGGCGAGTGGAAGTCGAAGTACTCGTGCACGCCCGCGCCGGGCATGTAGACGCCCGCCGTGCCGAAGCCGGCAATGCCGCACATCAGCGGGTCGACCACGGTCTGCGCGAGCGCGGTGGCGACGGCTGCGTCGACGGCATTACCGCCCGCGCGCAGGATTTCAATTCCGGATTCCGCGGCCTCGGGCTGGGCGCAGACCACCATGGCTTCTTTTTTCATCGCTTGAAGGAAGTGACCCCATGGCACCCGTGCGGGTCCCATGGGGCGGGTTGAAGGACGCGTGGCCGGATTACTTGGCGTTCAGGTTCAGCGCCTCGAGCGTGGGACCCCAGGCGGCGACGTCGCGCGCGGCGGTTTCCGTCACCAGCGATGCGGGGCCGGACACGGGGATCACGCCCAGCGTCTTCAGGCGCGCCTGCACTGCCGGGTTCTGGTGGAAGCTTTCCGTCGCCTTGTTGAGCTTCTCGATGATGGCCGCAGGCGTGCCGGCACGCGCCACGACCGCGCTCCAGCCCATGTTGTCGAAGCCCTTCACGCCGAGTTCGCTGGCGGTGGGGACGTCAGGCAGCTCGGGCAGGCGCGTGGGCGAAAGCACGGCCAGCGGGTTGAGCTTCTTGCTCTGGATATGCGGCAGCGCGCTGCCATAGACCGGCGCCATGATTTCCGTCTGTCCGCCCACCGTGGCCAGGATCCCGTCGGACTCGCCCTTGTAGGGGATGTGCGTCAGCTTGATGCCGAGCTTGTTCGACAGCAGCTCCACCGCCAGATGGGTCGAGTTGCCCAGGCCGGCGGAGGCGTAGTTGAATTTTCCGGGCGCGGCCTTGGCCTGATCGGTCAGCTCCTTGAGCGTCTTGATGCCGGTCTTGGGGTTGGCGCTGAGCACGAAGGGCACGGTGGTCAGCATCGCGACCCCGGTGAGGTCCTTCTCGGGGTTATAGGGCAGGGGCTTGTAGGTGAACTTGTTGAGCACCATCAGCGACACGCTGCCGTAGAGCAGCGAGTAGCCGTCGGCCGGCTGGCCCAGCAGGCTCTGCGCGGCAATGATGCCGCCCGCGCCGGGCTTGTTTTCCACGATGATCGTCGTGCCGAGGGCCTTGCCCGCATGCTCCGCCCACAGCCGCGCGATCGTGTCCGAGCTGCCGCCCGGGGCCTGTGAGACGATCAGGCGCACCGGGCGCTCGGGGTAGGCGCTCTGCGCGAACACGGTGGAGGTGCCGATGGCGCACACGGCGGCGCAGGCCAGCAGTTTGGAGACTTGGGAGAAAGCGTTCGACATGGACGATCCTTAGGCTGGAAACACATGAGACATGAGGTTATTTTCATGCCATGTCTTCTATATAACCTAGTGAAAATGCCAACTGGCTTCATGAAAGTTTCCTCATGGTTGAGAGCACAGACGATACCCATTGGGCGCGCCGCCTGAAGATCAAGCACCTCGAGCTGTTCCTGCTGCTCGACCAGGCCGGCACGCTGACGCAGGCGGCGGCGCAGCTGCACATGACGCAGTCGGCCATGTCGCACTGGCTCGCCGAACTCGAGAGCGTGGTCGGCACCGCGCTGGTGGTGCGCGGGCGCCGGCTGCAGCTCACGCCCTCGGGGCATCTGCTCAAGCAGCTCGCGATCAATGTGCTCGGCGACATCCAGCACACCGGCAAGGCGCTGAGCGCGGTGGCCGCGGGCCGCGTGCCGCGCCTGAACATCGGCAGCGTCTGGGCCGGCATCGCGGGCGGGCTGCCGCAAGCGATTTCGGCCTTCCAGAACCTGCACGAGGAGGTGGCGGTGTCGATCCACGACGGCCCGTTTGCGACGCTGCTCGAAGGCCTCGAGACGCGGGCCATGGATGCGGTGATCGGCGTGCTCGATGCGCGCGCGCACCGCGGCCGGCTGGAGCACGCGGTGCTGTTCGAGGACCGCGTGGCGGTGGTGATCGGGCGCGGCAGCCGTTTCTGGTCCGACCCGGCGCCGCCGCCCTTTGCCGAGCTGCTGCGCCAGCGCTGGGTGATGCCGCCCGGCGGCACGCTCACGCGCATCCAGTTCGATGCCTTCCTGCTCGAGCACGGCGCCTCGTGGCTCACGCCGCGCGCCGAAACCGCCTCGCTGGCGATGATGCAGGCATTGCTGAGCAAGGGCGACTATGTCGCCGTGTGTTCCGAATCGATGGCCGACGAGATGGCCAGCGTGGGCCTGTTCCGCAAGCTGCCGATGGAGTCCCCGATCCGCTTCGGGCCGATCACCGTGATGTGGAACGCGGACCACGTGAGCTCGACGCTCGAGGATTTCATTGCCTGCCTGCAGCGCGCCTGCGCGCAGCTGCAGCGGCCGGGATGAACGCGGCGTTCAGAGCTTGGCGATCGACACCTCGGTGGATTTGACCAGCGCCACGACTTCCGAGCCAACGACCAGCTGCAGGTCATCGACCGAGCGCGTGGTGATGACCGAGGTGACGATGCCCCAGGGCGTCTGCACGTCGACTTCCGAGACGACATTGCCACGGATGATCTCGCTGACTTTGCCCTTGAACTGATTGCGTACGTTGATGGCTTGGATGGTCATGATGTGAACGAAGTGGTTGGAAAAAACAGGGAAGAATCAGGCGGCAACGGCCTGCTCGGAACGAACGCGCGCACGTGCCAGCGCCGCCGGATGCTGCGGGCGCGCCAGCCCCAGGTGCTCGCGCAGCGTGCGGCCCTCGTATTCGGTGCGGAACAGGCCGCGGCGGCGCAGCTCGGGCAGCACCAGCTCGATGAAATCGTCGAGGCCGCCGGGGAACCATGGCCCCATGATGTTGAAGCCGTCGGCGCCGCCTTCCTCGAACCATTGCTGCAGCTGGTCGGCGATCAACTTTGGCGTGCCGACGACCTGCTGGTGGCCGCGCGCGCCGGCGATCTTCAGGTACAGCTGGCGGATCGTCAGCCCGTCGCGCCGCGCCAGATCGATCAGCAGGCGCTGGCGGCTTTGCGGGCCTTCGGTGGGCGGCAGCGCGGGCAGCGGGCCGTCGACCGGGTAGCCCGACAGGTCCACGCCGCCCGAGATGCCCGCCAGCAGCGACAGGCCGACGACGGGATCGATCAGCGACTGCAGCTGTTCAAACTTCGCATCGGCCTCCTCCTGGGTGCGGCCGATGACGGGAAAGATGCCGGGCATGATCTTCACGTCGTCGGGGTGGCGGCCGTAGTGCCGCACGCGCTCCTTGATATCGGAATAGAAGCTCTGCGCCTCGTCGAAGGTCTGGTGCGCGACGAAGATCACTTCGGCCGTGCGCGCGGCGAGTTCGCGTCCGTCTTCGGAGGCGCCGGCCTGCACCACCACCGGACGGCCCTGCGGCGAGCGCGCGACGTTGAGCGGGCCGCGCACCTGGAAATGCGTGCCCTGGTGGTTCAGCGGGTGCAGCTTGTCGGCGTCGAAATAGCTGCCGCTGTGCTGGTCGCGCACGAAGGCGTCGTCTTCCCAGCTGTCCCACAGGCCGGTCACGACATCGTGGAACTCGGCCGCGCGGCGGTAGCGGTCGGCATGCGCGAACTGGTCGCTGCGGTTGAAGTTCAGCGCCTCGGCCTTGGTTGCCGAGGTCACCAGGTTCCAGCCCGCGCGCCCGCCCGAGATCTGGTCGAGCGAGGCGAATTTGCGCGCTAGGTTGTAGGGCTCGTGGTAGCTGGTCGAGGCGGTGGCGATCAGGCCGATGCGGTCGGTGACGGCGGCCAGCGCCGACAGCAGCGTCAGCGGCTCGAAATGCTCGCTGCGCGCGGTGCGCGACAGCGCCTCGATGTTCTCGGAGCGCACGGCCACGCCGTCGGCCAGGAACACCGCGTCGAACTTGGCGGCCTCGGCTTTCTGCGCGAGCTGCACGTAGTGGCGGAAATTGACGCCCGCATCGGCCTGCGCCTCGGGATGGCGCCAGCCGGCAATGTGGTGCCCGGTCTGCATCAGGAAGGCGCCGAGCTTGATCTGCTTCTTTGTGCTCACGGAAGGCTTTCGTTGGAGGTGGAAAGGGACGTCACCAGGCGAAGCGGATGCGCTCGCTGGAAAAGCCGATGGGGGCGGCGGGCTGCGCGGGCGGCACGTCGCTCGGGCCTATGCCGGCCGCGCCATGCCGGTCTGGGGCCAGGAAATCGGCGAGCACGTCGTCGCGCAGGCGGATGAACTCCGGGTCGCTGCGGTTGCGCGGGTGCGGCAGGTTCACGTCGACGATGCGGCGGATGCGGCCCGGGTGCGGCTGCATCACCACCACGCGGTCGCCAAGGAACACCGCTTCCTCGACGTCGTGCGTGACCAGCAGCATGGTGATGCGCTCCTTCTGCCAGATGCGCTGGAGCTCGCCCTGCAGCCGCGCGCGCGTCAATGCATCGAGCGCGCCAAAGGGCTCGTCGAGCAGCAACACGCGCGGGCGGTTGACCAGCCCGCGCGCGATCGCCACGCGCTGCGCCATGCCGCCGGAGATCTGGTGCGGAAAGGACTTCTCGAAGCCCTCGAGGCCGACCAGCGCCACATGCTCGGCAATCAGATTGCGCTTTTGCCTGGCGTTGAACGTCGAGTTGCGCAGCCCGACGCCAATGTTCTGCTCGACCGTGAGCCAAGGGAACAGGCGGTGGTCCTGGAACACGATGCCGCGCTCCAGGCCCGGGCCGGTGATCGCCTCGCCGCCCAGCGTGATCGCGCCGTCGTAGGCGGTATCGAGCCCGAGCACCAGGCGCAGCAGCGTGGACTTGCCGCAGCCGCTGGCGCCGACGATGCTGACGAATTCGCCCGGGGGCAGCTGCAGGTCGATGTCCTGCAGCACCTGCAGGCTGCCGTCCTCGGACTGGGTGCTGTCGAATTGCTTGGAAGCGACGTGGATGCGCAGGTCATCCGCGGTGACGGTGGTGGTCATGGGGTATGTGCCTTCGAAAGGAGGGAGGGGGTATCAGCGGCCGAGCCGCCGCGCCAGGGCGCGCTCGAGCGTGCGCGCGCTGGCGTTCATGAGCCAGCCGACGAGGCCGATGGTGACCATGCCGAACAGCACCAGGTCCATGCGGAAATGCTCGCTGCCCTCGATCAGCAGATTGCCCACGCCGCGGCCCGACACCAGCAGGTATTCGGCGCCGATCGTGGCCAGCCACGAATACACCAGCGCCAAGTAGACGCCGGTGAAGATCGATGGCGCGGCCGAGGGCAGCACCACATGCCAGATCGTCTGGGCCCGGGTGTAGCCATAGACGCGCGCGACCTCGAGCAGCGTGGCCGGCGTGCTGCGGATGCCGTCGGCGGTGTTGACCACCACCGGCACCAGCGCGGCCAGCGACAGGAACACCACCTTGGCGACATCGCCCAGCCCGAACCAGACCGAGATCAGCGGAATCCACGCAAACAGCGAGATCTGCTTGAAGGTGTTGAAGCTCGGGCCGACGATGCGGTTGAAGCGCGGCCACAGGCCCAGCAGCGCGCCCAGCACCAGGCCGCTGGTGGTGCCGATCACGAAGCCGGTCAGCTCGCGCGCCAGGCTGGCGCGCAGGTTCAGCCACAGCAGGCCGCTGCGGATCAGCTCCCAGCCGGTGTCGAACACCTTGGCCGGGGAAACCAGCAGCGCCGAGTTCACCAGATCGAGCCGGGAGATCAGCGCCCACAGCACGATCGCGGCAACGGGCACGACCAGGCCGCGCCAGCGTGCAAGCGATGCCTTGGCGCGGCGCGCCGGCGGCAAGGAAGATGCGGCGGTACTCACAGCAGACCTTTCGGGGTGGTGCGGGCGCCATGGCGTGCGGCCACGCGCGCCTCGGCGAGGTCCAGCAGGCGGTCGATCGCATAACCCAGCGCGCCGACGATGATCACCGCCGCCATCACCAGATCGAGCTGGAACAGCTGGCGCCCGTAGACGATCAGATAGCCCAGGCCTTCGCTCGATGCGACCAGCTCCACGACCACCAGCGACAGCCAGGCCTTGGTGAAGCCCAGGCGCAGCCCGGTGAACAGCGTGGGCACGGCGGTGGGCACGACGATCTCGAGCACCTGCTGGCGCCGCGAGTAGCCGTAGACATTGCCGACCTCGAGCAGCGTCGCCGGCGTCTGGCGAAAGCCCTGCAGCGTGGCCAGCGTCACCGGCACCAGCGCGGCCTTGGCGATCAGGATGTACTTGAGCGGCTCGCCGATGCCCACCAGCAGCAGCACGAAGGGCAGCCAGCCCAGCACGGGAATCTGCACCAGCGCGTTGAAGGTCGGCAGCAGGTAGGCCTCGACGGTCTTCGACAGCCCCATGGCCGCGCCCAGCAGCAGGCCCAGCGCGCTGCCGACGACAAAGCCCACGAGCACGCGCTGCAGGCTGGCCTGGGCATGCAGCCACAGGTCGCCGCTGGTGCCCAACTCGCTCAGCGTTTCCCAGACGAATTGCGGCGAGGGCAGCACCTGCGGCGAGATCCAGCCCTGGGCCGCGCCCACGGCCCACAGCGCGAACAGCGCGATCGGCAGCAGGAAGGGCTCGGCGGTGCGCACGATGCCCTGCAGCCGCTGGCGGCCACTGACGGCGGCGGCCGGTGCGGGATAGGAGAGGGTATTTGCCATGGCCGATCAGCGCTGCGCGACGGGCGTGCCGGCGGATGATTTCGCGACGCCCTTGAGATCGAACGCCTGCCAGCGGGTTTCCAGGCCCTGCTGCTTGAGCGCGGCCTGCAGATAGCGCGGCTCGAACCAGCCGTCGACGGTAATGGCGCGGCGGATCAGCTTGAGCTTGAGCGCGTCGCTGGCCACGGCCTTGTAGCGGCCGACGATGAATTCATCGAGCAATGGCGAGTTGCGCAGGGCCAGGTCCTGCTTGTCGAACTCGGCCTCCCACGACGCCTGCGGCGTGCCGCTGCGCGCCCAGATGCGGAACAGCTCGGCGCGGTTCTTCTCGTCGGAAGACCAGTTCGCGGCGCGCACGAACTGGTCGACCACCTTCTGCACCTGCGCGGGATGTTCCTTCTCGAAATCCTCGCGCACCAGCAGCGAGGCCTGGCGTGTGAGCGCCGGGTCCTTGCCCTGCGTCGAATAGATCACCTTGGCCAGCCCGTTGTCGCGCACCTTGAACCATTCATAGCCGCCAAACGACGCATCGACACCGCTCGACACCAGCGCCGCCTGCGCGCTGCCGGTATCGAGATTGACGGCCTTCAGATCGCGCTCGGCCAGGCCCACGCTCTCGAGCGCATTGATTGCGACCAGGTGGCCGTTGGTGCCGCGGAACAGCGAGACCTTGCGGCCCTTGAGGTCCTGCAGGCCCTTGATGTCGGACTGCGGCGGCGTCACCACATAGAGGTTGTTGCGTGCGCCGCTGACCAGCAGCAGCTTGGTCTTGAGGCCGTTGGCGCGGCCGACGATCGAGGGCAGGTCGCCCTGGTAGGCGAAGTCGATCTGCTTGTTCGACAGCGCCTCGTTCACGGCCGGGCCCGCGCCCTTGAAGAACAGCCATTCGACCTTGATGCCATCGGCCTTGAAGGCTTCCTCGAGCGCCTGGTTGGCGCGCAGCACGCCGCCCGGCGAGCCGCCCCAGGTGACGGGCTCGCCGCCGCCCGCGGTGGCCACGCCGATGCGGATGGTCTGCGGCGGTGCGGCGTGCGCCGCGGCGCCCAGCAGCAGGCCCAGGGCCAGGAGGGTGGCGCGGCGGCCGGGGGTGAAAGAGGCGGTCATCGGGATTCCTTTGGACAAAACAGGGGCCGGGCGCCGCGCTTCGAAGGCGCGGCGCCGGGAAAGAAAGAGGGGGGAGATCAGCGCTTGGCGAGCTTGTCGGCGATATCGGTGCCGGCAAAGAAATCGGGGTTGGCCTCGGTGTAGAAGCGGTACGGGTTCTCGAACACCAGCGCGCGGAAGTCGTCGGCCGTGATCACGCCCTGCTCGACCAGGTCCCAGCTTTCGGCCAGCGGCTCGGTCAGGTCGGGCACGTCCCAGTGGCCGATGTCCGAGGACCAGATCGCATTGATCCTGGTTTCCAGCGGGTTGACCTTGGTGTTGAACGCGGCGGCCACGGTGCGGTCGTCGGCCTCGGTGCCGAAGTAGAAGGGCTTGACCCAGCGCTCGCGGATGTCCTCGGCGCTTTCGATGCCCGCGGCGAGGAAGTCATCGAGCTCGTCGCCCTCGGGCTCGCGGCTGTGCGGCAGCGCCGAGATGCCCAGGCTGTCGCGCAGCAGCGTTTCCTTGTTCACGGGCCGGCCCTTGGTGAGCTCCGCGCCGTATTGCTCGAACAATCCGGCCAGCAGTTCGATGTCGGCATGCGCCGGGTTGTAGTTCTGCACCGCCTGGCGGTTGCGCTTCTCGAAGCGGTCGACCAGGTGGGTGTAGACATGCGAGCCCCAGTCCGCGCCGCCCTCGAGCAGCGCCACGCGTAGCCCCGGAAAGCGCCGCGTCACGCCGCCGAAGAACAGCGCCTTGGCAAACGCCTGCGAGCCATCGGCGAAGTGGCCGATGTGGTTGAACATGTAGTTGCTGATCGACTGGCGCCCGGTCCAGCCCTGGCTGCCGTAATGCGTCGTGACCGGCACGCCCAGCTCGACCACCTTGGCCCAGAACGGGTCGTAGTCATGCGGGCTGTCGATACCGTAGAAGTCGGTGTAGCTCGCATGCCGCGCCACGTCGGGGTGCTCGGCCTTGGGGTACTTGGCGGCAATCGCCGCAATCGGCCGGCGCACGCCGCCGGCAATGTTGATGACCTTGAGCCCCAGCGTCTTCACCGCGAATTCGAGCTCCTCGATGCCCTCCTGCGGCGTGTTCAGCGGAATGCCGGCGACGGGGGTGAGCCGGTGCGCGTGCTTGCGGTACTGGTCGGCATGGAAGTGGTTGATGGCGCGGTGCAGCGGCTGGCGGAACTCGTCCGAGGCCGCGGCCGGTGCGAGCACATCGTTAGGGAACAGCACCGAGTAATCCGCGCCTTGCTCCTCGAGGCGTTCGGCCAGCAGATCGGGCAGCGTATACGTGGCGAGATCGAGCGTGTTGCGCGTGACGCGGGCCCACCAGGGCGCGCGCAGGGTGCGGTGGTGCTGGCGCTCCTCGGCGCTTTGCTGGTACCAGTCCTTGCCCCCCGCCGAGCGCGTGGCGAAGCGCCCGCCCAGCGACTTGCGCAGCGCATCGACCAGCGCGCTGCCGCCGTAATGCTGGACGTAATCCTCGAGCGCGGGCGTGTAGTCGTTGACATGCACATCCGTGTCGATGACCGGAAAATCCAGCCGCGACTTGACGGCGGCGGAGCGCGAGGATTGCTTGCTGGAGAGACTTCGGGTCATGGCTTCGATCCTTCATGCGGTGGTGCATGCAGGTTAAGAAGACATGGGGTTTCGCGGAACGAAGGAATGGAATCTTGGTTATCTGGTTTTTGGCTGGGTTTCCTGGGTGGGGCGGGGAGGGGCCGTTGTTTTGATTGGTTGGATATGCGGTTTTTGTGCTGGACGTGCGTGGGCCAGATCCCGGCCGCGCCCGGCGGTCGTACGGGGTGCCCACTGGGCTGCGCCATACGCTGGTTTCTGCGGGAGCATGACGCTGCAGGGCGCCCCTAAACTGCGCTGATGTCCATGACTTCCACACTCCCACCCGCCCCGCTGAATACGCCATCGACCAGGGTGCGCAACGGCTTGCTTTTCATCGGCCTGCTGCAAGGCCTGCTGCTGCTGGCGCTGGCCCGCTCCGGCCCCGCCCCGGGCTGGCAGGCTCTATGCATGCTGCTGATCGTGCTGCCGCCGGCATTCATGGCAATGGCCGTCACGCGCTGGGACGACCGGCGGCTGTGGGCTGGCGGGGCCGTGGTGGCCGCGGTGGTGGGCGTGATGGCGGGTTGGGTGATCTGGGGCCTGCGCCATTCGCCGCAGGAGAACCGCGACATATTCTTCTATCTGGGCGTTGCCGCAGCGCTGTGGTGGTTCGTGGCCTTGCCCTGGTTCCAGGGCTTGCTGGCGCAAGGCCGCTGGCGGGTGCCCTATGGCGTGCATTTCGCGCTGGCTTGGAACAACGCGCTGACGCTGGTGCTGGCCGCGCTGTGCGTGCTGCTGGTGTGGGGCGTTCTGTGGTTGTGGGCAGGCCTGTTTGCGCTGGTCGAGGTGCGGTGGTTCGTCGAGCTGTTTTCCGCGCAATGGTTTGTCTACACGCTGTCCGGGCTGCTCACGGGCCTGGGGCTGTGGCTCGCGCGCACCCAGCAGCGGCCCATCCAGATGATGCTGCAGACCCTGCTGGTGCTCGGGCGCCTGCTGCTGCCGCTACTCGCGTGGGTGCTGGTGTTCTTCGTGCTGGCGCTGGTGTTCACGGGCGTGCAGGCACTGTGGGCCACGCAGTTTGCCGCGGCGCTGCTGATGGGCGTATTGATGCTGCAGATCTGGCTGGTGAATGCGGTCTACCAGGATGGCGCGGCGGCCCAGGGGCCCTATGGGCGCGCGCTGCGGTGGCTGATCGATGCGAGCCTGATTGCCATGCCGGTGCTTGCCACCCTGGCCTGCGTGGCCATCGGGCTGCGCGTGCGCCAGCATGGCTGGACACTGGACCGCGTCTGGGCCGCGGCCGCTGCCGCCGTGCTGTGGCTCTATGCCGCGGGCTATGCCGGCGCCGCCGCGCACGGCCTGCGCAAGGGCGACGCGCGCGCCTGGCTGCAGCCGCTGGCCCCCATCAACCAGGCGCTGTCCCTGCTGGTGCTGGCCGTGCTGCTGGCGCTGCAGACACCGGTGCTCGACGGCCAGCGCATTGGCGCCGCAAGCCAGCGCGAGCGGCTGCGTGCCAATCCTTCGCAGGCCACGGTGGAGCAGCTGGTCGATCTGAAATGGCGCCACGGCGCGCATGGCATCGCTGCACTGGAGGCGCTTGCACAAGACCCCGGTTTCCAGGACGGCGAGCCACGCCAGCGGCTGGAAGTGGCACGCGCTTCCACCAACCGGCATGCAGCGATCCTGGACCACTTGCAGAGCCGGAAAACCGACCTGCCGACGGCCCAGAAGCGCATCACGACCCCGGCCGGCATGCAGCGCCCCGCACCGGACTGGTGGGAGTGGTGGTTCCAGCAGACGCAGGGTCACGGCTGGGCAGTGCAGTGCCTGCTGCGCGATGCCGACTGCGTGGTGCTGTCGGGGGATTGGGACCAGGACCAGCAGACCGATCATCTGCTGTGCCAGCTCGGCAAGCGCGGCAATCAGGAATGCCGACTCAGCGCGCGCGATCCCGATGGGCGCTGGCAGGATCAGGGCACGGTGGTCTGGCCCGGGATGGGCACCGGTGAGGCAAGTCGCGCGGCGCGTGATCTGTTGCGGGCCGGGCGCATCGGCACCCAGGCGCTGCGCTGGCCCGTGTGGCAACTGCCCGCTGGGGATGCGGCGGGCAACGCGCAGCCCATGACGGGGCATCTGATTCCCGCCCCCTGAGGGGGCAGGGCTCAGCGCTGGATCACCGCATTCTCCAGCTGCAGCACCGCGGCCCGCGTATCGCCCAGCCGCTCGTCCTGCGCATTCGAGGCCTGGATGATCTGGTCCATGATGTCGCTGGCGCGGGCCGCGGCGCCGCGCATCTGGCGCATCATGTCGCCCGATTCATTGACGCGCACCACGCCTTGCTGCACCGATTCGGTGGAGTGACCCATGACCGTCTTGACCTCCTTGGCAGCGTCGGCGCTGCGCCGCGCGAGGCTGCGCACCTCGTTGGCCACGACGGCGAAACCGCGCCCATGCTCTCCGGCGCGCGCGGCCTCGACGGCGGCGTTGAGCGCGAGCAGATTGGTCTGGAAGGCGATGTCGTCGATCAGGCTGACCATCTCGCCGATGCGCCGCGAGTCGGCCTTGATGCGCGACATCGCATCGACCGCATGGTCCAGCGCCACATCGCCGCGCTGCGCCATGCTGGCCACCTCCCGGGTCTGGACATGCGCATCGCGCGCCTGCACCGCGCTGTCGCGCACCAGCTGCTGGAGCTGCTCGAACGCGGCCTGCACCAGCTGCGTGGCCTCGAAGCGCGCGGTGATGTCGGTGGCGTATTTGACGACCTTGAAGGGCTGGCCCGACTGGTCGAGCACCGGGCTGTAGTTCGCCTCGATCCACACGTCGTTGCCGCGCCGCCCGACGCGCCGGAACTGGCCGCGGTAATGCTGGCCCTCGGCCAGCTGCGACCAGAATGCCGCGTATTCCGCCGATTGCCGCTCCTGGGGATCGACAAACAGGCTGTGGTGCCTGCCGATGATTTCCTTCTCGGTGGCATAGCCCATCGCATCGAGGAAATTGCGATTGCAGCGCAGGATATGCCCGTCCAGCGTGAACTCGATGACCGCCTGGGCCTGGCTGACCGCGGCCAGCTGGCTGCTGGCCTCGGCGGCACGGCGCACCTCGGCCGAGATATCCATCGCGTACTTGACCACGCGCAGCACGCGGCCGTTGCGGTCGAGCACGGGGCAGTAGTTGGCCTGCAGCCAGATCTCCTGGCCGTCCCGCGCCAGCCGCCGGCAGCGCCCGACGAACGCCTCGCCCGCGCCCAGCCGCCCCCAGAAGCTGGCATAGGCCTGCGCAGCATGCTCCGCCGGATGAACGAAGATCCGGTGGTGCTGCCCCTGCAGCTCGTCCATGCGGTAGCCCATCAGTTCCAGGAACTGCGGGTTGGCATACAGGATGTGGCCGCGTGCATCGAACTCGATCACCGCCTGGTTGCGGTACAGGGCCTGCATCTGGGCATCGCGGCGCGGGGCGCACAGGCCGAGCCTGGAGAGAACGGAACGGATGGCTTGCATGGGATGGTCTTGTTGTTATTGCAGGGCACCCTGCGCCAGGTCGTGCAGGCCCGGGCGAGCGATCGGTGGGCGGCTGCGGTGCAGCAGGTCTTCAGGAATGGCCAGTGACTGCTCGAACTGCGCGGCCGGGACCGGGCGCGAGAAGTAGTACCCCTGGAACAGGTCGCAGCCGTTCTGCGCGAGGTAGCGCACCTCTTCGGCCTGCTCGACACCTTCGGCCAGCACGCGCAGGCCCAGGCCCCGGGCCAGCTCGATCAGCGCGCCGCAGATGGCCTGGCCTTCGCGCGAGCGGTGAACGTCGGTCACGAACTCGCGGTCGATCTTGAGCATGTCGAAGGGCAGCTTGCGCAGGGAGCTCAGGCTGGCATAGCCGGTGCCGAAATCGTCGATGGCGATATGCACGCCCTCGCTGCGCAGCGCGGAGAACACGCGGCGCGTGTGCTCGTGATCCACCATGGCGACGGTCTCCGTCAGCTCGATTTCGAGCTGTTCCGGCGAGATCTCGGCCGCGGCAATGGCTTCGCGCAGGTGGCGCGCCAGCTGCGGGTCGAGAAACTGGCGCGCCGAGACGTTCACCGCCATGCGCAATCCGGGCATGCCGGCGCGGTCCCATTCGCCCAGCTGCCGGCAGGCCTCGCGGATCACCCACAGCCCCAGGGGATCGATCAGGCCCGAGGATTCCGCGGTATCGATGAAGGCCCCCGGCGGCAACAGGCCGCGCTCCGGATGGTTCCAGCGCAGCAGCGCCTCGGCCCCCGTGGCGCGGCCGGCCTGCAGGTCGAACACCGGCTGGTAGTGCAGCACGAACTCCGAACGCTCGAGAGCGCGGCGCAGGTCCTGCTCCAGTTGCAGCTGCTCGTGCACCTGGCGCCGCGCGTTGGCCGAGTGCAGCATCACCTGCGTGGGGTCGGCCATCGAGGCGGCGGCAATGGCGGCATCGATCAGCGCCTCTGCCTGCGCGCCGTCTTCGGGGAAGATGGCCAGCCCGCCCTGCAGCTGCGGCTGGAACCACAGCGCGCCCAGCGGCAATTCGCCGGCGCACAGCTTGAGCTGGGCGCGCAGGCGTGCCGCCGCCGCGGCCCAGGTGTCGCGCTCGCCATTGAGATGCACGATGCAGCCGAACTTCGAGGGCCCGACGCGCGACAGCTGGTCGCAGAAGTGGCCCGTCATCTTCAGCCGCCGGGCCAGGCTTTGCACCGCCAGCTCGGCGCGCTCGCCATCGATGGACTCCTCGATGCGCGCGAGGTTGGTGACGCGCACGATGGCCACGGCAAACGCCTGGCCATGCGCAATCCGCTCCTGCACATGCGCCGCGAAACGCTTGCGGTTGGGCAGGCCGGTCGCTTCGTCGATGAACTCCAGCGCTTCGAGCGTCTTGTCGAGATGCTGCAGTGCCTGGTGCGCGTCGGCCATCAGCGTGCCGGCCTCATCGGTGAAATGGGTCGGCAGCGGCAGGCGCAAGCGCTTCTCGCGGTACAGGCGCAGCGCCTTGGCGGTCGCGGTCACCGGACGCAGCAGATGGTGCAGCGCCAGCAGCGTGATCGCGGTACCGGCCAGCGTGGCCGCCAGGGTGACGGCCAGTACCTGCAGCAGCACGCCCCAGTCGTGCGTGGCCTGCATGACAAACCAGCCGGCGAGCGCCAGCAGCGGCACATGCGTGCCGATGAAGGCAATCACCATGATCTTGGCCTGGTAGTTCAGGCGCTTGAAACGGGCCAGCCAGGCGTAGACGCGCAGGGTGGGGAGTTTCTCTTTGGTCTCGGGGAGTGAATTTGTGCGGTTCATGGCTTCATCCCTCATCGGTGGCATGCGCGGGCGGGTCAGCCTGCAGCCAGGTGAGGCCCATCACAAAGGAAAGCATGGAACAAGGAGCGTGATCGACGGAGAGGAAAATGTTCACTTCGGAAAACTCGGATTTCTGTCAGCGTGGGGGAGGAGAGGGATCTTCACGACGGCCCCGCGTTGGATGCGTCGTTGAAAACGGAAGAAAAGCAGGGAGCCTGCGCGCCTGGAATCTTCCGAAGCGATGAGGAATTGTCGGGCTTCGCTTGTAACCAGGTGTTTGCTATGCAAATTGATGCATCAAACCTATGGGTTATTAGGTTTTAATCAATTTTATGTATTGCGCGGATAGCCGTTTCCATGCGCCACGGCGGGAGACAATGGATTACTCGGGCCTGCGTGCTCGCTTGAAACTCCGCCCCGGGCCCATCCTGAAATCGCCGCGGTTTCAGGTTCGGGCGTTTACTGCATGTCAATGGAAATGGATGCGCCCGTTCCGCACGCACCCTGCAAATTTCCATCTCTAGCGCCGAATCACCGCATTTTCCAGCTGCAGCACTGCCGCCCGCGTATCCCCCAGCCTGGCGTCCTGCGCATTCGAGGCCTGGATGATCTGGTCCATGAGATCGCTGGCGCGGGCTGCCGATGCGTGCATCTGGCGCATCATGTCGCCGGATTCATTGACGCGCGTGACGCCCTGCTGCACGGAGTCGGTCGAGCGGCCGATGACCGCCTTGACCTCATGGGCCGCCTCGGCGCTGCGCTGTGCGAGGCTGCGCACCTCGGCGGCCACCACGGCGAAGCCGCGGCCATGCTCGCCGGCGCGTGCGGCCTCGACGGCGGCGTTGAGCGCCAGCAGGTTGGTCTGGAAGGCGATGCCATCGATCAGTCCGACCATCTCGCCGATGCGCCGCGAGTCGGCCAGGATGCGTGACATGGTCTCGACGGCGTTGTCCAGCACCGTATTGCCTTGCTCGGCAATGTGCGCGACGTCGCGCGCCTGGGTGTGGGCATCGCGCGCCTGGGTCACGCTGTTGCGCACCAGCTGCTGGAGCTGCTCGAACGCGGCCTGCACCAGCTGCGTGGCTTCGAAGCGCGCGGTGATGTTGGTGGCGTACTTGACGACCTTGAACGGCCGGCCCGACTGGTCCAGCACCGGGCTGTAGCTCGCCTCGATCCAGACATCGTTGCCGCGGCTGCCGATGCGCCGGAACTGGCCGCGGTAATGCTGGCCCTGCGCCAGCTGCTTCCAGAAGGCCGCGTACTGCGCCGATTCCCGTTCCTTTGGATCGACGAACAGGCGGTGGTGCTGGCCGACCAGCTCCTGCTCCGAGGCGTAGCCCAGCGCCTCGAGAAAATTGCCGTTGCAGCGCAGGATGCGGCCGTCCAGGCCGAACTCGATCACCGCCTGGGCGCGGCCCACGGCCGCCAGCTGGCTGCTGGCTTGCGCGTCGTGCAGCACCTCGGCCGAGATGTCCGTGGCATACATCACGATGCGCCGCACGCGGCCCCGGCCATCGAGCACCGGGGAATAGGTGGCCTGGAGCCAGACCGCGTTGCCATTGCGCGCATGGTGCCTGCAGCGCGCGGCAAGGGCCTCGCCGGATGCGAACCGTGCCCAGAACGCCTGATACGCCGCAGTGTCGTGCTCTGCCGGGTCCAGCAGGATGCGCTGCGGCTGCCCGCGCAGCTCGTCAAGGTGATAACCCAGCAGCGCCAGGAAGCGGGGATTGGCGTACAGGACCTGCCCGCGCGCATCGAACTCGGCAATGGCCTGGCTGCGGTACAGCGCCTGCAGCTGCGGGCCGGAGCGCTCGGCGCTCAGGCCGAGCCGGGCCAGTAGGGAACGGATAACGCGCATGGGGAAACCTTGGTGGGAAAGGGGCTCAGCAGCCGGCAGGCAGCGGATCGCCGCCGGCGCGCGGCTGCCCTGCCTGCAGCCAGGCCATCAGCGCCTTGGCCGGCATGGGGCGGGCAAAGAAAAAGCCCTGGAATTCGTCGCAGCCGACGGCCAGCAGCAGGTCGCGCTGGGCCTGGGTCTCGACGCCTTCGCCGACGACGCGCATGCCCAGCGCATGCGCCAGTTTCACGACGGCGCTCACGACGGCGCGCGCCTGCGCGCTGTGCTCCAGGTCGCTGACGAAGCTGCGGTCGATCTTGAGCTGGCGCGCCGGCAGCTGGCGCAGGTAGTTGAGGCTCGAATAGCCGGTGCCGAAATCATCGATGGACAGGAAGACGCCGATGCGCGCCAGCCCGTCGAAGGTGTGCTGGGTGGCGCGCAGGTCCTGCATGGCCACCGATTCGGTGATCTCGCACAGCAGCTGGGCGGCGTCGACGCCATGGGCCTGGAGCGCGCTTTCGATGCGCTCGGCCAGGTCGGATTCGCGCAGCTGATGCACCGACAGGTTCACCGCGACGCGCATGTGCAAACCCTGAGCGGCCCATTCGCCCATCTGGCGGCAGGCCTCCTGGATGACCCAGTTGCCGAGCTTGCCGATCAGGCCGAAGCGCTCGGCCATGGGGATGAACACCGTCGGGCCGATCGCGCCATGCACGGGATGGTCCCAGCGCAGCAGCGCCTCGACGCCGCTGCTGCGGCCATGCCTGCCATCGATCTTGGGCTGGTAATGCAGCATGAACTCGCCGCGCTCGACAGCGGCGCGCAGGTCGCTTTGCAGCTCGAGCTGCGCGGCGGCGTCGGACTCCATGTGCGGCTCGAACACCACATGGCGCGCGCCGCCCGCGCGCTTGGCGGCATACATCGCGGCATCGGCGTTGGCCACGAGCTTGCCCGAGTCGCCCGGGCCGGGGCAGGTGGCGATGCCGATCGAGCCGGCGATCTGCACCGTCCTGCCCGCCACCGAAAACGGCCGCGCCAGCGCCGCCAGCACCCGCTGCGCGACGTCGACCGCAGCCGCTGGTTCGGCAAGCTCTTCCAGCAGGATCAGGAATTCGTCGCCGCCGACCCGCGCCACCGTCGCCGGCTGGCGCGCCGCGCGCAGCAGCCGCTCGGCGGCGCTGCGCAGGATCAGATCGCCGGCGGCGTGGCCGAAGGAATCGTTGATGGGCTTGAAGCCATCGAGGTCGACGAACAGCACGGCCAGATGGTGGCGCGCCGGGTCCAGCCGCTGGCGCGCCGCCTGCAGCCGGTCCTCGAAATGCAGGCGGTTGGGCAGGCCGGTCAGCGCGTCGGAAAGCGCGCGCTGCAGCAGCTCGTCATTGGCGGCCTGCAGGCGCGAATTGCTGTGCTGCAGCGACTGCGTGAGCTGCATCGCGGTGCTCTGCAGGCGCGCATCGAGCACCGAGGCAAACAGCATGCTGACCAGCAGCAGCAGGGTTGCCATCAGCACCAGCGCCGTCAGGCCCGGGCCGCTGAGCTCGCCGGCGCTCAGGCATACCGAGCCGGTCACGAAGCTGGCCGCCGCCATGCCGGTGTAGTGCATGCCGCAGATCGCGGCCGCCATCACCAGCGCGGCGCCGAACTGCAGGCGCCGGCGCGCGCGCCGCGCCTGGCCAAACGCCGCGAACAGCCACAGCGCGGTGGCCGAGGCCAGCACCGCGATCAGCACCGAAAGCGCGACCAGCGGCAGATCCCAGACGATGCCCGGCGCCATCTCCATGGCTCCCATGCCGATGTAGTGCATGCCGCTGATGCCCAGGCCAAGGATGGCCGCACCCAGCGCCAGGTGGCGCCAGCCAGGGCGCGGACAGCTGGCAAACGGCAGCGCCAGGCCGGATGCGACCACGGCCACGAGCCATGACAGCAGCGTCAGCGCGCCATCGAAACCCACCGCGATCGGCAGCTCGAAGGCCTGCATGCCCAGGAAGTGCATCGACCAGATGCCGGTGCCCATGACCACCGAGCCCGCGGCCCACCAGGCACGCGCGCCCTGCGCCTTCGGGTTGCGCACCTGCCGCGCGAGATCGAGGGTGACATAGGACGCGAACAGGGCGATCGCAAAGGAAGCAGCCACCACGTAGGGATCGTGGTTGACTTGCAGGAAACTGTTCACAGGGGAGAGGGATTCTGGTTGCGGCCCGCAGGGGCAAAGACGGGCCCGTCAGCCAGGCGGCTGCCATGAGGAGGTGGGGAGTGTAGGCAAGCAGGCACGCGAAATCCTGATCGAAAGCTGATTTCTGCGCCGGCCTACGCAAGCGCAAGGCGCGCGAGCAGCGCGCGCCCGCGTGGGTCCGCGAGCACGAAGGGGTGCAGTTCCGGCAGATGCAGCAGCAGCGGCAGGATGCTGACGCGCGCCTCGAACGCGTGCTCGATGCGCGCGAAAGCCTCGTCCATCTCGCCCATCAGGAACAGCGCTCCCACGTGCGAAAACCGCAGCGTCGGGCCTTCGTCATCCTGCGCCCGGATGGCGCTCCAGGCCGCTGCATGGTCGCCGCAGTGCGCGTGGATGAACGCCAGGTTGGAGTTGCACAGCGGCCAGGCCAGGCAGTCGACGCGCACCTGCCGCGCACGCTCGGCCACTTCTGCGCAGGGCGTGCGCATCGCCTGCAGCGAAATGCCGTAGAGACTGGCCGCGGCGCTGTCTGGAAAGCACGCGCACATGTCGGTCACCACATTGACGGCTTCGTCCTCGCGCTGCATCGCCAGCAGCGCGCGCGCGTACATGATCGAGATGGCCACGGAAAATGGCCGCAGCGTGTGCGCCGCCTGCAGCGCCCCCACGGCCTGCGCGCGCCGGCCCTGCGCGAGCAGGTGCCAGCCGTAGTAGTAATGCGTCGCGGAATCGTCGCCCGCGCGCTGCAGCGCCTGCTGGTGCAGCGCCCCGGCCTCGGCAAAGCGCCAGCTGCAGTCGAGCAGATGCGCATGGGCGGTGGTCGCGTTGCCCGGGCAGCTGCGCTCGAGGGCAGGTGCCAGCAGCGCCATCCCCTCGTCGATATGCCCGCGGCCATCGGCCATGCCCGACGTCACCTGCGCCGCCAGGCAGATCGCCAGATGCACGCGCGCGGCCGGGTAATTGACATCCTGCTGCAGCACCGCGCGCAGCAATTGCTCCGACTGCTGCAGCGAAAAGCGCGTGCGCAGATGGATCAGGCTCTCGCAATGCGACACCGTCTCGGCCAGCGGCGAGGGCGCCTGGGCGATGTCCATCATCCGCCGGTGAAAGGCCGCCTGGTGCAGCGGCACCGGCGCGCTCTGGCCCGCGGGCCCTTCGATGCAGTAGCCCTGCCCGTACAGCGCCCTGATCGACACCCCGGGCACCGCGCCCAGCGCCTTGCGCGCCCGGGCCACGCAGCGCGCGAGACTCTCGTCGGACATCATGCGGCCGGCCCAGACATGCTGCAGGAACTCGTCCTTGCGCACTACATGAGGCCAGCGCACCAGCAGCCGGTGCAGCACCGCCTGTTCCTTGGGCGCCAGATCGATCCGGGCCGCGCCGAGATACACCTGACCATCGGCATCCAACGCCAGCCCTCCCCAGGGGCGCATGCTCACGGACTCGGTCATATCGGTATTCGCAGTCCCGTTGGCGGGCGTCGTCAGAGGCGGATGCAAGCACGGATCCCCTGCCCGGCGGGCACGAGGAGCCGCTACCGGCCTCCGTCGGCAGCGACCCGTGCATTGTCGAGCACAGCTTGCATTTTGTTACTTCCTTGCCCGAGAAGCATAGTCACCGCTATGGGTTTTGCTGAGTAGATCATTTTTATATATCGGTTATAGCGGCCATGCCCAAAGCTTGCTGCAGGGTCGTCAGCGGTCTGCCGCGTCTGCGCGCAGGCGCCAGAGCACGGCGCCAAAGAACGCCACGGCCAGCAAGGGCCAGCCAAGGAAGCCGATGCGAAACAGCAGCGAGCCCCCGGACAGGGCCGCCAGGCCGATGGCCACCAGCGCGCCGATCGCCAATCCCCACCCTGCGCGCCGGCGGTCGAATGCCAGCTCCTGGCGCAATAGGCAGTCGTAAAGGCGCCAGGCCGTCCCCAACCCGATCCACCCCGCCACAATGGCCCCCAGCACCGCCGCGGCCGCGCCCGGGTGCTGGCCGCGCAGCAGCGCATCGGCGACGAAGCCAAACCCCAGCATCGACCAGAAACCGGCGCCCAGCGTGCTGGGAAACAGCACCCCGATCGCGACCAGGCGCAGCACGATCGGGTGAGGCAGGCGGGCAGCCATCCAGCCAGCAATCAGTCGACGATGAACAGCCGGGCGCCGCCCACCGAGCGCGAGCGATGCGCCTCGGCGTCGTCCGCCACCTGGTAGCTCATGCCGGGCTTGAGCGTGAACCTGCGGCCGTCCTGCAGCTCCGTTTCCAGCTCGCCTTCGAGGCACAGCAGCACATGGCCCTTGCTGCACCAGTGGTCCGACACATACCCCGCCGTGTACTCGACCATGCGCACGCGCACATCGCCGAAATGCTGCGTCTGCCAGAAGGCCTGGCCGGCTTCGGCCGAATGCTCGGTGCGGGGGAGGGTGGACCAGTCGGTGGTGGCGAAGGGGATGTTTTCCATTTTCATTGCAGATTCCTGGTCGCGCTTGTGGGGATGGTGGGTATTAGCATAGCTGCTGGTAAATGCTGTGTGCGGGCGTCCGCGCCGGCTCTATCTAAGGAGCCCGAGCAGATGAAGCGCATTTCCTATGCTTGTCCCTATCAGTCTTATGCTGGCCTGGGGACTGACGGTAATTGGAAAAAGCCTGGCCCAGACAATAAAAAACCCCTCAGCAGCTTGTCTGCCGAAGCAGACTCGCCGAGAGGGGCCGTGTTGTGAAGAATTTTAAGTTGAACGGCTTCGAGGCGTTCACCCCTTCACGCACACCACCTGCTTCAAGGTATGCACCACCTCGACCAGATCGCTCTGCGCCGCCATCACGGCATCGATGTCCTTGTAGGCCATGGGAATCTCGTCGATCACATTGGCATCCTTGCGGCACTCGACGCCCGCGGTAGCCTTGATCTGGTCCGCGACCGTGAACAGCTTCTTCGCCTTGGTGCGGCTCATGACGCGCCCCGCGCCGTGGCTGCAGCTATCGAAGCTCTCCGGATTGCCCAGGCCGCGCACGATGAAGCTGCGCGCGCCCATGCTGCCCGGAATGATGCCCATCTCGCCGCGCTTGGCGCTCACCGCGCCCTTGCGCGTCACGAACACGTCCTGGCCGAAATGGCGTTCCTGCTGCACATAGTTGTGGTGGCAATTCACCGCCTCGACATGCACCTCGAAGGGCTTGGTGATGACCGTGCGCACCGTCGCGATCAGGTTGGCCATCATCACTTCGCGGTTCTTCATCGCGAACTTCTGCGCCCACGACACGCCGCGCACATAGTCGCCGAAATACTGCGCGCCTTCCTCGAAATAGGCCAGGTCTTGGTCGGGCAGATTGCGCTGGTGGCGCTCGGCATCCTTCTTCGCAAGCTCGATGAAATGCGTGCCGATGGCATTGCCCACGCCGCGCGAGCCCGAGTGCAGCATGAACCACACGGCGCCGGTCTCATCGAGGCAGACCTCGATGAAATGGTTGCCGCTGCCCAGCGTGCCCAGATGCTTGCGGTTGTTGGTGTGCCTCAGCCGCGGATGCAGCTCGCACAGCGCGTCGAACTCATCGACCAGCCCGGCCCAGGCCCGGTCCACCGTCTCCGGCGGCCTGTCCCCCCAGCCGCCCACGTCGCGGCCCTTGTGCTTGGGCGCCGACCCATGCGGCACCGCCTTCTCGATGGCCGAGCGCAGCTTGCCCAGGTTGTCCGGCAGGTCCGCAGCGCGCAGCGTGGTCTTCGCCGCCATCATGCCGCAGCCACTCATACGACATGGTAACTGTTACCGTATCTTCTACAGAGGGAGACAAGAGTGCGGGACACGGGTAACAGATTTCAAGGACGCTCTTTGCAGGGGTAACAGCAAGCCCATTGGGCACAGGACGCACCACGAGCGCGGCAAAATCCTGTAGACCAGTAACAAAATGCTATAAGCTGCATGCATGAACACTTCGCTCGATGAGAGGGAGCCTAGGCTCGAAGATGTTGTCTCGCTATTTAAGGACTTCAGTGACGATGAAACTGGCGGGCAGCATGCTGTACGAGGGTTTAGCTTCCAAGTTTGGCAGGCTGTCCTTGAGGCTTTTCGGGCGCACGCAACGGGCGAGGACTATGCAGTGGTGCTGGAATGGCAGCAGGACATTGCTGTGCTGGACTCGTCGCGTGCTCCGCGTCGCGTATCGTTCACTCAGCTAAAAAAGAATGAGTCCTCAAGTCATTGGACTTTGGCAAATTTGCTGAGCGCTCCGGCTAAGAAGAGGGCCGAGGACTTGAGCGTTGACGGCGCATTGGCTCCCAAGGAGGAAGGCGTATCACCGAAGAAAAAGAAAAAGAAAAAAGCTTCTCCTGAGAAGTCGATACTCGCCAAGCTCTACTTCCATCGCCGACGATTTACGGACCTGCCTGAAGCTGCTGAACTCATCTTTTCGTCAAATGTGCCTTTTAGCGTTGCTGTCGGCGACGAAGAGCAGGATGAGAAGGTTGCTGAAGTCAAGCTAGAGGAGCTCCCTCCGCTCGCTCTAGCAAAGGTCACGGCGACCTTGCGAAAGCAACTTGAGATTCCCGAAGAGGAAACTCTCGACCTGACGCGTTTCAGCCTTCGAGTGACGAATTGTCCCATTGAGGAATCTCACAAGTTTGCTATCGGCGAGTTAGTTGAACTCTGTGCGTTCGACCGTATGGGAGTGCAAGTTGCTGCGCCATTCGTAGCGGTCTGCTTAGTTGCGTCCTACGTCCAGCAGCGCGCAGGGAAAGGGACATTCGCAAAAGATTTTCAGTCTTTACTTGCCCGTGCAGTAACTCGTGATGATATAACTAAATACTTCGCTGCAGCGAATGATTCGCATGTTCGACCTCAAGCATTAGTTGAGCAAATTATCTCGCGTTTGAATTCGGAAGGCGCTGATTACGATATGGTCGACGAAATGGAGCAGTCGCTAAATTCCGTTTGCGCCGAAATAACAAATCGGACGGGGCCAATATGGCCTTCAGTTCATGCACTAGTTGAGTTGTATGCTCAGAAACAGAAATACTCATCATGCGGTCCGAAGATGGAAAGTCGATTTTCAGCCTGGCTTGCCGACTTCCATGCCTTAAAGGTTCAAGAGGCACAGATATTTGGCCAGGGATTTTTGTACTGCCTAATGGCGATGATTGTTAAAAATGCACAACCCATCCGACACCTTTCAGCTCTTGCGGCTGGTTCGCAACTTGAGGCAAAAACATGACCCGGCACGTAGTTTTCAACGCTCTTTGGCTTCTGTCCGAAAGAGACACGAACGCGCGGTTCCTGAAGTTCGGACCCGAGAAGAATCTATTGGCGGGACATAACGATACTGGGAAGTCTCGAGTCATCAAGCACCTCGTATGGGCGTTAGGGTGTGAGCCGCCCCGACGTGCAGCAGGTGATTTTGATTCCAACGTTGTAGCAGCACTTTACCTAACGGTCGGGGCAAGAAAGCTTATATTGCTGCGTCAAAACAAATGCCAAGCAGCATTTGATGAATTCGGCGGTTTAATATTTGCCACGCAAAATGGACTCGAATGGAGCACATTTTTTGCAGAGGTCTTTGACTTCCCACTCCAGCTTCTTAGGCCAGACGAAACCAAGTTCGACTTTGCTGGGCCGGGAAGTGCGCTGTTGCCTTCTTACATAGACCAAGACAGTGGCTGGGGGACGAAATGGAGTGCCTTCACCAACTTAGGGCAATTCATAAGGTGGCAGCCAGCACTATTTAACTCGTTCACAGGACTTAAGAGTGCAGCTTGGATGCGAAGTCACCATAGAGGTGAACAGGCATCCATTCGCCTAAAAACAGCGAAATCACACGCAAAATTACAGGAGTCGTCGTACCAGCGTGTCGTCGCGATGCTACCGTCTGAATCGACAGCTATTGACGAGAAGCAATTCGCACAGGAGCTTCGAGAATTATCTGAGCAAGCGCAGAATCTGCGTGCCGAACAAGATTCTGTGCGTGCAAATCTCCTTGCGCTCGCTATCTCGCGCCAGAAAATAACTGCCGAGTTCAATATGGCGCTGGCTTCGGAACGAGAGCTTGTTGAAGACCAAGCTTTTTTAGCTGGCTACAAGGACGATGAGCAGCTTGTTTGTCCTACATGTTCGCATGTGCATACGACGTCCTTTCTTGCACGTCAAGTTTTGGCGCAGGACTCTCACGATATACATGAGGTTGTCATTGGGCTTCAAGCTAAACTACAGAAGTTAGATGTGCAGGAAGCAGAACTACAGGCCAATTTGAAGACTGTGGTGATTCATCTTCGCAGCTTGACTGATACCCTCAACATCAAGCGCGACGGTCAGCCTCTGGCCGATGTCGTGGCGGCCAAAAGTCTTTTCACGTTGCAACAAGCTTATGACCTTACGCGACGTGACTTGGCTGCCGAAATTGATAGCCTAACTACTGAGAAGAAGACGGTAGATGAGGAGTTGGCCGCTCTGACTGACAAAGGTCGTGAAAAGCGCATTAGGGAGTATTTCTCCGAAGAGCTGGAGTCCTTCGCGGACAAGCTGGGCATTAATAAGATTGAAATGACCAGTAAGGTCAAAATCGGAGCCCGGTCTCCTAGCGCAAGTGGAAGTAACGCACCGCGAGCCGTATTGGCGATGCATTTGGCATTGCTTTCTACCCATGAGAAGTATGGGGAAGGGCCGAGCTTTCCTTTCATAGTCGACACCCCTCAACAGTCTGGTCAAGACCCGAATAGTCTTGCCCGGATGTTGACCACGATTCTCACGGATTCAGCGGTTCAGGCTATTGTCGCGACAGAGTCGATACCCCCAGATTGGGTTCCCCCGAGCGGTTGCCACGTTCTGCAGTTCGATGAAACGCGGAAGATTCTGCGTAAGGACGAGTTCAAACGAGGTGTGGAGGCGTTAGCTCCTCTCGTCGTCGCGATGATGGAAGCGCTTAAGGCGGCACCCTCTCAACCGGAAGAAAAGCATTCTCCGGAGCAGAGGCACGTGGACGATGAAGACGAAGACGATGGAAAGTACTGACCTTAGCTGCTATCCGTGCTGAGCTCACCAGCAAAAAAGACCGAGACATCGTTCCTTTTTTGTATGTGGAGGCGCGCTTTTGGTGGGAAGACTTGCAAGTACAAAGCCATCTGCGCAGGGTCTTTGTAAGAGGCTAGCGTGGCCAAAATCGATTCCCGATAGCAGCGTTGATTTTGGGTAGGGAACATGGTGCGACTGGAGTTGGCGTTGACCCGGTTCGGTAGACAGTTTGCGGTTTGATTCTCAAACCGTCTGGGGGTCATGCGCAGGCATTGAATCGGGCCTACTGTAGGTAGATGCGATAAGTGGGATTTCGACAGGTAAAAGATGGGATTTTTATCAATGTGAAATATTGATAGAAATTAAACATCTTCCTAAAAGATATTCACCCCGCATCAGAAAAAACCAGCCGCAAGAGCGGCTGGTTTTGTATCTATATAGCATTGCGACGTCGTACTACGTTTTACCAAGAGTGCTCGAGTTGGGTAATTTCTTGAATATGACGTCTCGATGAAAATCAAGATATGTGGAATGTGCAGGTGTAAGCCCCTGCACGCTCAACGCCTCAGAAATACCTAGTTGCACCTTGGCCACCGTCGGCAAGGCATTGGAAGCTAGCAAAGTCCCATGGCCTGAGAAAGAAATCCAGCCACCATCAAACAAGGCGTCAAGGTTTGGCGCTAAAAGCAAACCATTAAAAGCATCTAGCCGTTCATTATCAGATGCACACAAGGCCCACGGTTTGATATGCGAAGCTCGTAACAAAGATGGAATAGCCAATCCAGATACACAGCAGCGACCTTGCCAAAAATCGAGCAATGCGTTCCGAAAGATGTCTTGCCCTACACGCTGAACAACCATCCGCTCAGCCTCAGTATTTTTTGGAAGATTCTGCGTTTTAGCTCTGAATACATCAACTACGCGGCTTGGCATAGCGCTCGCCATTACAGCCGCGTGCTGCAGCATCTTATAAAGCTGTTCAATTCCTGCAATTTGCACTGTCCCGGTCATGGAGTGAGGATTGAGGAGGGCAGGAGCAGAACTCGTAATTTTGTACCCTCCTGCCGAAGACAACTCGACACATAAAAATTCAGGAAAAAAGGCAGAGCGTAGTTCCAGCTGCCCCTTTTCATTAGAAATAACTTTTCGCTCGAAACCACAATCAGCAGCGGCTTTTTCGATACGAATACGTTCTAGTGGTGTCACGTGACGTCATCCAAGAGTTTTTGATAAGCGTTTCTGACCTCAGCATCCTCTTAATAGCGCACGCTCTAAGGTCGCCTTCTGCGGTTTCATCGAGCCGAACTTTCTTTCACCAATCTGATTGCTTGGAAAAAAATACTAAGTCTTACCCCCCTAGTAGCACTGTACTAGGGTGAGAACTCGCAGCTCCATGTATTGAAAATGGGCGATGTGGACATATGCACCAATGGACACCACCGGGCATCAGGGGGCAGGGCCACCTACTGTCGAAACCACTCCAGGCAACTCGACTTCGAGCCTTCTCTTGAACAGCAAGGTATCCTCTTTGCCTGGCTGCAGTTCCAGCACCAGAAAGGGTTCTTGGCTCAGTTCTGGAGGAGGAGGCGAGGTTGTGGTGACGATGTACTGAAAAGGGACTCCGGCAGTTGAAAATAGTTGCTTATCTGCTTCGCACGCAGTAGAGAGAAAATTCCGGTATAAAAGCGCACTCATGTCTGCTTCTCGCGGACAGTCGTGAACAAGAAATCCAGGATGGTGGCTTTCGGTTGAGGTTGCTGCATCAAGCAAGCAACTCAGGTCGCCTAGAAGAACCTCGAGCACCTGATATGCCTCACCTCCGAGAGCTAACTCAAATGGGCGCAGGTCTGAGTCGTGGACAAAACGGCCGTGTCCTTCTTCACCGAGCAGCGCGGCCGCGACTATAGACGTGATGCATTTTATTTGCTCTACGCGCGCAGATGCATGAAGTCGCCGCGTGGCAAGTGCAGCTCTCTTGCGGTTGACCTGTTCGTTCAATGTGCGCTCTTGGGTTCTTGCAGAGGTCAGCTCCTCTGACCCCTTCCCATCCTGACGGTACTTATATTGGCTCCCAAATTCTTTCCATTCCACCGCGAGCGCATCGCGTCCAATCTGGCTGGTGGCGACCTGCATTCGCAACCTAGCCACACCAGCTCGCAGGTCTTTTACGCGCGCTGCCTGCCTTTCCAATCGTGCCTTGGCGGCCTTTTCATCTTCAGTCGCCCGGTTGAATGAGAAAAGCCTCCCCTGAAGAGCAGCTTGGGCATCTTTAGCATCCATCCTCTCATGCATGCTAACCGTAGACCTGCGATTTTGAACATAGCTGCAATTGTCGAAATCAACCTTCCCGTGCGAACAATGCCCCTTTAGACGCACGAGTTTGTCTATTTCTTCCCTGAGGCGCAGTACATCCTTTTCCCTCACTTCATACAACGCCTTACTCAGTTGGGTTTCCAAGGCGTACTGTGTGTGCGTTGACCGCAAATCATTCAGCAAGGCCACATCCGACTCCATCACCTGCTCTGCAGCAAGGGCCTTGGCTTCAAGCTCTTGCTCTGTCAACTCCGCGCGATGTAAAAACTCAGCTACCTGGGACGCCAGAGAATCCTCCACTATGGATTCAAAAATCGGCAACTCTTTACGTGCGCCAACCTTGGTGCGAATTCGCTGCTCCAGTCGTGACAACTCCAATGTCGACACCTTCTCCAAAATCGGAATCTGGTTCTTCACCTTATTCAACTCTGAATCAAGCTGCTCTGCTTCCTGCAGGAGCTTCACAACCTCCACATCCAAAACGCCCAATACTGCGCTCACAAACAATGGAGGGTCAACCCGTGAGCGTCTGAAGCCCAGGCCATCCCCCTCGCGCCAGTGAAAAAAACCATCAAACCGAGTCCGCTGTTCCCTCACGCACCAAGCCAGCAGATGCCGCCATTCCAACGGTTGGTTTGTTCCAGGCAGTACCTGTGTAGGGAGTCGACCTATAAAGGTGCTTTGCAAGGCATCTAGATAAACTTGGAAAGGTGTTGTTCGCGGTTCATCAAGCAACTCGTCCAATTGGTTGCCTACCTTTGCCCAGGATGGCGAAGATGCGCCAAACGGTCTAAACGCCAGCCAGGAGACGCCTTCGACATGGACCTGGGCTGCCACACCACCTTTGGGAAAATTCGCAGCCGCCTTGGCTCTTAACGCAGAAATTGCACTGGCGTCATCGCCCAGCAGATAGCGCAGCAGGAGACAGAACGAAGTCTTACCCACTCCATGGCCCGCACTCGCCAGCCCTGAACCTGAATCATCTTCCGGTTCTCTGGCCCACACCACGTTCACACCCGGTCTCAGGGCAATTTCGCGAATGCAGCGCAGTGGCTCCCGGGATTCCAGAATCCATACCCGCTCGACCCAAAGCCGCGGCAGTGGGCGCACGGCCTGAAGATTCTGAAGTCCTGGTTTCATGCTGCGCCTCGCCTTTCGACCTCGACTTGTACATCGCCGCTGCCATCGCCCTTCTGCCCAGCAGTGGCAAACCGTTTGGCTTCAAGCTTGAGCATCAAATTAGCCAGCTCCGCATGTGAAGGCCGGACCAATACATCTGCAGGCACCTCACCAGGCCCCGCGACGAACAAAACAGACGTACCCTCCCGTTTGCGCTGTAGCATCTGTGCCGACTCAAGCCGCAGAACAAATGGTTGAACCAATTCCAAGGTAGAGGTTTGGCCAAGCAACGGAACCAAGCTGCTTAAGCTTCTTATTCGCTGCGCGTCGTCTACGTCAAGGTAACGTCCCGCCAGCGCGATGTTCACAACGACGTCCTGCAGTTGGTCCACATTCAAGCCATGGACGCTGGCCCTGACCAGGGCTAGCAAAAGCCCCGCAAATTCTGCTTCGTCAGCCGTCTTGATGACGCCCTGCTTCGAGTAGATGGGCGAAAGCACATCCTCTTCATCGGCCGTGGACTCCTCTTCGCTCTTTGACAATTTGTCCCATGCGGCCAACACCTGTCTTTGTGTCCGATACTCTCCAAACTCCCGCATCTCGTTGTTCTTGAGCACACGGAAGGTTTCGCTAGGGTAGTCCTCGCCCATGACGTCGGCCGGGTCAAGGATGTAGCGCAGTTCGTCGCGGGTCAAACCGTAGAGGCGGGCGTAATAGGCGTCGAGCTCGGCGCGCAGTTGGGCGCGGCGCTCTGGGTCCCAAGGGAACGGGGCCAGCGGGGTGTCGCGCTGTCCTGGCGGGCGTGGGTCAGCGCAAGGCATGGCGGCCAGCAGGTCGTCGGCCCAGGCTTGCACGTCGTGGGCGGCGTGGGTGAGTTCCAGCACGCGCGGGACGATGTAGGTCAGGTCAGCTGCGGTGTAGCGGTCGGGGGGGAGGACGGGGAATTGCTTGTAATAACCAAACGTCATGTTTGTGCCACCCAACTTCTGCCGTACCACATAGTCAAAGACCAGCGCTGACATGTTAGCCAAAAACGCCGCTGCAAAACCTGACGAGTGGCTGAAGAACCATAGTGGCATAGAGTGCCCGACAGCAATTCTCGGCATGACTGCAGAGATAAAACTGCGTTCGTCCGTGCTTCGCGCAATGTTCCGCCACCCCATCAACCACCTCGGGCTGCGTCGGTCCATCCAGGCGTCCAGCCATTCCAGCCCAAGGTTGGTAGTACCGAGTGTTTGCAGGGCTTGCAGCTGGGTCAGCTCGTCGCTGCTTAGGCCCAGGCCTTGGGTGGGGTCGTCTTGCAGTCCCCATTTCTGGAACAACGGTAGGGCTTTTTTGCCGGTGGTGCCGTCGGCCTTTAGGGCGTCGGCCAGGAGGGGGTGGTGGCTGGCTAGCAGGCGTTCGGTGGTCTGGGTGGCGCTCCAGGAGGCGGCGTTGCTCCAGATGGGGGGCTTGGCTGCTGCTGGTTGTGCAGCTGCTTCCGCTAAATTTTCTTGGTCTGGAGCCTGTTTTGTCTCATCCAATTCAAAAAGACTGCCGGTGCCAGAGGAGGCGGTGATGGTCTTGCCCGAGGGGGCTGCGCCCAGGCGGTCGGCCTCGATGCGGAACAAAGCCCCGGCCACCCAGCTGGCCAAGGCCAGCGCGAGGGCGGCGTGGCTCTCCGACAGCGCCATGTGTTCGGCGTTCCCGCTACCCTCTTGTTGAACGGCGTCGGCGGCATGTCGCCAGCCCAGCCAAGCTTTGGCCACCCGGGTGGGAACGCCGGCAATACGGGCCAGCACTTCGCGTTCATCTACCCAGTATCGGGTTGCTACTTGGTATGACGTGTCCGCCTTCTCACTGAGAGTCACATCTCGCGATGGCCAATCGTCGTTCTCTATTGCAGGGTCGGGAATGAACGTGGCCCAACGGTGGTCGAATTGGTGTATCAGCTTGGCTTCATAAAGTGGCAGGCGACGATGTTCGCTGCCTTGCGCCGGTCCGTTCATGAACAGGTCACTCGCACTGGTCATATTGAATAAACCTTGGGAAAAGCTGATGCCCCAGGGATTAATTTCCGGGGCCACTTCCCGCGCGTCTTTACCTTCACCGGCCATCTCGGCTTCACGGATGAGCACGGGGGCAGCACGGTAGAGCTTTTTGGTCAGTTCCGCGTCCCGCTGGCTGCGGAACACCGGGCAGGTGCGGGTGTTGGGATTGATGAGGCGGAATTCTTCGGGCGTGAGAGAGAAGCGTCGGCGACCGTCTACCAAGTGCTGAACTTGTGTGGCAAAGCACACAAATTGAGCTTCTGGCGTGTTGCCCAACGTGAGAAGGCTGAATTTGTAACTACGATGAACTGCAGGAAAAACGGCGTCGCTGTTCTCGAAGTCCAGCAGGCTCGCCAGCCTTGAATTTTGGGAAATGTGAGCGAAGTAGTCCTTAGCCGTATCGTCGGTGGCAATCCCCGTGGGGACGATAAAGCCCGCCCGTCCATTTTTTGATGCCAGCTGCTCGATTGCTTCAGCAAACAAACGGTAGGTATTGAGCTTACCAACGGCTGAAAGCGGGTAGCGCCCCGATTCCCGATAAAACAAATTGGTGGCCTCGTAGCCACGCTTGGCTGCTTGGTACTGATTCCAAAGCCACGGCTGTTCAGTATCCAAGGCTGTGATGGCCTTTTTGCGTTTGTCTCCGGACAGTTTGGCAATCGACGGCGCACGAGCTGCAAAAAATTCTTCTTCGCCTAGTTGCGAAACCTCCCACGGCGGGTTGCCCAGCATGACGGCAAAACCACCTTTGGCAGCCACCTGCGGGAAGGCCAGCCACCAGTGAAACACGCTGTGGGCGCGGCACAGGTCGTGTGCGGCCTTCGCCAGTTCGGGCTTGGGCAGCTGGTTGGGGTTGGGGTGCAGCAGGCCCCACAGGTAACCTGACAGGGGGATATGCGCTTCACCTTGGGGCACTTTGGGCGCTAGAAACGCGGCCACGTAGGTATCGGCCAGCTTAGCCAGAGTGCTGTGCCCAGCCTGCTGGCTGGCGTGCGCCCAGGCGCTACGCTTGACGGCAATACTCTCCAGTGTGTCGTCGGCCAGGCGTTCCACGGTGTAGGCGTCTTGCACCAGGGTGGTGGCGGCAAACAGGTCGTTGGCTACTACCTGCTTCCAGCTTTTAAGTTCGGCCTTGTTCTGCTTTTTCAGGGCGGTGGCGGTGGCTTTGTCGTCACCGCTGAGCACGGCGTAGGCTTCATCCGGGATGCCGTTTTCCAGAATCTTGGGGTCCAGCACACCCAAGAGCGCATCGCCCACTTGCAGGTGGTGGTCGATGAAGGTCAGGGGCCGGTCGGGGGTGTAGGCCTCCAGCCACAGGGCGGTTTTGGCCAGGGCAATGGCCATGGGGTTTTTGTCTACGCCATAGATGGAGTGGCTGACGACATCGCGCAGGGCGTGGCGGTAGTCGGCGGGCGTGGGGGCGCCACCCACGGCGGCGGCACGCAATTTGGCCACCTCGTCTGCCAGACGGCGAGCGGCAGCCAGCAGAAAGTGGCCACTGCCGCACGCGGGGTCGCACACGGTCAATTTCAGCAGGGCCTGCACTGGGTCAGTGGGATGGGCCTGCACGGTTTCCTCTATGACGGGGTCCAGCGCACTCTTGATGAGCTCCTGCACCAGGCTGTCGGGCGTGTAGTAGCTGCCAGTGAGCTTGCGGGCATTGCCTTTGTTGCTGGCGTCGTCGTCATCCCCTACAAAGGCGAGGCGGGCGGCATGGGGCTGGCTGAGGTGCTGGTAGTCAGGTACCAGCTCCAACAGGCTCTCGTATACGCTGCCCAGTTCTTCAGCGCCCATGTCGCGGTAGTTGACGCGGGTCAGACCCGTGGGCTGGCGGAAGTAGCCAAGCTCGAACACGGCGGCCAACAGGAAGCGGTTGCCGATGGCAGCGGTGTGGAGCAGTGGGCATTGCTCTTTGGCAAACAGGCCGCCCAAGGCGGGCAGGCCCAGTGCCACTTGGCCGATGGCCAGTCCGTCAAAGGTGATGGACAGGGCTTCCCACAGGTCGTTGTGGGTGTCGTGGGCACTTCGGCGCACGGCACGCTCTCGTAACCAAGTCAGGCTGTAGCCTTGCCAATAGCGTTGCTGCTCCTCATCCGAGGCGTCGGGCATGAAGATGAGCGGGCGGCCAGTGCTGTGGTCGGTTCGGTCTTCTACGGTAGCCAAGAAGATGAAACGATAGACCAGGCTCAGCAGTTCTTCAAAAAAAGCCTGTCTGGTGACGCTACTTTGCTCTGGATTTTGCAGTTGCTCGCGCAAGCTGGTATTCGCTGAATGGCTTAAAAAGCCTGTACCCAGGCTGCGCAAGGCGCTTTCGACCTGAAAGCGCAGGTTCATGCGCACGGTTTCGCCGCTTTTTTGGCCGGCATTGCGCCAACGCTCCCAAGGGCAGTCCGTGGGCTCGGTCACGCCACCTTGGAGCAGGCTTTTTCCAAAGCGAGAGGCATGGGCCAGCAGCCAGAAGGCGGTGAAGTCGGCGTATAGCTCTTCAGTGAAAAGGGCTTCGAGGTCCACTTCCACATAGGCCGGGCGCGTGAGGCTGGGATTGTCGCGCAGGATGCGCAGCTTCAAGCCGTTGCTGACGATGGCCCACAGGAATTGGTCCGAAGTATTCAGCGCTTCCTGGGCCAGCATGTAGGGGCTGCGGCGGCGGGTGCGGCCCGTTTCGGGATTGGTGTCGCCAAAGCGCTCAGCGGCTTGGTCCAGGGGCTGGTCGTAGCCTGCGAGCACCACGGGCAGCCGACCGCACAAGGCGGCGTGGCCGATGTTGTAGGTTTGCTGGCTGCTGCCGGAGGCTGGCACGCTGCTGACTGCAGTCAGGTCAGTATGACCCAGCACTTGGCGCAGCAGGGGCAGCAGCAGGCTGCTTGCGGTCAGGTGGTGGGCATCAACGTCCTGGCGCTGGCGCTGCTGGACAAAGTCTTGCCAGAGGTTTTGCGCAATCTTGAAGGAGCGAGCGATTTCATCTCGCAGCTTCAGGCCCCGGGGGATGTCGTAGTGGGCCTCGGTCTGTTCAGTGGCTTCGGGGGTAGCCAGGGTGGTCAGCCGGCTCAGCTCTTCGGCGGGAATCATCCCTCCTTCGATGCGGATGGCGGTGTAGGCGAGTTGCTGCGTGTTCTTGCGTGCCATGGTCAAACTCCTGCTGCGGCTGGCACCAGTACGTAAACGCCCATTACATCCACCGGCAAACTGGCGGTGACTTGGTAGCTTCCCCGTGCTTCAGAGGCTTCGCGAATCCGACGGTGGTCCGCCAACAGGGTCTGGGCACGGTCTTTGGCGATGGCTTCCAGCGTGGGTTGCAAGCTTGGCAAGCTGTCCAAGACCTGCTGGATATGGCGGTCGCGAATCACGGGGGGCATGTTCCGGGTGGCCTCGGCGCCCAGCAACTCCCGGGCTTGGTTGAGCGAGAGCTCGGTAAGGGGTTCGGTGCCGGCAGCGCTGACGGCCACGGTTTCTTCACACAGCATGAGGCGCGTCTGGTTGTCACGGGTAACGGTGAGCTGGTGGCGCAGGCGCAGCAGCAGCACGGTGGTTTTGAGGCTGACGTTGGCTACAAATGCAGCGCCCGCTCGGGCCACGGCATCTGCATCGTCCTTTTGGCTGTCCAGGGCTTGCTCTAGCAAGGCATCGGCCAGTGCCACGACCAGCGGGTGGGTGCGCTGGATGAAGGTGGCGCCCTGGGCGGCGGGCTGCTTGAAGTCGATGCGCACGCTGCCGATGAGCCCTTCGGCTGCCAGGCGCTCTTTCAAGTTGGCGGGCAAGGCATCTAGGGGAGCCTTGAAGTGATTTTTATGGGGCGCCAGGCCTGCCCCCAGCTTGGACATGGCACGGAGGACAAAGCGCTGCACGTCTTCTTCGTTGCCCAGCGCAGCTGCGGACTTGCGCCATTCGGGCAGCACGTCGTCGGGTTTCAAGCGGCGTTGGGCAAAGATGGAGCGGTTCTTGGCGGCTTTTTCGCGGGCGCTTTGCCAGGCAGTTTCAATCTGCTGGGCGGGTTCGCCAAAGTCAAACCCCATTTGAGCCTTCTGCCCCATGGCGTTGTGCTTGCGCAGCAGCACTGCATTGAGCAACGCTTGGGTGAGCTTGCCTTCATCGTCGGGCATGGGCACCAGCACGCCAAGTTCTTTGCGAATGCTTTCGGCCTTTCGTAAGATGACATGCAGCACGGCACCGTCCACAGGATTGTCTTCACCGTAGAGCATGGTGCTGCGCACTTCCTTGGCCTGCTGACCAAAGCGGTCCACCCGGCCTTCGCGCTGTTCGTGACGGGTGGGGTTCCAGCTCAGGTCGTAGTGGACCACGGCAGTAAACAGGCCTTGCAGGTTGATACCTTCGGACAAGCAGTCGGTAGCTACCAGGATGCGTTGCTCGCTGTCGCCCAGTTCGGCCACGGCGGCTTCACGCTCGCCGGGTGTTAACTCTCCCGTGACCGCCTTGACACTGACTTTTTTGAACTTGCCACGCAGGAATTCAGCCAGGTAATGGGCAGTCGCGATGTACCGACAGAACACCACCGGATGAAAACCCTCTTTCACCAAGGTCTGCAAGTGGTCGGCCAATTTGGCCAGTTTGGGGTCGTTGGCGGCGCCGGCGAGGTTCTCGGCGGCGGCGATGAGGTCTTGCAAGCGCGCGGAGTCTTCCGTCTGGGCGGCGGGCTCAATGTCGTCGGTGGAAAGGGCATCGTCCAAGCCGTCCATGACACGCTCACTCGCCTGAGCCTCCAGTTCTTCCAGGGTAAGTTCGGCCCCCTCTCCCTCCCCCTGCGCCCCTTTTAATCGCGTGCGCAAGGCATTGACGGCGGCGGCGGGAGACGAGGAAATACAGCGCAGCAGGGCCAGCGCGGCCCACCAGTTCATGCGCTGTTCACGCTGGGCTTTGCCTTCGGCACGCTCCACCAGCTCGCGGGCATAGTCCAGCACGTCGTTGAACAGCTGGCCCCAAGCGCCCGTCAGGCGATAGGTGATTTCTGCGGTTTTACGGTCGGGAAACATGCTGGAGTCCTGCCACTCGGCAATATCCGGGCGGCGGCGCTGCACAAAGTGGCGCGACAGGTCTTCACGCAGGTCCGTGCGGGCCCCGGGTGGCAGGTCCTTGAGTTCGGTGAAATCCTTGCGCAGCAGGCCCAGCAAGTTGAAGAATGCGTCTTCGTCGCCACTGTGGGGGGTCGCGGTGAGCAGCACCATGTGGCGCTGGGTGTTTTCTGCCAAGCCCTTGAGCAGTTGAAAACGCTGCTGACGGCCTTGCCCACCCTGAGTACAGGTGTGGGCTTCATCCACGATGACGAATTCAGGGCAAAAACGCTGGAAGGCCTCGCGCCGACGGTCGGACTTGATGTAGTCCAGACTGACCACCGTGAAGGGGTGGGCATCGAACACCGAGGTACCCGGAGGCAGGTCACGCTCCAGCCGGTTGGCGGTGGAAGTGCGTACCACCACAGCCTGGATATGGAAGCGCTCTTCCAGTTCACGTTGCCACTGTTCGCAAAGATGCGGCGGGCACAGTACGGCCAGGCGCTGGATTTCGCCCCGGTCCAGCATTTCACGGGCAATCAGGGCCCCTTCGATAGTCTTGCCGATACCCACGTCGTCGGCAATCAGCAAGCGCACGGTGGGCAACTTCATGGCCATCAGCAGCGGCACGAGCTGGTAAGCACGGGGCTCCACCGCGATGTTGCCAAAGCTGCGGAAGGGGCCGGCGCCGCTGCGCAGTTTGAGCTGCAGGGCATCCATCAGCAACTGGCTGGCCGAGTGGTTGCGTGCCTGCTCCACCGTGGGCCATGGGAAGGTGGCGGGCCCCACAGGCTGGCGTTCCAGCGGCAGGTAGATTAGGGATTCGTCTTTTTCGCCGCCGCCCAAGGGGCGCAGGCGCAAGGTGTCCGACGTGGACTCGGGCAGCACTATCCATTCGCGGCCACGGGCCGAGACGAGACTGCCAGGGTAAAAATTGGCTTGCACTTGTTTAACTTTCGCTCATGCGGGTTTCAACCCGATTGGCTGCTTCGAAGATGGCGTAGACGCTCACTTGGCGAAAATCCACTTTCTTGATGAGTTCCGAGAGGTACTCCATGGAAGCGACATCCAAACCACGCCGGGATGCTGCAAGGTATGACACTGCTTCTGCTTCCGTTTCACAGACCTCAGAAGGCAAAGAAGAGCGGTCAGGCCAACGCCCTTTGGGGTCAGCACCACAATGACCGCAGAAAATGTGCCCCAGTTCGTGAGCCAGCGTCGCAAATCGAGTGGGAATGGAGTGATTTTGGTTCAACTGAACCAGCCATTCTGTGTGCGCAAGGTCCGGCACCAGCGACGGTTTGGCTTGCAGGCTGCGGGCATTGCCAGCCAGCAACGTTCCAAAATTGCGCTCTTCAATACGGATAGCGTTCTTCTCCCGATGGTGCTTGAGCAGATGGCCCCACTCCACCTCATGCATCTCGCCACAGGCAACAAACGGATTGGAATCCTCCCCAGGCAGAGGAAACCCTTCTGTATCTGCTGCTTCGTAAAGGAACGAGACCGGGCCGAAGGGGCGTAGTACAACGATGGGAATCGCACCCGGGCGAACATGGCGCTGGATGGAATTCCACTTTTTCTCCGTTGCGACAGCCGCGGCCCCTGGCCGCTGAATCCGGACCAACATCGCGTTGTAGACCGACAGATTGCTCATGCGGCGTGCAAACTCGATATAGGCGGTGAACGCTGTGTTGCCTTCGTGTTTGACAGCGTCCTGAAACAAGCCGTCAATCGCAGCTGCGCAATCTGCAAACGACTGAAGCCGTCGTCGGCTGGAAGAGGAAATTTCCGCAAAAAGGTCCGCTTGTTTTCCCTTCACTGACCCGCTCCGAACAAGTCAGCGTTTGCCTTGAAGATAGCTGGCCATTGGTCTTGTTCCTTGGGAAAGCGCACGACGATGAAGCCGAGGTTTTCCAGCGTGTGGTTGGCAGCAGCGTCTTTGACTTTCTGGCTGTCAGTCTCATGGTGGGGCCCGTCGATAAAAACAGCAAGGTTGTAGTCGTCGTAGAAGAAGTCTGCATTGACACCTGCAGCGGTCAGGGTGTGCTGGGCGCGGTCGGGTTTGAGGTAACAGTGCTGCTGAACATGGGCCAGCCAGGCTTTCTCCAGGGAACTGGAGGACATCCGCTCCAACTCAGCACTGTGCTGCTCAGGCGCCCGACCTTGGGAGCCGAGGGCGGAGGTCGAGTCCGTTAGTCTGCAAAGAATGTCCAGAAGCTGACCACCGGCTTCCTTGTCCTGGCGGTCAATCAAAGGATGGTCAGGCTGGTTGTAATAAGACAGCAGGCAGCGGTAACAACCCGCCTCGCACAGCGGTTGGCCATGCTCGTCCAGCTCCTGGGTAAGCTCGGACTTTTTCCAGCCCAGGCCTTCTGCAGGTTCCTGAAAGTGCATGATGCTGAGCGCTTCTGCCGCCACAGCCCGCAGGGCATTGGGTTCGGTGGCTATGCGCGTGAGCACCCCTGCGCCACCCTCGGCAGCCTCGAAGAACAAAATCGATTGGCGATTATCCCGCCCAGGCAGCGGCTCAGCCACGAGCTCGCTTTCCTCCAGTTGGTACACCGTCTCGATGCCACGCTTCAAGGCGTACTGCAAGGTGGCCATAGTTGACTCTTCCAACACACCCAAGCGGTGGTGAGGCATCACCACCAAAATGTTGCGACGGTCTTCCACGAATGGAACGATGCGTTGGGGCGGGGTTTTGTCCGGAGGCGCTTCTTCGCCTTCACTCTCACCTGCTTCGTTTTCGCCGCCGACCCAGTGCCCTGTGACGGGGTTCATCATGAAGCCTAGAACCTTCTTGTCCTTGCGTCGCTTCCAGCCGTAGTTCATGCGCCAAATGGTGGCGGCTGGACCGTATTGCAGTTCCAGCAAGGGGCCTTGCCCGTCGGAGACGACAGAGGTGACCATCTGCAGCTTGCCATCTGCCTGGGCAAACTGCAGAGTGGTTTGCATCTCGTAGCCCTGGCGCACGCGCTCTTCCTCGTTCGCGGTGATGCGCTCTGCCCGCTTGGTGGAAACGTTTTCGATGCGATAGAGGTTCTTGACCTCTTCGGCGCCAGCCAGCGATGTGCCACAGGAGACACATCGGTCGGCATCGCGCTGGGTGCGGAAGTGGCCATAGCCACAGCTGGGGCACAGGCGCGCCACCTCGGTGGGCAACTTGGCGCCATCTGCCACCTGGTCTTGACCGCCAATCGTCAGCAAGGCTTTGGTGACGCGGTACTGGCTGCCTTCGTGGTAGATGAGGCTGTAAGGGCCGAATTCGCTCAGGGCCAGGAAGCGAGGACGTGACAGGAAGCTTTCCCGCCCGATGTTGCCTCGGCGCGCAGGGATATAGGCCATCAGCGGCAAACGGGGGAAGTTGTAGCCGGGAAGGAAACCTTGGCTGGCCAGGTAGCGGTAGGTGTAGAAGTCGCTGTTGAAAGCGCTATCGCCAGCCAGCAGCAGGTCGCGCTGTTTGCGGGCTTCATTGTGGCGCTGTTGGGCTTCACGGCGCTCGCGTTCGCTGGCTGCCGGATTGTTTTCCTTTTTGTAATTCAGTTCAATAGCTTGCGCGGTAGCTTGGTAGAGGTCACGCCAGCGGCTCAAAGAAGTATCAAACTCTTTGAATGCGCGTTGAAATACCGCCTCAGGCCAAGTCGATGTGAACCATGGGGCGCGCTCAGGCGTGAGCTCATCTTTGAGCATGCCTAGGACGGCTAAGCCACGCTCATGAGCTTTGCGCTGGGCCGCTGGTTTGGACAACTCGTCGGCCAGGTCAGTGGTCAGCGGCAGGTCTTTCGGCTTTTCCATGTCAAGCAGGTCGCGAATGCTGTTGCCCAGCTTCTTTCCTGTTTCAGCCAGCCAGATGGCCTGTAGATGACTTTGCACCAGTTCACGGTTGGCCAAATCCAGGGTGGGAGCATTGACTTGACCATGCACCATGCGTACCGGGTCTCGAAAATAGTACTGGTCGTGCGGAGATTGGCTGGCGCAGTAGGTGATGACCAACGCCGGCTGTCCCGCACGGCCAGCACGGCCACTGCGCTGTGCGTAGTTGGCAGGCGTGGGAGGCACATTGCGCATGTACACGGTGTTGAGCGAGGAAATGTCCACGCCCAACTCCATGGTGGGTGAGCAGAACAGAACCGGCAGCCATTCGAGGTCATGGCCGTGCTTCTCTCGCCATGCTTCACGGTCTTTGTCGGTGAAGCGGAAACGCGCTTCCCGTTCCATGCGGTCGTCTTGTTCGACTTGGGCTGTGTGTTCTCGCGCTTCGAAATCAAAAAGCCGGTGCGCCGGTTCACTTAACAGCTTGGCAATGTTCCTGTACAGATTGCGGAAAAACGCGTTTTCGTGGGCTTGGCGACCGGGGGTGCCGTCTCCTAGCTCCCATAGCATGGCGCTACCATTGAGCTGCCAGCCAGTTAACCCGAAGTCTGTTTCTTCTTTACGGACCAGTCCGTAGCTTTCCGCCGCCTTGAGCAAAGCCGAGACAACATCGCCATGGGTAGCATCCTTGATTTCTTTGTAGTAAGGGTTGCCGCCGCCCCAAGTGCTCCCCTTGCGCAGCTCTTTACCAAGGCGGGAGCGGCTGGAACCAATGACCAGGTATTCTTCGAGCTTCTGGCGCTTGATGCGCGCATTGTTGTCGTCCTTGGGCCGACTGGTAACGAACCATTTGGCAGTCACCGGGCGCTCGTCCTCGGTGAACCCCCAAGGTTCGCACAGGTTAGCGAAACTGACGGTGCGCAATTGGTCCAGTTCGGTACGGTCCAGATAGCGCGATGCCACGCACAAGCCTTCGCGCATGAAGCCAAACAGCAAGCGCAGCACATGGGCGCGCTCTGCAGGCCGCGCAGCGCGCAGCACCTGGGGCGCTTCGCTCCATTCCTGTTCGTCGGCAGCCAAGTCTTCGATATCTTGGTACTGGATTTGCATCAACCCCAGCTGTTCCAAGTTGGGGTTATTGAAACGCCACCCCCGGCGCAGGTCGTAAAACGTCCGATACCCCAGGATGGAGCGCATCGCATCTTGGACTTGCCGACGGGTATTGCCTTTGACATCGGGCTGCTGCATGTACTCGGAACGCACCGCATAGTCATCTCGCTGGAACCCCAATGCCTCAAATACGGCATTGGCAATGTCTTTCTCCGAGAGGGTTTGCTGCGGCGCGGCAGCCAACGCTGAGAACAAGGCAGCCCGGGTCATCAAGACTTGCAAGAAGTCGTTGAAGTGGCCAGCTTGTAAAGCTGCATCTTGTCGGTTGTCAGAAAAGCCCAATACCTTTTTAGCTTCGGGCGAGAGCTCATGGTCTTGCTCGTACAAATAACGCAGCGCGGCCAAGGTCAGCATGGTGGTCGCTGAGCTGCGGCCCTCACCAGAAAGAGATGTCAGGCGCAGTGCGTCCTTCCCGTTGCTGGTGTGGGTGACACCGCAAGACAGGCAGAAGCGAAAACCGCCTGGAATAAACCAGGCCGACAAGCCGCCCTCTTGGGTCAAGACGCCATCGGACCGCACTTTAACGGCCTGTGGCACGAATTTCTTTTGAGCTGGCTTGACGCGCCACTCTCCATCGGCCCGCTCTTCGACCCAAGTTTCAGGGTAGCTCTCAGGGTCAGACACATCCCAAATGCCAGACACATCCGGCATGAGGTAGCCGGCCTTGACGCCATCGTCCTCATGCTCGCGCTCTTCGATGCTGCGAACCGAGAAGGTTCGCCCTTCGACAGCATCTTGGTCCCAGACTGGAATGTATTCTTGGCCACAGTCGCGGCAAAAATGCACGTTGTAGAGACTGCGACTGCGGTCGCCAGAGACAAATTGTTGACCGTCCAAGGTGACAGTGCGTTGACCTGGGGCCTGCAGCGTAGTGAAGACTTTGCCTCCGCCCGAAATGAATTGGTGCAACTTGAAGGCGAACAAGGATTTACCTGCAGGGTCGGTAACGCTGTACGCCCGCAGCAAAAATCCTTGCAAATATGCGCTGCATTGCGCTTTGTCCAAACCGCAAGCATCTGCCAATAGCTGAGCAGCGAGGTCCAAAGTTTTGGGTTTTGCACGGCGAGGTTTCCCGCTCTCATACGTGAGACCCAACGTCAGCTCTACCCAGATGGATACCGGGTGTTGAGCCATGGCAAAAAAGTCAAGGTCTTGCGGCACCCCCGCCTGGATTGCCGAGGCCAAGCGCGGGGTGACTGTCTCAAGCGTTTCGGTTTCGGGGGTAGTGCGCTTGAGGGTTTCCGTGATGATATTGGTCACGGGAATCTTGGTGCCAAACAGCCGTGAGGCCACCTCGGCCACCTTCGCATTGCGCTCCATCTCCGTTCCATCGGTGGCCATGGTGGCGGAAGTGCCGATGCAAACCAACTGGTCAGCCAGCGCTTCCCGTACACGGCGTACCAGCAAGGCTACATCCGCCCCCTGGCGACCTCGGTAGGTGTGCAGTTCGTCAAGTACTAGGAACTTGAGCCCTTTCGCATTGGCGATAACCTGTTGGTCGATGGCATTTTGCCGGGTCAACAGCAACTCCAGCATCATGAAGTTGGTCAGCAGGATATCGGGTGGATTGGCCTTCATGGCTTCCCGTTCTTCCGTGCTTTCTTGTCCTGTAAAACGACCAAACGTCACTGCACGTGTACCGGGGTCAGCACCAAGGAATTTCCTGAGCTCTTCCAACTGGCTGTTGGCCAACGCATTCATTGGGTAGACCACGATGGCTCGGGTGCGCGGTGTCTTGTCGACAGCTTTGGCCTGGATGCAGTGGTCAACGATGGGAATGAAGTACGAGAGAGACTTTCCTGAACCAGTGCCTGTGGTCAGCACATAACTTTCACCCGCAGACGCCAAGCTGATGGCTTCGACTTGGTGCTTGTAGAGGGGCAAGGTGTGCCCTGCAGACGATGCAGTCTTGCCAAAACGGAAAATTTGAGCGCACCCGGAGCTCAGTTGAGCTGCCTCACACAGAGCTTCAACGGTCCCACCAGGCTGGAAATTGGGGTTGATTTGAACCAACGGCTCGGGCCAATATTTCTGCGATGCGTATTCCGCGTCCACAAAAGCACGGATGTCATCGGCCTTGATGCGAGTAAAGCTGCGGGAGAACTCAGCGTACTCGTTGACCAAGTTCTGGCGAAAGTCAAAAACGTTCAAATCACTCTCTCCATGTGGCACGCAGAACGGCTTTGCTTCACCCAGTGCGCTTACGATTTGGAACAGAACTATCCCATAGAAAGCGCCAGCTCGTCATCAATGCGTTTGCTAACGCTGTCTGCTTGGCGGCTGACTGTAGGTCTACCCTGCGTCAGGGGTGAGAGATAATCCAGACCGCTGTGGCGATGCCTGGGGTTCTACCACCCCTCTTTCCACGTAAAGACGGCCTGCAGGCTTGCGCCTTTGATTCAAAGCTGTGAAGCTTAATGAGTTCGGCTTCCAGGCTGGCGGAGAAGCTCTCAGCCATCGCGTTGTCGTAGGCATCGCCCACGGTGTCCATCGAGGGGCAAACATCCGTCTTAGGGCAGCGCTCTCCGACCGCTAGGCTGGTGTATTGGCTGCCTTGGTCACTATGGTAGATGACATCTTATGGTTTGCGCTGGGCAGTGCCATGTTGAATGCTGAGAGCACCAAGTCGTACGTCATGCGCTCGCCTATATACCAACCCACCACCCGCCCACTCCACGCATCGATGACCAGCAAGGTACAAGCACCCCGTCTAGATGGGCACGCAGGGCATGTCGGCCATCCAGAGTTGATTGGGGGTCGCTAGTCTTGAATCGGCGTTTGTCCAAGTCGTTGGCGTCGACCTGCGTTTGTCTCGGCGCGTGGCGGCTGATGTCCCGAATGCGGGCCAAACGCATGGGACACGCCACGCGCTTTTGGCCGATGGACACGCGTTGCTCGATGAGCTCGGCCCTTACGCGCGGCATGCCGTAGGACGCATAGGAATCTTTGTGAGTTTGGCGTTTTGTTCGGTCATCACTGCATTGGTGATGCTGTGCTAGGGGGGCGCTCGCCAAGCATGGAAGCCGCTGGAGGCAAGTGCATCGCAATGAGATGCACTACGTCACCGAAGAGTGCCGACGCGCTCTCAATGTTGAACAAAGCTGCCCATACATTGCCACACTATCCACACCCAGCGCCTCGCACCATTCATGTAGCTCAATTAGGTCAAGCCGACGCTCCCCAACCTCACACCTACTGACGTACTGCTGGGTTTTACCAAGTCGTTTCGATAGCTCTGTCTGAGAGATACCTCTATCGCAACGAGACTGCGTGAGAAGTACCAAAAACTGTTCGTACTCCGGAGTGTGAAGAGGCATGCCCACCGGCTGTTCATAGCTAAAGAACACACAGGTTGCATGCAAATTAGAATTACACCAAAATGATGTACATCAAATTGATGTAATTCGATGCGAGTAGACACATCCACAGCGAGCGTTTCAGCCTCCGCAGCAGACAAGCTATCAGGAGTTGCACTTGAACTGGCCTACGTACAGTCTCGCCGGCTAGCACATGTGCAATGTGCGCCTGAAGTTTTTGTGATGTTTGACACGGAAAGCGAACAACTAACTATCTTTGGTGCGCTAGAGAAGCGTGAGGTCACAACCGGTTCATTTCACGGCAATCTGGCCGGAGATGTGCTTTGCGACGCCCAGCAGCTTGGTGCAAGGCTGGAGATGAGAGGAACACGGTGCTGTTGCTCCATCGGCGCCGTTCAGCGCGAAGGGGCAACTTTCATTGAAGCGGCACTGCGCGCGCTAGTCGCATACCGAAAGTGGGAATCAAAGTCTAGGCCTGAACAACAAATAGGCTAAAAAGGAGCTGCGATATTGATATCAGATGATGACATCGGGCAGGCGGCAAAGTCGAAGGACAGTGCTCTAAGCAAGGACCGTCTACGAGCCATTTTTTTAGACTTCGATGGAGTGCTACATCCACCTCGCGCGATTGCCGGGGCCAAGCCACCACTGACCCCACAGCAGGTCATGCAGGGTTGGCCAGAGACCTTCCAGCATCTGCCTGTGTTGGCCGAAATTCTTCAAGGACACCCAGATATTGTGGTGGTGGTGAGTAGTTCCTGGCGCATGTATCTAACTGATGCTCAGCTCGGCGAATTGCTTGAGCCCATCCGAGCTTGGTACGCCGGCTCTATTGGAAGTGCCCATCTTGGGCGAGATATCGCTATTACCAATTGGTTAAATTTAAATAACATCAGTGATTTTGTTGTATTGGATGATGTACAGCTTTTCTTCCCAGGAAAATGGCCGACGCTGATTCTCTGCGAAAGTAGCACTGGTATCTCCGACATTCATGTCCAAAGCAGACTTCGTGCATGGGTGAAAACTCCCAAAAACGAGCGCACCTCGCTGTCCATTAATTCGTAGCGTAAGCTGTCGAACACGCAACCCAAATGAGCCTTATTATTTTTTTGGATTTCGACGATGTAATTTGTTTAAACCAGCCGTTTGGCGGATATGACGCACTAAGCGCATTTGCCAAAGCAGCTCGCAGCAAAACACCTGTTCTATCCAAGGAAGAGCTTTGGTCTAAGATTTTTGATGCACAAGCGACATCGCATCTCAAGCAGATTCACGAAGAATTCTTACCAAGGTATGTTCTTTCAACTAGCTGGCGATGGTTCTTTGACAAAGATGCTTTAATGCAGACACTCCAGTTTGGTGGCCTATCGTTTGTAGCGGACCACTTACACCAAGACTGGTCTACGCCGCAGATATGCAGGCAAGCGCACCGCGCAGTTGAAATCAAAGGATGGCTGGCGGTGCACCCTGAGTGCGAAAATACATGGGTGGTGCTTGATGATGAGCTGTCGGGTACGGGATTCTCACTATGGTCACGTGACCAGCGAAAATTTGTGGCGCTTTGCCAGGCTGGTGTCGGACTGCAAAAGTCGGAGCTAGGGCAGCTGCGACAAGCTTTGTCTATACGTCGGCTTTTACTGAAATAAGAGCTTTTTATCCATTTGAAGTTGTTGTAGGTGGTCGGAATAAATCACTGACTTCTTGACCTCAAAGGAAGTGCACCAGCCTCCAATACCGCGATTCTTTCTTCCAAGCCCCTGACCTTGAGTATCAAGGTAGCATTTGCACTGGCTAACCCACGGTTCAATCCTCTGACCTCGGCTAGCTCAACTCGAAGCTCAGATGAGCGTAACTCCGCTAATTGAACTTGTTCACGATGTTTGGCTCGTTGCTGTTTGGGGCCTTTTCCATTCGCCTCCCTGATTTGCTCGGCGATGTCTGGATACTTTGTATGAATCAATGTATTGCTAACTCCAGCTTCCCTGGCTACAGCACTAATTGAGGGACCTTTTGCATCTGGGCCTGCGTCCCTTTTTAGTTTGGTGAAGGCAAGCATAAGACGCTTGCGCGTGGGCTGAATTTCGTTCATGGCTAATCTCCCATTTCACTTGGAGTTAATTGAGCAAGAACAGCTTCTGCCGCTTCAAGCCCTTTCTTTGCTTTTTCTCTTCCTCCTGGGCCAATGTCAGCGATTTCAACTAGTTCAGCATGCTGAGTTCGGATATTGGACCAGACATCGGAGAAGTGGTCATCCACGACCCCATTAGCGCAATTGCAGCATCGGGCCGTCTCAAACAATCCTCGACCGCCACAGTCTTTCGAATCTGCTAGGCACCAGCTATGACCGGTACTCCGAATATTTAGGTCATCGCGAATGCTTTGCACAAATTCACGACGTGTTTTGAAAAATAACGGTTGGTGATGCCGTCCTGGATATGCTTTAAGGCGAGCCCCGAAGCCACCTGCTAATGGAGTGCTAGGTTCCATCCAATGGTCTATAAGTGCTAGGTCGAAGTAATTGCCTTCTTCTTCAATGAGGTCGAACAAATCCTTGTCCGTTTCGGGAAGGGCGGCATACCACTCCGTCATCAAAACAGAGGCATGCTTGTAATGATGCTGCAAAGTTATGAGGTCTATACGTGCCCCTTTGTTTAGGTGCACGACAATTACGGCGTATGTTCTGCGAAAGCGATGGGTCGTCAAAGGAGAGTCAAGTATAATTCCACGTCTACGCGCAAAAGCAGCCAGCTGTTTATTGTGCGCCTTAGTATCTGTGGATGTAACCTTTCCCGAAGACTCGCTCAAGAACAAACGGTCGGAATTTCTTTTAAGTTCTAGGATGCGTGTAGACCATTTGGCAATATCACCTTGAGATAAGGAGTATTCACTTAGGCGCTTGATAGATTCAATTTCGGAAGAAATTATTTTTCGCAGTGGCGCTGAATACCATTCCAGAATATCTACAACTTTTTTTGCAATTTCCGGAGCAAGCCAGCGTTCAGGGCCGTCGCCAATTTTTCTCGTGGTAGATTTCAGCCACCAATAGTTCTCTCCGTCCAATAATTCAGAGTAAACACATCCGACACGAATATCCCCTAGCTCGTGAACACGGCAACCAGTCGACTGGGCTAGAACAATGTAAGCGGCCGTCCGTAGGTCAGTGAGGGAAGACTGAAATTCGTGGATGTCTTTGAAACCGGCGCTTCTAACAATTTTGGATTTCACGGAGTCCCCCCATTTTTTGCGGTCCATGTAGGCCTTCGCTGCTAACCAATCTGTATCAAGCTCATCGCGCAGAGTCAGTAAAAACTCGGCCTTGTCCAAGTGTGCAAGAGAAGCACTGAATAGACGCGATGCCTCGGCCAAAGGAATGAGTTCAGTTTGTCGTTCCTTAGCAGCTTCTGGCTCCCAGAGCGGACCGACTTGCTCAAAGCTTAATGCTTTTACAGCGTCGACTGTGAAGCTGTCGAGGAGGTGCATACGCATCCCATAGACTCGACGAAGCAGGCCAATATGTACGCCTAAAGTGCGGTCTACAACGCCATCTTCCCGTAGCTTCTGAATGTACCGAGCCAAGTCAAATGAGGTAACGTCTTGAAATCTTGAGATGCCTGCTTTGCTGCACCATTTAGCAAAAGCGTTTAAAGTAATGATACGTTTAGGGATAGTTGCCAAGCCTAACCGGTTGCCATCGGGTCTTTTCCGGTGAGTAAAGGCAGCAGCTACACCCTTCAGCGATGCAATCCATTCAGCAGGAGTTTTTTCCCATCGAATCTCCTTATCTGATTGCCCGCGGGCTGCATGAGGAAAGTAAGGCGTATAGTCCCAAACCTGCTCGCCGTAATAAGACAAAGGTAAAGATACCCCGCTAGAGGTCATGACGTATGTTATGACGAGCGCGTCCAATTCGCTCTTATCGAGAAGCGTCGGTGGGATATGGGAATGGTAAGAATTTATGCTCACAGAATGGACCTTAGTGCGGACTGGACGGCATTTGACCGCCACATAGGATGCGGCTCAATTCGTGCTCGCTCTTTCTCCCGGACGACGATTGTGGGAGGAAATTTTGGAGAAATATCCCTATCTATGACGCGCACAATCCAAGCAAAAAGCTTTTTCCAGTTATCGGGCCCAACGCGGCTGCGCTGCTCAAAAAGTGCCCAATAAAAACTGAAAAGCTTGTGTAAGTCGTCTTGAATGATGACCTGCGACTTACACCGGAAACATGATAGAAAGTCGATGCAGTGCTCGCCATTTTTAGGAGCCAACTCCCCATTTAATGAATCTTTGCAACCGGAGTGAGGCGTAGCATCTCGCTCTGCTTTGTCAGATAGCATGTCGACAAGCACTTCCCCTGCCAGACGATGCTCTTCCAACATATCAGGGGTAACAGTTAGATATCGCTCCGCCATAGTAGGAGTATTAGATGCGCTCTTCGCTGTTGCAAGTAAATCGCCTTTAGAGGCGCGCCAAACTCTATTTATTTTGGTATTACGAAATAACTGACTACTCATTTTGAGGTGACTCCCATCGTCTCGCACCAGCTTGTTCCGCTCAGAGAAAGCGCTGGCAATGCCGCTAAGCGTTTGTGGACTCAATGTTCGCAGTGCGCCATCCGTCGTTTGGTATATCCAAAGCTTGCCTTCGAGCTGCGTTCCTATTGCTAATGCAGCTTCCCTCTCAGTCATAGCAACGACGCGTTGGCACAATTTGTAGACGTCCAAGGAAACTACTTTTGTTTCCGCTGAATTTAATGGGGTTGTCGTGAATGCGCCGGCTCGCCGCTTAAAGGTAATCATCACCTTTCGGTTCACGCGAGGGTGGTCCATAAAACAAAGTTCTAAGTCCCTTGGAAGCTCTAGGAATGGCGTAGCATTGACCCCTGTCTTTAGGAAAATAGCGAAGACGCATAAGCCAAGTTGTGTAATAGTCGAACCAGGGTGCCTGCCGTCAAAGACCTGTGCCACTTCTCGCGATAGTGGCCTAAGTATTCTTTCTCTTTCGGTGTCTGAGAGCGGATGGATATATCTTCTGCGATTCTGCGTTGAGGTAGCACCTGGAAAGAGATAACGAGGAAACAATTCCTCCTCCAGCAAAATCTTTCTTTCCACCAATGCTTTCAAGATGGTTTTTGTCTTTGTGAAGGCCGTCCGGGCTGTATTTTTGGACCACAGCTCTCCTGTAGGTGTAGTCTTCATGGTCAGCCATTCGGCATAAGACTCTATTGTTGACCGGTTAATGCTTTTCAAGAACGGTGCATTTCCCCGTTCCGCACGCTCTTTGCAGAACTGCCACCAATTAGTTAAACCACTATGGGCAATGCTCTCCAGAGAAAGTGGCTTTGGTTTTCCTGTGGCGGCCATCGCTCGTAGGACTCCGACTATCGCCAAAACGGTATCGTCGAAGCCCAAGTGCAAATATTCGGAATAGTCTATGTGCTTAATTCGGCCATCAGGAAGCAAGATGTTCAGCCGAGCGGAACTTACCCATTCAGAAGTATTGAATAGAAATATGGGTACAGGTGCAGTTGTTGGCCCACCTGTTTCGAAATTCTTTCTCTTGGCCATTTAAGCTACCTGTTCTATTAAATAGCCTAGTGCAAGCTCGTCAATCTCGGCTTGGTATTGAGTTCCATATGTGTCGTCAATTGCATCTAGATGATGCAGATAGCGTGAAGTTGTCGTAATTGAAGAATGACCCAAAAAACCCTTTAAAACTACAATAGGCGAACTTCTTAGGCGCCCCTTTCGCTTTAGGTCCTCCAACGAGGCCAATGTATGAGTGGCAAATGTATGCCGTAGCATGTGCGGATGAATATGAAAGCCGACACGCTTACCAATACGTGCAAACGGAGCGACAAGTCCATCGGCAACGAACGGTAAGCCATCGCGGGTAAGGAACAACTCATTGCTTGATACCGGCTGTAAGCTTTGCAATTTATGCCTAATCGCTTCTCGATACTGCCATAGATTGTTCATGCATAACACGGAAACACGCACCGTCCTAGCTTTGTCGTTTTTGGTATGCATTTCACACGGGTCGAGATATACCGGCACGCTTTTCACCTTGTTAGATAAGCGGCTACAATCAATAACATATTTCATAGGGAATGACGTAATCTCTTCTGCGCGAAGCCCAGCATTGAGCCCAAGATGCAACATCGCGCGGTGTGTAGGGTTAAGAGCAGCACGCATTAATAGGTTAATTTGGCTTCGTGAAAGGACAACGAGGGGCTTTTCCGCTTCCCTCAAGTGCATGTTTGTCGTAGCGCGTTTCCCACCATTGCTTGACGTGTAGGCCAACATTCCGCCGGTATGTTGTGACACGGTTTCAATATGTGTAAAAGGAATAGAGTCAATTAAGCCGGCTCTCTGGGCCCATCGATAAAAACGCTGAATAGTCCCAACTTTATCATTGATGTATCCGGATTTATTTCCGACTGTACAATCACACCAGCGGACATAATGCGCCAAGGGAGAAATGTCACCACTCATTTCACCAGGAATATGGTTCCAGCAAAGATGCTTGGCTTCCATATATCCGAAGTAGTCGTATAGATGGCGTCCATACGCTTCCCAAGTTTTAAAGTCTCTCGCACCGACTTTGCCAAGCAATTCATATTTAAAGAAGAGCAGTGCAACTTCTACGACCGTGCCTGTTTTGTCTACAAGGAGAGGAAAGCCAGGGTACGATTGCCCGCCAATCTGAAAACTGGAGTCACTAAAGTACAGGTTCATTTGCCGAACTCGCCTAAAAAAATAATTTACCGCGGCAAGGATTACACGGCTCTGTTTTGAATTTTTGGGATAGTTGTCGTTGACCCACTTCAGCTCCGTAGTAATGTGGGTGCTGTGCGTGAACTGCTAAGCCCCTCTTGAGACAGTAGAGTAACAAGTTTGCTGCAGGGGGGATAGTCCCCTTAATTCCCGAGTCCTGTCCTGGCATATCTATATAGATAGGGAAGGGGCCGTGCATATACATAGAGATATGGTGTCATTAAAGGCAGTCGTGATAGACCAGCGCCGCAGGCTCTGGTCCGTCGCTGAAAAGGCGGCGCAGGTGCGCCACATACACGAGCTAGGCATGAGCGGGTCGCTTGGCAGGAAAGGGTCTCCGCTGGCCTACTACTCCAATGGCGCGAGCTCGAGCGCCAGGGTACTTTGACCGCTGCCCCCGTTAGTGAGCAGTTATGCCGGTATCAGAGCTGGCAGCTACACGGATAGAAATTGGCAAATTTCAGTGTGTGCTTGGCAACAAGACCCTAGAGAACTAAATCTCAAACAAGCCGTGAAGTAGGCAGCATAAAGAAGTGGCTTTCGCGCTCGCCTTATTGCTCGAGGAAGACAAGTGATGACGGTCTTCCTGACATCGGTTGACGCGCTTACATGTACGTCACATGCTTGGGCGTAATAATGATTGGACCAATGGCTGCAGTCATCGCATGGTCAGTGACCATGAGGAGCTGCTGGCCGAACTGTGCCGAGCACATGCACAGTTGCCAAGCTGATACCGCTGTGCCTATGCCCTGGCAAACCGCTAACGCACGGATGGCGCTGTACGGGTCAACACCAAACGCATCTCTCACATAACGAATGGAGGTAGCCTGCTACTCCCCTAAAGCACCAGCGTAGGTGGCCGTCCTCACACATGAAGGCCGTGTGGCCATTCGGTGCTCCGCTGGCCTGGAAATCAAGTGTGGTTGGCACTTGACCATTACTGCCACGTTAGCTAAGGACAGCTGCGACCGGTAGGCAATGGCTTAGCATGCCTGGAAGGGAAATGGGCTACCCAAGCGAGCCAGTGCGTGAAAGGCTCATCTAAGCCGTGGAGCCCCGCTTCGGCCAGTAGAAGCAGTCCCTTCGGACTATGCACTGGAGTTCCTGAGCGACAACGGCGGTGACTATTTCGCGGCCGACACGTAGGCGCTGCCGCGCGCTGGGTCTCAAGCCCATCACCACTGTCTACAGCCCGCAAAGCAATAGCATGGCCGAGAGCTTTGGAAAACCTTCAAATGCAACAACATCGCACGTATGGTTCGGCGTAACGCAGGGCTGCACTGGAACAGCTGTCAGCGACTTTTCCGCACTTCAACAAGGTCCAGTCCGCATCCCTCACTGAAAATGCGTTCGCTTCTAAAACTCAGGCAGCAACAGGCTGCATCACGGTACCAAGCGCGTCATTGCAGATAGGGCGAGACTGGGAATACAGGAGCAATGTTAGTAGGGTTACAAGTGTATGTAGGAAGAACAGCCAATGTCCACGCCCACGGCCGCCGGGATGATGGCCTTGAGCGTCGGGATCACCGAACCCACGGTGGCGCCGATGCCCAGATGTACGTCGGGCATGGCGGCGATGTGCTTGAACACGATGGGGAGGCGCGCGGCATTGGCCAGCTGCGCGCGGGCTTCGTCCTCGACGGGCACGCCCCTGGTCCACATCTTCACGGGGACGCCGCCGGGGACTTCCTGCAGGTTGTAGTTGGGCTTGGGCATTTCTTGTCTCCAGTCGGGGTGCGGTGACGGCGACCGCGAAAAAGAGCTGGCTGCAGTGGGAGCAGCCGAGCCGACAGATCGTGCATCGACAATCAATGGTCGGGTTCGATTCACAGAATCCGAACGATGCGGTGACGTCGCGCAGCGCTGCGTCATATGTGACGCCAATCTCCAGCGATGCAATGCCTTTTGTTTTCGGTGATGTCAATAATCCTTCGACGATCACTTGCCTTTACCATTTTGCTGATGGAGACTTGTCGTCCATTGGCCGGGTAATTGCCGTTATGACTTTCTCGCTGCCACCTGAGAACGTGATCCATGAAACGAGAATTTGGCAGGGAGCCACAGCATGAAACCGCGCGCACGCACGATCCAGATCTTTCTACCGTCTGGCGATCCAACAGGCATCCAGGTCGCAGAGTTGACGACCGGCATTGTTCAAGTTATCGAAGTACCGCGCAAGTTGGTCAATGACTTTCTGTCAATGCCACAGTCCGAGCAGGTCGGTGTGTATTTCCTGGTAGGTGAAGATTCCGAAACCGGCCGTCCGGCCGTCTACGTGGGACAGACGGGAAATGTGGGGCGCCGCATCAACGAACACCACTTGGAGGGAAAACACGACTTCTGGAGCCGGGTGCTGGTAGCGGTCTCACTCAAGCAAAGCTTCACCAACACGCATGCCCTGTATCTGGAATGGAGCAGCATTGCACAGGCCAACATCGCGCAGCGCTACAGGGTGTTCAACGGCAATGCAGGCAGCAAGCCACATACCCCGGCTTGGCTGGAAGCCGATTGCGAAGAGTTCTTCCATACCATCCGCATGCTGCTGGCCACGCTGGGCCAGCGCTTCATGGACAGCCTGGCCCCTCCGATATCCACTTCGATTTCATTGCAGCAAACCATGGTTGTGCCCAGCACCGAAGTGTTGGTTTGTTCCGGCAAGGATGGCGCCGCAGCCACTGGACAGTACACCGATGACGGCATGGTGGTCCTCAAGGGCTCCAAGGCACGGCTGACGGTCGTGCCGAGCTTCGAGGGCAGCGCTGCGCACAGAAGACGCGCAGCGCTTGAGGCCTCCGGGGACCTGGTGCAGGAAGGCGGCTTCCTGGTTTTTCAGCATGACGTGGAATTCGGCACGCCTAGCGGCGCCGCGGATGTCGTGCTGGGACGCAGCAGCAATGGCTGGATCGAGTGGACAAATGGAGCCAGCTTGACGCTGGATGCACTGGTGCGTCAGCCGAAGCCGGGCGTGGGGGCTGGCTGGAAAAAAGAACAGCCGCTGTGAGCGGGGCCTGGACAAACCCAATATTGGCCTGCTGGATGACGAATTCCTGGCACAGGTGAAGAACCTGCCAGAGCGAAACCTGGCCGTGGAATTGCTAGAGCGGTTGCTCGAGGGCGAAATCAAATCCAAGTTCACCAGCAATGTGGTGCAGCACCGAAAGTTCTCGGACTTGCTGACCAGTGTGATTGCCTGGTACCAGAATCGCAGCATCGAAACCGCCCAGGTGACGGAAGAGCTGGTGGAGATGGCCAAGAAGTTCCGGGCAGCCGCCAGCCGGGGCGAGCAACTGGGCCTGTCGGACGACGAAGTGCGCTTCTACGATGCCCTGGCCCACAACGAATCAGCGGTCAAGGAACTGACTGACGAGACCCTGAAGAAGATTGCGCATGAATTGACCGAGAACCTGCGCAAGAACATGACGGTGGACTGGAGACAGCGCGAGAGCGTGCGCGCCAGCCTGCGGCTGATGGTTAAGCGCATCCTGCGCAAGTACAAGTACCCGCCGGATTTGGCAGATGGGGCCGTAGAGCTGGTGTTGCTAGCAGGCGGAAGCGTTGGGGGAGGCTTGGGCTTAAGCATCGAGTAGGTCAATGAAGCGCTGATTTTGCAATCGGCCAACAACAGCAAAGAGCAGTTCAACAGCTCACCTGACCTTCGTACTGCACTGCGCAACGTCATCATGATGCATGGGATGCTCGTCAATTGATGAGCAGTCAGGCTCTTGGTTCGGAGCGGGTGTTCGATGGAGTGCTGGATACCCTTATGGGGCCAGCGCAGCTATACGAGCCCTCCAATCTTTGGCAAAAGACCAAGGCAATAGGCCTCAGCTTTAATGCGACGAATCGGACCACTCTGAATACAGCATCCGCTCTACCTCCAGCATACTCACCGAGTGGCGGCCAAGGAGTTCCGCCAAATGAGTTTGGTCCAGCAACTCTACGGAGTTCAACCCGGCATTTTCATGTGCTTGTCGGTTGAAAAACTGGTTGGTGATACAAACCTTGTCAAAATCCACCATTGGATGGCGTCGCCGGTAGAAGGCCTCCCCGGCGACAACTTCCTTTACGGCATCCCAGTTCAGTGCTGTGCCTTGAGTTCCACTGGTTTTAGCCTGCACCAGCTTTCCTTTGGACGACGCCAACGCCACGACATCCACTCCGTTGTCGGCGGTGCCGGGAGTGCGATAGCAATCGTATCCTTGCTTCGTCCATAGCACGCCAACGAGACACTCGAAGTGCTGCCAGCTCATGCGCAGTGCCATTTCTAGGTTGACGCGCTCATCAATATCTAAGCTATCGGCTGCTGGGACGACGTCTGCAATATTGAAGTCGCCAGGGTTTACGTCGCCGGAGCCATTGAGCATGTCTTCGGCCAAGCTGCGTTTGTATGTGAGTAGCCGGTCCAGTTTTACATCGAAAGTCATGAAGTCTTCAGCCCATACGACGGGGTAGTAGACATAAACGTCCTTCTTCTGCCCGATACGATATGCCCGGTCGGTGGCTTGGTCCTCTTTGGCAGGGTTCCAGGTTCGGGTGTAGTGGACCACATGATTGGCCGCCTGGATGTTCACTCCGAAGCCAACTGCCACAGGAGAAAGCACAAGAACGCCAAATCCGGGCGCCTCTTGGAAAGCTTTGATGCGCTTTTGTCGGCTGGCGGTATGACTGGTTGAAGCGCTCGTGTCGCCGTTGATGATGTCTGGTTTGAGGCCGAACTCAGCCTCGATGTAGTGCTGCAGAAGCCTCTGTATCTCCCGGAACTCACAGAATACGATGACCTTCTCTTGCTTCTTCTGTACCTGGTGCAATTGAGTTAAAAGCCAATCCAACTTGGGAGCCTTTTCTCGGTACTGCTTGGTTGGTTCTGGCTTGAAAATATTCAAACTGTGCGGCCGCGGGTCAGTACAGACCAGGCGCAAGTAGTGCAGCAATCCCAGATGGTTCTTGAATGGGGTGGGGTGGCCAGCGTCTCCGCGCTTCTTGAAACTGTCGATGGCTTTGGCATACAGGTTGCGCTGCGTGCTCGACATCGACAACTTCCGGCAATCCTCGACAACAATCTTCTTTCGGAGCTCTGTTGCTACGTCCGCTTTCATTCGCCGCAGAATCTGCGGAGCAATGCGATTTCGGAGTTCTTCTACGCGGGCTTTCTCTTCGTCTGTCTTGGCCTCGATTGGCTTACGGTAGTGTTGCCCGAAGTCGTTGAGAGCACCGAGTAGGCCGGGCTGAACGAAGTCGAACAGGCACCACATGTCGGCAAGCGTGTTCTCCACAGGAGTGCCTGTACAAGCGATTTTGAAGGCCACGTTCTGCTTCTTCGCCGCTCGAGTCACCATCGCTGCCGGGTTTTTGATGCGCTGCGCTTCATCGCATACCATCAGCGACCATTTCTGTGTGGCGAAGGAAAACTCGAGGTCGCGCAAGGTTTCATACGTGGTCAGAACCAATTTGGCGTTACCCACCCAGTTTGGTCGCAGAAACTTCACGAGCCCATCCTCAGTTTGCAGGCGCTGCTCCACCTGGGCTCGGGGAACCCGCAGAGGTGCAAGTGCGTCACCGTAGGCTGTCAACAGCGGAAGTGAGCCTTCCTGGAAAAATTTGCGAGCTTCGTCTGCCCAGTTCTCCAGCAGTGACACAGGTGCTACAACGAGCATAGGCTCAATAGTTGGCTCTGTCTCGATGAGGTAAGCCATCAAGGCGAGCAGCTGAAAGGTCTTGCCCAGGCCCATGTCATCGGCAAGGACAGCGCCGCGAACCTGGTAATCGGTTTGGAGGCTGAACAGATGCTGCATCCAGGCTAAACCTTCTCGCTGATGCTTCATCAGCGGGTATTCTGGGCGAATCGCCTTCGGCACTTTAGGCTCGGACGGAACAGACTCCAGCGCGTCACGGCGGAGTTCTTCGTACTCCAGCGCTTGAATGTTTGCTCGCAGTACGAGCTGCTTTTTTGAAGCGATTGGCTGCGGAGGCGGCAGTGTTGGTGGCGGGACTGTCCTATCTTCAAGGTCTTTGAAAACTTCCTTAAACGTTTCGACGATAGTTGTCGCCTCATCCAAAGAGATGTCCTGAGGCAGCCAAGAAGTTTTTACGTTCAACGAACCGAATTGCCGGGCCGCAGTTATTGCTTTTTCCAACTGCTCAACGGCCAACTTGTTTGTCGGAACGGCTACGGGCTCTCCACCGTCTGCCGGTTGGTAAACGACTACTGGTAGCACGTTTTCGGGGAACCATCCTTCCCCTTCATCCTTCTTCGCGATATAGGGCGAGTAGTACGGCTTCTCAACGCCGATACCTTCTACGCGTGAGCTGTAGCCACTGAGGTCATGGACCTGGGCATACGAGACCAGTGTGGGCGGGGCGCTTCGCTGCGCAAGCGCTTCCTTCAGTTCATCGAAATGGCGCTGTGTATCGCCCTGTACCTCAAGGTCGTATCCGTGCCAGGCGACGAGTTGGTAGGTGCGGGTAAGCGCGGTGCGGAGTGCTCGAACGAACACTTCAAGCTCGGTATCGTCTAGCCATTCTGTCAGCGATGTCGCAGGACCACTGATGTTGGCCGTTTCGATGAGCAATCCCACCCGAAGGGGGTATCCCGACGCGTCACGCTCAAAAACGGGAGTAAATCGTTCGTATGCGAGTCCCGCGTCTTCGCGGGCCTTCTCGAACTGAGATTCGACGATGACATCGACTGCGTCATCGCCCAGAGTGGCATAGGGGTTGACCAAGAAGGCTTGGGCCCGGCTGCCTGCGACTCGTCGGCCAGGTAGTCGCTTAATTTCTTGTAGAACCGTACGGACCTTGGAGGTCACCAGAACCTGAATGATGCCTTCCGGTGTGACGATGTCATAGCGGTCTCGAACGTCTTTGCTGCGGTCAAACGCATTAAGCCAATCGGGAGGGGCGCCATCGAATCCTGGCTCTATCTCAACCACATGGTCATCGTTGACCACTTCGGAGCGTCGGAGCCCTATCTGCAGCTTTTCTGGAGTCAGCACCACTGACCGATATAAGAAGTCGTCAAGCTGCGCACTCGCTTGAAGCGCTAGTTTTCGGATGCTGCCCCAAGCTTGGCGATGTCCGATATCGGTGCGCTCCGAGACCGGGCGCCGAGCAAAGGCCACAACCGCTTTGAAGAGTTCCCACTGCTTCGGCTGCATCAGCTCCGAACAGTTATCGCGTGTCATCAACGGACCTGTGAGCTCCCAATCCTGGGATGCTCCATCACCGTCTCGCCAGCCCGCGAGAACGATGGAAAAATTTCCGTCGGTCAACGAGTTGCTGCTTTGGAGCACAGGCCGCACCTTGGTGAAAGGAGGTATCGACAGCACATCGGAAAGCGAAGCGTAGGCGGTATCGCCTATGGCCGTGTACAACGCATCCCATCCCAATAGGAATCCGCCTTCGACCTCCAGTGCGAGACCATCATCGACGAGCTGAGTTAGGAACCCGCCGACCATCGGGTTGCGCAGGTGCACCCCTCCGCCATGTCCTGCACCGCGAGCAATGACCAAGCCGGCCAGGGACCAGCGGCACACCCATTCGGATGGAGGTGCAATGTTCTTCTTGAATAACTGGAACATGTGTTTTTCTTATCTCCACCAGCCCTTGCCAGCCTTGTGCTGGAAGCCCCAGGTGGACAGAATTTCGGCGACCTGTCGGTTGGAGTCATCTGTAAGTACCCAGAGACTGCCGCCCTTGGGCGTTCTGTCTTCAATATGCAAACCAAGTCCATGGGCCAGCTTGTTCAAGGCAAACCGGCTGTAGTGCCTGGGGACCTCCGCTGCGGCGTCCTCAGCAGCAGATTGTTCACGGGGCAACGGAATGCTTCCGGGAGGTCGCGTTGAAAGGGGTTCTGTGGATGGCCTGGCAACTTGCGTCGCACCGTTCTGGGGCTTGATGCCGAATTCCTCCCGCAACTTTGCATCAAACATGTGCTCCCACTTGGCCCAGCCGTTGATTCCATCCTTGTGAGGAAACCAAAGAATGCTGCGGTTTTTCTGTTTTAGAGAGTTGTAGTCATATTGCGCTAGACGCAGCGGCTCAGAAGTATTGAAGGGGACTGATACGCGTGCGTCGTAGCCATATAGGGCGCCCATGTCACTGAATTCGACGGCGACCAAGTCGCCCATCCGCATGATGAAGGCGTTGTTGCTGCCGGACGCATCAAGATGACAAATGAGCCCATCCATCTTCTTGCGTAGGACAACGAAGTCTTGGTCCCGGGCATTCCGTGCTGTCGACCCCAGTGCAAATTCGATACGGTCAATGGATTTAACGTAACGTGTCCAGAACTCCATGCGACGTCGGTCGCCCAGACCGTCGTCCGCCAGCTTGGTGAAAAAGGTTTCTATGAACTCTTTCTTGAGCCACTCGGAAACCATCGACCTTGCCTCGGGTATGACGCCACCCCAACGGGTTTCATTGGAAGGGAGCCATGGATTTCCCCACCAGAGCACTGACCAGTCCCGTAAGTGCTGCTGCAGATGCATGCCGGGAACTTTCACGTATCTATCAAGCAGCATGACCAGACCACGGTCTCGCAGCACATTGTTGTTTGCAAGAAGTTCCAGCATCCGGGGCAATAGCCCTTTGAACTGGTTATCGCTCAGCTGTGTTGCTCCGCGGATTTGGGCGAGGACAAGTTCACGAAGGAACCAAGATGCCTTGGCGATGCCCAGTTCTTCGCAGAGATGGTCAATGGCACTGGCATCGCCTTGCAGCAGCTCATCGATGTAAGGAGCGCAGGGGTTCTCCCCGAACAATTGCCTGTTGCCGATGGCGGTGGCTACCCAGGCTGGATTGACTTGCTTGTCCTTGATAAGGCCGTTCTTGTCATGCAAATATTCGCGCAACAGCTTCCAGTTGTTGCGGGTGGTCGCGCGTGCTTTGTCACCGAACGCGTCGTAGGTAAAGTAGCTCTTAGCCAACCCCTGATAACAGCGACGGAATGCGCTCGGACGCTCGGACCAACTATCGACTCCACCCAGTACCGCCTCCAGTCGAGAGCGGTCCTCCAGGACGCAGGGGCCACTCGGCTTGTGCGGCAGGCAAAGGCCCCAAGACAGCAAGTAGGCGTCCCGGAAAGATGAAATTTCCTGGCTTTGCCAAAACCTGCGCACAGCATCGAGTTGCTGGTTCTCGGACAGAGTCTGTCGAGCTGTCCCATTGGCGCTTTCTCGTATCCTTGCCAGTACAGTGTCGATTTCGGAGGAAACCGCCAGCGCGCGTGAGCCTTCCTCGGTCCCCGTCCGTAGCAGCGAAGCCAGATGGTCGAGTGGGCTCATCGCAGTGCGCACTCTCCGAAGTTTCCGGACTCTACCGGCGCCGGCGCTCGGTGTTCGTTGATGCCCAGGAACTCCATCCGCATTTCTACCCGGCGGCTTTCTTCGTCGGTTTCCTTTGCGGCATTGAAGGAGTAGCCGCCGACAAGAAAGAGGCTTCGTACATCCTCCTTCTGCTGAGCTGACAGAACGTTGGTTCCGCTGGTCGCAAACATCGTGCACAGGACCCGTTGGCTGCGCTGCAGGCTGAGATTCAAGTTGCTCAGATAGGAGCCCGTCTTGTCCGTGTACCCTTCAACGACAACACGCTTGAGTACGCGTTTGCCCAGGTCTTCATTGGCTAAGGTGAGAATTTCCGGCACGAACTGCCGCAAGACGCTCTCCTGGTCCGATGTCAGTGTAGATTTACCAAAGGCAAATCGAGCTCGGTCGCCGAAGTCGATAACGCGGCGCTCCTTGTCAACTTTGATACCGTCATAGCGTTTAGCGGCTTCTGTGAACCGCTCGAGAATGCGCTCGATGTCTTTGCGGTGCTGTTCTTCCGCTTTCTCGCGTTCGGTCACATTCGTCGTCACGGCGAGCAGGGCAACGCCCATCACCACGAGGAACAAGACCATCAGAGCCGTCATAAGGTCCGCGAAGGAAATCCAAAAGGGTTTCTCCGCCTCATCTCGGCCGCCGCGTTTGATGACAAGCTTGGTCCCCACCATGGCTTACACCCGCGCTGGCTTCATGTTGCCCATGGCGGCAAGCGTCACCTCTAGCTCTTGCACGCCAGAAGATAGGAGGCCTACGGCTGCACCAAGCTTGTTGTGAAACTCCGTGTTGGCTTTCTCCAAAGTGCGCCGCACCTCGGTGGCGAAGGTCATATGGGCTTCCCCGAGTACCCGGCTGACGCCCTCCAAGTACTCATCGGCCTGCTTCTGTGCGGTTCCCAGGCGGCTCGCCGAGCTCTCAATGCGCGCAAGGATGTCGGTTGTCAGAGATGCCTCTTTCCTTGCGAGCTCGACGGTTTCCCGCAGCTCAGTGACCAATTGGCCGACTGCATCTCGTTGAACGCGATAGTCACCCAAGAGGTCTTGCAAAGTGGAGGCTCCGGCTGTGAGCGCACCGGATGTTTCGGCCAGCTTGGCGGTGACGCTTGCAGCTTGACCGAGCACGCCGGTGACGCGTTCGCCCGCTGCGGCGAAGTTTCGGGAGGCAGCTCCCAACTGCTCAGCACCAGCATTCATCTTGTCGACCGAAGTGCTGGTGGTCTGGGTGAGGACCGCGACGCTCTGTGCCATCTGCGTGGAGGCCACGCCGATTTCCTTAATGGCGGCTTCTACCGACTCAGACATGCTGTTGACTGCACTGGTTGTGCGGTCCGCCATTACCTGCTCACGGGAACGATTGCTTTCGAACACCGCGGCTTGAGAGTCGTTCAAGGTGGCCAGCATGCCAGCCACCTGGGTCCCGATGGTTTCTAGCGTGACCTGAAGTTTGGTGTTCGTCTCTGACTGCGACGATGCAACAAGTTGCCGAATCTGCTCAATGAACGCACCGGACTGGGCATTCATAGCTTCTTGCCGTGCCTCCATCTTCTCAATGGCTTGGGCCATCCGTTCGGCCATCGTATCAGTGGAACGGCGGCTTGATTCTTCAATGTTTGCGACGAGCATCTGCAGTGTTCCGACCGCGTCCTGGATGCTCTTGGCTGTCTGCTGGTTGAGGTCGCTTAGGCCGCTAATCTGCCCGCCGAACAGGTCGTTCAAGCGCTGACTGAAGCTCGCCATGACGTCCTGCAGCATGCTTGCAGCCGTCGCGCTTTGGTCGCCGCTCGCGGCCTTGACGGTGCTGGCGATGTCTTGCAGAGGACCTTGCAGACTCTGTTGAATGCTCTCGGCAATGGTAGAGCCCAGAGTCTTGTTATCTTCCCTGGACGCTTCGACTTGCTCTTTTGAGGTCTGGGCCAGGCGGTCCACCAACTGCAACTGGGCGTCCTTTGCTGCCGTGATTTGAGCGGAGGTCAGCTCCCGAAGTAGTTCGCCCAGTTCCTTGACCAAGGCGTCTTTGAGAATTTTAGACTGGCTGGCGGAGTCCTCAGAGGCGCGCACGAGGCGTGATAGGTATTCTTCCCCAGCGCCAGAGTCGAAGCGCGCATCGATGTCATGGGCGATTTCCTCAGTACGGCGATAGAGGGAGGCCAGAAGCAGCTTCTCGATGAACGTCACGAACATTGCTGCGGCAATGGCTGCTGCTGAGACAAGGAATGCCTCACCCACGAGGTGCATGAGTGACTGCAGGCTATCCCGAACGGTGGCAGCGTTTTCGCTGACCTGGAACTGGCGCAGGCCTTCGATAAGCCCGCTGAAGGTGCCAATGATGCCGATGCCAGTGAAGAGGCCAGGGAGGTGCTTGAAGAACTCCGTGCGAAGCCGGCTATCGACCACGAACTGGCTGTTGAAGTACAACTCGGCAGGAACTGTTGCACGGGTTGCGATGACGGCAAGCTGGCCATCGCGTTCCTCGCGCTGAATGTGCAGGGAGTCTTGATACTCCTTCCAGAGGTGTGCCAGACGCTGGTCTCGCGCAAAGACCTTCTTGAACTCCGACGCGGAGTTCTTGGATTCAAAACGCTGGATGTCCTTCTGAATAGACCTTAGCCGAAGCCAATGGAGGAGGCCCGGCCCGAGAAACACTGTTAGGAAGACCAAAATGAGAAATGCCAGCACGGCACCTGTAACCAGGACGGGCGTTGGCACCATGGTGAGAATAGATTGCAAGTTCACTTAGTCGGGCCTTCCACCGGCGTTCCGTTGACAGCCTTGAGTTCGGGAATTTCGATGCCATGCGCATCACAATATTGGAACAAGAGCATTTCCAGCATGTTGGTTTGGGAACGTCGTTCCCGTGCCGCTGCGGCTTCCAGCAATGCTTTGAAGTGCGCGGATACGCGAAAACTGACGGAAACGTTCTTTCCCTCGAACATGGTGAGCTCTTCCCGGCTGTATAGAGCTCCACCATACATGTATCCAATGGTTTCTGGAAGTGGTTGGAGCTTATAAATTGCAATGTTGGGTTGCTTTCGCATACATTAGCGCCAGGCCAAAGCTACCCCCAGCCCTCGACGGGGTCAGACCATAACCACCGTTTGAGGGTTGCCTAGTACAGTGACGCGTTAAGGATGGCCGCTTGGACGTGCAGTTCGTTCACTTGGCGCCCCGTATTCCCGGGCCCCGCGCTATTCGCAAAAAAGCGCTTGGTCAGCCCCTGCGGTCAGCTGTCGCCTGAAACTCCGAGGCGAACGCATTTCCAGCGAACAATGCGGATGCACTTTGTTGAAGTGCTCGAAGGCCGCTGGCCGCGGCAAACCAATTCAGTCAGATGGTCAGGTAGCTCCGAGCCTTAAGAGCTTTGTTGTGCTGCGTTCATTGGGGCGCAGTGGCGGCGCTTTAGGGGCAGGGCTCTTATTGCCCGATAACTACCAGACTCCAGCGGGTGATTCATGCAGCAACGCTGGCTCTGGGTGCAAGACGGCGGTGGCCTCAAAATGAGAAAGCCGCTGGAAGCGGCTTTCTCATTGGATAAGTCGGCAAGTGATGAATTGGGAGTGACTATTGCAAATTTTTTGGGAATAAGAATCCCAGTTTTTGCATACCAAAATCCCGCTTATCGCATCTGCCTACATATTTTTAAACATCAATATTCCCCGCCCGCAACGCATTAGCCTCAATAAAGTTCCTCCGCGGCTCCACCTCATCCCCCATCAGCATGGTGAACACCCGATCCGCCTCGATTGCATCGCCGACCCCCACCTGCAGCAGACTCCGCACATTGGGATCCATCGTCGTCTCCCACAGCTGCGCCGGGTTCATTTCGCCCAGGCCCTTGTAGCGCTGGCGGCTGGTGGTGCGTTCGGCTTCGGACAGCAGCCACTGGATGGCCTGGCGGAAGTCGCCGACCTTTTCGGATTTGGCTTTTTCGCCTTCGCCGCGCGTGGCCTTGGCTCCTTCGGAGAGCAGGCCGTTGAAGTGCTGGGCTTCGACGGACAGCGCGGCGTAGTCGTTGCTGCGCACGAAGTCCTGCGTGAGGATCGAGCTCTTGATGTTGCCGTGGTGGTGGCGGCTGATGCGCAGCACCGGATTCTCGGAGATCGGGTCGATCTCGCCGGCGACTTCGGCGGGCACGCCGGTCGTGGTGAGCTCGCGCAGCTTGGCTTCGAGGATCGGGGCGCAGGCCTGGGCTTCCTCGAGGGTGTCGAGCTTGATCTGCACGCCGTCGGCAATCGCGCGCAGGGCTTCGGCGTCCATGAAGGCCGACAGGCGCTCGATGACCGATTCGGCCGCGAGGTGCATGTAGGCCAGCTTGCCCAGCTCTTCGCCCTCGAGCGTGCGCGGCTGGGCGCCGCCGGTGGTGACGCTGGCGTGGTTCAGCGCGATGCGCAGCAGGTAGCTGTTGAGCGCCGGGCCGTCCTTGAGGTAGAGCTCTTCCTTGCCGCTCTTGACCTTGTACAGCGGCGGCTGCGCGATGTAGATATGGCCGGCTTCGACCAGCTCGGGCATCTGGCGGTAGAAGAAGGTCAGCAGCAGCGTGCGGATGTGCGCGCCGTCGACGTCCGCGTCGGTCATGATGATGATGCGGTGGTAGCGCAGCTTGGCGGGATCGAAATCGTCGCTGCTGCTCTTGCCCGACTCGGCGCTGGCCTTGCCGATGCCGGTGCCCAGAGCGGTGATCAGCGTGATGATTTCCTGGCTCGCGAGCAGCTTCTCGTAGCGCGCTTTTTCGACGTTCAGGATCTTGCCGCGCAGCGGCAGGATGGCCTGGAACTTGCGGTCGCGGCCCTGCTTGGCGGAGCCGCCGGCGGAGTCGCCCTCGACAATGTAGATCTCGCACAGCGCCGGGTCTTTTTCCTGGCAGTCGGCGAGCTTGCCGGGCAGGCCCATGCCGTCAAGCACGCCCTTGCGGCGCGTCATCTCGCGCGCCTTGCGCGCGGCTTCGCGGGCGCGCGCGGCTTCGATGATCTTGCCGCAGAGGATCTTGGCGTCGATCGGGCGCTCCTCGAGGAAGTCGGACAGCGTCTTGGCGACGATGTCTTCCACGGGCGCGCGCACTTCGCTCGACACCAGCTTGTCCTTGGTCTGGCTCGAGAACTTGGGTTCAGGCACCTTGACGCTGAGCACGCAGCACAGGCCTTCGCGCATGTCGTCGCCGGTGACCTCGACCTTGGCCTTCTTGGCCAGCTCGTTTTGCTCGATGTACTTGCCGATGACCCGCGTCATGGCCGCGCGCAGGCCCGTGAGGTGGGTGCCGCCGTCACGCTGCGGGATGTTGTTGGTGAAGCACAGCACCTGCTCGCTGTAGCCGTCGTTCCACTGCATCGCGACCTCGACACCGATCTCGGTGCCGGGAATGCCGCCGTAGGTTTCAGCCGGGCGCGTGCCCGTGGCGTAGAAGGCCGTGGGGTGCAGCACCTTCTTGTTGGCGTTGATGAAGGTCACGAAGCCGCGCACGCCGCCGGCGCCCGAGAAGTCGTCTTCCTTGCCCGAGCGTTCGTCCTTGAGGCGGATGCGCACGCCGTTGTTCAGGAAGGACAGCTCGCGCAGGCGTTTGGCGAGGATCTCGTAGTGGAAATCGTTGTTCTGCGTGAAGATCTCGGTGTCGGGCAGGAAGTGGACCTTGGTGCCGCGCTTGTCGCTCGGGCCGATCACGCGCATCGGCGAGATCTCGACGCCGTTGACCTCTTCGAGCAGGCGGTTTTGCACGAAGCCGCGCGCGAAGTCGATCTCGTAGGCCTTGCCTTCGCGGCGCACCGTGAGCTTGAGCCACGACGACAGCGCGTTCACGCAGGACACGCCCACGCCGTGCAGGCCGCCCGAGACCTTGTAGCTGTTCTGGTTGAACTTGCCGCCCGCATGCAGCTCGGTCAGCGCGATTTCGGCCGCCGAGCGCTTGGGCTCGTGCTTGTCGTTCATCTTCACGCCGGTGGGGATGCCGCGGCCGTTGTCGATGACGGACAGCGAGTCGTCCGCGTGGATGGTGACGAGGATGTCGTCGCAGTGGCCGGCCAGCGCTTCGTCGATGGAGTTGTCGACGACCTCGAAGACCAGGTGGTGCAGGCCCGTGCCGTCGGACGTGTCGCCGATGTACATGCCGGGGCGCTTGCGCACCGCTTCGAGGCCTTCGAGGATCTGGATCGCGCCTTCGCCATAGCCTTCGCTGGCGCCGGCCTGCTGGGAGTCGATCTTGTGGGTCGGCTCGATCGAGTCGCCTTGGGGTTCGGGCAGCGTAGTGTCAGCGGTCATGGGGAGATGCCTTGCGGTCCGGAGGAAACGGGGTTTCCAAAATATTCAATGGGGTAGTGAAGGCGGCGCCGGCCGGGGGAGGGCAGGCGCCGCGTTGTTGCACGATGCGCAGGCCGGGGCTCAAATGCGCATGGGCATGACGACGTACTTGAAGTGCTCGTTCTCGGGGATGGTCAGCAGCGCGGAGCTGTTGCCGTCGGCGAGGTCGATCTTCACCATGTCCTGGGCCATGTTGGTCAGTGCGTCGATCAGGTAGGTCACGTTGAAACCGATCTCGATCGTGTCGCCGCCGTAGTCGATGTCGAGTTCGTCCACGGCTTCTTCCTGCTCGGCGTTGTTCGACGCCACGCGCAGCGTGCCGGGCTCGAGCGTGAGGCGCACGCCCTTGAACTTGTCGCTAGTCATGATCGCCGTGCGCTGCAGGCTCGAGAGCAGCGGCGCGCGGCCCAGGGTCACGCTGTTGCTGTGGTTCTTCGGAATGACGCGGTTGTAGTCGGGGAACTTGCCCTCGACCAGCTTGGTCACGAACTCCATGCCGCCAAACGTGAACTTCGCCTGGTTGTTGGCGAACTGCATCTCGATGTGCGGCTGGTTGTCGCCGCCGACGTCGGACAGCAGGCGCTGCAGCTCGAGCACGGTCTTGCGCGGCAGGATGACTTCCTGCTTGGGCACTTCGACGTCGAGCGTGGCGCTCGAGAACGCGAGGCGGTGGCCGTCGGTGGCGACCAGGCTCAGCGTCTTGCCTTCGGCGACGAACAGGATGCCGTTGAGGTAGTAGCGGATGTCCTGCACGGCCATCGCGAACGAGACCTGGCCCAGCAGGTCCTTGAGCACCTTCTGCGGCACGCTGAACGAGGGGCCGAAGGCCGCGGCTTCCTGCACCAGCGGGAAGTCCTCGGCGGGCAGGGTCTGCAGCGTGAAGCGGCTCTTGCCGCCCTTGAGCACGATCTTGCTCTGGCTGGTTTCCAGCGCCACGGTCTGGTCGCCGGGCATGGTCTTGAGGATGTCGATCAGCTTGCGCGCGCCCACCGTGGTCGTGAAGTCGCCGGTGTCGCCGCCGAGCTCGGCGGTGGTGCGGATCTGGATCTCGAGATCGCTGGTGGTGAGTTGCAGGGCGTTGCCGGTCTTGCGGATCAGCACATTGGCCAGGATGGGCAGCGTGTGGCGGCGTTCGACAATGCCGGACACCGACTGCAGGACTGCGAGAACCTTGTCTTGTGTTGCCTTCAGGACGATCATGTCAACCTCTAATGTATTGGGGGACGTTGCGTGCCGGGAGCGCTCTTGCCTCGCGCCGTCCCATCCAGCATTTTGCCCGTTCGCGGGGCTTTTTTGGAGGTCGGAAAGCGAGGATCGAAGCGCTTCAGCCCTTGAGCGTTTGCTCGAGCACGTGCAGTTGTTGGTTGAGTTCGGTGAGCTGTTGACGTTCGCCGGCGATCTTGCGCACCGCATGCAGCACCGTGGTGTGGTCGCGGCCGCCAAACAGCTCGCCGATCTCGGGCAGGCTCTTTTGCGTCAGCTCCTTGGCCAGGTACATCGCAATCTGGCGCGGCCGGGCGATGCTGGCCGGGCGCTTCTTGCTGTACATGTCGGCGACCTTGATCTTGTAATAGTCGGCAACCGTCTTCTGGATATTTTCCACGGAAATCTGCCGGTTCTGGATCGACAGCAGGTCGCGCAGCGCCTCGCGCGCGAGCTGGATCGACACTTCCTTCTGGTTGAAGCGCGAATAGGCCAGGATCTTGCGCAGCGCGCCTTCGAGCTCGCGCACGTTGGAGCGCACGTTCTTGGCGACGAAGAAGGCGACTTCCTCGGGCATGTCCGCGCTTTCGGCGCGCGCCTTGTTGATCAGGATCGCGACGCGCATCTCGAGCTCGGGCGGCTCGATCGCCACCGTCAGGCCCGAATCGAAGCGCGACACCAGGCGCTCGTGGATGTTGGCCAGGCCCTTGGGGTAGGTGTCGCTGGTCATCACGATGTGGCTCTTCTTGGCCAGCAGCGCCTCGAACGCGTTGAAGAATTCCTCCTGCGTGCGGTCCTTGTTGGCGAAGAACTGCACGTCGTCGATCAGCAACAGGTCGAGCGAGTGGTAACGCTCCTTGAACTCATCGAAGGTGCGCCGCTGGTAGGCTTTGACCACATCCGACACGAATTGCTCGGCATGGATGTAGAGAACTTTGCTGTCGGGCTTGTCCGCGAGCAGCTGGTTGCCCACCGCGTGCATCAGATGGGTCTTGCCCAGGCCCACGCCGCCGTAGATGAACAGCGGGTTGTAAAGATGACCGGGCGAGCCCGCGACATGCATGGCCGCCGAGCGTGCCATGCGGTTGGCCGTGCCTTCGACCAGGGTGTCGAAGGTCAGCGCAGCGTTCAGGCGCGTGCGGAAAACCGGCGCGGCGGGTTCTTCCGGCACGTTGCTGGTCGTGATCTGCTGCGTTTCCTGGACGCCGGGACGGTCGGGAGAAAACGGGCGCACGTAAGTGCGCGTCACCGATTCGCGGTGAGCGAGCGCCAACTCCAGGGTCACGGGCTGGCCATACAGGGCCTCGAGCATGGCCGAGATGCGCCCGGCATACTGCGCGCGGATCCAGTCGAGCTTGAAGCGGTTGGCCACATGCACGGTGACCTTGGAAAAGTCCTCGGCCACGGTGGCCGTGAGGGGCTTGATCCAGGTGTTGAATTGCTGTTCGGGCAGATCCTGCCCCAGCTGCTCCACGCAGACCTGCCACAGGCCTTGGCCGGCGTCGTTGTTAGGTTCCTCGTTCATCTGCGGTGTCTTGTTGTGGATAGAGGAACAGTTGCGGGGCACCGATTGTAGCTTTTCAAAGAGTTATCCACAAAATATCAGGTGGTTGTCCTCAACCCGCGAGGAGAAAAGTTGCTGACCTGCGCTGTGAAAGGTCATTGCATCATGGAACGAATGTGGAGATAATCGCGGGTTTCCCTGAATGTGTTCAGGGTGATATGGCCCGACCGGCTGTTTTTTGCGGTTGGCGGGTGTTGCCGGAAGGCGGCTTTTTGGCCGGCCCGGTGCAAATCTGAACCTCCTCAAGGACAACACCATGAAACGTACTTACCAGCCCTCCAAGACACGCCGCGCCCGTACCCACGGCTTCCTCGTTCGCATGAAGACCAAGGGTGGCCGTGCCGTGATCAACGCACGCCGCGCCAAGGGCCGCAAGCGTCTGGCCGTCTAAGGCCATTCTTGGCGCCTGCCCATCGGTTCACCCCTTGGGCTCCTCCTCGGAGGTGCCACGTATGCAACGGCTGAAAACGCGTCCGCAGTTCCAGGCTGCGATGGCGGGGGGCATCGTCTCCCGTACCCCGCACTTCGCCTTGCATCGTCTGGTGCTCGACGTGGATGTGCCTTCGACGCCTCCTTCAGGGCCCGGCGGCTTGCCTTTGGTGCAAGCCCCGCAGGCCCTGTTTGGCGTGGCGACCGGCCCCTGGCTGGGCGCGATGTCGCCCAAGCGCTGGGCCAAGCGCTCCGTCACGCGCCACGCGATCTCGCGCCAGGTCTATGTGCTGGGCGACGAATATGCGCCGCAGCTGGCCTGCGCCGCCTATGTGGTGCGCCTGCGCGCCACTTTCGACCGCAAGCAGTTCATCAGCGCGACCTCCGAACTGCTCAAGCAGGCGGTGCGCGCCGAGCTGCACCAGCTTTTCGCCTACGCCGTGCGCCGCCAGTCCGCGCCGGCACCTTCCGCGCCTGCGGCAAGTGCCGCCCCGGCAAGGGCCGCCCCGGCACAGGTCGTTCCTGAAAAGACCGTCCCATGATGCGCAGCCTGCTCATGGCCCTGGTGCGGGGCTATCGCTTGACCTTGAGCCCCTGGATCGGCTCGGCCTGCCGTTTCGAGCCCACCTGCTCCGCCTATGCGCTCGATGCCCTCGGGCAGCATGGCGCGGCCGCGGGCAGCTATTTGACCCTGCGCCGGCTGGCGCGCTGCCATCCATGGTGTGATGGCGGCCATGATCCGGTCCCCACGCAGACGCCCCGGCTGTTTGCCTGCTGCCAGCCATCACCCTCGACCACCCAACCTTCCTCAAAGAAGTCTTCATGAACGACATTCGCCGCACCATCCTGTGGGTGATATTTGCCTTTTCCATGGTCCTGCTATGGGACAAGTGGCAAGTTCACAACGGCAAAAAGGCCACCTTCTTCCCTGCGCCTGTGACGGTGCCGGTTGCCGCTCCGCTGGCGCCCGTGACCCCGGGCGCGTCCACGGTGCCCTCGTCCACGCCTGCGGTGGTCGACACCAATCAGGTTCCTGGCGTCGCGGCGCCGGCGGTTGTGCGCGAGAACGTCCAAGTCACCACCGATGTGCTGGCATTGACCTTCGACAGCCAGGGCGGCACGCTCAAGCACGCCGAGATGCGCAATTACGCGGACATGGCCGACAAGTCCAAGTCCTTCGTGCTGTTCGATGAAAGCGCGCAGCGCATCTACAAGGCCGAGTCCGGCCTGATCGGCGGCAGCTTCCCCAACCACACGACGCCCATGCAGCTGATGCCTGGCGCGACGACGCTGCAGGACGGCCAGAACACGCTGCAGATCCGCTTCGAGTCGGCCGAGCTCGGCGGCGTGAAGCTGGTCAAGACCTATACGCTGCAGCGCGGTGCCTACGACATCGCCGTCAAGCATGAAGTGGTCAACGCCGGTGCTTCCGCGATCAACCCGCAGCTGTACGTGCAGCTGGCGCGCGACGGCAATGCGCCTCCGGGCGAGTCGAGCATGTACTCGACCTTCACCGGCCCCGCGGTCTACACCGAAGCCAAGAAGTACCAGAAGGTCGACTTCAAGGACATCGAAAAGGGCAAGGCCGAATGGGAGAAGACCGCGACCAATGGCTATGTGGCCATGGTGCAGCATTACTTCGCCAGCGCCTGGCTGCTTGCCGATGGGGTGCAGCGCGACATCTTCGCGCGCAAGATCGGCGAGAACCTCTATGCCGTGGGCATGATCACGCCCCTGGGCACGGTCGAACCCGGCCAGAGCAAGAGCCTGGACGCCAAGCTGTTTGCCGGCCCGCAGCTCGAGAAGACGCTCGAATCCCTGGCCCCCGGCCTGGAACTGGTCAAGGACTATGGCTGGCTGACCATCATGGCCAAGCCGCTGTACTGGCTGCTCGACAAGATCCACAGCCTGCTGGGCAACTGGGGCTGGTCGATCGTCGGCCTGGTGCTGGTGCTGAAGATCCTGTTCTACTGGTTGAACGCCAAGGCCTACTCCAGCATGGCCAAGATGAAGGCCATCAACCCGAAGATCATGGAGATGCGCGAGCGCCTCAAGGACAAGCCGCAGCAGATGCAGCAGGAGATGATGCGCATCTACCGCGAGGAGAAGGTCAACCCGATGGGCGGCTGCCTGCCGATCATCATCCAGATCCCGGTGTTCATCGCGCTGTACTGGGTGCTGCTGTCGAGCGTGGAAATGCGCAACGCCCCGTGGATCGGCTGGATCCGCGATCTGTCGTCGCCCGACCCGTTCTTCATCCTGCCGGTGCTGATGACGCTGAGCTCGCTGCTGCAGACCGCCCTGAACCCCGCACCGCCGGACCCGATGCAGGCCAAGATGATGTGGATCATGCCGCTGATGTTCAGCGTGATGTTCTTCTTCTTCCCCGCCGGCCTGGTGCTGTACTGGCTGACGAACAACATCCTGTCGATTGCCCAGCAGTGGCTGATCAACACCCGGATGGGCGTGCCGCCGCAGTTCAATCTGCCGAAATTCAAGTAATTGACCTGACGGGCTCACGCTCCTGAACGCCACGGCCGCTTTTGCGGCCGTGGTTGTTTTGGTTGAAAGCTCCCGGCTATCATGCCCCGCCATCTGTCGACGTTTTAGAGAGTTCCCCCATGCTCCCCCGCCACGATCACCCCATTGCCGCCATTGCCACAGCCCCCGGTCGCGGAGCCGTGGGGATCGTGCGGGTTTCCGGCAAGGGCCTGGCGCCGCTGGTGCAGCGGCTTTGCGGGCGCGCGCTCAAAGCCCGCGAGGCGACCTATCTGCCGCTGCGTGACGCGCAGGGCCAGCCCATCGACCACGGCCTGGCGCTGTTCTTTCCCGGCCCGCACAGCTACACCGGCGAAGACGTGCTCGAGCTGCAGGCGCATGGCGGCACGGTGGTGCTGCAGCTGCTGCTCGCGCGCTGCCTCGAAGCCGCGGCCGAAAGCGACGGCTTGGGCCAGCCCTGCCTGCCGGGCCTGCGCCTGGCGCAGCCTGGCGAGTTTACCGAGCGCGCGTTTCTCAACGACAAGATCGACCTGGCCCAGGCCGAAGCCATTGCCGACCTGATCGACGCCAGCACCGAAGCGGCGGCGCGCAGCGCGAGCCGCTCGCTGTCGGGCGCGTTCTCGCAGGAGATCCACACGCTGCGCGATGCGCTGGTGCGGCTGCGCATGCTGGTCGAGGCGACGCTCGACTTTCCCGAGGAAGACATCGACTTCCTGCAGCAGGCCGATGCCAGCGGCCAGCTCGAGCGCCTGCAGCAGTCGCTGGCCGGCGTGCTCGCACGCGCGCACCAGGGCGCGCTGCTGCGCGAGGGCATCAAGGTCGTGATCGCGGGCCAGCCCAATGCGGGCAAGAGCTCGCTGCTCAACGCGCTCGCGGGCGCCGAGCTGGCGATCGTCACCGAGATCGCGGGCACGACGCGCGACAAGGTGCAGCAGACCATCCAGATCGAAGGCGTGCCGCTGCATGTGATCGACACTGCGGGGCTGCGCGAGAGCGAGGATACCGTGGAGCGCATCGGCATCTCGCGCGCCTGGGACGAGATCGCCGCGGCCGATGCGGTGCTGTTCCTGCACGACCTCACGCGCCAGGACCAGGCGGACTACCGCGCTGCTGACGGCGCGATCCGCGCCACGCTCGGCGAGCGCCTGCCGGCGCAGGTGCCGGTGATCGATGTCTGGAACAAGACCGATTCGGCCAGCGCCGAGTTTCTGCAAGAAGGCCTGCGCCTGTCGGCACGCACCGGCGACGGCCTGGACGCGCTGCGCCGGCGCCTGCTCGAAGTCGCGGGCTGGCAGTCCGCGCCCGAAGGCCTGTACCTGGCGCGCGCGCGCCACGTCGAGGCGCTGCAGGCCGTGGGCGCGCATCTCGACATGGCATACGCCCAGCTGCGCGCGGCCGGCCCGCATCTCGACCTGCTGGCCGAGGAGCTGCGCCTGGCGCAGAACGCGCTCAATGCGATCACCGGGGAGTTCACGTCGGATGATCTGCTGGGGGTGATCTTCTCGAGCTTCTGTATCGGGAAGTGATGCAATGTCGGTTAGTGTGGATAGGCATCGAAGACGATCAAGACCTGTGCCATCTGCAAGTCAGCAGATCCCTGTGGACCTAGCCGGATACCTTGTGACGCAACCTGGGCGAGCGCAAGGTCAATGATGTGGTTCTGCACAAAATCCTGATGGCCACCAATGGCGGCCGATACATTAACTTGGGCATTACCTCTGAACGAATTGATGGAGCGAGGAGAGGTGTATTTGAAAGTAACAATCGCTAGCGGAAATACTGGGCGAAAGCAGAACACGCTATCGGACAACTTGCATCCTATCGGCGATGAAGGGCATGTGTATTGGACGATATGCCACTACTAGTCCAATGAATCAAAGTTTTCTATCGACCATAGCGATAAGAATTGAGCGATAGCAAGCGGACGCACTTGCAATTTGCCAGGCTAGACTCTATACGCATGTCTGTTTCGCCGGCGACCTTAATCAGCCGTCCGCTCTAAACTGCGCAGATTCCTTTGGCTCGTACTTCAAACGCCGCCAGTATCGGTCTCGCCAAGCACAGCACCGTGTTATTGCAACCAAGGGTAATCAAGTGCGTGTAGGCAATGCGTCAGCTTGATTATTTGCCTGATGTTGCTATCGTTGCTCCTCATGAGCGAAGGCCACAACCTGCGTAAGACGACTTATCGACTGTACCCGACGCCGAAGCAGGCGGCTGCACTGAGCGACCTCCTGCGCTCGCATCAACAGCTCTACAACGCCGCCCTAGAAGAGCGCATCAGCGCCTATAGCAAGGCGAGAAAGTCGATTTCCTACGCCGATCAATGCAAATCGTTGACCGCGCTGCGCCAGGAATTGCCCGAGTGGCGCGATGCGGCCAATTGCTCGAGCCAGCAAATGACACTGCGCCGCTTGGACAAGGCTTTTGCCGCTTTTTTTAGGCGGATTAAATCGGGTCAAACTCCGGGTTTTCCCCGCTTCAAGTCGATGGGGCGTTTTCCCGGATTCAGTTTCAAGACTCATGGTGACGGTTGGCGCTTCACACCCGAAGAAGGCTATAGGCATGGCAGTCTGCGCCTGGCAGGCGTAGGGCAGATCTGTGCTCGTGGCCAGGCCCGTCAGGGCGGGGAGATCCGGGCCTCCGACATCCTGCATCGCGATGGCCGCTGGTATCTGTCACTGACCCTTGCTGTAGCGCTGCCAGAGCGTGCACGCTATGCCAATGGCGCTATGGCTTACGACTGGGGCGTGGCAACTTTCCTTAGTGGCGTGACGCATGCGGGAGAGACCATTCAGATCGATAACCCGCGTTGGTGGCAACAGGAGAAAGATCAGACCATCCGATTGCAGCAAGCCGTTTCACGCAAGACCAACAAGCGCTCCAACCGCAGAAAAAAGGCCGTGCGCCGCTTGGCGGCCGCGCGGGCAAGGTTGGCGCGCAGGCGTCTGGACTGGGCGCATAAAAAAACGGCAGCGCTTGCCGCTAAATATGCCTTGGTGGCAACGGAAGAACTGACGATTAGGAACATGACGCGCAGTGCGTCAGGCACTGTGCAAGAGCCGGGAAAACAGGTCGCCCAGAAGGCGAGCCTGAACCGCGAGATTCTGGATACCGCCCCGAGGCTGTTCACTTCGCTGTTTCGCTACAAAGTGCTGGAGACTGGTGGCGAATGGGTGGACGCGCCGACCCGCAAACTCAAACCCAGCCAGCGCTGTCCCCAGTGTTGGCATGTGGTCAGGAAGCAGCTGTCGCAAAGAATGCACCGCTGCGAGCAATGCGGGTACCAAGAGAGCAGGGATATGGCTTCAGCGCGTGTGGTGCTGCGCTGGGCCTTGAAATCGTCATCCGGTCAGGAACTGGCCGATACAGGGATCGATTTTCCCCGTGAAACTCCATCCTTTGCGCAGCATAGGTGGGGTAGTTCATTATAAAAATGGAGACAAAGATGCAACGACGTCATCTGCTGACCGGGGCCGCGGTCTGGGCCACTTGTATGCTGCCCGCAGCCGCACAAGCGCCGAACCACGCGAACTGGTCGTGACCTCGCCGCAGCGCAACCCTCAACTGTCTCAGGGGCCGACCATGTGCGAGGCTGGGTTGCCCGGCGTGGCAATCAGCGCTTAGTACGGCATCTACATACCCGCATCCACCCCGAAGGCGGTGCAGCAGAAGGTGCATGACAAGGTCAACAAGGTCATTGCCATGCCCGAAACCAAGACCCGGCCCAAGGCGTTAGTCGCCGAATTGCGCCCTATGAGCCAGTCTGACTTTGCCGCGCCGAGCACCTGGGCGTGCAGGGCTACTTCTGCGAGTTCAACACGCTGGGCAATCTCTGGACCTCGCGCATTTCCTCGCATGTGCCGCTCAAGGACGTTGCCAGCTACCTGAGCCAGGAGCGCATCGCGCAGGCCGCCGAGCTGATCTACGACGCGCTGCGCGCCAGCGGCATTGCCGAGCCCAAGGTCGCGATCGCGGGCTTCAATCCGCACAACGGCGACGGCGGCACCTGCGGGCGCGAGGAGATCGACATCATTGCGCCCGCGGTGCGCGCGCTGCAGGCGCGCGACTGGCCCAGCGCCGCGCCCTTCCACGGCCCGTTTCCGGCCGACACGATCTTCCTGAAGGCCCAGGCGGGCGAGTACCAGGCGATCGTCACGATGTACCACGACCAGGGCCAGATCGCTATCAAGCTGCTGGGCTTCTCGCGCGGCGTGACGGTGCAGGGCGGCCTGCCGATCCCGATCACCACGCCCGCGCATGGCACGGCCTACGACATCGCGGGCCAGGGGCGCGCAAGCGTCGAGGCGACCTGGCAGGCCTTGCTGATTGCCAGCCGCATGGGACGGGCGCGCATGCGCGCGCCGCAGGCCGCGGCCACCGCCTGATTTCCACGGGCGGCGCGTGCCGTCCGCTTCCATCCATTTTTCCAAGAGGTCTGTATGAAGATCAAGTCCGTGCGCGCCCGTGTGTTCCAGTGGAAGGGCAAGACCGTTCCGCCCCAGGGCAACTTCTGCTCCAACGCGATGGATCTGGTGTACTCCAACACCGAGAGCATGAGCACCTTCCGCTTCCATTCGTGGACCGTGGTCGAGATCGAGACCGATGACGGCATCGTCGGCATCGGCAACGTCGCGCTCGCGCCGGCCATCGCCAAGGCGATCATCGACCAGTACCTCGCGCCGCTGGTCATCGGCCAGGACCCGTGGGACTACGAATACCTGTGGCAGCGCATGTACCGCGCCACCCATGCCTGGGGCCGCAAGGGCGTGACCATGGCCGCGATCTCGGCCGTCGACCTGGCGATCTGGGACATCCTGGGCAAGAGCGTCAACAAGCCGGTGTTCAAGCTGCTGGGCGGGCGCACCAAGGAAAGGATTCCCTGCTACTACTCCAAGCTCTACCGCGGCGACCTCAAGCAGATGCAGGACGAGGCGCAGCAGTTCATGGACCAGGGCTTCACCGCGTTCAAGATGCGCTTTGGCTACGGCCCGGCACACCTGCAGCATGGCGTGAAGGAGAACCTCAAGTCGGTCGAGGCCGTGCGCGAGGTGATCGGCTACGACAACGACCTGATGCTCGAGTGCTACATGGGCTGGAACCTCGAATACGCCAAGCGCATGCTGCCCAAGCTCGCGAAGTACGAGCCGCGCTGGCTCGAGGAACCCGTCATTGCCGACGATATCGATGGCTACGCCGAGCTCAACGCGATGAACATCATCCCGATCTCGGGCGGCGAGCATGAATTCAGCCTCTACGGCTTCAAGCAGTTGCTCGACAAAAAGGCCGTGAGCGTGGTGCAGTACGACACCAACCGCGTCGGCGGCATCACCGCCGCGCACAAGATCAACGCGCTGTGCGAGGCCTATTCGGTGCCCGTCATTCCGCACGCCGGCCAGATGCACAACTACCACCTGACGATGAGCACGCTGGCCTCGCCGATGGCCGAGTACTTCCCAATTTTCGATGTGGAAGTCGGCAACGAGCTGTTCTGGTACATCTTCGATGGCGAGCCGATTGCCGAGAACGGTTTCCTGCAGCTGCGCGACGACGTGCCCGGCCTGGGCCTGACGCTCAAGACCGAGTACCTCGACCAGTTCGACATCATCGAGTGAGGAGCCGCACCATGCCAGGACTCTCCAACCCGCGCTATCACGGCATCTTCCCGGTCGTGCCGACCACCTTCCATGAAGACGGCACGCTTGACCTGGCCAGCCAGAAGCGCTGCGTCGACTTCATGCTCGACTCCGGCGTCGACGGTCTGTGCATCCTGGCCAACTTCTCCGAGCAGTTCCTGCTGGCCGACGACGAGCGCGAAACGCTCACGCGGCTGGTGCTCGAGCATGTCGCCGGGCGCGTGCCGGTCATCGTCACCACCACCCACACCAGCACCGCGGTCTGCGCCGCGCGCAGCCGGCGCGCGCAGGACATGGGCGCGGCCATGGTGATGGTCATGCCGCCGTACCACGGCGCAACGTTCCGCTTCGGCGAGGCGCAGATCGAGCGCTTCTTCGCCGATGTGTCCGATGCGATCGACATCCCGATCATGATCCAGGACGCGCCCGCCGCTGGCACGGCGCTGCCCCCGGCGTTTCTCGCGCGCATGGCACGGGAAATCGAGCAGGTGCGCTACTTCAAGATGGAAACCGCGGGCGCGGCGGGCAAGCTGCGCGAGCTGATCGCGCTGGGCGGCGAGGCCATCGAAGGCCCGTGGGATGGTGAGGAGGGCATCACGCTGCTCGCCGACCTCGAGGCCGGCGCGACGTGCGCGATGACCGGCGGCGGCTTTGCCGACGGCATCCGCCCGATCATCGAGGCCTTCCGCAAGGGCGACAAGGACACGGCATTTGCCGAGTACCAGCGCTGGCTGCCGCTGATCAACCACGAGAACCGCCAGGCGGGTTTCCTGGCCGCGAAGGCGCTGATGCTGGCTGGCGGCGTGATCAGCTGCGACGCGCCGCGCGCGCCCTGGCCGGCAATGCACCCCGAGGTGCGGCGCCAGCTGCTCGACATCGCGCGCCGGCTCGATCCGCTGGTGCTGCGCTGGGGGCGTTGAGTCGGACGCTCAACCGCCGTTGGGCTTCACGCAGGGCAGGCGCTCGAAGGAGGAAGAGTCCGACGCGCATTCCCGGCCGGCCCGGCGCAGCTGCTCGTGCAGGATGCGCCGGATCTCGATGATCGCCTGCGGGTGCTCCTGCACGCTGTGGCCCGCCTCGACCACCAGCTCGGACGCGGCGCCGGGCAGGTGGGCGCTCGCGTAAGGCACATAGCCGTCGGTGGAATCGGCCAGCGGCCGCGCGGGGACGGTGTCGCCGATGATCGAGTGGTAGCGCAGCTGCGGCGCAAGCGGGAGGTTCGAGGACAGGCGCACGAACGGGTCCTTGTCGCTGAGGTTGTCGATGCTGTTGGGAATGCGCAGCAGCCCCTGCTTGCCCGGGCGCGGCTTGAGCTGGGCCAGCGCGCGCGTCACGTCGCCGACCTGCTCGAGCATCGACAGCGGCAGCGTGATCAGGTTGGCCGCCCAGCGCGCGAGCCGGTGGTTGGCAAAGGAGGTGCCGCGGTGCGGCGCGGCAATGAAGATCGCGTCGCTGATCTCGGGCACCGGCTCGAAGTCCAGCAGCGGTGCCATGCGCCGCTGCAGCGCGGCCTGCTGTTCGGGCTCCAGTTGGTAATCGTCGAGCAGCGGGTCCCAGACCTGCGAGCCGGTGGACGACACCAGCAGCCGCGCGAGCACCCCGCCCATGCTGTGGCCGACCACGGTGATGTGCTGCGAGGCCGCGGCCTGGCGCTGCGGATCGAAATGCGCGAGCGTCGCCTGCAGCGCATCGCGGATCGCGCGGTTGTTCAGCGCCAGCGGCGCACTGGTCGGGTAGTAGACCTGCCAGATCTGGTAGTTCCGGCGCAGCGCCTCGTCGCCCAGCACCTCGTTGGCAACGTTGATCCAGGCCTCGGGGCTGCTGGCCAGGCCGTGCAGCATCAGCACCACGCGCCGGTCCGGGTCGTAGGGCTGCATCAGGTAGATGCGCGGGTGCTGCAGCCCGTTGTCCAGGCCCAGCAGCGAGCGCACGGCATGCACCGAAAAGCCCGAACGCGCGAGCCACAGCCCGTAACCCGAAGTGAAGTTGCCCGCGAGCGGCACCTGCTCGCCCGCGAGCTGCACCTGGGCGAAGCGGTAGGGATCGTAGAGCTGCACATGGATGGCGCGCGTGCGCAGCACCTCGGCCAGCGTGTCGCCCTCGAAGCGCAGCAGCGCGGTGATCGCGGGGAAGGGCGCTTCCTGAAAAAACGCTTCGGGCTCTCGATGCGTGCTGTCGGGCGCGTTGTCCTGCGCGCCTTCATCGGTCGGGAAGACCGCGACCAGCTCGCCGCCAAAACCGTCGCGCCGGTAGAAGTTGCGCAGGCCCGAGAAGGTCAGCGACGCGGCGGGAATCAGTTCGCGCGGCGTCTGCTGCGCGCGCGGGCGCACGATGCCGTCCAGGCTCAGATGCAGGTTCCAGCCGTTCCAGGGCAGCACCGAGGATTGCAGCGCCGCGAGATGCTGCCCCTGGGTGCGGTGGAACAGCCCGGTGATCGCCTGCTCCACCGCGTGGCTGTAATAGTCGCGCACCTGGGTCTGGCGGTCTTCGAACACGCGTTCGCTGGGCTTGCGCGACGAGAAGAACAGGTAGGCATAGGCATGGCGCGCGGCTTCGAGCCAGGCCTCGATCTCGTCGCTGCCGTGGCTGCCCGGCGCGGCGCGCTGGGACTGTAGCGCCGCCTGCGTCCAGAGCTCGGCCAGCGAGGACAGGCGCTGGTCGTCGCTGAGCCCGGGCGTGGCCGCAATGGCGCCCCGACACTGGGCCGGCAGCTCGGCGCAGCGCTCGCTGTGCAGCCCGATGACGCGCAGCGCCTCATGGGTCGCGGCGCTGAGCTCGCCGGCGGTGAGGATGTCCGAGCGCCGCTGCGACAGGTAGTCCGAGGGCGCGATGGCGCTGACGCGGACCCCGGCGCAGCCCGCCAGCAGGAGGGCCGCGCACAGGGCGGCGGTGGTGGCAAGGCGGGTCAGCAGGGCCATGGAAGCTCAACGTGGATGGATCGGCAGTCCTTGCCGGATGGCGGCGGAAAAATCGGCGTCGGGCCCGGCGCGCAGCGCGCGCTCGGTGATCCGCCCCTGGGCCTGCAGCTCCTGCAGCGTGTAGCCCGGTGTCAGCGCTCCGACCTCCTGCACATAGCTTGGCAGATACCCCGACAGCAGCAGGCGCAGGTCCAGCGGCAGGCCCGGCACGATGCGCTGCATCATCGCGTAGACGATGGTCGTGCAGTTGGCGGTCAGCGTCTGGTAGAAGCGCGGCGTGGCGCGCAGCGCCTCGGCCTCGTCCAGGTACTGCTCGAACAGCGCGCGCATGGCGGTTGCGGGCATGTGCACGCGGTAGAGGTACAGGTCCTCGCCGCGCACCCGCGCGCGCACGCCCAGGATGTCGCGCTCGTCGGCCGCGACCAGCGCCAGTTCGTAGCGCTTGAAGAAGCCGGCCAGCGCCGAATACTGCTCGTGGCGCTCCTTGCGCACCTCGACCGAGAACACCAGCTGGCGGCCGTCCGCGAAGCCAAAGGACACCAGGGTATGGGCAATGGCCGGGCCCATCCAGTACGACAGCGCCATGTCGACCGAGCGCAGCTGGTCGAGGTCGTAGCGCCGGGTTTCCCAGCGCACGGTGTAGTCCTCGTCGCTGCGCCATGCGAAATTGCGCACGTTGTGCAGCAGCACCTGCGAGCCCCGGCGCTCGGTGCTCAGCGTGCGCGCGACATCGGCGGCCCAGACGCGGTCGTTGGACGGGGTGATCGCGTTCCACCACAGCCCCAGCAGCAGGCAGCCGGCGCCGAGCAACCCCCAGGCACGCCAGGAGCGTGGATCGGCGCTGGCCAGCAAGCCGGTGGCGCCGACCCAGATGACCCACAGGACGGCCAGCGCCACCGCGGCCAGCCGGCCGCCCGGCGCATGGCTCCAAAGCGCAAGCGCGCCGAAGCCGGCCAGCGCCAGGGCCAGCACGATGCCCAGGGCGCGTGCGCCAAAGCTCGCGACGCGCCGCAGCAGCGGCCGGGATTGAACGGGAACGGGGGGCATCGAGTGCTCAGTGGCCCGCGAAGTCGACGAGGGTGTAGAGCGGGAGGCCAGCGTCGCGCAGGCGATCCGATCCGCCCAGCTCGGGCAGATCGACGATGGCCGCGCCCTCGATCACTTCGGCACCGAGCTTTTCCAGCAGCTTCTTGCCGGCCATCATCGTGCCGCCGGTCGCAATCAGGTCGTCGATCAGCAGCACGCGGTCGCCGGACTTGACGGCATCGGCATGCAGCTCGACGGTGGCGCTGCCGTATTCGAGCTCATAGGTCTCTTCGACGGTGGTGAAGGGCAGCTTGCCCTTCTTGCGGATCGGCACGAAGCCGACGTTGAGCTCGTAGGCCACGACGGCCCCGAGGATGAAGCCGCGCGCGTCCAGGCCGGCAACGACATCGGGGCGCAGCGCCGGGTCCATGTAGCGGTGGACGAACGCATCGATCAGCACGCGAAAGACCTTCGGGTCCTGCAGCAGCGGCGTGATGTCGCGGAACTGCACGCCGGGCGCAGGCCAGTCGGGCACGGTGCGGATGTACTGCCGAAGATAGTCGTTGATGGTGGTGTGGAGCATGGGAAAGCGGTATTCAAGATCAGTGCCAGGCGGGCCCGGCGGCTGCAGGAGTGTATACAGGCGGCCGTGCAGGTCAATGCGGCGGATCCCGCACCGCCGGCGGAGCCCGCAGCGCGCGCCCGCAAGGAAGGGCGCATAAAATCCCGCCATGAAATCTGCATCCGCTTCCATGCCCCCGTTCGACGGCCACCAGGCCCTGCAGCTGGCGCGCGACACCCTCGGAATCGAGGCCCAGGCCCTGCTGGCCCTGTCCGACCGCCTGTCTCCCGTGTTTGCACAGGTGGTCGAGCGCATCCTCGAGATCCAGGGGCGGGTGGTCGTGATGGGCATGGGCAAGAGCGGCCATGTGGCCCGCAAGATCGCCGCCACGCTGGCTTCGACCGGCACCCCGTCCTTTTTCGTGCACCCGGGCGAAGCCAGCCATGGCGACCTGGGCATGGTCACGGAAAAGGACCTGGTGCTGGCGCTGTCCAACAGCGGCGAGAGCGACGAGATCGCGGCGCTGCTGCCCGCGCTGCGGCGCCAGGGCGTGCCCGTCGTCGGCATGACCGGCAACGCGCGCTCCACGCTCGCGCGCCATGCGGATTTCGTGCTCGACACCTATGTCGAGCGCGAGGCCTGCCCGCTGAACCTCGCGCCCACCGCCAGCACCACGGCGCAGCTGGCGCTGGGCGACGCGCTGGCGGTCGCGCTGCTCGATGCGCGCGGCTTCCGGGCCGAGGATTTCGCGCGCTCCCACCCGGGCGGCGCGCTGGGGCGCAAGCTGCTGACCCATGTGGCCGATGTGATGCGCTCGGGCAATGACGTGCCGCGCGTGCCGGCCGACGCGCCCTTCCTGCTGCTGATGCGCGAGATGAGCGCCAAGGGCCTGGGCTCCTCGGCCATCGTCAGCGCCGAGGGCCGGCTGCGCGGCGTGTTCACCGATGGCGACCTGCGCCGGCGCATCGAACAGGGCGCCGACCTGTTGAGCACCACGGCCGGCGAAGTCATGCATCCCAAGCCCTACACCATCGAAGCCCAGGCGCTGGCCGTCGATGCCGCGCGGCTGATGGAGCAGCACGGCATCACCTCGGTGCTCGTCGTCGAGGGCGCCGACCAGCTGGTCGGCGTGGTGCATATTCGCGACCTGATGCGCGCCAAGGTGATCTGATGGAACGTCCTGCCCTGTCCCCGGCGCTCGAATTCGCGCCGCAGCTGCTGCTCAAGGCCCAGGAAGTGCGCGTGGCGTTCTTCGACGTCGATGGCGTGCTCACCGACGGCGGGCTGTATTTCACGCACGAGGGCGAAGTGATCAAGCGCTTCAACACCCTCGACGGCCATGGCCTGAAGCTGCTGCAGAAGGTCGGCATCACGCCGGTGGTGATCACGGGCCGGGATTCGGCGCCGCTGCGCCTGCGCCTGAAGAACCTGGGCGTGGAGCATGCGCGCTTCGGCACCGAGGACAAGCGTCCCGCGGCCGAGGAGATCCTGCAGGCGCTGGGCCTGGACTGGAGCCAGGCCGCGGCGATGGGCGACGACTGGCCTGATCTGCCGATGATGCGTCGCGCAGCCATTGCCTGCGCGCCGGTCAATGCCCACGCCGAGGCACTGGCAGCGGCCGACTTCGTGACCCAGCGCCCGGGCGGGCAGGGCGCGGCGCGCGAATTCTGCGATCTGCTGCTGGTGGCGTCGGGACGCTACGCGGCGCTGCTCGAAGGGTACGCATGATGCGCACCCGCTGGCGCCGTGGCTGGGACGGTTTCACGCTCTATCTGCCGGTGGTGCTGATGGGCCTGATGGCGCTGGCCAGCTGGTGGCTGGTGCGCAATGCGCCTTCGGCGCTGCCGGACGCGCCCGCGCGCGCGCCGGTGCACGAGCCCGACTACTTCATGAAGGATTTCTCGGTCCAGAGCTTCGATGCCGCGGGCCGCATGACGCGCCAGCTCCAGGGCCAGATGGCGCGCCACTACCCCGATACCGACACGCTCGAGATCGACGGCGTGCAGCTGCAGGCGCGGGCCCCCGACGGGCGCCAGACGCGCGCCACGGCGCTGCGCGGCCTGAGCAACGGCGATGGCTCCGAAGTGCAGCTGTCGGGCGATGCGCGCGTCACGCGCGCCGCGGTGCAGCTGCCCGATGGCAGGCGCTCGCCCGAGCTGCGCTTCGAAGGCGAATTCCTGCATGCCTGGACCAACGAGGAGCGCGTCGTCTCGGACAAGCCGGTGGTGCTGTGGCGCGGCGCGGACCGTTTCACGGCCGACCGCCTGCACTACGACAACCTGGACCAGGTGCTCAAGCTCGATGGCCGGGTCCGCGGGGTGCTCCAGCCCGCGCCCGCGCGCTGAACATGATGGCGCCCCGGCCCCTGGCATTCATCACCGGCGCCTCCAGCGGCATCGGCCAGGCGCTGGCGGCACGCTTCTACGCCGAGGGTCATGACCTCGCGCTCGTGGCGCGCAACACCCAGGCGATGCATGACTGGGCGCGGGCCCAGGGGCTGGATCCTGCGCGCCATGCGATCTACGGCGCCGATGTCTCGGTGGCCGACAGCATCGTCGCGGCCGGCCTGCAGTGCATCGAACGCCAGGGCCTGCCGCAGGTGGTGGTGGCCAATGCCGGCGTGAGCTGGGGCATAGACACCGCCGAGCGCGAGGACCTCGAGGTGATGGCGCAGCTGCTGGCGACCAACAACCTTGGCATGGCCGCGACCTTCCACCCCTTCATCCGGGCCATGCAGGCGCGCGGCTCGGGCACGCTGGTTGGCATGGCCAGCGTGGCTGCGATCCGCGGGCTGCCCGGGCATGGCGCCTACTGCGCGAGCAAGGCCGGCGTGGTCGCCTATTGCGAGAGCCTGCGCGGCGAACTGCGCGCGCGCGGCGTGCGCGTGGTGACGCTGCTGCCCGGCTATGTGGCCACGCCGCTCACGCGGGAAAACCGCTATCCCATGCCTTTTCTGCTCACGGCCGATGAATTCGCGCGCCGTGCCCATGCGGCCATCGTGCGACAGGCCAGCCATGCGGTGATTCCGTGGCAGATGGGTATCGTGGCCAAGCTGCTGCGCATCCTGCCCAATGCATTATTCGACCGTCTGCTGCAAGGGCGGCAAACCAAGCATCGCCACAATCCCCAGCGCTGAGAACTGCCGGCGCGCATTATCTCTGCGCGGCAGCTGGCGTGACCGGCGCCACTGCCCGTGGCCAGTGTCAGACGATAAAAAGGCTTCCGTGGAAGCCTTTTTATTTTTGTGCAGGAGATTATTCGCCCTGGTTATAACCGCCGCGACCGCCGCCACCGCCACCGCGGGGGCCCGAGCCATAGGGGCTGCGGAAACCGCCGTCATTGCGGCCGCCGCCTTCACGGCCACCGCCATAGCTGCCACCACCGCCGTCACGGCTGCCGCCATAGCCGCCGCCACCTTCACGGCCGCCGCCATAACCGCCACCGCCACCACCGTAGCCACCGCCGCCGCCTTCGCGACCGCCGCCGTAGCCGCCACCGCCTTCACGACCGCCGCCGTAGCCGCCGCCACCTTCACGGCCACCGCCGCCGTAGCCGCCGCCGCCACCACCACCGCCGTAACCACCACCACCGCCACCAAAGCCGCCGCTGCGGGGCGGACGTGGCTCCATGGGACGTGCCTCGTTGACGACCACGCTGCGGCCGCCGAGCGACTGGCCATTCATGCCCTGGATCGCTGCCTGCGCTTCGGGATCGCTACCCATCTCGACGAAACCAAAACCCTTGGAGCGGCCAGTATCGCGCTCCATCATCACTTTGGCACTCGTCACCGAACCATACTGGCTGAACGCCTGCTCCAGGTCGTTGTCGCGCACTCCATAAGGGAGATTGCCAACATACAGCTTGTTGCCCATTAGAGACTCCTCAAACTCCACAAGTAACACAATTGCTGTGGTGCTTACACGTTGCCAGCGATCCATGAAAGAAAACCTGCGCACGCATTGCAAATCACCTGCACTGATATCGGGAACCCCGATAACAAATTATGCGGGAAAAGAAATGTAAAAAAAAAGCCGGCCAAAGCCGCATTTGCAGGAAAAAGACGAAAAAAAAGGGCCAAAGGCCCTTTTTTGACACTGGGTTGTTGAAAACCCTGAGTCAGTGCTTAGTAGCCGCCACGGCCACCGCCGAAACCGCCACCGCCGCCGCCGCTACGGCCGCCGCCGCCGAAGCCGCCGCCATTGCCGCCACCGAAGCCGCCGCCGCCGCCGAAGCCGCCACCGCTACGGGGAGGGCGGGGTTCCATAGGACGGGCTTCGTTGACCACGAGGTCACGGCCGCCTTGGTTTTGGCCGTGCAGGCCTTGGATCGCTGCTTGTGCTTCAGCGTCGTTGCTCATTTCGACAAAGCCGAAGCCCTTCGAACGGCCGGTGTCACGTTCCATCATGACCTTGGCGCTGTTGACGTTGCCGAATTCGCTGAAAGCTTGCTCGAGGTCGCCGTCACGGAAAGAGTACGGCAGGTTGCCGACGTAAAGTTTGTTGCCCATGGAGGACTCCTGAAAAAACACTTGAAAACGCGATGGAGCCCTATGGAGTCAACTACCAGTGACAACTTTAGAGACCGAAACGCACCTGCCCAACTACTCATTGCTTTGCGGAAAGGCTTGGACATTATGGGTCATATATACCCACACAAAATGCTCTGGATTCAAATTTTGGTGTTGCTACAACACTTTTCCCGGTGGTAGTTACCCGGCCTCCGGCGCGTTGCAGCCAACCTGACTAGAATCGCGCCTGTCTTTGGGGAGTAGCCCGTTCGGTGTGCAACGCACCGAAGGCATGCATCAACAAACTTGGGTTCTCACAACCTATGGTGCATGCGGTTCGAGGAAGCCGTTTCGCGGTGTCCTTGCTGGGCGAGACCATTGGCTGGGTGCCGATCCACATGGCCGGAGTCGGTGCGCAGCCAATGCGTTCGCATCGTCTGTCCGGCCTGCTCATCAGAAGCCCCCATGGAAGCCTTTTTCCTTTCCACCGCCATCGTTGCCATCGCCGAGATGGGCGACAAGACGCAACTGCTGGCACTCGTCCTGGCCGCACGCTTTCGCAAGCCCTGGCCCATCGTGCTGGGCATTCTCGTGGCCACGCTGGCCAACCACGCACTGGCCGGTGCCGTCGGCGCCTGGGTCACGACCTTCATGGGCCCGCAGGTCCTGCGCTGGGTGCTCGGCGCGTGCTTCATTGCCATGGCGGTCTGGATGCTGATTCCCGACAAGCTCGACGAGGGCGAGACCGCCGCCGCATCGCGCTGGGGCGTGTTCGGCACCACGCTGATTGCTTTCTTCCTGGCCGAGATGGGCGACAAGACGCAGATCGCCACCGTCGTGCTCGCGGCCAAGTACAACGCCTATCTGTGGGTCGTGGCCGGCACCACGCTGGGCATGATGCTGGCCAACGCACCCGTGGTCTGGCTCGGCGAGCGCATCACGCAGCTGGTGCCGCTGCGCATCGTGCACCTGGTGTCGGCCGCGATTTTCCTGGTGCTGGGCCTGCTGGCCCTGTGGGCCCCGGGCGTCGACGTTTTGGCATAATGGGCACTTCACGCGCCGATTTGCCAATGCTTGCGGGCGCTTTATAAATCCAGCTAAAGACCCGTCCGACGACATCTCGACCCGGCCTCGTTTTTAGCGATGCCGGGTTTTTTCATGTCCTTCATCGCCATCCCTTCGACCATGCATTTCGAGGAGGCCCTCACGCTGCAGGGCGGTGCCTCGATCCACCACTACGACCTCGCCTACGAAACCTACGGCGAGCTCAATGCCGAGGGTTCGAACGCGGTGCTGGTGTGCCACGCACTCAATGCCTCGCACCATGTGGCGGGCGTCTATGCCGATCAGCCCAGAAGCGAGGGCTGGTGGGACAACATGATCGGCCCGGGCAAGCCGGTCGACACCAACCGCTTCTTCGTGATCGGCGTCAACAACCTGGGCTCGTGCTTCGGCTCCACGGGGCCGATGCACACCAACCCGGATACCGGCAAGGTCTACGGCGCGGATTTCCCCGTCGTCACCGTCGAGGACTGGGTCGATGCGCAGGCGCGGCTGCTCGACCGGCTGGGCATTTCCCGGCTCGCGGCCGTGCTCGGCGGCAGCCTGGGCGGCATGCAGGCGCTGTGCTGGTCGCTGCGCCACCCCGAGCGCCTGGCGCATGCGGTGGTCGTGGCCAGCGCGCCGAACCTCAACGCCGAGAACATCGCGTTCAACGAGGTCGCGCGCCGCGCCATCGTCACCGACCCGGACTTCCACGGCGGCAACTTCTACGACCACGGCGTCGTGCCGCGCCGCGGGCTGCGCATCGCGCGCATGATCGGCCACATCACCTATCTCAGCGACGACGTGATGAACCAGAAGTTCGGCCGCCAGCTGCGCGATGGCCTGGAGCTCAAGTACAGCACCCAGGACATCGAGTTCGAGATCGAGAGCTACCTGCGCTACCAGGGCGACAAGTTCAGCGACTATTTCGATGCCAATACCTATTTGCTGATCACGCGCGCGCTCGACTATTTCGACCCGGCGCGCGCGCATGCGGGCAACCTGACGCGGGCGCTCGCTGCGAGCCGGGCGAAGTACCTGCTGGTGAGCTTCACCACCGACTGGCGCTTCGCGCCCGCGCGCAGCCGCGAGATCGTCAAGTCGCTGCTGGAGAACCAGCGCCGCGTGAGCTACGCCGAGATCGATGCGCCCCATGGGCATGACGCCTTCCTGCTCGACGATCCGCGCTACCTGGGCGTCATGCGCTCCTATTTCGAAAGCATTGCCAAGGAGGTCGCATGACCGAGAAAGCCACCATGCAGGCGATTGCCCGCCTCGTGCCCGAGGGCGCGCGCGTGCTCGACCTGGGCTGCGGCGACGGCGGGCTGCTGTCGTACCTGCAGCAGGAGCGCGGCTGCAGCGGCTATGGCGTGGAGCTCGACGACGCCAATGTGCTGGCCTGCGTGCGCCGCGGTGTCGACGTGCTGCAGCTCAATCTCGAGGACGGGCTGGCGATGTTCGGCGACAGCAGCTTCGACGTGGTGCTGCAGATCGACACGCTGCAGCACCTGCGCAATGCCGAGGTGATGCTGCGCGAGACCGCGCGCATCGGCCGCCTGGGCATCGTCGCCTTCCCGAATTTCGCGCACTGGCCCAACCGTCTGTCGGTGCTGCGCGGGCGCATGCCCGTGACGCGCCGGCTGCCCTACCAGTGGTATGACACGCCCAATATCCGCGTCGGCACCTTCAAGGACTTCGAGGTGCTGGCGCACAGGAACCGGCTTTCGGTGCGCGATGCGTTCGGGCTGCAGGACGGCGAGACGGTGCGCTTCCTGCCGAATCTGCGCGCTGGAACCGCCGTCTTCTGCCTGGAACACGTTTGACCGGGCCGCACTGCAGACAGGGCGGGGCGGCTGCAGGACAATAGCGGATCGCCACGGCCGGCCGTGGCATCCGCCGAAGGAGCTTTTGCCATGAATGCACGCATCCCCACCACCGCCCTCGATCCGGCACTTGCACTGGAGCGCGTCAGCGCCCAGTGGGACCGGGACATCGTCGGGCAGTTGACCGAATACATCGCCATTCCGGCGAAATCGCCGATGTTCGCTCCCGACTGGGAGCAGCAGGGCCATCTCGAGACCGTGCTGCGCAATGCGGCAACCTGGGTCGAGGCGCAGAAGGTCGCGGGCCTCACGCTCGAGATCGTGCGCCTGCCGGGCCGCACCCCGGTGCTGTACTTCGAGGTCGCCGCCACCCGCGCGCACACGCAGGGACAGGGCAGCGTGCTGATGTATGGCCACCTCGACAAGCAACCCGAATTCGAAGGCTGGCGCAGCGACCTGGGCCCGTGGACCCCGAAGTACGAGGACGGCAAGCTCTACGGCCGCGGCGGCGCCGATGACGGCTATGCGGTCTACGCCAGCATTGCCGCGGTGCAGGAGCTCAAGCGCCAGAACGTGCCGCATCCGCGCATCTGCGGCCTGATCGAGACCTGCGAGGAAAGCGGCTCGCGCGACCTGCTGCCCTATGTGGACGCGCTGCGCCCGCGCCTGGGCGAGGTCGCGCTGGTGATCTGCCTGGACAGCGGCGCCGGCAACTACGACCAGCTGTGGCTCACCACCAGCCTGCGCGGCATGGCGACCGGCACGCTCAAGGTGCAGATCCTGACCGAAGGCATCCACTCGGGCGATGCTTCGGGGGTCGTGCCCTCGTCGTTCCGGATCATGCGCCATGTGCTCGACCGGCTCGAGGACAGCGCCACCGGCCGCCTGCTGCCCGCGAGCTTCCATTGCGAAGTGCCTGCCGACCGGCTCGCGCAGGCGCGCGCCACGGCGGCCATCCTGGGCGAGGAAGTCACCAAGCGCTTTCCCTGGGCGCATTACGACTGCGGCGGGGCCACGACCTTCGCGCTGCCGACCACGACCGACCCGGTGCAATCGCTGCTCAAGCGCACCTGGGAGCCGACGCTGAGCGTGACCGGCGCCGAAGGCTTCCCGGCGCTGCAGGATGCGGGCAATGTGCTGCGGCCGTACACGGCGTTCAAGCTGAGCCTGCGCCTGCCGCCCGTGGTCGATGCCGCAAGCTGCGTGCAGGAAATGAAGGCGCTGCTCGAAGACAACGCGCCCTACCAGGCCAAGGTCACCTGGGAAGGCCTGAGCTCATCGAGCGGCTGGAACGCGCCGCCAATGGATTCCTGGTTCGAGCAGGCGCTGCAAAGCGCGAGCCAGGCGCAGTTCGGCGCGGGCTGCGGCTATGTGGGCCAGGGCGGCACGATTCCACTGATGAATCTGCTGAGCCAGGGTTTCCCGAAGGCGCAGATGATGGTTTGCGGTGTGCTCGGGCCGAAGAGCAATGCGCATGGGCCCAACGAGTTTCTGCATGTGCCGTATGCGAAGAAGTTGACGGCGGCAGTGGCGCAGGTGATTGCGAGTCTGCCGGTGTCGAACTAAGCAGTTGGGATCACTTTAGAGGGGCCGTTCATGCTTCGACCGGGCCGCGCAGGCAGGCTCAGCACGAACGGTATTAACCGTTCGCCCTGAGCCTGTCGAAGGGTGAACGGCCCGCCCTCAATCCAAAGTCAACGTCGCCAGCGCCGCCAACGGCGCCGTTTCCGCACGCAAGACACGCGCGCCCAGCGTCACCGGCGCGAACCCGTTGGCGCGCGCCAGCGCTTCTTCCTGGGGGCTGAATCCGCCTTCGGGGCCGGACAGGAACAGCACCGGCTGCGCAGCTTGAGCTGCCGCCGCGCGCAGCGGCTGCGTGCCTTCGCCCAGGGACAGAAGCAGCCGCGCCTGCTGGTCGACCGCTGGCGCGCTGCCGAGCCAGCCCGCGAGGTCGCAGGCGGGATGGATCACCGGCACCCGGTTGCGCCCGCACTGCTCGCTTGCAGCCACCGCAATGGCTTGCCAGTGGGCGCGCTTCTTGTCGCCGCGTTCGCCCTTGAGCTTGAGCACGCTGCGCTCGGCCAGCAGCGGCGTGATGCTGGTGGCGCCAAGCTCGGTGGCTTTCTCGATCAGCCAGTCCATGCGCTCGTTGGCCGTGATGCCAGCCAGCAGATGCACCTCGCGCACGGGTTCACGCTCCACCGCGCGGTGCGCGCCGATCTCGACCAGCACGTCGCTGCGGCCCATGCGCAGCACCGTGGCTTCGAATTCCCCGCCGGTGAAGCCGTCGCCGGCCTGGCCTTCGAACAGGGTGATGCTGTCGCCGGGCTGCAGGCGCAGCACCTGCACATGGCGTGCGGCGCCAGCAGGGAGCTCGAGCGTGTCGCCGGTGTGCAGCGGAAGGGGGCAGTGGAAGCGGGGCATGGGCAGTCAGAAAGAGGAAAGCGGGCAAAAAACGAACACCGGGCCCTGGTTTTTATGTGTGGAACCGCAAGAGCAGCAAGCAAATGCTGCCCTCGGGTTACATCCTGCCGTAGGCGTAGCCTTCGACCACCTGGATGTTCTCGATCTCGTCGATGACCTTGAGCAGCGGCCCGAGCTGGCGGTAGCGGTCGGCCGTGGCGCGGATGTAGTGGATGAAGCGCGGTGCATCGGCCAGGTACTTGGGCTTGCCGTCGCGCAGCGTGAGCCGCGCGAAGATGCCGGCCACCTTGAAGTGGCGCTGCAGGCCCATCCACTCGACGGCGCGGTAGAACTCGCCGAAGTCGTCGCCCCAGCCCGTGGCGCTGGTCGCGCCGACGAGCCCGGCCTTGCGCGCCTTTTCCCAGTAGCGCACGCAGATGTCGATGATGAAGTCCTCGTCCCAGCTGATGAACGCGTCGCGCAGCAGGCTGGCGAGGTCATAGGTGACCGGGCCATAGACCGCGTCCTGGAAGTCGAGCACGCCGAGCGCGCCGCCCGGGGTGCGCGGCAGCATCAGGTTGCGCGTCATGAAGTCGCGGTGCACATAGACGCTGGGCACGGAGAGGTTCTGGGCGACGATGCTGTCGAAGGCCTTGGACAGCGTTTCAAGCTGCTTGCCGGCGAGCGTGACGCCCTTGTGCCGCGCCAGGTACCAGTCGGGAAACAGCGCCAGCTCGCGGCGCAGCAGGGCCTCGTCATAGACGGGCAGCACGCCGGGGCGCGAGGCCAGCTGCCAGGTCAGCAGCAGGTCGGTGGCCTGGCGGTACCAGGGCTCGGCGTCGGCGGGCGCGGCCGGGTCCAGGCGCTCGATCAGCGTCTGGCTGCCCAGGTCGCTGAGCAGCATGAAACCATGCGCCTGGTCCCAGGCAAGAATGTCGGGTACCGTCAGGCCCGCATCCGCAAGAAGCTTCTGGACCTTGACGAAGGGCGCGCAGTCCTCCTTGTCGGGCGGCGCGTCCATGACGATCAGGCTGTCGCCGCCGGCGCGGTCGAGCCGCAGGTAGCGCCTGAAACTCGCGTCGGCCGAGGCCGGACGCAGGGTCGCGGGCTGCAGCTGGTGCAGATCGACGAGGGGTGCGAGCCAGGCGGCAAAAGCGGCTTGGCGATCGGCATCGGGCCAATCAACGCTGGCAATGGGGGAGATGGGGTGGCTCATGGATAATCGGATTCTACAAAGTCGCCTGTCTGCCTGCGTGCAAGCACTGGCCCCGGCCCCTGAGCTTTCCATCCTTTCGTCCACCGTGCCTCTTTGCCCGCCCTCCATTGCCATGCCCATGTCCTGCCCGCGCCCGCGACGGCCGTTGCCGTCCGGCCTGCCGGCCGTTCGTCCCCTGGTGTGGTGGATGGCGCTGGCCTGGGCCAGCCTGCCGGCGCTGTCGCAGGCCCAGTCCGCCGCTGCGCAGGGGGATTTGCCGCCGCCGGCACTGCGCCCCAGCCCGATGCTGCAGGAGCGGATTCCCGAGGCCGTGCGCGCGCAGCAGCCGGCCTATGTGTCCGGCGATTCGATCGAGGGGCAGGCCAATGTGCGCGCCGTCATCGAAGGCAATGCCGAGCTGCGCCGCAGCGACACCATCGTCCGTGCCAACCGCATGGAATACACCGTCGCAGACGACCGGCTCCAGGCCGAAGGCCAGGTGCACATCAACCGCGCGGGCAATGTCTTCGATGGCAGCCGGCTGGACCTCGAGGTCGAGGCCTTCCGCGGCAATTTCACGGATGCGAACTACCGCTTCCTGGCCACGCAGGCGCATGGCGATGCCAGCGAGGTCGAATTCCTCGACCGCGAACGCTCCATCATCCACAACGCGACTTACACCACCTGCCAGCGCGACAACGAAGCGAGCTGGGAGCCGGACTGGGTGCTCAAGGCGCGCTCGATCCATCTGGACCAGGGCGCGGAGGTCGGCTATGCGCGCGGCGCCCAGTTGCAGTTCAAGGGCGTGACCGTGCTGCCGATTCCGGTCATCAGCTTTCCGCTGTCGGACAAGCGCAAGTCGGGGTTCCTGCCGCTGACCATGGGCCTGGACAACGTCAGCGGCTTCGAATACACCCAGCCCTATTACTGGAACATCGCGCCCAACCGCGACGCGACGCTGTCGAGCACGCTGATGTCCAAGCGCGGCGTGAACCTGGGCGCGGAATTCCGCTACCTCGAGCCCACCTACCAGGGCAAGCTGCAGCTCGACTACATGCCCGGCGACCGCCTGCGCGACCGTGACCGCTGGGCCTATGGCCTGCAGCACCAGGGCCAGATCGCCTCGCCCTGGGGCGGGCTCGGGTTGAACCTGAATCTCAACCGCGTGAGCGACAACGACTACTGGCGCGATTTCACGCGTAACAACGGCACCAACCGGCTGCTCAACAACCGGCTGCTGGCCAGCGACGCGAGCCTGAGCTGGGCCGGCGAGGACAGCACCCTGATGCTGCGCACGCTCAAGTGGCAGACGCTGCAGGACGTGGCTTCGCCGATCACGCCGCCCTATGACCGCATGCCGCAGCTGCAGTGGCGCTACACGCCGCTGAACCTGGGCTACGGTCTGGATGTCGCGGTCGAGGCCGATACCACGCGTTTCGAGGCCGATCCGGCGCTCACGCGCCAGCCCAATGCGCAGCGCAGCTACCTGTCGGCCGAGATCAGCCGTCCCTTCCTGGCGCCGGGCGCGTTCTTCACGCCCAAGCTCAAGCTGCACGCCTCGCAGTACCAGTTCGACAACCCGCTGAGCAACGGCATGACCTCGGCCGGACGCACGCTGCCCACGGTGAGCCTGGACAGCGGCCTGGTGTTCGAGCGCGACACGAAGCTGTTCGGCCGCAACCTGCTGCAGACGCTCGAGCCGCGCGCCTTCTACACCTACACGCCCTACCGCAGCCAGAACATGCTGCCGGTCTACGACACCGCGCTCAACGACTTCAACCTGGCGACGATCTACAGCGAAAACAGCTACAGCGGCCAGGACCGCTTCGCCGACAACAACCTGCTGACGCTGGGCCTGACGACGCGCTACATCGATGCCGACACCGGCGCCGAGGCCGCGCGCTTCGGCGTCGCGCAGCGCGTGCGCTTTTCCGACCAGCGCGTGACACTGCCCAACGAGGTGCCGGCCACCGACCGGCTGTCGGACATCCTGTTCGGCGCCTCGATCAACTGGACGCCGCAGTGGGCGCTCGATGCCGCGGTGCAGTACAACCGCGAAACCGGCCACTCCGAGCGCACCACCGTGGGCGCGCGCTACAGCCCCGGCAACTACCGCACGATCAGCACCGCCTACCGGCTGCTGCGCGGCACCAGCGAGCAGGTCGACGTGGGCTGGCAATGGCCGATCCGTAACCCTTGGGCGACCGAGGGCAAAGACCGCGAAGGCGGGCGCTGGTACTCTGTGGGCCGTTTGAACTACAGTCTGCAGGACGGCAAACTGGTGGATACCGTGGTGGGCGTCGAGTACGACAGCTGCTGCTGGGTCGGGCGCGTCGTGCTCGAGCGCCTGCAGAGCAGCCGGACCACCTCGAACACCCGCCTGTTGTTCCAGGTCGAGTTCGTCGGTTTCTCGCGCTTGAGCCTGGGCTCCAACCCCTTGCAAAGCTTGAAGGACAATATCCCTCGCTACCAGGCTCTGCGCCAGACCACCACGGTGCCCAGCCGCTTCAGCAATTACGATTAAACAAAGCATCAGCTCCATGCGTCTTTCCTCCCTGAACCCTCGCACCCTTGCCATGGGCCTCGTGTGCCTGGCCACCTTTGCCGCTGCCGGCGTCCAGGCCCAGGGCCTGCGCCCCGCCGCAGGCGGCGGCAAGGGCGCATCCCTGTCGAAGGCGCTCGATGGCAGCGCCCGCGCCGTGCCGGGCAACACCGGCGTGCGCTCGGCGGACTTCATCGTGGCGGTGGTCAACTCCGAGCCGGTCACGAATACCGAAGTGCGCGACCGCATGGCGCGCGTGGCGCAGTCGATCTCGGGCCAGGGCGGACAACTGCCGGCCGAGCAGGTGCTGGCGCGCGAAGTGCTCGAGCGGCTGATCCTGGAGAAGGCCCAGCTGCAAAGCGCGCGCGACCAGGGGCTCAAGGTCGACGACTATGCCGTCGACCAGGCCGCGCAGAACGTGGCGCGCCAGAACAGCCTGACGCTCGCGCAGATGACCGAGCGGCTGGCCTCGGACGGCATCAGCGCCACGCGTTTTCGCGAGGAACTGCGCAACCAGCTGCTGCTGCAGCGCCTGCGCGAGCGTGAGGTCGACGGCCGGGTGCGGGTGACCGAGCTCGACATCGACCAGTACATCAAGGAGCAGCGCACCGGCGGCGACCTGTCGGCCACCGCGCTGAACCTGGGCCATGTGTTCATTGCCGTGCCCGACAACGCGTCGCCCGCAGTGGTCGCCGCACGCGAGGCGCGTGCGCGCGAAGCGCTCGAGAAGCTGCGCGCCGGCCAGGACTTCGCGGCTGTGGTGCGCGAGTATTCCGATGGCCCCGAGGCTGCCGAGGGCGGCGCGCTGGGCATGCGCCCCGCGGAGCGCTATCCGGAGCTGTTCATGCGCGCCGTCGCCGCGTCGCCCAAGGGCACGCTGGCCGGGCCGCTGCGCTCGGGTGCGGGCTTTCACCTGTTGAAGGTGCTCGACCGCTCGCAGCAGGGCGTGCCCGCCGTCGTCACGCAGAACCACGCGCGCCACATCCTGCTGCGCCCTACGGAGCAGCTCAACGAAGGCCAGGCCGCCGAACGGCTGGCCGACTACCGCCGCCGCGTGCAGGCCGGCCAGGCGCGCTTCGAGGACCTGGCGCGCGAGTTTTCGCAGGACGGCAGCGCCAAGCAGGGCGGCGACCTGGGCTGGGCGGGTCCCGGCGCCTATGTGCCGGAATTCGAGGAAGCGCTGTCCCAGCTCAAGCCGGGCGAGGTCAGCCCGCCGGTGGTGTCGCGCTTCGGCGTGCACCTGATCCAGCTGATCGATCGCCGCCAGGCGACGCTCACGCCGCGTGAGCAGCGCGACATGCTGCGCAACGTGGTGCGCGAGCAGAAGCTGGAAAAGGCCTTCAACACCTGGGTCCAGGAAGTGCGCGGACGCGCCTATGTCGAATATCGCGATCCCCCGCAATAAAGAGTGGCTAATACCACCCTTGATACGTCGTTGCGTTGCCTTGCCGTGCTGCTCGCACTGTCTGCGGCAACGCGCCTGGTCTCAACCGCAAATCTACGATTTGCTGGGTGGTATTCGCCACTCTAAGAATAAGAGCGAGTGCTGAGCACTCCTGAGGTTTTGGCTTGAAACACATTCCCCGCAAACGCTTCGGTCAGAACTTCCTGACCGATGGCGGCATCATCGATGCCATCGTCGACGCGATCGACCCCAAGGCCGGTGATCCGATGGTCGAGATCGGCCCCGGCCTGATGGCCCTGACGCAGCCGCTGGTCGAGCGCCTCGGCCGCATCACCGTGATCGAGCTCGACCGCGACCTGGCCTTCCGCTTGCGCCTGCACCAGCAGCTCGAGGTGATCGAGTCCGACGTGCTCAAGGTCGATTTCACCGCCATCGCGCAGCAATTGCAGACGCAGCAGCTGCGCGTGGTCGGCAATCTGCCCTACAACATCTCGACGCCGATCCTGTTCCACCTGCTCGAGCATGTGGATGTGATCCAGGACCAGCATTTCATGCTGCAAAAGGAAGTCATCGACCGCATGGTCGGGTCGCCCTCGACGGCGGCCTATGGCCGGCTGTCGGTGCTGCTGCAGTGGCGCTATGCGATGCAGGAAGTGCTGTTCGTGCCGCCGGGCAGCTTCGATCCGCCGCCCAAGGTCAACAGCGCCGTCGTGCGCATGGTGCCGCGCGCTGAACCCGCGCCCGTGGACAAGCGCCTGCTCGAGGAGATGGTGCAGGTCGCCTTCAGCCAGCGCCGCAAGCTGCTGCGCCATACGCTGGGCCGCTGGCTCGAGGCCAAGGCCTATGCCGGCGATTTCGATGTCAAGCGCCGCGCCGAGGAAGTCTCGGTGGACGAATACGTCGCCCTTGCGGCGGATGTCGGCAAGGCCGGCTGACCTTTCCGCCGGAGAATGCACGAAAGCCCCGCGAGGGGCTTTTTACTTCGGCATCCGGGCGGGGAGTGCCGTGCTCAGAGAAACGAGTAGAAGCAGCGGAACGCGATCTTGCGCTCGGCCCAGTAGTCGGCCGCATCGCGGAAGCTGTCGAGCAGCTGCTCGCGCACTTCCTTGTCGAACTTGGTGGTGGTCGGGATCTGGTCGAGCACGAGGATGAACCCCGGCTGCGGTCCGGCCTTGTGCAGCGGATCGGTCAGGCAATCGTAGAGCGCGTCGAAGTTCTTGCCGAAATGCGCCGGAAAGATGAACTGCGTGGCAATCAGGTCGAGAATGTCCTGCTTGGTCTGCGCATGGGCCAGGTTGGCATACAGGAAATGGTTGCCCAGCACCCCGGCAGCCTCCTGCAGGTCCTGCACGCGGTAGGCGCGGATCGACTGCACGATGTTCTGGCGCACATTGCGCAGCGGGAGCTCGGGGGTCTTACGAAGTGGTGTTTCCATCTCCGCGGATCTTTCTTGGACAATGCTGTCCACAATCGGGGCGGGCGCGACAAAGCTGTCGCCCGTTGGCGAACAATAAGACGGGGCAAAAGGCCCCTCGAGGCCCCCTTCGCGGCCATGGGCGGCGAATGTTGGTTGCGTCTTCATTCGTTGATGTAATAAAAGCTGGCGTAATGGTCGCGGGTGTAATGGCAGGCATCGGGCACCCGGGGCTCGAGGCCTCCGCACACAATGCGCTGTGCACCGCGATCTTCCGAAAGCGGCGTCTTGACGGTGTATTCCCGGTGGTCGCCCCGTTGGCGGCTGGGCAGGATGCGCTTGCAAGGACCCAGGACGCTGCCGTCCCGGAACCCCGCCGTGCGGATCGATCCATGCGTCACGCGCCCTTGACGAGGCAGCTCCGACAGCGCGGCGGCGGGCAGCGCAGCCGATCCGGCTCCACGCACTGCATCCATCGATGGCGCAACGGCAAAGGCTGTCCCTGGAAAAATCGCATAACCTGTCTGAAAACAACGGGCGGCGACAGCCTTCAGCATCTAAAACACCTTTCAGAAACCCAGGTCATGCCTGAAATTTCGACCTGCTAGTGTGCCGCATCACCCCCCAAAAAGCAAGCGCCTGCCCAAATTTTGGGCAGGCGCCTACATTTCGGGGAGCCGGGGGCTGGCCAGCCGGGAAGCGCCGGCCGGCCGGCTTGGCCCCCTATGGCATCAACGTGCGGCGTTGGCGTCGGCGACCGTGAGCGCGGTCATGTTGACCAGGCGGCGCACGGTGGCGCTGGGCGTGACCACATGCACCGGCTGGGCCGCACCCAGCAGCACCGGGCCGATGGCAATGCCGCCGCCAGCCGCGGTCTTGAGCAGGTTGTAGGAGATGTTGGCCGCGTCGATGTTGGGCAGCACCAACAGGTTGGCGTCACCGACCAGCGAGCTGTTGGGCATCAGGGCCGCACGGGCCTTGCCGTTGAGCGCGACGTCGCCATGCATTTCGCCGTCGACTTCCAGCCACGGCGCCTGCACGCGCAGCAGCTCCAGCGTGGCGCGCATCTTCAGGGCGCTGGGCTGATCGCTCGAGCCGAAGTTCGAGTGGCTCAGCAGCGCGCACTTGGGCTTGATGCCGAAGCGCATCATTTCCTCGGCTGCCATGATCGTGATCTCGCACAGCTGCTCGGGCGTGGGATCGTAGTTCACATGGGTGTCGACCAGGAACACCTGACGGTCGGGCAGCAGCAGGCCGTTCATGCAGGCAAAGGTCTGCACGCCGGCACGCTTGCCCAGCACCTGATCGATGTAGTTCAGATGGTGCGTGACCTGGCCCCAGGTGCCGCAGATCATGCCGTCGACCTCGCCCTTGTGCAGCAGCATCGCGCCGATCAGCGACAGACGGCGGCGCATCTCGATCTTGGCGATCGGCGCGGTGATGCCCTTGCGCTCGGTCATGCGGTGGTAGGTCTGCCAGAAATCGCGGTAGCGGTGGTCGTCCTCGACGTTGACCACGTCGTAGTCGCGGCCCTGCTCCAGACGCAGGCCGAACTTCACGATGCGCTGCGCAATGATGGCCGGGCGGCCGATCAGCGTGGGACGGGCCAGCTTCTCGTCGACGACGATCTGCGCGGCGCGCAGCACGCGCTCTTCCTCGCCTTCGGCATAGGCGATGCGCTTGCGCGAGCCCTGCTTGGCGGCCGCGAAGATCGGCTTCATGGTCGTGCCCGAGGCATAGACGAAGGTCTGCAGATGCTCGCGGTAGGCGTCCATGTCCTGGATCGGACGCAGCGCCACGCCCGAATCGGCCGCTGCCTGGGCCACGGCCGGCGCGATCTTCATCATCAGGCGCGGATCGAAGGGCTTGGGAATCAGGTATTCGGGGCCGAACACCAGCGGCTCGCCCACATAGGCGGCGGCGACTTCCTCGCTCTGCTCGGCCTGGGCCAGGTCGGCAATCGCGTGCACCGCAGCGATTTCCATCTCCAGCGTGATCGTGGTGGCACCGCAGTCGAGCGCGCCGCGGAAGATGTACGGGAAGCACAGGACGTTGTTGACCTGGTTCGGGTAATCGGTGCGTCCGGTCGCCATAATGACGTCATCGCGCACGCTTTTGACGTCTTCGGGTGTGATTTCCGGGTTGGGGTTGGCCAGCGCGAAAATGATCGGGCGCGGTGCCATGCGCATCACCATCTCCGGCTTGAGCACGCCGCCCGCCGACAGGCCGAGGAACACGTCGGCATCGACGATGACTTCGGACAACTTGCGCATGTCGGTATCGCGCGCGAACATGGACTTATCTTCGTCCATCAACTCGATACGACCGGTATAGACCACGCCAGCGAGGTCGGTCACGAACACGTTCTCGCGCCGCAGACCCACTTTCAGCAGCAGGTTCAGGCAGGCCAGCGCAGCGGCACCGGCGCCCGATGCCACGAGCCTGACTTCATCGATCTTCTTGTTGGCGACCTTGAGCGCATTGATCATGGCCGCGGCCACGGTGATGGCGGTGCCATGCTGGTCGTCGTGGAACACCGGTATCTTCAGGCGCTTGCGCAGCTCGCGCTCGACATAGAAGCACTCGGGCGCCTTGATGTCCTCGAGGTTGATCGCACCGAAGGTCGGCTCGAGCGCGGCAATGACCTCGACCAGTTTCTGCGGGTCCTTTTCGTCGATCTCGATGTCGAACACGTCGACGCCGGCGAACTTCTTGAACAGCACGCCCTTGCCCTCCATGACCGGCTTCGAGGCCAGCGCACCGATGTCGCCCAGGCCCAGCACGGCCGTGCCGTTGGAGATCACCCCGACCAGGTTGCCGCGGCTGGTGTATTTGAAGGCAGCGTTGGGGTCCTTGACGATTTCCTCGCAGGGCGCGGCCACGCCCGGGGAGTAGGCCAGCGCCAGGTCATGCTGGTTGGCCATCGGCTTGGTGGCTGCGATGGCGATCTTGCCCGGCTTGGGGAACTCGTGGTATTCGAGCGCCGCGCGGCGCAGCAGCGCCCGCTTGTCGTTGGGGTTGGCAGGGGTAGGGGGAACCGTAGTGTCGGACATCAAGCGTCTCCAGCTCGAGGGTGAATCCAATCCGCCGCCAGGGCAGGGCCGGCGGATTGCTATTTATAGGGGTGGCCCACGCCCATGCAGACCGGGTCTGCGGCGGCCCGGGCTGGTCGGCCCGGGGGGCGGGTGCTTCGTAGGCGCCTCATTGTAGGCTCAGTGCTCGTGCAAACCGGCGGCTTTGCTGCGGGGGCAGGGGTCAAAGAGCGCTGGCTATAAGGCAGGCCGGGATTGCGCCCCGGTAGTGCACCAAGCTGGGGCAAAACGCCAGGCGTCGAAGCCTTGCAACAGGTGCTTTCCCGGATGGCAAACGGCGGTATGCTCAGCGTCGGCAATAACGCTAATCCGCCTTAAGAGGAATTCATGTCTCTGCCCCGCTCCCGTGCTTCTTCCGCTCTCCGTGCCACCCGCCGCGCGTCCTTGCGCATGGTTCTGGGCGGTGCCGTGGCCACCCTGGCGTTTGCTGCTCCGTGGGCGCAGGCCGCCAGCCCCGCGGCGTATCCGACCAAGACCATCCGCCTGATCGTGCCGTTCTCGGCCGGCGGTTCGACGGACATCCTGGGCCGCCTGCTGGCGCAGAAGATGGGCGAGAACATGAATGCCACCGTCGTGGTGGAAAACAAGCCCGGCGCCAATGGCACGCTGGGCTGCGACCAGGTCGCCAAGGCACCCGCCGACGGCTACACCATGGTGCTCGGCGATGTCGGCTGCATGGCCATGGCCACCGGCCTCTACACCAAGCTGCCCTATGACCCGCTCAAGGACTTCGCCGACGTGAGCCTGGTGGCGCGCAGCCCATTGGTGCTCACCGTGGGCACGCAAAGCCCGTTCAAGTCGATGGCCGACCTCACGGCCGCCGCGCGCGCGCAGCCGGGCAAGCTCAACTACCCGTCGTCGGGCACGGGCGGGCCGAACCATCTGGGCGGCGAGCTCTACGCGATGCAGGCCAAGGTCAAGATCAGCCACATCCCGTACAAGGGCAGCGCGCCGTCGGTGGTGTCGCTGGTCGCGGGCGAGACCGATTTCGGTTTCCTGACGGCCGTGACCATCGACTCCCAGCTCAAGGCCGGCAAGCTGCGCGCGCTGGCCGTGGCGCACAACGAACGCCTGGCCTCGCTGCCCGACGTGCCGACCATGGACGAGCAGGGCCTCAAGGGCTTCCAGGCCGATGCCTGGTTCATGGCCGCCGTGCCCGCCGGTACCCCGCAGCCCATCATCGACCGCCTGTACACCGAGATCGCCAAGGCGCTGTCCGATCCGCAGGTCAAGTCCAAGCTCGATGCAATGGGCGTGCTGCCCTCGGCGCTCAAGCCCGCGGCATCGACCGAGTTCCACAAGGTCGAGGTCGCCAAGTGGCGCGAAGTCATCAAGAACGCGGGAATCACGTTGGACTGACGGCGCATTTGTCCTGCAGACCTCGGCGCCGGTTGGCGCCATGATGGGCGCCTGGCCCGGCGGTGCAAGCCGCCGCGGGCCCTGTCAATGGAGGAACCTTTCATGCGCTGTTTTTCGTTTTCCCTTGCGGCCGCGTGCGTGGCCGTCGCCGCTCTCGCGGGCTGCGACCAGCAGTCCACCCCCAAGGCCGATGCCGGCACCATGCCGATGGCGCAGCTGCCGGCATTCGACCAGCCCGCGCCGCGCGCGCCGGTGCTGGCCGATTCCAAGCCGGAGCACACCCCGCACTATGAGGCGAAGGTGGCCCAGAGCGAGTCGCTGCCCGCGGCCGTGCCCCTGCCGCCGCGCCCGGTGATCCAGTCTTCCGGCGGTGCCGCGGACAGCAACCAGGCCAATGGCGGCTCGAGCCCGGCGGCCGGCTATGCAAGCGGCATCACCGATGCCCGCGGCGACGGCAGCAAGCACGAGCTCGACGGCGGCAAGAACAGCGGCACGCAAGCCAGCCGCCCATGACCTGGCACTGTTTCAGCTGACCCCGGCCCAGGCCGCGAGCCGCTGGGCAGCCCAGTCCCCGAAGCCCAGGTGCATGGAAAGCGTGCTCATTGCGCCGCTCCCAGCGCGGGCTGCAATGCCTGGCGCGCCTGGGCGCGGTTCCAGGCCTTCTCGTGGAAGAAATAGGCCACGGCCTGCACCGTGGGCTCGAGCAGGCTCAGCGTCAGCGAGGCCCAGAAGTTGCGTGTGACCGCATAGGCCACGCAAGCGGCCACCATGATGTGGATCAGGTAATAGCTGGCTGTCTTCATCAGCGTGGGTCGATGGGCGCGAAGCAGTTGGTGAAGACGGGTCATGGCGGTGGTTCCTTGGATCTGAGACTGAGTCAAATGATATTTATTCCTATTGGCATGGTCCAATTGATTGCATGAAACACACCCATAGCCAGGGCCGCGCGAGCGCGCGGTCTTATATGCCCTGCCTACCGAAAGCCGCGGGAGATAATGCGCGTTATGCCTGATCGCTGGAAACCCAATGTCACCGTGTCCGCCATCATCGAAAGAGATGGCCGCTTTCTTCTGGTCGAAGAAGAAACCGCCGATGGACTGAAGCTGAATGTGCCCGCAGGCCATCTCGACCCTGCGGAGTCGCCCCTGCAGGCCTGCGTGCGCGAGGTGCTGGAGGAAACCGCCTTCGGCTTCACGCCCAGCGCGCTGGTGGGCATCTACATGAACCGCTTCACGCGCACGCGCTCCGGGGCCGACATCACCTATCTGCGCTTTGCGTTCACGGGCGAGCTGGGCACGCACCACGCGCAGCGCGCGCTCGACGACGGCATCCTGCGCACGGTGTGGATGACGCTGGCCGAGCTCGAGTCCAGCGCCGCGCGCCACCGCAGCCCGGTCGTGCTGCAGTCGGTGCGCGACTATCTCGCGGGCCAGCGTTTCGATCTGTCCATGCTGCATGTGGACGAGAGCGTCTACGAGGTGCCTGCACCCCCGGCCCGCGCGGTGGCGCGCAAGGCCCCGCACAGCGACGGCGCCCATCCCTGATATCCGCCGCAGCTTTTGTCCCCACCGCGCCGCTGTGCGCGGGTGGCTGGGATAATTGCCCGCTATGACAAAGCATCGGGTGGTGGTGGGCCTTTCAGGCGGCGTGGATTCGGCGGTGACCGCCTATTTGCTCAAGCAGCAAGGCCATGACGTGGTCGGCATCTTCATGAAGAACTGGGAAGATGACGACGACAGCGAATTCTGTTCGTCCAATATCGACTTCGTCGACGCGGCGGCCGTGGCCGATGTGATCGGCATCGAGATCGAGCATGTGAATTTCGCGGCGGAATACAAGGACCGGGTGTTTGCCGAGTTCCTGCGCGAGTACCAGGCCGGGCGCACGCCCAACCCCGATGTGCTGTGCAACGCCGAGATCAAGTTCAAGGCCTTTCTCGACCACGCGATGCGCCTGGGCGCCGAAAAGATCGCGACCGGCCACTATGCGCGCGTGCGCCAGAACCCGCAGACGCAGCGCTTCGAGCTGCTCAAGGGGCTCGATCCATCCAAGGACCAGAGCTATTTCCTGCACCGCCTGAACCAGGCGCAGCTGTCGAAGACGCTGTTTCCCGTGGGCGAGCTGCACAAGTCCGAAGTGCGGCGCATTGCCGAGGAAATCGGCCTGCCCAACGCGAAGAAGAAGGACTCGACCGGCATCTGCTTCATTGGCGAGCGGCCGTTTCGCGACTTCCTCAACCGCTACATCAGCAAGGAGCCGGGCTGGATCCTCGACGACCGCGACCGCCGGCTCGGCCGCCATCAGGGCCTGTCGTTCTACACGCTGGGCCAGCGCCAGGGCCTGGGCATCGGCGGCATCAAGGAAAAGGGCGCGCAGCGTGGCGGCGGCGAGCACCACCCCTGGTTCGTGGCGCGCAAGGAGCTCGAGCGCAACGTGCTGCGCGTGGTGCAGGGCCACGACCACCCCTGGCTGCTGTCGCCGCAGCTCGATGCCGACAACGCCAGCTGGGTCGCGGGCGAGCCGCCGGCTGCAGGCATCTATGGCTCCAAGACACGCTATCGCCAGCCCGATTCGCCGGCGGTGATCAGCCAGGCCGCAGATGCCACCTTCCGACTGGATTTTCCCGAAGCGCAATGGGCGGTCACGCCGGGGCAGTCGGCGGTGCTGTATAACGGGGAGGTCTGCCTGGGCGGGGGGATGATTTCGGATGTGGCGGCGTATTCGGGAGCGGCGCACGGTTGAGGGCTGCGGCAGACCGTTCATCCTCGGACGGGATGCGAACCGCCTGGGTTAAGCGAAACTAACGCCGAAATAGGTGCGCTCCATCTGGGCTACAGCCATCTGCAGCGTCTGCGAAGCTTTGTGAAAGGCAGCGTCGATCTTGTCATCTTCCTGCTGCGCAAACCTCAGGTCCTCCTCCAGATGGTCACCGATCTGGGACAGTACGCTTTCCAAATCGATCTTTTTCTCATTGAAGCGTTCGCACAGCTTGTGGATTGGATAGTGCTTCATGGCTACATCCGATGTCCGTGCGAAAGTAGACATAAACTGGCGGCCAACGGTTTCTCCGCGAGTGGCACCCTGCTTGTTGAACAGGTACCTTATGTCCTCGAACTTCTTTTGCTCGAATTCTGGCGTGTCCCCTATGACCGTGCGCCCGAAATCGATGGCCATCAGATGCACGCTGTCAGTTCCTTCTATTTTGTGCACTACCAAATTGTGCATATGCAGATCCCGGTGCGCTACCTGGTTCTTGTAGAGCACGCGCGCCATGTCCACGATCTGCGGCAGCAGGCTCTTTGCCTGATCGCGTGACAACTGGTGGAGGCACTTGTCCATTTCGTTGCTTTTGACATGGTCCCCCTCATAGATCTTGACTCTGGCATATTGGTGAGATGGGTCCAACCCCAGCGTCGTCTTTTCGCCGTCACTCAGCTTTTTCTGCGTCGAGATATAGCCGGCAAGCTCCGGCCTGCTAGCGGCATAGGTGTTTAGTTCGCTCTCCCTATCGAAGTCTTCATCGCCAACCTTGCTATCGGAGCGCAGCAATCCGGTCTCTGCATCGAATTTCTTGTTGACACCGCCGGCTTGGAAATTGAGAGTGCCTTGCTTTATTTTATCTTGCGCTTTCGTGTTTATAGTTTCCTCGTCAATCAGAAAGCCCTTGATAGTTTTTATCTGCTCATTCCGTATGGTTGTGTTCGTCGGGCGGGCCAGACGCCGCTCGATTTCCTGCTTTTCTGTAGCGTTAATCGTATCGGTCTTGATAGACATGCCATCGATGGAGTACTCCACGTCGAATTTCTGACTGTCGTCGGGGTGGTTTATCACGCTCAGCGTGAACAATGCCTGGTTTTCACGCTGAGCCATCCGTGCCAGATGGTCGAAACGCGAAAAACTGCTGGTGCCGTGGTCATGCAGCATTCGATGAAGCTCCAGAAGCGCTGTCTCCCTTTTTGGTCCGGGAAAGCAATCTCGCAACCGATCGAAGAGGCCGAGCTTCGTTGCCTGTGTGACGTCGCTGTTCATCAACTGGGCAATGCGCGAAGTGCTCAACTTTACTTTCAGATCCTTGGACGGCTGAATGCCGCTGTCCATCGGTTTGTCATTACCCAGGGCGCTGTGCACCTGAGGCTTGAACGAAAAAGTAACGGATGTATTCATGGCTTTTGTTTAGCTTCCGAAGTCTGGCTGAATAACGCTCGCGTGGCGATCACGCGGATTTAGTCGGTAACCTACCGGTTTGGGCTGCCCCGGCTAAAGCATTCCCGTGCCATTCGAGTCGAACTCGGCCAGCCCCTGCACCTCCATTACGGGGTCGAGGTAGCGGCTGATGTACTTGCCTCCACTGAGGTTTGTGGAGGCAAGGATCCGGTCGCTGCCGCGGTCGGAAGGTCTTGAAAGCTGCACTATCCTGCAGGCAGGCTGGGAACTTCATGGATCCTCCGATGAAAGCAACGGGCCGTTCCATATGAGTAACATCGAGGCGCTGTGGGTTCCCTCCACGGCACCAGGGGCATGGGTCTGGCTGGAAATCCAGCGTGAAGACCGCTATGCAGACAGGGCGCGGCGCTCAGAGATCGAGCAGCGGCACGAACCCGCCAAAGATCATGCGCTTGCCGTCAAACGGCATCTGTGCCTTCATGCCGGCCAGGCGCGGGTCCTTCATTGCCGCCTGGTTGACCCGCTCGCGCACTTCGCGCGACGAATATTCGATCCAGGAGAACACGACGATCTCGCCTTCCTCGGCTTTGACCGCGCCGCGGAAGTCGGTCAGCTTGCCGTCCGGCACATCGTCGCCCCAGCATTCGACGACGCGCGTCGCTCCATGCTCCTTGAAGACCTGGGCCGCGCGGGTCGCGAGTTCCAGATATTGCGCTCGGTGGGCGGCGGGTACCGCGACCACGAATCCATCGACATATTGCATGGCAACCTCCTTGGAAAAAGGAGGTCCATGCTCGCAAAGACAACGGCCCGATGCGGTAACAACCGTATCGGGCCGGGGGTGATCAACGAGGTGCGGCGCCAGCGCCGCGATGCCTCAGTAGCCGCTCAGCGACTGGCGCAGGCGCTCGCCCGCGTAGGCTTGCGCTTCGCGGGCCTTCTCGAGCACCGCGGCGGCGCCAAAGAACTCGTGCGCCACGCCTTCATATTCGCGGCGCTCGACCGGGACCTGCGCGTTCTGCAGCGCGTCCTCGAGCTTGGCGCCGTCGCTGCGCAGCGGGTCGAGCCGCGCGTTGATGATGGTCACGGGCGGCAGGCCGCGCAGGTCGGCGTCGATCAGCGACAGGCGCGGATCCTTGAGGTCGTCTTCCGTGCGGATCAGATGGTCCACGAACCACTTGACCATTGCGCGGTTGAGGGGCTTGGCAATCGCGTTCTCGATGTACGACTCGGTGTTGAGGCTGGTCTGCGCCACCGGGTACACGCTCAGGATGTGGCGCGGCATGGGCAGGCCGGCATTGCGCGCGGCAAAGGCGGTGGCCATGGCCAGGTTGCCGCCCGCGCTTTCGCCGGCCAGCGCCAGGCGCGCGGGGTCGCCGCCGATGCGCGCGGCGTTCTGGGTCAGCCAGCGGTAGCTGTCCAGCGCGTCTTCCCAGGCGGTGGGGAACTTGAATTCGGGCGCCTGGCGGTAGTCGACGGACACGACGATCGCATGCGCCTCCTTGGCCAGGCCGCGCGCGCCGGCGTCATAGACTTCCTTGTCGGCAATGACCCAGCCGCCGCCGTGGAAGTACAGGATCACGGGCAGGCCGGCGGGCGAGGCCGCGGTATCGACCGGGGTGTACACGGTGGCGGGCAGCACGGCGTTGCCGGTGTCGATCGACAGCGATGCCGTGCGCACGCCCGGCACCAGCACTTCGGGGTCGGTGGAGCGGCCTTGCAGCGTCAGCAGGTGCTTTACGGCATCTGCGGCCGTGGGCTGGCGGCGCGCTTCCGCGGCGGACAGCTTTTCGATGGCCTTGGGATGCAGTGCCTCATGGGCCTTGGCAAGCTCCAACTGGTCCTCATCCGCGCGGATGGCCGCCACTGCATTGGACAGCGCATTGATGATGGGGTTGGGTTCGCCGTGCTGGTTGTCGCTCATGAGGCAGTCCTTGTCGATGGGTAGATCTATCCACTGTAGGGAGGACGAATGCCGGGCAGCGTCGGACGGGGCGCCGGCTGCCTGTGGCTGATTTCTCCGGGCGTGCCCGGGTCACTCCTGGATCGTCACGGTGGCACCGGTTTTCACGCGGTCCAGCGCCAGCAGGCTGCGATAGCTCTTGACCGACGCGTTCTCGGCAAACAGCCGCCGGGTCAGCCGCTCGTAGCTGCGCATGTCGGGCGCAACGATGATCAGCACGAAGCTCGGTCCCCCGGTCACGTAGTAGCACTGCTGCACTTCGGAGGTATCGTGGAACAGCGCCTTGGCGGCGTCGACCCGGGCCGCGCTCTCGTCGTGCAGCACCACTTCGACGATGGAGGTGATCGTGGCGGACACGGTTTCAGGGTCCACCAGTGCCACATTCGCAGCAATGACGCCCGAAGCTTCCATCGCCGCGATCCGGCGCTGCACCGCTGCCGTGGACAGTGCCACCTGCTCGGCGATCAGGCGCTGCGCCATGCGGTTGTCCTGCTGGATCAGGCGCAGGATGGCTTTGTCGTAGCGGTCCAGAATCGGTGGGGAGGACGGCAGTTTCCTGGGCATGGCGAGTAAATTTTGCGTTTTGGCGCTGATATTCGAGTCCAATTAACCTGTGAGCGAGCATAGCATTCGGCATGTCTTTGATCCCACCTTCCGCCCCTTCCCGCTCCGACCGCCGCACCGCCACCGGCATCGCCTGTGGCGCGGGCGCGGGCGCGCTCTGGGGGCTGGTTTTCCTCGCGCCCGAACTGGTCGGCGAGTTCGGTCCGCTGCAGCTGAGTGCCGGGCGCTATCTCTGCTACGGGTTGATCGCGCTGGCGCTGATCTGGCCGCGCTGGCACGCGCTGCGCGGCCAGATCGCGCGGCGCCAGTGGGTCCAGCTGGGCTGGCTGGCGCTGGCCGGCAACACGCTGTACTACGTGCTGCTGTCGGCCGCGGTGCAGATGGGCGGCATCGCGATGACATCGCTGGTGATCGGCTTCCTGCCCGTGGCCGTCACGCTGATCGGCAGTCGCGACCATGGCGCCGTGCCGCTGCGGCGCATGCTGCCTTCGATGCTGCTGTGCGCGCTCGGGGCGCTGTGCATCGGCTGGCAGGCACTGGCGGCCCCGGTGGCCGGAGATCCCGGCCGGCAGGTCTTGGGCCTGGTCTGCGCCGTCGGAGCGCTGGTGTCGTGGTCGGCCTTTGCGGTCGGCAACGCGCGCTGCCTGGCGCGGCTGCAGCAGGTCTCGGCGCATGAGTGGAATCTGCTGACCGGGCTGGTCACCGGCGCGCAGAGCCTGCTGCTGATCCCCTTGGCGCTGCTGCTGGAAAGCTCGCAGCATGGCGCCCCGGAATGGGCGCGCCTGGCCGCGGTGTCGGTCGCGGTGGCGGTGCTGGCCTCGCTGGTCGGCAATGCGCTGTGGAACCGCATGAGCCGGCTGCTGCCGCTGACGCTGGTGGGCCAGATGATCCTGTTCGAGACCGTGTTCGCGCTGTTCTACAGCCTGCTGTGGGAGCAGCGCCTGCCGACGCTGGCCGAGAGCGCGGCGCTGGTGTGCGTGGTGCTGGGCGTGCTGTCGTGCCTGGCCGCGCATCGGCGCCCGGAGCTCAGAACCGCGCCTGCAGGCACTCCATGAAGCCATTGAACGCCAGCGAGCGCACCTCCGAGGCATTGTGGAATGCGACGGCCGCGATGCGCAAGGCGGGCTCGATCGGCCGGACTTCCATGTCCGAGGCAATGGCCTGCGCGGTGAAGCTGTCGACAATGGCAAACCCCATGCCTTCGCGCGCAAAGGCCGCGGCCACGTAGTAGCTGCGCGTCTCCAGCATCGGGACGGGCGCGCTGTCCTGCAGCCCCGGCCAGGCATCGCGGATGCGCTGCGCCAGCGGGTCGCTGCCGCCGATGCTGATCCACTGCGCGGGATCGAGCTGCGCCAAGCTGATGCCGGTGGCCGCCGCTTGTGGGCCCCGGGCGTGCGCCAGATGGACGATGGGAATGTCGCCCAATGGCAGCTTTTCCAGCGCCGGGTGCGCCGGCATGTCGAAGCAGATGGCGATGTCGATTTCGCGGCTGACGAGGTTCTCCACCAGTTCGTCGCCGTTGCCGGTCACGACTTCCAGCGATACGCCGGGATAGCGCGCGCGGAACGCGGCGACGATGCTCGGCAGCAGGCCCAGTGCCAGACTGGGCAGGCAGCCGATGCGCAGATGGTCCTCGGGGTTGCGCTTGAGCTTGCGCGTCAAGCGGTCGACGCTCTCGACCTGCGTGAACAGCACCGTGGTCTGCGCGAACAGCTGCTCGGCCTCGCGGGTATGCACCAGCCGGCCGCCCACGCGCCGGAACAGCACCAAGCCAAACGCATGCTCGGCCTGCGCGAGCGCCTTGCTGGCGGCGGATTGGGTCAGGTTCAGCAGCTCGGCCGCGCCGCTGACCGAGCCGGTCCGCATGACGGAATGGAAGATTTCCAGGTGGCGTAATCGCATGGTTCGAAGGGCGGTGGGCGGTGGCTTGGGTTCGAGGGGCAGGGCGCAGCGCATTGTCCCGCGCCGCACCCTATTCCTCAATGACTGGCGCACCCGCTTTTTTTCACTGGCGCTGGCACCGGGCACGGGCCAATACTCGCGGCTTTGCGCAGCAGCTCGAGCCCGTCGGGCGCTGCGGCCCCACTCGAGGAATCCAGACATCATGCGTGAAATCTTCATCAGCGACGAAGCGGTCGCCCAGGCGGTCTCGATGCGCGAGGCCATCGCCGCCATGCGTGCGGCCTTCGAGGACCTGGGGCGCGGCGGCTCCAGCCTCCAGGACCGGGTGCGCATCCAGGCCGGCGGAAACACCCTGTCGATGATGGGCGGCATCCACGGCGCGGGCCAGGTGATGGGCGCGAAGGTCTACTCCACCGTCGGCGGGCAGTTCGACTTCGTGATCAACCTGTTCTCGGCCGAGAGTGGCCAGTTGCTGCGCGTGGTGCAGGGCAACCAGCTGACGCGGCTGCGCACCGCGGCCGTGACGCGCGTGGTCGCCGATGCCTGCGTGCGCCAGGACAAGGTGGCACTGGCCATTTTCGGCAGCGGCATCCAGGCGCAGGCGCATGCCCAGGCGTTCTGCGAGGACGGCTTTGCCGCGGAAGTGCTGGTCTGCGCGCGTGACGCCGGCGAGGCCTTTGCGGCCAGCATCCGGCAGCGGTATGGCGTGCCGGCGCGCGTGGTCGATGCGGCCACCGCGGCATCCCAGTCCGATGTCGTCATCACCGCCACGCGCTCGGCCAGCGCGCTGTTCGATGGCGCGGCGCTGCGCCCCGGCGCCTTCGTGGCGGCCATTGGATCGTCCAAGCCGACAACGCGCGAAATCGACGATACCGTGCTGGCGCGCGCCGCTGTCGTGGTCGTGGAGTCGCGCGCGCAGGCGCTGCGCGAGGCCGGCGATCTGGTGCTGGCGGCCGACCAGGAGGCCCTGGCGCGCAAGCTGGTGGAACTCGGCCCGCTGCTGCTCGACCCGGCGCTGGCGCAGGGCGCTGGCGGCGACATCACCGTGTACAAGTCCGTGGGCGTGGGTATCGAGGATGTGGCGCTCGCGGCGCTGGTGCACCGCAATCTGCCGCGCGGGTAATGGCTGCGGGCCCTGAAGATGCCCCCGGGCCGCCAAAGGATGCTTGCCAGATTCCGGTGCAGTGCCCGGACCCGCGGCATTTTGCGGCACCACCTGGGGGCGAAATGGCGTTCATGGGCCCCCGCATTGCACCTGCAATGGGCAGGGCCCGCAGGTATTCCAAAACGACTACCCCCCGCGCATTATTTCGTTGGCGGCCCCGCGCCGCGCTGCCGATACTGGCAGCCATCCCCTTTGACTTCGATGGCTCCAGAGCCTGACTGGAAACACCCCATGACCCTGCGCCTTGCCCGCCGAACCCTTGCCGCCGTCGCCATCCTGGCCTTTGCCGCCACGGCCCACGCCGCCTGGCCCGAGCGTCCGATCAAGATCGTCGTGCCCTCCGCCGCCGGGGGCTCGCCGGACATCCTGACGCGCATCTTCAGCAACGAGCTGGGCAAGCGCCTGGGGCAGGGCGTGGTGGTGGAGAACCGGCCCGGCGCGGGCGGTAGCATCGGCATGCAGGCCGTGATGACGGCCAACCCCGATGGCTACACGCTGGCCTACGGCAACAACGCCACGCTGGCGACCAACGAATTCCTGTTCTCCAAGCTGCCCTACGACCCGGCCAAGCTCGTTCCCATCATCGCGCTGTCGAGCACCGCCAGCCTGCTGGTCGTGAACAAGGACCTGCCGATCCAGAACGTGCAGGAGCTGCTGCAGTACGTGAAGCAGAACCCCCAGAAGTCCTCCTTCGGCTCGGGCGGCACGGGCACGACGAGCCATCTGGGCGCCGAGATGTTCAAGACCATGACTGGCATCGGCAGCATGCACATTCCCTACAAGGGCGCGCCGCAGGCCATCAACGACCTGATGGGCGGGAGCGTGCAGTTCCTGTTCGACAACATTGCCTCGGTGGCGCCCACGGTGAACGGCGGCAAGCTGCGCGCGATCGCGGTGACTTCGAAGGAGCGCGTGGCGCAGTTCCCGAATGTGCCGACGCTCAATGAATCGGGCGTGCCCGGTTTCGAGATGCGCGCCTGGGGCGCGCTGGTCGCGCCTCCGGGCACGCCCGCGGAGATCGTCAATCGCATCAATCTCGAAGTCAACGCGATCCTCAAGGACGAGAAGATCCGCGCCCAGTTCGAGCAGCTGGCTTTCAGCCCGATCGGCGGCACGCCGCAGGACCTGCGCCGCCTGGTCGAGTCCGAGCGCGTGAAGTGGGGCGAAGTCGTGCGCAAGAGCGGCGCCAAGGTCGATTGAGCGCCACGATGCCTGTTTCCCCTTCCCGCAGCGCTGTGCCGGCCGACGGCTACTGGAGCGCCGAGCGCCGCGCGCGCAGCCCGCAGCCGGGCCATGTGACGGTGATCGGCGCCGGCATTGTTGGCCTGGCCACCGCGGCTGCGCTGCGCCGCGAAGGGCATGAGGTCACGGTGATCGATGCCGCGGCGCAGGTCGGGCGCGGCACGAGCTTTGGCAATGGCTGCCAGCTGTCCTATGGCTACGTCGCGCCGCTCGCGCAGCCGAGCCTGCTGCCCGAGCTGCCGCGCCTGCTGCTGGCAAGGAACGCGCCGCTCCGGATCGTACCGCGCCTCGAGCCGGCGCAGTGGCGCTGGATGGCGCAGTTCCTGCTGGCCTGCCGGCACTCGCGCGCGCAGCAAAGCTCGCTCGAGCTGCTGGCGCTTGGCCACCTGAGCCGCCAGGAAACCGACCTGTGGCTGCGCGGCTGCGACCGCGAGCAGCTGCGCTTCTCGCAGACCGGCAAGCTGGTGCTGCTGCCCACGGCGCTGGCGCTGGCCAAGGCCGAGGCCCAGCTGCGCTTCCAGGCCAAGCATGGGCCGCTGCAGCGCTCGGTGAGCGCCGCGCAGGCGCTCGAGATCGAGCCGGCGCTGGCGCGTTTCGCGGGGCGCATTGCCGGCGCCATCCACACGCCCAGCGAATGCGCGATCGACAGCCATGCGCTGTGCCTCGACATGGAGCGCGAGCTGCGCGCGCGCGGTGTGGAATTCAGGCTCGGCACACGGGTCACGGGCTTCGAGCGGTCGGGCCGGCGCGTCACGCACCTCGTGGCCGACGGGCAGGCGCTCGCGGTCGACCGCCTGGTGCTGGCGACGGGGCCGGCCACGGCCGCGGTGGGCCGCATGCTGGGCTTGTCGCTGCCGGTCTATCCCCTCAAGGGCTACAGCATCACGGCGCGCATCGTGGACCCGGACGGGGTGCCGAAGGTGAGCATCACCGACGGCGCGAGAAAGGTCGTCTACGCCCGTATCGGCAACCAGCTGCGCGTCGCGGGCGTGGCCGAGATCCGCGGTTACGACAGCAGCATCCAGGCCGGGCGGGTCGCGGAGCTGGTGGCCCATACGCGCGAGGCCTTTGGCACCGCCGTCGATCTGGATTCGGTCTCGGAATGGTCCGGGCTGCGCCCTGCCACGCCGACCTCCGTGCCCATCATCGGCGCCGCGCCGCTGGACAATGTATTCCTCAATGTCGGGCACGGTGCGCTGGGCCTGACGCTGGCATTCGGCTCGGCGGCAATGCTCGCCGGCCAGATGCATTCGCGCTGATCCACAGGCAGGCAAACCATGCAAGACACTTCTTCCTTCGATCTCCTCATCCGCGGCGGCGCCATCATCGATGGCACCAAGCGGCCCCGCTACCGCGCCGACGTCGCGGTGCGCGGCGACCGCATCGTCGGTATTGGCGACTTCAGCGGCCACACGGCCACGACCGAGATCGATGCCACCGGCCTGGTGGTGGCGCCCGGGTTCATCGACTCGCACACCCACGACGACCAGGCGCTGCTGTCGCAGCCCGACCTGCCGTTCAAGGTCTCGCAGGGCGTGACCACCGTCGTCACGGGCAACTGCGGAATCAGCGTGGCGCCGCTGCGCCCGGGCACGGCGCTGCCCGCGCCGCTGAACCTGCTCGATGCCGGCAACGAGCGCTTCACGAGCTTTGGCGCCTACCTCGACGCGCTGCGCGCGCGCCCCGCGGCCGTCAATGTCGTGCCGATGGTCGGGCACACCAACTTCCGCACCATCGTCATGGACGACCTGGAGCGCGAGGCCACGCCCGAAGAGGTCGAAGCCATGAAGCTGCTGCTGGAGGAGGCCCTGGCGGCGGGCGCGGTCGGCATGTCGACCGGCACCTATTACCCGCCCGCGGCGGCGGCCACCGAGCATGAGGTCACCGAGGTCTCGCGGCCGCTGGGCGCGCGCCGGGCGCTCTACGTCACCCATATCCGCAACGAAGCCGACCGCTGCCTCGAATCGATCGAGGAGACCTTCCGCATCGGACACGAGGTCTCGACACCAGTGCTGCTGTCGCACCACAAGCTGATGCGCGCGGCCAATTTCGGCAAGTCGACGCTCACGCTGCGCCGCATCGAGGAGGAGATGCAGCGCCGGTGCGTGAACCTGGATTGCTACCCCTACACCGCCAGCTCCACCATGCTGCACCTCGACGAGGAGCGCCTGCAGGGGCGCGTGACGCTGGCTTCCTGCGGGCCCCATCCCGAGTTCGTGGGCCGCGATCTGCAGGACATCGCCGATGCATGGGGCGTCTCGCGCGTCGAGGCCTCGAAGCGGCTGCAGCCGGCGAGCGCGATCTACTACAGCATGGACGAGGCGGACGTGCAGCGCATCCTGGCGTTCGAGCGCACCATGATCGGCTCCGATGGCGTGCCCGCCGGCGAGCGCCCGCACCCGCGGCTGTGGGGCACCTTTCCGCGCGTGCTGGGGCGCTACAGCCGCGACATCGCGCTGTTCCCGCTCGAGACCGCGGTCTGGAAGATGACCGGTCTCACGGCCGAGGTGTTCGGGCTGGCGCAGCGCGGCGTCATCGCCGAGGGCTGCCACGCCGACATCACGCTGTTCGATCCGGCCACGGTGCAGGATCTGGCCGATTACGACAACCCCACCACGCCGGCGCAAGGCATCGAGGCGGTGATCGTCAATGGCGCCGTGGCGTATAGATCAGGGGAGCATCGGCATACGCGCACGGGGCGGGTGCTGAGCCGCACGCCACCCGAGGCGTTTGCCGTGGCTGCCGGCCCATGAGCCGGGATCAGGCCGCGCGCCCGCCCAGGTAGAGCTCGCGCACCTTTTCGTCGCGCATGAGTTCGCCCGCGTTGCCCGTGAGCGCCACCGTGCCCATCGAGAGCACATAGGCGCGGTCGGAGATGCGCAGCGCCTCCATCGCGTTCTGCTCGACCATCAGGATCGTGACCTGCTCCTGGTCGCGCACGTGGACGATCGCGTCGAACACTTCGTGCAGCACCTTGGGCGACAGGCCGGCCGAAGGCTCGTCCAGCAGCAGGATCTTCGGGCGCGGCATGAGCGCCCGCGCCAGCGCCAGGATCTGCCGCTCGCCGCCCGACATCGAGGCCGCGCGCGCATCGAATTTCTTTTTCAGGATGGGGTAGAGCGTGCACAGCTCCTCCATGCGCCGCGCGCAGTCGGCGGCGCGCATGAAGTGCCCGCCGACCTGCAGGTTCTCGCGGATGCTCAGCGCGCTGAACACGTTCTCGGTCTGCGGCACGAAGCCCAGGCTGCAGTGGCGGATCTTGTGGTGCACGGGGATCTGCGAGACATCCTTGCCGCCCAGCGTGACCCGCCCGCTGCGCGGCAGCAGATAGCCGGCAATGGTCTTGAGCAGGGTGCTCTTGCCGCAGCCGTTGGGGCCCAGCAGCGTGACGATCTCGGCGGGCTGCACGTTCAGCGACATCCCGCGCAGGATGTCGATCTCGGCCGTGTACCCGGCCACTACGTTGTCGATATCGATCATGCGCTCTCCGTCGCAAGGGGTTGGGTGCCGGCGGTGCCGAGGTAGGCCTGCAGCACGCGCTCGTTGCTGGAAAGCTCGTCGGGGCGGCAGCTGGCGACGATGTGGCCGCGGTCGAGCACCACGCAGCGCGTGCAGACGTCGCGGATGAAGTGCATGTCGTGCTCGACAATGACCAGCGTCATGCCCTGGGCGTTCAGGCGCTGCAGCGCCGCGACGATGTCGCGCCGCAGGTTGGGGTGCACGCCGGCCGTGGGTTCGTCCAGCAGCAGCATGCGCGGCTCGGCCATGAGCGCGCAGACGATGCCCAGCAGCTTCTTCTGCCCGCCGGAGATGGCGGCTGCCGGCAGGTCGCGCACGGGTGTCAGCAGCAGCTCGTGCAGCAGGCGCTCGGCCTTGTCGCGCGCGAGGCGTTCCGTGGCCCGCGCGCCCGCCGTGCCGAGCAGGGTGTCGAACACGCCGTGGTGCGCCGTGGCGGCGGCCATGGCCACTTCCATGACGGACATCTTCGTGGGCATGGACGGCAGCTGGAAGGTCCGCGCCATGCCGGTGCGCACGATGCGGTGTGCGGCCACCCCGTCGATGCGCTGGCCGTCGAAGTGCACCGTGCCTGCGTCGGCCGGCGTGAAGCCGGTGACGATGTTGAGCAGCGTGCTCTTGCCCGAACCGTTGGGGCCGAGCAGGCCGACGATCTCGCCCGGGGCGATCTGGACGCTGACGTCCTCCAGCACCTGGTTGCCGCCAAAGGACTTGGCAACCGCGCGGATGTCGAGAAATGCGGAGGTGGGTGCGCCGGTCATGGCATCTTTCGCAGCTTTTCGGGAACGAGGCCCTGGTTGCGCCACAGCAGGCAGCCCAGGAGGATGGCGCCGATCAGGCCCAGGCGCAGGGCGCCGGCCAGGTCGGAGCTGAAGTGGAAGTAGTCCTTGGCAAAGGGCACCAGCGCGTAGGCTGCCTGCACCAGCACCACGCCGACCAGCACGCCGGCGGTGTTGCCCAGGCCGCCGATCATCAGCATGGTCCACAGCAGGAAGGTTTCCGAGGCCACCATGTAGTCCGGGCCGGCAAAGCTCATGTAGTGCGCGTAGAGCGATCCGCCCAGCGCCGTCACCGCGGCGCCGGTCATGATCGCGTGCGACTTGAGCTGGCGCAGGTCGTAGCCCATGCACACGGCCAGTTGCGGCTCCTCGCGCATCAGGCGCAGCGCGCGCCCGAAGCGGCCGTTGGCCAGGCGCCGCGCCAGCAGCGCGAACGCCGCCACAGCCCCCAGCACCAGGGCCAGGAAGGCCAGCGCGCTCCAGGGGCGGCCCAGGCCGTCGAACAGCGACGCAATGCCCGAGATGCCATTGGCGCCGCCCGTGAGCCAGTCCTCGTTGGTGGCGATGGTGCGCAGGATCTCGGCAATGGCCAGCGTCGCGATGCCCCAGTAATCGGCGCCGAGCTGGCGCCCCAGGCGCGCGATGCACCAGCCCAGCAGCATGGCGGCAAGCATGCCGATGGCTGCGCCCGCCAACGGCGACCATCCCGCCTGCACGGCAATGCCGGTGGCGTAGGCGCCGATGCCGGCAAACGCGATGTGGCCGAAGTTCAGCAAGCCGGCAACCCCGGCCTGCAGGTTCAGGCCCAGCGCCATCAGGCCGTAGATGCCGGCGATGGTGAGGGTGGAGATGAAGAAATCAAACACGGCGCACCTCGCGATCGAACAGGCCGTAGGGCTTGAAAATCAGGGCCAGAAGCAGGATCAGGAAGGAGGCCGCGCTGATGTACGACACCGGCAGGAAGGCCACGCTCTGCCCCAGCAGCGGGCCGAAGTTCAGGTTGGTGAACAGCGTTTCGGTCAGTGCGATCAGCAGCGCGCCGACCACGGCGCCCAGCGGGTTGCCCAGCCCGCCCAGGATGGCGGCGGCAAACACCGGCAGCAGCAGGTCGTGGCCCAGGTTGATGTGCGCGCCCGTGGACAGCGCCAGCAGGCTGCCGCCCAGCCCGGCAATCGCGCCGCTGGCGAAGTTGACCAGCCGCGTGATGCCCTCGGCGTTGAGCCCCGAGGCGGCGGCCAGCGCCGGGTTGGTGGACAGCGCGCGCATGGCGCGCCCGGTACGCGTGCAAAACAGCAGCAGCGTGAACAGCACCAGCAGCACGGCCGTCGTGGCCATGGCGTAGATCTGGGTGTGCGACAGACGCACCTCGCCGACCATCACCGGCGCGGTGATCGGCAGGTTGAACATGCGCGGAAAGGAGCCGGCAAAACCCTGCGCCGCCGCCACGACCAGCATGGCCACGGCGAGCGAGCCGATCATGGTGATGGCCGGGCCCGAGCGCAGCAGGCGGCGGAACACCAGCAGGTGCAGCACCAGGGTCAGCAGGCCGGTGAGCACGCAGGCAGCGGCAATGGCCAGCGGCAGCGGCACCCCCAGCGCGAACAGCGCAAAGGTCGCGTAGGCGCCCAGCATGGCGTATTGCACATGCGCGATATTGGGGAACTTGACCAAGCCGTACACCGTGCTCAGCCCCAGCGCGATGAGCGCGAGGTCCGAGGCACGCAGCAGCGTGTCAAAAAGAAGTTGCAGCATATCGGGGGGGTGTTGCTATGAAAAAAGCGCTGCTGCGCCGGGGCGCAAGCGCAGGAGGGCGGGACCCCGGGAGGCGGCGCAAGGCCGGGCCGCCCGGCGCCGCAGCGCCCGTTCGGCCCGGACCCGGGTGTCTTATCGGGGCAGCACCTTGCCGTCGTACTTGAGCTTGGCGTAGGGCGGGTCGATGCGCTGGCGGTCGGCATCCAGGACGATGGGGCCGGTGACCCCGACGTAGCCGCCCTTGCCGATTTCCTTGAGCGCGGCCTGCACTGCGTCGGTGTTGGTGGACTTGGCCTTGTTCATGGCCGCGGCCGTCATCAGCACCGCGTCATAGGCGTAGCCGGTGTACGAGGTCTTCATGCCTTCCTTGTGCTTGGCGGCAAACGCGTCGGCGTAGGCCTTGCCGGCGGCGCCATAGACGCTGCCGACTTCCATGCCGAGCTGGCCCTTGGCGATCGCGGGCGCGGTGTCCGACAGGCTCATCGAAATCAGGATCGCGTAGAAGGGCTTGGCACGCAGGCCCAGCTCCATCGCCTCGCGGTTGAGCACGGCGGACTCCTGGCCGTAGGCGCTGTACACATAGGCGTCGGGGTTGCTGCGCGACATCTGCTGCAGCTCGCGGCGGTAGGTCGACTGGCCCGCGGTGTAGAGCACCTCGGTGACGACCTTGCCGCCAAGCTTCTCGAATTCCTGCTTGAAGCCATGCACCACGCCCTGGCCATAGGCGTTGTTGGGGGCGATCATGGCCACGTTGCGGTAGCCGAGGTCCCACACATCCTTGGACGAGAACTGGTTGCCCTTGTCTTCCAGGCCGATCAGGTTGAACGAGCTCGCGCCCAGCTCGCGCACCTTGACGCTGGTGCTGGCGATGTTGATGTGCGCCACGCCTTCCTTCACCAGGTATTGCGCCATCGGCAGCGTGATGCCCGACGAATATTCGCCGATGACCACCGGCACCTTGTCCACGCTGACGAGCTTGCGCGCGGCGTTGAGCGCCGTGGTGGCATTGCCGCCCGAGTCCTCGACGATCACATTGAACTTCTTGCCCAGCACGCCGCCATCGGCATTGACCTTCTCCACCGCCAGCGCGACGGCGCGGCGCACGTCTTCACCCACGGTGGCGTTGGCGCCGGTCAGCGAAAGCACCGCTCCCATGGAGACGGTGTCCTGTGCCAGTGCGGCGAAGGGAACGGACAGGCACAGCGCGAGCGCTGCGGCATGGCGGGGGAAACGCAAGGTCAGGGGCATCGTGGCTCCATCAAGGTCGAGAAAAACCGCACCAGAGGTGCAGGGGCATGGGACCCGTGGCGGTGGTGAGGCAAGCCAGCAGCGGTCGAGCTCAGCACACGCAATAAGCTTGCCAGGTACGTGAGAACGGCCTGCGGCAATGGATCAAGGTTCTGGCCGGGAAACCGCCATGCCGTCTTTTCAGGGTGCCTGCCCCAGCAGCGCCACCAGCCGCGCCTGCTGCGCCGCAGCCACCGCTTCGAGCTGCTGCACGAAAAACAGCGTGCTTTCGCCGGTTTCGCGCTGCTTGGGGTAGACCACGCCATAGCGCAGGCGCACGCGCGGGTGGAAGGCTCGCAGCACCACCTGGTCCGTTTTCTGGCGCAGCGCGCTGAACGGCTCCGCGAGCGCGATGCCGCAGCCCATCGCGGCCAGCTGCACGCTCGACGTGCTGAACGAGGTCTCCAGCAGCGACAGCGGCTTGGCGTGCGCGCTCTCGAAGCTGGCATGGCATTTCTGGCTCAGGATGCTGCGGCTGCCCAGCGTGACATAGGGGTGCTGCTCGAGCTGCTTGGCGGTGATGCGCGCGTGGCCCGCGAGCGGGTGGTCCACATGCAGCACCGCGACGATGTCGCTTTCAATGAAGCAGTGGGTGTCCACCGCCGGGTGCTCCAGTGGCAGCTGCACCAGCGCCACGTCGAACTGCTGCTGCGCCAGCCACCACTGCAGATCCGCGGGCATGCGCGCGTTGAGCGCGGCCGAGAAGCCCGGGCGCTGCAGGCTGCAGCGGCCCATGGCTTCGAGTGCCAGGCCGTCGATGATGTGGTTGGCCGCCAGGATGCGCACGCGGCCGCGCACGCCGGCACGGATGTCGCTGGTGAAGTCCTGCACCTCGTCCTGCGCGCGCAGCAGGCGGTAGACATGCTGGTAGAACTGCTGGCCTTCCTCGGTCAACTGCAGCCGGCGGCCGCTTTTTCGGAGGATCGGAAAGCCCGCTTCGTCCTCGAGCTGCGCGAGCAGGCGGCTGATCTGCGGCTGCGTGCGGTACAGCCGCAGCGCGGCCTGCGCGACGCTGCCGCCCTCGACGAAAGCATGCAGCGCTTCATAGGCTTTGAAATTCATCGGGTCTCCAACACTTGCGAAAAACGCAAGCAATCGTCCAAATTTCGAATTTGAATTATATGTTTGGACTGCCCACAATCATCTGCATGGCCTGCCAATCCGGCGCAGGACGATGACGAGGAGCCTGTCGTGGCAGCAAACGAAGAAGTGACGGTGGTGTGGGGCGGTGGTGCGATCGGCGGCGTCGTGGCGGCGCGTCTGGCGCAGGCCGGCCACCCGGTGTTGATGGTGGACGTGGCGCGCGAGCATGTCGATGCGGTCAACGCCAAGGGCCTCGAGATCATCGGTCCCGATGGCCGCAGCGAGACCATCGCGCTGCGCGCCTGCTGCCCGGAAGACGTGCGCGGCAGCTACCGCCAGGTGATGCTGTCGGTCAAGGGCCAGCACACGGCCGAGGCCACGCGCGCAATTGCTCCGCACCTCGCCGCCGATGGCTGGGTGCTGGCGCTGCAAAACGGCCTGACCGAGCGGACCATTGCCGAGGAAGTGGGCCGCGAGCGCACGCTGGGCGCGCTGGTCAACTTCGCGTCCGACTACATCGGCCCGGGCCGCATCCAGTTCGGCGGGCTGGGCAGCCTGCAGGTCGGTGAGCTCGATGGCAGCGATACACCGCGCTCGCGCCACGCAGCCGAGCTGCTGCAGTGCGTGGACCCGGCGGCGGCCTGGACCGGCCAGCTGCTGGGCTACAAATGGAGCAAGGTGGCACTGGGGTCGGTGCTGTTCACCACGGCGCAGACCAACGACACCATCGTCGATCTGCTGGTCGCGCCGGAGTTCGCACCCCTGTGGCGCGCGCTGTGCACGGAAGTGGTGGCGGTGGCCCGCGCCAATGGCGTCGAGCCCGCGCCTTTCGATGGCTTCTCGCCCGAGGCTTTCGCTCCGGGTGCGAGCGAAGCGCAGGCGAACGAGCGCATTGCCGCGATGGCCGAGCACTGCCGCCGCTGGGTCGGCAAGCCGCGCACCGGGGTCTGGCGCGACCTGGCGGTGCGCAAGCGCCGCACCGAGGTAGACCCGCAGATCACCGACATCGTGGCCTACGCCGCGCCGCACGGCATTGCGACGCCGACCATCGTCCGATTGATCGCGCAGATCCGCGAGATGGAGGCCGGCACGCGCGGCTTCGACCGCGCCAATCTGGTCGAGATGATGGCGGTGCGCGCATGAGCGCCCCGCGCTTTGCCGGGCAGCGCGTGCTGATCACGGGCAGCAGCGGCTACTTCGGGCGCGAGCTGGCGCAGGCGTTCGCGCAGGAAGGTGCGGCGCTGATCCTGCTGGACCGCGATCCGCCACCGGCGGCGCTGCTGGAAGCACTGCAGGCCACGCAGGTGTCGCCGCCCCGGGTGCTGCAGGCCGATCTCGCGCAGCCTGAAAAGCTGCCCGCGCTGATCGATGCGCTGGCTGATGACGAGCTGCCCACGGTGCTGGTCAACAACGCCGGCATTTTTCCCTTTGCCGACATCCTCGAGGCGCCGCTGGAGCTGTGCCGCGCGATCTTCGAGATCAATGTACTGGCACCCTTCGTGCTTGCCCGCAGCGTGGCCAAGCGCTGGGTGCAGGCCGGCATTGCCGGGCGCATCGTCAACGTGAGTTCGGCCGCGGCCGAAGTGGCGCGCAGCAATGGCGCACTGTATGGGCCGTCGAAGGCCGCGCTCGAGCAGCTCACGCGCATCCTGGCGGTGGAGCTGGCGCCGCAGGGCATCCGCGTGAACGTGGCGCGCCCGGGCCTGGCCAGCGACCCGCTGAACGCGCAGATCCCGCAGGACCACCTGCAGCGGCTGTCGGCCGCACTGCCCCTGGGCCGCGGCATCGCGCCGGGCGAATTCGCGCGCGCCGTGCTGTTCCTGTGCAGCGAAGAGTCTTCGTACATGACGGGGGCGGTGCTCAACGTCGATGGCGGTGGCGGCATCAACCGCCGCGCACCGGCCCGCTGACGCCGCAGACCCACCGCCTGTCCCTGTTCCACCCTTTCTTCCGAGGCCCACCGCGATGACCGAACTCGACTTCCCCCGCATGCATGCGCAACCCCGAATCTCCTACCCGGCCTACCAGTGGCCGCAGGGCAAGTCCTGCGCGGTCAACTTCACGCTGGATCTGGATGCCGAATCTCCTTACCTCTGGGTATCGCGCGAGCAAAAGCCGCTGAGCCTGGGCGAGCTCGAGCAGCGCCGCTACGGCCCGCGCCAGGGCGTGGCGCGCATCCTCGCGCTGCTTGAAAAGCATGGCATCCAGGGCTGTTTCTATGTGCCCGGCGTGGTCGCCGCGACCTATCCCGAGCTGCTGCCGACATTGCTCGAGGCAGGGCACGAAGTGGGCTACCACGGCTACTTCCACGAGCGGCTGGACACCCTGTCGCCCGCGCTGCAGGCGGAATATCTGGAGCGCACCATCGAGGTGTTTCGCCACCAGACGGGCCTGAGCGGCCTGGGCTACCGCGCGCCCTCGTTCGAGCACAGCGTGGACAGCCTGCGGGGCCTGAAGGCGGCCGGCTGCGCCTACGACAGCTCGCTGATGGGCTTCGACCATCCCTACAGCATCGAAGGGCTGGTGCAGGTGCCGGTGACCTGGACCATCGACGATGCGCTGTACTTCCGCTACACCAACGGCCCGCGCGACAAGACCCATCCCGCCAATCCGGCCCAGGTGCTCGAGAGCTGGATCGAGGAATTCGAAGGCGTGCGCCAGTACGGCGGCCTTTGCATGATCACCGTGCACGACTGGATTTCCGGGCGCGGCCAGCGGCTGCGGCTGCTGGACACGCTGTTCGCGCACATCAGCCGCTGCAACGACGTGTGGTGGGCGCGCCCCGACGAGATCGCCCAATACCACGCAGCCTCGCCCAATGCCGCGCTTTTCGACGTCCCCGCGTATGTCGGCGAGTTCGCCCCCACTGCCAAGTAACCAGAAGGAGCCCTGCACCATGCAAAACCACCGCCGTTCTTTCTGCGGCATGCTGGCCGCCGTGCCCGCTGCCGCCTCGCTCGCCGCCCTGGGCCTGCCGCTGACCGCGCGCGCCGCCGCCGGACGCTATCCGGACAAGGCCATCTCCGTGGTGGTGCCGTTCGCACCCGGTGGCAACACCGACATCGTGGCCCGCCTGCTGAGCAACAGCCTGAACCAGCGCCTGGACACGAACCTGGTGATCGACAACCGCGCCGGCGCTGGCGGCAACATCGGCGCGATCGCCGCGGCGCGCAGCCGGCCCGATGGCTACAACCTGATCTACAGCACGGCCACGACGTTCTCGATCAACCCGCATATCTACACCAAGCTGGGCTTCGATCCGCTCAAGGATTTCGTGCCAATCGCGGTCACCATCTCGGTGCCGGTGGTGCTGGTGGTCTCGGCGGAGTCGGGCATCAAGACGTTGAAGGAATTGGCGCAGCGCGCCCGCGCCAACCCCAAGTCCATCAGCTACGGCTCCAACGGCAACGGCACCTCCAGCCACATTGCCTGCCATGTGCTGGCGCAGAAGATGGGCGCACCCACGGCGCTGCACGTGCCCTACAAGCAGGGCCCCCAGGTGCACACCGACCTGCAGGGTGGCCAGCTGACCTATGCCTTCGACGCCTATTCCGTCGTCGGCCCGCTGGTGCGCGCCGGCCGGCTGGTGGCGCTGGCGGTGTCGGGCAAGGAGCGCCTGGCAGCGGCACCCGATGTGCCCACGGTTGCCGAGGCGCTGGGCACGGACTATGACATCGTCACCTGGAACGCGTTCTGCGCGCCCGCGGGCACGCCGGCACCTATCATCGAGACCCTGCGCCTGGCCATCGTGCAGACGCTGGCCGAGCCCGCCGTGCTCAAGCGCCTGGTGGCGGACGGCGTGCCGCCGTACCCGGCCATGACGCAGGCGCAGACCCAAGCGTTCTTCGCATCGGAGTTCGAGCGCTGGGGCAAGCTGGTGAAGCTGGTGGGGGCCGACGCGACCAATTGACGCATCGCCCATGAAAAATGCCCGCAGCGACAAGCACTGCGGGCATTTTTTTCGCCTGGGAGAAGCGTTGCTCAGAACGGGATGTCGTCATCCATATCGTCAAAGCCCGAGGCCGCGCGCTGCGGTGCGGGGGCCATCGGCGCCTGGGCGGGAGGCGCCATGCGCTGGGCGGGTGCGGCAGCGCGGGGAGCGGATGCCGGGGCGGCTGCGGGCGCTGGGCGGCGCGGTGCGGCTTCGTAGCCACCGCCATTGCCGCCATTGCCGCCGTTGTCGCCATAGCCGCTGTCGTCGCCGTAGCCGCCGCCTTGCTGGCCGCCGCCCGTGCCCTGGCGGCTGCCCAGCATCTGCATGGTGTCGGCGCGGATTTCGGTCGCGTAGCGTTCCTGGCCGGTGGCCTGGTCGGTCCACTTGCGCGTGCGCAGCGAGCCTTCGACATAGACCTGCGAGCCCTTGCGCAGGTACTGGCCGACGATCTCGGCCAGGCGGCCGTTGAACACCACGCGGTGCCATTCGGTCGCTTCCTTGTTCTCGCCGGTGTTCTTGTCGCGCCAGCGGTCGGTGGTGGCGATGGTCACGTTGGCCACCTGGTCACCGCTGGGGAAGGCGCGCATTTCGGGATCGCGGCCCAGATTGCCGACGATGGTCACTTTGTTGACGGATGCCATGAAAAAACCTCGATAAATAGATAGCGCGAACCAGAAGATGGGGGGCCCGCGCCAGATGCTTGGATTGCGCCATTCCCCCCGGAAACGGCGCAGACGAAGAGCATATCCGTTTGCCCAAGACTTCGGGCAAACCCGTGATCTCGATAGGGGTCGGGAGCTCAGTGGCCGCCGGTCTTACCTACCGGCCGCAGCGGCCAAGTTACCACCAGCCACAGCGCAGTCAGCCCCGCGGTGACCGCAAACAGCCCCGGCATGCCGGCCCATTTTGCAATGGCGCCGCCGAGCGCGCCGCCCGCGAACAGGCCCAGCGACTGCAGCGTGTTGTAGCTGCCCAGCGCCGCGCCGCGCAGCGGCGTGGGTGCCATGCGCGAGACCAGGCTGGGCTGGCTGGCCTCGAGGATGTTGAAGCCGCAGAAGAAGACCAGCATCAGCAGGCCCATGAGCCACAGCGAGGGCGCGGCGCCGCTCGCCGCCACCGCGCCCAGGCCGATCTGCACGACCAGCACCAGCGCAATGGCGCCGAGCAGCGCCAGACGCAATTTGCCCCGGCGCTCGAGCGAGAACATGCCGCCCATCGCGATGAACGACAGCAGCACCGCGGGCAGATAGATATGCCAGTGCGCGCCCTTCGGCAGCCCGGCCTGCAGCAGCAGCGTGGGCACCGCGACCCACATCGCCATCTGCACCGTGTGCAGGATGAATACGCCGAAGTTCAGGCGCAGCAGATCGGGCTCGCGCACCAGCTCGGCCAGGCGCCCGCGCGGCAGGTCCTTGTGCTTGAGGGGTTGGGGCGGAACCACCCAGATCACGACGGCCACGCCGGCCAGCGCCAGCGCGAAGGTCAGGCCGAACACGCCCGATAACCCGGCCCAGGCGGCCAGCACCGGGCCGGCCACCAGCGCCAGCGCGAACATCAGGCCGATCGAGCCGCCGATCAGCGCCATGGCCTTGGTGCGCACCGCGTCGCGCGTCTGGTCGGCAAGCAGCGCCGTGACGGCCGCCGACACCGCGCCCGCACCCTGCAGCCCGCGCCCGAGCATCAGGCCGGTCAGCGAATCTGCGAGCGCCGCGAGCAGGCTGCCCGCGGCAAACACCAGCAGGCCGATGACGATGACGCGCTTGCGCCCGAAGCGGTCCGAGGCCAGGCCCAGCGGCAACTGGAACAGCGCCTGCGTGAGCCCGTAGATGCCCATGGCCAGGCCGACCAGCGCCGGGTCGTCGCCGCCCGGGTAGCGGCTGGCTTCGAGCGCGAACACCGGCAGCACCAGGAACAGGCCGAGCATGCGCAGCGCGAAGATCAGCGCCAGGCTGCCGCTCGCCCGGCGCTCGAGCGGCGTCATGGTCGTGGCGTCTCGGGCCGGGGTGGCCGCAGCCGCGGAGGGAGAAGAAGTCGTTTGTGGCACGCGCAACAAATGCAAGTGAGGGAGCAGTCGATGGGAAAGGGTTGCGCGGCGCGCGGCCGGCGCAATAACAGGCCCGATTGTCCGTGATCTGCAAGTCCGGCACTCGCCAGGGGCCAGGCTCACTATCATGCTAGGTTTCCCGCATGGAACGCCTGCGCCTGTGAACGACCCCACTCTTTCCTCTTCCGAGCAGGCCGGTGCCGCTGATTCCGGGCGCTACCTGGGCCACGCGCTGGCCCAGTCGCGCATCAGCATCCGCGGAGCGCGCACGCACAACCTGAAGAATATCGATCTCGATATTCCGCGCAACCAGCTGGTGGTGATCACCGGCCTGTCGGGTTCGGGCAAGTCCAGCCTGGCCTTCGACACGCTCTATGCCGAGGGGCAGCGGCGCTATGTCGAGAGCCTGTCGGCCTATGCGCGCCAGTTCCTGGGCCGGCTCGACAAGCCCGATGTCGACCTGATCGAAGGCCTGTCGCCCGCGATCAGCATCGAGCAGAAGGCCACCAGCCACAACCCGCGCTCCACCGTCGGCACCGTCACGGAAATCAACGACTATCTGCGCCTGCTCTATGCGCGCGCCGGCACGCCGTACTGCCCCGAGCACCACCTGCCGCTGCAGTCGCAGACCATCAGCCAGATGGTCGACGCGGCGCTGGCGCTGCCCGAAGACACCAAGCTGATGGTGCTCGGGCCGCTGGCGCGCGAGAAGAAGGGCGAGTTCACCGAGCTGTTCGCGCAGCTGCAGGCCCAGGGCTATGTACGCTTTCGCATCGACGGCAAGATCCACGAGGTCGAGTCGCTGCCGCAGCTGCAGAAGAACGAGAAGCACTCGATCGACGTCGTCATCGACCGCCTCAAGGTGCGGCCCGACGCCACGCAGCGCCTGGCCGAGAGCTTCGAGGCCGCGCTGCGCGCCGGCGGCCAGGACGCGGGCGGGCGGCTGATCGCGCTCGAGATGGACACCGGCGTCGAGCACTGGTTCAGCGCCAAGTTCGCCTGCCCGATCTGCAGCTACTCGCTGCCCGAGCTCGAGCCGCGGCTGTTTTCCTTCAACTCGCCGCAGGGCGCGTGCCCGACCTGCGACGGCCTGGGCCAAAGCGACAGCTTCGACCCCGAGCGCGTGGTCGCCTTCCCGACGCTGAGCCTGGCCAGCGGCGCGATCAACGGCTGGGACCGGCGCAATGCCTATTACTTCACCATGCTCGAGAGCGTGGCGGCGCATTACGGCGCGGACATCGAGCAGCCCTTCGAGGAGCTGCCCGAGCAGGTGCGCAACGCCGTGCTCTGGGGCTCGGGAGAGGAGGCGATCGCGTTTGCCTATTTCACCGACAGCGGCAAGAACAAGAGCCAGCCGCTGATCAAGCACCATCCTTTCGAGGGCGTCATCCCTAATATCACGCGGCGCTACCGCGAGACCGACTCGAGCGTGGTGCGCGACGATCTCGCGCGCCTGCGCAGCACGCGCTGCTGCCCCGACTGCGAAGGCACGCGGCTGCGGCGCGAGGCGCGCTGGGTGCGCATCGGCGAAGGCGAGCAGCAGCGCGCGATCTACGAAGTCAGCCGCGCGACGCTGGCCGAGGCCCATGCCTGGTTCGCGCAGCTCAAGCTGCAGGGCGCCAAGGCCGACATCGCCGACAAGGTGGTGCGCGAGATCACCTCGCGGCTGATGTTCCTCAACGACGTCGGCCTGAGCTACCTGAGCCTGGACCGCAGCGCCGAGACGCTGTCGGGCGGCGAGGCCCAGCGCATCCGGCTCGCGAGCCAGATCGGCAGCGGCCTCACGGGCGTCATGTACGTGCTCGACGAACCGAGCATCGGCCTGCACCAGCGCGACAACGACCGGCTGATCGCGACGCTGCAGCACCTGCGCAACATCGGCAACAGCGTGATCGTGGTCGAGCACGACGAGGACATGATGCGCGCCGCCGACCAGATCATCGACATGGGCCCGGGCGCCGGGCTGCACGGCGGGCGCGTCATGGCGCAGGGCACTTTCGATGAAGTGCGCGCCAACTCCGACTCGCCGACCGGGCGCTATCTCGCGGGCACGCAGAGCATTGCGGTACCGAAACGCCGCACGCCCTGGCTGCCGGTCGTCAAATCGGCAGAACCCGCGCCGGCGCCGGCCAAGTCGCGCTTTCCGGTCTCGGCCGCTTCGCTGCGCCGCGCCGAGCGCCAGGCCGAGCATGTCGCGCGCCAGGGCGCGCTGCAGGCGATCACCGTGGTCGGCGCGCGCGGGCACAACCTCAAGGACGTCACGGTGGAGTTCCCCGTGGGGCTGTTCACCTGCGTGACCGGCGTGTCGGGCTCGGGCAAGAGCACGCTGGTCAACGACACGCTCTATGCCGAGGTCGCGCGCCAGCTCTACCGCGCGAGCGAAGAGCCCGCGCCGCATGACGAAATCGTCGGCATGGAGTATTTCGACAAGGTCATCAACGTCGACCAGTCGCCGATCGGGCGCACGCCGCGCAGCAACCCCGCGACCTACACCGGCCTGTTCACGCCGATCCGCGACCTGATGGCCGAAACCGCGACGGCGCGCGAGCGCGGCTATGGCCCGGGGCGCTTCAGCTTCAACGTCGCGGGCGGGCGCTGCGAGGCCTGCCAGGGCGACGGCGTGGTCAAGGTCGAGATGCACTTCCTGCCCGATGTCTACGTGCCCTGCGACATCTGCCACGGCGAGCGCTACAACCGCGAGACGCTCGAGGTGCTGTGGAAGGGCAGGAATGTCGCGCAGATCCTGCAGATGACCGTCGAAGACGCGCATGCGTTCTTCCAGGACATGCCGAGCATCGCGCGCAAGCTGCAGACGCTGCTGGCCGTGGGGCTGTCATACATCCGCCTGGGCCAGAGCGCGACCACGCTGTCGGGTGGCGAGGCGCAGCGCGTCAAGCTCGCGCAGGAGCTGAGCAAGCGCGACACTGGCCGCACGCTCTACATCCTCGACGAGCCGACCACGGGCCTGCACTTCGCCGATATCGACCTGCTGCTCAAGGTGCTGCACCAGCTGCGCGACGCGGGCAACACCATTGTCGTCATCGAGCACAACCTCGACGTGATCAAGACCGCCGACTGGCTGATCGACATGGGCCCCGAAGGCGGCGCGGGCGGCGGCACCGTGGTGGCCACGGGCACGCCCGAGCAGCTCGCGGCGCATGAGGGGAGCCATACGGGGCATTATTTGAAGAGGTATCTGGGGTAGGGAGGCGGTTGGAGGCGTTTGCCTTGACTTCTCCATTTCGAGGGGGCCGTCCACCCTTCGACGCGGCCGGCGAGGCGGGCTCAGGGCGAACGGAAAATTACCGTTCGTGGTGAGCCTGCCTGGCCGGCCGCGTCGAACCATGAACGTCCTGCCCTCAAGCTCGCCCCCAGCGCATCCGACGCACTTGCTCCAACCTCTTATCCACACTTTTATCCACAGTCCCGGAACTTTTTTCCCCAATCTGTCACCTGAGCGCCATCTCCCTGTCACGCAAGCCCCCTAGATTCGGGTTTTTTCCCAACCCGAGAATGTGATGAAAAATTCCAAGACAGTGGCGGCAGCGGCCTTTCTGGCGGTCAGCCTGGCTGCATGCGGTGGAGACAACGACAACAACCCGGCCCCGGTCGATCCGGCGACGCCCACGCAGCCCACGCCCGGGATTCCCGTGACACCGGCGCCCACGCCCGAAACCCCGGCGCCCGGCGGCACCACGCCCGATCCCGTGGCCGAGGTCTATATCGACGAAAGCTTCGAAGGCCTGTCGGCATTGCCCACGGGCTGGACCACGCTGGCCGCCAACCGCGGCACGGTGTCGGTGCGCGGCGGCAGCCTCTATATCGACGGCCGCGCCCACGATACGCAGATGACCGCCGTGGCGCTGCCCGCGTCGCTGCAGGCGCTGGGCAACTACCGCATCGACGTGCAGTTCACGCTCGAGTCGCCCAACAACGCCGGCCGCTGGGGCAGCGTGATGTACCGCACCTCGGCTGCCAACAACACCATTCCCTACGACCCCTACTACCAGTTCGCGATCCGCGCCGATGCCACCGCCAACAACGGCACCGAGTTCGCGCTGCGCAAGGGCGGGGCCTGGACGGTCGGGGGCACCAGGGCGTACCACGAGGCCATCGCGCCGTCCAAGGTCCATACCGCCACCGTGATCGTCCACGGCAACCGCGTGCGCCAGTACCTCAACAACACGCTGATGCACGACATGCCGCTGGATGCAGCGATGGCCAAGGGCGGCGTCGGCCTGCAGACGGCCGGCGCGATCATGCGCGTCGACAGCATCAAGGTCACGCAGCAGCTCACGGCGCTGCCCGACGTCAGCAAGGCGATCACCGTGCAGGACACCGGCACGCTCGCGGCCATGGCGCCCACACTGGTGCAGGCCATGACGGCGCAGACGCAGCTCGCGGGCAGCGGCGCGAGCAACGCGCTGTTCCTCATCGACGCCAGCCTGAACCTGCGCAGTGCCAGCGGCGAGAGCCTGGCCTCGCTCGCGCATTACTTCGCGCAGCCCGGCCGCGCGACGATTCCCGTGCTGCGCATCGCCGACAACGCGACCGTGGACGCGCTGGCGGCCTTCGCGGTGAACAACGATCTGGGCGACGTGACGCTGCTGTCGGACAACATCGAGCTGCTGGCGCGCGCGCGCACGGCCATTCCCGCAGTGCGCACGGCCGTGGATTTCTCGGGCGTCTTCAGCCTGGGCAACACCTCGCAGGACATCCTGCAGGTCGTGAGCGCCACCAACCGCGCCAAGGCCAAGATCGCGGTGCTGCCGGCCTCGATGACCAACCGCACGACGGTCGCCCATCTGCAGCGCCTGCTGATCACGCCCTGGGCCAGCTCGACGGCCAGCAATGCCGCCGCGGCCGCCGAAGTGCTGACCACCGGCGTCAACGGCGTGGTCACGGCCAACGCCGCGCTCTACAGCGCGGTGCTCAAGAAGCTGCCGGCCGGCACGCTGCTGCGCAAGCCGCTGGTCATCGGCCACCGCGGCATGCCCGGCGACCGGGCCAATGTCACGGGCCAGTTCGCCGACGAGAACACGCTCGAGGGCGCGCGGGCCGCGGCGGCCGCAGGCGCCGATGGCATCGAGAACGACATCTACATGACCGTGGACAACCACCTGGTCATCATGCATGACACCACCGTCGAGCGCACCACCGACGGCGGCCCGCGCAAGATCGAGGAGATGACGCTGGCCGAGGTCAAGGCGCTCAAGACCCGCCCGGGCGGCTACGCGGTGCCCACGCTGCAGGAGTTCTTCACGGAATTCAAGGGCCGCAACATCAGCCACATCGTCGAGCTCAAGAGCGCCTCCGCGGGCATCGTGCCGCTGCTCAAGAAGGAGCTCGAGCTCGCCGGCGTGAAGGACCAGGTGGTCACGATCTCCTTCCTGGGCGACCAGCTCAAGCGCATGGGCACCACGCTGCCGGAGATCAGCGGCGGCTTCCTCAACGCCAATATCGACACCGGCGATGTCGGGATCAGCCTGCGCACGATCCTGAACTCCACGCAGCTCTACTCCTCGACCTACAACCCGGCGTTCCAGGTCGTGAAGCAGCCGACGATGGAAGCCGCCAAGCACCGCGGCATCACGTTCTGGCCCTGGACGGTCAACAACGCGAACGACTTCTACCGCTTCTACAGCTACGGCACGCACGGCATCACTACCGACCACGCCTACTTGGCCAAGGACTTCCCGGTCGCGGTGGCCACGCCGGCCACGGCCGCGGTCGCGGCGCGCACCGCGCTCAGCGTGCCGCTGACGCTGACCACGCAGGTCGGCGCCACGCGCAGCGCCGCCAGCAACCAGCTGGTGGTGCTCGACGGCGCGCCCGCGCACAGCGTCGCGGCCGATGGCAGCGTGACCTTCACGGCCACGGGCACCGCCACCGTGCTGCCGGGCTACAGCCACAAGATGGGCGACGGCACCTACAGCTACACGATCTTCGGCAAGCCGATGACCATCACGGTGCGCTGAGCGTCACGGCGCAACGCAGAAGGCCCCCATGCTGTCTGGCATGGGGCCTTTTTCATGGGGTGGAAAGCCATGGCTCGATGGGGCCGCCGAGGCGGCTCACCACGAACGGGACGATGCGCTGACGGGTTTTCGAATGCAGGTTCCGTGAATATTTCTAGACCGGTTCTTCGAAAGAAAGCCCCCAGTCTTCGCCAGCAAACCAAACGCAGGCGTTACATTTTTGCTTCCAGACAAGGCTTCGAATGCGCTTGTCTTCTCCATTTTTGAGACTCTCTTGCAGCGCGTCGATGTCCTCATCAGGTATCGCCAATGGTCCCTGTGCAAATACAAAGGACGCCTCGCCCAATGAAGTTGCAGCGAATTCTGTACTCTGTCGGGTGACCATCAGACCGATGGCGGGCTTGGCGATGCGTACAGGGAGAGTGGCGTGCACCTCGGGTACACCGAGCGGCAACACGAGACGCCCACCTGGCCTGAGATTATCCACCCAGCGACCCGCGGGGCGGGGCATACCAAAATTGACATAAACACAATCGACCGGAAACTCTGGCTGAGAAGCGCCATCGGCGCAAATGACCTCGACGTTGGGGGTTGCAGCGAGATTGCTTTTCAGTCGGACAACCAGGTCTTCAGCGCACTCCACAGCAATTACCTTGCCGGCAGGGCCAACGAGCTGTGCCAAGATGGATGTGTAATATCCGGTTCCCGCTCCAATGTGAGCGACGACCTCGCCCGCCTTTGGCTGCATTGCGTTGATCCATCGCGCATGCAGTACGGGGCTACCATTGTTAATGCCACGGTTCGCGGCAAGCCCGATAACGACATCCTGGTAGATCAAGGTGGGATCATTGTCCGGCAAAGGAATGTAGCCATCCCAAGGCGTAAGAATCTGCCAGTTGTCGTGACCCAGGAATCGCTCGCGCGGCACTGTAGCGAAGGCCTGTTGCAGGCGTTTGTTGCCCAGTGCGTTCCCCAGTGCCAGAATTTGTCTGGCGAAAATTGCGCGGGCCGAGTCGATTTGCTGAACGGAAAAGGGCGCCATCGAGACCTCCGCTGGCGATTTGGAAGCGCAACGTTGATTGTCCCTCCAACCGCTGACAAAGAATATCCGTCCCTAAATGGGTTATTTGAAAAATAATGCGGTTATGCCAGGCGACCTGGAAAAGGTATGTGGCTGCAGAAATATTTTTTCTGAGAAAATTGCAAAAGACACACGTGCTTATTCAAGCCGCTAGTGCGATCTTTTGGTTTTTGTTGTCCCGACTTCGTGCCTCACTTCCTGTCATCCAGTTTTCCAAACACTGTCGATGTTCGGGATATTTTGAAGTCAGGTACTTTTTGACGGAAGTCCAATCCTCGCAGTGCAACCAGCTTTGTACTTTCTGGAGGTCACTGTATGGAATGGTCAAAGCCATATGGAGCTCAATCGCCGTTTCCTTTTCGGGAGTGGCATAGTCCGTATTGACGCTGAAATTCAGTACTCGTTGTCCCATCTTAGTACTCCCGTGAAATTAAACATCAAAATTACGCCTGAACCAAAGTGCGAAAGGCGTACTACTCAGCGTAGTTGAATTCCTGGGATATCAAGAATCAAATTGTAAAAGAAGGATGATTTCAAAAAGTAAATTGAGACCGAAAGTGGATAATCTGAAATTTCCATCATGGCGTTGTCTTAGCAATTGACTTCGCAGGACGTGCTCTGAGCTAATTCATCGTCGAACAGCTGTCGCCAATAGGCGGGCATCTTGGACAAAACCCCGGATCCAACAGATTGTGGCTCGGAGCCAATGGTCTACGACGGGAGTGTCAAGTAGCCATGGTCTTTATGCTTACAGATTCGGATCAATACTGCTGCTCGAGCAACAGCGTAATGATCTCCTTGTGTTGCTCCCTGAAAAACACCCCAAGCTTGAATGGATGTCCAAGCTTTGGGGGGCGGTTCAAATTGGCCGAGGATCCGGGCTTGCTCACCTAGTTATCCACAGGCGCCGGCCAGCGGCGGGCGCGGCGTTCAGAGCGGCGCCGAGCGCGCGAAGCGCACCACGGTCACGCCCGGCAGCGCCTGGCGCACCGAAGGCATGACCAGCACGCAGTCGTCGTAAGGCGTCACGACGGGCTCGCCATCGTTGTCGCCGATCACCGTGCCGGCCTGGGGGAAGTGCTCGAGGCCGGTGAAGGGCGCGTTGAAGCGGAAACCCGCGCTCTTGGCGACCACCGGGCCGGTCACCGTGAGCGCGATCTGGGGCGCGGGATCGGGCAGGCGCCAGCCGGGCAGCAGGCGCTCGGCTTCGGCTTGGTCGATGACCTCGGAGGCCAGCAGGAAGCGCAGGCACTGGTCCTGTGCCACGTCGCGGCTGGCCGGGTCGCCGTGGAAGCCGCACTCGACCAGCAGCGAGCGCGAGTCGCCGGCTTCGTCGTCGGGCAGGCCGAAGCGGCCGTAGTCGCGCAGGCGCGTGCCGTCCTTGTGGCCGGCGTCGATCACGATGTGCGTGGGCGCGCCCATCTTCTTGGCCAGCAGCAGGTTGCGCGGCTGCATGCCGGTCAGCAGCAGCGGCGCCGAGGGCTCGTGCATCGAGTGCAGGTCCAGCAGCCAGTCGGCCTGGCGCACGAAGGGCCGCAGCGCCGCGGCGCGGCGGCGCTCGTTGCTGTCGGCCGCGTCCATGCGATCGTCGCTCCACTGGCGGTTCAGATCCTGGTCGGTGAAGCGCGAGGCATCGTGCGCGTTCACGTCGAAGCGGTCAAATGCCTGCAGGTTGGCGAACACCAGCGTCAGCGTGCCCTGCTGCGGGCGCAGGCCGGCTTCAAGCAGGCCCTTGAGCGCCCAGGCGCCGCTGAGCTCGTTGCCGTGCACCAGCGCGGTGATCATCACGCTGCGTCCGGGCAGGCCGGAGTCGAAGCGCCAGACGCCCTCGGTGCCGGTGTTGCCCGCGCGCCAGGCGCCGATATCGGGCGCCGGCAGGTCAAATTGCAGTGTGCTCATTCTTCGATCTTGGCGAATTGGACGATCTTGGTGTACTTGGCGATCTCGCCGGCAATGTACTTGTCGGTGTCGAGCTTGGGGTCGGAAACCACCGAACCGGTCGCGGCCAGCTTCTGGCGGAAGTCGGGCGACGACAGCGTTTCGTTCAAGGCCTTCTTGAGCTTGTCATGGATTGGCTTGGGCAGGTTGGCCGGCGCCATCAGTGCGAACCAGACGCTGATATCCACGTTCTTGAAGGCCGGGTTCTCGGCCAGCGCGGGAATGTTGGGCGTGATGGGCGAGCGCTTGGCTTCGGTCGTGCCCAGGGCAATGACCTTGCCCGACTGGATCTGGGGCAGGCCGCTGGAGAGCACGAACATGCCGTACTCGATGTTGTTGCCGACCAGGTCGGTCGTCAGGGGCGCGACACCGCGGTAGGGGATGTGCATCATCTGCAGATTGCCCTGTTCCTTGACCAGTTCACCGGCCAGGTGCAGCGAGGTGCCCACGCCCGAGCTGCCATAGCTGGTCTGGCCCGGGGTCTTGGACACGGCGGCAATGAATTCGGCGGTGTTCTTCACGCCGGCCTTCTGCGATGCCACCAGCACCAGCGGCTGCGAGGCCACCATGCCGATCGCCGTGAAGTCCTTGATGGTGTACTTCAGGCTCTTGTTGATCAGGCGCGCGATGGCCAGTTCGTTGTTGGCGCCGACCATGATGGTGTAGCCATCGGGAGCGGCCTTGGCGATCTTCTGCGCCGCGATCGCGCCACCCGCGCCACCCAGGTTCTCGATCACCACCGGCTGGCCCAGGCGATTCGCCAGTTCCGTGCCGACCATGCGGCCCACCAGGTCGGTGCTGCCGCCCGGCGGGTAGCCGATGACCATGGTGATGGCCTTGTTGGGATACGACGCATCGGCGAACGCCGAACCGGTCGCCAGAAGGGCGATGCCACAAGCCAGGGCGGTGCGGCGCAGGATAGAACGATTTTGCATGGGGCGATTCCTTATCTGAATAACCTCCATTGTTGGGAGTCCCAGCGCCCGATCTGGTGCCAATGCGGCACCTAGCCGTGCCGTTATGGCACAAGCAACAACGCTTATCTTTCTGTCACACGCGTCCAGAATTCCTCGGCAGCGGGGCTCAATCGGCGCTTGGCACGGTACATGCGCACATCGAAGCGCACCTCCATGTTGCGCCCGCCGGCCAGCGCCAGGCGCCGCGCCTTGCAGTCCGCATGCACCATCGACCAGGGCAGCCAGGCGACCCCCAGGCCCTTTTGCACGTACTCGTACTGGGCATCGGCCGAATCGCATTCGACGATGCGCTGCAGCCGCGGCGCATGCGGGTTCTGCGACAGATGGTCCTCGACCAGGCGCCCCAGCGCCATGCGGTGCGGATAGGCCAGGTACGGCACGCTGCCGGGCGCGGCAAAGCTGTGCCGCGCCTGCCCCTCGGGGTTGGCGCGCGACACCGGCACCAGCCGGTCGCTGGCGATCTGCACATGGCTGAACTGGCGCGCGTCCCAGCGCACCGCGATCGCCGGGTGGTGGTAGATCAGCGAGAAATGGATCTCGTCGTTCTCGAGCATGGTCACGGCTTCATGCAGCGTGCGCGTGTACACCGTCAGCGGGCTGCCCTGCAGCAGCGGCCCCAGGCGCAGCAGCCAGTCGGCGACGATGGTGCGCGCCAGCGTGCGGCCCGTCGCCAGCAGGATGGCCTGGGCCTGCTGCCCGGCAATGGCCTGCAGCTCCTCGTGCGACTGCGCGAGCGTGCGCGTCATGAGGGCGCAGGTCTCGAGAAACGCATCGCCCGCAGGCGTGAGCCGCACCGGGCTGCTGCCGGCCAAGACCAGCGCCGTGCCGGTCCAGGCCTCGAGCGCGCGGATGCGCCGCCCGAACGCCGGATGCGTCACATGGCGCAGCTCGGCCGCGCGCGTGAAGCTGCGCTCCTGCGCCAGCATCAGGAAGTCTTCCAGCCATTTGACCTGCATGGCCGGGCGCCGATCAGCTCTGCGCTTCGCGGGCCGCTTGCTGCAGGGTGTCTCGCGTGGCCTCGGCCTGCGCGCGTGCGGCCTGCGCAAAGTCGCTGCCCGACGAGGCGTAGAGCACCGCGCGCGACGAGTTGACGATGATGCTGCCATGGCTGCGCAGCCCGGCCTTGACGGTGGCCACGGCGTCGCCGCCCTGGGCGCCGACGCCCGGGATCAGCAGCGGCAGCGTCGGGGCGATCTCGCGCACGCGCTCGATCTCCTGCGGGCGCGTCGCGCCCACCACCAGGCCCAGCTGGCCGTTGAGGTTCCACGGGCCCTGGGCCAGCGCGGCGATATGCTCGAACACCTTGGGCGTGCCCGGCACATCGGCCAGCGTGCGCGCCTGCAGGTCGTCGCCGCCGGGGTTCGAGGTGCGGCACAGCAGGAACGCGCCCTTGCCTTCGTACTTGAGGTAAGGCGCGACCGAGTCGAAGCCCATGAAAGGCGACAGCGTGACGGCATCGGCGCCATAGCGCTCGAACGCTTCCTTGGCGTACTGCTCGGCGGTGGAGCCGATGTCGCCGCGCTTGGCATCGAGAATGACCGGCACGTGGGGCGCGACGGCGCGCATGTGGGCCATCAGCCGCTCGAGCTGGTCTTCGGCACGGTGGGCCGCGAAATAGGCGATCTGCGGCTTGAACGAGCTCACCAGGTCGGCCGTGGCATCGACGATGGCGGCGCAGAAGTCATAGATCTTCGAGGCATCGCCCTGCATCGCGGCAGGAAAGCGGTTGGGTTCGGGATCGAGACCCACGCACAGCATGGATTGGTTTTGCGAGCCGGCGTTGCGCAGCATGTCGAGGAAAGTCATGGGGCG